>Ga0209468_1000009_pt1 | contig 146940 bp, 134 predicted proteins | sample GraSoiAngelo_102_FD_185871 | JGI IMG/M metagenome (GOLD analysis project Ga0209468, IMG submission 185871) | Grasslands soil microbial communities from the Angelo Coastal Reserve, California, USA - 14_0903_02_40cm (SPAdes) (version 2) | ecosystem: Environmental > Terrestrial > Soil >...
CCAGTCGCATCTGGGCCCGATTCACTTCCACCACTCGCGCTTTCGGCTCTTGCTTCTCGCTCATGAACCGATGGTACGGTCATTGTCACTTTTCCACAGCACGCGCGAATTCTTCACACCCTCTGAGCCGGCGAAGCGCAGCGAAGGATCTCAAGTTACGTAGATTGAGATCTTTCGCCGTCTACGCGGCTCAAGATGACGATAGCGCAGACCGAGCGTCGAGCGCGTCGTCGAGCGTCTTCGCGAGATTGCCGCGCGTGAAGCTCCGGCACGAACGATCGCGTGCACCGCCCGGGCGCTGTTCACCTCACCGCTGGAGCGTCAGAGCCTGCACGCGCGCGTCGTTCGGCAACGCCTTCTTCACGGCAGCGAGAATCTCGGAGGGCTGCCGTTTCCCTTCGAGGCGTGGGACCTGCGATACGCGGATCGATCCGCCGCGATCGACCGCGACGACGAAGATGTTTCCGTCAGCCAGGTTGAACCGGCCGCCGCCGCCTTCCAACGTGTCCGCGAGCAGGTACCGGCGGACGACCGTAACGGGCTGCGCCTCGAACTGCTTCACGCCTCGCTCCAGGTATGAAAGGCGAAAGGTGTGCTTCCGGTCGTCACCGCCGCTTGCGTACTGAAAGCCGTAATCGACGCGCGGCGGATCCCATTGCGGCACGAAGAGAACGTGGCACAGCGGGACCGGCTCGTCGCTTCCCTCGTAGACATAGTGCGAATCCAAGTGCGAGCCATGTCCGAACGACGCGGAATTCCCGGACGATCCGCGCCTTCCGTACCCACAGCCGGCGGTCACCGCAAGCAGGGCAACCACTGCGAACAGCTTTCGCGACGGCATACCCATCTACGCCTCCGCTTCCTCGTGCTCGTCCATGGGCGGCGGCTCGGGGATCTCGGCCACGGCTTCGAGCGGGACGCGTTCCCGCTCGAGGTACGGCGGCGCTCCGCCGGACATCATCACGTTCTTGCGGTATTTCTCGAGCCGCTTGAACAGGTGATGCAGGTCGTACGTGAGCCGCATCACCGTTCGCCGCAGTTTGTATTTGACGCGGCGGAACGCGTCGAGATCGTCGCCGCGCAGCGTGGCGAAGAATGACTGGATCTCTTCAATGCGCCTGCGCACTTTCTCCAGGTCTTTGTCCTGGATGTTGAGAAACAGCTCGTCTTCGCCGATGAGCAGCGGCTCGGTGCCGCTCATCTGATCGTCGAACCATTTCCAGAGCTGGATCAGATCGATGCGGCGGCCTTTGGAGAGGAAGCGCGTCTCGAGCAGGTCCTGCCGGAAATAGCCGAGGAGCTTGCGGTCGTCGGTCTTGTTGAACTCGTCGTCGGAGACGTTACGGATGTTCCAGACACCGTAGCGGATGATGTCGTTGCGCGTGCTGCGCAGTTGCCGGATCACTTCTTCGAGGATCTTGAACGGGAGCTGCGCCAGCGTCTGCGCCTCGGCGATGGGGCGTTCTGACATGGCGGCGCGGAGGATATCACTGCCCAAGAGTCGTTGCGGCGTCGCCGGTCACGTTGTCGATCATCGAGGCAAACGCGCGGCCGGTTCCGGAGAGAAAGCGCACGAGCGCGCGGCCGTTGGTTACGCGCGGCGTGACCGCCAGCTGCGCGATGCCGCGCGGCGTGTCGAGCGTGCGGCGGTCGATCTCATGCCCCGCGCCGTCGAAGAGGATGACTTCCGCGACGGCGGGCTCGTTCGCGACGAAGCCGACGTTCGTTCGAAACGCGTCGGTGCTCTCGATGAAGACGAGATGCTGTTCGGCGGGACCGGCGGGATCGACGAACGGCACGTACTCGCTGGCCGCGCCGTTGACCATTCGCGTGGCGGTGAGCTCGGCGAACGGCGGGATCTGCGCGACGAGGATGCCGGAAGTATTCGTTTTGCCGAAGGTGTCGCGCAGCACTGACGGGAACAGCCGCTGGCCCGCGAGCCGGCGCGTGACCGTGCCTCCGCTTCCGTCGACGAATGTGACGTCGGTGCCGCTGGTCGGACCGAGCAAGAGATCGCTGCGCCACGCGTTGCCGTTCACGCCGGCCGTGTCGGCGACGGGCGCGATGCGCGTCGCGGTTGTCTGGTGTCCGCGCACGGCAGGGATGAACATGGCGTCGCCGGTCGTGTTGTCGATCTCGGTGATGTACGCCGCAACGCGCGCGCCGGGCGTGCTCGTCTCGAGGCTGTAAGTGAACTGGAAGAAATTCGGGATGGGCAACTGCGTGTGTCCGTACGCCGGCACATCGATGCTGTGCAACTCGAGTCCGAAGGAGAAGCGAACGGTTGCCGGGACGCCTGCAGTCTCGACGACTCCGATGCGAACGCGGCTCGTGGAGAGCGGGAAGAACGTCGCAATCAGTGCGCCGTCGTTCGCGCCGATCGTGTCGAGATTCGGCGGCACGGTCTGCCCCACCGTCCCGCCGCTCGTGAGCGGCACGTACGTGCGGCTCATCGCGATCACGTCGCCTAAGACTTCGAGCGAGCCGGTGCCGGACGTGTGAAACACGCGCTGCACGACGTCGTCGTACGCGACGGTCTCACCGGGCGCGAGGACGACGTTCACGGCGGAGAAATTCGCGCGGCCGTCGTCGCCGTCGCGCGTGAAGATGAGCGTCGCCGTCTTCTGCGCATTCGACGGATTCGCGATGCGCAAGTCGCTCGCGAAGAACGTGTCGCTCTCGCCGAAGCGATGTCCGACTGCCGGAATCATCTGCGTTCGCGCGTCGCGCGGGCGCTGCGGCGCGGGCGCGTCGCCGGCGAACTGGATGACGAGGTCCCACGACTGCAGCGTGCCCGCGTCCTGCAGGATGAGATCGACGACGCGCAGCGTCCACGTTCCCGCCGCGCTTTTTCCGCGGAAGACGTCGAGCGGCGACGCCGGTGTCGCGTCGATGCCGTACGTCACGTGAATGTCGCGCGCGCGATCGGTGGAGATCTGCTGCAGCACCGCGCTCGTGCCGTCGGGCGCGACGAGCTCGATGCGGAGATCGCCGCGCGAGGGATGCGCGACGTCGACGCGCACGAACAATTTTTCGATCGCGCGCGGATCCGTGATCGTCACGTGCGACGCAATCCCGTTCGGCTCCGCCTCGGGAATCGGAATCGCGCGCTCGCCGCTCGGATAATGCGTCCATTCGCCGCGCGGCACGATCGCGCATTGATCGGCGGTGAGGATTTCGCGCGACGCCATCGCCGCGCAGATCGTCGTCGCGTGCGAGCCGCCGTACAGCAGTTGATCGGCGTCGATCATTCGCCGCGCCATCACCGCAAACGCCGGCAGCGACGGCGCGCCGAAGATCGACTCGATGACGATCGTGTCGGTGACCGGCTTTCCGATCGCGAGAAAAATCTCGCGCAGCGCGGACGACATGATCTGGCCGTTCTCGTGCGGAATGCCCGGCCCTTCGATGCGCTGGTAGTCCGCCATCGTGTGCGGACTGTCGAGGCGGCGCAGGCAATCGGTGTTCGGGGGATTGCCGCACAGCTCCGCGGAGTCGTCGGTCCAGCAGCGCGGGTCCCAGTCGGCGAAGCAGAACGGATCGCGCCCTGACTGCACGCGCTGCGCGTAGTGATTCGACCACGCCCAGTAATCGCCGAACGCCTCGCTGAACGCGCGCGCCTCGCTGGAGAACGTTCCGTTGAACGAGCCCGGCGCGATCCATTCGTGAATCGCGTGACCGTATTCGTGCACGACCAGATCGCCGTCTTCCGCGTCGTCGACGCCGCCCGTGCCGAAGAAGAGCGTGCCGGTACCGGGATGAAACGGATCGGCAAGAAAGAGGGAGTTGTCGAGACCACTGCGCGCGTGCGCGTCCGTCTCGATCGGATACGGCGCGATCGCGCGGCGGCCCGTGTATCCGATCGATTGCAGATAGCGCTGCGCGGTATCGATGTGAAAGTACGCGTTGACGTCTTCGAAGCCGTCGTCCGCGCGATTGAACAGGAGCGAGCCGCTCGCGTCGGACGGCGGGACGGCGGGTGCCTGCACGTCGACGAGCGAGATGTATGGACCGCGCAGCGGACCGCTGTCGGCGACGTCCTGCAGCTGCACGTTTTTGTACGCGGCATCCGGAATCACGTTCGCGTCGTTGCGGTCCTGCAGCGACGGATCGTTCAGCGCGACGACGGGATTCGGATCGAACACGCGCGCGGGCTTCGTGGCGTTGAAGAAGAGCGGGATGCGGCGCAGAAGCGCGCCCGATTCGGCGTCGTAGTCTTCGAGGTAGTGTTCGTCGATGACGCGGTGCGCGATGCGTGAGCCCGCCCATCGAAGTGGAGCGGCGGCCGCTTCGGCCGCCGGGTTCTCGCGAGAATCGGCGGCCGACGGCGGCCGCCGCTCCACGGTGCAGGGCGTCGTGACGTAATCGTCCGTCGGCAGACCGTCGACGTATTGACGATAGCGGCAGTGCGTTCCCGTCAAGGACTCGCGGACGAGCTCGAGTCGCAGGTCGAGTGCGAACGCGAACGCGAGAGAAAGGAGCATTACGTCGCGACCGCGCGCGGGGGCTCCGGCGAAGACGCGACCGCGGGATGCTCGGCGGCGGGCAGCGAGAAGTAGAACGTCGTCCCCTGCCCTTCCTTGCTCTCCACCCAGATCGTTCCGCCGTGGCGCTCGATGATCTGCTTGGTGATGTAAAGGCCGAGTCCGAGGCCGCCGTAATTCGTCGACGAGACCTGGCGGCCGCGATGGAAGCGCTCGAAGACCTGCCCGAGCTCGTCGGCCGGAATGCCGATGCCGCGATCGCACACGGCAGTGAGCAGCGAGTCGCCTTTGTCGTCCACCGCGACGGTAATGTCGCTGCCGTCGGGCGAATACTTCACCGCGTTCTCCAGCAGATTGCCGAGGACCTGCTCGAGGCGATCGCGATCGCCGGTGACGACCTTGTTCGCGCTCGGAACGCTGACGTGGAAGCGCCGGTCGCTGACCGCGGTGTGATGGCGATGCACGACGTCGCGCACGAACTGCGACCAGGAAATCTGATCGCGGCGGATTTCGAGACGGCCGGTCTCGATGCGCGACACGTCGAGCAGCTCGAGGATCAATCGCGACATGCGATCGATCTGGTCGAGCGCGATGTCCAGATAATCCTCGGAGGTATTGAGGTCGCCCTCTTTGATCAGCATCTTCGCGAGCTGCGTGTAGCCCTTGATCGACGTGACGGGCGTGCGCAGCTCGTGCGACGCGATCGAGAGGAACTCGTCTTTCAGTCGCGACAGATCTTCGACCTTGCGCCGCGCCTCGACCTGTTCGGTGTAGAGCTTCGCGTTCTCGATCGCCAGCGACGCGCGCTCGGCGAGCACTTCCACGAGCGGCAGCTTGTCGTCCGTCATCGCGCGGTCGGGATCGTTTGCGGCGATCACCAGCGCGCCGATCATCTCGCGCCGCGTGCGCAGCGGAAGGATGAGCAGCGACGCGAGCTTCATCGGAGCCGAGTGATACATGCTGCCCGGATTCGTGTCGTCGCCCGACGGCCGCACGTTGGTGGTGAGCGACGGATAGTTGGTGGCGATGACCTGTCCGATCAAACCCTCGCCGACGATGAGCGGCTGGCGATAGATGTAGGACCACGCCATGCCGAGGGAGGCGATGTCGCGGTGATAGATCGCGGCGACGCGCAGCTCTTTCGCGTCCGGCTCTTTCAAAATGACGGCAGCCCAGTCGCCGAGCACTTCGGCGACGCGCTCGGCGATCGCCTGCGTGACCCAGGCGGGATCGATGTTCGAGGAGAAGAATGCGCCGGCGTCGGCGATGATCTGCGCGCGCTCGGCCTGCAGTTGCATCTGCTCTTCGAGCGCGCGGCGCTCGGTGATGTCGCGGAACATCACCAGCACGCCGGTGATCTTTCCGTCTTCCTGCAGCGGCGTCGCGCTCATCGAGACGCTGACGCGCGCATCGTCGCGTCCGATGACGACTGTCATTTCGCGAACGGCGCGTCCCGTCGACAGCGCCTGCGCGGCCGGCAGTTCGCCCGGATCGAGCAGCCGCCCGTGCGCGTCGCGGAAGTTGTAAATATCGGAGTGACGGAAGATCGGAACGCCGATCGTGGACTTGCCGAGGAGCCGCTGCGCGGCGGGGTTGACGTAGACGGTGCGCCCTTCGCCGTCGACGAGCATGACGCCGTCCGACATTCCGCCGACGATCGCCTCGGTGCGTTTTCCCTGACGCGACATCGAGTCGCGCAGAATTTGTTCAACGCGCCAAGTCGCAAGACCGCCGGCGACGATCATGCCGATGCCGAAGAAGACGACGGCCATCATCAGCCATTGGCGGATGTTGTCGATGCGATCGGCGGTTTCCCTCTGTTCGCTGCGGACGCGATCCGTGATGATCCCGGCGTAATCGGGCGCACCGCGTTGAAACGCGGCGGTGCTCTTCATGGTCTCCACTGCGGCGTCCGTCGTTTTCTTCTCGGCGTCGAACTGGTCGATTTGCCGGTCCGTGAGCTTCTTGACTTCTTCATAGTGCTGCACGAATTCGTGGAGCTGCTGGAGATCCCGGGGCTCGTCCGTTTGAGCAGATGCCCGTTCCTTCGCCTTATTGAAGTCCTTGAGCGCATCACCGTACTGCTGAGTAAAGGAAGTTTGACCGGAGATGATGTATCCGCGCGCCGCTGCCACCATCCCATTGATCGCGTCGTCCATGTCGCGCACGGCGTCGATCAAGGGACGCTGCTTTTGCACGACCGTGGTCTCCTGCCGCTGCTCCATCCGCAGCACGGCGATCGTGAAAGCCACGCCCGCTGCCGTGAGCAACGCAAGGCCTGCAAAAGCGCCCCAAAGCATTCGCCTGATGGATGGAGACATCGCTACCCGCGGCCCTGGTTGCAAAATCGACGCCGATGGTAATCTAACTCACACGGAAGACTGCCACTTACGCATGGAACACCGCGTGCACGAGGATTCGCCATGCCCGACCTCCTGAAAAAGTACAAACAAATGCGCGACTTCGGCGATACGCCGGAACCGTCGGGCGCAAAGACGAAAAAGAAAACAAAGCTGCCGCTCTTCGTCATTCAAAAACATGACGCGACGCGACTGCACTACGACTTCCGCCTGGAGATGGAAGGCGTCCTGAAGTCGTGGGCCGTGCCGAAAGGTCCGTCCTACGACCCGTCGATCAAGCGACTGGCGATGATGACCGAGGATCATCCGTACGACTACGCGTCGTTCGAAGGCGTGATCCCGGCCGACAACTACGGCGCAGGCAACGTCATCATCTGGGACCAGGGCACGTGGGAGCTCATCGAGCCGGGCGACGATCCGGTGAAAGCGCTCGCAGGCGGCAAGCTCACGTTTCGCCTGTACGGAAAAAAAATGTTCGGCGAATGGGCGCTGGTGAAGATCAAGGGACGCTCGACGGGAAAAGACAACGAGTGGCTGCTGCTCAAACATCGCGACGCGTACGCGAACGACAAAGTCGACGTGACGGAAGTCGCGCCGCGCTCCGTCGTATCGAATCTCCTGGTGGAAGAAGTCGGACCGGAGAACGTCTGGATCAGCAATCGAAAAGCGGCGTCGCGCAAACCGCCGACACTCGCGTCGAGATTGACTAAGACGAAGAAGACGACGACGGCGAAACGACCGCCGCGTCGTGCGACGCCATCTCCAGCAGCTTCCGCTCGGAGTCGAAGCTCGCGCGCCGCAGCGCCGCGCTCAGCTCGACCCACTCCACGTCGTCGACTTCGCTGAGCTGCGGCTGGAGCTCGCCGGCGACGTACTCCATCAGATAGAAGTCGACGCGCTTCTGAATCAGCGTGTCGCCCGCCCGGAAAAAGTACTCGATGGTGTCGAGCGGCTTGACGATCTTCGCTTCGATGCCGGTCTCTTCACGCACTTCGCGCAGCGCGGCCGCTTCCGAGGTCTCGCCCTCGCCGACCGCGCCTTTCGGCAAACCCCAGCGCGTGCGATTGCGCGTGGCGATGAGCGCGACGTGAGGAAGGCCGTCGCGGACGGCGATCACGGCACCGCCGGAGGAATGCTCGCTGCGCGTTTTCCGCCTCGGAGGACCCATTCCGGACATTTTACGGTGATGCGGCCGCTCGTCGCGCTGGTTTGTTCGCAATAAAAGGCGTAAATTAATCGCGACGCACGCGCACGCACACACAATCGCGAATGAGGAGATGAGTATGCCGGATGTTGGGACCATCACTCTCGTTGGTGTCGTCGTCCTGGTTGTCATGGTGGTGCTCTTTCTGAAAGTCCGTCAGAAAGACTTGCTCGGCGCGATGATGACGAAGCGGCAGGCGGGCTCGAAGCTGGTGAGCCGCGCCGAATACGTCGAAGGAGTCGAGAGAATGCCGGTCGCGCTGGCGCTCGGCGCGGATTCGCTGTACTACGAGAATCCCGATCTCGAGGCCTCGTTCGACCTCAACCGCATCGACGAGATCGAGTACGACGACGAGCTCTCGACCGGCAAGAACATCCCCGACAACCTCACCGTTCTGCGTCTTCGCTCCCACGGCACGATGTTCGAGTTCCTCCTGGAGAAGCCCGAAGGGAAGAGGTGGATGGAGGCGCTGCCGCCGAAGACCACCCAACGCCCGACGGCGCACGCCGTCTGATCGGAATGGTCCGCCCGTAGCACCTGTTGGAAAACGGCCGCAACTGTCGGGGTGTAGCGCAGTCTGGTAGCGCACCTGCTTTGGGAGCAGGGGGTCGGAGGTTCGAATCCTCTCGCCCCGACCAACGGCGCGGCCCTCGCGGGCCGCGAATTGAGGGTGAAGGATTGAGGATTGAGGAAGCGCACGAACATGTGCTCCGTGAACTCTTCCTCAATCCTTCATCCTCAATCCTCAATCCGCGGCGCCAGCCGCGCTCGTCCCCGTAGCTCAGTCGGATAGAGCAACAGCCTTCTAAGCTGTGGGTCGCAGGTTCGATTCCTGCCGGGGACGCCAATTCAAATCATCCCGAATAGAAGACGAAGGGTGCCCAGTAGCGGGCATTGCTATAAACGCTGTTCGAACGAACCAACGACAGCTTCGCCTTACGCAAAGCCGCCGCGGGATCGACCCCGGTGACGGTTTGTGCGTAAAAGCGATCCATGAGCATCGGCGTCGCACTGTCGTTCACGTCCCAAAGCGCGGCGATCACATTCGCGGCGCCGGCGTGTAGGAAAGCCCACGCCAGGCCGACGAGTCCCTCGCCCGTGTACGTGCGTGTTCCCGCTCCGTGGCAGCTCGAGATGGTGACGAGCCGTGCCGAGAGCCGCTGCTGCACGACGTCGCGCGCAAGCAATTTGTACTGGTTCGCGGAATCACGGCCAAGGATCACCGCCGATTCGAGCGGGCGTGTGCGGAAGGCCACGCCGTGCGCGACGAAGTGCACGAAATCGAACGTCCCTGGCGACGCGCCACGGTACGCGCTTGGCGTCGCTGCCGGTCCATCGAGGACCTTGCGCTCCGACGATGCGAAGTGCCGCTTGATCTGGCTCATCTCCTCGTTCGCGCGAGGCAATGATGGATACGCTGGATCAGGAGACGGCGGGTTGCCGACCAACAACATCTTGCGAGGACCGGCGTGCAGTGGATGACGCCGCGTGAGCACGCGCACCGAGCTGGCCTCGGTGATCAACGCGTCCTCGATCCAATAGTGAGGGGTGGGTGCCGGCACCACGAGCGTCTCGAAATTCAGCGCGTGGAGCGCGCCATCGGCGATGATGATGACTCGTTGATCGCGCTGCTGCGTGCGCGACGCGGGAACGAGCATCGTGTAAAGCCGCCGCCCGGCCTGGCCGCTCCTTTCGAGCGATCCGCGTTGACCTTTGAGATCGTTCCGATACGCTTCGACGGCGTCAGCAATCTGCGCATCCGGCGCGAGTCGTTTTGCGCGAATTTCCGTCGGCGTGATGCTCCAGACGTACGAAGAATGCGGGCCGAGCCAGTACGAGAGAATGGTCGCGTTTTGCTGGATCGCGCCATCGCGCAGATCGCCGATGCGCGGCAACGAGCGCGCCTTCAACGCGTCGTCGAGAGCATCGACGCGTAGGGCTTCCGTCGTCTCGAGGGCAGCGACGATGCGCTGTTGCTGCACGAGAAAATCGATGTACGCGTTGAAGATGTCCGCGGTGACATTGAAGAAGCTGAGCCGCAGCTCGGCGTCCTCGATCGTGCGGCGTGTTTCACGCACCGTATTGATCGCCAGGCGAAACTGCTCGTCGGCATCGGCGACGCGATTCGCTCTCGCGAATACCTCGGCGAGGTTGCCGCGTGCTTCCCACCGCGTGGTCGTCTGCACGGCACCTTCGATCACACGATTCAGAATCGCGATCGCTTTCGGGGCGTCGCCGGATGCCGACGCGATGCGAGCGGCGATGATGAGCGACCGCCGTTCTGATTCTTTATCACCCGCCGCGCGCTTCACTGCCAGCGCTTCGTCGTTGTAGCGACGGGCCGCGTCGATGTGTCCGGACTCCAAAGTGACCGCCGCCAGATTGGCAAGGATGAATCCGAGTTGCGGGTGTTGCTCGCGACGCGCGATCTGCAGGGCTTCGAGAAAGTACTTCTCTGCGCCGGTCCAGTCGTGTTTCTGCCCGCGCAAATTTCCGAGCTGATTCAGCCACGGCACGCGCAACGCTTGCCCTATCCGCGCTGCCGTCGCGTCGCCGAGGGTGAAGTATTCTGCGGCCGTCTCGTAGTCGCCCACTTCGGTGTAGGACCATCCGAGATTGCCCAAGATGGATTGGACAAGACTGTCATTTTTCAGCGACTGCGCTGCGGCGAGCGCTTTTTCGCCCACGGGGATGGCATCGGAGTAGCGCTGCGCCTTGGTGTATTGATACTGCAACGCGGCCAGTACCCGCGGCTCGACGCGTTGCTTTCCGTATGCACGTGCCGCGACGACGGCTTTGTCAGCGTATTCCTCCGCTTCCTTCAGATCGGAAGCGCTGATCGTCATCGCCGTGTAGACCTCGGGGAGCATCTGCCGCTGGTGTGCTTCGGCTATCTCACGTGCCTGTTGCAGGCGCCGTTTCGCTTCCTTGGCATCGCCCGACTGAATCGCAGCGTTTCCCAGGACCCACAAACGCCTGACGGCCGGCTCGCTGGTACGCAACGCCGGCGGCAATTCCTGCCTCAGCACCTTCCGCACGCCCTCTTGATCGCCACGCGTGTGCAGTAGCTCCGCGCGCATCACGCGCAACGCCCAGATCGTCTCGTCGTTGCGGGCACTAAAGCGAGGCAGCGCATCATCGATGATGCGCTGCGCTTCGTCCAACTGTGAGCGGATCAAGGCCTGGCGCGCATCGCGCGCCGCTTCTTCGGCCGTTTTTGGTGCCGCCGCCGGCGCTCCGAGGAGCAGGAGCGCCAGCAGCGACACCGTCGCGGGTCTAGCCGCCGCCCGTAGGAGGGCTGCCATTTCCCTCAAGGTATCCTCCCGTGAGATCTCCGCTGTCGCCGCCACCGATGCTCATCACCGAGAAATTGCGTCCGTCCGTATCGCCGGCAGGCGGACCACTGCCGATCTTGATGCGCAGCAGGCTCACCTGACGCTGTCCGGGTTTGAACAGGAATTCGCCGAAATGCGCTCGACCGACGCCCGGCACGTCGATCGCGTGGCCGGAATGGGTAAGCGCAACGCCGTTCGGAACGACGAGCTCCTTCACCAGCGCGCCGCTGATCGGCTCCCGCGGGCTCGGATTCTCGATCACATCGAGCAATGCTGTAGGCGTAAGACCGAACCGCGCGGCGTAGTTGTTCACGTCTCCGTTCAAAGTCGCCTGAACATCGCGAAACATCGGCGCGCCAGCCAGGTTTCCGTCGAGCATCGGGATGATTTCCGCGCCGTCGATCGAGATGCCGCGATACACGAGGCTGATTTCGAACGCCGAATCGGGGAGATTCACGTCGCGTGTCGATGAGAGCGTCGCGCTCATGAGAGCGATCCTCAGTCGATCGAAAATCGTGAGGTTGGTAATGTAGACGTCGGAGTGCGTTGTGAAGATCGTATCGCTCACCTCGGAACCGAAAACGCGGCTCTCCGCACGGGTGAACGAGATTCCGTTCGCGTTGTAGTTTTCGACGACCGCCGAACCGTTGCCTCCAGCCGGTGCCAGCACGACCGACGCGAGGCTGGGAAGGGTGGTCTTGACTCCGCCGGACCTCAGCACGCCGCCGAGACCCAGGGCGTTGGCGTGGAAGTTATATCCAAGCATGGCTACCTCCTTATGGTTTCTCTCTGCTTATCGGACTGTTAGTGGTTGCGTGGTGATCTTGGTGCGGTTGCCATCCTTCACACCTTCGATCACCAGGACATAGCTGCCCGCCGGCAACGAGCCAGGCAGCAAAGTGATTTGATCTCTTTGATTTTTCGCCTGCTCTGCGCTCACCGTAAGGCTCTCGATAGCGCGTCCGGCGGAGTTGCGAAGCAGGATTTCGTAGCTGGAGAACTCCGGTGCGAGATCGACAGGGAGCGCGAGCGGCTTCCCTGCCGGGAGTGTGATCGGTGTGCCACCCCGTGAGGCACCAGTCGGAATGGCGTCGGAAAACTCCGCGAGCTGCATGACCGGCGCTGGATTTGACACGACGACCGGTGCGACCGGCCGCATCATCATCAGGATCCCATTCACCATCAACAACACCGCCGCGGCCGCGGCCGGGATCCAGGCTTTCCATCGCAGCGGCATCCTTACGACATTCGTCGTGGTCACCGTCTCGCGCGCGACGCGGCGGCCTGCCGCCATCATTCGCGCGCTGTCGCGTACGCCTTCGGAGCAGACGCGGCAATCGAAGTAATGTTCTTCGAACGCGTCGCGCTCTTCCTGCCACATCTCATCGAGTGTGTAGCGCTCGACGGCCTGGCTTTCTTTTGCTTCCGAATGATTCATTGCTTCCCTCTAAGCAGATAGTGACGCTCATCACGAAAACGTTTCATCGAGCGTCCGGCGGGAAGTGGGAGCGGAAGTGTTCCTTCGCCCGATATACGAGCACGCGGAGATACTTCCGGTCGACGCCGAACTTCCGGCAGACCTCGTTTTTGGCGACTTCCTCGAGAAACAGCGCGCACAGAATTTCGCGGTCGCGCGGTTCCAGTTGTGCGAGTGTGCGCCGGACCGTCCGAGTCGTCTCCTCGCTCAGCAACTCTTCTTCCGTCGTTCTGGTCGTGGCCTCGTCGAAAGACACGCGCGCAAATTGATCCGACTTGGTCTCGATCCGATACCACTCCATCAGCACGTAATTGCAGATCGAGTTGACGAACGAGCCGAACTTGCGGCCGTCCTTCACCTCTGCCAGCTTGTCGAGCGTGCGCAGGAAGACTTCCTGTCGCACGTCATCGATCGCCTGCATCGTGTCGAGCCGCTTGCGCAGCTTGATCAGCAGAAGCTCGCCGAAGTACGAATAGAAATGGGCGCACGTTTCCGAGTCTCTCTCGAGCAGACGGCGCACGTACTCGTCGTCGAACGTGTAGAAATCCATTGGCGGACCTTGTGAGGCCTAACTTTACTGCAATTGGTGCGGAAAAGTTCCTTTACTTCCGGCGGCGGCTCAGGATCTGCCGCAATGCAGCATGCGCGATGGCCACCTCGACGTCCCGCTGCAACACCGGAACGTAATGCCCGGCGAAGGCCAAGTCCGGTGCGGTGCCGAAGTACTGCTCGACGCGACCGGTGATCGCGTCGAAGTCCGCGGGAGTGAAATCGACGCGCGCCATCTCATCGATGTCGACGATCAGCGACGTGACGGGCTTCAGCCACGCGAAGTGCGGATCTTCGTTCAGCAGTTGGAGCAAGTGGTTCGGGCCGTTGACGGGAGCGACCATGGATGCGTAGTCGGCACGCGCGGATTCGATGAGCGCGCGATGGAGCGGAAGAAGTTTCTGCGACAGCTCGCGCAGCATCGCGCGCATCTCCGCACGCTCCGCATCATCGGGCGTGTGCATCGTGCGCGCGTAGAAGTCTTCTTTGCGCATCAACAAATCACGCCTCCACGGTTGGCTGGGGAAGGGTGGATCAGGCAGTAGCCAACCGTAGAGGCCGTGAAAGCGTGCTGACAGCTCCCAGGAGTCACAAGGATACATCCGGCAATCGGCATGCCGCAATGCTTGCGACGAAGGATGCGCCGGCACTAGAATGCCCGGCCGTCTCGCGCAGACATGGCTTCATTCGCAGGCGTTGCCGGCCGGAATGATCCACTGCCAGAGGCGGTTAGCGTTCCGTGCTCGCACCCATAGCTCAATTGGATAGAGCATCTGACTACGGATCAGAAGGTTAGAGGTTCGAGTCCTCTTGGGTGCACCAAATCCGTTTTCCAATCTCGCGGCGGGCATTGCAGCCCGCCGTCGTACTCTTTGACAGATGAATCAGGCGCAGTGGCAGTCTGAATCAATGGCTGAAGCCCTCGCGCTCGCCGAAGAGTCGGGCGCGGAAGGCGAGATCCCCGTCGGCGCGGTCGTCGTCGACCGCAACGGCGCGATCATCGGCCGCGGCCGCAATCGCCGCGAGTCCGGTGATCCGCTCGGACACGCCGAGCTCTACGCGATTCGCGAGGCGGCACAAACGATCGGCGACTGGCGGCTCGAAGGAACGACGATGGTCGTGACGCTCGAGCCGTGCGCGATGTGCGCGGGCGCGCTCGTGAACGCGCGCATCGAGAAGTTGATCTTCGCCACCCACGATCCGAAGGCCGGCTTCTGCGGCTCCCTCGGCAATCTCGTGCAGGACGCGCGTCTCAATCATCGCCTCGTCGTCGAGACGGGATTGATGGAAGAGCGCGCGCGGCAATTGCTCCAGGATTTCTTTCGCCAACTGCGCCAGCGCGACAAAACGGAGAGGTGGCAGAGTGGTTGAACGCGGCGGTCTCGAAAACCGTTATACCTTTACGGGTATCGGGGGTTCGAATCCCCCCCTCTCCGCCACCCGGCACGGCCGGGTGCGCATGTTGGCCCAGCCCTCTTGAACGCCTACGAACCAGGCGTGCGTTTCGCGAAAAGTTTCATTGACACGAACGATCCACGGAGAGATGGCCGAGTGGCTTAAGGCGCACGCTTGGAAAGCGTGTGTACGTTAACAGCGTACCGTGGGTTCGAATCCCACTCTCTCCGCCACCGGGCAGGGCCCGGAGCGTTGGTTGGCCCAGCCCTCCACACGCTTGATTCATTGACCGAACGATTCGCAACTCAACGTAGCCGGTCATGCCGGCTGGGAGGAGCCCGGGTCCTTTGCAGCAGGCGCACCGAACCTCGTCAGGTCCGGAAGGAAGCAGCGATAAGGTGCTTCACCTGCGTGACAAAGTCCGGCCTGGGCTCTTCCGAGCCGGCATCCATCTATACTCACGCCCTCATGTCCTATCAGGCGCTCGCGCGCAAGTACCGGCCGCAAACCTTCAAAGATATCGTCGGACAGGAAACGGTCGTCCGCACGCTGCAGAACGCGATCAAAGACGGTCGCATCCATCACGCCTATCTCTTTTCCGGAGTGCGCGGCGTCGGCAAGACGACGGTCGCGCGCATTCTCGCGAAGGCGCTCAATTGCGAGCACGGTCCCGCCGCGGAGCCGGACAACACCTGCACCATCTGTCGTGAGATCACCGAAGGCATCGATCTCGACGTGCGCGAGATCGACGCCGCGACGTACACCGGCGTCGACAACATCCGCGAGCTGCGCGACGTCACACAGTTTCAGCCCGCGCGCGACCGCTACCGCATCTTCATTGTCGACGAAGCGCACATGCTCAGCGCGCCGGCGTGGAACGCTCTCCTCAAGCTGATCGAAGAACCGCCGCCGCACGTGATCTTCATGTTCGCGACGACGGAGATGCAGAAGGTTCCGCAGACGATCATCTCGCGCGTGCAGAAGAACATTCTGCGCAAGATCACGCTGCCCGATCTCATCGCCCGGCTCGCGCAGATTTGCAAAGCCGAAGGCATCGAGGCGGACCGCACGGCGCTGGAGATCGTCGCGCGGCGCGGCGAAGGAAGCGTGCGCGACTCGCTGTCGCTCCTCGATCAGATCATCGCCTTCAGCGGACGCACCGTCAGCGCAGAAGACGTGGCAACGATTCTCGGACTCTCGGACACGAACTTCTTCGCGCGCATCGTGACGCACATCGCCGATGGCGATCACGCCGCGATTCTCGAAGCCTTGCAGGACGCCTCCGACGGCGGCCGCGATTTCAAGATGCTCTATCGCGATCTGCTCAACTTCGTGCGCAACTTGCTGTTGCTCGCGGGCGGCGCGAACGAGGCCATGCTCGCGGCTTCGCCTGAAGATCTCGCGACATTGCATTCCGTGGCGAAGACGCTCTCGTACACGGAACTGCTGCGCATCGCGAACCTGCTGCTGCGCGACGACGAGACGGTGAACAAGGCGGAGCATCAGCGGCTGGCAGTGGAGATCGCGTTGCTGAAAGCCGCGACGTTCCCGCGCTTGCGCGCGGTGGAAGAAGCGCTGAGTGGATCCGAACCCGTGGAGCGGCGCCCGCCTCGGGCGCCGGAACCGGCAACGAGGCAAACGCGCAAAGCTCCGGCGGCCGAAGCGGCCGCCGCTCCACCGGAACAAAACCCGGACGACTTTCTCACGCGTCTCCAGAAAACACGTCCCATGCTCGCCGGTTACGCCGCGGCCGCAAAGTCGTTCGCGAAAGAAGGGAACCGCATCATCTGGACGTTCGACGATCGCGACCTCGCGCAGCCGCTCATCGATGAGCGCGCGTCGCTCGAACAGTTGGCGTCGGAGGTGTACGGCACGCGCATGGATGTCGCGATCGAGACGGCGACGGAGAAACCGAACGCGCGTCGCGCCGAAGACAAGCCCTCGCCGCTGCGCGACGATCCTGTCGTCCGCGCATTCCAGAAGCACCTCGGCGGCGAGTTGATGAAGGAGAAACGATGAACATCAAACAACTGATGAAACAAGCGCAGCAGATGCAGGAGCAGATGCAGAACCAGATGTCGAACATCCGCGTCGAAGGCACAGCCGGCGGCGGAATGGTGAAGGCGGAGATGTCGGGCAACAAAGAGCTGCTCGCCATCACCATCGACAAAGAAGCCGTCGATCCGAACGACGTCGAGATGCTGCAGGACCTCGTCAAGGCCGCGGTCAACGAAGCCGCGCGCAAGGTCGACGAGGAGATGAACTCTTCCCTCGGCGCGATGACCGGCGGGATGAAGATTCCCGGTTTTTGACGTCGTCGTTCAGGCGACCCTAAATCTATGACCGCGCCGCCGCTCGCGAATTTGATCAACGAGCTCACCAAGCTCCCCGGCGTCGGCGGCAAATCGGCGGCGCGGCTCGCGTATCACATCCTCAAACGCCCGACCGTCGAAGCGGAGGCGCTTGCCGCCGCGATCCTCGACGTCAAATCGAAAATCTTCCGCTGCTCGATCTGCAACAACATGACGGACGTCGAGCCGTGCGCGCTCTGTTCCGATCCGCGCCGCGATCCATCGCTGCTCTGCGTCGTCGAAGAAGCCTTCAACATCCAGACGATCGAACAGACCCGCGACTTCAAAGGGCAGTATCACGTCCTGTTAGGCGCGCTCTCGCCGCTGAAAGGAATCGGACCGCAGGACATCGACGTCGCGGGACTCGTGCGGCGCGTGCAGAACAGCAACGTGCATGAAGTCATCATCGCCACGAACCCGAACGTCGAAGGCGAAGCGACCGCGCTCTACATCGCGCAGCAGTTGAAGCCGCTCAGCGTGCGCACGACGCGGCTCGCGTTCGGACTTCCGGTCGGCGGCGACCTCGAATATGCCGACCAGGTCACGATGTCGAAAGCGCTCGAAGGGCGAAGAGAAATCTAGGCGGTGCAACTCACGATGTGCTATACATTTCCGTCCCGTCCTTCGGGTAGAAACTGGTGAATGAATGGCCGCTCCTGATCTCGTGATGTACGAGGAGGAGTACCAGCAGATCAACGATTGCCTCCATCGTCTGCAGGTCGACTCCAACTCGAAAATCGTCTTCCTGGTCGATAAAAACGGCCAGCAGATCGCCGCGCAGGGTGACATGCGCGGCGTCGACGCGACATCGCTCGCTTCGCTGACCGCCGGCAACGTCGCCGCGACCGACGGCCTGGCGAAGCTGATCGGTGAGAAGGAATTCTCCATCCTCTTTCACGAGGGCGAGCGCGACAACATCCACATCTCGCTCGTCGCCCAGCGCGTCATTCTCGTCGTGATCTTCGACGAGAAGTCATCTCTCGGTCTCGTCCGCCTCCGCGTGAAGAAAGCGTCGCAGGAGTTGGAGCGGACGTTCGAACAATTGCTCAAGAAAGCGGAAGCCGACCGCGGCAATCTGCACAACCGCTTCGACTCGCCGTTCGCTGAGATCACGGACGAGGATATCGACAGCCTGTTCAGCGAATAGCGCCAATGACGTTCATCAATTACGCCGCGCGCGAGATCAATTGCAAGATCGTCTATTACGGTCCGGGTCTGTGCGGCAAGACGACAAACCTGCAGTGGATCTACGACAAAACCAATCCGCAGGCGAAGGGCAAACTGATCTCGCTTGCGACCGAAACCGATCGCACTCTCTTCTTCGACTTCCTTCCCCTCGACCTCGGCACGGTCCGCGGTTTCAAGACGCGCTTTCACCTTTACACCGTTCCCGGTCAGGTCTTCTATGACGCGTCTCGCAAGCTGATCCTGAAAGGCGTCGACGGAGTCGTGTTCGTCGCCGACTCGCAGGAAATGCGCATGGAAGCGAACGTCGAGTCGATGCAGAACCTCGACAAGAACCTCAAGGAGCAGGGCTACGAGCTGAAGGCGATTCCGTACGTCTTGCAATTCAACAAGCGTGATCTTCCGACGGCACTGCCACCCGATGAGATGTACCGCCAGCTCAACTTCAAAGGCGAGCCGACGTTCGAAGCGGTGGCGATGAACGGCACCGGAGTGTTCGACACGCTCAAGGCGGTGGCGAAGCTGGTGCTGAACGAGTTGAAGAAGAAATAGTGGACGCGCATTACCGCTCGCTGTTCAACTCGCAATTCACTCCACAACTCTACGAAGACTACAAAACCGATCTGCAGCGCCGCGCGCAGACGAAGATCGACTTTCGCCTCGCGGAGACGCCGCTGTTTCTCTCCGACGATTTCCTGCGGCGCGCGACCGAAGGCGCACAGGCGATCGTCGAGCAGCTTTCGAATCCCGAACTGATCGCGAAGATGAAAGCCGCGGTTCCCGAGCGCTGGAACACGCCGGGGATGGACGCGCTGCCGAATTTCGCGCAGGTCGACTTCGCGGTCGTGCGCGACGGCGACGCGCTCGTGCCGAAGCTCATCGAGCTGCAGGGGTTTCCGTCGCTCACGTCGTTTCAAATCCTGCAGCGCGACTCGTGGGTCGATTCATTGGCAAAGCTCGATGGATTAAATCGCGAATGGTCGTGCTGGTTCTCCGGCCACGACCGCGCGTCGTTCCTCGAGCTCACGCGGCGCACGATCGCCGGCGATCACGATCCGGCGGAAGTGATCCTCATGGATCTCGATCCGCAAAAGCAGAAGACGTACGTCGACTTCGCAGCGACAAAGCTACTGTTCGACGTCGACGCCGTCGATCCGACGACGCTCACGAAGCGCGGCAATCAACTCTTTCGCGGCAACACGCGCGTGAAGCGCATCTACAACCGCGTCGTGTTCGATGAGCTGATCAACAAGGGCGTGCAGCTGCCGTTCGATTATCGAGACGAATTGGACGTCGAATGGGCGCCGCATCCGAACTGGTACTGGGTGTGGTCGAAATACTCGCTGCCGTTCCTGCGGCACGAGTCCGTGCCGCGCGCGACGTTCCTCTCCGATCTCGACGCGATTCCCGACGATCTCTCGCGCTACGTGCTCAAGCCGCTCTTCTCATTCGCCGGCGGCGGAGTGAACGTCGAGCCGACGCGCGCCGACGTCGACGCGATCCCCGAGGCCGATCGTCACGCGTGGTGTCTCCAGGAAAAAATCGAATACGAGCCCGCTCTGCAAGCTGCCGACGGTGGCGGAGTGAAGATCGAGATTCGAATGATGCTTTTGCGTCCCGACGACGAGGCGAAGCCGATCCTCTCGCAGAATCTCGTGCGCCTCTCGCGCGGGAAAATGCTCGGCGTCGACTTCAACAAGCAGTTCACGTGGGTCGGCTCGAGCATCGGCCTGCACTGACGCCTTCTGGCCCAAAACGTGATTCTCCGCAACGCGATGCAGGTCGAAACTGCCGCGCCGCTGATTCCGCCGCGTCCGACGATCGACAAACTTCGCGACGTCGCCGCGGAATGCAAAGCGTGCGATCTCTGGAAGACAGGAACGCAGACGGTGTTCGGTGAAGGGAAGCCGTCGTCGCTCATCATGTTCATCGGTGAGCAGCCCGGCGACAAAGAAGATCTCGCCGGACGCCCGTTCGTCGGCCCCGCCGGCGCGCTTCTCGACAAGTCGCTCGAAGAAGCAGGCATCGATCGCGCGAAGGTCTACGTCACGAACGTCGTGAAGCATTTCAAGTGGGAGCCGCGCGGCAAGCGGCGCATTCACAAGAAGCCGAACGGCGTCGAGATCACCGCGTGCCGTCCGTGGCTGCAGGCCGAGATCACCGTGATCCAGCCGCGCGCGATCATCTGCCTCGGCTCCACCGCCGCGCAGGCCGTCATCAGCCCGAAGTTTCGCGTCTCCGTGCAACGCGGCGAGTTCGTGCAGTCGGAGCTCGCGGAGTACGTGACGGCGACCGTGCACCCGTCGTCGATCCTCCGCGCGCCGAGCGATGAGATGCGACGCATCGAGCGCGAGCGCTTCGTCAATGACCTGAGAAAGATCCGCGCTGCGCTGGGGGCGATCGCGGCGTGATCAGCGGCTGCAACTCCGACGCGCGATAGCGTTCGAGGTCGTCCCAGGCGCGTTCCGCGAGTGCGGTCAGGCCCGCGCGCTCGTAGCACGTCGCGCGGATGCGCAGGTGATCGCGCGTCCAGTACGGATGCGGCTCGACAGCGCGCAGCGCGGCGATCGTCGTACTGCCGCAGCCGTCAAATACCGTTGCGAGCTGGATCAGTGCGGCGCGGCGCAGGTCTTCGTACAGCTTCGCGGAAAACGGAGTCGATAGCGCCTGATAAAAGAGATGTGCGCGATCGGGATTCGTGCGCGCGATCTCGATTGCACGCTCGATCGTCGTGCCGAGAACTTCCGGCTGTCCCCACGGCTGGTGATGCCACGTGTCGAACGCGCGCGCGATGTAACTCGCTGCCTCGTCCGCGCGTCCTTCGAAAAATCGCAGCTCGCCGATGATCGCGTCCGCGTGTGCCGGAAAATACGGGCGGATTGCTTCGGCGCGCGCGACCGCTTCTTCATCGCCGCGCTCGGCGAGCTGCAGCGCCTCGCGGATGCGAACGTCGAGCGGCGGCGGCGCCGGACCGATCTCTCCTCGCATTGCCAGCGGACGGTTCACGTTCAACTGTCGCGACACCGTCGCCAGATAGTTCGCCAGCGACAGGTCGTTCACGTTACGCGCGAATCCGAATTCGATCACCGTGCGGTCGTCAGTATTCACCGCGTTCGTTTCCGCCGCGGCCGCGCGCGCGAAGGTTTCATTCGCCACGAGCCGCGACAAAAAACCTTCCGGTGAATCGACTTCCCACGCTTTTTGATACGCGGTGCGATACGGCTCGCTCGCCAGCCGCGCGCGCAGCGACGCGGCGTCGATCACCACCGGCTCGGCCGACGCGAGCAGCATCAGATCGTTGCCCGACGTCCGCCACGTCTGCACGTGCGGAAACACGCTGGTGATCGTCGCGTAGATCGTCTGCATCGTTCCGCTGTCGATCCCGTACATCTGTACCCATTGCACGAAGTAGCCGCCGCGATTCAGTCGATTGCGCGCGGCTTCATAGAAATCCTGCGTGAAGAGGCTGGCGATGCCGGCGCGATACGGATTCGACGGCTCCGACGCGATCACGTCGTAACGCCGGCTCGACGCCATCAGCATTTCGCGTCCGTCGGCGATCGCGATGTGGAGCTTCGGATTGTGCATTGCTCCGGCGTTGACTGCTTCGCAGGCACGCGCCACGTCGAGAATGACCGGCTCGATCTCCGCGACGTCGACGCGCTCGATCGACGGAATCGCTGCCAGCCATCCCGCGGTGCTGCCGGTGCCGAGCCCGATCACCAGCGCGGACTTCGGATTCGGATGCAGCGCGGCGGCAGCGAGGCCGAGCATGACCTGGTTTCCCGCGTCGCCGACTGCCGAGCCGTCCGCTTTCCCGTTGACGATGAACGCGAGATCCGTGTCGGCGATCAACGCGACGCTGCTCTCCCGCCCGTCGCGATCGAACACGATCGGCCGGCGCGAGCGCGTCATCCACGAATACAGCTGGTTGCGCACGCGCGGCTGCACCGAACGTCCTACACCGATTCCGCTGTGACGCCATACCGCCGTCGGTCCCGTCGCGAACACGCACGCGACTGCCGCGACGGCGACGATCGCCACGCGCCACGCGAAGGCCATCGCCAGTGCAGCCAACAGCACGATGACCAGCCGCCACACACCCGGCGCCGACAGCAAAGGAATCAGACCGAACCCGCCGGCCAGCGATCCCGCGATCGCGCCCGCGGTGTTCCACGCGTACGTCGCGCCGATCTGGCGGCCAACGTGCTCGCGGCCGCGCCCGAGGAGCGCGATCAATAGCGGGAACTGCACGCCGGCGATGAATGCCGCGGGAAACACAACGATCATCGTGATGATCGTCCACGCGAACACGTAGCCGCCGAATCCGGTCACCCCGAGGTTGCGCAGGACGTTCGCGAGGATTGCGATGCGATCGCCGAGCGCGAACGGCACCGCGATCGCGAGCGCCTCGAGCGCGCTCGTGATCGCGAACGCGCGCGCCGTCGCCGCGCGCCGCCGGAAAAACGCGTACGCCACACCGCCCGACCCGATCCCCGCGAGCGCCACAGCGAGAATCAATCCGAACATGTACGTCGTCCCGCCGAGAATGGGCGAGAGCATGCGATACCAGACCAGCTCCATGAGGAGAAAGGCGAAGCCGGTAACGGCCGAGGCGGCGTAGATGTGGAGCGGCGAGCTCTCAGCTCGTCGTTCGTTCTCCTCGGCGGGCTGAGAGCCTGCCGCTCCACTTCTCGCCATCTCTCTCGCAACGATTCCCACGAGCACATTCACCAGCACCGCAATGAACAGCGTCTCCCGATTGCCGAACGTCTCCAGCAAAAAGAACGTCGACAGCAGCGTGCCGGCGACGGCGCCGAGGGTGTTCACGCCGTACAGCAGCGCGACGGCGCGTCGCCCTTCATCGTCATTTGTCTCGACGGCGCGCGCGGCGGCGGGGAGCGTGCCGCCCATCAATACGGTTGCCGGTCCGAGGACGATGATCGACAGGACGAGTCGCAGCAGCGTCGCGACCGCGGTTCCGAGCTGCGGCGATCCGCCGCTCGCGAAATAGATCTTCGCCGCGACGAACAGCAGCAGCGGCGAGAGCGCTGCCGCGCCCGCAATCAACAACTCGAGATTCGCATAGAACGCGAGCGGCCGTTCTTTCATGTCGGCGCGCTTGCCGAGGAGAGCGCTGCCGATGCCGAGGCCGGCCATGAAGATCGCCAGCACCGCGCCGGTCGCGTACGTCGACGCGCCGAAGATCAGCCGGAACTGGCGCAGCCACACCGTCTGATAGATCAGCGCGCAAAAGCCGGAGCAGAACAGGAGGGCCGCGACGCGGAAACGCTGCGTCATCACTGCGTGCACGCGTGCTCCCGCATCGTGGCGACGAGCGCGTCGCCGATCGCGGTCAGATCCTTCGGCATCGGCAGCGGGCTGCTGATCCATTCAGTCGTGTACTTTTTCGCCGCGATCGTCAGCGCGAGGTCGTACTCGATCCGGTCGCAGCAGCGATTCTCTGGCGCATAGGACGGTTTCCACTTCTCCGGATGCGCCGCCGCGAGCAGCGACTCGTAGCGCTTCAGCTCATCCGCCGTCGCCGTCCGCGTGCACGTCTTTCCGTTCGGCGTCGTCACCCGCATCGCGCCCGACGATTCGATCGTGATCGCTCCGCTTCCTTTCCCGGTGAACCCGCCCGACGTGACGAGCTCCAGCTTCCACGGGCGCGGGACCGGCGCCGCGGCGCAGCCGAACAAAACCAGCAGGAACAGCAGGGTAGAGCGGGAACGCATCGCGGCATTCTCCACGTTGTAGAGTTTGCACGCAAAATTCGCACGAAAATGTGCGATTTCTTGCGTGTCGGGATCGCACCGTCTACACTCGCCTCACCACACGAATGTCCGTCCGAACCGCCTTTTTCCCGCCGCGCCTCTCCTCGGCGAACGTGCTTCCTGGGAAATCGAAATGTGAAGGAGCAGGCTCATGAACATCCCCACCGACAAACTCAAAGCCGCTGAAACTGCGCTCACGCAGATCGAGCGCCAGTTCGGCAAAGGCTCGATCATGCGTCTCGGCGCGAAAGAGTTCGCCGCCGTCAGCTCGATCTCGACCGGATCGATCGGCGTCGACGCCGCCCTCGGAATCGGCGGCGTTCCGCGCGGCCGCATCGTCGAGATCTTCGGACCGGAATCGTCCGGTAAAACGACGCTCTCGCTGCACATCATCGCCGAGGCCCAGAAGACCGGCGGGCTGGCGGCGTTCATCGACGCCGAGCACGCGCTCGATGCCGAGTACGCGAAAAAACTGGGCGTGGACATCGACAACCTCCTCGTCTCGCAGCCCGACTCCGGCGAGCAGGCGCTGGAGATCGCCGAGGTGCTGGTGCGCTCGGCGGCGATCGACGTGATCGTCATCGACTCCGTGGCCGCGCTCGTGCCGCGCGCGGAGCTCGAGGGCGAGATGGGCGATCATCAGATGGGTTTACAAGCGCGATTAATGTCACAGGCATTGCGCAAATTAACCGGTGTTGTTTCTAAATCAAAAACGTGTCTCGTTTTCATCAACCAAATTCGCGAGAAGATTGGAGTGATGTTCGGGAACCCCGAGACGACCACCGGCGGACGCGCGCTGAAGTTCTATTCGTCGGTGCGCCTCGACATCCGCCGCACCGGCCAGATCAAGGAAGGCGAAGAAGTCGTCGGCTCGCGCGTGAAGGTGAAGGTCGTCAAGAACAAGGTCGCCGCACCGTTCCGTCAGGCGGAGTTCGACGTTGGCTACGGCGAAGGCATTTCCAAGACCGGCGAGCTGCTCGACATCGGTCTCGAGAACAAGATCATCGAGAAGTCGGGCTCGTGGTTCTCCTACGGCGACGTGCGTCTCGGGCAGGGACGCGAGAACGCCAAGCTGTTCATCAAGGAGAACGGCGATCTCTCCGGCGAGATCGAGCAGAAAGTCCGCAAGTTCCTCGGCATCGGCGGCCCCGAGCTGACCGTGATCGAGGGCGGCGAGGCGGCAACGCCCGCCAAAGCGGAGCGAATGGTTCGGAAGTGACGCGCCGCAAGGCGCGTCACCCTTTCATCTCGCGCGAATCGTGATGTCGGAGCCGATCGTCCAGAGACGGACGTGATTGGCTCCGGAACCGCTCTTCCCGGTTCCCGTGAGTACTTCGACTTTGCGAAACCAGTGATGGCGCGTCGACTTCGTGAACTGCAGCGGGAAGTCGCTCACGATTCGGTGCTGACGGCCATCGCGGTCCTGTTCGAGCTCGACCTGGAAGTCGGCGGCGAAGTCTTTCGGCAGCGTGACTTCAATCCTGCCGCCCATCGACGAGATTTTGATGTCGCGACCGTTTCCGGCGTTGAGCACTTCGACTTCGACGTTGCCGCCCATCGTGCCGGCATCGAGCGATCCCTGCAGGCGATCGACGCTGATGTCCCCGCCCATCGTTTTCGCGGTGACGGTTCCGTTCGCGTTCTTCACGCGGATGTCGCCGCCCATCGTGCGCAAGACCGCGCCGTGCGGCGCGTCCGAGACGCGGATGTCGCCGCCCATCGAATAGCGAACGATCTTCGAGCCGGCGAAGGCCAGGACCGGAACGAATAGAAGCGCGACTGCAGTTTTCTTCATGACTCTTCAACGTTGCGTACGGCTTGCTGGTTAACATGTTTCCGTGCGCCTCGATCAGGCCGTCCCGCAGCGTTACCCGCAGATCTCCCGCCGCAAGGCGCGCGAGTTGATCTCGCAGCGGCGCGTGCTCGTGAACGATCGGCCCGTCGGAGTCGCGTCGCGCGAGGTGAGCGAGCGCGATCGCATCACGATCGTCGAGGACGTGCCGGACATCGAGATCCTTCGCGAAGAACGCGACTGGCTCGCGGTGAACAAACCCGCAGGACTCGCGACGCAGCCGATGCGCGATCGCAAGCAGCGCTCACTCGAAGAACTGCTGCGCGTGAAGTATCGCGACATCTTCGTCGTGCATCGCATCGATACGCAGACCAGCGGTGTGGTCGTGTTCGCGCGCACGCGCCAGGCGGCGGCGCGATTGTCGGAGTTGTTCGCGTCGCGCGAAGTGCACAAGACGTATCTCGCGATGATCGAAGGCTCTATCGATCACGACGTGCTGACGATCGAGTCGCCGATCGGCGGCAAGGACGCGCACACGATCGTTCGTCCGCTGCGGCGCATCGGCGAGACGACGCTGATCTCAGCGGAGATTCGTACCGGCCGCACGCATCAAATCCGCATCCACCTGAAATCGATCGAGCGTCCCGTCGTCGGCGATCGGCGATACGGCTCGACGATCTCCGCTCCGCGCATGCTGCTGCACGCGTGGCAGCTCGAACACGCTTCGCTCGGAACCGTCACCGCGCCGCCACCGGCCGACTTTCCTTTGCTTTGATACGATCCGCCGCACTATGGAAGACACGATCATTCGTGCAACCACGGTCGTCTGCGTGCGGCGCGACGGCCAAGTCGCGTTGGCCGGCGACGGACAGGTCACGGTCGGCAACACGGTCATGAAGCACGGCGCGGCGAAAGTGCGCCGCCTCTATCACGACAAAATCCTCGCCGGCTTCGCCGGCTCCGCCGCCGACGCGTTCGCGCTCTTCTCCCGCTTCGAGGCGAAGCTCGAGGAGTATCGCGGCAACATGGAGCGGTCGGTCGTCGAGCTCGCGAAAGACTGGCGGATGGATAAATACCTGCGGCAGCTGCAGGCAATGCTCATCGTCGCGAACAGCGAGCGCGCCTATCTCATCTCCGGCACCGGCGATCTCATCCAGCCCGACGACGGCATCCTCGCGATCGGCTCCGGTGGCCCGTTCGCGCTCGCCGCCGCGCGAGCGCTCATCGCACATACGCCGATGACGGCGGCGCAGATCGCCGAAGAGTCGCTGCGCATCGCGTCGCAAATCTGCATCTACACAAACGACAACATCACGGTCGAGAGTCTCTAATGGTCATCCACCTCCCAGCACCAGTCGACGACACCGCGCTCAATACCGAGCGCCTGACACCGAAAGAAATCGTGCGCGAGCTCGACAGGTACATCGTCGGCCAGAACGCGGCGAAGCGCGCGGTTGCCATCGCGCTGCGCAATCGCTGGCGCCGGCAGCAGCTCCCCGCCGACATGCGCGACGAGATCGCGCCGAAGAACATCATCATGATCGGACCGACCGGCGTCGGAAAAACCGAGATCGCGCGGCGGCTCGCCAAGCTCACGCGCTCTCCGTTCATGAAGATCGAAGCGTCGAAGTTCACGGAAGTCGGCTATGTCGGCCGCGACGTAGAGTCGATCGTCCGCGACCTCACCGAGATCGGCGTGAAGCTCGTGCGCGATGAAAAGAACCGTGCTGTGCGCGATGCCGCGGAGCGCAACACGCGCGAGCGCATCCTCGATCTGCTCCTCCCCGACTCCCGCCCGCCGCGCGCGCGACCCGCGTTCGTCAACGCGCCCGAGTCCGAGGAGCCGAACGTCGAGACGCGCGAGAAACTCGGCCGCTGGCTCGACGAAGGAAAACTCGACGAGCGCGAGATCGAAGTCGAAGTGAAGGAACAGCAGTTCCCGTCGTTCGAGATCTTCACGCCGCAAGGCGTCGAAGAGATGGGCGTGAACGTGAAGGACATGCTCCCCGGCCTCTTCGGCGGACGATCGAAGCGAAAGAAGATGCGCATCGGCGAGGCGCGCGAGATCCTGATCCAGGAAGAAGCCGAGAAACTCGTCGACCAGCAGAACGTCGCGCGCGAAGCGGTCGACCGCGTCGAACAAAGCGGCATCGTGTTCCTCGACGAGATCGACAAAATCGCCGGACGTCAAAACGCATCCCACGGCCCCGACGTCAGCCGCGAAGGCGTCCAGCGCGACCTCCTCCCGATCGTCGAAGGCACGACCGTCAATACGAAGTACGGAATGGTGAAGACCGACCATATCCTCTTCATCGCCGCCGGCGCGTTCCACGTTTCCAAGCCATCGGATCTCATCCCCGAGCTCCAGGGCCGCTTCCCGATCAGAGTTGAGCTCGAGTCCCTCACTGAAGGCGACTTCGAACGAATTCTGCGCGAACCGAAGAACGCACTGACGACGCAGTACACCGCGTTGCTAGCAACCGAAGGTGTGACGCTGACGTTCAAAGATGATGCGGTGCACGAGATCGCGCGCTACGCCGCGCTGGTGAACGAGAAGACAGAGAACATAGGTGCACGAAGGCTGCACACGATTCTCGAGCGACTGTTGGACGAGCTGTCGTTCGACGCGTCTGACATGGACGGCCAAGCGGTTCTCATCGATGCCGAATATGTTTCGCGTGTTCTTGCCGACGTGGTGAGAGACGAAGATCTCTCGCGCTATGTATTGTGAAGGTCACTGGTGAACTAGCTGACATCAAGTAAACCAGTTGACCATGAAGCGTCAGGACTTGAGCACGGCGCCGCCACGAGCGCTCGGAATACCGCTACCGTAATGGATCTATCGGCTGACGACTATCGGCTCACGAATGACGCGAGTTATATCGATATCGCGGGTTGCGAAATCGTGATTGCACTCCAGAATGAGGTCGATTGCGTCCTTGAGATTCTCACGCGCCTCTTCAAGTGTCTCGCCTTGTGAAATCGCACCAGGCAGCTCTTCGACGAATGCCGTATAACCACCTTCCGGTGCCTCTTCGAATACCGCTGTGAACGTCAGAGTCATCGACATGAGTTATGACATTGTCTTCTTGAACGCTCTCGCCGACGCCAAAATCAACACCGCTGAAATCACGAGCAGCGCGAAGACCGGCTCCCATAGGTCCGAAAACGCCGCTCCGCGAATCACGATTCCTCGCGCGATCCTGATGAAGTGCGTCGCCGGCAGCAAGTACGAGATCACGCGCAGCGGCGCGGGCAGCGATGCGATCGGAAAGATGTAGCCGGACAGAAGCACCGACGGCAACAGAATCCCCATCGCCATTTGCATCGCTTCCATTTGCGAATGCGCTCGCGAGGAGATGAGCAGGCCAAAGGACAACAGCGCGAGCAGGTAGACAGACGAGAGGCTTAACAACAAAACTATGCTCCCGTTAAAAGGGACTTGGAAGAGGAAGCGCATCAGTAACAGCACGACGATGAGCGTGGAGTAGGCGACGCCCATGTACGGGAGAATTTTTCCAAGCACAACCGCCAGCGGCGAGACAGGGGTGACCATCAACTGTTCGAGTGTGCCGCGCTCGCGTTCTTTGACGATGGCGAAGGCGGAGAGGATGGTTCCGGAGAACGTCAGCAGGATCGCGATGAGGCCGGGGATGAGCAGGTTGGCGCTGCGCATGTCGGGGTTGAACATCATCACCGGATGCGCGTCGATGCGCGGCTGCACGTGCGTCCGTTGCAGGACTTCGCGAATCGAGTTCTGCAATACGACTCCGTTTGCAGCGGACAATGCCTGCGACGCGACGCTGGAGTCGGAGCCGTCGATGAGGACGAGGACATCGGCGTCGCGGCCGCCGGCGAGGTTGCGCGCGTAGTCGGGCGGGATTTCGATCGCCACTTGTGCGTGGCCCGCGACGATCGCCTGCTGCATTTCCCCGCGCGACGTCACGTAGCCCTGCACTTTCAAGAGCGACGTCGCCGCGAATTGTTCGACGAGCCGGCGGCTTTCCTGCGTCTTGCTCTGGTCCCACACGATCGTCGGAATGTTTTTCGCGTTCATGTCGATCACGCCGAAGAGGATCAGCTCGAAGATCGGCACGGCTAGCGCGAACATGAGCGTCATCCGGTCGCGCATCATCTGCGTCAGCTCTTTCCGAAAGATCGCCGTAAATCCGTTCACGCGCGCACCTCGGTGAGCCGCACGAATACGTCCTCCAGCGTCGGCAGGATGTCCTGCACCGAAACGCTGCCGATGCCGAACGCCTCGAGGTCGTGATCGATCCTTTCGTTCGAAACGTTTTCGTCCACGAGCAGATGCAGCGACGTGCCGAAGATCGTGACGGCGCGGACGTACGGCAGCGTGCGCGAGGACGCCATCAGCGCGGCCACGCCTTCGCTCGCCACCGCTTCGACGCGCCGCATCCCCTCCGGCGTGACCTCGGGCAATTTCTTGAGCTCGGCCGGATGTCCGCTGACGATCAGCTTCGACAAATACAAATACGCGACCGTGCTGCAGCGCTCCGCTTCATCCATGTAGTGCGTCGTCACGAACATCGTCACGTCCTGCGCGGCGAGACCGAACAGCAGGTCCCACAACTCGCGGCGCGCGACGGGATCGATTCCCGCCGTCGGCTCGTCGAGGAACAACACGCGCGGCTGATGCATGAGCGCGGCGGCGAGCGCGAGCCGCTGCCGCCAGCCGCCGGACAGCGCGCCGGCGAGCCGGTCGCGATACGGCGCGATGTGCGTGAGCTCGATCGCCCACTCTTTTCGTTCCTTTCGCTCCGCTCCGCGCAGCCGATAGATCGAGCTGAAGAAGTCGAGGTTCTCGTCGACGGTGAGATCGCGATAGAGCGAGAAGCCCTGCGAGACGTAGCCGATGTGGCGCCGCACTTCTTCGCCTTCTTTTTCGACGTCGAGTCCATCGACTTGCGCGTGACCCGACGTCGGCGCGAGGAGGCCGCAGAGGATGCGGATGAGAGTCGACTTGCCGGATCCGTTCGGTCCGAGGAGACCGTAGATCTCGCCGCGGCGGACTTGCAGCGTGACGTTGTCGAGCGCGCGCACGGTGCCGAAGTCTTTCGTCACGCCCTGCACGTTGATGCCGGCGCCGTTGTCGGTCACGCGTGTCCTTTCACGCCGAGGTCGACTTCGGCGGCCATGCCGGCCTTGAGGCGCGAATCGGGATTCGTCACGACCTTTACGCCGTACACCTGTTCCGCGCGTTGCGCGCGCGTCTGCACGTTGCGCGGCGTGTACTCGCCTTCGCTGGAGATTGTCGACACGCGGGCGGGGAACCAGACTTCCGGCCACGTGTCGACGCGCACGCGCACCGGCATGTTCACGTGCACCTTTCCGAGGAGCGTTTCCGGGACGTAGATGCGGACCCAGAGCTGCGACGGCTCGAGGATCTCGGCGACGCTTTGATTCGGCGCGACGATGTCGCCGGGCCGCAAGCCGAACGACTGCACGACGCCGTTGACTGTCGATCGCACGACGGTCTCGTCGCGCTGCTTCGTGAGCGTCGCGAGGTGCCGCTCCTGCTGCTCCGCTTGCATGCGCGCGATCGCGATGTCTTCTTTGCGCGTTCCCGCGCGTAACACGCGCAAATCCTCGGCGGACGTCTTTGCCTTCGTCGCCGCCTGATCGAGCATTTCCTTCGACACGATTCCGGCCGAATACAACGACGCGAGTCGCCGCCGCTCGCGCTCGTCGTTCGACGCGACTGCTTCCGCTTTGCGGATCTCTTCGTCGCGCGGTCCGTTGATCGCCTTCGCGAGGTTCGCGCGCGCCGTCGCGATCGCGGCCTGCTGCTCGGCGATCTGCCTGTCGAGCGTCTCGGTCTCCAGCGTCACCAACACCTGGCCAGCGGCGACCTGCGAGCCTTCATCCACGTGGACGCGGCTGACGCGGCCGCCGACGAGCGAGCCGACGTTGACTGTTCGCGCTTCGAGCGTTCCGGCCAGGACGAGCGGCTTCGGCTCGCGTTGCTTTCGCACGTACAACAGCGCCGCCGCGACCGCGGCCAGCAGCACCAGCACCGCCACGACGCGGAGCAGAACGTTTGGATTTGACGGCAAGAGCACCTCCGGTCCAGAGATCGACGAGCGCGTCGAGGTAGTCCTCGAGCGAAATGGCGGGCGTCACGGCGAGGATTTGGTGGATGAAGACGTACGACTGTAGTTGTCCGAGAAAGAGGAGCGCGTAAGCGCGAGGATCGCCGCGGCGGATCGTGCGCGCATCGATCGCGCGGCGGAAGTAGTCGCCGACCACCGCGAGCACGCGCCGCGGCGGAGCGGTCTCTGCGTGCGCATCGAACGGGACGACGAGCGTCGTCTGCCGCGCGGCGAGATGCATCTGTACGGCGATCGCGGAGCGGATGATCGTGCTGATGAACGGCACGAACTGTTCTGCGAAATCGCGGAGCACATCGCGCGGATCGGCGGCACCGTCGACATGTGCGAGCTCGGCGACGAACGGCGGAATCTCGATCGAGCGCGCGCTCATCGCTGCCGCGAACAGATCCTGCTTCGACGGGAAGTGACGCAGGATCGCCGCCGGCGTGACGCGCAGCGTCGTCGCGATGTCGGCGAGCGTCGTCGCCGCGAATCCGCGCGCGGTGAAGACGTCGCGGGCCGAGTCGAGAATTTGTTGGTGGCTGATCCGCGGCGGGCGTCCCATCGTTAGTAAATATACGTATGTTTACTAACTCGGATTGTCAAGGCGCGGTGGAGCGGCGGCCGGGGGCGGCCGCCGCTCCACAGTTCTGGCTTAGAAGGAGACTTTAGCGGCCAGCTGCATGATGCGCGGGCCGGCGGAGACCGTCGGGATGCCGAACGTCGCGGACTTCGTCAGCGTGTTCGACGTCGCGTTGTACGAGTAGTAGGTGCGGTTGACGTTGCTGACGTTCGAGCGGTTCAGCAGGTTGAATGCTTCCCAGATCAGCTGCACGCGCACGCCGCCGAACGCGAGGTCGCGCGTGATGCGCGGATCGATCGACAGCTGCGACGGCAGGCGCAGGGAATTGCGCCGGAATCCCGGCGCGATGTCGTTCGAGAGGTTGCCGTCGTTGTTGAGATCGGCGTTCACGACCGGCGTGTAGGGCTGGCCCGTCTGGTAGCTGGCGATGCCGCTGATCGACCAACCCGAGAGCAGCGTATGCGTCCACCCTGCTCCGAGCTTCTGCGCGTACGAGTCGAGCGACCAGATACCGCTGAGCACGACGCGGTTGCGCACGTCGTTGTCGCCGTAGGTGTAGTCGGTATCGAAGTTGCCGGAGTCGGAGGCGAACTTCGCGTCGTCCGTTCCGGGAACGACCGCCGTCGCATCGGGTTTGTCGTCCTTCACGACGCCGTACGTGTACGCGAGGCGCGCCTGCCAGTTGCGCGAGAAGCGCTTCTGCACGTCGAACGTGAGGCCGTCGTAGCGCGAGCGTGCGCTGTCCTGGAACTCGATGATGCGTGCGAAGCTGCTGAACGGCCGGCCGAAGTACCGCTTGATCGATACGGCCGATCCGTTGGCGACGTTGACGCTGAAAGGGTTGGGATTGCCGATGTTGATGTCGGCCGAGCGCGAGAGGTTCTCGCCCATCACCATCTGGTACGTGACGCCGACCAGCAGATCGGTGTTGAGCGAATGCTCGACGCCGAGGCTGGCCTGATGCACGGTGGGATTCTCGTAGTGCTTGTTGAACACGAGGATCGTCGGCTTCGGAATCGTCGCGCCGGTCGGAATCGACGTGTAGACGTTCGGATACGCCGGAATGAGCGCGCCGGTGAAGGTGATGGTCTGCACGTTGATCCCGTTGTTCGAATGCGCGGTGCCGATCATGATCGCGGGCGTGCGTCCGTAGAAGATTCCATAGCCGCCGCGCACGACCGTGCGGCCGTCGCCGCCCGGCGTCCACGCAAATCCGAGGCGCGGACCAAAGTTGTTGTCGTCCTCGTTGATCACGGAGGTATCGATGCCGTGGCCGAGGAGCTCGATGTCGGGGTTCCTCACATCGGGCTGCTTGATGCTCTCCTTGTCCCAGCGCAGTCCCGCGGTCAGCGTGAGGTCGTTGCGCACGTGGAACTCGTCCTGGATGAAGAAACCGAGCTCGGTGATGTCGGGATGCGTCGTCGCGCCGCTCGTGCCCGGACCGGCGAACGCCTGCAGGAATCGCGATGGCTTGTTGTTCGCGAGATCGGCGAGACTGGTGAAGCGATAGGTGCCGGCGAAGTTGCCTGGAAAATAGTTGAGAATGTTGTCGTGGCTGTAATCGAAGCCGCCTTTGAGCGTGTGTTTGTTGAAGAGACGCGTTGCCGTGTCGGCGATCTGCGTGCGCTTGATGGTGGTCTCGCGCGGGCTGAACGTGTTCTGTCCGAATCGGAAGATCGTGACGCCGTTGTGCAGGACCTCGGTTTCCGGACCGGAGAAGTTCGCCGCGCCCGGCTCGCGATCTTTCGCGTACTGCGCGCGCACTTCGTTGAAGAAGGACGCGCCATGAGCCGACGAGAACACCCCTGACAACGTGTCGGTGTTCACGAGCGAGTTGCCGGTGTGCTCGACGGAGTTGATCGTAGCGCCGTTCTCGTAGTTCTTGCCGGCGAACTCCTGCCGGTTGTAGCGCATCGAGAGATGCGTGTTCGACATCAGCTCGTGATCGGTCTTGATGAGGTACACGTCCTGGTCCTGACGGCGGACATAGTCCTCCGCGTGCGTCTTGAGGATGTCGTAGCCGCGCTGATCGTCGGGCGTCGCGATCGCGACCGCTCCGCCGCCGCCGATGATGACGGGATTCGGCAGATCGTTGCGCTGCACGTCATAGTTGACGAAGAAGAAGTGCTTGTCGTGCTGGATCGGACCGCCGGCGGAAAAGCCGTACTGATCGAAGTGATAGGGACTCTTCGCGCGATTGTTGATCTCGTTGATGTAGTCGTTCGCGTTGTAGCGCTTGTCGCGCAGGAAGTAGAAGAGCGTGCCGTCGAGATCGTTCGTGCCCGACTTCGTCACGACGTTGATGACGGCGCCACCGGCGCGGCCGTACTCGGCCGAGTAGGCGTTGTTGTTGACCTGGAACTCCTTTACCGCGTCCTGCGAGAACTGGTACGGCGCGCGGCCGGAGCCGGTGCGGCCGAGGGTTTGGCCGAAGAACGTGTTGTCATTGTTCGCGCCATCGATGACGAGCGAGTTGAGCGTGCCGCGCTGTCCGGCGAAGCTGATGTCGCCGGCGCGCACGTCCTTCACCACGCCGGGCGTCGTGAGAACGAAGTCGATGAAGTTGCGTCCATTGACCGGCAGGTTCTGAATCGATGTCTCGTTCACGACCGAGCTCACTTGTGTGCGCTCCGCTTCGACGAGCGGAGCAGCGGCCGTGACGGTCATCGTCTCGGCGACGCCGACTTTCATCGAGAAGTTGATCGTCGTGTCGCTGCCGACGTTGACGACGACTTTCTCGCGGACAACCGGCTGGAATCCTTCCAGCGTCGCTTCGACGCGGTACGCGCCGGGCATCAGGAAGCCAATCTGATAGGCGCCGACGCCGTTCGTCACTGCGCTGCGCGCGACGCCCGTGGCGGTGTTCGTCGCAGTCACGGTGACACCGGGAAGTGCCGCGCCGGAGTCATCGTGCACCGCGCCGGAGACGGTGCCGGTGCTGCTCTGCGCAAATGCGCTGCAGGGAATCAATAGACACACAAGGATCAGTACGGTGAGACCGCGTAGACGCATGGCTAGCTCCTTCGGTTGCCGCATTGGTTGGACGACTGTGCCGTCAGAATATCATTCCGATCATGAGCATCGCCACGATCAATCCGGCAACCGGAGAAACGATCGCCACGTTCGAACCGCTCACGGCGGAAGCGCTCGAGGAAAAACTGCAGCGCGCACTGTTTGCGTTCGGCGTCAATCGCGCACGATCGTTTTCCGAGCGTGCGCGGCGAATGAATCGTGCGGCGGAGATTCTCGATTCACGCGCGAACGAATTCGCGCGGACGATCACGCTGGAGATGGGAAAGCCGGTCAAGGCGGCGGTGGCCGAGGTGCAGAAGTGCGCGCTCGTGTGCCGCCACTACGCGGACAACGCGGAGCGCTATCTCGCCGACGAGCACGTGCCAACGGAAGCGAAAGACAGCTACGTGCGGTTCGAGCCGATCGGTCCGGTGCTCGCCGTGATGCCGTGGAACTTTCCGTTCTGGCAGGTGTTCCGCTTCGCGGCGCCGGCGCTGATGGCGGGCAATGTCGGACTGTTGAAGCACGCATCGAACGTGCCGCAGTCGGCGCTCGCGATCGAAGAGATTTTTCGCGAAGCAGGATTCGATCAGGGCGAGTTTCAAACGCTGCTCATCACGTCCGAACAGGTCGCGGCCGTACTCGACGACGAGCGCGTGAAAGCGGCGACGCTGACGGGCAGCGAGCCGGCCGGCGCGAGCGTCGCGTCGAATGCCGCGAAGCGGATCAAGAAGAGCGTGCTCGAATTGGGAGGGAGCGATCCGTTCATCGTGATGCCGTCCGCCGATCTCGACGCGGCCGTGCAGACCGGTGTCAAAGCGCGCATCGTGAACAACGGACAGTCGTGCATCGCAGCGAAGCGATTCATCGTGCACCAGTCGATCGCTGACGATTTTCAATCGCGCTTCGTCGACGCGATGAAATCGCTGCACCTCGGCGATCCGATGGAGGAGTCGACCGACGTCGGTCCGCTCGCGACGCCGCTGATCGTGAACGACATCGAGAAACAGGTCGACGCCAGCGTTGCCGCGGGAGCGAAGCTGCTCGCCGGCGGAAAGCGCGTCGGCGATCGCGGCAATTTCTATGCGCCGACCGTGCTCGCCGACATTCCGCGCGACGCGCCCGCGTTCGGCGAAGAAACGTTCGGTCCCGTCGCGTCACTCTTTCGAGTCAAGAACATCGACGAAGCCATCGCGCTCGCGAACGCCACCACGTTCGGCCTCGGCGCGAGCGTCTGGACGCGCGACGGCGGCGAGCAAAAACAATTCGTCGAGCGCATCGAGTCGGGACAGGTCTTCGTCAATGCGATGGTGGCGTCGGATCCGCGCGTGCCGTTCGGCGGCGTGAAGCACTCCGGCTTCGGACGTGAGCTCGGCGTCTACGGCATCCGCGAGTTCGTCAACATCAAGACGATCTGGATCGCGTAGAACGCTCGAGCGCGAACGGCGCATTGGGGTCGGCCGTTTCGCTGCCGTGCACGCGGAACACGCAGCGGCCGTCGCCGTTCTGGAACTTCTCTTCGCGCTCGACGCGCACGCCGAGGAGCCGCGTCAGCGCGTTGATTGAAACGCTGCAGAGCGCGGGGCGGCGCATCGCGGTGTTGTAGAACGGACAATTGCGCTCGATGAGCCGGAAGTCGCCGTTGACGCGCTCGACCTCCATGTACGGATCGTCTGCGAGATACCAGTTCTTCAGCGCGTCGACGCGCTCGGCGAGCGGGAGATCGTGCAACACGGCATACGACTGCACGCGCTCGTCCGCGACACGCGCAAGAACGCGCAGCAGCGCCTCGTCGCCGAACTCGTCGGTGACCGCATCGATCACGGCGACCGCGAGCGCGTCGTAATGCTTCGGGAAAAGATGATCGCCTTCGGCGCTGAGCCGATACGTCGTCGCGGGACGTCCGGTACGCGCATGCTCGCGATGCTCGACGGTCGCCTCGACCCACCCTTCGCGATGCAGTTGCAGCAGTTGCTGCCGCACGGCCTCGCCGGTGATCTTCATCTCCTCGGCGAGCTGCGCGATCGTGGCCATGCCGCGCTGCTTGAGCGCGATGAGGATTGTCCGTCGGCTTTCCGGGAGCTGGCTGAGGGTGATGATGGAGTTAGCCCCTTCTCTGAAAGAGACTAACTGTATCGGACGTCACATCATTTCGCAGTGGCGAGCGCGGGCGCGCCGTAGCGCTGCGTGGCGAAGCCGAGAATGGCGCCGACGATGCCGCCCGGCAGCATGATCTCGAAGAAGTACTTGCCGCCGCCCATCGCCACGATCGCGTACGCGAGCAGCAGGCCGACGAAGAGTCCGAACGCGAGTCCGGCCCAGAGGTTCTGCACTTTGCGCGCGAACCATCCGGCGGCGATGCCGGCGATCACGCCCTTGATCGTCGATCCGATGATGATGCCGAGCATTTGCGATCGCGCTTCGGGCGTGAACCACGCGGTTGCGCCGTCGAGCGCGCCCAGGACTGCGCCGAGGATGATGCCGAGAAGAATCTTGTTCATGTCTGCCTCCGTTGAATCGATTCAACGTTCGCGCTGAAGTCTTTAACGGTGAAACCAAAGCAGCAGAATCGCGCGCATGATGAGGTACGTGAGCAGCATCGCCGCGAGCGCGCGATGGCGTCCCAAAAATCGCGACGCGCGCTCGAATATGTTCTCGCGATACGCGCTCACCGGCTTGTGATCGAGATGGCGCAGTACGTCGTCGCCGAGCTCGCGCGCGCCGGCGTAGCGATCGTCGCGATTCGCGGCCATCGCCTTTGCGCGAATCGCGTTCAGCGCGCGCGGAATGTTTTCGCCGACGAGAAACGCGAGGATCGCGCCGAGCGCGTACACATCCGATCGCGCGTCCGCTTCTTCGCCGCGCGTTTGTTCCGGCGATCGATAGCCATCCGTACCCGCAACGGCGGCGACTCCCCAATCCATCACCAGCACCGCGCCGAACTCGCCGACCATCACGTTCTGCGGCTTGAGGTCGCGATGCACGACGCCGTTCGCGTGCGCGAATGCGACCGCCTCGCAGACGCGCGTGAAGACGCGCAGCAGATCGGTGCGGCTGCGATCCTCGCGCGCCCAGCGATCGAGGCGCGAGCCGCGCACGAGCTTCATCGTGTAGTAGCGGCGTCCGTCCGGAAGCGTGCCCGCGTCGTGCACGGGAACGATCCCCGGATGTTCGAGGCTCGCGATGATGCGCGCCTCGGAGCACCAGTCGGCGTCGACGACTTTCATCGCGACGTTGCGCTCCAACGCGAGATCGCGTACCTCGTACACGACGCCCATTCCGCCGCGTCCCAGCTCGCGAATCAGTTCGTAACGCGTTCCTGTCAGGTCGGGGCACTCCGTGACTTCGCGCAGATGCGTGACCGCATCATCGGAGAGCCATCTCACTTCGCGACTCCCAACAGCGCGCGTGCTTCGGATCGAAATTCTTCTTCCGTCGCCGTCACTTCGCGCAATGCATCGAGCACGATCTCGCGAAAGCGACGGCGCGCCGCGGCGAGATCATTCGTCACTTTCGTCTCCGTGATGCCGAGTCGCTGCGCGAGCTCGCGATACGAGACCGAGCGGTCGTCGTCGAGATCGTAAGCCTCGAAAATCGCGAACTGCGTCTCGCTGCATCGCGCGCGCAACCGCTCCACCGCCAGCGCGAACACGCTCCGCACCCACTCGCGCTGAAAGTACTCCTCGGGCGTCACGCTCGCCGACGCATCGCGTCCGATCTCCAGCTCCGCCGATTCGAAGTCGAGATGCACTTCACCGCCGCCGCGCTTCAGCCGCTGCCCGGCCTTCCATTCATTCGCCGCGTGGCGATCGAACAACAGCCGCAGAAACGTGCGGAAGCTTGCCTTGGACGCGTCGTACGCCGCGAGCGATTCCTTCTCGAACGCACGCGCGAAGAAGCTCTGCGTCAGGTCTTCCGCGTCCTCGCGCGTGCGACGGAACGCGACGCGCGCGTACTTGTACAGCGGCTTCCAGTAACACGCGAGCAGCGTGTCGAACGCGCGGGTCCGCTCGGCCGCATCGCCGCTGGAGAGCGCAACGATCACACTGCGGCGGGTGGTGGGAAAGGGGGCGATGGTCATGCGGACGCGGCATCAGAGTAATCGAAAAACGAGACAATGCGCCCGATGATGCTCTATCGCGATCTCATCCCGTGGTACCGCCTCGTCGACCCGCACGAAGATCATTGGGACGAAGCGACCAGCTACATCGAAGCGTTCGCGCACGCAATCGTTCCGCCCGTGCAAACGCTCCTCGAGCTCGGCGCCGGCGCGGGAAACAACGCCTTCTATTTCAAACAACGCTTCCGTTGCACGCTGACTGATTTGTCGGAGGACATGCTCGCGCTCAGCCGCGGACTGAATCCCGAATGCGAGCACGTCGCCGGCGACATGCGCACCCTCCGCCTCGGCCGCACCTTCGACGCCATCATGATCCACGACGCCGTGATGTACATGACGAGCGAGGAGGACTTGCTCGCCGTCGCGCGTACCGCCTTCGAACACACGCGCGCCGGCGGCGCAGCGATCTTCGCGCCCGACTACGTGCGCGAGACTTTCCGCGAGAAAACAAATGTGATCAGCGGCGACAGCGGAACGCGCTCACTGCGCGGCATCGAATGGGCGTGGGATCCCGATCCCGCGGACGACACCTACCGCGTCGAATACGCGTTCCTGCTGCGCGACGGAGACGCCGTCACATCCGTGCACGACACGCATATCGAAGGATTGTTTTCGCGGGAAACGTGGACGCGGATTCTGACGAGCGTCGGGTACGAAGTGGAGCTGGTCGTGCGTCATGACGAGGACATGACGGATGAGGTGTTTCTCGCAAGGAGAACGTAGCGCCGCCCTGGCTCCGGCAGTAGGACTCGAACCTACGACCCGCGGATTAACAGTCCGCTGCTCTACCAACTGAGCTATGCCGGAGTACTGGCACTACAACGAGAGGGCGCGGAACTTAGCACCGCGCTCTGCCATGGTCAAGGCAGGCGGGCGGTAGAACGCCCGATGTCCCGGAGCGATTCCCGCAGGCGCGCCAGCATTGCGGGCTCGTCTTCGTACTCGATCAGCGTGATATTGCGGTCGCCGGCGACCATCGCCGTGCAGCGTTTGGTGTGCGCGCGGCGGTAGAGGCAGATCACCGGGATGTCGTGCAGGTAACGCGCGGCCGCGATCTCGTAGCCCACTCCTGTCGATGGCATCGACACCTCCGCCAGGAGCACGTCCGCTTCCTCGATCCAGCGCATGTCGCGCTCGAAGATCACGCCCGGATCGAGCGGATCGCCGGCGTCGGAGACGTGTTCCGCGGCAACGGACCCGGCGAGCACGTGGAAGCCGTCGTCCTCCAGCGCGTCGACGATGCGGCGGTAGAGCGCCACGTCCGCGCGGCCGCCGCTGATGGCACCGGACAAGTAGATCGTCATCGTCACGGGAACGCAGTCTACAATTCGCGCCGCATGTCGCGGGAGATCGTGATCAATGCGACGCGACACGAGTCGCGCATCGCGGTGCTCGACGAAGGACAGGTCGTCGAGCTGTGGGTCGAGCGCACGCGGCATCGCACGATCGTCGGGAACATCTACAAAGGCCGCGTCACGAAAGTGCTGCCGGGGATGCAGTCCGCGTTCGTTGACCTCGGTCTCGAGCGCGATGCGTTCCTCTACGTCTCCGACGTGATCGAGGATCTCGAAGAGTACGAGAGCGAGTCGCCGGACGAACTGCATCTGGACGACGTCACATCGCATCGCCCGGAGGCGTCGATCGCGGATCTGTTGCGCGAAGGGCAGGAAATCGTGGTGCAGGTGTCGAAGGACACGATCGCCGGCAAGGGCGCGCGCATCACGAGTCACATCACGCTGCCGGGACGATTCCTCGTCTACATGCCGACGGTGAATCACGTCGGCGTTTCGCGGCGCATCGAAGACGAAGCGGAGCGCACGCGGCTGAAAGAAATTCTCGAGAAGGTGCGCAACGGTAATCACGGCGGCTTCATCGTGCGCACCGCCGGCGAAGGCCGCGGCGAAGAAGAGTTCCTCGCGGACCTGCGCTATCTCACCGATCTGTGGGACCACATCAAGCGGCGCGCGGAAAAGTCGTCCGCGCCGTCGGCGATTCATCACGATCTCGATCTTGTCCTGCGCACGATTCGCGACGTGCTCTCGCCGGAGTTCAAGAGCGTGTGGGTCGACTCGGTCGATCAATACCAGCGCATCGTCGAGTTCCTCGATCAGATCCAGCCGCAGCTCGTATCGCGCGTGCGTCTCTTCCGCCGCGACGAGCCGATCTTCGACGAGTTCGGCATCGAGCCGGAGATCGCGAAGGCGCTGAAATCGAAAGTGTGGCTGAAGTCCGGCGGCTACATCGTCATCAACCAGACCGAGGCGCTGGTTGCGATCGACGTGAACACGGGCAAGTACGTCGGGAAGAAGAATCTCGAAGAGACGGTGTTCCGCACGAACCTCGAGGCGGCGAAAGAGATCGTGCGGCAGATTCGACTGCGCGATTTAGGCGGAATCATCGTGCTCGACTTCATCGACATGGAAGACGTCTCGAATCGCCAGAAGCTTTTCGAGACGCTCGAAAACGAGATTCGCAAAGACCGCTCGAAGACGAAGATCCTGCAGATCTCGGAGTTCGGCCTGATCGAGATGACGCGCAAACGCGTGCGGCAGAGTCTCGAGCGCTCGCTGACGCAGGCGTGCCCGTATTGCGGCGGCAGCGGGCGCATCAAATCGAACACGACGATTGCGCTGGAGGTCTGGCGCGAGCTGATGAAGCTGCGCGACCTGCATGAAGGACAGGACGTGATCGTGCGCGTGAATCCCGTCGTTTATGGGTCGCTGCACACGGGCGATCCGATCTTCGAGGAAATCGAGCGGACGATGGGCATCCATCTCGTGTTCAAGCCGGACGAAGCGCTGCATCACGAGCAATTTGACGTGATGCGGATTTGATAACGGATGGCGGATGGCGGATGGCGGATGGCGGATGGCGGATGGCGGATGGCGGATGGCGGATGGCGGATGAAGGCATAACTCGGTTCTTCGCCATCTGCCATCCGCCATCTGCCATCCGCCATCTGCCATCGTTCTCCCGGCATGTCGCATGCACTAAAGCGTGCGTTGCAGTGGAAGAGACCTTTTCAAACCTCGCCGCGTTCCTGAACAGTCTGGATGCCGAGGGGGAGCAGAAATTCGAGCTCTCCCACTCGCTGGTCATCATTTGTCCGGACTGTGGAAAGAATATCGCCTTCCGCGGGCGCTGCCCGAAGTGCGCCGGCAACAGCTGGATTCCGGCGGGACACACGGGCGGGATTTTCGAGAGAGTGAAAGCGCAGCGATTGCGGCGGATGATCGGGGAGGAAGAGGTCACACTTACAGGCTCAAAGGCCCAGAGGCTCAAGGGCTCAGAGGAGACCGACAAAAACGAATCGCTTTGAGTTGTGACTATGCGCCTCTGAGCCCTTGAGCCTCTGGGCCTAGGTATCCAGTCCTTCCCGCAAATACTCTTCTTCCACGAATTTGCGGAACAACTCTTCGTACTCGGGCGTGCCGTGTTTCGGCGCGTGACGCGCCATCGCGGCGATGCGTTTGCGCGCGTTCTCCTCGCGCTCTTCTTCGCGGCGCAGCTCGTCGGTGAGCGCGTGTGCCATGGCCTGGCGCACGACTTCGCGATCCTTGAGGAGAATGACGGCCTGCGAGCGCGCCAAGGCGTCGAGCAGCTCTCGCGCGAGTTGATTCAGGCGTTCCCGCGACGGCCGCACCATACGCACAAATTCTAGTGCACCGGCTCCTCGGACGCTCCGTCATCTTCAGGAACGCCGTTTTCGTCGGGAGCACCGTTTTCGTCGGGAGCACCGTCTTCGGGCTGTTCTTTCTCGACCACCTTCACCGCCGCGACGACGCGATCGTTCTCGTCGAGCTTCACGATGCGAACGCCGTGAATGTTGCGGCCCTTCGCCCGAATCGACGACACCGGAACGCGGAGGATCATGCCCTGCTCGCTGATGAGCAGCAGCTGGTCCTCTTCGAACACGACCGCCATTCCGGCGACTTTTCCGTAACGCTCGGTCTTGATGTCGATCACACCGTAGCCGCCGCGATGCTTCGTCGGATACGCGGACACGGGCGTCTTCTTGCCGTAGCCGCCCTCGGTCACAGTGAAGATGTATCCGCGTGTGCCGTCGCCGACGACTTCTGCCGATTCATCTGCTTCGACTTCCGTCTCGACGTCGTCTTCGACGACCGCGCCGGCGGGAAGAACATCCATCTCGACGACGTGATCGTCTTCGCGCAGCGCGACGGCGCGCACGCCGGCGGCGCCGCGTCCCATCGGACGGACATCGGCTTCATTGAAGCGGATCACGCGGCCGCCGGCCTTGCCGACGAAGATGTCGGAGTTGCCGTCGGACAGGCGGACGGCGTAGAGATCGTCGCCTTCGCCGATGTCGATCGCGATGATTCCGGTAGAGCGGACGTTCGAGAACGCCGCGAGCTCGGTCTTCTTGATCTTGCCGCCGCGCGTCGCCATCACGACGTACTTGCCTTCCGTGAAGTCGCGCGTCGTCAGCAGCGCGCGCACGTTCTCTCCTTGCTCGACCGGCAGCAAATTCACGATCGCCTTGCCGCGCGCGTTCACGCCGACTTCAGGGGTCGCGTGCACTTTCAGCCAGTACATACGGCCGCGATCGGTGAACACCAGCATGTACGCGTGCGTCGACGCGACGAAGAGATGCTCGACGATGTCTTCTTCTTTCGTCTGCATGCCGATGCGGCCTTTGCCGCCGCGGCCCTGCGAGCGATACATCGACAGCGGCGAGCGCTTGATGTAGCCGCCGCGCGAGACGGTGATGACCATGTCCTCGTCGGCGACGAGGTCTTCGATCGAGATCTCGGTCGTGTCGGGGATGATCTCGGTGCGGCGCGGATCGTTGTAGCTTTCTTTGATGTCGCGCAGCTCGGTCGAAATGATGTCGAGGATCAGTTTCTCCGAGGCGAGGATCTCTTTGAGACGCGCGATCGTCGCGAGGATTTCCTGATACTCCTGCACGAGCTTCTCGCGCTCGAGACCGGTCAGGCGCTGCAGGCGCATGTCGAGAATCGCCTGCGCCTGGATCTCGGAGAACTGCCAGCGCGTGACGAGACCGTCCTTCGCCTCCTGCGGCGTGCGGCTGCCGCGGATCAGCGCGATCAGCTCGTCGATGACGTCGAGCGCTTTGACGAGTCCTTCGAGGATGTGCGCGCGCTCTTCCGCTTTGCGCAGGTCGAAGCGCGTGCGACGGACGACGATCTCTTTGCGATGCTCGACGAAGTGCCGGAGGATCGTCGGGAGGTCCATGACCTCCGGCTTGTTGTTGACGATCGCGAGAAAGATGATGCCGAACGTCGTCTGCATCTGCGTGTTGCGATACAGGTTGTTCAGCACGATCTCCGGAATCGCGTCGCGCTTCAACTCGACGACGACGCGGATGCCGTCGCGATCCGACTCGTCGCGCAGATCGGAGATGCCTTCGATGCGCTTCTCGAGCACGAGATCGCGGATCTTCTCGAGCAGGCGCGCCTTGTTCGTCATGTACGGAACTTCCGTCACGACGATCTGCTGCTTCTCGCTCTTCTTCTGCGTCTCGAAATGCGCCTTCGCGCGCATCTGGATGATGCCGCGGCCGGTCGCGTAGGCCTGGCGGATGCCTTCAATGCCGTGAATGAAGCCGCCGGTCGGAAAATCGGGGCCCGGCAGGACGGTCATCAGCTCCTGCCATGTCGCTTTCGGGTTGTCGATGACCATCAGGCAGGCATCGATCACTTCGCCGAGGTTGTGCGGCGGAATGTTCGTGGCCATGCCGACGGCGATTCCGGATGATCCGTTGACGAGGAGGTTCGGATACTTCGCCGGAAGCACCGAGGGCTCGGACATCGAGCCGTCGTAGTTCGGAACCCAGTCGATCGTCTCTTTGTCGATGTCGTCCCGCATCAGCTCTTCGGCGAGCTTGGTGAGACGCACCTCGGTGTAGCGCATCGCCGCGGGGTTGTCGCCGTCGATGGAGCCGAAGTTTCCCTGGCCGTCGACAAGGCGATAGCGCATCGAAAAGTCCTGCGCCATGCGGACGACGGTGTCGTAGATCGCGCTGTCGCCGTGCGGATGGAATTTGCCCATCACGTCGCCGACGATGCGCGCGGATTTCTTGTACGCCTTCCCGGACGTGTTGCCCTGCTCGTACATGCCGTAGAGGATGCGGCGATGCACGGGCTTGAGACCGTCGCGGACGTCGGGCAGCGCGCGCCCGATAATGACGGACATTGCGTAGTCGAGATACGACCTGCGCATCTCGTCTTCGATGTTGACGGGAACGCGCTCTTCGTTGATGTGCGGGTAATCGGTATCGGCCATCAGATATCCAGGTTTTTCACATCAAGCGCGTTGTCCTGAATGAACACGCGGCGGGGCTCGACCTGGTCGCCCATGAGAATCGTGAACAATTCTTCGGCGCCGACGGCGTCCTCGATCGACACCTGCAAGAGGCGCCGCGTCGCGGGATTCATCGTCGTATCCCAAAGCTGATCGGGGTTCATTTCGCCGAGGCCTTTGTAGCGCTGAATCGTGAGGCCTTTTTCGGCGAGCTTGTAGATCTGCTCGAGCAGATCATCGACGCTCGTGTAGAGCGTCGTCTCTTCGCCGTGCTTGACGGTGTAAGGCGGCAGTCCGAATGCGGAGAGCTGCTCGTGCGCTTTCACCATCTGGCGAAATTCGTATCGTCCGAGGACTTCGGTGTTGATGACGATCGTCTTGCCGCTGCCGTTGCCGGTAGCGATGAACTGCAGGATCGGCGTTTCGGTTTCTTCGTCGGTCAGCGCGCGCACCTGCTCGAAGCCGGCCTTCGCGAGCGCGTCCTGGACGCTGCGCATTTTCTCGTCGTCCGCAAACGCGGTGCGATCGAAAAAGTGATGCGCGGCCAACACGTCGAGCGCAGCGCGCGGAACTCCGCGCGACGCTACCTTGCGTGCGTGATTGCGATACTCCTCCATCCGCTGGAGCATGTTGATGAGCGCTTCGCCGCGAATCGCCAGTCCACCATTCGGGGTGATCTCGACCGATTCCGCGATGCGTCCCATCAGGAAACGCGATTTCTCGGTCTCGTCTTTGAGGTACGTGTCTTTCTTTCCCTGCGAGACTTTGAAGAGCGGCGGCTGCGCGATGTAGAGGTGACCGCGCTTGATGACTTCCTGCATGTGGCGGAAGAAGAACGTGAGGATCAGCGTGCGGATGTGCGATCCGTCGACGTCGGCGTCTGTCATGATGATGATCTTGTGATAGCGGAGCTTCGCGACGTCGAAGTCGTCCGCGCCGATGCCTGTGCCGAGGGCCGTGATCATCAGACGGATCTCCTCGGAGGACAGCATCTTGTCGAGACGCGCTTTCTCGACGTTGAGGATCTTGCCCTTGAGCGGAAGAATCGCCTGGAAGCGACGATCGCGTCCCTGCTTCGCAGAACCGCCGGCGGAGTCGCCTTCGACGAAGAAGATCTCGCAGAAGCGCGGATCTCGCTCGGAACAGTCGGCGAGCTTGCCGGGAAGTGACGCGGAGTCGAGCGCGCCTTTGCGGCGCGTCAGTTCGCGCGCTTTGCGCGCGGCTTCACGCGCGCGTGCGGCGTCGATGATTTTCTCGGTGACGCGCTTCGCCTCGCGCGGGTTCTCTTCGAAATGCTCCGCGAGTCGCTCGTTCACGACCTGCTCGACCCACGTCTTCACGTGCGACGACACGAGCTTGTCTTTCGTCTGCGACGAGAATTTCGGGTCGCGGACTTTGACGGAGATGACGGCGGTGAGACCTTCGCGGATGTCGTCGCCTTCGAGCGAGAGCTTGAGCTTCTCGAGGACGCCGCTGTCGACGACGTATTTGTTCACGGTGCGCGTGAGCGCGCCTTTGAATCCGACGAGGTGCGTGCCGCCGTCGGTGTTCTTGATCGTGTTGGTAAAACAGTAGATGTTCTCGGCGTAGCCGTCGTTCCACTGCATGGCGATCTCGACACCCTCGCCGTCTTTTTCATCGCGGATGAAGATCGGCGACTCGTGCAGCGGCTCTTTGTTCTTGTTGAGGTCGCGCACGAACGAGACGATGCCGCCTTCGTAGCAGAAATCGTGATGCTTCTCGGTGCGCTCGTCGCGGATGGTGATGAACACGCCGGAGTTGAGGAACGCGAGCTCGCGGAGACGCTGCGAGAGCGTCTCGTAGTTCATCTCCGTGACGGAGAAGATCTCGTTGTCGGCTTTGAACGTGACGCGGGTGCCGCGGCGCGTCGTCTTCTCCCCTTTTTCCAGCGAGCCGATGGGAACGCCGCGCTCGAAGCGCTGACGATAGATCGCGCCGTCGCGATGAATCTCCAGCTCCAGCCATTCGGACAAGAAGTTGACGACCGAGACGCCGACGCCGTGCAGGCCGCCGGAGACTTTGTACGAGTTGTTGTCGAACTTTCCGCCGGCGTGCAGCTCGGTCATGATGACTTCGGCCGCACTGCGTCCTTCTTCTTTGTGAATGTCGACGGGAATGCCGCGGCCGTTGTCTTCGACGGTCACGGAGTTGTCGACGTGAATCGTGACGTTGACCTTATCCGCAAAGCCCGCGAGCGCCTCGTCGATGGCATTGTCCACGACCTCGTAGACCATGTGGTGCAGGCCGCTGACGTCATCGGTGTCGCCGATGTACATGCCAGGGCGCTTGCGCACCGCATCCAGTCCCTTGAGGACTTTGATGTCTTCTGCTGTGTAGTTTTCTGCCGCCATTCAGAGTGCTCTTTCCTGGGGTTTCCGGGGAACTGTCCGCGGGTGAGTGGGCGCCGTCACGGCGGCCGGAATCGCGTCAGTTTTTCGCTACGATGGGTAACGTCGAATTGTAGCCGGAAAATTGCCGGAAACAGCCGTTTTCAGGCGAAATCACGCGCGGCTGTAACTCGCCCGTTTTCAAAGGTTAGGCGGCGGTGCGGGCCGGTCGTCAGCGCATCGAGAAAGGCTTCCTTGGCGGACGTCGCGAACAGCTGAGTTGCAACCGGCAATTTCGTCAACAAATCGTGCAGGATTTCGAGGTCGAGCTCGGCATCGATGTCGTCGAGAAGAAAGAGCGGCGCGTCGTCGTGACGGCGGCGGAAAAGCTCCAGCTTCGCGAACTTGAGAAACAGCACGATCATCTTCTGCTCGCCGCCCGACAACACTTCGCTCGCGGGACGTCCCTCGAGGACGAACTCGACGAGATCGCGCTGCGGACCGGAGAGCGTCATCCGCGCGCGAATTTCCTCGCGCCGCTTGTCTTCGAGTGCATTCGGCCTGTAGTGCATTTCGAGCGCCGCGATGTGATAGCCGTGGCGTTTCACGATCTGCGCGAATGCTTCGCCGAGATCGTTCGCGTACGCTGCGCGCGCGCGATGCACCGGCGCCGCGGCTTCGCGCAGCTCGTTGTCCCACGCGTCGAGCGACGCGGCCGACTGGCGATTCATCGCGATGTCGGCGAGAAGCGCGTTGCGCTGTTTGAGCGCGCGCATGTAGCGCGCGAACTGCTCGAGATAGGCGGCGTTCACGCTGGCCGCGCCGCGATCGAGAAATCGCCGCCGCTCTTCCGGCGTGCCACGAATCACTTCGAGCCGCGCGGCCGAGTAGGCGAAGACGCTCATCGCGTTCAGATACGCGGCGAGCGTGACCTTCTCGCCGTTGATCATCAGCACGCGGCGTTGCCCTGGAGTGGTGCGCGCCTCCGGCGCGCCTACGGGCGGGGGCACGCCGAGTCCAACCGAAAGGTTCTTTTCGAGATCCGCGCGCTCGAGCGCTCCGCTCACGAACACATTGCTCGCGCCGAATCGAAAGAGACTGGCGATGCGCGAAGTACGAAATGACTTCGTCGTCGCGAGAAAGTAGATCGCCTCGAGGAGGTTCGTCTTTCCCTGGCCGTTGCGGCCGACGAGGATGTTGGTTTGCGGATGAAACGCGGTTTCCGCGTCGCCGAGATTGCGGAAGTTCTGCGTGGTGATGTGGCGGAGGATCAACTGTTTGCAGTTTATCGCCGCTTTCGGTGCTTCAGTTTGTCCCCGCGCGTAGACGCGGGGATCTCGGTTACACCGGCAGGGTATGGCCTATGGGCAGCGTTCGCGCGGTGGAACCGGAGATCCCGCGTCTTCGCGCGGGATCAACTAAAACACGGGATCAACTAAAACCTACGCCAGCCGCATCGGCATGACTACATACAAGTAGTCATACGGCAGGTCCTCCCCCGACGACGCCGGCTTGCCGATGCACTGACTGTTCTCGTCTTTCAGATCGAGCGAGACACTCGGCGTGTCGGCGGCGCTGAGGAAGTCCATCAGGTACGCGGCGTTGAGGCCGACGTAGAACGGCTGTCCGGCGTAGTCGATGGGAACGGTCTCGCGCGCGTCGCCGAGCTCGGGATTCGTCGAGGACACTGTGAGCTTGCCGGGCGAGAAGTCGAAGCGCACGGCGCGCGTGCGCTCGTTGGCGACGAGCGAGATGCGCTTGATCGTGGAGAGCAGGCGATCGCGGTCGACGAGCACGTGGCGGTCGTTGTCGCGCGAGATCACTTCCATGTAGTTCGGAAAGTTGACGTCGATCATGCGCGCGAGAAGGCGTCGCTCGCCGGCTTCGAAGAAAAGTTGATTCTCCGAAACGCCGAACTGCACCGTGCCGTCCTCCCCGCCCGCTTCGAGACGCAGAATCTCGTCGAGCGCTTTGCGCGGGATGAGAATCGTGAGATCGGTTCCCTTCTTGCCTTTCGCGCCGGTGATGCCGGACGGGAAGTTGATCAGCGCCATGCGGTGTCCGTCGGTTGCGACCATCTCCATCTTGTTCGGCTGCACTTTGAGCAGCGCGCCGTTGAGCTGGAAACGCGTCTCTTCGTGCGTGATGGCGAACTTCACTTTCGCCACCATGGTCTTCAGCTCATCCAACGGCATCGTGTAGCCCTCGGACACGTTGACCGTCGGCAGCGTCGGGTAATCCTCGGCGGGGAGGCCGAGGAGACGGAACTTGGCGGTGCCGGCCTCGATGAGGACGGAGTTGTTCTCCTGCATCGTCATGTGCACGTCGTCCTCGGGCAGCGAGCGGACGATGTCGAAGAGGCGCTTCGCTTCGATCGTGGCTCCACCGGGCGTAGTGATGCGCGCGGCGCAGGAGCTGAGAATCGTGACGTCGAGATCGGTCGCGGCGATCTGCAGTCTTCCGTCCGCGGCTTTCAGAAGAACGTTCGACAGAATCGGAATCGTCGAGCGCTTCTCGACCACTCCCTGACAGAGTTGCAGTTCCTTCTGCAGATCCGCTTTTCCGACGGTCAGCTCCATTTGCTCTTCTTCCTTCAAACCGACTCTAGTTCTCTTGTAGAGGTAGTAGCAGGCAGTGTGGATTTCGTCTGATTACGACGCAAAGATTTGAAAAGTATAGCAGTCGCGCTTCTAGAAAGTTGTGAGTCGTTGTGCGGAAAAGCATGCGCGTTTTCCGGTCTTTTCCGCATTCGCGGACCTTCACCGTGCGGCATGAAAAAGCATCCTCATCTTTTCAACGGTGGTTTCCGCAGCGGCTGCGGAAATGAATCAGCGGAACTGTTTCGACAGCATCTCCACCGTTCGCGCGAACTGCTGATCGCTGTCGAGCATCTTCTTGATCTGCTGCACCGAGTACATGACGGTCGAGTGGTGCTTGTCGTTGAAGAGCTTTCCGATCTCAGGGTACGAGAGATCCGTCAGATCCTTGCACATGTACATCGCGACCTGACGCGGAAACGCGATCGTCTTGGCATTGCTCTTCGCTTTGATGTCGCTGACCTTGAGGCCGTAGTGCGCGGCGACGATGCGGAGAATCTCGGTCGGCGTGATCGGCTTGTTCTCTTTCGAGAGAACGTCTTTCAGCGCTTCCTGCACGACCTCGATGTTGATCGCGTTGCCGGTGAGCGAGGCGAATGCGACGACGCGGTTGAGATGTCCTTCCAGCTCGCGAATGTTCGAGCGCACACGCTCGGCGATGAAGAGCGCGGCGTCCTGCGGGAGATCGATTTTCTTCTCTTCCGCTTTCTTGCGGAGGATCGCGACTTTCGTCTCGAGATCGGGCGCCTGGATGTCGGCCGTCAGTCCCCATTCGAACCGCGAGCGCAGCCGCTCTTCGAGCGTGGGGATTTCTTTCGGAGGACGATCGGACGTGAAGACGATTTGTTTTTGCGCCTCGTAGAGCGCGTTGAAGGTGTGGAAGAACTCTTCCTGCGTCCGCTCCTTGCCGGCAATGAACTGGATGTCGTCGAGCAGCAGCGCGTCGACGGAGCGATAGCGATCGCGGAACGAAGCCATCTTGTCGAATCGAATCGACGCGATCAGCTCGGTCATGAACGACTCGGCCGACATGTAGACGACTTTCATTTTCGGACGCGAGCCGCGCAGTTGATGGCCGATGGCCTGGATCAAGTGCGTTTTGCCGAGCCCGGCGCCGCCGTAGATGAAGAGCGGGTTGAAGGAGCCGCTCGGATTTTCGGCGATCGACTTCGACGCCGCGTACGCGAGCTGATTCGAATTGCCGACGACGAACGTTTCGAACCGGTAGCGCGGATTGAACGTCGCGGTGGGGAGCTCTTCCTTGGGAGGAGCGATCGTGATCGGGAGGTCGTCGTTCAGAAATCCGTCGACGACGAAGTGGACTTGCAGCCGCTCGCGGGAGATCTCGTTCAGAAATCCGCGGATCTGCGTGCCGAAGCGCTCACGGATCTCGTCCACGGCCCGTTGCGACGGCACGGCTACGTCGAGCGTGTCGCCTTTTTGCGATACGAGCTTGGTCTGGGCGAGCCAGTTCTCATAGTCTGACCGATCTACGACCTGCTCGATTCGGGCAAGGACTTGAGTCCACGTATTCATGAGGGGAAGCGGGCTATCTCCTTGAGAATCCACAGCTTTTCCACAGTTGTGGAAATTCTGGAGCCTTTTCAGGGGGGAGCGAGTCTAGCACCAACAAGGCAGGTGGGGAAGGTACTTTTTTGGATGGCAGATCGCAGAGGTTTTCGATGGAGGATGGCAGATGGCAGATGGCGGTTTTGCCATCCGCAGTCTGCCATCCTTCATCTGTTTCGCGCTCCGCCCTCCGCCATCTACCATCTGGAATTTCCCCCTCTCTCAAGGGCGTTTGCGCGCACGGCCGGAGGACCGCCGTTGACCACCTGTCCTCTGCCTTCTATACTCACCGCTTTCTTTTCAGAGGGTTAGCAAATGGCATCGAAGCGTACATTTCAGCCGAACAACCGGCGTCGCAAGCGGACTCACGGTTTCCTCGTCCGCATGCGCACCAAGGACGGACAGGCCGTCCTCTCGCGCCGCCGCCGCAAGGGCCGCAAGCGCCTCGCGGTTTGACGCGGGCGCTCGCGGGTATCCGGTGGAACCTTCCGGCTCGGAGGCTTTACCGAAAGGGAAGCGACTGGCGAAGCGTCGCGAGTTTCTTCGTGTCTATGAAACGGGCCGGAAAGTCGTTTCCCGCTACGTCGTCTTGTTCTTCGCCGCCAACGAGTTGTCGCTCTCGCGCATCGGCATCACCGCGACGAAAAAGATCGGGAAAGCCAACATTCGCAATCGACTGAAGCGCTGGACTCGCGAAGTCTACCGGCGGCAACGCGAGCCGCTGGGAATCGACCAGCGCTCGGTCGACGTGGTCGTCAACGTGAAACCGAACGCCGCCGACGCGTCTTTCGCCGACTACAGCCGCGACCTCGGGCGCGCGCTGCAGCGCGTGGTGACGGACGCCGGCAGCATGCGGCCATGAAGCCGATCCGATCCGCGGCGCTTCTTCTTCTGAGAGCCTACAAGCGCTTCCTCTCGCCGCTCCTTCCGCCGATGTGCCGCTTCGAGCCGACCTGTTCCATGTATACGATGCAGGCCGTCGAGAAATACGGCGCCGCCCGCGGCGTCTGGCTCGGCATGCGGCGCCTCGCACGCTGCCATCCGTTCAATCCTGGAGGTTGGGACCCCGTCCCTTGAAATGGAAAAACGTATTTTTCTCGCGATCGTCATCTCCATCGCCTTTTTGTGGGGCTGGGCGGCGCTCGCGCCGAAGCTGTTCCCCGAACTGGCGAAGAAACCGGAGCCGCCGAAGCCTGCGGCAGTCCAGAAAGCGACGACAACTGCCGCGACGACCAGTGGCGCCGCGGCCGCCCCGTCCGCCGAGGTCTCCAGGACGCCCGAGGCGGGCATCACTCCACCGGTTGCGCGTGTCGTCGCCGAAGCCGAAAAGCGCACGATCATCGACAGGCCCGAATACACAGCGGTGTTCAGCAATCGCGGCGCGCAACTGATCTCGTTCCAGCTGAAAAAGTACGCGCGCAAGCACAGCAAACTGCCCGTCGAGATGGTGAAGGCGCGGCGCGAGAAGGGTCGCAGCGATTATCCGTTCGCGATCCAGGCGCAGGACAAAGCGTTCGCCGCCGGCCTGAACACCGCGCTCTACACCGTCGGCGAGCGCGATGAGCGCGGCGATCACATCGTCGAGTATCGCTACTCCGACGGGAAGACGACCGCGACGAAGACGTTTCGCTTCACGGCGAATCCGTATCTCTTCGACTTCAACGTCGCGATCGCGCCGCCGGTGCCGTATCGCGTCGTCATCGGTCCCGGCATTCGCACGCTCGATCCGGAAGAGCAGGACTCGCGCATCGTCACGACCGGCAACGGCGTCGTCGAGCGCGAGAACAAGTTCCGCATCATCCCGCGCGAAAAAGGGGAGCCCTATCGCATCTTCGACTCGGCGCAGTACATCGGCCTCGCCGACAACTACTTCCTCACCGCGCTTCGCGTGAAGACCGGCGGCGAAGGAATCCTTCGCCGCCTGACGCTCATCGACGCCAAAGGCAAGAAGATCCGCGACGACTTCTACGCCGGGGTTAACGCTGTTAACGGAGTCGTGGCCGGCGACTCGTTCTTCGGTCCGAAGGAGACCAAGCTCCTCGACACCTACGGCTTCGGCGACGCGCTGCAGTTCGGATGGCTCGGCGTCATCGCGCGCTTTCTCCTCGGCGCGCTGGTCTGGCTGAACCGCTATACGCACAACTACGGCTTCGCCATCGTCGTGCTCACGATCGTCCTGAAGATTCTTCTGTATCCGCTGCAGCACAAGCAGAACGTCTCGATGAAGAAGATGCAGAAGGTCCAGCCGAAGATCGAGGCGCTGCGCGCGAAGTACAAGAAGCACAAGACCGACGCCGAGCAGCGGCAGAAGATGAACACGGAGCAGATGCAGCTCTATCAGAAAGAGGGCATCAATCCGATGGCCGGCTGCCTGCCGCTGGTCGTGCAGTTGCCGATCCTGTGGGGCTTCTACAGCCTGCTGTCGCACGCAATCGAGCTGCGCGGCGCACCGTTCATGCTCTGGATCCACGACCTGTCGGACAAGGATCCGACGTACATCCTGCCGATCCTCATGACGGCGACGATGTTCCTGCAGACGTATCTCATGCCGGCGACCGGCGACCCGTCGCAGCGGCGGATGTTTCTGATCATGCCGCTCTTCTTCGGCTTCCTTTTCAAGGATTTTCCGTGCGGGCTTGTGCTCTACTGGCTCGTGCAGAACATCTTGACGATCGTTCAGCAGTTGATCATGAATAGATGGTGGAAGGATCATCCTGCTGAATTGCAGCAGGCATAAACGATGAGCCAGCGTTTCGAAGGACGAAATCTCGAAGAGGCGTTAGAGCACGCCGCGCAGACGTTGGGAGTCGAGCGCTGGAAGCTCACCTACCACGTACTTCTCGAAAAGCGCGGATTCCTCGGCGGCACGAAGCGTGTCGTCATCGAAGCCGACGTGAACGACGTCGCGGCCGATCCGGCCGTTCCGGCTCCGGCTCCCGCTCGCGCGGCCGTTCCCGCTGCCGCGGCCGCGCCGCAGGCCGAGTCGCGCCCGCCGCGCAGTGATCGCGGCGGCCGTCGCGGAGGGCGGGGCGGCGGTGGTGGTGGCGGCGGTGGCGGTGGACGACGCGATTCCGGCGGCGACCGCGGTGGTGATCGCGGCGGCCGCGGACGTCGCGGCGGAGGAGGTCGCCGACCGCACCAGGATGATTTTCAGCCGGGCGACTTCGAGCGCTTCATGGGTGAAGTTCCGGAGCAGGGCGAAGAGTCGGACGCCGCGCGCTCGGTGCGCGAATGGTGCGACGACGTGATCGCGCTCGCGCGGCTCGATCTCGTCACGCGCAGCGAAGAGAACGACGAGCAGATCACGATTCGACTGTACGGCAGCGACTCGCGCCGCGTGATCGATCGTCACGGCGAGCTGCTCGATGCGCTCCAGGTGCTGACCAACAAAGCGCTGACCGGACGACGCGTCGAGAAAGACGTCGAGCTCGATTGCGAGGGGTTCAAGAGCAAACGCACCGAGGATTTGGGGGCGCAGGCGAAAGAAATCGCGGATCGCGTGCGGCGTGACGGGCGGGAAGAACTATTGCCGGCCATGACACCGATCGAGCGGCGCATCGTCCATCTCGCGTTGCGCGACGACGCAGACGTGACGACCGTCTCGCGCGGCGAGGGCTTCTACAAACGGGTGGCGATCGTTCCGCGCGGCGACGAACCGGCAGGCGAGACCGCGGACGCTCCGCCGGAGCAGTGAGCGCACCGTCGGAGGGCTGATGGCAGAGGGCAGAGGGCAATCCCACCCGCAACCGCCCTCTGACCTCCGCCCTTCGCCCTCCGCTCCAAGCGCGTTCGACACGATTGTCGCCCCGGCGACGCCCACGGCGCGCAGCGCGCTGGCCATCATCCGTCTCGACGGGCCGCTCGCAATCGGCATCCTGATGTCGCTCTCGCGCAGCGCCGCACCGGCGCCGCGCAACGCCGCACTCACGCAGCTGTTTGTCGACAACGAGCTGTTCGACGAATGCATCGCCATTCGCTACGAGGCGCCGCATTCATTCACCGGCAACGATCTCATCGAGCTCACGCTGCACGGCAACCCGTTGCTCGTCGAGCGCCTCATCGCCGCATGCGTCGCGTTGGGCGCGCGGATGGCCGAGCCGGGCGAGTTCACCGAGCGCGCGGTGCTCAACGGCAAGATGGATCTCGTGCAGGCGGAGTCGATCGCGGATTTGATCAACGCGCGCACCGCGCTGCAGGCGAAGCTGTCGCTCTCGAATCTCGAGGGAGTGCTGAGCCGCAAGGCGACAGCGATCCGGCAGACGCTGCTCGAAGTGATCTCGCGACTCGAAGCCGCGCTCGATTTTTCGGAAGAAGGCTATGAGTTCATCGCGCGCGACGAAGCGCGCGCGCGAATCGAAGGTGCGCTGCGCGACGCGCACACGCTCGCGGAAACGTATCGCCGCGGAAGTGCGACGCGCGCGGGATTGTCGGCGGTGATTCTCGGCCGTCCGAACGCCGGCAAGTCGACACTGCTCAACCGCCTCGTCGGCAGCGACCGCGCGATCGTGACGCCGATTCCCGGAACGACGCGCGACATCGTGCGCGAGACGATCGAGATCGGCGGCCTTCCCGTCACGCTCGCCGACACCGCCGGCCTCCGCGAAAGCGCCGACCTCGTCGAAGGCATCGGTATCGAGCGCGCGCGCGAAGCAGCGCGCAGCGCGGACATCGTGCTGTATTTAGTGGATACCACCGCGGGCTTGACGGAAGAAGATGCTCGCGAACGACAAGTACTTGATGGAAACGAGCTACTTGTCTACACAAAGTCGGATGTCGTGTCTGGTGGAGCGGCGGACTTTAGCCCGCCGGCCCCGGAAAACGGCGGGCTAGAGCCCGCCGCTCCACTCGTTGTCAGCGCCGTCACCGACCACGGCATCGACGAGCTCCTGCGCCGCCTCGACGTCCTCGTCCGCGAACGCTTCGCTGCTCCGGAAGGCGCGCTGGTGAACGAGCGGCAGCGAGTCGCCGTCGCCGAATGCGAGTCCGGCCTGGAGGCCGCGCTGAGCTCGATCGAAAGCGGCCTCGACGAACAGATGATCGTGGTCGACCTCTACCGCGCCGCAAACGCCCTCGGCGTCCTCACGGGCGCTATCACCCGCGAAGACGTTCTGTCGGAAATCTTTGGAAAGTTTTGTATCGGCAAGTGATGTTCCACGTGGAACATGCAGACCGCATTCGACATCGTCGTCATCGGCGGCGGCCACGCCGGGGCTGAGGCCGCGCGCGTCGCCGCTCGCGGAGGCGCTCGCGTGGCGATGGTCACGATGCTGCGCGATGCCATCGGTCGCATGTCGTGCAATCCCGCGATCGGTGGTCTCGCCAAAGGCAACCTCGTCAAAGAAATCGACGCCCTCGGCGGCCTGATGGGCGAAGCCACCGATCATGCCGGCATTCAATTCAAGGTGCTCAACCGCTCGAAGGGTCCGGCGGTACAGGGACCGCGAGCCCAGTGCGACCGCGATCTTTACGCGCAGGCCGTGCAGGACATTCTCGCCGCGGAACCGAACCTCACCATCGTCGAAGGCTCGGTCACTTCGCTCGACCGCAACGGCGTGACTCTGCAGGACGGCACGCGCCTCAACGCCCGCGCCGTCATCGTCACCACCGGCACGTTTCTCCGCGCGCTCATGCATTCGGGAGAAGTGAAGACGACCGGCGGCCGCTTCGGCGAGTCTTCCGCGGAGACGCTCTCCGATTCGCTGCGCGCATTCGGTCTGCGTCTCGGCCGCCTCAAGACTGGAACACCGCCGCGCGTCGACAAGACCACGGTCGACTTCTCGCGTCTCGAAGAAGCGCCCGGCGACACGCGTCCGCGTCCGTTCTCGATTCTCACCGATCGCCTCGAGCAGCCGCAGATCCTCTGCTGGCTCACATACACGAGCGCATATGCGCACGAGCTGATCCGTGCAAATCTTCATCGCGCACCGATGTACTCGGGACAAATCAACGCGACCGGTCCGCGCTACTGTCCGTCGATCGAAGACAAGGTCGTCCGTTTCGCGGAGAAGGAACGGCATCAGGTCTTCGTCGAGCCGGAAGGCCTCGCGCACCCGTGGCTGTACATGAACGGCATCTCGACTTCGCTGCCGCCTGATGTGCAGGACGCGGTTGTCCGCTCGCTGCCTGGATTCGAGTACGCGAAGATTGCGCGCTACGGCTACGCGGTCGAGTACGACTTCGTGAATCCCGAGCAGCTCGACGCGACGCTGCAGGCCCGCGGCGTCGAAGGACTCTTTCTCGCCGGCCAGATCAACGGAACTTCGGGCTACGAAGAAGCGGCCGCGCAGGGACTCGTGGCCGGCATCAACGCGCTGCAGTACGTCCGCGGAGGGGAGCCGGTCGTGCTGCGCCGCGATCAGGCGTACGCCGCGGTGATGATTGACGACCTCGTCACGCTCGGCACCGAGGAGCCGTACCGCATGTTCACCTCGCGCGCGGAGCATCGTCTCCTGCTCGGATGCGACTCCGTCTACGAGCGGCTCTCTCCCGTCGCCGACCACCTCGGTATCCTCGACGACGAGCGCAAGCGCCGTATCGACGCGCGTCTTGCGCGGATGCAGCGCGCGACCGGCGCGGCCGTGGCTGATCTGTATCCCGATCGGGAAACGAACGCATGGCTGCGTGAAGCCGGCATCGAGCTGACCGCGCAGACCACGATCGCAAAGCTGACGCAGCGGCCGAGTCTCGACATCGACCGACTCACCGAAGCGGCGGCGAATGCACAACCCGAATTCGCGGACGCGTTTCGCGCGCTGACGGAAGAGGAGAGGGAAGGCGTCGTCAGTCGTCTCCGCTACGCCGGCTACATCGAGCGCCAGCAGCGCGAGGCGGAGAAAGCGCAGAACGACGACGAGGCCGCGATCCCGCGCCAGATGTCGTACGCGCTCCCCGGCCTATCGCGCGAGATGGTCGAGAAGCTCACGCGCGTGCAACCGATGTCACTGGGGCAGGCGTCGCGGATTCCTGGAGTTACGCCCGCCGCGGTCGCGATTCTGCGAATGCATCTGCGGCGACGGGAGGCTCGACCGAGAGCCCTGGAGGCTCGTCCGTAAGCCCTGGAGGCTTAACCGTAAGCCCTGGAGGCTTAACCGTAAGCCCTGGAGGCTTAACCGTAAGCCCTGGAGGCTTAACCGTAAGCCCTGGAGGCTTAACCGTAAGCCCTGGAGGCTTAACCATAAGCCCTGGAGGCTTAACCGTAAGCCCTGGAGGCTTAACCATAAGCCCTGGAGGCTTAACCATAAGCCCTGGAGGCTTAACTGTAAGCCCTGGAGGCTCGACCGAGAGCCCTGGAGGCTCGTGTGGACCAATCGAAGACTCCGCCGGACGTTGGAATGCCTCGTAGAATCGTATCGATGTCCGCCGAGGCGATCGCAATCTATCAAGCCGAGCTCCTGAAGTGGAACGCGAAGGTCAATCTCATTGGCCCGGAGGCGCGCGAGCATCTCGATGAGCACATCGCCGAGGCGGTTGCGGCTGCGGAGATCCTGAAGCCGCGAGGCGAGGTGCTGGACTTCGGATCGGGTGGGGGATTGCCGGCGATTCCGATGGCGATTCTCTCGCCGTACGCGCGCTTTCACCTCGTCGAGGCGGACCAGAAGAAGTGGGCGTTCCTGAAGCACGTCGTACGTGAATGCGGATTGAACTCGCAGGTGCACGGTGATAGATTGCAGCGCCTTTTGGGGCGACTTCCTGCAAGTCTGCGGTTTTCTCTCGTGACCTCGCGCGCTGTCGGCGCGCCCGAAGGGTGGGTGCCGACGCTGAAAGATCACCTGCATGACGGAGCGCGCGTCGCGCTTTTTCAAGGCGCGCCCGACACTCCACCGATGGAAGGATTTCATGCGGAACCCCCGGTGAAGCTGCCGAGAGGCGAGTCCAACTACTTGGTGCTGCTCACGTTCCACGTGGAACAGTCATGACAAAGATCGTCTCGCTCGCGAATCAGAAAGGCGGCGTCGGCAAAACGACGACGGCGATCAATCTCGCTGCTTCGCTCGCCGCATGTGAGCGCAACGTGCTCCTCGTCGATCTCGATCCGCAGGCGAATGCGACCTCCGGCGTCGGCCTGCCGAAGACCGACGAGAAGTCGATGTATCCCGTCCTCACCGACGGGATGAACATCCGCGAGATCATCCGCGAGACCGAGCTGCCAAACTTCCAGGTCGCGCCCTCCTCGGTCGATCTCGTCGGCGCGGAGCTCGAGCTCTCCGACGCCATCGGCCGCGAGTTCCATCTCCGCAAGGCGCTGCAGGAAGTCGCCAAAGACTACGACTACATCCTCATCGACTCGCCGCCGTCCCTCGGCCTCCTCACCATCAACGGCCTCACCGCCGCCAACTCCGTCCTCGTGCCGATGCAGTGCGAGTATTTCGCAATCGAAGGCATCGCGCAGCTCATCAACACGATCGACCGGGTGCGCGACATGCTCAATCCGCAACTCGAGATCGAAGGCATCGCGCTCACGATGTACGACGAGCGGATCAACCTCGCGCGGCAGGTCGCGGAAGAGGTGCGGACCCACTTCGGCGACAAGGTCTACCGCACCGTCATCCCGCGCAACGTTCGCTTAGGTGAGGCGCCGTCGTTCGGGAAACCGATTATCCTCTACGACATTCGCTCGCGCGGCAGCGAGGCCTACATCAATCTCGCGAAGGAATTCATCCAGCGCGCGGAGACGGGTCGGCAATGAGCACGCAGAAGAAAGCACTCGGCAGAGGACTCGGAGCCTTGATCCCGACGCGCGCGGCCGAGGCGCCGCTTGCGAGCGGACTCGCCGAAATCCTGGTGGAGCAGATCACGCCGAACCCGTATCAGCCGCGCAAGACATTCAATGAGGCGTCGATCGAAGAGCTCGCGCGCAGCGTCCGCGAGCACGGCATCGTGCAGCCGCTCGTTGTCACGCGCATCGGCGATCACAAGTATCGATTGATCGCCGGCGAGCGCCGCTTCCGGGCAGCGCAAAGAGCTGGGCTCGGCAAAGTACCTGTCGTCATCAAGGAGAGCACGACCGACAGCGACGTGCTGCAGATCGCGCTGATCGAGAACATCCAGCGCGAGGACCTCAACCCGATCGAAGAAGCGAATGCCTACCACCAGCTCCACGAAGAGTTCGGACTGACACAGGAAGAGATCTCCAAACAGGTCGGCAAAGAGCGGTCGACGATCGCGAACTTCCTCCGGCTGATGAAACTCCCGGAAGGAGTGAAGAAGCTGCTCGCGTCGGGACAACTTTCGATGGGACACGCACGCGCGATCCTCGCCGTCGCGTCGCCGAAGAAGCAGGAACAGCTCGCCGAGCGCGTGGTGAAGCGCAACCTCAACGTCCGGCAGACCGAGATGCTGGCGGCCGAGAAATCGCCGAAGGCAGCCGAGCCGGAGAAGCAGAAAGATGTCTTCACGCGCGACGCCGAAGACAAGTTATCAAGGACTTTACGTTGCAAAGTAGAAATCGACCGGAAAAGGCGCGGCGGAGTGATTCGCGCGCGCTTTGGAAGCGAAGAAGAGCTGATCCGGCTGGTCGATGAAATGATGGGGAGACGGAGATGAAGGGCAAGACAGGCGAACTCAACGGATTCCTCGATCGCGGATCGTCGTTCAAGGGCGAGCTCGAGTTCGAGGACACGATGCGCATCGACGGAAAGTTCAACGGCAAGATCACGTCGAAGAATGAGCTGATCGTCGGCGAGAGCGCGCACATCGAAGGGGACTTTCACGTCGGACGCATCGCCATCAGCGGCACCGTCGTCGGCAAGATCATCGCTGACCAGCGCGTCGAGATTCACCGCAACGGCAAGGTCTATAGCGACATCGACACGCCAGCGCTCATCATCGAAGAAGGCGCGATCTTTCAGGGCAATTGTTCGATGGGGGACAAGAAGCCGGCGAATGTCACCAACATAGCCGCGAAGGGGTAGCCGCCTTCGGCGGATTGAGAATTGAGGGTTGAGGAAGTGGTTCTAACTTTCTCAATCCTCAATTCTCAATCCTCAATCCAGCCGCGAAGACGGCTGACGAGGACGATCACTTCCGGGATCGTGAACTCGTCCTCCGGCCCGATCACGTCTTCCCACTCGAGATCCCACGCCGCCGACGTCCGCTCGGCGCGTGTGGAGTCGGTGAAATTCAGCTCGCAGATGTCGCCGATGTACTTGCGTCCCTCGCGCAGCGGCAGGCCGAACGTGCGGCAGACCAGCGGGCGGTGCTCGTACATCGTGCACGCGCCGCTCTCGTCGAGCAGCGGACAGGGCGTCGACTTCGTCTGCTCGAAGAACGCTTCCTTCTCCTCAGGCGTACACTCGCGGAGATTCGGCGCCTGCAGCTCCAGCGCGCGGCGGATGATCTTCTTCCGCCGCATCGGATGCAGTTGCTCGAGTCCTTCCGCGATCACCGGCACGTCGCCGGACCCGATCTCGAAGAGGCCGTAGCAGCAAAGCGAACAGCCGCGCCCGCACTGGAGGTTCTGAGGCTGCTCGCGCATCACCGACGCGAAATGCTCGTCGGCGCGGTCGAGAATCGCTCGGTAGTTCTCTTTCATCGGTCGTTGTGCTATAAAACGCGCGCTTTTTGGGGATATTCGCGCGCCTGGAGCCCTCCCGCGCGGCCCCGAGGCCGAGTTTCCCGAACAACTATGCAAATCAGTCTGACGCCCGACTACTCTCTGCTCGCGATCCTGGTGATCTTCGTGATCAATTACCTGGTCGTGCGCACGTTCTTCCTCAAGCCCGTCAACGACGTGCTCGAAGCGCGCGACACCGAGACGAAGACGGCCGAGAAGCTTTACGAAGACGCGATGGCGCGCTTCCAGGACGCGACCGAAAAGATGGAGACGCAACTGCACGCCGCGAAGCGCGAGGCCGCACACCTGCGCGATCGCTTCCGCGGAGAGGCCGGAGCGCAGCGGCAGCAGATGATCGACCGCACGTCCGGTGAGGCGAAGCAGATCGTCGCCGAAGCGGATGAGAAGCTGACCAGCGACGTGAAGGTGGCGCGCGACACGATCGTGCGCGACTCCGAGTCGCTCGCGCGGCTCGCCGCCGAGCGCATTCTCGGGAGGGCCGTGTGATGCGCAGACTGCTCCTCATGCTCGTTCTTCTCTTCGCGCCGCTCGCGTTCACGCAGGAGCATCCGCAATCCGGCGATGTCGCGCACGGCGCCGAAAAAGCCGCGCACGAGACCGCGCATCCGGACGAGGCGCATGGCGGCGAAGGCGAGGCGCCAAAAACATACTTCGGCATCCCCGCCTGGATCCTGAAGCTCGCCAACATGCTGCTCTTCCTCGGCGTGCTCGTGTACTTCGTGCGCAAGCCGCTGAAGTCCGCGATGTCCGAGCGCAGCGCCGCGATTCGCCGCGCCGCCGACGAAGCGAAAGAGCGCCGCACGAAAGCCGATCAGGTCGCGAGCGACATTCAGGCGCGGCTCGCTGCGATCGAAGGCGAAGTCCACGCGATTCACGAGCGCGCGCAAGCCGAAGGCGAGCGGCAGAAGCGCGAGCTCGTTGCCGCCGCCGAGGCGGAGGCCGCGAAGATCCTGCAGACGGCGCGCAACGAAGTCGACAACCGTCTCAAACACGCGCGCCACGAACTGACCGAATACGCGGGACAGCTCGCCGCCGAGCGCGCCGAGCAGATCTTGCGCGAGAAGATCAACGATGACGATCAGAAGCGCCTGTTCCAGGACAGCCTCAGACAGGTGAGCGAGGTGCGGTCGTGACCGGATGGCAGAACGCAGCGTTCATGAGATGGCAGATGGCAGATGGCAGATGGCGGAAGAACCAACGGCGAGCTGCATTGCTTCTGCCATCCGCCATCCGCCATCTGCCATCCGGACAGGCGGTGGCGCGATGATCCGCCGTTTCGCGCGTCCCTACGCGCGCGCCATCATCGACGCCGCCGGCTCCGCGCAGAAAGCGAACGAGATTCGCGGAGAGCTGATGCGCTTCGAGTCGTCGCTGCGCGCCTCGGCCGAACTGCGGGAGCTGTACGCGAGTCCGGCGTTCGACGAAGCGACGAAGCTCGGCGTCACGCAGAAGATCGCCGCACGCATGCGACTCTCTGAGCTCGCCACGAAGACGCTCGAGGTGCTGGTGCGCTTCCATCGCATCAACGACATCGGGGCGATTCTCGCCGCGCTCGCGGCGTACGTGAATCAGCAGCTCGGCGTCGCGGTCGCCGAAGTGCGCAGCGCGAAGCATCTCTCCCATGACGAGATCACGCAGCTCGCCGACACGCTGGGAAAGAAAGTCGGAAAGAAAGTCGAGCTGGACATTCGCACCGATCCGTCGCTTCTCGGCGGCTTCGTCGCCCGCATCGGCAGCGAAGTATGGGACGCCTCGGTCATCGGCAAGATTCACAAATTTCAAAGAGTCATTAGCCTGAGCCATTAATCGGAGAACTTTATGGCTGTCGATTTGAGGGCAGAAGAAATTACAGAGATTATTCGTCAACAATTAACCGGCATCGGCCGCGGCATCGACGTGTCCGAAGTCGGGACGATCACGTCGATCGGCGACGGCATCGCTCGAATCTACGGACTCGAGCGCGTCATGGCCGGTGAGCTGATCGAGTTCTCGCACGGCGTCACCGGCCTCGCGCTGAACCTCGAGGAAGACAGCGTGGGCGTCGTGCTTCTCGGCGAATACCAGGAGCTGAAGGAAGGCGATCAGTGCAAGCGCACCGGCCGCATCATGTCGGTTCCGGTCGGGCAGGCGGTCGTCGGCCGCGTCGTCGATCCGCTCGGCCAGCCGCTGGACGGCAAAGGGCCGATCAACACGACGGAGTATTACCCGATCGAGCGCCTCGCGCCCGGCGTCATCGACCGCAAGCCGGTCAAGGAGCCGCTGCAGACGGGACTCAAAGCGATCGACGCGATGATTCCGATCGGCCGCGGACAGCGCGAGCTGATCATCGGCGACCGTCAGACCGGTAAGACCGCCGTCGCCGTCGACACGATCATCAATCAAAAAGGGAAGAACGTCATCTGCGTGTACGTCGCCATCGGGCAGAAACGCTCGACGGTCGCGCAGGTCGTGAAGACGCTCGAGCAGTACGGCGCGATGGACTACACCATCGTCGTCAACGCCTCGGCGTCCGATCCCGCTCCGCTTCAGTATCTGGCGCCCTACGGCGGCTGCGCGATGGGCGAGTACTTCCTGTACAACGGCCAGCACGCGCTCTGCATCTACGACGATCTCTCCAAGCACGCTGCCGCGTATCGCGAGATCTCCCTGCTGCTCCGCCGTCCGCCCGGCCGCGAGGCCTATCCCGGCGACGTCTTCTATCTCCACTCGCGCCTCCTCGAGCGCGCGTCGAAACTGTCAGACGCCAAAGGCGGCGGCTCGCTGACCGCGCTGCCGATCATCGAGACGCAGGCCGGCGACGTGTCGGCGTACATCCCTACCAACGTCATCTCCATCACCGACGGACAGATCTTCCTGGAGACGGACCTCTTCCACTCCGGCGTGCGTCCCGCGATCAACGTCGGCATCTCGGTCTCCCGCGTCGGCGGCTCGGCGCAGGTGCGCTCGATGCGCTCGGTTTCCGGCACGCTGCGCCTCGATCTCGCGCAGTACCGCGAGCTCGCGGCGTTCGCGCAGTTCGGCTCGGACCTCGATAAAGTCACGCAGGCGCAGCTCAATCGCGGCAAGCGTCTGGTCGAGATTCTGAAACAGGGGCAATACCAGCCGCTGCGCGTGGGGCTCCAGACTGTCTCGATCTACGCCGGCACCAAGGGCTTCCTCGACAACCTCGCGGTCGACGCGGTCCGTCCTTTCGAGGCCGCGCTGCATCAGGCGCTCAGCGACGAGAACGCGGAGCTGCTGAACCGCCTGGAGACTTCGCCGAAGTTCGACGAGTCGCTCGAAGGCGATCTCCGCAAGGCGATCACCGAGTTCAAAGAGCAATACATCAAGGACAACGCGAACGTCCTCGCGGCCTAAGAGCTGGGAGCCAAGACCTAAGAGCTATGCCTAGCACCATCGATCTCAGACGCCGCATCCGCAGCATAAAGAGCACGCAGCAGCTCACCAAAGCCATGAAGATGGTGGCCGCGGCAAAGCTCCGCCGCGCCCAGGAGCGCATGTTCGCCGCGCGCCCGTACGCCGCGGGCCTGCGCGAAATGCTGACTTCGATCTCGACGCGCGTCAACGTGAAGAAGCATCCGCTCCTCGCGGAGCGCGAGCGCGAAGACAAGGTCCTGCTCATCATCGTCACTGCCGATCGCGGATTGTGCGGCGCGTTCAACACGAACGTCATTCGGGGCGCGATGAACACGATTGCGGAGAAGAAGTGGCCGGAAGTGCAGCTGCTGCCGATCGGCAACAAATCCAACGCGTTTTTCAGACGCCGCTCGCTTCCGCTGCGGCGCCAGGGACTGCAGTTGATGCAGGCGCTGGGGCACGACACGGTGCGCGAGATCGCGACGATGATCACCGAAGACTTCATCAACGGCGATCTCGACGCGGTCTACGTCATCTACAACGAATTCAAATCGATCATCGCCCAGAAAGTGACGCTGGAGCGGCTCCTGCCGCTGCAACGCGACTGGGCCGAAGGGCAGGAGCCGGAGATCGAGTATCTCTACGAGCCCGGTCCGGAACAGATCCTCGGCGAGCTCTTGCCGCGGCACATCGAATTCCAGCTCTATCGGATCCTGCTCGAAAGCGCGGCCGCGGAACAGGGCGCGCGCATGACGGCGATGGAAGCGGCGACCAAGAACGCCGGCGAGCTCGTCGACTCCCTCACCCTCAACTACAACCGGATTCGCCAGGCGCAAATCACCAAAGAGATCATCGAGATCGTTTCGGGCGCCGCGGCCGCGGGAAAGTAACGGAGATCACGAATGGCAAACGAAACCCAGCAGATCGGCAAAGTCGTCCAGATCATCGGACCGGCAGTGGACATCGAGTTTGCGGAAGGACATCTTCCGGCGATCTACAACGCCATCCGCGTCGTCGACAACGGTGAGCTCGGAAAAGTGCCGATCGACGTCGTGGTCGAAGTCGCGAATCACATCGGCGAGAGCCAGGTGCGCTGCATCGCGATGAAGCCGACCGACGGCATGGTCCGCGGCATGAAGGCGATCGACAGCGGCGCGCCGATCAAGGTTCCGGTCGGCCGCGAGACCCTCGGCCGCATCATGAACGTTCTCGGCGAGCCGGTTGACGAACGCGGAGCGATCAACTCCGAACATCGGTGGTCGATCCACCGCGAAGCGCCGTCGTTCGAAGACCAGGCCACCGGCATCGAGATGTTCGAGACCGGCATCAAGGTCATCGATCTCCTCGAGCCGTACACGAAGGGCGGCAAGACTGGTCTCTTCGGCGGCGCGGGCGTCGGCAAGACCGTTCTCATTCTCGAGCTGATCACCAACGTCGCCAAGCAGCACGGCGGCTTCTCCGTGTTCGCCGGCGTCGGCGAGCGCACGCGCGAAGGCAACGATCTCTATCTCGAATTCGAGGAGACCGGCGTCATCACGCCCGGCGATCCGTCGAAGTCGAAAGCGGCGCTGATCTACGGACAGATGACCGAGCCGCCGGGAGCGCGCCTGCGCGTCGGCCTCACCGGCCTCACCGTCGCCGAATACTTCCGCGACCAGGAAGGGCAGGACGTGCTGCTCTTCATCGACAACATCTTCCGCTTCACGCAGGCCGGCTCCGAAGTGTCGGCGCTCCTCGGCCGCATGCCGAGCGCCGTCGGATATCAGCCAAACCTCGCGACGGAAATGGGCGAGCTGCAGGAGCGCATCACGTCGACGAAGAAAGGCTCGATCACATCGGTGCAGGCGATCTACGTTCCCGCCGACGATCTCACCGATCCCGCGCCGGCGACCGCGTTTGCGCATCTCGACGCGACCACCGTTCTCTCGCGTCAGATCGCGGAGCTCGGCATCTACCCCGCCGTCGATCCGCTCTCATCGACTTCCAAGATTCTCGATCCGCGCATCCTCGGCGACGAGCACTACAACGTCGCGCGCTCCGTGCAGGCCGTGCTGCAGAAGTACAAAGACCTGCAGGACATCATCGCGATTCTCGGAATCGACGAACTGTCGGAAGAAGACAAGGTCATCGTCGCGCGGGCGCGCAAGATCCAGCGCTTCCTCTCGCAACCGTTCCACGTCGCGGAGCAGTTCACCGGCATCAAGGGACAGTACGTGAAGATCGCCGACACGATCCGCGGCTTCAAGGAAATTGTCGAAGGCAAACACGACGACGTGCCGGAGCAGGCGTTCCTGCTGCAGGGCACGATCGAACAGGTGCTCGAGAAAGCCGAGCAGATGAAGCGCGAGGCGGCGTAAACCGATGGCGGATCTCCCGACCAAGATCAACCTCACGATCGTCGCGCGCGAGCGGAAGATCATCGACGCCGTCGTCGACGAAGTGATTCTGCCGGGCTACGACGGCGAGCTGGGAATTCTCCCCGGCCACACTCCCCTCCTCGCGCTGCTGAAGATCGGCGAGCTTCGCTATCGCAGCGGCGCGACGTGGAGCCGCCTCGTGATCTCGTGGGGATTCGCCGAAGTGCTGCCCGAGCGCGTGATCGTGCTCGCGGAGCGCGGCGTGCTGCCGTCGGAGATCGATCGCGCCGCCGCCGAAGCGGAGCGCACTTCGGCGGAGAAAGAGCTCGCGTACCTTTCGTCGCACGATCCCGAATTCGCGATCGTCGAAGCGCGGCTCGAGGAATCGGTCGCGCTGATCAACCTCGGACGCGAACACTAACCTCGGTTACGCGGTCGCGCAGTTACGTGGCGGACTTCGACCGCGTGACCGCGTGACTGCGCAACCGTACCTTCCGGCAATCCGTTTGCATTAAGCTCGGCTCGGTTCGAAAACTCATGGAACCGTGGCTCGAGACCTTCGCGCGCGCGAACTTCCGCCGCAGCGCGGACACTGCGCACGATCTGAAGACGCCGCTCAACGTGGCCGTCCTCAATCTCGAATTGCTGCGCATACGGCTGCGCAAGATCGCCGGCGACGACGAGAAGATCGATGGCTACAGCGCCGCGATCGAGACCGAGCTGCGGCGCATGGGCCACATCTTCGACGTCTTCTTCCTGCTCTCCACGCCACCGAAAAACGAAGAGCCGCCCTCGAACGTCGACATCGCAGCCGCGGCCGGCGCCGCAGCGGCCTCTGCCGGATTTGCGTGGGACGCAAATGAAACGGCGGTAATTCTCGCGCACGAATCGAGAATCCGCGAGGCGATGAAGCTGTTCTTCGAGAGCGCTGTAAAGCTGTTTGCCGGAGGCGATGTGCATCTCGTTGCCGGGTGCCACGACGGATGCTACGCCGTCGCGATCACGGGCTCGCCCGCGACGGAGGGGCTCGAACTGACGAAGCTGTTCAAGCTGTATTACACGGACCCGCAGGGCAACGCCGATCTCTCGCTCGCGGTTGCAAGGCTCATCGCCGAGACTTATGGTGGTGAGCTGAACGCGTCCGAGGATCGTGATAAGGTCACGCTGCGGTTCACGTTTCCCCTGGGAGAGCGATGAAAAGAGTCCTGATCGTTGATGATGATCGTGCCACCAGTGCCGGAATGGCCGACGTCGTAGAGGAGTGGGGTTACGAACCGGAAGTCGCCGACACGGTGAAAGCTGGCTGGAACTCGATCAACAAGCTCGTTCCCGATGTCGCGATCGTCGATCTCAAACTGCCGGACGGCTCCGGCCTCGACCTCCTGCATCGCGTCAAAGAAACCTATCCCGACATTCCGGTCGTGATCCTCACCGGTCATGCGACTGTCGACTCGGCAGTGAAAGCGCTGAAGGTTGGCGCCGAGGATTACGTCACCAAGCCGGTGGACCTCCCGCGCCTGCAAGTCATTCTGAAGTCGGTCGAAGACAAGCAGATGATGAAGCAGGAGATCCTCGAGCTGCGGCGCCAGCTGCAGAAGATGGGATCTCTCGGACATCTCGTCGGCAAGTCGCCGAAGATGCAGCGGCTCTTCGAAGAGATCGAGATGGTCGCGAACACCGACGCCAACGTCTTCATCGTCGGCGAGTCGGGATCGGGCAAGGAAGTCGTCGCCAACACCATCCATTCGCTTTCCAGGAGACGCAACAAACCGTTCATCGCCTTCAACTGCGGTGCGATCTCGCCGACGCTCATCGAGTCCGAAATCTTCGGACATGAGAAGGGCGCGTTCACGAACGCGATCAAGCGCCGCGAAGGCTACTTCGAGCTCGCCAAAGGCGGCACGGTGTTTCTCGACGAGATCACCGAGATGCCGATCGAGCTGCAGGTAAAACTGCTGCGCGTGCTCGAAGAAGGAAAGTTCCGCCGCGTCGGCGGCAACGACGAGATCAACATCGACGCGCGCATCATCGCCGCTTCTAACCGCGATCCGCAGAAAGCGATCCAGGACGGCAAGATGCGCGAGGACCTCTACTACCGGTTGAACGTCTTCCCCATCGAAGTGCCGCCGCTGCGGGAGCGCCTCGAAGACATCCCGCTCTTTTCGCACTTCTTCCTGCAGAAGCTGAACGAGACCGAGGACAAGAACGTCGACAAGATCGACCCCGACTTCATCGAGGCGCTGCAGGCCTACGAGTGGCAGGGCAACGTGCGCGAGCTGCGCAACGTGATCAACCGCGCGTTCATCATGGCGCGCACCGACACGCTCACCGTCGAGTGCCTCCCCGACAAGCTCGCCGGCAATCGCCGCAAACGCTCCAAGAACAGCGTCACGATTCCGCTCGGCCAGCCGATGGAAGAAGTCGAGCGCATCGTCATTGAAGAAACGCTGCACATGACCGACGGCGACCGCCGCCGCACCGCCGAGATCCTCGGCATCTCCTACAAGACGCTCTACAACAAAACGAAGAAATACAAGAGCGCCGGAGTCGACGGCGACGGCGACGACGAAGAAGAATAGTGGAGCGCGGGGCTCTCAGCCCGCCGAAAATCCCGGCGCGCTAAGAGCGCGCCGCTCCACTACTTGTAGCGTTTTCTCGCTCCTTCCCTTTCCCGTGATAGGAATATCCGGCGTTCAGAAACGCATTCGTCACCTCCGCAATGGCCAAAAACCTCGTCATCGTCGAGTCTCCCGCGAAAGCGAAGACGATCAACAAGTTCATCGGAAGCGACTATCTCGTCAAAGCGTCGGTCGGACACGTCCGCGATTTGCCGAAAAGCGAGCTCGGGGTGAACGAGGAGACGTTCGAGCCGACGTACGAAATCCTCGAAGGCAAAGAGAAGGTCGTCAGCGAGCTCAAAGCCGCCGCAAAAAAAGCCGACACCATCTTCATCGCCTCGGACCCTGATCGCGAAGGAGAAGCGATCGGCTGGCACGTGATGAACCTCCTCGGCGGCGAGTCGAAGAAAGTCCGCCGCATCCTCTTCCACGAGATCACCAAGAACGCAGTCAAAAAAGCGATCGAGCATCCCGGCGAGATCGACATGAACAAGGTCAACGCGCAGCAGGCCCGGCGCGTGCTCGACCGTCTCGTCGGCTACAAACTCTCGCCGCTCCTGTGGGACAAAGTGCGCCGCGGCCTCTCCGCCGGACGCGTGCAGTCGGTGGCGATGAAGATGATCGTCGACCGCGAGGAACAGATCAAAGCGTTCGTCCCGGTCGAGTACTGGTCGTTCGCCGCGAAGCTCGAAGCCGGCACGCCGCCGCAGTTCGTCGCGAAGCTGTCGAAGATCGACGGCAAGAAGGCCGAGGTCCCGAACGAGGAGCTGGCGCGCAAGATCGAAGCGACGCTGAAGAGCGGCAAGTTCATCGTCAGCGAAGTCGCGCGCAAAGAAAAGAAGTCGTCCGCCGCGCCGCCGTTCATCACCTCGACGTTGCAGCGCACCGGATACGCCCGTTTCAAGTATCCGGTGAAGCGCACGATGCAGATCGCGCAAAAGCTCTACGAAGGCAAGGAGCTCGGCAACCTCGGCTTCGCCGGTCTCATCACCTACATGCGCACCGACTCGGTCCGCATCAGCGACGACGCCCTCGGCGAAGTCAGACAATATATCGCCGCGAAATACGGCAACGATATCCTGCCTGAAAAGCCGAACGTATATCGTGTCAAAAAAGCTGCACAGGCGCAGGAAGCGCACGAGGCCATCCGCCCGACGTCGATGGACCTCGATCCCGAGAAGGTCAAGGACTTCCTCACCCGCGAGGAGTACAACATCTACAAATTGATCTGGGAGCGCTTCGTCGCGTCCCAGATGAAGCCGGCGATCTTCGACGTCACCGACGCCGACATCGCGGTCAACAACCTTACGCTTCGTGCCTCGGGCGAAGTGCTCAAGTTCGCCGGCTTCCTGGCCGTCTTCCGCGACGTGAATACGGACGAAGACGAGGACGAGGAAAAGCCTGACGAGAAAGCGCTGCCGCCGCTGAACGAAGGCGACGTGCTCTCGCTGATCAATCTCGACACGAAACAGAACTTCACGCAGCCGCCGCCGCGCTACACCGAGGCGACGCTCGTGAAGGCGCTCGAAGACAACGGAATCGGGCGCCCGTCGACGTACGGCCAGATCCTCACCACGATCCAGGCCCGCGACTACACCTACAAGCACGACGGTAAGTTCCTTCCTACGCACCTCGGCACGCTCGTGATCACGCTGCTCAAACAATCTTTCGGCGACATCATCGACGAGGGCTATACCGCGCGGCTCGAAGAAGAGCTCGACGAAGTCGAAGACGGGAAGCGCGAGTGGAAGGACTTGATGAAGGAGTTCTCCCTCAAGTTCAACGTCGATCTCGGCCGCGCGGCGACCGAGATGACGTCGGTAAAAGGCACCGGCGTCGAGACGGATGAAAAGTGCGAAACCTGCGGATCGCCGATGGTGATCAAGTTCGGCCGCTTCGGCGAGTTCCTGGCCTGCTCCAACTATCCCGAGTGCAAGACGACGAAGGAGATGGCGAAAGGCGCAGCTGCCGAAGCGACGTCGGACGACGAGCAGATCATCTGCGACAAGTGCGGCAAGCCGATGGCGCTCAAGCGCTCGCGTTTCGGCCAGTTCTTCGCCTGTACCGGCTATCCCGACTGCAAGAACACGAAAGATCCGAAGCTGATGAAAGCGGCGGCGAATCTGCCGTCCGAGCCGCAGCCGCCGTGCGAGAACTGCGGCAAAGAGATGGTGCTCAAGAGCGGCCGCTACGGCCCGTTCTACTCGTGCTCCGGCTATCCGGAGTGCAAGACCATCCGCAAGATCGGCGGCCGCAAGACGACGCCTCCGAAGCCTACCGGCGTGAAGTGCCCGAAGTGCGGCGAAGGCGAGATCGTCGAGCGCATCTCGCGCCGCGGCGTCTTCTATTCGTGCAACCGCTATCCGAAATGCGAGTTCACGCTGAACAACCGCCCCGTGCAGCGTGAATGTCCGAAATGCCACGCGCCGTATCTCCTCGAGAAGGAAACCAAGCGCGAAGGGCAGATCGAGTACTGCAACAACCCGGAGTGCGACTACCGCGCGCCGATCGCGCCAGCAGCAGCCGCAAACGAGTGAGCATCGAAGATCCGATCGAGATGGCCAAGTGGCGCGCGACGCCGGCGGTCGAAGGCCGCGCCGCAACGGATGCCGATGTGAAAGCCGGATGCGCGATCTTCGCGGTGGACGGCGAGCCTGTCGATCTCGATCTTCCCGCCTGCGCGATCGTGCGTGAAGAAGGCGTCGGCGAGCCGACGCCGGTGATCGTGATCCAGGCCGAGCGCATCGAAGACGGCAGCGTCGCCATCGGCTATCGCCTGCTCGACGGCGGATGCGGAATCGCGTCGCTGGAAGACGTGGAGTTGCTCAGCGAGCCGGACGAGCGGTTTCGTTGAGTCTCGGCTTTTAGTTATCCCGCGGCTTTTAGTTTATCCCGCGCGCAGACGCGGGATCTCCTCGTGCACGAACGCTGGTCGCCCATCGGAGCAATTTGTGCCGGTGCACGGAGAGATCCCGCGTCTACGCGCGGGATAAACTGAAAAAAAGGGAAGCTCAGCGCAGAAACGCACGTACGGCCGGCGAGATCAGGTCGTAGTCCATCAGGAACGTGTCGTGGCCGTTCGCGGAGATCATCGCTTCGTGATGCGCCTCGATGCCTAACGCGCGCATGGCCGCGGCGACGCGCTCCGTTTCGATCGGCGGAAACAGCCAGTCCGTGTCGAACGAGACGAGCAGCGTGCGACCCCTCCATCGCGCGAACGCCGTCTTGAGATCGCCGTACTGTTCTTCGAGATCCATCTCGTCCATCGCGGCCTGCACGCGGATGTACGAGTTTGCGTCGTAGAGCGCGGCGAACTTCTGTCCCTGATATTCGAAGTACGAGTCGATCTCGAACTGTCGCGTGTTGCCGCGCCGGCGGCGTCCGAACTTTCGTTGCAGCGACTCTGCGGAGAGATACGTCATGTGTCCGAGCATGCGCGCGACCTGCAGTCCGCGCAGCGATTCCCCGGCACGTTCATCATCGTCGTAGTAATCGCCGCCTTTGAAGCACTGATCGGCCTCGATGATCTTGCGGCCAAGGATGTGCCACGCGATGCCGGTGACCGGGACGGCAGAGCCGGTGGCCATGGCGATGATCGAGTCGGAGAAATCGGGATACATCGCGCACCACATCAGCACCTGCATTCCGCCGAGCGAACCGCCGGCGATGGAGCGGAGATGCGAGATGCCGAGGTGATCGATCACGATCTTCTGCGACTGCACCATGTCTTCGATCGTCGGCCACGGATAACGCGAGCCGTACGCTTTGCCCGTCGCAGGATCGACATTCTTCGGCGCGGTCGTGCCGAACGGCGATCCCGGCAGATTCACGCAAACGACGAAGTACTTGTCGAGATCGATCGGCTTGCTGAATCCGACGAGTCCGTCCCACCATCCCGGCTTGTCCTCCGGCGCGTACTTTCCCGCCGCGTGCGCGCTCGCGGAGAGCGCGTGACAGACGAGGATCGCGTTCGACTTCTCCGCGTTTAGCGCGCCGAACGTTTCGTACACGATCGTGAACGGCGAGATCACCTGGCCGTGCGTGAAGCGGAAGCCGTCCGGCAGCACGAGCTCTTTCGGCGGCTCGCTGATGAAACTCTCGTCCGGCATGGAGCGGGGAGTTTATGGTGCTTTCGGGACGACAATCCAGAGCACGATGTAGACGATTGTTCCGGGGAACGCGACCGAGAGGATCGACGCCAGCACGTAGAGCACGCGCACCATCGTCGGGTCCCACCCGAGCCATTCGGCGATCCCGCCGCAGACGCCGCCGAGGATCTTGTGTCGCTGTGATCGATAGAGGGGCATGTTGTCTCCGGTTTCGCAGTCGCGCAGTTTCGCAGTTGCGCGGCAACAGCCATCGCCGCGTAACCGCGTAACTGTTTATCCCAGCTCCCGTTTGAGCTGTCCCTCGTAGATACGGCGAACTTCGTCGATGGTTGAGATCTGCTCCGGCGTTTTGTCGTCGCGGATGCGCACGATGCGCGGGAAGCGCAGCGCGTAGCCCGACTTGTGGCGTTTCGACTCCTGGATGCGGTCGAACGCGATCTCCAGCACGATCGTCGGCTGCACTTTGAACACCGGCCCGTGCTGCTCGATCGTGGTCTTCTTGAAATGCTCCGTCATCTCCGCGATCTCCGCGTCGGTGAGGCCGGAGTACGCCTTGCCGATATTCACGATCTCGTTGTCGCGCAGCACGCCGAACGTGAGATCAGAGAGCACGTTGCGCCGCTTGCCGTTTCCCCACTGCGCGTACGTGACCACACAGTCGAGCGTCGCCAGCGCCTTCTTGTACTTCAGCCATGACTTGCCGCGCCGTCCCGGCGTGTAGATCGATTCCGGATCCTTGACCACGAGCCCTTCGTTCGCGCGCGCACGTGCCGCGTCGAACAATTCATCGACGTGCTTCGCGTCGCGGACGGGCGACTGCTCCGAAATGCGGATGTGGCGACCGCTGCCCTCAGCGGTCGCGGTGCCGCTGAGGGCAGCGGCACCCACAACGACGTCGCGCAGCCGCGCGAGCCGTTCGCGCAGCGGCAGCTCGAACAACACTTCCCCATCGAGAAACAACAAGTCGAACGCGAAGTACACCACCGGCGCCTCTGCGAGCAGCTTCTCGCTCACCTGTCTTCGTCCGAGGCGTGTTTGGATGACGGCAAACGGAAGAATGCGATCGCGGAACGCGACGATCTCGCCGTCGAGAATCACTGCACGCCCCAACGAACGCGCAGCAGATTCGAGCTCGGGAAAGCGATGCGTCACGTTGTCGAGCGTGCGCGAGTAGATCTTCACGTCGTTCCCGTCGGTGTGAATCTGCGCGCGGATGCCGTCGTACTTGTCGTCCGCAATCGCGTCGACGCCCAGCGCGGCAACGATCTCGGCCGGATCCTCTTCCGGTTGCGCGAGCATGAACGCGAACGGATGGAAGAGCGACATCTTCGCGCTGTCGAGCGCATCCGACTTCGCGAGCAGCGCCGTCGCTCCGATGTCGCCGGTGAACATGTTCGCGCGGCGCACGGCGTCGAGCTTGCGTCCGAACGCCTTCGCGATCGACGACTCGACGAGTCCTTCCACGAGTCCGATGCGTAGCTCCCGTGTCAAAATTTTGACAACGTACCGTGCGCCCTGTTTGTCGACCTTGCGCAGCAGTTCCGCCAGTACCTCTTTCTTCGCGATCGCGCCCTGCGTCGCCGCGATGCGCTCGAAATACTCGCCGAGCTCAGACAGCGTGATGTCGCGCGACGGATCGTCGGCGAACGACTCCGCCACCGTGTCGCCCGCGTCCGCATACTTCGGCCACGCTTCCCACACTTCCTCGACCGATCGCCCGCTCGCTTCCGCGACCGCCTCCCCGATCGCCGCACCCCCCACCCCCGTCACGCGCTCCTCGCGCCGCGCGAATGGCGAGCCCGAGAAAAACACCACCGCGCGCTCCAGCGACGCGTCGTCGAGCGAAGCGAGGTAATCCGCGAGAATCCGTTCTTTCTCGCTCTTTTTCGTGGTTGCGGCGATTGCGTTTGCAGTGGCAGTGAAGTCGGAAAGCATTGATAGAATCCGCGCGCCATGAAAACCAAAGTCACCGTTGTCGGCGCTGGAAATGTCGGCGCCACTGTAGCGCAGGGAATCGCTCTCAAGGAGCTTGCCGACGTGGTGCTCGTCGACATTGTCGAAGGAGTGCCGCAGGGCAAGTCGCTCGATCTCGCCGAAACCGCGCCGGTCGAGAAATACGACTCGATCCTCACCGGCACGAACACATACGACGGAACGGAAAACTCCGACATCATCGTCATCACCGCCGGCCTGCCGCGCAAGCCCGGCATGAGCCGCGATGATCTTCTGTGGAAGAACGAGGAGATCGTCGGCGGCGTGACGAGCGAGGTCGTGAAGCGCTCGCCGAACAGCATCCTCATCGTCGTCTCGAATCCGCTCGATGCGATGTGCGAAGTGGCGCGCCGCGTCTCCAAGTTCCCGCGCGAGCGCGTCCTCGGCATGGCCGGCGTTCTCGACTCGGCGCGCATGCGCGCCTTCATCTCGATGGAGCTGAACGTCTCTGTCGAGAACACGCACGCCTTCGTTCTCGGCGGTCACGGCGACACGATGGTCCCGCTGCCGCGCTACTCGACCGTGGCCGGCATCCCGATCACCGAGCTCATTTCCGCAGAGCGCATCGCTGCGATCGTCGACCGCACCCGTACGGGCGGCGCCGAAATCGTGAACCTGCTCAAGACATCCGCGTGGTACGCGCCGGGCGCGTCGACGGTGGAGATGGTCGAGGCGATTCTCAAAGACAAGCGCAAGATTCTGCCGTGTGCCGCGTTCCTGCAGGGCGAGTATGGCTGCAACGGCCTCTTCGTCGGCGTGCCGGTGAAACTCGGCCGCAACGGACTCGAACAAATCATCGAAATCGAGCTGCAGGAAGATGAGGCCGCCGCGCTTCGGAAATCTGCGGATGCGGTTCAGGAGTTGGTGGATAAGTTGAAGACTGCGGCCTAAGATAGCTTCAAGCGTCATCCTGAGTCGCGCAGACGGCGAAGGATCCCCGGCCGACGGAGCGAGTCACGTGCATTTGCCGGGGATTCCTCGCCGTCTTCGCGGCTCGGAATGACATGCGTCCGGTCCACCACTATGAAAAAGCTCGTCATCGACATCGAGACGGTCGGCATTCCCTGGGAAGAGAACGACCCGTACGTCCGCGAATATCTAATTAAAGGTTTGTCCGAAGGCGACGCCGAGGAGGCGCGGCGGGCGGGCGGACTCTCGCCGTTTCGCGGACGGATCGTGGCGATCGGCGTGATCAACATCGAAGACGGCCGCTCATGCGCGCTGTACGAAGTGCCGGGACAGACCGAAGTGAAAACGGAGCGCGTCGGCCCGCGCACGTACATCTCCGGCACCGAGAAACAGATTCTCGAGAAATTCTGGGGCTTCTTCGAGAGCGACTCCCGCTTCATCTCCTTCAACGGCCGCCAGTTCGACGGACCGTTTCTCATGATCCGCTCCGCGATCAACGGCCTCGTGCCGAAGCGCGATCTCGTCGGATATCGCTACGGCTTTCATCCGAACTGCGATCTGCGCGAGACGCTGAACTTCTTCGGCACCGTCAACTCACGCCAGTTCAAGTTCAACCTCGACCTCGCATGCAAGGCGTTCGGCGTCGAGACGTCGAAGAGCGAAGGCGTCGACGGGCGCTCGGTCGAGACGTGGTATCGGGCGGGACGGCATCGCGAGATCGCCGACTACTGCCTCGAGGACGTGCGCGCGACCGCGGAGCTGTACGAGAAACTCGCCGCGACGCTGCTCATTTTCAACAACGACTTCAAGACGTCGGATGAGAAAGACCAGCGGCAGAAGCTCGCCGACAAATCGGCCGTGCAGCTTCCGATGATCGGCATGATGCCGCCAGAGCCGCCGCTGTCCGACGAAAGCTCGTTCATCGATTCCGTTACGCAAACGTCGCTCGCTCTCGCAACCTCGCTGGAGGAAACCGAGCCGGCCGTGGAAGTGATGACCGGGAAACATCAGGCGATCGTGCTCGAGAAGCTCGCGCCTGCTCCGCTGCCGCTCGACGACGACATCTGATGCAGGTCTACCGCGCGCGCGTCTTCACGCCGGTGGCGGATCCGTTCCCGAACGGACCGGACGCGACGTATCGCTACTGGGCGAGCGGCTTCCTCGCCGTCGACGACAACGGCCGCATTCACAGTGTCGGTGATTCCTCCGAGAAGCCCGAAGGCACCATCATCGACCTCGGCGACGACGCGCTGATCACGCCCGGCTTCATCGACACGCATCTGCATGCGCCGCAGCTCGAGATGATCGGCTCGTACGGCGGACATCTCCTCGAGTGGCTGAACCGCTACACGTTTCCGACCGAGCGCAAGTTCGAAGATCCCGAGCACGCGCGCGAAGTCGCACTTGCCTTCTACGACGAATTGCTGCGGCACGGCACGCTCGCCGCGCTCGTCTTCTCGACGATTCATCCGCAGGCGACGGACATCTTTTTCGAAGAAGCGGAGCGTCGCGGATTCCGCGGAATCATCGGCAAGACGATGATGGATCGCAACGCGCCGGACTATCTGCTCGACGCGAGTCCGAAGCAGTCGTACGACGAAAGCCGCACGCTCCTGCAGAAGTGGCACGGACGCGGACTGCTGCACTACGCGATCACTCCCCGCTTCGCGCCGACGTCGACGCCGGAGCTGCTCGAAGCCGCGGGGCAGCTAAAAAAAGAATTTCCCGACGCGTGGGTGCACACGCACATCTCCGAAAACAAGAACGAAGTGCTGTGGGTGCAGTCTCTCTTTCCTGAAGCCGAATACGCCGACGTCTACGATCGCTACGGATTGCTCGACGAGAAGACCGTGCTTGCGCACGGCGTGTGGCTGACCGCCGAAGAGCTGCATCTCCTCGCGGCGCGCGGCGCGCGCATCTCGCACTGCCCGAACTCGAATCTCTTCCTCGGCAGCGGTCTCTTTCCTTTGTTCCGCGTGCTCGACTCCGGCGTGCACGTCGGGCTTGGCAGCGACATCGGCGCCGGCACGACGCCTTCGATGTTCAACGCCATGGCCGACGCGTACAAAGTGCAGCAGGTGCAGAACGTCTCGCTGAGTCCGTTCCATCTCTGGTACCTCGCGACGCTCGGCGGCGCGCGCGCGCTGCGTCTCGACGACGAGACCGGCAGCCTCGAGCCCGGCAAGTCCGCCGACTTCATCGTCATCGACCCGCACGGCACGCCGCTGCTCTCGATGCGCACCGGCCGTGCCGCCTCCCTGGTCGATCTTCTCGCCGGCCTGATCTTCATGGGCGACGATCGCGCGGTGAAGCGAAGCGTTATTGCCGGGAAGATCGTCTCAGAGAGGTAAAGGAACCGGCACTGAGCGTTCCTCGGGCGATCATCGTGGCTAAGCCTTGGGCAACTAGCGGTGCCGGCCGTGCCGGCTAGGCGCGCGGTTTGCGCTTGTAACTCTCGAAATGGAGGCTTTATGACCCGAAACCTGCGTATTTCCGCGGTTTTCGCGATCCTTGTGTTGTCTGCCGTGTCCTCTTTTGCGCAAAACAGTCCGTCGTACGGGACGAATGCGCTCGTCGGTTCGGTGATCGACGTCGATTCGGGACAGAACCAGTTGCAGGTCGAATCGGACAGCAATCCGGGATCGCGCATTACCGTCGAGACGGACGCGGTCACAACGCAGTACCGCGGCTTCGGCACCGTCATCAACAACAAACCCGAGATCTTTGTCGGGACGAAAGGCTTCTCGAACGTCCGCCTCGGTGACCGCATCGAAGTGCGCGGCTCGAGCCGCGCCAACGGCATCGTCACCGCCGACACGGTCACGCTTCTCGGCCGCAGCGTTCCGGCATCGCCGACCGGCGTCGGTGACACGCGCTCGCCGACGTCCGTTTCGACGCCGACCGACGTGCGCCCGACGACGAGCGCGACGACAAACACCGTCGAAGGAACGATCCGCCAGATCAACGTCAACGAAGGACGCATCGTCATTCAGACGCCGCAGCGGCGGATGATGACGGTGCGCACGTATCGGAACACGCCAGTCGTCTATCGCAATCAGACTTACCAGGTCGCGAACCTCGAGATCGGCGACGCGATCCGCGTCGAGATCGATCCGCGCGATGCGCAGCTCGATGAAGTCGGTGCGCGGCGCATCGAAGTCACGCGCTCGGTGCAGGAGAACGACACCGGACGTACCGGCGGCGTGGTGACGACACTCATCGGCACGGTGACGCGCAGCGAGTCCGGACTCGACTACGCGTACGTCGACGACGGCCGCGGCGAAGTGCGCGTCGACATGAACGAAGCCGAAGATCCGAACGGCTCGCGTGTGCACGCGCGCGATTTGCACGCCGGCGATCACATCGAGATCACCGGCAGCTTCAATCGCACCGGCGACATCTTTCTAGCGTCGACGGTGCGCATCACCAGCGGCTCGCGCGTCGAAGTGCACGCGCCGATCTCCTCGTACTCGCTCGTCACGATCACCGCAACCGTCACGGAAACTCTCGAAGACTCCGCGACCCTCGGCATGCGCGATCGCGACGCCAATCGCGACTTTCGCTTGTGGGCCGCCGAGGATCTGGTCGTGCGAATGAAAGCGGCGAACCTGACGACGACGGCTTCGGCGCTGCGCGTGAACGACATCGTGCTGCTGAAAGCGTTCCGCGATGCGGACGGAAATCTCATCGCGCAGACGATGAAGCTGCGCAATCGCTGAGGTGTTGGAGTGGTGCGCGCCTCCGGCGCGCCTTTTGGGCGGGAGGCGCGCCAGAGGCGTGCACACTCCAGGCACATCTAACGCTGAGGTTGCCCCAAGCGAGCAGTGGAATAGTTATTGATACGTCAATGTCGGACACATCGAGCAAATGCTGACACGATCGCTACTTCCCGGAGTCACGAGTGACTCCTGCCCGCCCGCGATCGTCTGCGACGCGCGCGCGGCGATGCGCAAGGCGCGAAGGCGCGCGTTGTGGCGCGACGGCGTGCAGGTCGCGTTGCTGCTCGCCGTCGACGCGCTGTTCGTTCGCTGGCCCGAGTCGCGGCTTCCGTTCGCCGGCCGCGCGCAGTCGCTGACGCTGCTCTCTTTCATGAACGCCGCGATCGGCGCGCATGTCTGGCTCGCGCGCACACTGCCGCGCTGGCGCGCGCGGCTCGTCGCCGCTACGTGGTCCCGCTCGGAGCGTGAGAAGTTTCGCCGGCGAGTCTGAGCTACGGTGCGACTGAAGGTGCCTGATCCGCGCGAAGATGGAGAAAGTCGATCAGCGCCGAACCCGGCAGAAAATAGCCGTAAAGATCGTAGAAGTTGAACCGCTGAATCATCGGCTGCCAATCATGCGTTCCGCGTCTTCTGCCGCGGTGATGTCCGCAGCAATTTGCTGCGCAATCGCGCTCGCGTCATGCTCTCGCGCGGCGGGGACGACGATCGACGCCACGCGCTGATGTCCGCCGCCGCCGAAACGCTGCGCGATTTCCCCGAGGTGGACGCTTTCGAACTCGCGCCAGGGATTCCGCATCGTCGTGACCTTCGTCCCGTGATCGCCACGCACGACTCCCACCGAGTAACGCGCCTCGGGAAAGAACAGCCACGGCGCATAGCGGTTCAACATCACGCCGTGCGCGTCGACCTCGAAGAGAATGATCTCGTTCCGGACGCGTACCGTGTCGCGAAGGCGATCGAGACCCGCCTGCGAAAGGCTTGCAGTGCGTTCCGCCCGCTGTCGAACGTTCGGCGACTCCGCGACTTCCCGCAAATCGCGATCACGAAGCGCGCGCACGAGAAACGCGCAGTAATCGGCATCCGCAACTGCGAGACTCGCGGAGATCAGCATGTCCGGCGTGTCCGTCGACATGGCCTCGTGCACCGACTGATACGCCGCCGCGTCAATCTTTTCTGCTGCCTGCATCAGATCAGCAAAGCGCGGCGCGCGAAAGCCGAATCGATTCTCGAGCGTCCGCCAGAGCAGGCCGGCGCACGAAGGCGCGTCCTCGTCGTAAATCCAAAGAGGATTCGCGTCGCGCTGAAACATAGAGCGCGATCGCTCGTCGAGAAAGCTCGTCGTGTGATGATCGGCCCAGAACGACGCGCGCGGGTGAAAGAGAAAATCGACGACGGCCATCCGGTCGCCGGGATCGATCGACAGCCACTTGGTGCGCACGGAGTAGTCGACCGGTCTCAGCTCGATGCCGGACCAGCCGTGGTGGGTCGTCAGGAACTCGGATGCGATGACCGCGGACGCGATTCCGTCGAAACAGGGAGCGTGGAAATAGAGAACTTCGTTCGCCATCGATTTCCGATCACTCCGATTTTACCGCCGCCGGTTCCCCGGCTCTCGCGATCACGAACTTCTGCAGCAATAAGCCGACAAGAACAAGCGAGACCGCAAGCCCGAACAGCGACGCCACGCGATAGAGACCGCCGAGCTGCGCGAGGTCGTGCAGAAAGCACTTCAGCACCGTCACGAGCAAGAGGCCGAGGGCGGCGATGCGCGCGACGCGCGAGCGAAGAGCGATGCCGATGATCAGCATCGCCACCGCGAACGCGGCCCAGGCGATCGTGTACGTAAGATCCTGGCTGAGTGAGGACGCCACGTCTTCAAAGTAGTTTGCGATCTCGAAATTGAGCAACGCGAACAACTCGATCGTGCCCGCGGCCGCGTAAAGCGCGCGCAGCGTCGCGTCGAGATACGCGGCGACGAACATCGCCGCGGCGCAGGTGAGAAAGACTCCGCGATCATCGTGCAGGCGTTCGTCGGCGAGAAGCCACAGCAGCGTCGTGATCGTCAGGATCGAGCTCCAGACGAGCAGGCCGGCATGACGCACGCGTGCATAGAGCCACGCCAGCGCCGCTGCCTCGAGCGCCCACCACACCACGATCCATTCCTTTTCGAACTGCAGAGGAATCGCCGCGGTGATGAACGCGAGCGCGGTTCCGGCGACGAAGACGAAGCGGTTGCGCCAGAACAGCGCGACGAGCACGAGCGCCTGCGCGAGCGGAAGAAGACCGATGACGTCCTTGAAGCCGAGGTCCTTCAGCGCGTCCCACGCCGGAAAGAAAAACGCGGCGCTGGCGAGACACGCGGCGAGACTCGCGAGATGCGATTGCCGTTTGTAGAACGCGTACGCGACGAACAACGCGAACGGCACGAACGCGAACAGCAACTGTTCGTTCGGTCCGGAAGTTTTCGAGGTGATCAGCATCGCGACGTAGAACGGAATCGCGAGCACGGCGAGGATGTGATGCTCCGTCAACGCGGCGATGACGAGAATCGCAACGAAGAGCGCCGTGTGCGATGCAAGGAGCAGCGGCGTCGGTGGCGCAATCGTCATCAGCGCGATCGACGAGAGCGCGACGGCAGTCGCGGCGATGAGCAACTGTCCTTTGCGCCACGTGACCGCGAAGACGATCGCGAGCAGCGCGAGCATCGCGTCGGTGAGCACGATGTCGTGTGCCGGCTCGCGAATCGCAAGGCCGGTGAATACGAAGAAGAGCAGCGCCGACGCGTAGCTCGTCTTCGCGAGGTACAGCGCGACGAACGCCGCGAGCCACACGAGCGACCACGGCCACGACTCATGCGTGTACGAGGCCGAGAGCCAGATGAAGAACGTGAAGCCGGCCGCCGCACCGCCGAGGTGATGCAGCCATTCGGGACCGCGCCATGATGCGATCGCGGTGAGGCCGAGCACGATCATGAGCAGGAATCCGAACAGCACGTTGTAGCGCGCGCCGTACTCCGGCACGATCGCGGTGAAGAACGCAAAGATCAGCGGCACCGCGGCGGCCGCGCGCGCGACCAGCCGGAAGATCGGCTGCCATTCATCCGCCTGCTTGTCCCACAGCGCGCTCGCGCCGACCAGCGCGAACACCGCGAAGATGCCCGCGGCGAGCGGCATCTGTCCCTTCGTCAAAAACTGATGGACCCACGCCCATTGATAAAACGCGGTCAACGCGAAGCTGAGCGCGGTCAGCAGCGGCCAGCGCTTGCGATACGCAATCCACGAAATGCCGCCGTTGAGCAGCAGCAGGTACGAGAAGAGTGCGAGCGGGCGATTCTCGCCGGACGACAAAAGCGCGGGCGTTGCGAAGCCGCCGATGAGGCCGAGGAGCGCGATGAAGACGGACTCGCGACGCGTGGAGAGATACACCGCCGCCGCGGTGACGAACAACATCCCGATGAACGCAACCGCGGCCGGAACGAGATGCCACAGCACGTGCATCGAGAAGAGCGTCGCGTAGAGGATCGCGATCCCCGCGCCGTGCATCGCGTTCGCGGTAAAGCGATAGTTCCGCGCCACCCGCAACTCGCAGACGATCAGCAGCGTGATGCCGGTGATGAGTCCGAAGCCCGCGCGAATCGCAGGCCGCAGCCATCCGTGCTCGACGGAGTACTTGAAGAGAAACACCGCCGCGAGCACGAGCGCGATGCCGGCGATCCATGAGAAAAGTTTGACGCCGACGAGCGACTCCCAGTCGAAGGCGGCGTTTATGGTGGGAAGGCGCAGCAGTGGGGGGATGGGGGGTCGGGGTGTGGGGGGAGGGGGCGGTGGCTCGGATGGAGAAGAGACAGGTGCTGGTGCAGATGCGGGTGCAGGTGCGGGAGTCGGTTGAGGCGGAGGGGCGGCGGGTTGTGGAACGTTGAAGATCCGTTCGAGCTCTTGCACGCGTTGCCGCGCCGTGATCGCGATGATGAGCGCGACCACGGCGACGGCAATGGCGATGAAGGTCAAGATCAAGTCTCGCGGTGAGCGAGTATCTTCTCACGACCGGTGAGATAAAGCAGGAGGATGAGGATCGCGAACGGGATCAGTGAGAGCGCATCCGCCATCGGTCCTTCGAAGAACGGATTGTGGGCGGACCACTTCGCGATCGCGTTGTTGAGATTGTCGAATGTCGGAACGCCGAGCAGCAGCGCGATCAGGATTCCGGCGATCGCTCCACCCGCGATGTAACCCGAAGCCATCAACACGCCCGGGCTCTTGTCGCCTTCGGCGACGAGTTGATCTTCCGTCAGATTCTTTCCGGCGTGCTTCTTCGCGATCCACCTGTCCACCGCCCAGCGCACCATGCCGCCGACGAGAATCGGCGACGACGACGAAAGCGGCAGATACACGCCGACGGCAAACGCGAGAGACGGAATGCCCGACATCTCGAGGACGATCGCGATCATCACGCCGAGGAGCACGAGTCCCCACGGCAGCTTCCCGCCGAGAATGCCTTTGATGATGTACGACATCAGCGTCGCCTTCGGCGCGCTGAACTTCTTCACTTCCTGGCCGTTCGGCAACTTGTCGATCGCGCCGTTGATGCCGGGATCGACGTAGTACACCGGATGTCCGGCGTCATCGACGAGATACTTCTCGGCGTTCGCCCCCTCGGCTCCTTCACGGAACCAGACGTTGTACTGCTTCGCGTCTTTTTCGCCGGTGTAGATGATTCCGCGGACGTGGTCGCGTCCGTGGAATTCGCTCGAGGGCACGACATCGGTCGTCTTCGCGGCTCCGGCCTGAACACCGGCCGGCGCGCGTCCAACGGGCACGTAGACCGAGTACGCGTTGTTCAAACCGAGCAGGATCGGCCCCAGCACGAGCGCCGATGCGAGCGCGCCGATGAGAATCGAAATCTGCTGTTTGCTCGGCGTCGCGCCGACGAGATATCCGGTCTTCAGATCCTGCGACGTCGTGCCGCCATTCGAAGACGCGATGCAAACGATCGCGCCGATCGAGAGCGCGGTGACGAAGTAATTGCTCCCTGTCCAACCCAGCATCAGGAAGACGAGACAGGTGAGGAGCAGCGTCGCGACGGTCATGCCGGAGATCGGGTTCGACGATGAGCCGATCTCGCCGGTCAGTCGCGATGACACCGTCACGAACAGGAACCCGAACACGATGATCAGGATCGCCGCCGCGACGCGCGCCGCGATGCCGACGCCGCCGATGTACAGCGGATTCGAGAACGCGATCACGATGATCAGCGCGACGATTCCGATCAGCACGACTTTCATCGACAGATCGCGATCGATGCGCGGCGTTGTGTCGGCTTCCTTCGTCTTGGCGCTCGACAGATCGCGCAGGCCGCCTCGGATGCCGTGCCAGATGATCGGCAGCGAGCGGAACACGCTGATGATGCCGCCCGCCGCAACCGCGCCCGCGCCGATGTACAGCACGTACGCGTTGCGAATCGCGTTCGGGCTCATGTTCTTGATCAGCTGGCCGCCGGTCTCGGGCGCAAGCGGAGCGCCGAGACTCGCGCCGAAGAACTTGATCATCGGGATCAGCACGAGATACGCGAGCACGCCGCCCGCGCACATGATCGAAGCGATGCGCGGTCCGATGATGTAGCCGACGCCGAGGAGCTCCGGCGAGATCTCGACGGCGACGGACGCGCCGGTGAACGGCGCACCGAAGATTTTCTCCGGTGTGTCTTTCCACGTGCGGAACGCGGCGTACGCGGTCTTGTACAGAAGGCCGATGCCGAATCCCGTGAAAATCGTCTTCGCGCCGACGGCTGCGCCGCCGAGCGCTTCCTGTTCACGCCGCGCTTCTTCGGACGCGGCCGCGCGCGACTCCGGACTCGCGCCCGCTTTCAACACCTCGGCGCACGCGGTGCCTTCGGGATACTTCAGCACTCCGTGCTGCGCGACGATGAGCGCGCGCCGCAGCGGAATCATCATCAGGATGCCGATCAATCCGCCTAACACGGCGACGAGCAGCACGCGCGTCCATTCGAGATCGAAGCCGAGGATCAGGATGGCCGGCATCGTGACGCCGACGCCGAAGGCGATCGACTCGCCCGCCGATCCCGCCGTCTGCGAGATGTTGTTCTCGAGGATCGTCGCGTTGCGCGCTCCCATCGACGACAGGATGCGGAACAGCGTGATCGAGATGACGGCAACGGGAATCGACGCGCTGACGGTGAGGCCGACTTTCAGCACCAGGTACAGCGACGACGCGCCGAAGATCATGCCGAGAATCGTGCCGACGATCACCGCGCGCGCGGTCAGCTCGGGCAGGACCGTTTCCGATTGAATGTAGGGCGTAAACGAGGCCGGGCCTTCGGGTTTCCACCCGACTTCATCCGGAAGTCCTTGCGGGACTGTGGTCATGAAGTTCTCTCCTCTCGCTCGAATGTGGAGCCGCGCCCGCTTCGGGCGCCGAAATGCATTGTGTACCGGACTGTCTGTCCAAATGCAACAAATCGCGTGCGTTAGGCCCGCTCAGGCCGCGCCTGCGACCGCTCGTGACAGGCGAAGATAGCGTCCCGTGATCGACCGCGGATTCGCCGCGATCTCTTCCGGCGTTCCGACTGCAACGATCTCGCCTCCCTGGTCTCCTCCCTCGGGGCCGAGATCGATGACCCAGTCGGACTCTTCGATGAGCTGCGTGTTGTGCTCGATGACCAACACGGAGTTGCCGCGGTCGATGAGATCGCGGAACGTCTTCATAAGCACCTGCACGTCGCTGTGATGCAGTCCGGTCGTCGGCTCGTCGAAGAGGAAGAGCCGCGGCTTCTCGCTCTGCGATGCCTCGCAGAGAAACGACGCGAGCTTCAGTCGCTGCGCTTCACCGCCGGAGAGCGAGTCGGTCGATTGTCCGAGCCGCAGATAGCCAAGGCCGACCGAGCGAAGCGCGTCGAGCTTCTTCAGCAGCGCGCGTTTCGCAACGAAGAACTTCGCCGCTTCGTCGACGGTCATCTGCAGGATGTCGTTCACGTTCTTTCCCTTGAACGTGACCTTCATGACCTGCTCGCCGAAGCGGCGTCCGTCGCATTTGTCGCAGACGACTTCGACGTCGGCGAGAAACTGCATGTCGATCGTCACCGTGCCCGCGCCCTGACACGTCTCGCAGCGGCCGCCCGTCGTGTTGAACGAGAACATGCCGGCGGTGACGCCGTTGAGCTTCGCGGCTGTCGTCTCCGCGAGCAGCTTGCGGATCTCGTCCCACGCTTTGATGTAGGTCGCCGGATTCGATCGCGACGAGCGCCCGATCGGCGACTGATCGACGAGCTCCATGTCGTAAATCAACTCGGTGCCTTCGATCGCGTCGACTTTTCCGGTGTCGAGCCCCGCGACTCCGCGCACGTCGCGGCGATAGCGATTGAAGAGACAGTTGCGGATGAGCGTCGACTTGCCGGAGCCGGAGACGCCCGTGACCGCGACGAGCTTGCCGAGGGGAATCTCGGCGGTGACGCCACCCAGGTTGTGCTCGCGGGCGTTGACGATCCGGATCGATCCACACTCCTCCCGTGGCCCCTCTCCCCGCTCCGCGGGGAGAGGGTGGCGCGAAGCGCCGGGTGAGGGGCTTGCGCCGGAGTGAACAACCTCCCCCCCGAACTCCCCCGCCCCCGGTCCCAGCTCCACGTGGTAATCCGCTCCTCCAATGATCGTCGGATCGTGCTCCACCACAATCACGGTGTTCCCCGCGTTCTTCAGCCGTCGCAAAACTGCGAGCAATCGCTCGCTGTCGCGCGCGTGCAAGCCCACCGTCGGCTCGTCAATCACGTACATCGTCTCAGTGAGCGAACTGCCGAGTGCCGCGGCGAGGTTGATGCGCTGCGACTCGCCGCCGGAGAGCGTGCGTGTCTGGCGGTCGAGCGTGAGATACGAGAGGCCGACTTCGTCGAGATAGACGAGACGATTCACGATCTCGCGGCGCAGATGTCCGGCCAGCGCTTCTTCCTGCTTCGAGAGCGGGAGGAACTCCCAGAAATGCCGCGCGTTCTTCACGTTCATCGCGAAGATCTCGCCGACGGTGAGGTCGCGGAACTTCACGTTGTTGACGACGCTCTTGAGGCGCGAGCCGCGGCACTGCGGGCACGGCTCGTAGCTGCGGTACTTCGCCAGCTTCACGCGCACGTGAATCTTGTACTTCTTCGTCTCCAGCCACTCGAAAAAGCCTTTTATGCCGTACCACTTGCTGCGTCCGTTGTAGAGGATCTCCCACTCGGCGGGCGTCAGATCTTTGACCGGCACGTCGAGGCGCAGCTTGTATTTCTTCGCCGCCTTTTCGAGGTCTTCGTAGCAGTCCTCGTACCCCGCCGAGTTCCACGGCGCCACCGGCAGCTCGTCGAGCCGCAGGTCGCGGTTCGGGATCACCTTCTCCATGTCGATGCCGATGATCCGTCCGTAGCCCTGGCAGTTCGTGCACGCGCCGAGGGGCGAGTTGAACGAGAACATGTGCGGCGTGGGCTCGAGGAACTCCGTCCCGCATTTGTTGCACGCGAAGTGCGACGTGAAGCGATGAGACAGCCATACTTTGACAGCGCCTCCCGGCGCGCCCTCTTCACTTTCTTCGAGCACGTTCACCGTCCCCTTCGAAAGCTCGAACGCCTGCTCGATCCCCTCGGTGATCTGCGCGCTGCGCGATTCTTCAATGCGCAATCGGTTGATCACGATCTCCAGCGAGGTGAATCCTTTCGTGTCGACGTCGTTCAGATCGCACACTTCGCCGTTGATCCAGATGCGATAGAAGCCGGTTTGGATCAACTGCTCAGTGACGATGGCGCGATGCTGCGCCTCGAAGAAAATCGGCGCGAGGACGACCGCACGCTTGTCCTTTAACGTCGCCAGGATCTCGCTCGTGATTGACTGCGGCGTTTCCTTGCGCACGATGACGCGACAATCGGAACACCACGTCTCGCCGCAGTAACTCATGAAGAGACGGATGTGGTCGGCGAGCTCGGTGGCAGTCGCGACCGTGGACCGCGCGTTCTTTACCGAATTCTTCTGTTCGATCGAGATCGCCGGAAGGATCCCGTCGATGTCATCGACGTCCGGCCGGTCGATGCGCTCCAGGAACTGCCGCACATACGTCGACATCGACTCGACGAACCGCCGCTGTCCCTCGGCGTACAGCGTGTTGAACGCCAGCGACGATTTTCCCGAGCCGGAGGGACCGGTGATCACCGTCAGCTGCCGCTGCGGAATGTCGACCGAAACATTCTTGAGATTGTGCGTCCGCGCGCCGCGGATGGAGATCGTACGAGAGGGCATAACAAAGGGAGAACGTTTCAGACGCGACTTGTCATCCCGAGCGTGAGCGAGGGACCTGGGTGGCTGTGTGCTTCGAGGCCCGCTCATCGCCACCCCACCCGAACCCCAGGTCCCTCGCTCACGCTCGGGATGACACACGTTAGAAGTCGCCGAGGGCCGCGCGCAGCCGGTCGTGATACGAGCGCTGCATTGCCAGCGTCTCGCCGCTCTTGAGGACCACGTCGTATTCCCCGCGGAACGTGGCGTTGAGCGCGGCGACGCGGCCAACGTTGACGATCGTGCTGCGATGGATGCGCGCGAACGCGCGCGGATCGAGGCGCTGCTCGAGCGCCTGCATCGAGATCCGCACGAGGTGCGCTTCGCCGTGTGCGTGGACGCGCACGTAATTGCCCGCGGCTTCGACCCACTCGACGTCGCGCGTTTCGATGAAGAGGACGCGGCCGGGCGTCTTCACGACCACACGCTTGAGCGGTTGCCACTCGCGGTGCCCGGCACGGCGCACTCGCTTCAACGCTTCCGCGAATCGCGCGGCGTCGATCGGCTTGAGGAGGTAATCGAGCGCGTGCTCATCGAACGCGCGGACTGCGTACGCGTCGAAGGCCGTCGTGAAGATGATCATCGGCCGCGTGTCGAGCAGGTTCAGGACCTCGAAGCCGTCGAGTCCCGGCATCTGCACGTCGAGGAACACGAGGTCGGGCGCGAGCTCGCGGATGACCTCCAGCGCCTGCGGACCGTCCTCGCATTCGCCCGCGATCTCGACGGATTCGCCCGCGAGCAGATCGCGAATGCGCTGCCGCGCCAGCGGCTCGTCGTCGACGATGACCACGCGCAGCTTCACGCGGCCTCCGGCACGGTCACGATCACGCGTGTTTCATCCGCGAGGCATGCGATCTCGAGCGCGGACGCATCTCCGAATGCCTCGCGCAGACGCTGGCGCGTGTTCGCGAGGCCGACGCCCTCGCCGTTCGATTGGAACGCGCCGCGATTCGCGATCTCGATGCGCACGTGTTCGCCGTCGTTCGCGATGCGCAGGCGGATCCAAACCGCGCCGGTCGTTTTCGCGGCGCCGTGTCGAACCGCGTTTTCGACGAGCGGCTGCAGCAGCAGCGCGGGAACGCGCGCGTCGAGTGCCGCTGCCTCGATCGTGACGGCGAGGCGCGCGCCGAAGCGGATCTGCTCGATGTCGAGGTACTCGCGTGCGAACGCCACTTCGTCGCGCAACGGAATCCACATCCTTCCCTCGGTCGCCGCCGTGATCTCGTAGAAGCGCGACAGGCGCGCGAGCATCGCCTCGGCCGCGCGCGGGTCGCGGCGCACGAGCGCCATCACCGAGTTCAGCGCGTTGAAGAGAAAGTGCGGATTGAGCTGCGAGCGCAACAGCTGCAGGCGCGCGATCGAGAGGCGCGTCTCCAGCCGCTTCTCGCGCAACGCGCGCTCGCGCTCCTGGCGATCGGCGAGGAGGAAGCGTCCGATGAGCAGCGCGCATGCGGCGATCAGCAGCGGCAATTCAATGCGCCGCGTGGCCAGGCGCATGGCCGTCGCTTCGCGCGTGTCGATGATGAAGTACGGGCGGTCGCCGCGGTGATACCAGCGATTCGACCACGCGACGTTGCCGTACAGGAATTGTCCCGCCAGCGCGCATGCGGCGCAGAGGATCGTGATCGAGACCGCCTCGATTATTCGCGATCGCACGCGGCGAAGGATGACGTCGAGCACGAGAAAGGCCGGGATCACCATCACCAGCCAGATTGCGACTTGTACGGCCGCCGACCGGAGATGAATCTCGGTGATGTAGTCGTAGCGCATGATGATCGCGACGATCTGCGCGGACCAGCCGATCGCGAACAACAGCGGAAACGTGAGCAGCAGCGAGGGAAGTTTTCTCATTGTCCCGCCCGGATCGCCTGCACGACGGTGCGCAGCGAATCCGCGACTTCCGTGATCATCGACTCCGCGCCGGCGGGGTCGTGATGCAGCTTTTCCGTGATCGACGCGAAGAGCGATTTCATCTCGCCCGGCGCGATGTGCCCGCGCGCCGACTGCAACTCCGCCGCTGCCAGCTCGCGTTCTTTATCCGCGACCGAGAGCTCGCGCCGATGCCCGCGTTCCATCGCATCGAATGCCCACGTGCCGCCGACCGTCGCGGCGTAGACGAGCAACTCGCCCATGTACCAGTTCACGAGCCACGCTTCGAGGCGGATGCCCATCACGCAATCGCCCCACGCGCCGTCGTATCCGTTGCAGAAGAAGAGTCGATGCACGAACAGCTTCGCGAGGATGAGCGCGACTGCGACGAGCGAATGAATGAGCGCGATCCTCAGTCGTCGGCCGCGCAGGGGCGCGTGGCGACGCGCGAATGCGACGAGAAAGGGGACGAGCGGCACCCACATCAGATAGATCGCGGCGTTGAACGGATACTCGGCGGGATAAATCGCGGGAGCGCCGAGGCGCGTGCTCGCGTAGGTAGCGGCGGAGACGACGATTGCCATCGACGCCCACAGTGTGGCGAAGAACGTCTTGACGCCCGGCGCGTTCATCGGCGTCACAGTACCGCGCGGGTGCGAAGCACCGGTGTCCTGTGTGACGGCTCCGGAATCCGGAGGGATGGCGACGGACATGGACGGGACGAGACGAAAGCATCATAGCCCGCCGCCGTCCCTCGAATCGCCGCCGCCGTCACAAAACGCGCTTCGGAATGCGCGCGCGTGCGTAGCGTCACCCGCATGCGCTACACGTTCATCGTTCTCTTGATTGCGACCGCGGCCGTCGCGAAAACGCGCGCCGTGCGCCATCCCGCACCGGAACCGATCGCGACGTATCGCGGCAACGCGGAGCGGAACGGCGTCGTGCGGGGCACTGGTCCGCGCACGTTCACGCGCATCGCCTGGCAAACCGCGGTCGACGAGTCGTTCAGCGCGCCGGTTTACGCGAACGGCAAAGTCTTCGTCCCTACGAGTGACGGCCGCATCACGACGCTCAGCGCGGCCACCGGAGAGATCCTGTGGCGCTCGCAACGTCTCGGTGTGTTCTCCTCGCCGCCCACAATCGCCGGCGATGTCGTGTACGTCTCCGGCGAGGACAAGCACATCTACGCGCTGAGTGCCGCGACCGGTGCGACGCTCTGGTCGTTCGCCGAGGACGATTGGGGAGTCGGCGCGCCGCTGTGGAGCAACGGGACGCTGTACTTTGGTACGGAAGCCGGAACGTTGTACGCGATCGACGCGAACACGCGCGCGGAAAAGTGGCGCTTCTCCGCGGGCGGACACATTCACTGTCACGTCGTTCTGTCCGACGGACTCGTTTACTTCGCTGCGGAGAAGACGATCTTCGCGCTCACTGCGAGCGATGGCCACGAGGTGTGGCGCAAGACACGCGATGCGATCTGGTACGCCGTTCCGGTCAGCGCCGGCGTGTTGGTCGCAACCGCGGAAGACGGCTACGTCATCGCGTACGACGCGCGCAGCGGAGCGGAGCGGTGGCACGTCGCGCCGCCTACCGGCGTTCGTTACTGGACGCCTGTCGCGCTGCTGAACGGCGTCGCCTACACAACGAACGACATTCGACAAGTCGTCGCCTTTGATCTACTCACCGGCACGACGCGGTGGACGTACACAGCTTCCGACATGGCCAGTGAAGTCGTGATCGCCGACACAGTCATTTACATCGGCACGTTCGGCGCGCATCAGCCGAACGACGACAACGAACAGAAAGACGTCGTGGCGCTCGAAGCCGCTACTGGTCACGAATTGTTCAAAACGCGCCTCACCGGCCACAACTACACTGGAGTCGCGGCCGGTGAAGGAATGCTCTTCGTCATGACCTCGCGCGGTTTTGTCTACGCATTGCGATGAGACGCGCTCGCGCACTGCTCGTCCTTCTCATCGCGCTCGCCGCGCACGCGCAGCGCGTTGCCATCGTCGGTGTGAACGTTGTGCCGATGGACAGCGAGCGCGTGCTGCTCTCGCAGACCGTCATCGTGGATGGTGACCACGTCCAGACCATCGGTCCGGTCGACGAAGTGACGGTGCCGGACGACGCGCAGATCGTGTACGGACGCGGGCGCTGGCTCGTGCCGGGACTCGTCGACATGCACGTGCACATTCGCGCGGTCGATCTGCCGCGCTATGTCGAGAACGGCATCACCACCGTGCGCGATCTCGCGGGACTCGACAGCGTGCTCGCAATCGTCCGCGCGCAGCCGTTCGGTCCGCGCATTTACGTCGCCAGCAAACTGCTCGCGGGTCCGAACGCGCAGAATCCGCCGTTCTCGGTGTCTGCGACGCGGGCCGAGGACGCACAAACGATGATCGACGCGCAGCTCGCGCGCGGCTGCGACTCGATCAAGGTCTACGACGATCTCGCGCGTGACGTTTACGACGCGCTGATCGCCGCCGCTCGCGCGCGGGGCGTGAAAGTCGCGGGACACGTGACGCGCTTCGTCGACATCCGCCACGCGATCGAGATGCAGGACTCCATCGAGCATCTCAGCGGCTATCCGCTCGGCGACGACGCGCTGAATCGCGAGCTCGCGATCGCGTCGCGCGACGCCGGCGTGTGGAACTGTCCGACGATGGCCGTGTACACGCAGTACGTGACGATCAATATGCCGCCCGCCGACCGTCAGCGTCTGCTCGATCAGCGCCGCGCGCTGCTCATCGCGTTGCACGACGCGCACGCGCGCATCCTCGCCGGCACCGATTCCGGTTACCTCGTTCCCGCGGGCGTCGCTCTGCACGATGAGCTCGACGAGTTGTTTGCCGCCGGTCTCACGCGCTACGAAGTGCTCGCCGCGGCGACGCGGAATCCCGGCGAGTATTTCGGCGACGCGACCCTCGGCGTGATCACGTCCGGCGCGCGCGCCGATCTCGTGCTCGTGAACACGAACCCGCTTGAGAACCTCTCGACGCTGCGCACGCCCGCGGGCGTGATGCTGCACGGACAGTGGATCGCCTACGACGTGCGGCGACGATCCGCGCGCCACTAATCGTCGAGCGCCGTGCGAGCTCGCTCCAACGCTCTTTCCGCACTCGCGACTGTTTGTTCCGCCTTCTTCGCCTCGGCTGACGCAGCGCGCGCCGCTTCCTTCGCCTCGGCATAGCGCGCGTCGATCTCCTGCTTCTGCCTCTCGATCGCCTCGGCGCGCTCGGTCGCTTTTTGGAGCGCTGCTTCCGCGCGCTCCGCGCTGCGCTGCGCCGCGGTGAGCGCTTTTTCCGCGGCCTTCACGTTTTCCTTCGCCTACGCGCGTGCAACCGCAACGTCTTCCGCCGATTTCTTCTGTTCGCGCGCGATGCGGAACTGCAGCACTTTCGCCGGCGCGAGCTTCGCACCGCCCATGAGCGCCGCCAAGCCGTCGAATCCCAGCGGTTCGAGATCGGCCGCCAATCGCCCCGCCTGCGGCGCTCCTTCGGTGTGACCCCACGACGCGAGCGACTCGAGCGTGATTCCGATTCGTCGCGTCGCATCCGGCGTCACTGCGTGGCCGCCGTCGCGGAGAATCGCCGACGCGCGCTCGGTTAGATCGGAAACCATCGCGCGCCGCTCTTCCAACAGCTCGCGGAGATCCGGCGACGCACCGGTGTGCGCCTTGCGCACCTTCTCGCTCAACGCGAGCAGGCGGTCGAAACCTTTTCGGTCCTGCCAGTACAGCTGATTCACCGCCCACGCGGTAGCCGGAGCTTTTGCGAGCGCCTTCACGCGCGCGGCATCGTCCGCTCGTCCGTCTTTCTTGAGCCGCGCGGCCAGCGCGTTGCGCTCGCCCGTGAATTCGGCGAGAGGAAGCTGGAAGAGCGCGTCGATCTCCGCGTCGAGTTTGCTGCGCATGCGAACGCTAAATCCGGATGCCGTGCTTCTGATAGAAATTGAAGTCGCCCAGCCGCGCGCGCAGTTTGTCGACGACTTCCTGCGGGATGCGCACTTCATCCGCGGCGACGTTCATCTCCACCTGCCGCACATTCTTCGCGCCGGGAATCGTCGTCGACACCGCGTCGCTCGCGAGCACGAATCGCAGCGCGCCTTCCGCGAGGGAACGCGCGGTTCCGCCGATGATCGACTTCGCCTCGTCGACGCGCGGGATCGCTTCCTCGAGCCGCTTCGCGGTCAGAAAGTTCTGGCGGATGTCGTCGATCGCGAACGTCGAGTCGGTGCGGAACTTTCCGCTCAGGAGTCCCGACGCGAGCGGCACGCGCGCGATGATGCCGTAGCCTTTTTCTTTCGCGAGCGGAAACAGCTCCTTCGCCGGCGCCTGATTGAGCACGTTGTACAGCACCTGCAGCGAGTAGCCCCAGCCGCGCTTCACGATCTCGATCCCTTCATCCGGCGTGTTGATCGACACGCCCCAGTAGCGAATCTTGCCCACGCTCTGCAGCCGGTCCATCGCTTCATGAATGTCGTCGCGCTGAAGATCGTCCAGCGACGGATTGTGCAGCTGATAGAGATCGATGTAGTCGCTGCGCAGACGCTTGAGCGAGCCGTCGACCGCGTGCGAGAGGTGCGCGGGCGAAAAGTCCTTCGTCAACTTCCCGTCGCTGTCGCGCGAGATGCCGCCCTTCGTCGCGATCACGACGTCTTCGCGCCGCCGCGACAACACGATGCCGAGGAGCGACTCGCTGCGGCCGAAGCCGTACGAGTCCGACGTGTCGAAGAACGTGACGCCCAATTCACGCGCGCGCCGGATCGCCGCCAGCGAGTCTTCGTCGTTCGTCCGCCCCCATCCGAGGGGCGTTCCGCCGGCGTCCGCGCGCCCGCCGATCGCCCACGCTCCGAAACCGATTTCGGACACGGTGATGTCGGTATTGCCGAGCTTGCGGTAATGCATGACTACAGTTTCACCTGTTTCAGCTCGACAATCGCGCGCGCGTGCTGCAATTCGTCGAGGAGGTCGGCGGCGAGCGGGCTATCGACGGCGACGATCGACATTGCCGTGCCGCCGCTGGTGTTGCGCGCGAGGTTGTACTCGGCGATGTTGACGCCGGCTTCGCCGAGGGTCATGCCGACCTTGCCGACGACGCCGGGGACGTCCTTGTTGATGATGTAGACGAGGTGCCCTTCGGGTTTGAATTCAACACGGTAATTGTTCACGGAAACGATACGCTGATTCCGTTCGTGGAAAACCGTGCCTGAAACACACACTTCTTCGGAAGGAGAGGACGCGCGAAAGGTGATGAGGTTCGCGTAGTCACGCGGCGACGGGTGCGTTTTCGATGTGATCGCGATGCCGCGCGTCTGCGCGAGCTGTTCGGCGTTCACGAAGTTCACGGTCTGTTCGAGGAACGGCGTGAGCAGTCCCTTGAGCGCCGCGACGGAGATGATTTTCTTGAGGTGTTCGTCGATGCCCCACAGCTCGACTTCGGCGCGGCTGACGGGGCCGTCGATGATCTGCGCGGCGAAGTGGCCGAGTTTCTCGGCGAGTCGGATCATCGGCGCCTTGTCGGCGTCGTCGAGTCCTTCGAAGGGGAGGTTTACGGCCGAAACGAAGATCGATCCGCGCAGCGCCTCGACGACCATCTCCGAGGTCTGCACGGCGACGCGGTCCTGCGCCTCGATCGTGTTCGCGCCGATGTGCGGCGACACGATTGCGTTCTTCGCGTTGACGAGCGGATGGTCTTTCTGCGGCGGCTCGTCTTCGTACACGTCGATCGCAGCGCCGGCAATTTTTCCGCTGTTGAGCGCGTCGGCGAGCGCCTGCTCGTCGTAGAGGCCGCCGCGCGCGATGTTGAGGACGCGCACGCCGTCTTTCATCTTCGCGATCTGCGCCGCGCCGATCATGCCTCGCGTTTCGTCGTTGAGCGGCGTGTGGATGGTGATGAAGTCGGCGAATGCGAGCAACCGGTCGAGCGATGCGCGCTCGGCCTCGACGGTCTTGAACGCGGTGTCGGCGATGTATGGGTCGTGTGCGATCACGTTCATTCCGAACGCACGCGCGCGGATGGCGACGCGTGTGCCGATGCGTCCGAGTCCGATGATGCCGAGCGTTTTCTCGTTCAGCTCCACGCCCATGAACTTCGAGCGCGTCCACTGGCCGCGCTTCACGCTCGCATGCGCCTCCGGCACGTTCCGGCACATCGCCAGCAGCATCGCCATCGTGTGCTCGGTGGCCGACATGATGTTTGCCGTCGGCGCGTTGATGACGAGGATGCCGCGCGCGGTGCAGGCGTCGACGTCGACGTTGTCGAGACCGACGCCGGCGCGTCCCACGATGCGCAGCCGGTCGCCCGCGTTCACGAGCTCCGGCGTGACCGCCGTTCCGCTGCGCGTGATCAGCGCGTCGGATTCGCGAACGGCGGCGAGCAGTTCGTCGCCTTTCAAACCCGCGCGGTAGTCGAGCTCGACGTCCGCGGCGTTGCGCAGAATGGCGAGCCCCGATTCGGCGAGCGTGTCGGTGACGAGAACGCGGTACATCGTCATCCGCGCGCGACCTCTCCGAGCACATCGAGCATCGCTTCGACGTCCTCCACCGGCATGTCGCCCATGTGGCCGATGCGGAACGTCCTCTCTTTCCACTGACCGTACCCGCCGCCGAGCGTGTAGCCGCGCTGCTTCATTTCCGCGCGGATTTTCTCCGCGCTCATCGCAGGCTCGACCGCGGTAACGGTCGCCGAAGCGTGCGACGGATCGCCGGCGACCTTTCCGAACTGCTGCACGCGCTTGTGCACGAGATCGCGCATTTGCAAATGCCGCGTGAAGCGCGCTTCGAGCCCCTCGGCGCGCACGATGTTCTCGAGCTGCGCGGCGAGCGCGTAGAAGTGCGGGATCGACGGCGTCGACGGCACGCTGTTGTCTTTCGCACGCTCAACGTAGCTCAGGAAGTCGAAGTAGGTGCCGCGATAGGGATGCTTCTTCGCGCGATCGAGCGCGTTCTGCGACACCGCGGCGACGGTGATGCCGGGCGGAAGGCCGATGCATTTCTGAACGCTGGCGAGGCAGACGTCGAGGTTCCACTCATCGAATTTCACCGGAATGCCGCCGAGGGAGGAGACGGCGTCGGCGAGGATGAGCGCGTCGGGCGCGGCGTCGCGGATCACCGCGGCGAGGATTCCGACGTCGTTGGTCACGCCGGTCGAAGTCTCGTTGTGCGTAATCGTGACGGCGTCGTAGTGTGTACGCTGATGGCGCGCGAGATGGTCCGCGAGCGCGTCGGGATTGATCGCTTTGCCCCAGCCGGCGTCGAGTCGATCGACCTCGAGACCGAGGGACTCGGCGATCTGGTACCAGCGCTCGGAGAACGCGCCGCACGTCGTGACGAGCACGCGTCGCGCGACGCAATTTTCGAGTGCGGCCTGCATGACGCCCGTGCCGGATGACGTGACGATGAACGTGTCCTGCGTCGTCGTGAACAGCGGCTTCAGATCGGCGTTGATCCGCGTGAACAGCTCGCGAAATTCCGCGCTGCGATGCCCGATCATCGGGCGCGTCAGCTCCTGCAGGATCGCGGGGCGAACCCACGTCGGGCCGGGAACGAAGTAAGTGCAGCGGTCAGGCATGGGTTCGAGAGATGAAAGCAGAAGGCAGAAGGCAGAAGGCAGAAGGCAGAAGGAACACAAGCTCGCGCTCGTGCTTACTTCCCACTTCTGCTTTCTGCCTTCTGCCTTCTGCCTTCATTCGTTCTCCACTAAATACGGCAGCACTGCACGCAGAGTCGCCTCCGCCACATACACCTCCGCATTCTCCCTCACGATCGCTCTCTCGACCACACCTCCGAATCCGATGAAGAGGTCGACGACCGGCTTCGTCTCGAGGTCCGTCACGCCGTCGCCGATGAATGCGGATGCGCCTTTCGATCGCGCGAGCAGCGCGTGGACGGCCAGCTCTTTTCCTTTCGTGCGTGTGAGGAGCGAGCGGCGATCGAAGTCCTTGTAGCTGCCGTCGTCGTTGAACGAGAGCGCAACCGCGTGCACTGAGCGCGACGGCACGCGCAATTTTTCCGCGAGCGGCGCGACCGCTTGCGCGATGCCGCCGGTGACGAGCTGCACGTTCGCACCCGCGGCTTGCAGCGCGGCGATCGTTTCTTCCGCGCCGTCGACGAACGAAGCGAGATAGCGCTGTGAGAGCGCGTCGATGTCCGCGCGCGAAGGACGAATGATCTCGAGTCTCTTCGCGTACACCTCCTCGACGGTCAGCTCGCCGTTCATCGCGGCGTCGGTCAGTTTTCGGATTTCAGCGTTGTCGCCGGCAAGCGATGCGATGCCTTCGATCGTGACGAGCGTGGAGTCGACGTCGAAAAAAACGTGGCGGTATTTGCTTCGCATGGTTGCGCAGTCACGCGGTCGCGCGGTTCCGCAGCGGCCCCAAGAACCGCGCGACTGCGCAACCGCGCAACCTCATGCGGCCTCACGTCTCACGATCTTCATCAGATCGGAAAAGCGCTCGAGGAAATGATCGGGCTTCGCCGCGACGAGCTCCTCGCGCGACGACGATCCGGTCGGTACGACCGCGGCGTCGAGCCCGCTGTTGCGCGCGGCGCGGACGTCGACCGGCATGTCGCCGACGAAGAGCGCGTGTTCGGGATCGCAGCGCACCGAGTCGAGCGTGAAGAGGAGATGCTTCGCGTCTGGTTTGCGTGCGCCCGCGACGTCGGGGCCGACGATCGCGGCGAAATGACGCGAGAGGCCGAGGAAGTCGAGGATCTTTTTCGAGAAGAAGGTCGTCTTGTTGGTGCAGACCGCCATCTTCACGCGCAGTTTCGACAACCGATCGAGTGTCGTCTCGACGTCCGCCAGCACTTTCGACTCCGCGCAGCACACTTCGTCGTAGCGGGCGACGAACGCGTCGTGCACGCTGCGCGGCACGTCGGTGCGCTCGAACGCGCGCTGCAGCAGGCGCTCGATGCCGTCGCCGATGAATTCTTTGATGCGTCCCGCGCTCAAATCGCACAATCCGTGCGTCCGCCGCGCGTGGTTCACGGCCTCGGCGAGCGCGCTGTACGAGTCGACGAGCGTCCCGTCGAGATCGAACAGCACAGCGCGGTAGCGAAGTGCGATTCCGGCCATTTTTGAGCCGTCGATTCTAACTTGTTCGCGTTTTTGAAACCGCACGCGAGAACGGTCCGCGTATCCTCGTGGTCCCTTCTATGCGAAAACTACTGCTGATCCTGGCATTTGCAGCGCTCGCGCTCGCTGACGAGCCGAAGCCGCTCACCGTCAACGTCGAGCCGTTAGGCGACAACGATCAGGGCGCGGTCGTCACGCGCATCACGTTCCGCTTCTCCACGCCGCCGGACGTCGCGCAGGAGGTTCCGATCTTTCTGCAAGGCTCCCTCATGCAAGACGGAACGGTCATCCGCAATTTTCGGATCGCGGTTCCGTACAGCCGCGAGCCGGTGTCGATGATCCAGCCGTTCGCCGCGGGCACGGCCGACGTCGAAGTGCGGCTGATCATGCCGATCGACGACGCGACGCCGCCGGTGATCATCAGCAAGACCGCCGAAACGGTGACGCTGGCGAAGACCAACAAGCCGTATATCGCCGGTCCGAATGAAGGCGCGGAGGGGATTCTCGCGGAAGGCGTGATTCCGGAGCAGGTCGGCGCGGTGAAGATCCTGCCGCCGCGGCGCGACGTCGCGCCGAATCTCTTCATCGTCAACGTGGAAGTGCAGCCGCCGGTGAAGCGCGTCGAGTTTTTCGCAGACGGGAAAAAAATCATGGCGCGCAACGCGCCGCCGTACAGCGCCGAGCTCGATCTCGGAAAGTTGCCGAAGCGCGTCGAAGTGCGCGTCATCGGCTACGACGACCGCGGGCGCTACATCGACGCCGACGCGTTCATCGTCAACGAGCGCGAGACGCCGCTCGAAGTGAAGATCACGCGCGTCAACTCGCCGGACGGCGTCGCCCACTTCAAATTGAGCATCCAGAATCCGAAGGGCACGAACCTGCAAACGGTCGCGCTGTATGCGGGCGACAAGAAACTGACGGAGTGGTCGCATCCGCCGTACGCGATCGACATTCCGGTCGCGCGGCTCAATGGCATCGAGTTCGTGCGCGCGTCGGTGATCGACTCGACCGGATACGAGGCCGCGGACCTCCTGTTCCTCAACAGCGATCGATACATCGAACAGATCGACGTCAATCTCATCGAGCTGCCGGTGTCGGTCAGCGACAACACGGGCAATCCGATCACGAACCTGGAGCAGAAAAACTTCACCGTCTTCGAGAGCGACAAGCCGCAGACGATCACCAGCTTCAACTTCGCCGCGAACCTGCCGATCTCGGTCGGCGTGCTGCTCGATCACTCCGGCAGCATGGAGAAGCGCATCGACGAGGCGAAGAGCGCGGCGATGGAGTTCTTCAAGAACATCGTCAAGCCGGGCGACCGCGCGTTCTTCGCGGCCTTCGCCGCCGATCCCACTCGTAATGCACCGTTCGTCGGCGACCTCTCGATCCTCGAGTCGCAGGTCGAGGCGATGCCGAAGCCGGGCGGCTCGACCGCGCTCTACGATGCGATCGTGACCGGCCTCTATCGCTTCCGCGGCCTGCAGGGACGCAAGGCGATGATCGTCATCACCGACGGCGACGACACCAGCTCGCGGCTCTCCTACGATGACATGCTCGGTTACGTTCGCGCTGCGCGCGTCCCGGTGTACTTCATCGGGATCGGCATCGGCATGCTGGGAGGAGGCGCGATCAAGTCGATCGCCGCGGAAACGGGGGGCATCGCGTACTTCATCGGCAATGCGAAGCAGCTCGGCGAAACGTACAAGCAACTGGAGAAAGAACTGCGATCGCAGTACCTGATCGCATATCAAAGCGAGACGACGAAGACGGATCAGGCGTATCGTTCGATTCTCGTGAAGGTGGATCGCCCCGATGCGAAAGTTCGCACGATTCGCGGTTACATTCCTTAGCTTTGCGGCGCTTCACGCCCACGCTGCCGATCTCCGCGCGATGATCAATCCCGCGGAAATCGCGTCGGTGTTTCCGGTGGCGGCGAAGCTGCGCGTCGTCAACGTGTGGGCGCTGTGGTGCGCGCCGTGCGTCGCGGAGATCCCGGACTTTCGCGCGATGGATGCGGCATTCGGAAGCGAGGTCGCATTCGCCGGCGTCAACATGGACGACATGCTTCCCGACGCCTCGGCGAAGCCGGTCAAGGCTTTTCTCGACAAGCAGAAAATCACGTATCCGAACGTTTACTACAAAGGCAACGCCGACTCGCTCGGCAAGTATCTGAACTTCAACGGCTCGCTCCCCTTTACGATCGTCTACGACAGCAAGGGAAAAGAGCTGTGGCGCCAGGACGGGCGCATTGATCGAGAACAGATGATCGCCAAGCTGCGCGATCTGCTGCGGAGGAAATCATGAAAAAGATGTGGATTCTGGTCGTGCTTCTCATTGCTGCCATCGGTTGCGGCGCGGAAGAGCGCGCAGCGCGGGCGGACGAGCTGGCGGTCGGCGCGAAGGCGCCGGCGTTCTCGCTGGTGAATGCGGTCGACGGCAAGAAACTGGAGATGAAACCGACCGACGGCAATCTGAAAGTCGTCGTGTTCACCTGCAATCAGTGCCCGTACGCGAAAGCGTTCGAGCCGCGCATCATCGAGCTGGCGAAGAAGTTCCAGAACCAGGGCGTGCGCTTCTACGCGATCGACCCGAACGACGACTCGAAGTACGACGTCGAGACGCTCGCCAACATGAAGGCGCGCGCGCAAGAGAAGGACTACCCGTTCCCGTATCTCAAAGACGGCGACTCGTCCGTCGCGCATGCGTACGGCGCGCGCGTCACGCCGCACGTGTTCGTCGTCGACGGCTCGGGCGTGATCCGCTATCGCGGCTACGTCGACGACTCCGCGAAGCCGGAAGATCGCAAGACGACCGGACTCTCGGACGCGCTGATGTCGCTCCTCAACGGACGCGACGTCGCGAATGGCGCGACGAACGCCTTCGGCTGCACCATTAAGTGGAAGAGCTGAGGCGCTACGCCGTGTCAGGCGTTGAGGTGTAAATCACTGTGCGCTCGTGAGCCCTCCGGGACTCCACCGTGAGTCCTGGGGTCTCGACCGTATTGGCGTTCACTTAAGCGGCACGATGCGTAAGTCAATGACGGTTCAGTGAGTTACTCATGTGCGTCCATGCCGCGACGCATTGCCGCGCGACCGCGCCGCACGTGCGCCCATGCCGCGACGCATTGCAGCGCGACCGCGCTGCACGTGGGTCCATGGCGCGACGCATTGCAGCGCGACCGCGCTGCACGTGGGTCCATGGCGCGACGCATTGCAGCGCGACCGCGCCGCACGTGCGCCCATGCCGCGACGCATTGCAGCGCGACCGCGCTGCACGTGGGTCCATGGCGCGACGCATTGCAGCGCGACCGCGCTGCACGTGGGTCCATGGCGCGACGCATTGCAGCGCGACCGCGCCGCACGTGCGCCCATGCCGCGACGCGTTGCTGCGCGACCGCGCCGCACGTGCGTCCATGGCGCGACGCAGCACAGCGATGCGACATCTCCTTTGATATCTTGTCTCCACGAGCCTGGGTAGAGCGTAACTCACTGCGCTGCGAGTTATTTACGCGTAATGGCGCTTAAGTGAATGCCAATGGCGGTGTCAACGGCCATCCTATTTTCCCCCCGGTTGGCCAGTTAAAAATCCCCCCTTGGAGAATGGTTATTGTGGTGTGAGACGGAGCGTGGTTGCTTCGTCTCTGCCTCAGGCTCTCTTTAAAGGGTTCGTTCAGGAGTTCAGCCGCGCGTAGGCGCCTCGCAGCATCGTCACCCGCTTCACGTAGTTGCGCGTCTCCTGGAACGGCATCGACTCGATGAACTCGTCGATCGGATGCGGAAGGGTGCGCTGCCACTTGGCGACGTTCCCCTGGCCGCCGTTGTAGGAGGCGATGGCGAGGTATTCGTTGCCTCGGAAGAGGTTGATGAGCATGCGCAGGTGATAGCAGCCGAGGCGCACGTTGAAGCCGGGGTTCTCGAGTTTTGAGGAGCTGAAGGAGAGGCCGAGGCGTTCGGCGATCTCTTTTCCGGTCGGCGGCATGAGCTGCATGAGGCCCGTGGCGCCGACGTGCGACTTCACGCGCGGATCGTAGTAGCTCTCCTGCAGGATCAGTCCGCGCACGAGATTCGGATCGAGGTTTTGTTTGCGCGCGTGCTCGTCGATCTCGTCCTTGTACTTGTTCGGGTAGTACATGCGCAAAAAGTACGACGGCACCGAGTCCTGCTCGACGGTCGCGATCTGCGGGAACGCCGCTTTGAGCGAGCGCTGGGCCATGACTTCGTTGCCGCTCGCGTTGTACACATCCGCCATGAGCGCCGAGGCGAGTCGCTTGTTCGACGGCTTGAGATTGCGCTGCACTTCCAGCGTCGCCTCGCGCATCACCGAGAGCGCGGTCAGCTCGTAGGCGAGCTGCAGCTCCGGCGGCATTTCCTTTTCCGCCATCGCCGTCCAGTCGACGCCGTTGTTCAGCGGATTCGTGTGGTTCTCGACGCGCGGCGCGCCGCGCGTGACGGCATGTCGCGCATACAAGTCGGCGTACGGCGCGGCCGCGAGTTTTCGATAAATCGCTGTCGCTTCTTCCTTGTTGCCGCTGCGCTCCGACGCGCGCGCGTACCAGTAATCGGACTGCCGCCGTACGTTCGGATTCGTGTAGGTCGATGAGATGAACTTGAGCAGCGGCTTCGCCGTGCCGAGGTCGCCGCGCGCATACGCGGCCCAGGCCTTGTCCCAGAAGTGCTGCAGTGCGGGATCGGCATCGGGATCTAGCTTGATGATCTGCGGGATGAGCTGCTGCAGATAGTCGTCCTGGTTCTTCGTCTCCGCGCGCGCGACGAGCGCGTCGAGCGTGTCGCGTTTCTGCTGCGCATCGATCGGAAGCGAGAGCAGGTCTTTCAAGCGCTCGCTCGTCAGCCGGTCGTACTCGTCTTTCTTGTTCTTCTTCGCGAGATCGACGAGCTTCACCTGCTTCGTCACGGTCTGATACTTCGGCTTCTTCACCGTGCGCCGCTTCTTTCCTTTGCCGACGCGCGCGCTGACGGTGCCGACCTTCTTCTTTTCCTTCACGTTCTTGATCACGGTCGGATTGATGACCGACGAGAGGATCGTGTAGTTCCTCGCGGTGTAGCGCAGCGCGGGGATCGCGACCTTGTACGAGCGCGACGTCAGCGGCTCGAGCAGTTTGTTGGAGTCTTCGTACTTTTTCAGATAGCTCAGCGCGATGCCGCGGCGCAATTCGATTTCATCGCGCAGGTGCGGCGCTGCCGGCTCGAGCGCAGTCAGCTCTTCGAGTGCCGTCTGCGGGTCTTCGCTGGACGTGAGCGCGATCGCGCGGTCGATGCGCTCCGATGCGGTGAGCGGCAGCGCATCCTGGTCGGTCGTTCCGGTGATCGCGCGAAGAATCACCAGCGCTTCTTTCGCTTCGTTCGCACGCGGGTTGTGAATGACGATGCTGCGCGCGGCGTAGAGCGCGCCGGCGACGTCGCCTTCGTCGAGCCGCGCGCGGGCGGCGCCGAGCCGCGCGGCCGCGGCGACAGGCGCGGGAGTGTCGTCGCGACGCGCAAGCGTCGCGTAGACGTCGCCGGCGTGGCGCCAGTCGCCGTGATCGACGTAGAGATTGGCGAGATTGAACGCGACGTCGTTCGCGTGGATGAGACGCGGCTTGCGGCTCCACAGCTGCGCGAGCGTCGTGCGCGCGGCGTTGCCGTTGCCGGTCAGCTGATAGCTGTTGCCGAGGTAGTAGAGGCGGTATTCCTCGACGCGGCGTTTGCCGAAGGTGAACGAGGCGAGATGATGAACTGCTTCTTCACCGTCATCGCGCTGCATCGCCTGCATGCCCGCGACGAACGCGTCGCGCAGCTTTTTCAGATCGGGCGGCGCTTCCGGCTTCGGCGGCGGCGTTTCCGCTTCACGCGACCCGCGATGCGGAATCAGAAAGACGGCGATGGCGATGAGGCCGACGGCCACCAATGCGATGACGGTGACGAGCAGCCACCGCCGGCGAAGTCGTTGAAGCACGCGAGACTCGGTTGCGAGGGTATTGCCAGTTGCTTTAGGACGAATAGGACGAAATAGGACGAATAGGACGTCTAGGACCAATAGGGCTGCTAGGACGTCCTACGATGTCCTATTCGTCCTACAGCCCGAGTGCCTCGGCCCGCCCATCCGCGAGGATGCGCACGAGCTCGTCGTAGAAGTAATTCGACACTTTCCGTACGTCGTCGCCGATCCGCTCGTCGTACATCTGGCGGCTGCGGTCGATGTCTTCTTTGAGACGCTCGTAGAGATCGCGGTTCTTGCGTCCCTGATCGACCTTGGATTCGTTGTACAGCTTGATCTCCGAGACGAGGAGTCGCGCGAAGCGTCGCGCTTCGTCGTGTCTCTTCGCGTCTTCCGACTGCGGGCCGCTCGCGCTCGAGCGCGCGAGGTTTGGCGGGGGGACGTACTGCGTTGACGGGCGGTCTTCGCCGGTAATTGCAGGAGTGGGTGGTGGAGGAGGCGGGGGTGGAGGAGGCGGCGGTGCGGCCGGTTTCGACTCGATCGCCGGAACCTTCGCCGTCGCAGCGGGCGCGCTGAAGTCTTCGGCCGACGGCACGTTGAAGTTCGGGCGCTGCGACGCCATCATCGCGCGCAGCTCCGAGGCGTTGATTGCGACGGTACCGGCATCGGTGCGCGTGGGGACCGGAGTTGGGGGTGCAGGGGTTGGGGTAGGTGGTGGAGGTGCGGGTGCGGCGGGAGGCGGGACGATCATCGTCGCGTTTCCCGCTTCCGCTTCGGTCAGGCTCGGCGACGGGCTCTTCTTGCGAATCGCGAGCGTGTCGACGAGCAAGCCGGTCGTGAAGACGAGCAGCTGAATCGCCGAGACGTCGAACTTCGCGACGTCGTCTGCAATCGCATCGACATACACGGCCGCGGCGAGCTTGTCCTTGATCACCATCGGCACGAGCACGGCGCGCTCCGATCCGGAGACGCCGAGGCGCGTCGCGAGGTTGTTGCCGTCCCATTGAATGACGTGCTCGCCGCGCAGCATGTCGTCGAGCTCGGGGATGAGTCCGGGCGCGGCGTTGAAGCGCTTCACCGCGTCGTCGCTGCCGCCGTGGGCGGAAAAGCCTGCGCCTTTCCAGCCGGCGAACGACGTCTCGCCGCGAAGGATCAGCAGCGCGGCGCGCGAGCCGAATCCGAGCGACTGCTCGAGCAGCGCGTTGAGCACGTCGACCTGCGACTTGTTGCTCTCGATCGCTTTGATCGCGGTCTTGATCTTGCCGAGGTCCGCGCCGGCGGGTGGCGCAGGCGCTGCCGGCGGGCGGGCACTCTCGATTTCCGTCTCGAGGTCGCCAACGGCACGCTGGATGTGCGGAAGAAAGTTGATGGAGTTGACGTCGGCCTGAACGCTTTGCAGGGCGGCCTTCAGCTGCTGGTCCACAGCGATGCGGACGTCTTCGATCGACGCCCGAATCTCGTCCACCATCCTTTCGACCGACTCACGCACGTGAGCATCGATCGAGCCCGCGACTTCCTCGCCCCGCACGGCCATAAATCCTCCGGATGCTGTAAGTTGGCGCAAACCCGGACGGGAGCCCAACCGGACTCGCGATTATCGGCTTCGCTCTCTGGCGCTGTCAACCATGCTACCTTGTCCCCAATGCGTGTTTTCCCTCTTGTGTCCACGCTGGCGGCGGTTCTTGTAATCGGTTGCAACGGCAACAGCGCGCAGCCCGATCACCAGGCCGAGTGGCGCAACGTTCTCGAGCACAAGAAAGCGGCGGTGCGCGCGGATGCGACGCCACAGCAGAAGCAGCTCTATGCCGACTCCGTGCGCGCCTTCGTGCAGACGCATCCGAATCACGGCCGCGCCGCCGCGGTGTGGGAGCGGATCCAGCTCGAGTTCGCGAACGAGCTTGCGGCGATCGGGCGCTATCAGGATGCCGTCGGTTTCTATCGCGCGATTCTTCACAGAGATCCGTCGAACGACGACGCGCGGCGCGGCATGGCCGGCGCGATGGCGAAGCTCGCGGTCACGCGCGACAAGCTCCTCGCGCTCGAGAAAGGGATGTCGCATCACGAAGTCGCGTCGATCCTCGGACGTCCCGTTCCCGGCTGGATCGTGAGCAACCAGCGCCCCGGCGTCACGATGGAAGCGTGGTACTACCGGATGCGGACCGGCGGCCTCGCGGCGGTCTACTTCCGCAACGGAAAAGTGCTGGCGGCGGAAGAGACGTCGAACGCGCCGCTGCGCAGGTTCGATTCTTGAAATCGCCGCCGCGGGCCCGACGTTTCATCTAACGCAATGCCACTCTACGAATATCAATGCAACGTGTGCGGTGAGCGGATCGAGGTCATTCAGAAGTTCTCCGATCCGCCGCAGAGCCACTGCGCGAAATGCGGCGGCGAGATGAAGAAGCTGATGTCCGCCCCCGCGATTCAATTCAAGGGGAGTGGCTTTTACAAGACCGACTACGCGAGCAAGCCGGCGCCGAAATCCGAAACGTCGTCCGACGCGAAGTCGGAGAGCAAGAGCGAAACAAAGAGCGAGACGAAAACCGAGACGAAGAGCGAGACGAAGTCCGAAACGAAGTCCGAGACGAAGACGGAGTAGGGTTGCGCGGTTCCGCAGTCGCGCGGTAGCACGGGAGCGTTCTGCTGCGTAACCGAGGCAACCGCGTAACCGCGTAACCGAGCAACCGAAGAGCCATGTCCATGTACGCCGAAGCGAAGCAGATCAAACGCCGCGCGGACACTGTCCTCGAGGAAGTGTTTCGCTCTCTCTTCGAAGAGATCGACACGGACAAGCTGCGCTCGGAAGTGGAAGCGCTGCGCGAGGCAGCGCCCGATTTCAAGGCGAAGCAGCACGCGCGCACGCTCGCGCGCCGCACGGCCATCCGTTGCGCTGCCGCCGGCGCGGTGACGGGACTCCCCCTCGGACTCGCCGCGATCGGGACGCTCGGCGCCGATCTCGCCTATCTCATGTACCAGCAGTTCCGCCTGATCCTCGGCATCGCCGCTGTCTACGGACAGGATCTCTCCAGCCGCGAGCGCTTCAACGAAGCGCTGTCGTGTCTCGCGTATTCGACCGGCGTCGGCGCGGGCAAGCAGGGCATCGCGCTTCTCGGATCGTCGGCGGTGATGGAGAAGATCTCGATGCGCGCGATGCGCGAGCAGCTCACCAAGCTCATTCCGGTCGTCGGCATCTTCACCGGCGGCGCGTTGAACTACGCATCCGTGCACGCGGTTTCGCGCGCCGCGATCCGCTACTACGAGTCGCGCATCGATCCCGAACTGGCCGAAGAGATCTGGGCCGAAGGCGACCGCGAACACGCCTGATTTAGCGGGCAGCGAGTAGCGGGCAGCGAGCAGGAGTTGCCCTTCGTTTTTCTGCCCGCTACGCGCTGCCCGCTGCCCGCTTCGTTTGTAACCGCGACGTGGAATGTGTGCTCTCGGCCCCCGGTTTGACGCGGTGACTAACGATGCCGAAATTCGAATACGAGTCGCAGGTGGAAGTCCCTTCCGCCTTCTTCGAGCGCAGAAGACTCCGTCGTGTTCGGATGATCGTCGAGCTCACGCTGAACCTCATCAGCAGTGACCGCACGGTGTCGCATCGCGAAGCGCGCTGCCTCGTCGAATGCGCGCGCAAGGCGATCCTCGAGCTCTTCCCCGGATTCGAAGCGCGCTACGAGCGCGTCGTCGAACCGTACTTCATGCGCGTGCTGCAGCAGCGCTGGCCGGAAGAAGAGTTGCGGTTCACGAGTCCGTACGAGACCGTGAATTAATTCGCGCGGCGGACGTCACTACGGGCGACTCTCGTGCCCAAGGCTTGGCCAACCTACGCTGCCGGCCGTGCCGGCGTCCGGCACCACTCCTCGAATCTCCCACTTCGCAATTTCATTCGCAGAAAACGCCGCGCGCCGCGAGAACACCATCGCTGCGCGGTCATACGCGACGAGCGCCCAATCGCGGCGCGGCCAGTACGCGAGCGACGCCGGCATCTTCGAGCGCTCACGTCCGCTGATCACGTCGAGCGGAGCGCGATATTCGTCGACCGCGAGATCGATTCGATATTTGCGCAGCAGCGCGAGCCACGCGCGTTGGTCGCCGCGCGCGGCGGCGTATTCGGGGATGAACGCGCGATACAGCTCATTGCGTCCGTCGGTGAGCGCGCGACGCTCGGGATAGAACGACCAGATCAGAAAGCCGCCGAATTGATCGGGGTTGTAGATGTGGCCTTTGAATGCGGCCGCTTTCAAACGCGCGACGGCGTGAAGCGGGAAGCGGCGATCGGAGACGCCGAGGTGATGATCCGTGGTGAAAGCGACGAAGAGAGCGAGGACGGCGGAGGACGCGTACGCGATTGCGGGACGGATCTTCGGCAGCGACACGAGCATCGGAAACGCCGCGAACCAGAGCGGCTGATTGCGCACGTGACGGATGGCGAGATACGCGAAGAGAATCGTGAGCAGGATCTTTCCGACGTCTTCGTGTTTGTATGCGAATGCGACGGCTGCGACGATGACCGTCACGTAGAGCAGCGGAAACACGAGCGGTGAGCTCGGCAGCCACTCCGCATTCACGAACTCGCCGCCGGTCGCGAACAGAGTCAGCTTCAGCGGCGCGAGGACGCCGTAGATGCCGTATGGATTGACGAGCAACGCGACTGCACTCGCGACGGTGATCGGCCACCTGCGTGATGGAATGCGGGCGTCCTGCCCGCCCACCGGGAGGCGGCCGGGACGGCCGCTCTCCTTCGTCAGGAGAAACGCGATCGCCGGCGCGAGGATCGCCGAAGGGTGCACGTTAATCCAAACAACAATCAGCACCGCGTAAAGCAGCACTTTATTAGATCGCGCTAAAGCAATCGCAATTGCCACGAAAAGTGCTGCTACGCTGGAGGGCCGCAGATCGAGCGTCGCCATCGCCCCCGCCCACGCCAGCGCGGTGAGCAGAAGATCGCGCTCTGCGAAAACGTAGATCGCTGCGAAAAGCGCGGCGATGAAGAGCGCGCGGATCCACGTCAGCCCTGTGATTCCGGCTGCGCGTTCGAGTCCGTACGACACGACTTCGAACAGCCACTCTCCATTGATCCACGGCGTACGGTCGCTCGCGGTCGTGAACGGATCATGGAGCGGCAGCGCGCGATGCTCGACGATCCAGCGGCCGGTCGCGAGATGCCAGAAAAGGTCGTAGTTGCGGATCGGTCCGATCGACGCCAGCGCGATGGCGATGAAAATTGCGACGAGGACGAGCCGTCTCACGTTATGTCATCCCGAGCGGGAGCGAGGGATCTGGGGCTCGGGTGGCGGTTCCAGGCGGGTGCGTCGTGCCGCCTCCCGCCCAGGTCCTCGCTTACGCTCGGGATGACATTACAGCTTGTCGCCCAAACGCGTCAGCTCGACGTCGCCGTTGATCGTCACGATCTTCAGCCGGTGCTCGCCGCCGTTCACTTCGCCGGACACGCGCCGGCTGCCCGGCTGCGAGTGGATGCTCAGCGGGAACGCGGCCTCGAAGTCGCCGTTCACCTGCGCGAGGTCGACGCTGAACGATGCGTCGTTCGGCAGGATCGCCTCCACGCCGCCATTGATCGTCTTGAACGCCGCGCCCTGGAATCCCTTCGTGAATTTCGCGCGCACGCGCCCGTTGACCGTCTTCGCCGTCAACTGTTTGAGGCCGGAGACTTCGACGTCGATCGTGCCGTTCACCGTCTCGGCGTCGGTCTCGCCTTCCATTCCGCGCGTCACGATGCGCCCGTTGACCGTGCGCATGTCCAGCGACACGCTCGGCGGGACTTTCAGCACGTAACTGATCGAGACGTCGTTGCGGTCCCAGAAGAAAAAGCGGAAGTGCCGTTTGTTCTCGCGGCGCCCGATGCGCAGCGTGTCGCCTTCGATCTCGGTCGTGAACAGTCCTTTGTTCTGCGCGTCTTCGCGCGGCTTGATGCGACCCTTCACTTCCGCGTTCAGGGTGATCTCGTTCGTCGGCGCCGCTTCCACGCGCACGCTGCCGTCCACTTCGAAGACCCGGATGTCGTGGATTCCCGCCGCCGGCCAGCTGCGCGTCACCGTCGTCGTGTATCGCGGACCGACGAATCCCTCGCGACCGCACCCGGCGGCGACGAGGACGAAGGCCAGCAAATAAACGGTGCGGAGACGGGTGTTCATAAGACCTGCTGCTTCGGTTGTACGAGAATCGCCCGGAGAGGTTTCAGCTTGGACAGTTCCCAAACCCGCCTGCTGCGGATCGCCGCGTTTCTGGTCGACGCGCTCACGATGGCCTTGGTCCTGATCCTTCCTGCCGCGCTCATCAGCTACGGCATGACCTGGAGCGGCTCTCCGCGCGGCATCCAGCTCGTCTGGTGGATCGCTCTCGGCGTCCTGATGATCGCCATGCTTCTCCGCGACGGCTTCCGCGGCCGCTCCATCGGCAAGCAACTCCTCGGCCTGCGCCTCGTCACGCCGAAGGGAGACCGCTGCGGCTGGTTCCGCTCGTTCATCCGCAATGTCCCGCTGCTCGTTCCGTTGTGGAACGTCGTCGAGGTCATGTTGGTGCTGATGGGCAGGCCGCGCACCGGCGACCGCATCGCGAGGACGACCGTCACCGAAGAGTGAATCGCTGCTCGCGCAGCCGGGCCTTGAACGCCTCGACCTGCGACGAGCGGATATCGAACGAGAACACGTTCTCATCGCCGTACTGCTCGCCAGTCAGCACGATGTCCGGCGGATTCACGAGCCGATAGATCATTCCGAGCGCATCGAACGGAACAATCACTTCAATGTGCTCATACACGTATCGATCGACGAGCGTCGCATGACGCAACGCCTCGGACGCGCTCTCGCGATACGCACGCGACAATCCGCCCGTACCGAGTTTGATCCCGCCGTACCACCGCACGACGACGACTCCGACGTCGAACAACTCGCCGGTCGCATTGAGAATCGGTTTGCCCGCCGTTCCGGACGGCTCGCCCGCATCGGAGCTGCGCGATCGTTGCTCCGCGAACAAACGAAACGCCCAGCAGTGATGCGTCGCATCGAAATGCTGCTTCTCGATTCTGGTGAGCTCCGCGAAGAATTCGTCCTCGCTCGAGACCGGAAAGGCGATGCCGAGAAACTCCGAGCGCTCGATCTTGATCCGGTGCTCGACGCGCGTTGCAATCGTGCGGTAGTGATCAGACATTGCGATACGCCGAGACGTTGCGATTGCCGCGCAGAAAAAATCGCAGCGGCCACGCCGCGGCGTCGCCGGCGTTGTCGATGCCGATGCGCGTGCTGACGGCGATGTCGTCGTCGCGGACGCCGGCGTCGCGTGTGGTGATGAAGAGCGTGTCGCCGAGGAGAGACTCGCCGTCGAGACGGCGATCGATGTCCATCGCCATGCAGATTTTTCCCGGCCCGTTCATCAGCTCGTGCTCGCGCTTCGCTTTCGGTCTGCGCTCGCGCATCTCGTCGATGCCGCGCAGCGGTTCCGCGCCGCGCAGCAGCACTGCCTCGGCGACGTCCGCTTCCTGCGTCACCACGTTCAAACACCAATGCATGCCGTACGTGAAGTAGACGTACGCGTGTCCGCCTTCGAGATACATCGAGCGATTGCGCTCCGAGCGCAGGCCGCGTCGCGCGTGGGAGGCCATGTCGTTCGCGCCGAGGTACGCCTCGACTTCGACGATGCGCGCGGCGAGTAAGTTGTCGTCATCGAGCCGGCGCCACAGCACGCAGCCGAGGAGCGCGCGCGCGACGGTGACGGTGTCCTGCAGGTAGAACGAACGCGGAAGCTTGCGGCGCGGCTTCATCGCTTGTGCGTGAGCTGGTCCTCGGACGTGTGGCGCCCGATGATCGCGAGCAGCTCCGCGTGCACGCCTGGCGCCGCGCCGACGATGTTGCCGCGCTCGAGCCAGCGCTGGCCTCCGGAAAAATCGGTGACGACACCGCCCGCTTCGGTGACGAGCAGCGATCCCGCCGCGACGTCCCACGCGGAGAGATGCATCTCGAAGAATCCGTCGAACACGCTCGCCGCGGTGTACGCGAGATCGAGCGCCGCCGATCCCGCGCGGCGCACGCCTTTCGAAATGCGGATCACGTCCGTGAAGATCGCGACGTACGACTCGATGTACTCCTGCGCGCGGAACGGAAAGCCGGTCGCGAGGAACGCACCTTCGACGCGGTCCTGCGTCGAAATGTGCATGCGCTCGCCGTTGCGAAACGCGCCCGCGCCGCGCTCGGCGGTGAAATAGAGATCGCGCAGCGGCTCGTAGATCACACCGGCGATCGTCTCGTCGTTCTGACGCAGCGCGATCGACACGCACCACATCGGAAAGTGCTGCAGATAGTTCGACGTGCCGTCGAGCGGATCGATGATCCACGTCCGCGCGCTCGTCCCCGCCCGCCGCCCGCCCTCTTCGCCGAGAAACGTGTCGTCCGGGCAATGCGCGCGGATCGCGGCAATGATCGCGTGCTCGCTCTCGCGATCCGCCGCCGAGACCCAGTCATTGCGCGACTTCAGGTCCGCGTCTTCCTTCCCCAGCTCTTCCCAATACTTGCGCAGCACATCGGCGCCGGCCTGCGCTGCGCTCGTTGCGATTTCGACGTCAGTCATTGCGGCGGGCATTGTAGGCGCAGAGGCGCAAAGGCTCACAGGCTCAGAGGTCTTCTATGCGCCTATGCGCCCATGAGCCTGTGCGCCTATGAGCCTCTTTCCTTCAAGACACCTATAAGTTACTCTCCTGTCCTTCCATGAGCATGAGAAGTTCGCGGAAGCGCGGAGCCACCGCAGCGGTGACGAGCTTGCGTCACTTCGCGTGGGACCGTGCTCTGATCGCCACGCTGCGGCATTCGACGCTGCCGTGGAACGAGAATCTGCCTCTCACGCCTCTCGTCGAGGCGCGTTCCCTCGGCACGCGCGACCGTCTCTCGCTCCTCGCGCAATTTGCTGCACAGCAGGCGCTCTTGCAGTTCGCCGGTATCTCGGACGGCGAGCTCGATCCCGCGGAGTGGGCGTTCGTCGCGAAGCGCGGCAGCGACGTGCGGCTCGTGCGCACCGCCGCGCGCGCGGCCGATGCATCGGAAGCGCCGCCCGCGCTGACGCTGGCGCAGCAGTTCGCCGAGCAGGCCGGCGCGACGCTCGACGTGCTGAAGCAGTCGTGGGCGCGCGCCGATGCGGTGTACGCGGAGGCGTATCAGAAACTGACGGCCGGCGCCGCGGCGGATTTGCGGTGGATGAAGCGTTCGGCGTGCGGATCGATTGCCGCACCGGGACCGGAAGGTCTGCTGGCCTTGAGCGAAGCGGGACGATTTGCCTACGACGATGAGGATTGCATCGCATCGGTCGAGCGCTTCGCGGAACGCGTCATCGTCTTGCGCGGCTCGTCCCCTCTCGAACGATTCTCGGCGTTGCGACCGCTTCATTTGGACTGCGGCAGTGACGCTGCCGCTTTCACGCACCGCGCTTCAAATGAAGTCGCCGATCTGATCATCGCATCGACTTCCAGACCGCTCTTCATCGTCGCCAATATCGAGGCCTTCGACGCGGCGTCGCGGCAAGTCGTCGAGCTGCTGATCGGCGCGAAGCACGGCGCGTGGCTCGTGCCGCACGACGGCGAGCCGCTCCCGCCCGCGCGCTGGTTCGTCGTTTCGCCTCGCCTGACGGCTCGCCGCTCGCTCGAGTCGCGCATCGAATCGCGCGACTGGCTCGAACAATTTGTCCACTCGCCCGCCTTCGGCTCGTACCTCGCGCACGGCGACGTTCCTCCCGCGCGCTCCACTGTCCCGGCGCTGAACGAGCCCGAACGCTCCTTCGTGGGCGCGCTCGCGCTCCTCGGCACGCGCATTCCGTGCGGCGAGGCGCGCGCGTTTCTCGAGCGCATCCAGTTTCACGGCACGCTCGAAGACCTCGTCGTCGACGGCGTGACGTCGATCGACGATGAGGCATTCGTCATCGCGACCGACGAGCCGCTGATCTCGCAGTCGACGCGCATCTCCATCAGCCGCATCGCCGCCGAACACGCAAGCGGCGTCCGCGCCGCGCTGCTCTGGCTCGACGGCGGCGACTCCGCGCAAGCGTCAGCCGTGCTGGAGAAAACCGAGTGGCCGGACGCGGAGTCGATCGTCGCCGATCTTCGTTGCGTTCCGCTCTCGATCCTCACGCCTCCGCTCGCGCGGCGCTACGCGCACGCGCTCGTCGACTGCGGCCGCTATCGCGACGCGCGCGAGATCGCTTCGCTGCTCGAAGGCGACGATCGCGAGCTCGTCCTCGCGCGTGCCGAGCGCCGCACCGGCGACTACGCAACGGCGCTCGCGCGACTCGAGCGCATGCCGCCGAGCGTCTTGCACGCAGAGGTCCTGCGGTTGCTCGAGCGACACGACGATGCGGCGCGCGTGCTCGATCAGTGCGAAGCAGACGAAGAGCGTGCATACGAACGCGCGGTGCTGAACTTCGACGCGAAGCGCGAGATCGATCGCTCGTGGATGAGCGACAGTTACCTGTCGTCACGATTCGAGACCTACATCGCCAGCGATCCGATCGCGTTCGCAATCAAGTCGCACGCGCTGGCGCGCTGCACGACCGAGCGCATCGACGCTTCGCTCGATCGCGTGTTCGCGACGTTCTCGTCCGGCGATTGGAACGCCGCGCGCATTGCAGCAGTCGAAGCGCTGCAGGAAGTCGAAGAGACGCAAGGCGACCGCGCAGCGGGCGGCATCCTCTTTACGCTTGCGTTCCTCGCTGCCGATGCGGGCCAGCACGCGCACGCGTCACAGCGCATCGCGCGACTGCGCCACTACTACGCCGGCACGAGCGACGAGCTGCGGCTCAAAGAATTGCCGCTCCTGACCGCGCATCTCGACTTCTCGCGCGGCAAGCTCGCCGACGCGAAGCGCGCAGCGGCGTCGGTCCTCGAAATCGGCAGCGCGCAAATTCGCGAAGCGGCCGCGCTCATCCTCGACGAGATCGATCTCATTGAAGGTCGCAAGTCACCGCTCCGTTCGAACGGCAAGTCGGGAAACGTCGAGATGACGCGCCGTCACGAGCACTTGCGCGCGGGACAACGCGCGACGACATTCGAGATCGCGAGCGACGCGCAACCCGTTCCTGCCGACGTAGAGCTGCGCTTCCTCCGCACCGCCGCGCTGCGCGAGTTCCCGTTCGCGCCCTCCGACTTCGACACGCCGTGGTGCTTCGCCACCCGCAATCGCCTCGGACAATGGCACGCGATCGGTTCGTATGAAGCCGAGGATTTCGAGGTGCTGTACGAAGGCAGAGACGAGCCCGATTGGATCGAGTGCAGCGAGCGCGAGCTGCTGTACGTCGAAGGCTCCTCGCGTTGGAGCGGCGACGCGCGAGAGGCGATCGCCGCGCTCTTCCGCACCCGCTCCGAAAATCAGCGGCTGCGCCGCGTCGTCCAACAGGAAGAGAGTGCGCGTCCGTCGCATCCCGGCTCGCTCGACGGCATCGTGGGCGAGTCGCCCTCGATGCGCGAGATCTCCGCGCTCGTCACGCGCATCGCGCGCCGCGACGTCCCGGTCTGCATCCTCGGCGAATCGGGAACCGGCAAGGAACTGATCGCGCGCGCGATTCATCGTCATTCGCCGCGCCGTCCGAAGACGTTCACCGCCGTCAACTGCGCCGCGCTTCCCGAAAATTTGATCGAGTCCGAATTGTTCGGACACGTGCGCGGCGCATTCACCGGCGCCGATCGCGATCGCGCGGGTCTCATCGAGACGACCGACGGCGGCACACTCTTCCTCGACGAGATCGGCGAGCTGCCGCTCACGGCGCAGGCGAAGCTGCTGCGCTTCCTGCAGGAAGGGGAGTTCCGCCGCGTCGGTGACACGAACAATCGTTCCGCCGACGTCCGCATCGTCAGCGCAACGAATCGCAAGCTCGAGCTCGCGGTCGAAGAAGGACGCTTCCGCGATGACCTCTACTATCGAATCCGCGGCGTCGAAGCGATCATGCCGCCGTTGCGCGAGCGCGGCAGCGACGTCGCCCTTCTCGCATCGCACTTCCTCGCCGCCGAGCGCGCGAAACACAAAGGCGGTCCGTCGATGCTCGCGCCGGACGTCGAGGCGATCTTCGGTGCGTACGGCTGGCCCGGCAACGTGCGCGAATTGCAGAACACGATCCGAGCCGCGCACGCGATGGCGGGCGAGGCGAAAGAGATCGAAGTCGAGCATCTCCCCGAGCGCTTGCGAAGCATCGCACCCGCGCGTCTGCCGGCCGGCTCGTACCAGGACGCGGTCGCGCGATTCAAACGCGATCTCATCGAACGCTCGCTGCTGGAAGCTCGCGGCAATCAGAATCGCGCGGCCGCGATGCTCAAGATTTCGCGGCAGGCGCTCGCCTACCAGATCAAGGAATTGGGCATTATGGTGGAGAGACTTTCAGAGTCCGTCACAACCGGTTGACCCGACGCTCGTAGAATCCGTCCATGCGTCCTAAGTCCGCGCTCGTCTGGATGTTCCTTTTGGCGGGTTGCGCGCTGTACAGCGACGTCGAGGTTGCGCCGCTCGAATTGATCCCCGCGAACATCGAGCGCGGCACCGATCTGCAATCGATGATCCGCAAGAACGATTACCTGCGCGCCATCGACATGGCGCCGGCGATCGACGCGCGTCCGAAGCCGAATCCCTCCGACATCGCCGCGCTCGGAACCGCATACCTCGCGGCCGGCCGTTATGACGACGCGCGCCGGCGTCTTCGCGCGGCGCTCGATCTCGATCCCTTCCGCACCGCCTCCGCGCAAATCGCGTGGGACCTCTCGCAGGTCGAGTACCTCGCCAACAACTACGAGTCGAGTCTGGAGTGGGCGAAGATCGCGGTCGATCGCGGTCTCAACATCCGCCGCTGGCACCTCGACTACCTCGCCGCGATGGCGAAGGTGCCGGCGTACGAATTCACCGGCGCGACGCACGATCGCGTGTCGTTTCGCTTCACGCGTCCCGAAGTGCCGCGCGTGATGGCGCGGCTCAACGGGACGTATGAGACGGAGGCGGTCATCGACTCCGGAGCGGTATTGTCGATCGTGTCGAGGCGGCTCGCGTCGTCACTGCCGGTGAAATCGCTCGGCAAGTTCGAAGGCACGTTCTACGGACTCCTCGGCGAGCCGATCGCGGTGAACTTCGGACTCATCGATCAGATGCAGATCGGCGACATCACGATTCGCAACGTCCCGGTGGCGATCATGCCGGACGACAAAATGCGCTTCCTCATCAGCCGCAAAGAGCGAAAAGAATTCAGGATGGATTTTCTCCTCGGCTCGAATCTGCTGAAGGAGTTTCGCCTCGAGCTCGACTTCGGCTCGCGCCACGCGACTTTCAAGAAGCTGACCGCCGCCGACCACCACCCCGATCCCGATCAGAACCTCTTCATGTACGGTTTCCGCCCGCACGTGCGCGGCGCGATCAATCGTCGCGGATGGTTCCTCTTCATCCTCGACACCGGCTCCGAGATCACGTTCCTCAACGAGGGCAAGCTTGCGACGCTGCCCGTGCACGTCTTCGGCACCACCGGCGTCCACTCCGCGACGTTGCAAGGCCTCGGCGGCGCAATGAAACACGGATCGAAACTCGAGAACGTCGAGATCGGCGTCGACAAATGGAGCGGCAAATTCGAAACGATTCCGATGTACGTCGCCGACGAGCGCGACACCTCCGTCGGCATCATCGGCCAGAACTTCATGAAGCATTTCAACGTTGTGATCGACTTCGGGCGAATGCGGGTGGATCTGATGCCGCGCTGATTTGAACACGGCCCCTCCCCGGCGCTTCGCAACATACGACGAGCGTCAATCGTCGCCCTTCTTCCCCTTGCTGAGGAGAGCGGGCATCCTGCCCGCCTCCCGGGGGCGGGCGGGACGCCCGCTCTCCTCCATGCGGGGAGAAGGCGCGTCCCTCAGCCCTTCTTCTTCCTCTCCGCCCACCCCTCGATCGTTTTCTGCGGTGTTCTGCTCAGCGCGAGCGCGCCCGGCGGGACGTCTTTCGTGATCGTGGATCCCGCGCCGACGTACGCGCCGCGGCCGACGCGCACGGGCGCGACCAGCTGCGTGTCCGATCCGATGAAGACGCCGTCTTCGAGGATGGTTTTGTTTTTTCGCACGCCGTCGTAGTTGCAGGTGATGGTGCCAGCGCCGATGTTGACGCCGGCGCCGACTTCGGCGTCGCCGATGTAGGAGAGGTGCGATGCTTTCGCGCCTTCGCCGAATACGGCTTTCTTCGTCTCGACGAAGTTGCCGACCTTCACTTTGCGTCCGAGCTTCGATCCGGGGCGGAGGTGTGCGTAGGGGCCGACCGACGCTTCTTCCTCGATGATCGCGTCTTCGGCGACGGTGCCGGTTTTGACGTGCACGTTGTCGGCGATCTGCACGTTCATGAGGTGGACGCCGGGCTCGATGACGCAGTCGCGTCCGATCCTGGTCGTGCCTTCGATGGTGACGAACGGATAGATCACGGTATCGGCGCCGATCGTGACCGTCGAGTCGATGACGACAGTCGACGGATTGCGGAACGTGACGCCTTCGCGCATCAGCTTCTCGACGACGCGGCGCTGGATCTCGCTGTCGACCTGCGCGAGGTCGGCGCGCGAATTCACTCCCAGCGCTTCGATCGGATCGTCGGCGATCACCGCGCCGACGCGGTGGCCGCGCTCGCGCAGTGTGTGCAGGAGATCGGTCAGGTAGTACTCGCCCTGCGCATTGTTGGTGGAGAGATTGCGCAGGTTGTCGAAGAGATGCGCGCCGTCGAAGACGTAGATGCCGGCGTTCACTTCGTCGATCCGCTTCTCGTCTTCGCTCGCGTCGTTCGCTTCGACGATGCGCTGCACGGATCCGCTGTCATCGCGGACGATGCGGCCGTACATCCCCGGATCGGGCGGCTTCATGGTCAGCAGTGTTAACGCGTTTCCCGATTGCGCGTGCTCGTCGAGCAAACGCTGCAACGTCTCGCGTCGTGTGAGCGGGACGTCGCCGGAAAGGATCAGCACTCGCTTCGCTGCGTCGACGTGCGGCGCGGCCTGAAGAACGGCGTGTCCGGTTCCGAGTTGCTCTTCCTGAATCGCGAAACGCGCGCGGCTGTCCACGGCCTGCTGCACCTGCTCGCGCTGATGGCCGATCACCATCACCGGCGGCTGCGCCGACAGCTCGCTCGCGAGGTCGAGGACGTAGTCGATGATCGGACGTCCGGCGGCGCGGTGCAGAATTTTGATCTTCGAGGACTTCATCCGCGTGCCGAGGCCGGCCGCGAGGATGATCACTTCCAGGTTTTCGTTCATGAGTCGCGTCTCATTCGCTCGAGCGTGCGTCCGTAGCGGTCGTAGAGGCGGAACATGGTCTGCGCGAGCGCCCCGGCATCGTGCCGCACGTAGTTCCCCTCGGAAATGATGTCGCCGAAGAACGGCGTGACGCCGAGCTCGCGCACGGCGTCGAGGTCGAACTGCACGGGAAACTGGTTCATGGCTTCGTAGGAATGCAGGATCGACTCCGACGGCCGCCGGCCGTTGATCACCATCACGTCGACGACCAGCCCCGCGTGCTCGATGATCGCGCGCAGGTGGTCCTGCGCGGCGTAGCCGTCAGTCTCGTTCGGCTGCGTCATCACGTTGCAGATGTAGACGCGCAGCGCGCGCGCGTTGCGCAGCGCGTCGGCGATCGGTTTGATGAGCAGGTTCGGAAGCACGGACGTGTAGAGCGAGCCGGGACCGATGAGGATCAGATCCGCATTCGCGAGCGCCTCGAGTGCGCCGTCGGTCGGTTGCGCGTCGGCCGGATCGATCGCCAGCCGTTTGATCGGCGTGTGACGCGCGGTGGTCGCCGGCGTTTCGCCGATCTCGGAGCCGCTGATCGCGACTTCGCCGACGATCTCCGTTCCGTCTTCGAGCATGGCGCGCAGCCGCACGTCTTCGAGCGTCGACGGATAGATCGCGCCGCGGATGTTGAGAACCTCGGACGCCGCGAGGATTGCGCTGTCGAAATTGCCGGTGATGTCGGTGAGCGCGGTGAGCAGCAGATTGCCGAGGGAATGTCCTTTGAGCGCGGAGTCGGTGTCGAAGCGATACGAAAAGAGTCGCGAGAGGAGTTGCTCTTCCTCCGCGAGCGCGACGATGCAGTTGCGGATGTCGCCGGGCGGCAACATGCCGAACTCCTTGCGCAGCACGCCCGAGCTGCCGCCTTCGTCGGTGACGGTCACGATCGCGCCGAGATCGTTGATCGACCAGCCGCCTTCGGCTTCGACGTACGGCTTCAGTCCGCGCAGCAGCGTGGAGAGGCCGGTGCCGCCGCCGATGGCGGCGATGCGGAGACCGTGAGCGGACATCGGCGCGATTCTATATGCGACAGCCTCCAAGCCTCCTGGCCACCAAGCCGCTCAGGAACCAGGAAGCCGGGAGGCTAGGATCACGCCCACGGCTTCAGCCCATATGACGGCAACTGGCGATCCGCACGCGCGAACTGGCGATCCGCACTCGTGAAATGGCAAAACACACTCGTGAAATGGCAATCCACACTCGTGAAATAACAATTCACAGTCGTGAAATGGCAATTCACAGTCGTGAAATGGCAAAACACACGCGTGTAATGGCAATCCGCACGCGTGAAATGGGGATCCGCACGCGCGAACCGGCGCTCCGCGCGCGCAAACTGCCGATTCGGAACGTGCGACTTACGCCGGATTACTGCTTTACTGCCGCGCAGGCTCCTAGGAGGCCGGGAGGCTGCGGCTTCGAATCAGCCGCTCGAGGTGGAAGCGCAGCGGACCGAGGAGCGAGTAGTGAGAGGTGAGGCGGCTCTGGCGCTCGTTCTCGCCGCGGAAGAGATCGCGCATCGTGACCGCGCGCTCGCTGTACCACTGCTCTGAGACTTCGCCGTGCGCGCGTTTCTCGTCGAGCACCTGCATGATGTGATCGCGGTCGATGATCTCGGGATGGTGATTGACGCCGAGGAATCGCGGCATCGTGCCGCCGGCATCGCGCGCGAGCTCGATCATCGTCAGCGCTGTATTGCCGCCCTCTTCGAACGCGATCGGCGCCGACTTGCCGGCCGACTCGAGCTCGAGGTCGAACAGGCGATTGTCGACGACGCGGAAGTGCTGGCCGTCCGGAAGCGCGTTCGCGAATTGCTCGAACCATGGATGCTGCAACGCCTCGCGCGACAAGCGATTCAGCGGCATGCCGCTGCTCTTTTCGCTGCGCAGCTCCGGATGCGCGACACCCGACCAGCGGCAGACGAGTCCGAACGAATGACAAACCGCGAGAAACGCGGCGGTGCGATGTGCGAGCAGATCGTCGAAGAGTCGAAACAGCGGCGCTTCCCACGCCGTCGTTTCATGCACGCCCTGGCTCCATTCCGACGCGCCGTCATTGAGTCGCGGGTCGAGATGGCCGGGACCGCCGGTGCCGATGTAAAGCTGAAAGCGTCCGTTCGGCGATTCCGGAATCGCGTTGCGGCGGCGCACGTCGTACGACAGCACGCGCACCTTCGCGCCGATGCGTTTCAACTCGTCCGCGAATTCCTCGGCCGCCTCGAGCACCGCATGCACGAGCGAGTCGTGCCCGACGTTAGGCCAGAAGTGATTCATGTCGAGCACGGCGACGTCGATGCGGTCGCGCGCGGCGGCGGGAACGGAGTCTTCGATGCGAACGTATTCGAAGAAATCGTTAGGCTGATGGATGTCGCGTCGATGCATCGAGTCGGTCGGGATCAAGGTGCGTGCCGTCATCGCTTTACGAGACGACAGTCTGGCTCGGCTCGGGAATCGGCCTGCCTGCTTCGCGCGCGGTGATGAGCCACGCCGCTTTTGCACGCTGCACTTCCGCGAGCGCTTCTTCCGCGGAAGCACCGAACGCCGAACAAGCATCCAGCTCGGGGATGTCGGCGATGTAACCACCGTCTTCTTCGCTGTAGAAGATGTGGATGTGATAGTCGCTCACGATTTATCTCTCAGTCGGAGATCATAGCGCTTTACGAGCCGTAGAAATTGCCGCAGCTGATACGGCTTCGCTTCGCCGCGCACGTCCTGCATGTTCAGAAATTCGGCAACGTCCTCGTGCTTCAGAATGTGGTGGCTTCCTTCAATCCGGTCAACCTTGAATCCGAACGCTGCTGCGAGCGCCAGCGCATCACGAAACGCGACGTTCCTTAGATAACCGGCCGTCAGGCGCGTAAGTAACGCACGCGGATTCACGCGCTACAGCACCTAGGCTGGTGGATGTCGCGATGATGCAGGCTCATAGGCTCATAGGCGCATGGGCTCACAGTTCGGCTCTCCATGAGCCTTTGCGCCTGTGAGCCTGTGCGCCTGTGCGCCTGTCAAAGCACCCCGTGCTCGGTCTCTTTCACGATGTAGTCCACCACGTCTCGAAGGTCGTTGCGTTCGCTGAAGGCGCGGAGCTGGCGGTCGGCGCCGGTTCCGTTGCGCATGATCTCACGAGCGTAGTAGACCTCGTTTCGCGAGCCGAGCTCGTCGACGACGTCGTCGACGAATTCCAGCAGTTCGTCGAGCAGCATTCCGAACGGCACTTCCTCGCGCTTGCCGAAGTCGATCAGCTTCGCTTCAACGCCGAAGCGCGCGGCGCGCTGTTTGTTCTCGTTGAGCAGCGAGCGGCGGTAGAGGCGCCAGCCCATGTTCTGGCGGTACAGCTTGTACAACTTCGCGGTGATGGCCTGGAACAGCGCGGCGAAGCAGATCGTCTCGTCGACGCGCATCGGCACGTCGCAGATGCGGTACTCGAGCGTCGGAAAAAATGGATGCGGGCGGACGTCCCACCAGATTTTCTTCGGATTGTCGATGCAGTTGGTGCGCACGAGGATGTCGACGTACTCCTCGTAGTCGCTGAGCGCGCGGAAGTAATCGGGGATGCCGGTGCGCGGAAAGCGATCGAACACTTTCGCGCGATAGCTCTTCCATCCCGTGTTCTGTCCGCACCAGAACGGCGAGTTCACTGACAGCGCGAAGATGTGCGGGAGAAAGTAGCGCGCGGCATTCATGAGCTGCACGCGCGTCTCGGGATCCTCGACCGCGACGTGCACGTGCAAGCCGAAAATCAGGTTCCCGCGCGCCAGCATCTGCAGCTCGTACACGATCTGGTCGTAGCGTGCGTTTGCGGTGATCGGCACGTCCTTCCAGTGCGAAATCGGATGTGTGCCCGCGGAGGCGATGCGCAGATCGCTCTCGTGCACGAGGGTGATGATTTCCTTTCGCAGCCGCGTGATCTCGCGCCGCGCCTCGGCGATGTTGCGGCAGATCGGCGTCCCGACCTCGATCACCGGATCGTGCATCTCGCGCTTGATCTCGTCCTTCAGGCGCTTCTCGCCTTCGGCGAACATCTCCTGAATGTGCGACTTCAACTCGCGCGAGGTGGGATCGATGACTTGAAACTCCTCTTCGATCCCGAGAGTGAACGTCGGTATGGACATGTAGGGAAGGATACCGGATTCGGTTGCTCGGTTACGCGGTCGCGCGGTTACGCGGCCTGAGAGGTCTTGCCGCGCAACCGAGCAACTGCTAAACCGGCTGTAAAACGTCCTTCGTGGGATTGAGCACGGTCGGCCAGTTGCCGGTGAGCTCGAATTTCTTCTCGCCGCGGACGAGCTCGAGCAGCACCTCGGCCATGTTCGAGACCATCCACTCGAAGTTTTCTTCGCCGACGGAGTGGCGGTCGGCGTCGGGCGCGCAGTTCATGAAGTCGATCGCGTAGGGCACGCCGTCGCGCACCGCGAATTCGACGGTGTTCATGTCGTATCCGAGGCCGTCGCAGAGCGCGAGCGCGTCGCGGTGGATGCGCTCTTCAAACGCGGGCTCCATCGGCGGCGCGTTCTTCACGTAGCGCTCGTGATGCGGCGACTTCGGATCGTAAGCCATGATGCGCACGCGCTTCCGTCCGAGAACGTAGCAGCGGTAGTAGAGCTCGAACTCGATCGCTTCCTGCGCCATCATCGTGAGGTCGCGGGTCTGGTCATACGCGGCGAAGAATTCCTTCGGGTCGTGCACCTTGTACACGTCCTTCCACCCGCCACCGTACGCCGGCTTCATGAAGATCGGCCATCCGAGGTACGACCACACTTCTTCCCAATTCACCCAGCGCATGTTGCGGAACGACTTCGCCTCGGTGTTGGGCGGATATTGTTTGTGCGGCAGCAGCACGGTCTTCGGCACCGCGACGTTCGCTGCTTTCGCGACGAGGTTATCGAAGAACTTGTCGTCGGCGGACCACCAGATCGGATTGTTGACGATGCGCACGCCCGACGCGGCCGCGCATTTGAGGTACGTGCGATAGAACGGCACTTCGTGGCTGATGCGGTCGAGGATGAGGTCGTACGGAAAGACACCGTCGTCTTTCAGATACGAGATCTCGACGACTCCTGCTTCGACGTCGTCGCCCCCGCGCGCGTTGATCGCGTCGATGAGCGCCCACGGAAACGTATCTTCCATCCCGAAGAGAATGCCGATTCGCTTTTTTCGCATGACGTCTGATCGTATAGCATCCGCTTCATGTATCGCGACTACGTGAAATGGTGGAGCCCTTCCCTCGGCCGTGACATGGAGTTTCTCTGGTTCGGCAAGTTCGGCCGGCCGGTGATGCTTTTCCCGACGTCGGCGGGCCGCTACTCCGAAAACGAAGACTTTCATCTCGCCGACTCGGTGGCGGACAAAGTCGACAACGGCGAGATTCAGCTCGTGCTCGTCGATACCGTGAACAACGAGAGTTGGTACAACAAGAACGTGCATCCGCGCGTGCGCGCGAAGCGGCACGCGCAGTACGACGCGTATCTGCGGCACGAGCTGGTGCCGTACATTCACAATCGTGCGCAGCGCGGCGATCTCGCGGTGTACGGCGCAAGCTTCGGCGCGTATCACGCGGCGAATTTCGCGGCGCGCTATCCGGACGTCGTGAGCCGCGCCATTCTGTTCTCGGGCGTGTTCGACATCCGCTCGCAGCTCGACGGCTACTGGGACGACAACTGCTATTTCAACTGCCCGGTCGTCAACATCCCGAACATGGACGGCGAGTGGGTGGGCAAGCTCTCGCGCGTGGAGTGGATTCTCGCAACCGGCGAGCACGACTCGATCGTCGACAAGACGAAGGAGTTCTCAGGCCTGTTGTCGATGAAGGGGATTCCGAACTACGTGGAAATATGGCCAGGCGTGTTTGGGCACGACTGGCCATGGTGGCGGGAACACTTGCGACGGTTCGTGTAGGAGCCTCCTGGCCTCCTGGCCACCGAGCCTCCCAGGAGGGAGGGATTTGCGCTAAGCGCGATTTCGAGCCCGCCGAAAAGCAAAACGGCGGGCTAAAGCCCGCCGTTCCACAGAAGCGATTCAGAAAACCGTCAGTTGCTCGCTCTCTTCTTCGCCATCAAGTCGCGAAGCGACGACGCGGGGATCGAGCCTTCGATCGTGATCGAGTCCGTTTTGCGCGTGATGTCGAACTGGCGCAGGACGGAGACCAGCTCGGGCGATTTGTCTTTGACCGCGAGGCGCATCGCGGAGAGCGCGCCGCGGACGGTGTCTTCGATCAGCGAGAGCGTTTCGGTGTCGCCGGAGAGGCCGATGGCGCCGAGCTCCAGCGCGCTGCCGGTGTCTTTCGCCCACACCGCGACGGTCGAGACGTTGCGTAGCGCAGCGGCGAGCGCGTCGCCGGCCTGGCCCTTGCCGGTCGTGATCGTGCCGCCTTTCGCCAGGCGCGCGGCGCGCGTGACGTCGACGATCGCCCACGCGGTTGCGTCGCGATCGACGCGCGCGAGGTCCATGCCGAGGCCGTTCGCACTGCGGAACGAAGTGCCGCCGTTCGCCCGCGCTTCGAGCGCAGCAGCGACGGCGCGTTCAGTGCCCGCGATCGCGAGCGAAGCGGACGGGAACGCGACGGCGCCGACGTCGTGATGATCTTCTTTGTCGATCACGAAGTACGCGCCCTTCTTCGTCGCACCGCGCGCCGCAAGCGCGGCCGAGAGACGCTCGACGTTGAAGCGTCCTTCCGCGATCACGAGCACGTCGGCTTCCGAGCCGAGGTTCGTGCGCGGAGCAGTCGCGACGACGAGCACGTCGACGTCCTTCAGCGGCGAGAGACCGGCGTCGGAGAGGAACTTCTCGGCCTCGCCGTCCGTGCTCATCTTGTCGGTCTGCTGGAACAGCATCGAAGAGAGCGGGCTGCTGCGCATCTCGCGCAGTTTGACCATGCCGACGGTGACGGCATTTGACGGTACGAGCGAAAGGGCATCGTCTTTCGCGAACGCGGGCATCGCAAGCGCGAGCACGGCGGCGGCGACGACGGCGAAGCGGAACAGCGGGGAACGGTTCATCGTCAGAACTCCTTTTTGGTGAATAGCCATGAAGCGAGAATGAGACAGACCGCGCCGAAGGCGGCGCTGGTGAGGAATGGAGCCGGAGTCAAAACGCTCAGCACGCGAGCAGGCATCTCGTCGCCGCCGACGAAGGCCACGACGGCCTGTCCGAGCTCGCCGCTCTTCGGGAAGATCCAGTAGAGGCCGTTGATCAGCGCGGCCTGCCACTCTTTCGAGACTGCCGCGGCGATGCGGTCGTGCGCGGCGAGCATCAATCCGAAGAAGAAGATGCCGTACGTCGTCATGATCGAGACCGCGGTCGACGACGTGACGACGCCGATGAGGAACGCGAACGCGAGCAGGATGGCGATCATGAGAAACATGATCGAGCCGCCGAGGAGGAAGCGCGGATGGAACACGTGCGTCTTCCAGGCGATGATCAGCCAGATCGTCCCGATGAGATAGACGACGTTGCTGCCGGCGAGAATCAGGCCGGCGACGTAGCGCGACATCAGGAGCCGCACGCGGGAGACGGGACGCGACAGATACAAATCAATCGTTCCTTTCTCCTGCATACGCGGCACGAGATGCGCAGTTGCGAAGATCGCCAGGAACGTGCAGATGAAATAGAGGAAGACGGAGAAGCCGGACTCGAATCCGAGGACGAGCTTCTCGATGCTGATCGTGTTGTCGCCCATCTGCACGTCTTTGCCGAACAGCTTCGCGCCCGCGAGCGCGCCGTTGACGATGTCGAGGTTGACGGCCGACGCGAAGATGATGATGAACAGTGTGGAGAGGAAGAAGTAGGCGATGAGCGTCCACCGCGCCGCGGCTTCGCGCATCACGTCTTCGATGTTCGCGACGAGTACTTTCATTGGGATATATCTCGCTCGGCGGGCGTTCCGCCCGCCGGGACTTCCTCGGCGCGAATCAAGTCGACGAAAACATCTTCCAGCGACGAGCGCACCGGCGTCAGCTCGTTGAGCATTCCGCCGCTCGCGCGCAGTTTGTCGACGAGCGCGTTGAGATGCGGCACGTCGCTGACGGAGAGGACCATGTGTCCGTTCACGCGCTCGACGCCGGCGCCGGTCTCTCGGAACGCGGCGACGAGGCTATCGTCCGTCGGCGTCGCGACCATCTTGTAGGTCGCGCTCTTCCGCGTCAGCTCTTCGACCGTGCCGAACGCGGCGACTTTTCCGTTGCGCAGCATCGCCACGCGATCGCACGTCAGCTCGATCTCGGAGAGGAGATGCGAGTTGAGGAGCACGGCGACGCCGTTCTGTTTTGCTTCTTCGCGGAGAAGATCGCGAATCTCGCGCCGTCCGACCGGATCGACGCCGTCGGTCGGCTCATCGAGCAGCAGCAGCTTCGGTGAGTGAATCAGCGCACATGCGAGTCCGAGGCGCTGCGTCATCCCTTTCGAGAACTTCTTGATGCGCACGTCGGCCCACTTCATGCCGAGACCGACGCGCTCGATGAGATCGGGGATGCGCGTCCTCATCGTCGCGCTGTCCATGCCGGACATGCGGCCGAAGATCGTCATCGCCTGGCGCGCGGTGAGGTAGTTCGGGATCTTGTGGCCTTCCGGCAGATAGCCGACGCGGCGGCGCGACTCCGGGTTTTTGACCGGGAGACCGGCAATGGACGCCGAGCCACTCGTAGCGTGCGTCAGGCCGAGAAGGATTTTGACGGTGGTCGTCTTGCCGGCGCCATTCGGTCCGAGCAAGCCGAACATCTCGCCCTCGCGCACCTGAAAGTCGATGCCGTCGAGAGCGGTGATCTTCGGCTGGCCGAACGATGACCGATACAGCTTCCGGAGACCGGACACCTCGATCAGCGTAGTCATGAGATCAATGTACGGCCGGTCGAGGAAAAAGGTTGCGAACCATGGTAGTCGCTTTATTCTACAAAGTACTTGCCAGCTCCGCAAGATCTTGTGGAGCGGCGCCCGCTCTCGGGCGCCGTTTCTCGCGACAAGTCGGCGGCCGGGGGCGGCCGCCGCTCCACAGGGTGGTCGCGCTAACGCGCTGCAGCGGTCACGTGCACCGCTTCGAGGCGTTTCTCGACCGCGTCCCAGTCGACGTTCGACAGGAATGCCTCGATGTACTTCGGACGGTCTGCCGGTTTGTAGTCGAGGAGGAACGCGTGCTCCCAGACGTCCATCACCAGGAGCGGGACGAAGCCGGCGATGTTGCCGGTCTCATGCAACTCGACCCAGTGATTGGAGACGAGTCCGTTTGCGGGATCGAGATAGCAGATCGCCCAGCCGACGCCGCGCATTTTGCCGACGCTCGTGAAGTCGGCTTTCCAGATGTCGTAGCCCGGAAAGCTGCGCTCGACGGCATTGCGAAATTCGGAGCCGTGCGGCGCGTCCGGCCCGCCCTGCCGCTTCATGTTGCCGAAGTAGTACTCGTGCAGGACCATGCCGTTGTATTCGAATCCGAGGCGGCGCGTGAGCTCGGAATAGGCCGGCATTTCTTCCTTGTCGACCTGGCCGTCGGCGAGGATCGCCGCGATGCGCTCGGTGAGCGTGTTGGTGTTGGTGACGTAGCCTTCGTAGAGCTTGAAGTGCATCTCGAGCGTCTTGTCGGAGATGCCGTTGAGGCCGGAGAGGTTGAAGGACTTGGCTTTGTAGACTTTGCGTTCCATGCAACGCCTGCGTGCAATTAACGCGCGCAGCGGAAGGACGCGTAGACGTACGGATAGTTAGGCCGGAACCAGTTGCGAAAGCTCTTGCGGACCAGCTCGCGCGCGGTGACGGGCGACGCGCCTTTCAGGACGAAGTGCGCGTTGTCGAAGAAGTCGGCGGAGTAGACGCGATACGACGGCATTGGCTCGAAGCCGGGGAACGGACCGAACGGAGTCGATGTCCACTCCCATCCGTTGCCAACGAGATCGTAGATGCCGTATTCGTTCGGCGCGTACGAGCCGACGTCGACGGGATCCCAATGCTGAAAGTCGTAGTTGCCTTCCGGTATCTCGTCGCCTTCGCCGGACGCGCGATGCCACTCCGCTTCGCTCGGCAATCGCGCGCCCTTCCAGTTCGCGTACGCCGTCGCTTCTTCGTGCGTGACGTACACCGGCGCGTTCATCGGCAGCGGCGCGAGCTCGAACAATCCGCGCCGATGCCACTGATCGTTCACGCGCTGCCAGAAATGCGGAGCCTTCGCGCCGGTGGCTTCGATGTACTCCAGGTAGTCGCCGTTCGTGACGTTGTACGCGTCGATCTCGAACGCGGGCACGTCGACGACGAGCTCGGGAAACTCGTTGTCCCAGCCGAAGCGGGATCCGCGCGGAGCGCCGAGGATGGCGCGGCCGGCGGGGATGTTGACTCTGTGGAGCGGCGGCCGCCCTCGGCCGCCGGCGCCCGAGGCGGGCGCCGCTCCACTCGCTCTGCGCTTCGAGTACGGCAGCTCATGAAACATGTACAGCAACGTCTCCTGATGCATGAGCTCGTGCTCGATGATCGTGCCGGCGGCTTCGCCTCCATCGATCTCGATGTTGTCTTCGCAGAGCGTGCGCTCGATCAACGCGTCGGCTTCGAGTCCGTACGCCTGCACGTCTTCACGCGCGGGCCAGAGGTCGGTCGGGCTTTTCACCACGGCTTCGTTTTCGGGATCGATGCCGCGCTCGAAGATTTGTTCGAAGTACGGATGAATGCCGGATTTCTTCAGCGTCAGCTTCACCAGCGTGTTGACGCTGAACGCCGGAAGATGGCCCTCGTAGAAGACGATCGGATTGCGCAGCGCGATCGGGCGGTCGTAGTACGCGTCGGGCGTGATGATGTCGAAGAGCTGTCGCGTGCGCGCGCGGGTGGCGCGATACCAATCGATCAACGACTTCCGATTGAGCATCGCGCGATTCTACTCACGCGTGCACTTCCGCGGTGACCGGAACTTCGATTACGCGGAACGGCAGCTTGTCGGGAAACGCGGTCGCGAGCACCGGCATCGCGACGTTGTAGACCGGCGCGTTTCCTTTCGTGCGCCCTTCGAGTGATCCGCGATGTGCGTGGCCGTGAAAGACCGCGTTCGCTCGATATCGATCGAGCGGCTCTTCGAGTCGCGACGATCCGAGAAACGCGATGATCTCCGGCGGCTCACCGTTGACCGTCTCCTGGATCGGCGAGTAATGCAGCACGCCGATCTTTTGCGGTGTGCGCAAACGCGCGAGCGCGGCCTCGAGCTTCAGCGACTCGTTGATCGCCTCGTGCACGAAGTCTTTGATGATCTTCTCGCCCCACGCGCCTAACGCGCGCCTCCCGAAGCCGCCGGCGAATCCCTTCACGCCCGCGAAGCCGACGCCGTCCATCTCGTACGACGTACCGTCGAGCACGACCACGCCGGCGTCGGTGAGAATATCGATCAGCTCCGCTTCGCGTCCCGACTCGCAGTCGTGATTGCCGAGGACGGCGAGCGAGGGGATGCGAAGCGAGGTCGTGATTTCCTTCGCCAGGATCTTTCCTTCTTCGGGAGTGCCGAAGTCGGTGAGGTCGCCGCACAGCAGCAGGATGTCCGCTTCTTCACTGACTTTGCTGAACAGCGGCTGGAGTGTGCCGGCCGAGCTCTTCTTGACGTGAATGTCGGCGACGGCGCCGATCCGGAGCGTCTCGCGCATATCACTTCGTCCCATCAACTTCGATGCCCGCCGTCCAGCGGTGAACGTCCTCCCGACTCATCAGCCCGTGCTCGAGACGCGCGTCCTTGTAGCCCCACTCCTCGATGTCCTTCAGATACTGCTGCCGCGAGATGATCGTTCCGCAGCAGACCTTGTCAGCCTCATCGTCTTTTTCTTCGCCCGCACGTTTCATCAATGAATCGAGCACGTCAGCAGGAACTTTCGATCGATCGCTCGGGTAGATGAACGTGAACAGAATCAGATGCGCGAGCAGCACGCGCCAGTGGCGGCCGAAGCGCTCGATGAGCCGTGTCCAGTCGAGCTTCTCGCCCGTCGCGCGAAGGACGTGCGCGACGTCCGCGCCGTCGAAGCGCTCGCGCTCCATGATCAATCCTTTCGACCAGATCATCTCTTCGGCGGGAATGAGCTCGACGTCGACGTCGAACACTTTCTCTTTCACCGCGTGCTCGAACCAGCGGTCGTCGACCTTCGCGACGCCGTTGCCCGCGCTGAAAATCAGATCGACGAAGTCGTCGCCCTTGTAGGCCTTGCCGAGCCAGTGCGGAAACGTCAGCTCGGTCTCGTATCCCGCTTTCTGAAACGCCGACTCCGCGCGCGAAAAGTCGTCGGGACGAATGAAGATGTCGAAGTCTTTCGTGTGGCGCTCGATGCCGGTGTATCGCGCGAACGCGTACGCGCCGCCGACGAGATGCGGGATGCCGGCTTTTGACAGAATCGAGAGCGCGTGGCGATAGAAGCGGATGTTGTCTTCACCGAGGACGGGCAGCGCTGACATGAGCCTGCTAAGTGCAGGTTCAGTGCCGTGGGCGGCGCAGCCGCCAAGCCTCTGAGCCTCCTGGCCTCCTAGTGGAGCGGCGGCCGCTTCGGCCGCCGACCTCTCGCGAGAATCCGGCGGCCGAGAGCGGCCGCCGCTCCACAGAATTCGTTGTTGAAGAGACCCAGGAGGCCAGGAGGCCAGGAGGCCGGGAGGCCCTAACGAATGCGATCGATCATGATCGTGGAGTCGGTCGTGAGGCGCACGTCGGGATACCCGTCGCCGATGCGGACGTGTTTGCGATTCGCGTCCCACGTCGCGTCGTTCGTGAGGTTGCAGATGATGCTGCCGTCTCCGCCCGCGCGCGCCTCGATCGTCGGCACCGACGACGCGTCGTCGACTTTCAGCGCGATCGCGCCGGCGTGCGACACGGCTTCGACGCGGCCGGACACGCGGTCGAGCGTGATGCCGCCGCTCTCCGTTTCGATCTTGAAATCGCCGGGCGAGCTCGCGACGGAGATGCCACCGCTTACCGACTTCGCCGACACTTTTCCGCTGAGGTTGCGCAGCGCGACACCGCCGTTGGCGGCGTGGATGTCGAGCTTCGCGCGGCGCGGCACATAGAGAATGATGTTCGCCCACCACGCCTGCTTGCCGTCGAACGACGGGCCCTGCGCGACGATTTGCCCGGCGTGATTCGTGACGCTCACCGAGCCGAGGACCTGCTGCGCTTGTTCTTTCGTATCGGCGACCGCGGTGCGGCAGACGATCATCCGCGCGTTCGGCCTGTTCCAGCCGCGGATCGAGACTCCGCCTTCATTGCTGGCGATGACGTGCAGCAGATCGACGCCCGCCAGCGAGATTTCCCTCTGCTCCTGTTCATTCGCCTCGGCGGGGAAATTCGTGAACGTCGTCGTGAAGAAATGTTCGCAGTCGCCCGCCTGCGCGGCCGCGGAGTGATCCTGTTCTCCGCCGATGATTTGCCGCTCGGCGTGCAGCGTCGCGGTCATCGCCAGCGCTGCGAGGATCAGAACTAGGCGTCTCATGAACATTTGTCGATATATACGTTACGTTCCAACAAACGTTAGGTTTCGTTTTTGGGACGAGCGGTGCATTTCAAGGGAAGACCGGCGGAATGTAAGGGAGTGTTCGTGCGAAAAGCCAGCACAACAACAGCACGATCGGCGCGTGAAAGAGGAGCTGCAGGATCGAGTATCCGGCCAGATCGCGCGCCTTCACGTTGAGGATTCCCATCAGCGGCAGCATCCAGAATGGATTGATCAGGTTCGGCAGCGCCTCGGCCGCGTTGTAGATCTGCACCGTCCATCCGAGGTGCACGTGCCACGCGTTGGCGGCGGCCATGACGTAGGGCGCTTCGATCACCCACTTGCCGCCGCCGGAGGGCACGAACATGCCGAGGATTCCCGAGTAGAACGCGACGACGATCGGGAACGTGTCTTTCGTCGTGACGTGCACGAAGAGACTGGCGAGGTGATTCGCGACCGGCGTTTTCGAGATCATCCCGAAGATGCCGCCGTAGAACGGGAACTGGATGAGCACACCCGCGGTCGCAGGAACGGATCGCGACACCGCGCGCAGAAACGATCGCGGACGCCAGTGCAACAGGAGTCCGAACGCGAGGAACGTGAAGTTGAAGTTGTTGAGATCGAGCGCCGCGAGTCCGCCCTTCTCGATGAACTGCTGAATGAGATACGCAAACATGAGCAGCGCGATGACGATGCTGAGGATCGGCGAGTTTTCGGCTTTTCCGAAAAGTGGAGCGGCGGGCTCTTGGCCCGCCGGTCATCCTCGGCGGACTGAGAGTCCGCCGCTCCACTTTCCAAAACGCGCGCGTCTTCTTCGCGCGGCGCCGAGTAATACGCGACGATCACCGACACGACGATCAGCACGAGCGCCATCGCGAGGTTCTGCCAGAGAAAGATCGTCTGCGTCAGCGGAATCACGCCGGTGATCGGAAGGAGCGACGCGGGGATCGACGACTTCGTCGCCTGCAGCAGCGCAGCGGACGAGGAGAGGCCGAGGGCCCAGACGCTGCCGAGGCCGAGATAGGCGGCGGCGCCGATGGCGCGATAGTCGACGCGCATGCGGCGCGTGATCTCGCGGACGAGGAGGCCGGTGAAGATCAGCGAGAGTCCCCACGAGATCAGCGACGAGAACATCGCGAACGCGGCGACGAATGCGACCGCGCCGCGCGCGCTTTTCGGAATCGACGCAAGCCATGACGTGAGTCGCGCGACTGGCGGCGACGACGCGACGACGAAGCCGCCGATGATCACGATTGCCATCTGCATCGTGAAATTCACGAGCGACCAGAAGCCGGTGCCGAATTCGGCGACGAGCTTCGTCGCCGGCACGCCGATTCCGAGTCCGCCGAAAAACACCAGCACGATCGCGGCGAGCGCGAATACGAAGGCATCGGGAAACCAGCGCTCGCAGAAATCGGCGATGCGCATTCCGATGCGGGCCAGCATGCGCGCGATTGTAGCTGGCGGTTGCCTTGTATACGCTTGTGTCATGGCAAAGGCAACGCAGGACCACGCCGAGATCCGAGGCTGGGTCGCCGCACGTGGCGGTCTTCCCGCACATAAGAAGGGAAGCAGCAGCCCCGAGATTCTGGGCGTCTATTTCGGCCCCGATGACGATGAAACGCTCGCCGATATTTCGTGGGAGCAATTCTTCGAGGTGTTCGACCGGAGATCGCTGGCGATGTTGCTCGCCGAAGAGCCGGACAGCCGATGGTACAAAATCATCGGACAGAAGAAGCCTTAGAAACAGCGCGATTGTAGCTGGCGTCGCTTTTGTATCGCGCTTCGCGCATGGCAAACGCGACGACCGATCACGACGAGATCCAAAGCTGGGTGGAAGCACGCGGCGGTCATGCAGCGCGCGTGAAAGCGACCGGCGGCGGCGACGATCCCGGAATCCTGCGCATCGATTTCCCCGGCTTCAGCGGCGAAGACACGCTCGAGGAAATCTCGTGGGACGAATTCTTCGAATGGTTCGACCGCAACAAGCTGGCGATGCTGTTGTCGGACAAATCGGGCAACCGCTTCAACAAGCTCGTGGCGCGCAAGACGGTGCGCGCGAGCAGCTCGAAGAAGGCGCCGCGCTCGGTGATGGCGAAGCGGAAGGCGGGAGCGGCGGCGAAGAAGGCCGGCGCGAAGAAGAAGCCCGCGGCGAAGAAGAAGCCCGCCGCGAAGAACCCAACTGCGAAGAAGGCGGCGGCGAAGAAAAAACCGGCCGCTAAGAGATCCGCAGCGAAGAAGAAGCCGGCGGCAAAGAAGAAACCGGCTGCGAAGAAACGCGCGCGTCGATAGACTCGCACCGTGCCGCGCTTCGTTCATCGCGATCGCATTCAACAGCTCGACCTCGATGCCGCCGCGCTCGCGGATGCGTTGAAGCGCGCCGTCCGCGGCGAAGTGCGATTCGACGACGGCTCGCGCGCGCTCTACGCGACCGACGCTTCCAACTATCGACAAGTCCCGATCGGCGTCGTGCTGCCGCGCGACGCTGACGACGTCATCGCAACGGTCGCACTCGCGCGTCAATTCGGCGCGCCGATCCTCGGGCGAGGCGCAGGCACGAGCCTGGCCGGCCAGTGCTGCAACGTCGCGGTCATCCTCGACATGTCGAAGTACATGCACAACGTCGTGGAGATGAACGCGTCCGAGAAATTCGCGCGCGTGGAGCCCGGCCTCGTGCTCGACGATCTGCGGCGCGAAGCGGAAAAGCACACGCTCACGTTCGGCCCCGATCCTGCCACGCATCGCTGGTGCACGCTCGGCGGGATGATCGGCAACAACTCCTGCGGCGTGCACTCGATCATGTCCGGCAAGACCGTCGACAACATCGACGAGCTGGATGTTCTGACTTATGACGGCGTGCGGATGCGCGTCGGCGCGACGAGCGACGACGAGCTCGCGCGCATCATCAGTGAAGGCGGACGTCGCGGCGAGATTTACGCGGGACTCAAATCGATTCGCGATCGCTACGCCGATCTCATTCGCGCGCGCTTCCCGAGAATCCCGCGCCGCGTGTCCGGCTACAACCTCGACGAGCTGCTGCCGGAGAATGGCTTCCACGTCGCGCGCGCGCTCGTCGGCACGGAGTCGACGTGCGTGCTCGTGCTCGAGGCGAAGGCAAAGCTCGTCTACAGTCCTCCCGCGCGCGCGCTGCTCGTGCTCGGCTATCCGAGCGTCTACGAAGCCGCCGACGACGTGCCGCGCGTCCTCGGCTTCGGTCCGATCGGACTCGAAGGCTTCGACGATCTGCTCGTGCGCGATCAGCAGCACAAGGGAATGAACGAGCGCGGACTCGCGCTGCTCCCGCCGGGCGGCGGATGGCTGCTCGTCGAGTTCGGCGGCGAGACGCTCGACGAGGCGATCGGCAAGGCGAAGCCGCTGGTGAGTGAGTCGTCGCGGCTCTTCGACAACGAATCGAAGGAAGCGCGGTTCCTCTGGGCGGTGCGCGAGTCGGGGCTCGGCGCGACGGCGCACGTTCCCGGCAAGCCGCTGATGTGGGAAGGGTGGGAGGACGCGGCGGTCGCGCCGCAAAAGCTCGGCGCGTATCTGCGCGATCTCCGCAAGCTGCTCTCGGCATACGACTACGGCGGCGACTTGTACGGCCACTTCGGCGACGGCTGCGTGCACACGCGCACGAACTTCGACATGACGTCGGCGCGCGGCATCGCGAAGTTCCGCACGTTTCTCGACGACGCGGCCGATCTCGTCGCTTCGTACGGCGGCTCGTTTTCCGGCGAGCACGGCGACGGGCAGTCGCGCGCGGTGCTGCTCGAGAAAATGTTCGGCCCCGAGCTGATCGGCGCGTTCCGCGAGTTCAAGTCGCTCTGGGATCCCGCCGGAAAGATGAATCCCGGCAAGGTCGTCACTCCCTACCACCCCGACGAGAATCTCCGCCTCGGCGCGAGTTTCCGTCCCTGGTCTCCGCCGCAAACGCATTTTCAGTTCGCGGAAGACGAAGGGCAGATGAATCACGCGATCCTCCGCTGCGTAGGCGTCGGCCGCTGCCGCCGCCTCGACGGCGGCACGATGTGCCCGAGCTACCAGGTCACGCGCGAGGAAAAACACTCGACGCGCGGCCGGGCGCGATTGCTCTTCGAGATGTTCCAGGGACAGGTCACGCCTTCTGATTGGGAAAACGACGATGTAAAAAGTGCTCTCGACCTTTGCATCTCCTGCAAAGGTTGCAAAGGCGACTGCCCGACCGGCGTCGACATGGCGACGTACAAGGCGGAGTTTCTCTCGCACTATTACGAGCAGCGCCTCCGCCCCCTCCCCGCCTACACGATGGGGTGGATTTACTGGTGGGCGGGGCTCGCATCGAAGATGCCGCGCGTCGCGAATGCGCTCATGCCGCTGGCGCGATTCAGCGGCATTTCCTCGAAACGGCACATGCCGAAGTTCGCGAACAAAACGTTTCGCGAGCAGTTTGTTCCGAAGAACAGCGCGAAGCGCGTCGTCCTCTGGACCGACACCTTCAACAATCACTTCCGCCCCGCCACCGCCCACGCCGCAGTCGAAGTGCTCGAGCGCGCGGGCTACGGCGTCACGATCCCGCAGAAGCGCGTCTGCTGCGGACGTCCGCTGTACGACTGGGGCTTCCTCGACCGCGCGAAGAAGCTGCTGCGCGAAACGATCGATGTTCTTCGCCCCGCGCTCGACGAAGGACTTCCAATCGTCGGACTCGAGCCGAGTTGTGTTTCGGTCTTTCGCGATGAGCTGCTGAATCTCTATCCGAACGATCGGTACGCGCAGAAGCTCGCGTCCTCGGCACTCACGCTGAGCGAGTTTCTGCTGCGCGAAGACGTCGCGCTGCCGTCGCTCGAGCGCAAAGCGATCGTGCAGTCGCACTGTCATCACAAGTCGGTGATGCGCTTCGACGCCGAGGAAACGCTGCTGCGCAAGATCGGGCTCGAGCTGCAGCATCCCGATTCGGGCTGCTGCGGAATGGCGGGCGCGTTCGGATTCGAGCGCGATCACTACGACATTTCGATGGCGATCGGCGAGCGCGTAATCCTGCCGCTCGTGCGCGGCGCGAGCGAAGACACGCTCATCATCGCGGACGGATTCAGTTGCCGGGAACAGATCGAACAGGCAACCGGGCGCGAAACGCTGCACCTCGCGGAGGTCTTGAATCTCGCGAGGTAAGTGGAGCGGCGGCCGCCCTCGGCCGCCGACCCTCGCGAGAATCCGGCGCCCGAAGCGGGCGCCGCTCCACAAACCCTAGAACCGGTCGCGGCTCGAGGAGAAGTTGCCTTCGTCCCGCATGTCGGAGCGATTGTTGTTGGGGCGCTCCTGCATGCCGCTGCGGCTCTCTTCGTTCGCCTGACGGACAAACGGCTGCGAGCCCGAGCCCTGCGAAATATCGTTCTCCTGATGCTTCCGGTCGGTGGCGTGCTGCACCACCGCGCCGGCGATGGCACCGGCCGCAATTCCGACTGCCGCGCCGGTCGCGGCTGCTGCGGCGCGTGCGCGCGCCCCGCGGCTGTGTCCGCCCTCGCGGCCGATCGCGGCCATATGCGCGCGGTCGCGGCTGACGGCCTCGCCGCCCTTCCGTCCTGCTACACGTGCCTCGTCGGACGTGAATTCGTGGGCAGTTCCTTTGGCGTGCGCAGCGCGCCCACCCTTACTCGCAATGTCACGCTGCTTTGAAGCGTCCATCGACGCAAAACCGCGCTTACTCGTTGCCATGAGTAGTCTCCTTCGGTCTCAAGATCAAACAGCTTCGGGTACTGCGCGAAGAGCCTGTTCGGCGCCTTACGGTCGAGCACGAAGCGTGCCGTGCGGCGCAAGTGCCGTATGCAGTAGATTTAACGCATGCCGGCGACCTATTTCACACCGCAGGTGTTCCGCTTCCTCAGCGAGTTGCGCATTCACAACGAGCGCGACTGGTTCAACGCCAACAAGCAGCGATACGAGCGCGACGTGCGCGATCCGGTGCTCCGCTTCATTGCTGACATCGGCCCGCGGCTGCAGAAAATCAGCCCGCACGTCGTCGCCGATCCGCGTCCGTCCGGCGGCTCGCTCTTTCGCATCTATCGCGACACGCGCTTCTCGAAGGACAAGTCGCCCTACAAGACGCACCTCGGTGCGCACTTTTTCCACGACAACTCGAAGGCTTCAGCGAGCGTGCCGGGCTTCTATCTCCACGTGCAGCCCGGCGAGTCGTTCGTCGCCGCCGGCATCTGGCATCCCGATCCGAAAGCGCTCGCGCAGGTGCGCGACGTGATCGCGCGCGGCTCCGCGGAGTGGAAAGCAGTAAAGAAAACGAAGCTGCCGATCCATGGACACACGCTTCAGCGTCCGCCGCGCGGCTACGCGCCCGATCATCCCGACATCGAGTTTCTCAAGCACACCGACTTCACGACGTCAGTGCGCCTGACCGACAAAGAGCTGTGCAGCGCCGATTTTCCGGCGACGTTCATCAAGCACTGCAAGACGATGGCGCCGCTCGTGAAGTTCGTGACGCGCGCGATGGGGCTCGCCTGGTGAAGTCGCGCGACGACATCATCCGCGACGACGTCCGCGATCTCGAGCGGCTCGGCTACGCGCAGCAGCTCTATCGCGAGATGGGCGGCTTCTCCAACTTCGCCGTCTCGTTCTCCATCATCTCCATCCTCACCGGCGCGGTGCTGCTGTTCGGCTACGGCTTGAAATACGCGGGGCCGGTCGTCAACTCGATCGGATGGCCGCTCGTGAGCGTGATGACGCTCGCCGTCGCGGCGTCGATGGCGGAGATCGCGTCCGCATATCCGACCGCCGGCGGTTTGTACTTCTGGGCGTTCCGCCTCGGCGGGCGGCGATGGGCGTGGATCACCGCATGGCTGAACATGATCGGACAGGTCGCGATCACCGCCGGGATCAACATCGCCGCGGCGATCTACATCATCGGCATCTTCACACCGAAAGCGACGAGTTGGAGCTCGCAGCTCCTGGTCATGCTGCTGATTCTCATCCCGCAAGTTCTGATCAATGTGTGGGGCATTCGTCTCACCGCGCGCCTCTCCGACATCAGCGTGTGGTGGCACATCGGCGGCGTCCTGGCGATCACGCTGCTGCTCACGATCAGCGGGCAGCATCACAACCCGCTCGGATTTCTCTTCTCGTGGCATCCCGTCGCGGCGGCGCCCGAGCCGGTGCTCGCCATCGGCGACATCACGATGCCATCGCCGCTGTTTCGAATCCTCCCCAGCCTCTTCGCGGCATCGCCGCCGCTCTTCTTCGTGCTCGCGCTGCTGCAGGCGCAGTGGACGTACACCGGCTACGACGCGTCGGCGCATATGGCCGAGGAGACGGTGATGGCGAGACTGAACAGCGCGTGGGGAATGGTGCTGTCGGTTGGAGTCTCCGCGATCGCCGGCTACGTGATGCTGATGGCGCTGACGTGGTGCATTCCGCGCGGCGACGTCGCCGCGACCGCGAACGATCCCTATCCCGTGCTGTACATCGTGCGCAACAATCTCACGCCGTTTTTCGCGAACGCGATCGCCGTCATCATCGGCATCGCGATGTGGCTCTGCGGCGTCGCGTCGGTCACGTCGATGGGGAGGATGTGGTACGCGTTCGCGCGCGACGACGGCATCCCCGGCTCGCGCTGGCTCAAGCGCGTCGGCGGAAAACATCACACGCCGTTCATTGCCATCATCGTCACGTCGCTCCTCAGCGTCGCGATCTGCGTCTACGCCGCCGCGTGGTTCGTCGTCACGTCGATCAGCACGATCTGTCTGTATCTCGCGTACGGAATCCCGATCTATCTCAACCTGCGCAACCGCATCCGCAAGAGCGGCGAGTTCATGACGCGCGACCTCGCGCCGTGGAACCTCGGACGCTGGTCATCCGCATTGAACGCGATCGCGATTCTCTGGATCGCATTCATCACGATCGTTTTCATGCTTCCGCCGAACGAGCTGGTGTTGTGGACGATGTTTGGTCTCGGTGTGTTGTTGACGTTGTACTGGCACGTTTCCGCGAAGAGAACTTTCGGGAACAGGCGTCCGGAAGGCTAGGCCAACCTGCGTACCGGGCCGTGCCCGGTGGCGGAGAGAGAGGGATTCGAACCCTCGGTAGAGCTTTAAGGCCCTACGGCGGTTTAGCAAACCGCTGGTTTCAGCCGCTCACCCATCTCTCCGGCTGAGGACGTGCGCGGAGGGTAACACACGTCTACAGCGCTCCGATTCCGAACTTCTCCAGCACCATGTCCGCCGTCTGCAGCGCGCCTTCAACCCATCCCTGCGCGTCCGAGTACGCTTCACCGCAAATGAAGAAGTTGCGATCGTCGAACGGCTTGATGATCTTCTTCTTCACTTCCCACGACTTCACGCCGATGTTCCAGCTGTTCCAGCCGCCGCCGAACGGATCATCGCCCCAGTCACGGAACGCCGCGTTGCGCACCTGCGGCGTGTAGTTGAGCCCGTGAATCACGGCGAGTTGGCGCGCGACCTCCGCGACCATGCGCTTCGGCGCTCGATACGTACACCACGGCAGATCCGGCTGGCTCGCGCAGTCGGCACTCTCAAACGGCTCGGCGAGCTCCGGTACTTCGCGCTTCTGTGCCCATGCTTCGCGACGCTTCGGCCGCAGACCGTCCCAGAAGCCGATGTTCGTTCCGTCGTCATAGCTCGCCATCAGCATCGACGGGCCGTCCGTCGCCGGAGTGCCGTCGTCCTTTGGCCAGTAGTACGTCTGCCGCACCGGCAAATCCGTCACGCTGCGGCCGGCCTGCACGTACACGTTCTTGCCGGAGACCGGATCCGTATAGCCGGCGTTCCGCCACCACGGACTCGTGTAGGTCGTGAACAACTTGAAGAGCGGCCGCGGCGTCACGCTCGCGATCAGGTCGTGAATGAGCAGCAGCGGAGGACTCGTCGGCGTGAGCAGATCGAGCGAGCGGCGCGGCATCGCGAGGATCACGGCGTTCGCGGTCACCGTGTCGCCGTTCACACGCAGCACGGCCTTCCCGCCGTCCCAATCGATGCCGCTCACCGGTGTGTTCAGCCGGATTGCGCCGCCGGCGTTTGTGAACAGCTCCGCGACCGACTTCGGCACTTCCTGAAAACCCTTCTTGAATCCTTTGTAGACCGGACTGACGCCGAAGTCGGAGAGATACCAGGGGATCGCATCCGCGGCGTTCCAGTTCGTCAGCGTCGTGTTGTAGCCGCCGGCATCGACGCCGAGCTGATACGCCTCGTTGCTGATCACGCGCATCAGCACATTCCAGAAGCCCTGTTTGTAGAGCGGCACGCCCGCGAACGACGCGTTCTGCGCCAGCTTCCGGCGATCTTCTTCGCTGAGATTCGGATCGGTGATGCCGGGAACGATCTGCCCGATTGCGTTGACGATGATGCTGCCGGCGAGATTGCCGCGCTCGATGAAGCCGAGGCGATAGGGAACTTTGTCGGGATTCGTCGTGAAGTCGGAGAGGCGCAGATAGATGCCTCGCAGATACGCGAGATTCTGCGGCTGATCGACGGGAAAGTTGTACAGCTCGATCTGCTGCGCGGGCGGCAGCTGACGGTTGAGCTCATCGATCAACTTCGTGATGATCGGCTGCACCGCGGGAAGAATGCGCATCCCGCCGAGCTCCGCGACCATGTTCGGAATGTCGGGCGGACTCACGGACAGCAGTCGTCCTCCGACGTGCGTGCCTCCTTCGAACACCACGACTTTGCGCGACGGGTCCTGTTGCAGCAGGCGCCATCCGCAATACACGCCCGAGACTCCGGCGCCGACGATTGCGACATCGACTTGTTGATCGGCCATGGCTCTTCTCCTCTCTCTCTTTCGTCAGAAGATCACGGGGATGTTCGGCGAACGACCGGTCTGTAAGAGCGCCAGCACCTGCTTGCGCGAAATCTCGTGCACGAAGTCGATCGGCGGCTGCAAAGCGTACCGCTCTTCCGGCACCG
>Ga0209468_1000010_pt1 | contig 145585 bp, 125 predicted proteins | sample GraSoiAngelo_102_FD_185871 | JGI IMG/M metagenome (GOLD analysis project Ga0209468, IMG submission 185871) | Grasslands soil microbial communities from the Angelo Coastal Reserve, California, USA - 14_0903_02_40cm (SPAdes) (version 2) | ecosystem: Environmental > Terrestrial > Soil >...
CCAGTTTCACTTGCATCCGAGCCAGTTTCACTTGCATCCGAGCCAGTTTCACTTGCATCCGGGCCGGTTTCACTTGCATCCGGGCCGGTTTCACTTGCATCCAAGCCAGTTTCACTTGCATCTGGGCCGGTTTCACTTGCAAACGAGTTGGTTACGTTTGCGAATCAACCAATTTCGCTCGCGAATGAAGGCATTCGAAAATTGCCGGAATAACGGGAAAATACGCTGAAATACTGACTGCCTCGCAATGAGCGCCGGGGCGATTAATTCACCCTTTCGCCTGGTCCGATCACCGCGCCGATTGCGTTCGCCAAGGTGACGAGCCGCCGCCCGGGGCACAGGCTGGAAAGCCTGCGCTACACGGGCAGATCTGCAAACAGTGCGTTACGTCTTTGTCTCCCGCCCCGCTAGAATGTTTCGCGTGTCCCTTCAGCCGCACGAGATGCTCGGCCCCTACGAGGTTGTCGATCTGCTCGGCGAAGGCGGGATGGGTGCGGTCTATCGCGCAAAAGACACGCGCCTTGGACGGTTCGTCGCGATCAAGGTCCTGACCAACGTCACCCTCAGCGATCGCGAGCGGCTCGTCCGTTTCGAACAGGAAGCGCGCGCAACCGGACTCCTCAATCATCCGAATCTGCTGACCGTCTACGACGTCGGCGTCGACGCGGGCGGCGCACCGTTTCTCGTCAGCGAGCTGCTCGAAGGCGAGACGCTGCGCAGCAGACTCGAGCGCGGTCCGCTCTCGCCGCGCAAAGCGATCGACGCGGCGCTGCAAATGGCGCAGGGACTCGCGGCCGCGCACGACAAGGGAATCGTTCATCGCGATCTGAAACCCGACAATATTTTTCTCACGCGCGACGGCCGTCTCAAGATCCTCGACTTCGGCATCGCCAAACTGACCGCGCACGCCGGCGCGGACGGTCCGACATTTCAAATGGCCGCCACCGAGCCCGGCATGGTCCTCGGCACCGTCGGCTACATGTCCCCCGAACAAGTCCGCGGCGAAGTGGTCGATCACCGCTCGGACATCTTTTCCCTCGGCGCAATCTTCTACGAGATGCTCTCCGGCATCCGCGCGTTCAAGCGCAACTCGTCGATCGAGACGCTGAACGCGATTCTCAAAGAAGATCCGTCCGATCTGACCGACATGCTGCCGTCGCTGCCACCGGCGGTCGACAAGCTCGTGCGCCGCTGTCTGGATAAAGATCGCGAGCAACGCTTTCAGCACGCGCGCGATCTCTCGTTCAATCTCGAGACGCTGTCGGCGATGTCGAGCGGCGGCACGCTCGGAGGCATGGCGCGTCCGCCGGTCACCGGCACGATGCCGCTCGCGAACGCGCCGACCGTGCGCAGCGCGGCGGCGGGATCCTCGCCGCGCACGTCGGCAACGTCCGCGACTTCGGCGCTGCGCGCGCCACAGACCACCGCGCGTCCGCTGATGAAGCCGAAGCGCGGCGTGTCGCCGGTGCTGCTTGCGCTGCTCTACCTCGTGTCGATCGCCGGCGCCGCATACGGCGCGTGGATGTGGGCGCAGCACACGAAAGAGGTTCCACCGGAGCCGCAGTTTCGACGGATGACGTTCCGCCGCGGTGAAGTGCGCACGGCGCGATTCACGCCCGACGGCGAGACCATTGTTTATAGCGCGGCGTGGGACGGCAATCCGACGGAGACGTTCGTCGTGAGCCGCAGTGCGACCGAGGCGAGGCCGCTGGAGATTCCGGAAAGCGAAGTGCTCGCGGTGTCGAAGGCGGCCGAGCTCGCGATCCTTCTGCATCGCGATCGCTTCACGAACACCGGCGTGCTCGCGCGCGTCCCGCTCGCCGGCGGCACGCCGCGCGAGATGGCCGACAACGTCATCTCCGCGGACTGGGCACCGGACGGATCGACGCTCGCGGCGGTGCGCGTGGTCAACGGAAAAACGCGCGTCGAATATCCAATCGGGACCGGCGTGTACGACGCGCTCGCGGTGAGCCAGGTGCGCATCGCGCCGGACGGAAAACGACTGGCGATTCTCGAGCGGCTGCAAGGCGAAAGCAATCTCACGATCATCGAAAACGGCCGGCCGGACATCGTCGCGCGCGGCTGGTCGCGCGGCGCGAGCGGACTCGCGTGGGCGCCGGACGGAAAAACGATTCTCGTCTCCGGCACGTCGACCGCGGCGCCGGCCGCGATCTACGCGGTGAACGTCGGCGACGGCAGCATGCATCTGGCGTCGCGACTCACCGGCGTCACGCGCATGTTCGACATCTCCACGCGCGGCGAAGTGCTCATATCGCACGGAACCTGGCGCGCGGCGCTGGTTTGGAAACCGGGTGGTGTAGGACAGGCGATCCCGCCTGTCCCGCCAACAACAACCGACACGACCGGACAGGCGGGATCGCCTGTCCTCCACGAAGAACCCGAACGCGATGCATCCTGGCTCGACTGGTCGATCCTCGCCGACATCTCGCCCGATGCGCACACGATTCTCTTCAGCGAAACGCGCGAAGGCGGCGGCGCGAAGAACGCGGTCTATCTGCGGCGCGCCGATGCGTCGTCGCCCGTTCGCCTCGGCGAAGGCATCGCCGACGGGCTCTCGCCCGACACGAAGTGGGTGCTTGCGCATCAGGCCGGAAAAGTCGTGCTGCTGCCGAGCGGCATGGGCGAGCCGCGCGAGCTGAAGCTGAACGGCTCGTTCGAGAACGGCGCCGCATGGATGCCGGACTCGCGCCGCGCGGTGTTAGGCGGTGCCGTCGGCAAAGAAGGATTCCGCCTGCACGTCGTCGACACGCTCGACGAAACGACGAAGGCGATCTCGCCCGAAGGAATCTTCAGCGGCGGTACGCGCGAGTTCGCCGTCTCGCCCGACGGCCGCATCGTCGCCGGCATGTCGAAGGATCAGACGATCATGCTCTATCCCGTCGACGGGTCGGCGGCGACGCCGGTGGCGAGCGCGGAAAAAGGTGAAGTGCCGATCACCTGGTCCGCCGACGGCACCATGCTGTACGTCTACCGTCCGACCGCGTTGCCCGCGCGCGTCTTCCGCATCACGCTCGTCACCGGCGCGCGCGAGCCGTGGAAAACGTTCATGCCGCCCGATCCGGCCGGCGTCTACAAAATCTCGCCGCTTCTGATCACGCCCGACGCGACCGGCTACGCGTACACAGCAATGCGCACGCTGAGCGACTTATACGCTGTTGAAGGTTTGAAATAGACGTTCGTCGCGTCGACACACAGCTGTTGCACGTGTGACCTGACTTTCCGCGAGGTGAGGCGTCCGTCCTTACATCGTGGGACCGTTTCTGATCGCACTCGCGTTGCTGGCCACCCTCCACCCTCCCGAGTTGCCGGATCGCGTGTTGTCCGAATTCGCACTCGAGATTCTCAAACAGGCCGGCCCGGTCGAAGAGCTGGAAGTCGCGGCGTTCATCATGCGCTCGGACGATGGAACGCTCTCGCTCCGCAGCTGGCCGAATCAGCGCCGCTTCCGAACCGCACAATGGAGCGGGCCCTTGCCGCCCGCTGCGATCGCGATCATTCATAGTCATCCGGTAACGATGCCGCTGCCTTCGACGATGGACCGTCGCGAAGCGGAGCGGTTGCGCATCCCGATCTACGCGGTGTCGCGCGGCTCACTCTGCAAGGCCGATATCCGCGGAGAGGTGCAGTGCGCGATACTCTCCCGCCGGTGACTGTTTTCTCCATCGCCGTGGTTCTCGTCGCAGGCGTCGTTGCCGGCGCGCTCAACGCCGTCGCGGGCGGCGGGACGCTCGTCTCCTTCCCTGCGCTGTTATGGCTCGGCAGAGATCCGGTGATCGCGAATGCCACCAACGCGGTGGCGATCTGGCCGGCGTCGCTGGCCGGCGCGTTCGGATTCCGCCGCGAGCTGTCGAGCGTGCAGCGCTGGCTGCTGCTGCTCATCCTCCCGTCGATCGCGGGCGGCGCGCTCGGCAGCTGGCTGCTGCTGCGCACGCCATCCAACACGTTCGAGCGCCTCATCCCGCTGCTCATCCTCGGCGCGACGCTGCTGCTCGCGGCGCAGGAGATCATCACCCGCAAGCTCGGCGTGCTTGCAGAGGCGCACGAGCATCCGACCGCCGGCTGGGTCACGTTTGTCTTCGTCTTTCAGTTTCTCGTCGCGCTGTACGGCGGCTACTTCGGCGCCGGCATGGGCATCCTGATGCTCGCCGCCCTCGGTCTCATCGGCATGACCGACATGCATCAGATGAACGGCCTCAAAAACATTCTCGGCCTCTGCATCAACGCCGTTGCCGCGATCTATTTCATCTCCCAGCGCGCCGTCGTGTGGCACGACGTCTTCCTGATGGCGATCGGCACGACGACCGGCGGCTTTCTCGGCGCGCGCCTCGCGCGGCGGCTCGGACGCAGCTTCGTCCGCCGCGCCGTCGTCGTCATTGGGCTGGCAATGACTGCGGCGATGGCGCTCCGGACGTGGCTCTGAGCGCCTTCGCCACCATGCGGTAGCGCCACACCGCGATCGCGATCATCGTGCCGAAGATCAGGACGAAGAACACCGTCAGATCCCACGGACGGTGATACTTCGACGCGCTGAAAAAGATGGATCCCATCAACGCGCACGCGGCCAGGAACCAGTAGTTCGCCCAGCCGATGACGTACGTCGCACCTTCCTCCGGCGCGTAGCGCACGAGGCCGTGAAAGACCGGCAGATAGCGGAAGGACACCGACGCGTTTCCCCGCTCGCGAAATGCGATCGCGCTCTCCGACAGCCGCTCGAAGGCGATGCGCGACACGCGATGATCGGCCGTCGTCGCGAGACGCTGTTCGGCGTCTGACCCGAGGCGGACGTTCGGGAGGCGCATGCGGAAGAGCGGTAGACCGATGAGGTAGTAGACGCGCGCCCACATGCGCGCCGCTAGAAACTCGATGATGGCAAGCACACCGATCGCGAGAAACGGCCAGAAAACCTTCATGAATGGACCTCGGAAACAAAGGATCGCACAGTTCTCGCATTGTGGGGAGCGGGAGGATCGATGAAACGAGTTGCCGTTCTCGCTGTGCTCGCCATGCTGGCATGCACGACCACACAACAATCATCCGCGCCATCGAACGCCGCGCCGAAATCGAATTACAAAAACCTGCAGGTGTTGCCGAAAGACATCTCGCGCGAGCAACTGCTGGCGACGATGCGCAGCTTCACCCGCGGCCTCGGCGTGCGCTGCAATCACTGCCATGTCGTCAAGGCGACGGAGCCGAAGGAAGAGCTCGACTTTCCGTCCGACGCGAAAGACGAAAAGAAAAACGCGCGGACGATGATCCTGATGACGCGCGAGATCAATCGGACATGGATTCCGCGCGTGTCGAAGGAGCCCGCCGACATGCGTGTCGGATGCTGGACGTGCCATCGCGGCAAACCGGAGCCGGAGTCGCCTCCTCCGCCGCCCGAGCCGCAGGCGCAGCCGAAGCCGTCGAGATGACATTCCGCTCCGGGTGAGAGACGATCTCACCCGTGCGACTGCTCTACGGATATCTGCTCCGCTACAAACACCTCCTCTTCGGCGCGCTGCTGCTGGCGACGATCAACCAGGTCTTCTCGCTGCTCGACCCGCAGGTCTTCCGGCTGATCGTCGACCGCTACGCCGTCAAAGTCGCGACGATTCCCAAACAGGCGTTCGTGCGCGGCGTGCTGGTGCTGCTGCTGATGTACATCGGCGTCGCGCTCATCTCGCGCATCGCCAAAAACTTTCAGGACTACTTCGTTAACGTCATCGCCCAGCGGACGGGCGCGCAGTTGTATGAGCGCAGCGTCTCCCACTCATTCTCGCTTCCCTACTCCGTCTTCGAGGACCAGCGCAGCGGCGAGATCTTGCAGAAGATGCAGAAGGCGCGCGCCGACGCGCAGTCGCTGATCACCAACTTCATCAACTTCCTCTTCGTCGCGCTGGTCGGACTCGTCTTCGTGACGGTGTATGCCTTCACCGTACACTGGGCGATCGGCCTGGTGTATCTCCTCCTCGCCCCGTCGCTGGGCACGCTGATGTTCTTCATCAGCCGGCGCATCAAGACCCAGCAGCGCGTGATCGTCACGCAAACCGCGGAGCTGGCCGGATCGACGACCGAGACGCTGCGCAACGTCGAGCTCGTGAAATCGCTCGGACTCGAACAGCAGGAGATCCGCCGGCTGAACAACGTCAACGCCGGCATCCTCGGCCTCGAGCTGAAGAAAGTGAAGTTCCTCCGCTACTACAGCTTTTTGCAGGGGACGATCATCAACAGCACGCGCGCGAGCATCCTCTTTCTCACGCTCTGGCTGCTCTACAACCGCTCGCTCTCCCTCGGCGAGTTCTACGCCCTCTTCTTCTACTCGTTCCCGATCTTCTCTCCCCTCGCCGAGCTCGGCGCGATCATCGCGCAGTACCAGGAAGCGAAAGCGAGCATGGAGAAACTCGAAGAAGTGCTGGCCATCCCGCCGGAGCCGAAGGCGGCGAACCCCGTGCCGCTCGGCGCGCTGATGCGCGTCGCGTTCGAGCACGTGTCGTTCACCTATCCGTCGTCGACGATGCCGTCACTCGAAGAGATCAGCCTCGAGATGCGCGCGGGAGAAACGGTCGCCTTCGTCGGACCGTCCGGCTCCGGCAAGACGTCGCTCGTCAAACTTCTCGTCGGCCTCTATCGCCCGACGGACGGAAACCTCCGCGTCAACAACACCGACATCAACGACATCGACGCCGGCGACCTCCGCGCGCGCATCGGCCTCGTCACCCAGGACACCCAGCTCTTCGCCGGCACCATTCGCGAGAACCTCCTCTTCGTGAACCCCGACGCGACAGACGCGGAATGCATCGAAGTCCTCCGCCAGGCCGCCGCCCTGCCGATCATCGAGCGCGGCGGCAAAGGTCTCGACACCAAGATCGGCGAAGGCGGAATCAAGATCAGCGGCGGCGAACGCCAGCGTCTCGCAATCGCGCGCGCACTGCTCCGCCAACCCGAGCTCATGATCTTCGACGAAGCCACCAGCAGCCTCGACTCGATCACCGAGAAAGCCATCACCGAAACCATCCGCGACTTGACGACTCACGGCCACCGCAGAATGACCGTCCTCGTCGCGCATCGCCTCTCGACCATCGCCCACGCACAGCGCATTCACGTGCTGGCGAAAGGACGCATCGTCGAAACCGGAACGCATGAATCGCTGCTGGCGACGAGCGGGTTGTACGCGGCGTTGTGGCGGGAGCAGAGTGCGCGGAGGGAGGAGGCGGCTTAGGGTTTGTCGCTTCGCTCGGCCGCCCACCCTGGGCGCGGAAGCGGGCGCGGGCTCGGGCGCGGGATTAGAGCTGGGTTTCGAGCTCGGCGACGCGTTCTTGCAGCGCTACGATGCGCTGCTTGATCTCGTCGATTTCGTTTCGGATCTCGACTTTCATCGTCTCTTCCATCCGCTTCATGCGGTCTTCGACGCGGATGAGCGCGGCCTTGATCGCCGCATACTCGGCGTTCAGCGTGTCGAGTTTCTTGTAGATCGCGTCGAAGTTGCCAAGGATCTCCTCGCGAAACGGCGCCTGCTGGTCACGGACGATGCGTTCAGTATCCGACGCGATATCACGTCGCAATTGGATTAATGCGTCAGCCACGTTCTCAACCACGATACAAATTTTACCTCGGTCCAACGAGCCTTACACAAACTCTACTTCCAGTGGAGCTTATCCGTTCGTATCGACATCCATTCATACGCCAATGAGCATCTTCATCATGACCGACACCCGCCGCATCACTGCCAATCTCCCCGGCGATTTGCTCGATGACGCGCGGGAAGTGACCGGCGAGGGGATCAGGGAGACGCTCATCGAAGGACTCCTGCAGGTAAAGCGGCGGCGGTTCTTCGAGCGCTCTTTGCGTTTGCGCGGGAAGCTGCAGCTCGACATCAACCTCGAGGAAACGCGCGGCCGGAGTACTTGAACTTCCCGCGCCCGCTTCCGTGCCCGGGGCGGGGGACGAGCGGAGCCCATTCGTCTGGCGCGCCTCCCGCCCAAAGGCGCGCCGGAGGCGCGCACCACTGCGGATTGCTTCTCCGGGGCGGGCGGGCTACGCCACCACGTCGTGCTGCAACAGCTTCCGCGTCGCGGGATGCTTCGGATTCGTGAGCACTTCGCGCGCGTCGCCTTCTTCCACGACTTCGCCTTCGGCGAGCACGATCACGCGCGCGGCGAACTCGCGCGCGAAGTCGTCGTCGTGCGTGGTAACGACGAGCGTGCGGCCGCCGGCGGTGAGCTCGCGCAGCGTGTGGCCGAGCTCGAAGCGGCGCGCTGGGTCGAGCGACGCGGTCGGCTCGTCCATCAGCAGCAGCGGCGGATCCATCGCCATCGCGCGCGCGATCGCGACGCGCTGCGCTTCGCCGCCGGAGAGCTCGCGCGGATACGCGCCGCGGCGATGCGCGACGCCTAAGGATTCGAGAAGCTGGACGGCGCGGCGCTCGGCGTCGCTGCGCGCGACGTGCGCAACGTGGAGCGGCGCGAGCGTGATGTTGTCGATCGCGGTCAGGTGATCGAAGAGATAGTGGAGCTGGAACACCATCCCGACTTTCTTTCGCAGCTCGCGCGTCGTCATCCGCGGATGCGATCGGCCGGCATGCAGTTTGACGCCGTCGACGTCGATCGTGCCGGCGTCGAACGGCTCGAGCGCGGCGATCGAGCGCAGTACCGTCGTCTTGCCGCCGCCGGAGAGTCCCATCAGCGCGACCAGCTCGCCGCGCGCGACGGAGAACGTGATGCCGCGCAGCACTTCGCGCGCGCCGCGCTTCAATCGCAAGCCATCGATGCGCAGCACGCTCATTCCGTGGCCGCCTTCCATTGCTCTTCGAGCCGGCGCGCGAGGCGCGCGAGCGGAAGCGAGAGAATCAGATAGAGCGCAGCGCACAACGCACCGGGGATCACCCAGCTGCCGATGTTCGCGGCGAAGATCGACGTCTGCTTCGTCAGTTCGACGACGGTGATGACGGAGACGAGCGAGGAGTCTTTGAGCAGCGCGACGAAGTCATTCGTCATCGGCGCGAGCGCCAAACGAAATGCCTGCGGACCGCGCACATAGCGGAAGACCTGAAACTCGGTGAGTCCGAGGGTGCGTGCGGCTTCGAGCTGTCCGCGCGGCACCGCTTCCATCGCGCCGCGATAAATCTCGCTCTCGTACGCTGCGTAGTTCAATCCGAGTCCGATCAGCGCGGCGACGAAGGCCGGCAAGCGGATGACCGCGGAGAGTCCGTAGTACAGAACGAAGAGCTGCAGCAGCACCGGCGTGCCGCGAATCACTTCGACGTAGCCGGTCAGCAGCGTGCGCGTGATCATGCCGCCGTACACGCGCCCCGTCGCGACGGTCATGCCGATCGCGATCGCCAGCGCCATCGCAAGACACGACATGACGACGGTGATGCCGGCGGCGCGGATCAGCGAGGGGAGATACTTCAGGACAAGCTCCGCTTTAGTGGAGCGGCGGCCGCCCTCGGCCGCCGTTTCTCGCGAGAGGCCGGCGGCCGAAGCGGCCGCCGCTCCACCAAGCACGCGCGCGAAAAACTTCGGCTGGTATTCGTCCCAAATGTCCCACTTGCGATAAATCCGCTCGAGCGTGCCGTCGCGCATGCGCGCTTTCAGGATCTCGTCGATCCGGTCGCGCAGCGCGGTGTTGCCCGGCGCGAGCACGGCGATGTAGTGACCGGTCGCGACGGGCCTGTCGTAATGCGTGTACAGCCCACCCGTCCGCCGCATCGCGCGCGCGGCGATGATGTTGTCGAGCAGCACGGCGTCGAGGCGCCCCGACACGACGTCTTCGTACGGATGCACGTCGTCGTCGTACGAGACCGGCGTGATGCCGAGCGTTTTCTGCGCGGCGAGCAACAAGTCATATGCGGTCGTACCGCCGAGGGTTCCGACGCGGCGGCCGCGGAGATCTTCGAGCGACTTGAATCGATCGCGATCCGCCTGGCGCACCGTGATCGTCTCGGTGAATTCGTAGTAAGGAATCGTCGCGGCGAGCGCGGCGCGGCGCGCGGGTGTGTCTTCGACGCCGCTCATGCCGACGTCAAAGTCGCCGCGCGCGACCGACTGATCGATCGACGCCCACGCGACCTGCACGAACTGCGGCGTGCGCCCGAGTCCCTTCGCCATCGCGCCCGCGACTTCGACGTCGAACCCTTCCACCTTCGCGGGATCATTCGGGTCCGCTTCGACGTACGGCGCTCCCCCTTCGGCGTCACCGCCCCAGCGCAGCACGGCCTCTTCCGCATTCAGCGCGACGGTCGTCGGGCGCGCGGAAAACGCGAGCACGATCACGATCAGAACGACACGCACGGCGCGCATGTTAACCTCCGCCGCGTGAACCGCGACCTCCAACTCGCGCTCGATCTCGCCGATGCCGCGGACGCGATCACGATGCGCTGGTTTCGCTCCTCGTCGCTGGCAGTGCGCACGAAAGAAGATCGCTCGCCGGTCAGCGCGGCCGATGAAGAAACGGAGCGCATGATCCGCGAGGCGCTGCAGCGCGAGCGTCCCGCTGACGGGATCGTCGGCGAGGAATTCGGCGTCAGCGGCGAGGCCGCGCGGCGATGGATCGTCGATCCGATCGACGCGACGAAAAACTACATCCGCGGCATTCCCGTTTTCGCCACGCTGATCGCGCTCGAAGAAGACGGGAAGATCGTGATGGGCGTCGTCTCGTCGCCCGCGATACAGAAACGCTGGTGGGCGTCGAAAGGCAACGGCGCGTTCTGCAACGGCGAGCGCATGCACGTGTCGAACGTCGACGCGATCGAGCGCGCGTATTTGTCGTACGACAGCGTCTCGTCATTCGATCCGTACGGCACCACGCATTCATTCATCGTGCTCGCGGGACGCTGCGCGCGCACGCGCGCGTTCGGCGACTTCTGGTCGCACATGCTCGTCGCCGAAGGCGCGGTCGACATCGCCATCGAGCCCGAAGTCGCGCCGTGGGACATGGCGCCGGTGCAGATCATCGTCGAAGAAGCGGGCGGGCGATTCACCGACGTCGCCGGACACACGCATTACAACCTCGGCAGTGGCGTCTCGACGAACGGCCGATTGCACGACGCCGTGCTGGAGGCGCTGCGCTGACGGAACAAGTCATGGTCGTCGCGCGCGAGGACATCGCGCCGTTTCTCGTCCGCTACGGATTCACGCGCGAGCACGCCGACGAAGTGCTCGACGTGATCAACGAGCGGCACTTCTTCATCGATCGTCCGACCGCGGAAGTCTCGCCGCAGTACAAGCAGATCATCCCGTACGTCGTGATCCGCCATCGCGACGCATTTTTTCTTTTGCAGCGGACGCAAAAGCAGACCGAGGCACGGCTGCATCACAAACTGTCGATCGGGGTGGGAGGGCATATCAATCCCGACACGCCGGAGCTGCTCGACGGATTGCAGAAAGAGCTCGAGGAAGAAGTCGACGTGCGCGGCGACTACGATCTCGCGTTCGCCGGCATCCTCAACGACGATTCCACCGACGTCGGCAGCGTCCACCTCGGTGCCGTCTTCGTCCTCGACACACACGACGGCGACGTCTTCGTGCGCGAGACCGAAAAGATGACCGGACGATGGGCAACGCGCGAGGAATTGGCAGCTGTACGCGAGACAATGGAGAGCTGGTCGCAAATTTTATTTGATGCAATAACAAATTTATTGTAATAATCTGCGCGCATGAGGCAGCTACGGTTTCTTGCGGCAGTTCTCCTGTTCACCTCGTTCGCTTCGGCCGCCCCGGTGATCACCTCGGTCACACCCGCGGAAGGCTCCGAAAGCGGCGGCACGGCGGTTATCATTCACGGCAGCGGCTTCAGCAACAACTGTCCCGGCTGCAACCCGCAGAACAAGCCGCCGGACGTGTTCTTCGACGGTGTCGCGCCATCGACGTGGGGCTACCTCTCGTCGACGGAGCTCAGCGCGATCGCGCCGCCGCACGCGCCGGGCAAGGTCGCGGTGAAGGTCGCGCAGTTCAACGGCGAGTTCACGCTCGCGAACGCGTTCACCTACACGAAAGATCCGTTCACGATGTCGCCGAAGTCGGGACCGGAACAGGGCGGAACGGTCGTCACGATCAAAGGCGCGTTCGGTTCGTTTCCATACGCGATCATCTTCGGCGAGACGTTCGTGCCGACCTGGCGCACGGCAGCGGACACGGTCGTCGCGGTCTCGCCGCCGGGAGCGCCCGGCAGCCATGTGCCGATCACGATCTGGGAACACGACATCGGCATCCCGACGAATCTCGTCTTCACCTACGAGTCGACGTCGCTCGATGGGATGGAGCGCGTGCTGCTGCCGGTGCTCACGCCTCCGGTCGGCGGTGCGTTCGGCTCGCGATTCGTGACCGAGTTGCGCGCGTACAACCGCTCCGTCACCAACACCGCGCAACTCCGCGGACTGTCGTACGCGTGCACCGGGCAAGTCTGCCCCCCCGTAGTTCCGGATCCGCAGCGCGACTCGATCGGCTTGGCGCCGCAAGCGACGCTCGCGCCGCTCGATGTCGTGTACAACGGAACGCCTGGCCGCTTCATCTGGGTGCCGAAGGATCAACTGGATCGTTTGTGGCTGAATCTGCGCGCGTACGACGAGAGCCGCAGCTCGTTCAACTTCGGCACGGAGCTGCCGATCGTTCGCGATCGCGATTTTTTCCGCAATGAACCGATCGTCTTCCCCGACATTCCGACCGGCCAGGGATTCCGCAGCACGCTGCGCATTTACGCGGAGTCCGCGGTGACGGTGACGCTCGACATCACCAACGGCAAGGACTTCGTGACGCGCCGCGAGGTCGCGTTGCAGCCGGCGATGAACAAGTTCGATCCGGCGTATGCGCAGATCGGCGATCTGCCGGAAGGCGTCGGCAACATCCGCATCCGCATCATTCCGCCCGAGCCGGGACAGCCCGGTTTCTACACGCCGACGTGGGCGTTCATCGGCGTCACGAACAATTTCACGCAGCAGATCACGACCGTCCGCCCATGAGACGATGAGCGCGATGAACCTGGTTCTCGCGCTCCTCGAAGTCATCCTCCTCGGCACCGGCTACCCGCGCCCCGATCCGGCGCGGGCAGCCGCGTCGAATGCGATCGTCATCGGCAACAAATGGTTCGTCGTCGACGCGGGACGCGGCGCGACGATGCGCATCGCCGCGACCGATTTGAATTACGCGAACCTCAAAGCGGTTTTCCTCACGCATCTCCATTCCGATCACACCTCGGGACTCCCCGATCTCTTCGACACGTCGTGGCAGTTCGGACGCAAGAGCGTTCCGCTGGAGTTGTACGGACCGCCGGGAACGAAGAAGCTCGCCGATGCGATGCTGCAGTTCTTCGCCGAAGACATTCACCTGCGCCGCGACCTGCTCGAGAAACATCCCGCCGCCGGCGCGACGATCCGCACGCACATCGTCAAAGAAGGAGTGGTGTACGACGACGGAGACGTGAAGGTGACGGCGTTCGCCGTCGATCACAAGCCGGTGCCGTACGCGTTCGGCTATCGATTCGACTCGCACGGCGAGTCGATCGTGATCTCCGGCGACACGCGTCCGAATGCGAACCTGATTCGCTACGCGAAAGGCGCGGACGTGCTCGTGCTCGAGGCGTATCTGCCCGAGCACTTCGACAAAGTCGACACGCCGGAAGTCGCCGCGCGCTTGAAGAGCTATCACACCAGCGCGGAAGAAGCGGGCGAGATCGCCGCGGCCGCGAACGTGAAGACGCTCGTGCTCACGCACCTCATCCCCGGAAATGCGGATGAGACGTTCCGCGAGCGCGCGGCGCGGAAGTTCAAGGGGAAGATTGTCGTGGGCCGCGATCTGGTGAAGATCGCCGCCCCCGACTGAACGAACCTCTGTGGCGACCGCTGCCCTCAGCGGTCGCGCGGCGCAACGCGCCGCTGGCCGGCAAGCCGGCGGTGCCGCTGAGGGCAGCGGCACCCACAAAAGAATAGTTACCGTCCCGCGAAAAACACCGGATCACCCGACGCGTTGTCGATCATCGAGCCGTAGGCGAAGAGCTTCGCGTTCGCGTCGCCGCGCACTTGCAGCGTGAAGCTGCCGATCGACGACGACAGGTTCGGGAAGAGCGACGTCACGGACTGCTGCATCAACTCGCCCGGCTGCAACACGATCTGCGTCGACCCGAGCTCGAAGCCGGCCGGCGAGAGCAGCGACACCGTCAGTTGCTCGGCATCGGTGCCGCCGTTGAGCACACCGACGTTCGAGCGATAGCTCACGTCGGCGCGCAGTCCCGGAACGAACATCTCGTTCGAGAACGCGGCGATCGGATCGATGGACTGTCCGAACGTTCCGCCGCTGCCGTCCGTAGTGTACGTGCGATTCGTGACGACAGGAGCGACGCTGCCTGTCCAGCTGATCGCGAGCGGTCCATTGCCCGAGGAAAATCCGAACTGCGTGAGGATGTCGCTGACGAGATACGTCTCGTGCGCGTTGAGGCCGAGGGTCTTCGTCGTGCCGGCGTAGCGCAGCGAGACGAGGATGTGATCGTTCGACGGATTGAAGAACATCAGATCGCTGCGCCAGAACGTGCCGTTCGCGCCGTTCGCGCGGCCGATCGCGGGAATCGTCATCGAGCTGCCGCTGCGCGCCGGCATCGCCTGCATATACACAGGATCCTGGCTGGAATTGTCGATCACCGACGCGCACGCGGTCACGACGTCGGCCGCGGTGGTCGTCATGCGCATCGACATCGCGTTGAACGAGCGCCCCGCCGTCTCCGGGAAGAACTGCGAGAGCGACGACTGCTGATAGCTGTTCGCCGGAATCGTGACGTTCGCGGTGCTGACGGTGTTGCCGTTCGAGTCATACAGCGTGAGCGTCGCGCCGACGTCGCTGCCGCCGCGATTCACGAGGCCGATGTTCGTGCGGAACGCGGCATTCGACTGAATGCCCGTCAGGTAGAGCGTCGTCTCGAGATCGTTCGAGCGGACGTCCGGCACCGACTGCCCGTACGTTCCGCGGCTGCCGTTCGTGAACGTGCGGCTGGTGACGCGCAGCTGCGCGGCCGTGCTCGGGCTCGTCGCCTCGATCGCGACCGCGCCCGCGCCGTTGGCGATGCCGAACAGATCGAGCAGCGTGTTCGCGTAAGTCGTCGACTGATGCGGCGCGAGGAAAATCGATCGCGTGACCATCGAGCCGCCCGCGGACGGGATGAACAGCGCCGTCACGTTCGCGCTCTGCGTGCCGGCATTGAAGAGACTGAGCTCGGTGCGCCACGACGTGCCGCCGAGACCGCCCTGCTGCGCGGCGGCGGAGATGAGCGAGCGATACGGAGCGATCGACGCGACGGTGATCGTCTTCGAGGCCGTGCCCGACGTGAACGCGTTCGCGGCGAAGAGCATGACCGTGTACGAGCCGGGCGCGTTGTAGGCGTGTACAGGATTCTGTGCAGTGGAGGTCGCGCCGTCGCCGAACGACCACGTCCAATTCGCCGGCGAGCCGGTCGAGCGGTCGGTGAACGTCACGTTCTCGCCAACGATCGGAGAAGTGTTGCCCGCGTCGAATGCAGCGACGACCGGCGGAACCGTCGGAGAGGACGCCGTCACGACGATCGTCTTCGACACACTCGCCGTTTCCGTTCCGCGCGCGAGCGTGAGCGTCACGCTGTACGAGCCGGAGGCGGCGTATTGCTTCGTCGGATTCTGCTGCTGCGAGATCGAGCCGTCGCCGAATGTCCAGTACCACGACGACACGCCGCCGGTCGACTGATCGTTGAACGTGATCACGTCGTTGACCGACGGATTCGCGGGCGACCAGCTGAACGCGGCCGTGAGTGTGTTCGACACGCTGATGACTTTCGATGCCTGCGACGACGTGCCGTTGCCGGTGACCGTCAGCGTGACGGTGAACTGTCCCGCGCTCGCGTAGGTGTGCGCCGGATTCGTTGACGTCGAGCTCGTGCCGTCGCCGAACGTCCATGAGCGCGACGTCACCGGTCCAGTCGACTGATCGGTGAACAGGAAATTCGTGACGTTCGCCGTTCCGCTTTGCGTCGACACGTTGAACGCCGCGACGAGTTGCTGCGGCTGCGTGCCGCCGCTGACGGTCGCCGTCGCGATGTTCGAGCCCGTCGACGATCCGGCGGAGTTCGATGCGGTGACGTAGAAGCGATACGTGCCGGCCGTGAATCCGCTGACCGTCGCTCCCACCACGTCCGCACTGACGTCGCCGACTTTCGAGAACGCGCCGCTGCCGGTGGCCATGTAGACCGACTGCGACGTTTCATTGTTCGCGTTGTCGGTCCACGTCAGATTCACGTTCGATCCCGCGGCGCTCGCGCCGAGGTTCGATGGCGCGGCCGGCGGATTGAGCGGCGGCGGCGGCGCGACGCTGCCGTTCGGATAGAGCCAGCGCGCCGCGACCTGATCGTCGGAACGGAGCGCCGGTCCGAGTCCCGTCACGTACGCGTACATCAATGCCGTGTTGTCGTTGCTGTGTCCGAGCCCGAGGGTGTGGCCGAACTCGTGCGCGACGATTTCGGCGAGACGGCTGCTGGAGATGCCGGTCGACGGCGACACGCCGTCCTGGATCGTGAGATTGCCTTCGCTGATGGTGAACGACGTCTGCGCGCCCGCGGGATGGCTCGCGTCCGCGGTGAACGGCGCGTTCCACTGCGCGGTTCCGCTGACGCCGTTGAAGCCGCCGGTGCCGACGACGCCCGAGCCGGTGAACGTTCCGCTGATCTCGTTGTTCGGATCGTTGAAGAGCACTTCGTTGACGCCGTTCGGCGCGGTGAGACCGCCGAGGGAGCCGGTGCGGACCCCAGAGTAGGTGTAGAAAATCTTCGCCTGCGAATAGCTCGTCCAGCTGCTCATCGCGGTCTGCATTTCATTCAGACCGCCGCCGCTGTAGCCGCTTTGCGTTCCCGCGCTGAACCAGGCCGCGGACGCGCCGCTGTCGAATCGCGTCCAGCGATACACCTTCGGCTCGGAGATGAGCGTGAAGTCTTCCTTCGCGCCGTTCTCGCTGGTCGCAGTTTTCTCGAGGACCGGATTCTCGACGCCGTAGTTCGCGCTTCCGGCGCGTCCGGCCACGCGATCGGCGACGAAGGTCTCGAACGCGACGGCGTCGCGCTGCACGTTCTTCGCCTTGATCGGCTGGAAGTTCGCGTCGAGCATCACCGCGTCCGCGCCGACGTCGTCGCGCATCCACAAGCGGCGGCCGTTCATCTGCCGCGCTTCCGTCATCTTGCCGACGAACAAATCCATCGTGCGATAGCCGCCCTGCGGCGACGGCTCGATGAAGAGCAGCACGCGCTCGCCGGCGTGGAACTCGGCGGTGCCGAAGATTTTCGTGAATCGTCCGTTCGCCTCTCCTCCGAGCTCGCGAACGGTGATGATGTCAGGTGCGTTGCCCTTCATTACGTTTGCAACGGATACTCTCGCCTCGGTCCACACCGCGCCATTGCGCTCGACTGCACTCGTGGAGAGGACCGTGCCGGTCACGATCACCGGCGACTTCGCGATCAACTGGCCATCCGTCGGCATCACGATCGTGGTCGCGTTGGCGGCCGCGGCAGCGATCATCAGGACACACGTCAACCCGTACACCCGAAATTTGTTCATGGAGGTCTCCGAAGTTATTGGGCTGAACGGGGCACGGGCGAGCGATGATTCCCCGACGTGGATTCCGCGTGTTTCAATCCGGACACAACGGCGGCATCATGCGGCGGTTAGGCACGAACCGCGGTGACCCTGATCACGATGACCAAAACGAATGCCGCCCGCCTCCTCGACTCCCTCGGCATCGCCTACGAAGTGCGCGAATACGAAGTCGATCCCGATGATCTCGCCGCGGAAAGCGTCGCGCGCAAAGTCGGACTCCCGCCCGAGCAGGTCTTCAAGACGCTGGCCGCGCGCGGCGACAAACACGGCGTCTGCTTCGCCGTCGTCCCCGGCGACCAGCAACTCGATCTCAAAGCGCTCGCCCAACTCACCGGCGACAAGAAGATCGACACCGTCGCGCTGAAAGAAGTGCAGCCGCTGACCGGCTACATCCGCGGCGGTGTGACCGCCCTCGCGGCGAAGAAAACGTATCCGGTATTCGCGGACGAGACGATCGAGCTGTTCGACGTCATCTCGATCTCCGCCGGCACGCGCGGCGCGCAACTGCTGTTGTCGCCGGCGGATTACCTCCGCTCGACGAGCGCGAAAGTCGGGGCGATCGCGAAGGAAAAGTGATTGAGGGCTGCCCCCGTTCGCGGCTGCGCTGATGACGGATCGCTGCTGCGCTGATGGCCGCAATCACTGCCGCCATCTGCCATCTGCCATCTGCCATCGGCCATCTGCCATCGGCCATCGGCGAAGCTGCCATCCGCGAAGCTGCCATCCACGAAGCAATGCTAGACTTCGCGCCCCCGCGCGAATGCACCTGCATTCGACGTTGTTCCTCTCAGAACACCCTTTGATGGGGAGTCGCCAAGTGGTAAGGCAGCGGCCTTTGGAGCCGCCATTCGGAGGTTCGAATCCTCCCTCCCCAGCCAGGCCCTTTGTGGCGACCGCTGCCTCAGCGGTCGCGCGGCGCTAAAGCGCCGCTGGCCGGCAAAGCCGGAGGTGCCGCTGAGGGCAGCGGCACCCACAAAGGTTCGTCGAGGAACAGACCTGACCCCTCCCCCGTTTAACGATCCGGCAAATTTTTTCAAATCATTCAAAAGACGCCGATTCCGCGCGTGTATCGTGAGATCACCATGAGAAAACTCTTCGCCGCCGCCAGTCTCTTTGTCGCCGCTGCAGCCGTGAACGCACAACAGCCGAGCGCCGCAGAGACGGTCCAGGTCACTGTCGTCGAAGTGCCGGTCACCGTTTCGGATCGCGGAGGCAACGCGGTTCGCGGGCTCACGAAGGAGAACTTCGAAGTCACGGACGACGGGAAGAAGGTTCCGATCGAGTACTTCGAAATGCTCGATTTGCCGACACTGACGGCGCAAGCGGAGGCGTCATCGTCCACACCGTTGCCTCCGGCAGCGACGCGGCACTTCCTGCTGCTCTTCGATCTCGCGAACTCTTCGCCGGGAACGATCGGCCGCGCGGCGGCAGCGGCGCGGCAGTTCATCGAGGGCCAGCTCGGCGAACGCGACCTCGCGGCCGTGGCGACGTTCACGACCGAGAAGGGGGCGCGCATGATCACGAACTTCACGCGCAACCGCACGCTGCTCGTGAATGCGATCGAAACGCTCGGCAATCCGGCGTACTTCAAAGTCGCCGATCCGCTCATGATCTCGGCGCTTCGCGCCACCAACAACGCCACCGCGGCCGGCGCCGATGGCGGCACGGCCGGCGCCGCAGAAAAAGCCGCGCAGGAAATGGCGCGCGAGAACGAAGTCCAGCAGGGAAAGATCCGCGACAACGAACTACGCGACCGCCTGCGCATCCAGCTCACCAACATGGGCAGCCTCGTGCGCGCGCTCGATCGCATCAGCGGACAGAAGCAGGTGATTCTTCTCTCCGAGGGATTCGACGCGTCGCTCGTGCACGGACGCGAAAATCTCGGCTCGGCCAGCGCGCGTCAGGAAGACGCGAGCGTGCTCGCGGGTGAAGTGTGGAACGTCGACAGCGATCAGCGCTTCGGCAACGCAGCGGCCGCGAACGACGTCGACATGATGACCACGCTCTTCCGCCGCTCCGACGTCGTGCTGCATGCGATCGACATCAAGGGACTGCGCGGCGCGTCCGACGTCACGACTTCCGACGGCACCGCCGGCAAATCGAATGAAGGACTCTTCCTCATCACCGCGCCGACCGGCGGCACGGTGTTCAAGAATGGGAATGACCTCAAGTCGAACTTCGGCCGCCTGCTGAAGCAGCAGGAAGTCGTCTACGTCCTCGGCTTCCAGACGCACACGACCGGCAAGCCCGGCAAGTTCCACGCGCTGAAAGTGAAAGTCGTCAACGCGAAAGCGGACAAAGTGACGGCGCGCGCCGGCTACTACGAGCAGTCGAACATGTCCGACCTGGAGCGCGTCCTCACAGTCGCCGACGTGCTCATGACCGACGCGCCGGTCGACGACATCACCGTCAAAGTCACCGCGACTCCGTTCCCCGGTCCGAACAACCGCGCGCGCGTTCCCGTCGTCGTCGAGATCCCCGGCTCGCGCCTGCTGCAGAACATCACCGGCAAATCCGCGAACGCGGAGATCTTCCTCTACGCGTTCGACAAGAACAGTCAAGTGATGGACCATCTGAAGGAGAAGATCACGCTCGATCTCACGAAAGCCGGCGAGCAGATTCGCAACGGCGGCGTGCGCTACTACGGAACGCTGCGGCTGCCTGCCGGCGACTACGCGGTCAAGAGCGTCGTGCGCGTCGAAGAGTCGGGCCTGATGGGCTTCACGCGCGCCGACGTGAACGTGCCGGCGTTCGCGGGATCGACGGTCGTCGATCCGGTCGTCGTCGCCGAGCCGGGCAACTGGGGACTGATCGTCGGCCCGAGCCGCGGTGACGATTATCCGTATCCTTTCACCGCCGGCGAAACGCGCTACATCCCGCAACGCAACGTGCAAGTGAGTCCGTCCGGCACCTACCGCGTCGCGCTCTTCCTCATCGGCGTCCCGCTCGAAAACCTCGGCCTCACGCCGACCGTCACCAGCGAAGGCGGCGCGACGAAGCAAGCGGACGTGAAACTCGTCGGCCGCACCGCGCCCGACGACCGCGGCGTCTTCCAACTGTTCTTCGATTTCAAGCCCGGCACCCTCGCCTCGGGACAGCATCAGCTGAAGTTTGATGTGAAGTCGAAGGATGGTGCGCAGTCGGTAGTGTCGATGCCGTTCGTGGTGCAGTAGGTGTGGGGCAGGCTTTCCAGCCTGCCCCCGGAGCGCAGGCTGGAAAGCCTGCGCTACACCGATCACAGCGAGTTCAGAAACTTCACGAGCTGATCCTTCCCTCTGCGATCAAGCCCGTTGAACGCGTCCCGCGACTTTCGCCCCTGCCCGTCGTGCGCGAGGATCGCGTCCTGTACGGTGTGCGCGCGGCCGTCGTGCAGGTAGCGCGTGACGACGCGCAGGCCCCACAGCGGTGAGGTGCGCATGTCGCGGCCTCCTGCGCGGGACTGCGTGATGCCGTCGCCGAGGCGGCCAATGTCGTGGAGCAGGAAATCGGAGTACGGATGGAACGCGACGCGATCGAGCGCGGCAATCTCGCTCGGTCCGGTGCGCAGCGTCGGCGTGTGGCACGCGGCGCAGCCGATCTGCTGGAACACGCGCTCGCCCGCGCGCACGTCGTTGTCGATGTTGCCGCGCGGCGGCGTGCCGAGCATCGTCATGAAATCGGCGAATGCTTCGACGCCGTCGCCCGCGTCGTTGATGCCGGGTGCGGGATTGTGGACGAGCTCCCCGCAGTTGCCCTGCGGACAATTCTCGTTCGGGAAGAGCGGGCTCGTGATGCCCATCTCGTTGAGATACGCGTCGGCGGAAAATTGGAAGAGCGTCGGCACTTGCGACTTCCAGCCGAATTTGCCGACGACGTCCATTCCGGTGACGACGTTCGTGACGATGTTCGGACGTCCGGCCATCGACGGATCGCTCGCCGCTTCCTGCGCGGCGAGTTGCTGGAACGCGCCGTCGGGAACGGCGTCGACGAGTCCGAGTCCGAACAGCGCCGTCGTGCGGCGACCCGCCGTCACGTTCGCCTGCTTCGGCACGGTCTCGCCTTTGTAGTCGTACAGCGAACCGTCGGCGCTGGTGATGGCGGTCGTTTGAATGAGCGATCCGCCGAGGCTCGCGAGCGGATCGAACGTGCCGTTCTGCATCCGTCCGAATCGCGTTTCCACCAGCTCGCCGCCGCCGCCCGTCGCGCCGGCCGCGTGACATTCGACGCACGAGCGTCCATTGAATACAGGTCCGAGTCCTTCATCCGCTTCTTCCGCTGCTTCGAATTCGTCTTTGCCGGCGTCGAAGCGCGTGCGTTGTTCGTTGGTCAAGCCGGGAACGGGGTTGCCGAATGCGGGTGGCTGCGGACGTTCATTCGCGCCGACGAGGAGACACACCACGCACACTACGAGTAGAGAGAGAGATCGCGCTCGCATTGATTACTTCCTTTCTCCAGGTTGTCGCGACTTTTATTGACAGTACAGGAGGGCCGATTGCGCGTGTACAACGGAAATGCGGAATTCGTGAACGACGTGTCACGGATTCTCGGTCGAGCGGCGGCATCCGCGTCTAACGTGCCGCCGCTCTTCCGATTACGTCTTATGGATGCGCACCACCTCCTGGCCCGCCTTTGCGGAGAATTTCCATCGCAGCGATGAAAGCCTCGAACTTCGCTTTCTGATCGCCCGTGAGGATCGTTTCGAACTTCGCGTCGGCTGCTTTCCGCGCGGCCATCAGCTGTTCGTGCAGCGCGCGCATTTGCTCGTGCAGCGACTCCGTCTGCGCGCGGAAGTCGGCTTCGATCGACTGCGCGGCGGCTTTCTGACTGTCCGTGAGATTGAGATAGTCGTCGAGCGCGGGAGCGCCCGGAGGTGGCGGCGGCGGACCGAATGCGGCGGCGCCGGCAGGACCGTGCGGCGGCGGCGCCGCGACCGCGAAGGATGCGACCAACAGGATTCCGAGGATCAGGGAAACGATGCGTTTCATGAGACCTCCTTGTTGCTTGGCAATATCGCCCTTCGGCGAAAGAAAGACTTCATGAGGGGGCAAGAACTTCGTAAGAAACGTAAAACCTGACTGCACCGTCTTGCGCGACGTCGCGCGCGCGTTAGACTCGCGGCCGATGGGTCGTCCGCTCGTCGCCTTACTCCTGCTGCTCGTGATCGCGCTCGGCGTGCTCGCGACGCTGCAGTACCGCTGGATCGATCGCGTAAGCGAAGCGGAGCGGCAGCAGACGCGCGCGAACCTCGACTTCGCCGCGCGCCGCTTCACCGACGATCTGCGCGCGGAGCTCGGCGCGCTCTTCGACGCGTTCGGACAACCCGATCGCGGTGAGGTCGAAGATCGATACGACCAATGGGCGCGCGCGGCCGCGCATCCCGCGCTGCTCGAGAACGTGTACGTTGCCGAGCGCCGCGACGACGCGTGGACGCTGCTCGTCCTCGATCGCGACTCACATCGCTTCGCCGACACGCAGTGGCCCGCGAAGCTCGAGGACATTCATCAGCGGCTCGACGCGGCAGCGCAACATCAGCGCATCCGCTGGCTGCCGCCGCTCGTCTCCGCCGTGCCTGCGTTCTTCTTTCCTCCGCGTCCGCGCTTTCGCCCCGACTTCCTTTCCGAGCCCGGGCCCGAGCCCGATTTTCCCGGCGGTCCTCCTCCCAACGCGCCGCAAGGCGTGCGCGCCACGATCATCGTCATCAATCGCGACGAGCTCGCGAAGAACATCCTCCCTTCACTCGCCGGCCGCTATTTCTCGACGACGAAGAAAGGCGAATACGATCTCGCGCTGACGAACGGCATCGAGACGATCTATCGCTCATCGACGTCCTGGCCCGACGGAAAATCGAATGCCGACTTCGATCTCGCGTTCAAGCCGGTCGATCGTGAGATGTCGCCGGCGCGCCGTTCTCCGTTCGCCGACCCTCCGCCGCCCTCCGTGCCGTGGCGTCTCCTCGTGCGCCGTCACGACGGCAGTCTCAACGCGCTCGTCGCCTCGACGCGCACGCGGAATCTCGCCGTCAGTTTCGCGATCCTCTTCATCCTCGGTGCCACGGCGCTCGTTCTCGCCGCACTTCTGCGCCGCGCCGATCGTTTGCGCGCACAGCAGACGCACTTCGTCGCGGCGATCAGTCACGAGCTCAACACGCCGATCGCCGCGTTGCGATCGGCCGGCGAAAACTTGAAAGACGGAATCGTCGCCGACCCCGACAAGCTCGCGCGCTACGGCGAGACGATCGTCAAAGAATCCGCGCGCCTCGGCGATATGGTCGCGCAGGTCCTCGAGTTCGCCGGCATGCAGGCGCGCACGCGTCCGCCCGCGCTGCAACCGGTCGACGTCGCGGCGGTCATCGACGAGGCGATCGCGCAGTGTCATTGGATCCTCGACGGGTCGAAGATTCACGTCGACGTCGATATCGATGACGATCTGCCGGACGTGCGCGGTGACAGCGCGGCGTTGACGCGCGCGGTGCAGAACCTGATCGCGAATGCGATCCGTCACGGCGGCAGCGGAGAGTGGGTCGGCGTGCGCGCGTCGCGTGACGATGTTGACAACGGGGGCGTGACGATCGCCGTCGAAGACCGGGGACCCGGTATCGACGGACGCGAAGCGGCGCGCTTGTTCGAGCCGTTCTATCGTGGAAAAGCGAGCAGCGGCGTACGCGGCACGGGACTCGGCCTCGCGATCGTGCGGCAGATCGCGATCGCGCACGGCGGATCGATCGACATCGACAAGCGCCGCCGCGACGGCGCGGCGTTCCTCTTCCATCTCCCCGCGGCGGCGGTGGATCATGCCTGAGCGCCGCGTGCTGCTGTGCGAAGACGAGGAGAGCCTCATCCTCACGCTGCGCGATCGGTTGCAGAGCGAGGGCTACGACACGAGCGTCGCCAGGGAGGGCGAAATCGCGCTCGAGACCGCGACGAAGAAATCGTTCGACTGCATCCTCCTCGACATCTCGCTGCCGAAGAAAAACGGATTCGACGTCTGCCGCGATCTCCGCCAGCGCGGCGTGCAGACGCCGATCCTCATGCTCACCGCGCGCGGTCAAGTCATCGATCGCGTCCTCGGCCTCAAGCTCGGCGCCGACGACTATCTGACCAAACCATTCGAGATGGCCGAGCTCCTCGCACGCATCGAAGCGCTGCTGCGCCGCGCACGCACGCTCGTCGCCAGCAGCGCCGACGCCTACGCCTTCGGCAACATCGAAGTCGACTTTCGCCGCGCCGAGGTGAAGAAGGACGGCGCGGAGATCGAACTGTCAGGACTGGAGCTCAAACTGCTGCGCTACTTCGTCGAACACCGCAGCGCCGTCCTCACGCGCGACGAACTCCTCGAGAAGGTCTGGGGCTACGACGCCACGCCCGTCACGCGCACCGTCGACGTCCACATCGCATCCCTGCGGCAGAAACTCGAGACCAATCCCGCGCGCCCGGAGTTTTTCCTGACGGTGCACGGAATGGGTTACAAGTTCGTGGGGTGACTAAAACGGCGGCCGCCTCCCGCCCATCCCGCCCCTTCCGCCTCTACCCCGTCCGCCCATCCCCCGCCCGTTTCCGCCGCGATCGCGTCCGCGATCCATGCGCTCGTCGGCGAACTGCTGCTGAAGTTTCATCCACTGGTCGTACGTCAGGATCGCGCGCTCGCCGGCGAGCATGGTGATGCGCCGGCGGAAGAGTTGATCGCGCAGCGTCGCGACGCGATCGCCGGCCGCGGTGATGTCGTTCGCGACGGCGTCATGTTGATTGACGGCGTTGCGGATGTCGCGCGATGCGACCATCACGTCGCGCGAGAGTCGCTCGATCTCGTCGCCCTGCTCGCTCTGTAATTTGTCGAGCTGCTGCATCTGCTCCGCGCTCACGTTCACCGCCTCGGCGAGATGCGGGCTGTGCCACCAGTTCGCCTCCGGCAGGAGTTCGTCGTCGCCGCCGAAGTTACCGCGCATGCGCATGCCGCCGCCCATCCCGCCGCGCGGTTCGGGCCGCGACTGCGGATCGTCGTACGAGTCGTTTGTCGTACACGCGAGCGCGAGGAGGAGCGGGATGAGGAGTGTTCGTCGCATGCGCCGACATTACCGCAACCGCACGCGAAGGGCCTCTGGCGCTATCGTTGTATTCGTGAACGACATGTCACGAAATCGAATGCCGGCGATCTTCTTCGGCCACGGCAACCCGATGAACGCGATCGAAGACAACGCCTACAGCCGCGCCTGGCGCGCGATCGGCGCAGCGCTGCCGAAGCCGAAGGCGATCCTCTGCGTCTCCGCGCATTGGTACCTGCCGGCAACGCTCGTCACCGCGATGGAGAAGCCGCGCACGATTCACGACTTCGGCGGCTTTCCGCGTCCGCTTTATGAAGTGCAGTACGCGGCACCCGGCGATCTAGCGTTGTGCGAACGCGTGCGCGATCTCGCCGGCGCGCAGTTCGATGATCGATGGGGACTCGATCACGGCACGTGGTCCGTCCTCGTGCACGTCTTCCCGAATGCAGACGTGCCGGTCGTCCAGCTCAGCATCGACGAAACCCAGCCCGCCGAATTTCATTATGAGATCGGAACAAAACTCTCCGCGTTGCGCGACGAAGGAGTGCTCGTCATCGGCAGCGGCAACCTCGTGCACAACCTGCACACCTTTTCGTGGGGCGGCCATCCCGTCGAGCCGTTCGACTGGGCGGTGCGATTCGAAAAGAGCGCGTGCGAATGGATCATCGCCAATGATCCCGCGCCGCTCGTCGGCTACGAGAAACTCGGGCGCGACGCGATGCTCTCCGCGCCGACGCCCGATCACTACCTCCCGCTCCTCTACATCCTCGGCGCCCGCCGCGACGACGACAACGTGACGTTCCCCGTTGAAGGCGTCGACGGCGGGTCGGTATCGATGCTGACGGTGATGTTCGGGTGATTCCCCGCGCCCGCACCCGAACCCGCGCCCGCGCCCGCGCCCGAACCCGCTCCCGAGCCCGCTCCCGTGCCCGGGGCGGGTGGGCCGAGCAATCGCCGGCGATATACTTTCCCCATGTCGAGAGCCGCGGCGCTGCGCGAACACGACGATACGATTGATTCCGACCACATCGTCGTTCTCCATGACGTCTCATGGGAAGACTACGAGCGCATTCTCGAAATTCGCGGCGAACACTCCGCACCGCGAATCAGCTATTTGGAGGGGGAGCTCGAAATCATGAGCCCTGGGCAGGATCACGAGATCATCAAGTCCCGCATCGGACGACTGCTCGAGGCGTGGTGTATGGATCGCGGAATCGAGCTCGAGGCGGTCGGTAGCTGGACGCTCAAAAACAAACGGAAACGGGGCGGAGCGGAGGCCGACGAGTCCTACATCTTCGGTACGAAGAAACAGAGCCGGCCGCATCTCGCGATCGAGGTCGAGTGGACCCACGGCGGCATCGACAAGCTTGCGATTTACGAGAAACTCGGCGTTGAGGAAGTGTGGTTCTGGCGCAAAGGAGCCCTCGAGGTCTACATTCTCACCGACGGCAAGTTCACCGGGACGCCGCGCAGCAGACTCTTTCCCGAGCTCAATCTCGAGCTCCTAGTGTCGATGCTCGATCGCGACACGCTCACGCAAGCCGTGCGCGATTTCCGAAAAGCACTCCGCAAGAAATAAGCGGAGCGGCGGGTTTCCGCCCGCCGCTCCTTCGCGCTCACCACCGCCCGTTCCGCAAACTATCGATGTTGTACGCCTCGAACACACCTCCGCGGCGCCAGTCGCCGCTCAGCGTGATGCGGTCCCCGCGTCGCACGTCATTCAGATCGACGCCGCGGCGATTGCGGCTTCCGCCCGCCATCAAGACTTCGATGCGGCGTCCGCTGCGCGCGTCACGCACGAGCATCGTGCCGCGACGGAAGTCGACGCGCTCGACGATGCCGCTCACGGAGTCATTGCCGTATCCGTAGCCGTCGCGATAGCCGCGGTTGTCGCGATAGCCGCGGTTGTCGCGGTTGTCGCGGTTGTCGCGGTTGTCGTTGTAGTACGCGCCGTCGATGACGTCGCACGAGTCGGCGTAGAAGTCGTCGCCGCCGAAGTAGCCGCCGAGGCGGAGGCTCACGCCGATGCGAAGCTCGTTGTGACGTCCGCGGAAAGCCGACTGCGGAACGTGATACCAGCGATTGTCGCGTTCGAACTGCACGCGAAAGCCATCGCTCTCGCGGCTGAAGCTGCGCACCCGTCCTTCGAATGTCTGCGAGCGGCGGCTTTCATTGCGGGAGTTGTCCCGCCAGTCGCCGTTCGTCTCGTTTCGATGACGCGGTTCCGCAAACGCGGACGTTCCCGCCGTCATCGCCACCACTGCCCCAATTGCCACGATCTTCAATGTTTTCTTCATTTTGCCCTCCTGGGCCGATTGACTTCGGGCAGGACATTTCGCAACCGCTGCGCCAGGCGCGGCCGCGTTAGGCACCGCTTCTTGCAACAAACAGCGTCGGAGGACCCAACGAATGCTGAAGAGACTGGCAGTTGCGAGTCTGTTGGTCCTGCTGCTGCCGCTGCACGCGGCGGCGCTGGACACGCAGGACTTGCTCGCCCTCGTCGCCATGCCGCTCGCCGTCGCAGCGGTGTCGGAGATGACGAATGTTCCCCAGAACGATTTGATGGATGTCGTATCGCTGCTCAATCAAGCCGACGTTCCGCCGGCGCAGTTCGTCGAAGTCGTGCGCTACGTTCCCGTCGCGCTGGTGACGCCGGTCGAGACCGGACCGACGTTCGTGCAGTTCCTGCAAACGGAGGAGCAGCAGGGTTTGCGCGGGACGCAACTCGTGACCGTGATCGAAGACCGCTATCGCACGATCGGAGTACCCGCCGATCTCGACGTCGTCGCGCCGCGCGTCGTCGAAGTGAATCGCGACACGTTCGTGCCGGAGATCGTCCGCACGCGCGTGAACGAGATCGCGACGGCGAACGCCAACACGCCGCGTACACGATGGAGTGCGCACCCGCACGGCGGCCCGCCGGGACAGTTGAAGAAGATCGAAGGCGTGCAGACCGGAGCGGAGATCGTGCATCGCGATCGCGCGCCGAAGCCGAAGCATCGCAATCGTGAGGATCGCGTTGTCCGCGATCGGCAGGATCGCGTCGTCGTGGCTCAGCCGCGCACCGTCGTCGTCAATCCCGTCATGGTTCCGCGCGGCGACGATCGCGGAAACAAAGGATTGGCGCGCGGTCACGAAGGCGGCGGACATGGACAGGGACACGGACAGGGACAGGGACAAGGACACGGACAGGGCAAAGGCAAAGGAAAGGGGAACGGATGATGCGCACCGCGACTGCTCTCCTCTTTTCATTGCTTCTCGTCGCTGCGTGCGGCGGACGAGAGAAAACCGCGTCGACGACGACACCCGCGCAGCCGCAGGCGACGGCGTCGATCAACTTGACGCCCGAGCAGCTCGGCGAGCTCGGCGCGCAGATTCAGAAGAATCCCGACCGCGCGCAGGAGATCCTCAAACATCACGGCTTCACGCCGGAGTCGTTCGAGGTCGCGATCCGCAAAGTCACCGAGAACGCAGACGCGTCGCGGCGCTACGCCGCGGCGTACCGGAGGGCGAGCGCTTGAGTGCGCTCGCCTTTTGGGAATTTTCCTGCTCCTCTTGATAAACGCCTTTCGGTAGTGCTATCTTGACGTCCGTAAAGCCGTCATGCACTTCGACGACGACACGCTGTTTCGTTTCGCGGAAGGAACCTCGGACAATTCCGGGGAAATCGAGACCCATGTTTCCGCGTGCGGCGAATGCTCGCACCGCGTCGGCGGACACCGCGCGGTCGTCGATGCGCTTCGCAACGCCGATGTCTGGCACGACGATCCTCCCGCGCCGCGGCAGTTCGTCCTCGATGTCGTGACATTTGCGTCACGCGCAAAAGCCGAAGAAGAAAACGCGCGCGTTCTCTGCGACGAGATCCTCACCGGTCCGTCGTCGTGGTGGCCGCAGCGGCTTCGCAAAGCGCAGGACGCCTACACCGCGGGGATGGTGAAAGAGCTGCTGGAGCGGATGCGCCAGACGCTGGAATCCTCCCCCGCCGCCGCACTGCAAGTGACCGCGCTCGCCATCGACGTCGCGCATGCGCTCGACGTCACCACTTATCCGTGTGACTACGTCGTCAAGCTCCGCGCGCAGGCGTTCCGCGATCACGCGTTCGTGCTTTCGTTCATGGGCCGTTATCCCGAGGCGCTCGACTTCGCCGACCGCGCGAAACGTCTCTTCGACCAGGTTCCGCTGCCGGAGTACGACCTCGCGCGGCTCGCGCTGGTGCGCGCATCGATCCTGCGTTGTATCGACCGGGTTCCCGAGGCGGTGGGTCTCGCGCGTGAAGCGTCGGAGACCTTCCGCAAATACGGCGACATGTCGCGCTGGTCAACGGCGCGGATGTGGGAAGGAGCGTGCGTGCTCGAGAGCGGGCGTGTCCAGGACGCGCTGGAGATCTTCAAGTCGCTCGAAGGCGAAGCCGCACTCGACGACATCAGCCGCGTTCGTCTCATCAACAGCATTGCCGTCTGCTACCGCCAGCTTTCGCAGTTCGACACCGCGGCCCTCTACCTCAAACGTGCGGCCGAGGAGTTCGCGCTCCTGGGAATGGAGACCGAGGCCACCCGAAGCCGCAACAGTCTTGGACAGACTCTCCTCGCGGCGGGACACGCGCGCGAAGCGATTCCGGTGCTGCGGCAGACGTGGCGCGAATTCGAACAGCTCGATCTCGTCGCCGACGCGGCGCTCGCTGCATTGCAGCTCGCCGAAGCAATGCTGCACACGGGAAACGCTACGGAAGTCGCCGCCATCTGCCGCGACCTCATCGCTCGGTTCACCGCCGCCGGCATGACATCGCGCGCAATTACCGCTCTTTCCTTTCTGCGTGAGGCCGTCGCGATCGGTCAGGCAACACCGAGCCTCGTTCGTCATGTGTATGACTTCATGCGAGAGCTCCCGGCCGAGCGGCCTCGTCTCTTTGCGCTGGCTCCCGCGGATTCGCTGGGAGACTAGCCTCTCACCCGCGCCGCCGCCGCTTCGAGTCGCTGCCCGCGGCACGGCCAAAAAGCGTTCCCTTGGGCCACCGCCCGCGTCGGGTCGGTGTCCGTCTATTCATCTCACCGCAAGCGTAAGGACAGGAGGAATACCATGCATCAGACTATTCGCCGTTTCGCCGCCGCCGCTTCTCTCGCCATGATTCTCGCCGCCACGCCGGCCATCGCCGCCCCGGCGCGCGACAACGATCCGAAGGATCGCTCGTCAATCGTTCGCGTCGTGCAGGGAATCATCAAGAAGCTGTTCGGCGTGAAGACGACCGCGGAAATTCAGCCGCCGATCCCGGGACATCAATAGCTGCCTGGCCTCCCGGCCTCCGAGCCTCCGAGCCTCCTAGAGGTCTCCTGGTCTCCGAGTCTCCTGGTTTCCTAGGAGGCTAGGAGGCTGGGAGACCGGGAGGCTGGGTGGGCGGCGGCGTCAGGTCGCGGGCGTGCAGCGTGGAACGAGATCGCGGAGCAATCCCGCGACGCGATCGATCTCCTCGGCCTTCGTGAACCGGCTGAGCGAGAAACGCACCGTCGCGCGCGCGTCGTCGGGGGAGAGGCCCATGGCCAGCAGTACCGGACTCGGTTCGATGCGACCCGACGAACAGGCGGAGCCTGTCGATACGGCGACGCCGTTGAGATCGAGCGCGATCACGATTCCCTCGCCGTCCGCGCCGTGGAACGTGATGTTGCTCGTGTTGGGCACGCGCGGCGCGTCCGCACCGTTGATCGTGACGTCGAGCGACTCGGCGACGCGCGATTCGAGGCGATTGCGCAACTCGCTCATGCGCACGCGTGCAACGAGATCGCCGGCCATCGCCGCGGCCATTCCGAACGCCGCCGCCAGCGGAACATTCTCCGTTCCGGCGCGCCGCCGCCGCTCCTGCGCGCCGCCGACGATGTGCGACGACATCGCCACGCCGCGCCGCACGTAGAGCGCGCCGACTCCTTTCGGCGCGTGCATCTTGTGCGCGGAGATCGCCAGCGTGTCGCATTGAATCGCATTCACGTCGATGTCGATCTTCCCCGCGGCTTGCACCGCGTCGACATGAAAGTGCACGCCGCGCTCGCGGCAGGCGCGGCCGATCGCCTCGACCGGCTGGATCACACCTGTCTCGTTGTTGACCATCATCACCGTGACGAGGCGCGTATCATCGTGCATCGCCTCGATGACCTCTTCCGCGCGGACCGTGCCGCTTCGCATCGCCGCGACGAGGGTCACCTCGCAGCCGCCGCGCTCGAGCTCGCGAACGGCCTCAGCCACGGAAGGATGCTCGATCGCGCTTGTCACGATGTGGCAACGACCGCTCGCGCGGGTCGCGCCAAAAATCGCAGCGTTGTTAGACTCGGTGCCGCCGCTCGTAAAAACGATCTCGCGGGCCGTGGCGCCAAGCAGCCGCGCCACCGACTCGCGAGCCTCTTCGATCGTGCGGCGCGCAGCCTGGCCTTCTTTATGAATCGACGACGCGTTGCCGAAGACTTCTCGAAGCGAGGTTTCCAGAACGTGAAGCACGTCCGGATGAATCGCCGTGGTTGCGTTATTGTCGAGATAGATCCGCATCAATCAGGAAAATCATGAAACGAGCGATCGCAGTCGCACTGTCGTTTGCGTTTGCTACAACCATTCTCGCGCAAACCGGCACTCCCCCTCCTCCATCGAAAGATGAATCCGCGAAGAAACAGGCGCCGCCCGGCCAGGGCATCCGCAAGCTCGGCAAGCGCGAGCGGAAGGAAAAGATCTCCGCGCTCGACGTCCGCTTCCAGGATTTTCTGAGCGACGTCGAGCCGATCATCCTCGGCACGGAAGTCGACACCCTCCTGATGCTCGAGACCGACGCGCAGCGCGACGCCTTCATCGACGACTTCTGGCATCGCCGCGAAGTCGCGATGGGCACGACCGGCCGCGCGTTCCGCGACATGTACTACGCGCGTCTCGAAGTCGCGAAGTCGCAGTTCCGCAAGATATCCTCCGACCGCGCGAAAGTGTTTCTCCTCAACGGTCCGCCGGCGCAGGTCGTCCGCACGGAGTGCCAGAACATCCTCGTGCCGATGGAGATCTGGAAGTACCCGTCGCTCCCCGGCCTCGGCTACAACGTGCGGCTCCTCTTCTATCGCTCGCGCAACGGCAACGACTACAAACTCTGGAACCCGATCGGCGGCAACCTCGCGCTCGCGGAACTGATGACGCAGGAGGCGTTCGCGTTCTCGCGCAACGACGACTCGACCGTGCGGCGCACGTTCGACTCCGCGAGTCCATACAATGTCGTCAACCGCCTTCAGCTCGAATGCCGCGACGGCGACGAGATCCTGCGCACGATCACGCAGATGGTGCAGAGCCGCGTCGATCTCCTCAAATTGTTCGAGCCGCCGCAGATCAACAAGGAGGACGCGGACAAGCTGCTTCGTTCGCTCGTCATCTCCAATCCCAACGCGCCGAAGCTCACCGCCGACTTCAGCGTGCGCTATCCCGCGAAGAACGGCAGCCGCACGGACGTGCAGATGATGCTGCAGGTGCCGCGCGCGGAGATCACGCCGGCCGAAGTCGCGGGCGCGGAGGTCTACACGATCGACGTCACCGGCGAAGTGCTGAAGGACGGCGCGCTCTGGGAGAAATATCGCTATCGATTCGATTTCCCCGGCGACTTCAAAGGCGACAAGTTCCCGATCGTCATCGATCGCCTCCTGCGCCCGAACGCGTACGTCTCGCGCGTGAAAGTCATCGACGCCAATACCGGCGCGGAAGTGATCGTCGAGCAGCCGCTCGACGTCCCCGAGGTGTACACGCCGGCGGCGGAAGTCGCGGAGACGCGCGAGCAGGCGCCGCAGGAAAATCCCGCGCTGGCGACGACCGTCGCCGCGCTGAAAGCGGACGTCGTGAAAGACGAAGTCGCGCTGCGCATCGTGCCGCCCGACGAAGGATTCGTGAGCGGACTCAAGACCGTCGACACGATCGCCACCGGCAGCGCGATCAAGGCCGTCGAGTTCTGGCTCGACGGGCGCAAGATCGCCGTACGCCGCACCGCGCCGTACAGTCTCGACGTCGACTTCGGCGCCGTTCCGCAGATGCGCCGCATTCGCGCCGTCGCGCTCGACGCGAAAGGCAATCCCATCACCGGCGACGATCTCGTCATCAACACCGGCAGCGATCCGTTCCGCGTGCGCATCGTCTCGCCGCGCATCGCGCCGCACCTCACCGGCACGACGAGAGTGGAGCTCGACGTCAGCGTGCCGGACGGCGAAGAGCTCGACGGCGTGCAGCTGTTCTGGAACGAGACCAAAGTCGCGACGATGTTCGATCCGCCGTTCATCCAGACCGTCGACATTCCCGCGACCGAAGGCGTCGGCTATCTGCGCGCGGTCGCGACGTTGAAGGACGGCGCGACGCCTCCGGTCGAAGACGTGGTGCTGCTCAACACGCCCGCGTACATGGAAGAGTTGAACGTCCACCTCATCGAGCTGCCGACCTCCGTGATGATCAGCGGCAAGCCGGCAACGCAATTGCCGGAGAGTGCGTTCAAGATTCTCGACGAAGGAAAACAGGTCTCGATCGCGAAGTTCGAGTACGTGAAAGATCTGCCGCTGTCGGTCGGACTCGCGATCGACACGTCCGGATCGATGCAGCCGCGCATCGACGAGGCGGTGAAAGCGGGCGCGCAGTTTTTCCAGAGCGTGATGAAGAAAGGCGACAAGGCCTTCCTCGTCTCGTTCGACTCCGAGCCGCAGCTCGTGCAGAAGTGGTCGACGCGCATCGCCGACGTGCACGCGGGCCTCGCCAAGCTGCGCGCCGAAGAAGCAACCGCGCTCTACGACGCCGTCGTCTACTCGCTCTACAACTTCCTCGGCGTGCGCGGGCAGAAGGCGCTCGTCCTCATCACCGACGGCCGCGACACCAGCTCGAAATTCACGTTCGACCAGGCCGTCGAATACGCGCGCCGCGCCGGCGTGCCGATCTACGCGGTCGGCATCGGCATCCGCGGCAACGACTTGGACGTGCGCTTCAAACTCAGCAAGTTCTGCAGCGAGACCGGCGGCGCGACGTACTACATCGAACAGGCGCGCGACCTCGCGCACGTCTACGATCAAATCCAGGAAGAGCTCCGCTCCCAATACGTCCTCGGCTTCTACCCCGCGCCCGACATCAAGGCCGGCAGCAAGTGGCGCGAGATCGAAGTGAAGACGACCGACGGAAAAGTGAAGACCGTGCGGGGGTATTACCCATGAACGGTGCTGAGTGCAGAGTGCTGAGTGCTGAGATGGAACGCCGATCGCGGTGCACGTACCCGGCACCCGGCACGCGGCACCCGGCACTTCTCCGCGTCGTTGCTTTTCTCTTCCTCGCGCTCTTCACCTTCTTCGCACTCGCCGCCGACAAGAAACCGGAGCTCTCGCGGCGCGAGCGCAAGGATCGCATCGCCAAACTCGCCGAGCCGTACCGGCAGTTCCTGACCGAAGTCGGACCGATCATTCAAACGTTCGAGCGCGACGCGTTCCTGATGCTCGAAAGTGACGCGCAGCGCGACGCGTTCATCGACGACTTCTGGCGCCGCCGCGACATCGCGCGCGGCACGACCAACAACGCCGCGCGCAACGAGTACAACACGCGCCTCGAATACGTGCGCGAGAACTTCGAAGGCATCTCTTCCGACCGCGGCACGATCTATCTCGTGCAGGGACCGCCGCAGGGAATGATCGACGCGAAGTGCCAGCAGTACTTTCAGCCGCTGCAGATCTGGGGCTACGGCTACATCGAAGGCTACGGCCACGAAGTCCGCCTCCTCTTCTACCTGCCGCGCAATCAGCGCGAGTTCCGGTTGTGGGATCCCTTCACCGAGGGAATGGCGGCGCTGCAGTCGGACGACATCATGTCCAACCACGAGCAGTTCACGATGGAGGACGTCGCCAACAACTGCCGCAACGGAGAAGAGATCGTCGCCGCGCTGGCGATCATGCAGAACAACCAGTACAAGCTCCGCGACATCTTCAAGCCGCCGGCGATCAACGAAGAAGACATCGGCAAAGTCCTGCGCGCGTCCGTCCTCCTCGACAACAGCGCGCCGAAGCTCGCCGGCGCCGAACAGAAGATCACTTACCCCGCCGCGAAAGGCGCGAAGACCGACGCGCAGCTGACGATCATGGTTCCGCGCGCGCAGCTCAAGACCACCACCGCCGGCGCGAGCACGGTGTACACGATCGACGTCGTCGGCGAAGTGTTGCGCGACGAGAAGATGTGGGAGCGCTATCGCTATCGTTTCGATTTCCCCGGCGACATCAAGGACGAGAAGCTGCCGATCGTCATCGATCGCTTCCTCAAGCCGGCCACGTATCGCTCGCGCGTGAAGATCACCGACGCCTCGTCGAGAGCGCAGACGATCATCGAGGCCGATCTCGTCGTGCCCGAGCTGGAGATGCCGAAGACCGCGGAGTCGGAGACGCTCGACGTCATTCGCGAAGACGTCCAGTCGACGCGCGCGACGCTGCGCATCGTGCCGCTCTCCGAGAGCGTGATCAGCGGACTGACGACCATCCAGACGATCGTCAGCGGCAGCGGCATCAAGGCCGTCGAGTTCTGGCTCGACGGAAAGAAGATCGCGACGCGTCACGCGCCGCCGTACACGCTCGACCTCGACTTCGGCACCGTGCCGCGCTCGCGGAAGATCCGCGCCGTCGCGCTCGACGCGCATGACCTCCCGATCACCGGCGACGAGATCGTGATCAACACCGGCACCGATCCGTTCCGCGTGCGCATCGCGTCGCCCAGGGTCGCGCCGAAGCTCAGCGGACCGACGCGCGTGGAAGTGGAAGCGCGCGTGCCGGAAGGAAAAGAGCTGGCATCGGTCGATCTGTACTGGAACGAGACGAAAGTCGCGACGATGTTCGATCCGCCGTTCGTGCAGACCGTGAACATCCCGTCGACTGAAGGCGTCGGCTACTTGCGCGCCGTCGCGACGCTGAAGGATCCCGACGCGGAACCGGTCGAAGACATCGTGATGGTGAACACGCCCGACTTCATGGAGGAGATCAACGTTCACCTCGTCGAGCTGCCGACGACGGTATTGCGCGACGGCAAGCCGGTCAACGATCTGAAGCAGGACGCGTTCAAAGTCCTCGACGACGGGAAGCCGGTCTCGCTCGCGAAGTTCGAGTACGTGAAGGATCTGCCGCTCTCGATCGGCATGGCCGTCGACGCTTCGGGATCGATGGACGCGAAGATGGCCGCCGCGCGCGCTGCCGGCTCGGCGTTTTTCCAGAACGTCATGCGCAAGGGCGACAAGGCCTTCCTCGTCGCGTTCGACACGCAGCCGCACATGGTGCAGAAGTGGTCGCAGGATACGAGCGAGATCAACAGCGGCCTCGCGAAACTGCGCCCCGAAGAATCGACCGCGCTGTACGACGCCGTCGTCTACTCGCTCTACAACTTCCTCGGCGTCAAAGGGCAGAAAGCGCTCGTCCTCGTCACCGACGGCAAAGACACCTCGTCGAAATTCTCGTTCGAACAGGCGCTCGAGTACGCGCAGCGCGCGGCCGTTCCGATCTACACCATCGGCATCGGCATCCGCGCCACCGAGCTCGAGACGCGCAGCAAGCTCAATCGCTTCTGCACCGAGACCGGCGGCACGCCGTACTACATCGACAACGCCACCGAGCTCACGAAGATCTACAACGACATTCAGAACGAGCTCCGCTCCCAATACGTCCTCGGCTTCTATCCCCCCGCGGACGTAAAAGCGGGCGGCAAGTGGCGCGAAGTGACGGTGCAGGTTGCAGACGGAAAGGTGAAGACGATACGGGGGTACTACCCGTGACCTGTCATCCCGAACGGAGTGAGGGACCTGGGCGGGCGGGGCGCGAAATGCGTTCGCCGCAGCCCCACCCGCCCAGGTCCCTCGCTACGCTCGGGATGACATTGTGTTTGCTCGTGGCATGCACGCTGTCAGCCGCCGACGCGCCTCTCACCCGCGCCGAACAGCAGAAGCGCTTAGCTGCCCTCTCCGAAGAACACCGGCAGTTCCTCATCGACGTCGAGCCGCTCATGCAGCCGGCCGAACGCGACGCGTTCCTGCGTCTCGAGACCGGCGCGCAGCGCGACTCCTTCATCGAAGACTTCTGGCGCCGCCGCGACATCGCGCGCGGCACCACCAATCACGCCGCGCGCGCCGAGTACACCGAGCGCCTCGACTTCGTGAAGCAGAACTTCGAGAAGGTCAACTCCGATCGCGGCAAGGTCTATCTGCTGCAGGGACCGCCGATCGAAATTCTCGACATCAACTGCCCGTCGGAATGGCAGCCGATCCAGATCTGGCGCTATGACTACATCGAAGGACTCGGACACGACTTCTGGCTGATCTTCTATGTGCCGCGCGGGTTTCGCGAATACCGCCTCTGGCAGCCGATCAAAGGACGCCTCGCCTGGATGTCGGTCGACGATCTCCGCGCCGACCGCATGGCGAGCCTGATGCCGGGCGGCGGCGGCTGCCGCAACAGCGACATTCTCGCCAAGGCGATCGGCATCGTGATCGAAGACGCCGATCACGTTCCACGCGTAACGGAAGTGCCGCGCGTGAACGACGAAGACATGAGCCGCCTCCTGCGCGCGGCCGTGCTCAGCGATCCAAACGCCCCGCCCCTCGGATGCGCGGACATGAGCGTCGCGTACGCGCGCGGCATCGGCCTGAAGACCGACGCGCAGATCACGATCTACATCGCGCGCGACCAGCTGAAGACCACGACCACCGGCGGCGTGTCGGTCTACACCGTCGACGTCACCGGCGAAGTGATCCGCGACGGCAAGATGTGGGAGAAGTATCGCTATCGCTTCGATTTTCCGGGCGACATCAACGAAGACCGCCTGCCGATCGTCATCGATCGATTGCTGCGGCCGGCGACGTATCAGTCGCGCATCAAGATCGCCGACGCGACGACGCACGCGCAGACGATTCTCGAAGACGTGCTCGTCGTCCCGCAGATCGCGACGCCGCAGAACAACGAGTCCAACACCGTCGACGCGATTCGCGAAGACATGATGTCGTCGCGCGCATCGGTGCGCATCGTGCCGCTGCCCGACGGCGTGATCTCCGGCGTCACCACGATCGCCACGATCCTCGGCGGCAGCGGCATCAGCGCCGTCGAGTTCTGGCTCGACGGAAAGAAGATCGCTACGCGCCGCCGCCCGCCCTACGCGCTCGACCTCGACTTCGGCACCATGCCGCGCGCGCGGCAGATCCGGGCCGTCGCCCTCGACTCGCACGACGCCGTCATCACCGGCGACGAGATCCTCGTCAACGGCGGAGGCGATCCGTTCCGCGTCCGCATCGTCTCGCCGCGCATCGCGCCGAAAGTCCACGGCCCGACGCGCGTCGAGATCGAGGCGCACGTCCCCGCCGGCAAGGAGCTCGGCGCGATCGAGCTCTATTACAACCAGCGCCGCGTCGCCACGATGTACGACTGGCCCTTCGTGCAGACCGTGAACATCCCCGCGACCGACGGCGTTGGATACCTGCGCGCCGTCGCCACGCTCAACGATCCCGACGCCGCGCCGATGGAAGACGTCGTAATGATCAATACGCCGGCGTTCATGGACATCGTCGACGTGCATCTCGTCGAGCTGCCGACGACCGTGCTGCGCGGCGGGAAACCGGTGAATGATCTCAAGCAGGATGCGTTCAAAGTGCTTGACGACGGAAAGCCGGTCGAGCTGGCGAAGTTCGAGTACGTGAAGGACCTGCCGCTCTCGATCGGCATGGCCGTCGACACCTCGTCGTCGATGGATCCGAAGATGGCGATGGCGCGCGGCGCGGCGGCGGAGTTTTTCCGCAACGTCATGCGCAAGGACGACAAGGCGTTCATCGTCGCGTTCGACTCGCAGCCGCACATCGTGCAGACCTGGTCGTCGAGTCTCAACGAGATCAACGGCGGCCTGGCGAAATTGCGCGCCGAGGAGTCGACGTCGCTCTATGACGCCGTCGTGTATTCGCTCTATCACTTTCAGAACGTGAAGGGACAGAAGGCGCTCGTGCTCGTTACCGACGGCAAAGACACGGCGTCGAAATTCACCTATGAGCAGGCGCTCGAATATGCGCAGCGCGCCGCGGTGCCGATTTACGCGGTCGGCCTCGGCATTGGCAAGCTCGAGCTCGACACGCGCGGAAAACTCGGCCGCCTCTGCGCCGAGACCGGCGGCACCGTCTACTACATCAACGAAATCCGCGACCTGATCAAAATCTACAATGACATTCAGGACGAGCTTCGCTCACAATACCTTCTCGGCTTCTATCCGCAGGCCAAAGGCACGCGCTGGCGCGAAGTCAGCGTGAACGTCGCCGACGCGAGAGTGAAAACGATTCGCGGCTATTACCCCTGACCTGAAAATTCTCGTTCCCCTTCCTCTTGAGGGACAGACACCCGCGCCGGTTGCGTCCGGATCAATCTTGCGCGCGCGGCCTCCACTTCCGCGACCACTGGAATTGACGATACCGTATCGGTCTCATTCGGAAATGCGAGATTCCGCATCGCCGCGTGAATATTGAGACGTCCGCGCAGGTCCGCGAGGCTTCCATTACAGCGACGGATGGTGTCCGCCGTCAGCAGCAGCACGAGACTGTTGCGCGTGCGGGCGAGCACACACGGCAGAGGCTCGCTGCCGACGGCCGCCTTCATTTCCGCGGTCAACTCGTCTTTGTGAACGTAATCGACCGGAACGCCGATCGTGTCGCGGCACGTTTTCCATTCCGCTTTTTCACCGGCCAGCGAATGCGTCAGCGCACAAAGCGGACAGCCATTGATGCTCAACAGCTTCTTGGCGGAATCGACGATCGCGGCCAGCGTCCCGGAATTTGCGTTGTAGGCAAAGTACAGACGCGTAATCAGTTCTTTGTCCATGTGGCAAGCTATCCCCCCGCCCGCGCGTTGCAACGCCGAGGCCAGAGGGGACGCCATCTCCCCTTCCGCGCGCTATTCGTGACGGACGGCGAGCCTACGGATCACAACATCCGCCCGGCGCATAGCCGGCCTTGATCGCTTCATCGCGGGTCTTGAACTTCGCCGTACAGTTCGTACAAGACGCGTACCTGCACGTCGCACGATGAAATTTATGCGAACGCGTATTTCCGAAATACTGAGCGTCCGCATTCGGCGCAACCTTCGCTTGCGCGTCAGCCGGACCGCATGACCCGCATGGACGATTGCTGGCATCGACGGACGGGCTACGCGTAGTACCGTGAAACGGCTCGTTCGCGTGCACCAACAGAAATGCAATTGCTGCCGCGAACCATAGGGCCGCCCAAGCTGCCTGATCCCGTCTCATGACGATCGCCGCGCCACCTTCTTCATCGACTGGTGTGTCTACTCATACAACACGATTCAATGCAGAAGGAGGGGTTCCGGAAAAGTTTTGTGGGTGCCGCTGCCCTCAGCGGCACCGCCGGCTTTGCCGGCTGGCGGCGCTTTCGTGCCGCTGCGACCGCTGAAGGCAGCGGTCGCCACATTCTCACGAAAGCAGTGGAGCGGCGGCCGCCCTCGGCCGCCGAAAAACAGGAGGGACGGGGGATTCCTCGCTTAATCCCCCTGCGTCACGTGCTCTTTCCGCTCCTGCGCCGCGCGTTCGCGTTCCGCTGCTTTTTCCGCGCGTCTGCGATTCGCTTCTTCTTTCAATCGCTTCGCGATCGCGGTGCCGGTCTCGGTCGTGGCGAGTCCGCCCTCGGCGGTCTCGCGCAGTCCGCGCGGGAGGGAGCGGCCGATCCGCACCATCGCCTCCACGATCTCGTCCATCGGAATGACGGATTCGACTCCCGCGAGCGCGAGTTGCGCCGCTGTCAGGCCGTGCACGGCGAAGAGCGCGTTGCGTTTCACGCACGGCACTTCCACCAGTCCGCCGACCGGATCGCACACGAGGCCGAGAGTGTTTTTGAGCGCGAGCGCGGCCGCGTGAATCGACTGACGCGTATTGCCGCCCATCATGTAAGCGACGCCCGCGGCTCCCATGGACGACGCCACGCCGACTTCGTTCTGGCATCCGCCCGCCGCGCCGGAAATGTTCGCCGACAGCGCGATGATCGAGCCGATTCCGCCCGCCACCACGAGCGCGCGCACGGTCGTCTCCGGATCGACGTTACGCTCTTCTTCGAGCGCCAGCAGCATCCCCGGGACCACGCCGCCCGCGCCGGCCGTCGGCGCCGCGACGATCACGCCCATCCGCGCGTTCTCACCCATCACCGACAGCGCGTACAACTCCGCCTTGACGGTAAGAGGATCGAGGAACGTGCGTCCTTCCTGAAACGCCCTGTTCAACAGCTGCGCTTCGTGCCCGACCAGCCGCCCCATCGACTCGCCGCTGCTGCTCTTCCCGCGCTCCACACAGTCGCGCATTACCGCGCGCCGCTTGCGCAGCGCCTCGACGATCTGCTCCGCGGGAACCGCGTGCTCCTGCTCGTCGGCTTCGAGAAAGACGTCCGCAAGATCGCGCGTCGCGGCGATCTCTTCGAGTTGCTTGAAAGATTCGATCATTTTGTCAGTTTATCCCGCGCGCAGACGCGGGATCTCCGGTTACACCGCGCGAAGCTCTCCTACGGGCGCAAAACACAACACCGCGGCGGTTCGATCTCTTCATTGGTGCTGCTGATCGCGGTGTCACCCGAGATCCCGCGTCTGCGCGCGGGATAAACTGAAAAAACTCACGGGATGCGGTCGAGATACCGCGCATCCTCCACGTCCTCTGCGGAACAGATGCGGCGCAGCGCCTCTTCCGATAATGGCGAGTCGACGTCGATCTGCATGAACGCGTCCTTGCCGCGCTGTTTGCGCGAACAATAGAGCGACGCGATATTGATTCCTTCTTCCGCAATCGCTTTCGTCACCTCGGAGATCATGCCCGGCCGGTCGCGATAGAACAGCAGCAGCGTCGGCGAGTCGCCTTTGAAGCGCGTCTGAAAGCCGTTGATCTTGAAGACTTCAATCACCCCGCCGCCAATCGACGACCCGACGATCTCCGCTTCGCGCCTGGGACCCTTGATCGCCACGCGCACCGTGTTTGGATGCACATCACCGAGGTCCTCCTCGGCGAACTCGATCGTCACCCCCATCTGCTCGGCGATGCGAATCGCCTCGGGGATGCGCGGATCGTCGACATTCAACCCGATCGCCCCGCCGACGAGCGCGAAGTCCGACCCATGCCCGCGATACGTCGCCGCCAGCGGCGGATGCAGAAAGAAATGCACCTCGACCGGATCCTCATCAATGATCTCGTGCGCCACGCGCCCGAGACGCGCCGTGCCGGCCGTGTGCGAGCTCGAGGGGCCGACCATCACCGGACCCATGACGTCGAGAATGCTGACTTTGCGATCGTGGCGTGTGGCCATGCGGGGACGAAGTCTATCCGAGTCTGCTGCCCGGCACATCGTGCATCGCTGATGCTGCTGAGAACATGCAGAAGCCCTGTCGGAGGAGTTAGCCCGACGGAGCACGGTTCGAAAAAATGACGACGCCGCACGGGATGCGTGAAGAAGTTCACGAACCCCAGATGAACTTGCGAATCAGCCGGGTATGACTTACTATCATACTATGGCACGAGCGAAGATTGCGATCACAGTCGACGAACAGGCGCTTGCGGAGATCGACCGGTTGGTGCAACAGGGTGTCTTTCCGAATCGAAGCAAAGCGATTGAAGACGCACTCCACGAACGCATCATGCGTCTCCAGCGTTCGAGACTCGCTCGTGAATGTGCCAAGCTCGTCAAGTCCGAAGAGCAGGCGATTGCTGATGAAGGTTATGTTGGGGAGGGCGAATGGCCCGAATATTAAGAGGCGATATCTACTGGGCTGAGCTCAACCCTGTGGTCGGCCACGAACAAGCAGGCGAGCGACGGGTCATTATTCTCAGTCACGATATTTTCAATGAACGCTCGGGGACGGTGATCGCAATTGCTGTCAGCAGTCAGGAGCCACGCGCCGGCTTTCCACTTACCCACGAAATCACGAGTGTCAGACTGCCGAAGCGATCATGGGCGAGAATCAGCCAAATCCGAACGTTATCGACCGAGCGGCTCGGCAAGAAAGTGGCTCATGTTACGCCAGAGGAACTCGAGCGCATTGTTGAAGGTCTAAACGAGATCATCGCAGGCTAACGGCGACGCGTCGAACCGCTGCGCACTAAAACTTTGGTATGGCAAACCTATGGTCACTCGAATCGTGTCCACTAGCTCTCTTTGACGGCACACCGTGACGGTAGTCACGGTCTGGGGTACGCGAGCGGCGAAATATTGATCGGATGCGGTCACTCCGGCTTGTCGCTCTCATTCCGTGCCTTCTTCTGTGTGGCTGCATGGCAACGCTTGTCGACCACATGACGGGCGAAGATGAAGCGAAAGCCATTCGCAAGACGGGAAGCGCCGCACGAGCGCGTGTTCTCCAGATCTGGGACACCGGCATGACGCTCAATCACGATCCGGTCGTCCGCTTCCGGCTGGAGGTGCACGCCGAGGGCGTCGAGCCGTTCGAGGCGACAACCAACGCTATAATCGGTCGATTGGACATTCCGCAAATCCAGCCCGGCGCGGACTTGCCGGTCAGGTACGACCCCTACGATCACACGCGCGTGGCACTCGATCTCTATACGGGCCGAACATAGGGTAGGAAAGCGCGCTTCCACGGCACTCCCTGTTTGAGGAGGCAATATGGAAACGCTGGCAGTCCTGGCATCGCTGGCGGCGATCGCGATCTCGATTTACGCTTTGACGTTTCAGAAGCGGCTCGAGCACGAAATTGCTACGCAGACGCTGATCCACAATCAATATGAGCTCTGCCGCGTGCTCGACCTTTTGAGGGTCGACCATCCCACTGCAGATCTCAAATCACCGGCCGAGGACTGATACGCCCGGTTTATACTCCCGCTCGCTCTCATGGCCGAGAAGACTCGCATTCTCGTCGTCGACGACGACGCTCCGATTCGCTTGCTCATGCGCACGGTCCTGCGCGAGTTCGGCTTTGATCCGGTCGATGCGGCCGGCGGGGTGCAGGCAATCGAAGAAGCGCGCAGGTCGACGCCCGATTTGATTCTGCTCGACCGCAACATGCCGGGCATGTCGGGCGATGAGACACTGCGGGCGCTGCGGGCGGAGCCGGCGCTGGCGCAGGTGCCGGTCCTGATCCTCAGCGGCGCACCGATCGAGCCGGACGAGTTGCGCCTCCTCGGCGCAGACGGCGCGGTGCTCAAGCCGTTCGACGTGACGGAGTTGGTGAAGGCGATTCGCAACCTCATTTAACGACGGTCGGAACGCCGGGCATCCGCGCCGGCTGGAAAATCGGCGTCCCGCCCCGCCGTGCGATCACGTGAAAATGACCGGCGATGGGGATAAAAACATCCAGGGATGGGATTTAAGCCATCGGCGATGGGATAAAAACCATCCGCGATGGGATAAAAGCCAGCCGCGATGAGATAAAAACCAGCTGCGATGGGATAAAAGCCAAAGGCGATCACATAAAGGCTCGCAAGAGCCAATTCCCCGGTCTCGCCAGCCGAAAACCAGGGCGAACAACTGCCCCAAGCGCAAAGCGGCGGCGTTAGCCGCCGCAGTCCAAAGTGCTACAGTTTGCGCATGACGCAAGCCATCAACGATCTCGTCCGCACCGCCGTCTTCGGCGACGACGATGCGAGAGCCGCGGCGCGGCGCACGATCCATCTCGAGGCGCGCAATCGCGGCGCGATTTCTTCTTCGATTCTTCCGCTCTATCGCGCGATCGGACGCAAGGAAGCCGCGCGCAGGTTCACTGTCCCCGCTTTCAATATTCGCGCGCTGACTTACGACGTCGCGCGTGCACTTTTCCGCGCGGCGATGCGCAACCACGTCGGGCCGTTCATCTTCGAGATCGCGCGGAGCGAGATCGGGTACACGGAACAACGCCCCGGCGAATACGCGGCGTGCGTGCTGGCGGCGGCGATCGCGGAAAACTATCGCGGGCCGGTATTCATCCAGGGCGATCACTTTCAGGCGAGCGCGAAGAAGTGGGCGACCGAGGACGGGAAACAATCGGAGATCAGGGCGCTGGAGTCGCTGATCGACGAGGCGCTCGCCGCCGAGTTCTTCAACATCGACATCGACACGTCCACGCTCGTCGATCTCTCCTTCCCCACGCGCGACGAACAGCAGCACACGAACTACACCTACACCTCGCACTTCACGAAGTACATCCGCGCGCGGCAGCCGAAGGGGATCGAGGTCTCGATCGGCGGCGAGATCGGCGAGGTCGGCAAGTACAACACGCAGCCCGACGAGGTCCGCGCCTACATCGACGGCGTCCGCCGCCTCCTCGGTAATCCGGGCATGGCGAAGATCTCCGTGCAGACCGGCACGTCGCACGGCGGCGTTCCGCTCGCCGACGGCTCGATCGCGCAGGCGAAGATCGACTTCGACGTGCTGCGCGAGACGACGCGCATCTGCCGCCAGGAGTACGGCATCGCGGGCTCGGTGCAGCACGGCGCGTCGACGCTGCCGGAAGAGGTGTTCAACAAGTTTCCCGAAAACGACGCCGTGGAGATCCATCTCGCGACCGGCTTCCAGAACATGATCCTCGACGCGCCGTCGCTGCCGCACGAGATGAAGGAAGAGATCCGGCAGTTCTGCTTCGATCACTGCATGGACGAGCGAAAAGACGGCGAGACGGACGAGCAGTTCGTCTACAAGACGCGCAAGAAAGCGATCGGCCCGTTCAAGAGGCGGATGTGGGACCTGCCGCCGGACGCGAAGCAGCCGATCATTGACGCGATCGAAGCGAAGTTCGAGTTCCTGATGGAGAAACTCGGCGTCTTCAACACGCGCGACGTGACGAAGAAGCATATCCCGCTGCGCCCGGCCGACCTGCCGGAGTATGCGGCCGCGTCAGCGGAGCTGACGGCGGCGGCGACGGTGGATCCGAACGAAGGGGAGTAGGTGGGCCTCCGAGCCTCCAAGTAGAACGTCAATCTTGAAACGTTGGCCTGTGGTGCTTTCGCGTCATGTGCTGAGTGCTGGGTGCTGGGTGCTGAGTCAGAAGCGGAGCTACCCAGCACCCAGCACCCAGCACTCAGCACGCGCGGCCCACAAGTAAACAATCTTGTCGACTCTACTAAGAGGCTTGGAGGCCGGGAGGCCAGGAGGCCATAGGAGCGGCGGGCCAAAGCCCGCCGCTCCTACGTTCCTACATCCTCTTCACTGCCACGAACGCGAGCAGCGCCATGAGCGTGAGGAGCATCCACATCGACAGCGTCGGAACTGCCTCTCCCGGAGCGCCCGGACCACCCTGATCGACGATCACACCGTCGACCGGAGTGTCGTCGCCGATTCCGCCGTCGGTCAGCGAGAAGTCGACGCGCCGCGGGTGCAGCGAGCCCACGGTTCCGGTGCTGAACGTCGCCGGAATTCCGTACCACTGCTGCGGACCGCCCGGAGGATTGGGACCAAACTTCCGGTACACCGACGTCGCGGCGCTGCCGTAGACGAAGAGCGAGAACGTCGCCGACGAGCAGGGCGCGCGGAAAGAGATCAGGCCATGGGGATAGTGGACATGGGCGTCGGAAACTGGCTGCGCGCCCTCGGTCGTCACCGAAACCTGCTGCAGCGGACAGCTCGACTGCAACGTCAGGTAACCGGAACCGGTTGCGGCGGGAAGCGAGGCCACGGTGCTCTGCTGGTAGTCGGGGATGCCGTCGCCGTTGCCGTCGCCGCCGTTCGGCGCGGCCTGCTCGACCGCATCACCGACACCGTCTCCGTCAACATCGCCATTCGGGCCCGCGGTGCCGCCATTGCCGGTGTTGTCGGTGTTGTTCGCGGTGTTGGGATCGAAGTCCTGACCGGTGACGGTCGCGCTGTTGTCGAACGCACCGGCGGCGTTGATCACCGCCGTCACGTTGATGGTGCGCGGCTGGCCGACGAGAAGCGGAGGAACGATCGTGCATGGCAGCGACGTGCACCCGCCGCTCACATTGGTGATCGTGAGATTCGTCGGCGTATCGGTGAGCTGGACGTTCGCGGCCGGCGTCGGACTGCTGTTCAACGCCACGAGCGTGTAGCTGATCGACTGGCCGGCGGAGTACGGTCCGGCCGTGTTGAGCGTCTTGGTGATCGACAGATCGACGACCGCGGTCGAGCCGCCATTGCCGGTGTTGTCGGTGTTGTTCGCCGTGTTCGGATCGAGCTCGCTCGGCGTCGCCGTCGCGCTGTTGTCGAACGACGTCGAGGTGATGGTCGCCGTCACGGTGATGGTCGTATTCGCGCCGCTGGCGAGGCTGGCGATCGTGCAGGGCACGAGCGCGCAGCCGCTTCCGCTGACGTTCGTGATCAGCAGGTTCGTCGGCGTATCGGCGACCACAATGTTCGTCGCCGTCGACGGGCCGGCGTTCGCCACGACCAGCGAATACTGGATGGACTGACCGACCGTATACGGGCCGGCCGTGATGAACGACTTCGTCATCGACACGTCCGCGGCCGGCACGGCCGTACCGCCGGCGGTGCTGGTGTTGTTCGCGGTGTTGGGATCGAAGTCGTTGCCGTTCGCGGTGGCGGTGTTGCTGAACGCGCCGCCGCCATTGATCGTCGCCGTGACGGTGATGGTTCGCGTGTTGCCGATGACCATGAACGGCGGGCTGGTCATGGAGCACGGGAACGACGCGCAAGCGCCGCCGCCGCTGACGTTGAGGGTCTGAATGGTCATGTTCGTCGGCGTGTCATTGACGACCACGAATCCCGCGGGCGAGGGGCCGGCGTTGTGCACCGTGAGCGTGTAGGTGACGGTCTCACCGGCGTAGTACGGTCCGGCGGTGGTGAACGCTTTCACGATCGACACGTCGGCCGAGGCCGTGGCCACATCCACCGCGAGACTGCTGTTGTTCGTCGAGACCGGATCGATCTGATCCTCGGTCACACTCGCGGTGTTCGTGAACTGGCCCGGATTGTCGATCAACGTCGTGACGGTGATGTTGACGGTCGCGCTCGCGGCCAGCGAGGCGATCGTGCACTGGACGTTCTGATTGTGGCCCGCCGGGACGCTCGCTCCCGTGCAACCGCCGCCGCTCATCGACTGGACGGACAGGCCGACCGGATGATCGAGCACCACGATATTCGTGGCCGTGTCGGGACCATTGTTCGTCACCGCGACGTTGAAGGTGATCAGGTCGGCATTGCGATACGGACTCGGAGTCACGAACGTCTTCACCACGGCGAGATCGGCGGACGGACTGGTGGTGCCGCCGGCCGTGCTGGTGTTGTTGGACGTATCGGGATCGAAGTCGTTGCCGTTCGCGGTGGCGGTGTTGCTGAACGCACCGGCGGCATTGATCGTCGCCGTGACGGTGATGGTCCGCGTGTTGCCGAGGACCATGAACGGCGGATTGGTCATCGAGCAGGGGAACGACGCGCAGGCGCCGTAGCCGCCGTTGACGGTGACGGTATGGATGGTCATGTTTGTCGGCGTGTCGTTGACCACCACGAATCCCGCGGGCGATGGGCCGGCGTTGTGGACCGTGAGCGTGTAGGTGATGGTCTCGCCTACGTAGTACGGACCCACGGTATCGATGGTCTTGACGATCGAGACGTCCGCCGACGACGTGGCCACATCCACGGCCGTGCTGCTGTTGTCCGACGTGTCGGGATCGAACTGATCGGCCGTGGCGCTTCCCTGGTTCGTGAACTGGCCCGGACCGTCGATCAACGCCGTGACGCTGATGTTCTCGGTCGCGCCCGACGCCAGCGAGGCAATCGTGCACTGGACATTCTGATTGTGTCCCGCCGGCACCGACGCGCCATTGCAGTTGCCGCCGCTGACGGATTGGACGGAGAGGCCGACCGGATGATCGAGCACCACGACGTTCGTGGCGGTGTCGGGACCGTTGTTCTTCACCGCGATGTCGAACGTGATCACATCGCCGTTGCGGTACGGAGCCTGGGTGACGAACGTCTTGACCACGGCGAGGTTGGACGTCACGCTCGCCGAGCTTCCCGCCGTGCTGCTGTTGTTCGACGTGTCCGCATCGAAGTCGGGACCGTTGATCGTGGCGGTGTTGCTGAACGCGCCGGCGGCATCGATCGTGGCCGTGACCGTGATCGTGCGGGTGTTGTTGATGACCATGGCCGGGATCATCGTGCAGGGGAAATTCGAGCAGGCGTTGCCGCCGCTGACGCTGACCGTTTGAATGGTCATGTTCGTCGGCGTGTCGTTGACGACGACGTTCGCCCCGGGCGACGGACCGGCGTTGTGAACCGTCAGCGTGTAGCTGATGGTCTGCCCGACGAAGTACGGGCCGGCCGTGCTGATGGCCTTGACGATGGAGAGATCCGCCGACGCCGTGGCGATGTCGATCGCCGTCGACGAGTTGTTCGAGGTATCGGCATCGAACTGGTCGGAGCTGACGCTCGCCGTGTTGGTGAACTGGCCCGGATTGTCGATCAGGATTGTGACGGTGATGTTCTCAGTGACGCCCGACGCCAGCGAGGCGATGGTGCACTGCACGTTCTGATTGTGTGCTGCCGGCGTCGACGCGCCAGTGCAGTTTCCGCCGCTCACCGACTGCACGGAGAGACCGACCGGATGGTCGAGCACCACGACGTTCGTCGCCGTCGACGGACCGTTGTTCGTCACCGCGATGTTGAACTGGATCGTATCGGCGTTGCGGTACGGACTCTGGGTGATGAACGTCTTGATCACGGATAGGTTCGCCGCAGGATTGACCGCCGTCGTCTCCGTGTCGCTGTTGTTGGTCCCATTGGGATCGGAGCTCGTGGTGGAGACGGTGGTGGTGTTGGAGATCGTCATTCCAGCGACCGACGCGTCGGGAGTGACGGTGAGCGTGAACACGGCGCTGCCGACGGCGAAGCTCGGATTGTTGCACGTGACCGTGCCGCCCGAGCCGACCGCCGGCGTCGTGCACGACCAGCCGGCCACGTTGGGCAGCGACACGAACGTCGTGCCGCTCGGCAGCGTGTCCGTCCATTGCGCGGGCGCCGTGTCGGGGCCGCCGTTCGAGACCGTGATCGTGTACGTCAGGCTCGCGCCGATATTGACCGGATCGGGCGAGTCGTCCTTCGTCACCGAGACATCGGCAACCGCGAAGAGGCCGAGAAGCACCGGGTCGTGATCCGACGCGCGGTACGGCGAAGACGGCTGGAACACGACGCGCGGCGGAACGAGTGCGGAGCCGTCCGGCTTCTCTTCGAACGTGGACTCGCCGACGTCCTTGATTTCGTCGTTGTAGTCGAAGAGGTCCACCTCGTCGGCGTTGATGTGCCATGCATCGGCGCCGGTGACCTGCGGAAGCATCGACGCGCTGGCGAAGCCGTAGTCGAGGTGGCCGAGCTGCGCGTCGAACAGGTACGAGTACGCGTTCGCGCCGTGGAACAAGACCTCGAGATCGGTGTAGCCGCCGGCGACGATCGTGTTCACCGGGTCTTCCTTCGCGTACGAGTTGAAGTCGCCGAGGAGGATGACGTCGGGGTCGCCCGCTGCCGGGAGCACCGTGCTGTTGATCCAGGTGAGTAGACGTGTGGCTTGCGCGTTGCGCGTGCCGTTGAAGCAGCCCTGGCCGTCGCCTGCATCGGCATCAGCGCCAGTGCCCGGGCAGCCCTTCGATTTGAAATGGTTGATGACGACCGTGAATCGCTGGCCGAAGGCCGGATTCGCCGCGTCGACCACGTCGAACGTCTGCGCCGTCGGCGGCCGGTTGTGGATCGGATCGAGGTCGGAAAGCGGGGAGCCGACCGGGGAGACGATGCCGGTGCGGTAGATCTGCTGGACGCGGATGGCGTCCGTGCCCAGCGTGCCGCCCGTATTCACGAACGCATACGGATGGGCTCCGCCGCATTGCGTATTGACGGCGCCCAGGAGGTCAGTGATCGAGGCGCTCGGCGTCGTGTTTTCCAGTTCCGCGAAACCATAGACGTCGGCGTTCAGGCTGCAGATGACGAGCGCCGCGCGGGCGCGCTGCCGGTTGAGCTCTGCCGCGCTGTCCGCGCCGCGGCAGTCGAGCGTTCCGCCCGGACCGCACGGACCGCTGCTGTTGCTCGCGGTGGTGTCGATGGTGGTGAAGTAATTGAGGAGGTTCATGCCGACCGCCTTGATGGCGCCGCCCACCGCGGGCGGAGTTGCCGGCCGCGGATTCGCGACGGTGAACGTGGCGGGGTTGGCGGAAGTCGGCCGGATGCGCCACGTGTCGGCGCCGAAGCCGGGGAACGACCAGTGCAGCACGCCCGTGAGGCCGTTGACCAGGTCACCGCCGCGGAAGAAATCCGTGCCCTGCGTGCCGACGGAGAACCCGCCGTTGGCGCGCGGATAGAAGACGTATTGGAGACCGTCGGCCGGTCCCGGCGGCGTGGACGTGGTCAGGTACCACTCCTGCGCGTTGTTGTCGTCGTCGAGGATGACCTTGCGCCGCGAGAGGTTGTCCGCCTGCGCCGCGTTCCCCGCCACGCTCGGCGGATTCGCCTCGGTGAACTGCCGCGGGCGGCCGCCCTCGTAGAGGATGGTCTGCCCGTAGCGGCCGAGCTCGAAGTACTCCGACACCGTCAGTGTGTCGACGAAGGTGACCTTCATTCCTTCGCGAGCCTCGTAGAAGTCGTCCACGACTCCGGCGATCGGCAGATCGATCGGCGAAGGCGTCACCTGCGCCAGATTGTTGCCCGCATTCGTCACGACGACCGAGGGCGCGGTGGATGCCGTCACCTCGGTCATGTTGTTGAACTCAGACACGCTCCCCGTCACCTGCACGCGCTGTCCCTCGGCGACAGGCGTCGGACAAGCGGAGCAGAAGACGAAGATGCCTTCCGATGTAGCCGGGTTGGCGTCGGCGTCGGCGTCTTCCTCCTGGAGGAAAAAGCCGGAAAGCTGGTTTGAGTTTTGGTAGTCGCCGATGACGATGCCTTCGATCTTGACGGTCGCGCCCGGGATCGGCGTCGCCGCGCCGCTGCCCTGGACGTCGTGGATGAACGTGGTCGCGATGTCGTCGTTGGTGATCGTGCCGAGTCCCTGTACGTCACCCGCGGTCGCATTCGTGACGCCGGTGACGTTGACGAAGAACGTCTCGTTCGGTTCGACGGTGGTGTCGCCGTTCACCGTGACCGGCAGCGTCGCCGACGAGCTGCCGTTTGGAATCGTCACCGGCGTCGACGTGACCTGCACGTAGTCGTTGTCGGCGAGCGTCGCGGTGTTATCGGCGGTGGCCCAGTTGAAGCTCACGCCGCTCGCGCCGGCCGGCGCGGTGAGCGTCACCTGAACGTTGAATATGGTCGTTCCGGCGTCTCCCTCGGCCTGCGTGACGTCGCCGACGTTCAGCGTCGGCGTCGGGGGCGGACCTGCCGTTTCGCCGACCGTCCAATTCAATGGGAGGCCCGTAACGCTGGCGCCCGCCAGAGTTGCAGTATGCGTCCCCGTGTTAACTACGCTCGCGGGATACGATGTCGGGACTCCGCCATTGACACTGAAGACTTTGTAGGCGGCCTCGTTTCCCATGACATCGGCGTTCAGATACTCGAACGTGAGATCGGCGGTCACCGCTGGGCCACTGGAGAGGTTCCAGTAGCGCTGGAGGGACGTGGCTGCATTCATGCCGGTTGCCGGGCTCTGCACGACAGTGCACCCAAAGTTATTCGGCGCTCCGGATGTTACGTTGACCGTAACCGGTGAATAGCCATTGGCCGTCCCGACGGGGAACGTAAAACTGCCCAGTGCGCCGAAAACCCTGACAACGGTACCGATGATATGGCCGCTGGTGCGGTTGATGACGACGCTCGATCCAAGGAAGAGCGTGTTGGATGTGGTGATGTTGCCGCTCGTAAGCTGCAGCGTGCCTAAGTTGAAAGTCGCGCCGTTGGTCAGCGTGACTCCGCTGGCGTTGTTGATGTTGATGGTCTGATTCGCGCTGTTGAGATTGAGCGTGCCGTTGTTGGTGATGCTCTGGGCGGCGCCGCCGTTCAGATGCATCGTTCCGGCGCTGCCCGGATTGAACGTCAGGGTGGCACCGGAGGCAACGGAGACGTTCCCCTTGATCGAATGAAGGATCGTCGGCAGCCCCGTCATGCCGAGGTTCAGCGTGCCGGCGGTGACAGTCAGATTGTTGAACGAGACCGCGGCGCCGCCGGTGGCCGAGACAGTTCCGGAGACCATCTCAAAATCGGCGTAGGTCCTGCCGCTGAATGCCGCTCCGGAGCTGCTCGCCTGCCGGTAAAGACTCCCGGTCTGAAACACCACCACGGAGCTGGGCTGAGCCGCACCGAACGGATTCGATGAGCTGGCCGAGCTCATCGTGAACTGCGAGCCGCTGGCGAAGACGATCGAGTTCAGGTTCGCCGTCCCGAAGACGTTGCCGCTGGTGCCTGTCGACTGATTGAAGACCGCACCGCTCTGAAACGTGATGCCGCTCGCATCGGCCGCCGTCAGTTTGTGCGCGGTGGTGCCGGTGTTCGTCGAGGTCGCCATCGAGCCGCCAATGCTGCCTGTCGCTCCCGTAGCGACGGCCAAGGTGATTGCATTCGCCGCGGCGGTGGCGCCGAGGTTCAGTTGGGAGCCCGCAGCGACTTGCAGATCCGTGCCCGCGAGGCCGTTGATCGTCACCGTGACGGCGCCCGCGCTCTGCAACGTCACGTTCGTGTTGTTGGAAACGAGCAGTTGCCCGATCGTCTCTGTCGGCACGCTGGTCGCCGTCGTCGTGCCGCCTCCGTTGAACACGAGCACGTCCGTGTTCGCCACGGCGCCGCGCGCCGGCGTCCAGTTCGTACTGACGTTCCAGGCGGCGGTGCCGCCATTCCAGGTGTAGGTCACCGCCGAAGCGCTGGCGGCAAAGAGCGACGTTGCAACGATCAGAAACAATACGCGCCGAGGAAGCATGGACTCTCCTGTTGGGGAACCAATCATCCAACTGCTTCACGCGCGCCCGATCGGTTCGCTTCGAATTTTGGGGTTCGGTATCCGGTGACGAAGCCGGAGGTGAGCGATTATCTCAGAAGGACGACGTAAAAAAGGTAAAAACTATTCGCCCGGGCAGAGCCGCGAGAAAAATCACATTGAAATTCCTTCGCCCTTCGGTGCATTATTGCCAGTCCACCCACCCATCCCCCGACGACCAAACAACCGAGGAGTAACACTCGATGAAGTCGCGCCCGTATTTCGTGTTTCTGCTGCTCGTGTGCAGCAGCTTCGTAGTTTCCCAGGCCTCCGCGCAGGTGAGCCTCACCGCGCTCGGCACGCCGTACACGCAGAACTTCGACTCGCTTGCGACGTCGGGGACTGCTAATGCGTGGGCGGACAACACCACGATTCCAGGCTGGTACGCGCAGTTCTCGGCGACCCCTGCGAACCCGACGACCTATCGGGCCGATTCGGGTGGCAGCAATACCGGTGCGATCTACAGCTGGGGTGTCGCCGGCGCGAATGCGCTCACGGAGCGCGCCTTCGGCATGCTCTCTTCGGGCACTCCCGTAAACGTGCTCACGGCCGTCCGTTTCGTGAACAACACGGGAGCGACGATCACCTCGCTCAATATCAGCTACAACGGCGAAGAGTGGCGGGACGGCGGCGCCGCGACGCCGGTCGCGCAGACGACCTTCTTCGAATACCAGATCGCGAACGCCGGAACGATCACCGACGCGAACACTCCGGGAACGGGATGGACCGCGTTCAGCAGTCTCGACATGACCACGCCGACCTTCACCAACACCGGCTCCGGCGCAGCACTCGATGGCAACCTTCCCGCGAATCGTGTGGCGAAATCCGCGACTGTCACCGTCACCATCAATCCGGGTCAGGAGGTCTGGCTGCGCTGGCGCGACATCAATGACGCCGGGAACGATCACGGATTGGCCGTCGACGACTTGTCGGTCACGCCGCAGGGCACCGTCGTCAACAGCCCGCCGTCGATCAACGCGCCCGCGAATCCGATCACGACCGTGAATCAGGATGCGGCGCCGTTCACGGTCGGCCTCAGCGGCACCGACGACAACAACGTCTTCAACTGGTCCGCCACCGCCGGCACCGGCATCTCGTCGGTCGTCGTCAGCGCGGGACAAGGCACGGCGAACGTGACGTACAGCGTCACGCTGCAGTCGGGGTTCAGCGGCACGGCGACGTTCACGGCGTCGCTCACCGACAACGTGAACGCGCCGGTCACGCGCGCGGTCAACATCGCCGTCACGCCGACGGTCGTCAACAATCCGCCGACGATCACCGCGCCGGCGAATCCGATCGCGACCGTCGCGCAGGACGCGGCGCCGTTCACCGTCGGCCTCAACGGCTCGGACGACAACAACATCTTCAACTGGTCCGCGGTCGCCGTCACCGGCATTTCGTCGGTCGTCGTCAGCGCGGGACAGGGCACCGCGAACGTGACGTACAGCGTCACGCTGCAGGCGGGATTCAGCGGCACGGCGACGTTCACCGCGCGCCTCTCCGACAACGTGAACCCGATCGTCACGCGCACGGTCAACATCACCGTCACGCCCGCGCCTCCCCCGCCGCTCGATCACCTCGTGATCAGCCAGGTCTACGGCGGCGGCGGCAACTCCGGCGCGGCGCTTCGCAACGACTACGTCGAGCTGTTCAACCCGACCACCGGCCCGATCGACACCGGCGGCTGGACGATTCAGTACGGCGCCGCCACCGGCACCACCTGGCAGATCCAGCCCCTCGGCGGCATCATCCAGCCGGGCGAGTACTACCTCGTGCAACTCGGGTCGGGCGGCGCGAACGGCGCGCTGCTCCCGGTCACGCCGAACGTCAGCGGCGACATCAACCTCAGCGCCACGACCGGCAAGGTCGCGCTGTCGAGCGCCGGCGATCCGTTCGACGGCTGCCCGGTTGGCGATCCGCTGCTCGTCGATCTCGTCGGCTTCGGCGGCACCGCGAACTGCCGCGAAGGCGCAACGAACGCGCCGGCGCCGAGCGCGACCAACGCCGACTTCCGCAAGAACGGCGGCTTCACCGACACGAACGTCAACGGCTCCGACTTCCAGACCGGCGCGCCGAACCCGCGCCGCACGGCGGTCATCACGGAGATCGGTCCGTACGTCCTCACCGTCGACCCGCGCAACAACGCCACGACCGCGGCACGCGACGCGACCATGAACGTCACGTTCACCGAGCCCGTCACCGTCAGCGGCGCGTGGTTCAACATCAGCTGCACCAGCACCGGCTTCCACAACGACGCCACCATCGCATCGGTCAACGGCAACCGGCTCTGGCTCATCACGCCGAACGTGAACTTCCTCACCGGCGAGACCTGCACCGTCACGATTTACAAGAACTTCGTCCACGACGACGACGTCGACGACGCGGCCCCGAACACCGACACGCTGACGAACGACTATGTCTGGTCGTTCAGCGTCGCCACCGGCACCGCGCCGCCTTACACGCCGGACGTTCATCTCACGATGGGCAATCCGTCCAGCGCCGTCGCCGACACGAACACGCCGAACAACTACCTGATGGAGAAGCCGGAGCTCGCGATCTCGTACAACCGCGACAAAGGCACTCCGAACTGGGTGAGCTGGCATCTGACCGACGAGTGGATCGGCACGCTCACGCGCGTCGATACGTTCCGTCCCGATCCCGCCGTGCCGGCCGACTGGTATCGCGTGCTCCACACCGACTATCAGAACAGCGGCTTCGATCGCGGGCACATGACGCCGAATGCGGACCGCGACAAGGAGACGTCGATCCCGATCAATCAGGCGACGTTCCTCATGTCCAACATGGTTCCGCAGGCGCCGGACAACAATCAGGGTCCGTGGGCGAACCTCGAGAACTCTCTCCGCACGCTCCTGCCGGCGAACGAGCTGTACATCGTCTCCGGTCCCGCGGGCGTCGGCGGCACCGGCAGCAACGGCGGCGTCACGACGACGATCGCCAACGGACACGTCACCGTGCCGGAGAAGACGTGGAAGTGCGCGCTCGTGTTGCCGAAGCTCTCCGGCAACGACGTCCTGCGCGTGACCGCGTCGACGCAGACGATCTGCGTGATCATGCCGAACATCCAGGGCATCCGGAACGACGACTGGCACAACTACCTGACCAGCGTCGACGCCGTCGAGACGCTGACCGGCTACGACCTCTTCTCCAACGTTCCGGACGCGATCGAGAACGCGATCGAGGCCGGCGTGAACGGCGTGAACCCTCCGGGCACCGCCAACTCCTCGGCCACGACCAACGAAGACTTCGCCGCCTCGATCACCCTCGACGTCGCGACGCCGAACAACAATCCGCTGACCTACACGATCACCGGTCCGTCGCACGGCACGCTGAGCGGCACGGGCAACAACCGCACGTACACGCCGGCGCCCGACTACTTCGGCGCCGACAGCTTCACGTTCAGCGTCAACGACGGCTCGCACGGGTCGAACACGTCGACCGTGGCGATCACGATCACCCCGGTCAACGACGCGCCGGCCGCCGCGAACGACAGCAAGAGCACGAACGAAGACACGACGCTGCAGTTCCCGGCGTCCGATCTCACCGCGAATGACTCGGCGGGTCCCGCGAATGAAGCGCAGTCGCTCGTCGTCACGAGCGTGAGCGGCGCAACGCACGGCAGCGTCTCGCTCGCCGCGGGCGTCGTCACGTTCAACGCTGACGCGAACTTCAACGGCGCGGCGAGCTTCGACTACCAGGTCTGCGACAACGGCTCGCCCATCCTCTGCGCGACCGCGTCCGTCAACGTCACCGTGATCTCCGTCAACGACGCGCCGGTCGCGGCGAACGACAGCAAGAGCACGAACGAAGACACGACACTGCAGTTCGCGTCGGCCGATCTCACCGCCAACGATTCCACCGGCCCCGCCGACGAGAGCGCACAGTCGCTCACCGTTACGAACGTGAGCGGTGCGACGCACGGCAGCGTCTCGCTCGCCGCCGGCATCGTCACGTTCAATCCCGAAGCCGATTACTTCGGCGCGGCGAGCTTCTCCTATGAAGTCTGCGACAACGGCACGCCGTCGCTCTGCGCGACCGCGTCCGTGAGCGTCAGCGTGATCTCCGTCAACGACGCGCCGACCGCGCAGAACGACACGACGCTGCAGTTCGCGGCGTCCGATCTCACCGCCAACGACTCGGCCGGCCCCGCGAATGAAGCGGAGTCGCTGACCGTCACGAGCGTGAGCGGCGCAACGCACGGCAGCGTCTCGCTCTCCGGCGGCATCGTCTCGTACCTCGCCGACCCGAATTACAACGGACCGGCCGGCTTCAGCTACACCGTCTGCGACAACGGCACGCCGTCGCTCTGCACGAGCGCATCCGTCAGCGTCAACGTCCTCCCCGTCAACGACGCACCGACTGCATCGATCACCGTTCCGTCGTCGACCGCGGAAGGGAGCGGCGTGACCGCGACCGTCAGCGTCAGCGACGTCGATGAGAACGAGTCGTTCACCTACGCGTGGACCGTCACCAAGAACGGCTCGCCGTACGCGAGCGGCACGAGCTCGTCGATCAGCTTCACGCCCGACGACAACGGCTCGTATGACGTCTCCGTCACGGTGAGCGATCTCGCCAACGCCCACGGCAGCGATCTGAAGTCCGTCACGGCGACGAACGTCGCACCGGCGATCACGTCGATCTCCGGTCCCACCGCTCCGCTGCAGCTCGGCGCGAGCGCGACCGTCAGCGCGACGTACGTCGATCCGGGTACGGCCGACACGCACACCGCGAACGTCACCTGGGATGACAGCACATCATCCACCGTCAGCTGCTCAGGCGGCATCTGCACCGCGCCGCACACGTATGCCGCGCCGGGCGTTTACAGCGTCACGCTCGTCGTTGCCGACGATGACGGCGGCTCGGCCTCCGCGTCGTTCAGTTACGTAGTCGTCGTCGACAACAGCGGCGGCTTCGTCACCGGCGGCGGCTGGGTCGACACGCCGTCCGGCAAAGGCACGTTCAGCGCCGACGCGAAGTACCTGAAGAACCAGACCGCGCCGGCCGGCAACACGCAGTTCAAGCTCGCCGGCTTCGACTTCAAGGCCACGTCGTACGACTGGCTCGTCGTCAGCGGTTCGGCCGCGCAGTACCAGGGCAGCGGCACGATCAACAGCAGCGGCTCGTACGGCTTCCTCGTCACGCTCTATGACGGCACGCCCGACAAGTTCCGCATCCGCATCTGGAACAAGACCACGATGGCCACCGTGTACGACAACGTCCCCGGCGCTCCCGACGACATCGACACCGCCAACCCGCAGGCGCTGGGCGGCGGCAGCATCCAGATTCACCAGTAAACTTACGTGAGCGAGGCGGCGGGCGAAAGCCCGCCGCCACACGCTCATGGCTGACATCCCCGAACGCCACGTCCGCCTCGCCAGCCTCCCCGACGCGGCCATCGCCAAAGCCGCCGAAGAAGAGCTCCAGAAGAACGGCATCCCCGCCTACAGCGGCTTCCATCGCGGCCGCTCCGACCGCGAGCTCTACGTGCCGGAGTCGTACGAAGCCGAAGCGCGGGAGATCCTCACCGCCTTCGACATCGGCGAGCGGACCGATCCCAATCTCATCTGCCCGCGCTGCAGCGCGACGCGCGTCAAGGCGCAGCCGCCGGTCGCGGTGATCGTCACCCTTGCAGGTGTCGCCGCCGCGGTCCTGATCTTCCTGTTCGCCGAACCGAAGTGGCTCGGCGCGATCCTCTTCGCCGGCGCCATCATCGCCGCGGCCGTCATCGAGCGGCGCGTCGGAAATTGGAAGTGTTTGAATTGCGGAGCGGTGTGGTTGACGAAGAGATCGTGAGCCGGGGCACTGCGCGATGCCGAGAGCGAAGGTATGCTGGGACCGTCATGGAGCCAAATGCGGTTGTGACGATCGACCCCTGGCTTCAATCGAGACACAGCGCCAGTTGAACACGTCAGCGGCCGGTGTTCGGTCGCATCGATGCCTCGATCGGTGTCATCAATGAGACCATTGGTGTCATCGATGAGACCATCGGTGTCATCGATGGGACCGTCGGTGTCATCGATGAGACCATCAGTGTCATCGATGAGACCATCGGTGTCATCGATGAGACCATCGGTGTCATCGATGAGACCATCGGTGCCATCGATGGGACCGTCGGTGCCATTGATGGGTCGATCGGAGCCATCGATGCCTCGATCGGAGCCGTCGATGCGTCCATCCGAGCCATCGATGCCTCGATCGGAGCCGTCGATGCGTCCATCCGAGCCATCGATGCGTCCATCGGAGCCGTCGATGGGACGATTGGTGTCATCGATGGGTCGATCGATGCCGTCAAAACCTTCATCGATCGCGTCGATGCGACCCCCGCTTTCAATCGGGAGACGACACCAGGGAACCTCTGCACAAGTCGCTGGAATCGTGGAGGACAGGCAATCCTGCCTGTCCGGGCCTCTTCTGCGAGCGATCCAAAAGGACAGGCAGGATTGCCTGTCCTCCACTTGCGCAGAGGTTTCCTGGGGTCTCTTCCAGCTCGTGATGTCGAAGTGCTACGCGCTGTTTCCTCGATGAGCTAAACCAAGTTGAGATCACTCGGCGGCTCGGTATTGATGAAGGCTATCCTGGCATTCTTCTCAAACGAGCAAAGTAGAGATTCCGCCAGATGGATGTGGAGGACGAGGCGGCGTTACGGTCGCGAATATCTACAACTGATTCCGACCACGATTCTTCCGAAGTGCGAGAGGTCGAGGTAGTCATCCAGCGTGCCGAAGAATCCAGGAGTCAATCATCTTGACGCCGTTCGCGCGTTGGAGAAGAGGGATTTTTCTCATTATGCGGCAAGGAAGCACATCGTAATGAGCGAGGGATCGGCGACTGTAACAATTCCACGTAACAACCCCGTAAACGCATTCACGATGGGCGGTATCGTACGGGATGCCGAGTTAGGCGCCGCTTGCCTCGCCCATCATTTTCATATCTAGAACCAACCATGTGCGCGAAGTATGGGCAGAGCCACAAGGCAAAGGCCGATCGCCACCACCAGCAGTGGCGTGGCGATGAAGTAGGGATACACAATCAGGACGAAGCCTACGACGAGAAAGAGAGCGTCGTGCTGCCGTTTTCCATAGATGACGTAGCCACTTCCCACGGCACCAAACAATACACCCAAAAACAGAGTCATTCCTTTATCGATCGAGACACGAAGAGTCAGGCGCCGCGCCGCGCTGCATCGGCCAGCGCTTTCGCCACAACCTTTGGTGCTTTGGATGCAACCACGAGCAGTGCACGAGCTGGACCTTCAGGATGTCGCCGCCCCTGCTCCCAATTTTGAAGAGTGGAAACACTGACGCCGATCATGCGCGCAAACTCCGATTGTGACTTATTCAGTTTCTCGCGAATTTCACGCACCTGTTCCGGTTGAAATACAAAGGTACGTGAGGCCTTGGCCTCGCCACGATGAATTCGACCCGCTTCCTTGATACTCGACACCAGTTCGGCGAACAACTGTTTCTTCACTTGAACTCCTCTCGCACAAGGCCTGCAAGCATTCGACGCTGCGACGCAGACAGGTCATCGAGCTCGTCTTTTGAGTATGCCAGAAGCATATAGATCAAAGAGCCAACCACATGCCGGTAGTAGACAATTCGGATGCCACCTCGCTTGCCCCTGCCGCGACGCTGCTGACTCCATCGAAGCTTCCGTAGACCTCCGGTTTCTCGGATGAGATCACCGGCATCCAGGTTGACGATCAACGCGCCTTGTAGCTCCGCATACTCGTCACCTGACAGCAGTACCGTGATTCTCCTGGTGAAAAGATCTGTCTCACGGAACTCGAGCACCCAGGTAGACTATGCGCCATTGGCTGATAGGTCAACCACGCCGCCGATCTAACGATTTCACGGCCCCGCGGGTCACGGCCTGCGAGATCGCAACCGAGGAGATTCATCGTTGATAGTCTGGCTCGATCTGGTTGTTGCCGGGCACCAAGGCCGCACACGGGCATGGCGACAACGACGATGGGCGAACTGCGCTTGCAAACTACGTGATTTGGGTGAAGGCCATCGGCTTGCTGCTAACGACCGTGCTCTCCGTGACGACGATGTCTGATGGATCGTTTCGAGTGGAGGATGTTCATGTGCACCTTAACGTTCGTCGCTTCACCTGCGCGGCCGGGGCCCACGTGCCGGAGCCGACGCGGCACGCCGCTTGCCGCATTTGACTTTGACGCGTGTGCAGGCGGTGTGACGCCGCGATTCTAGTGAGTTGACGAGCCGGCTCGGCCGGCGGCTCGGCCGGCGGCTCGGCCGGCGGCTCGGCCGGCGGCTCGGCCGGCGGCTCGGCCGGCGGCTCGGCCGACGGGCCGAAGCCGGGCCGCGTGAGGTGCTAGCAGGAGTTAGCCAGCCCACGCAGCGCGCACTTCTGCGAGGTTCGCGTAGATTCTTTGAAGGGCTTGTTCAGGATGGCCTTCGCGCACTAGCCGTTGCGCGGCTTGTGCGCAGCGCGAACGCCACGCACGATCTAATGTAGCGTGCATGACGTAGGGCAAAAAGTGCACGTGCGAGAAATCAGTAATGTCCCCAGATTTAACACGTGAGGTTATGTTTGAGCGGGACTCCTCGTACACCGCCACGCCAATACTCCAGCCAGGACACGCTTCCGGCGTTTCCTTAACGAATTGAGCAAATGCTTCGTACCCGCCATCAGGTTCTGGCCATCCAAAACGCATGAACGACTTCTGAATCGCTGCGAGCCATGTTTCCGCGACGCCTCTCTTCGAGCCGTGACGCGCCCGATCCTCGTCGAGAGCTTCGGCCAGCATTGCAACGTGATCAGGTTTCTCGCCCAAATCGTCGCCAGAATCGAGAAGAGCCGAGATCTCTTCTGACAGCGTCATCCGACGAAGTGCGCCGTACAGCTTCGGTCGGAGATGTGGTACGAACTCCGACGGAATTCTTGAAAAGGTTTCCCACCACTGGTCCACATATGGATGAAGGAGACGTGGTCGCCGTCTCTCGGCAAACGCTCGGCGCGCCTCTTCAAACTCGCGCCGAGCTAAATCTGGTTGCCGGAGGAACGCGAGCGGCAGTCGCTCAAGCTCCTCTACGAGCGCTAATGCTCTCGATCGCTCAACGCCACCAGCCGCATTGCGAGGGAGCAACTCGGTGACGTTTGTGTATGTCAGAACTATGCGTGCTGGTCGGTCAGTAAGCTCTTTCGCAAACTCGCGCGCATTAACAGGGCGACCATGCTCCACCAGCGCGATGAGATCGCGGCTGTCCAAAAAAAGGCGATCGCCGTCTACTCGTTTGAATTTCACGATGGTGTAACAAAGTGCGCGGCTCGGCGCTTCGGGTCTGGCTAACGCGCGAATTCAAGAACTAAGTGCAACGTCTCACAAAGAGACGGAGAGTGATCTGGGACACTGACGATAACTTCCGCAAGAAGGGATCGTCAAATGCAATATCACCAGATCACCCCTGAGGAGAGATATACGTTAGCCGCGCATCGAGCGCAACAGCCACGACTGTCGAACGCAGAAATCGCCCGGCGCATGGAACGGCACGCGAGCACGATCAGTCGCGAGCTGCCAGTGTTGACGCTCCGCGTAAGCGCCACCTTCCTGCACAATGCGGCCGGTTAGCGCAGCCGACCAACTCCGCCACGGCTACTTCTATTCACTGAACGCCGCTCCAGATACTCTTGCACTGTCAGCGTCGCAGTTCACCCTCGATGCCGCGCCGTGCTTATGTGCCGCCGAGTCTCACTGATATGCCGATAAACGGCGCGAACTTGAAGACGTCGCGGCGGGTCTGTTCAGGGTCCGCACTGCCCGGATTCTTGGGATCGATACTCTTTGATAGGCGCTTCACGTTTCCGCCGGCGACACCTATAGACCACGCCGCTGATTGTCCAAGTTTATGGCTGTATCCTGCATAGATTCGTCCGCTGGCATTGCCGCTAGCCACGCCTATGCCCAATGTAAGCGCGTTTCGATCATTTGCTCCGCGCGGAGCTATGTGCATTAGCATTGTAACTTCCGGAAACCCTGCGTCGCGCCGCTCGCGCACGACCTCGGTATTCGTAACTGCCGCGGTACCGCTGGCAGCCGGCGTCACAATAACAGTGCGTTTCGTGTAATGCTCATCCCACAAACCGGATACCATAATACCGGTCGTTGTACGAATGGTCCAAGTTTTTGCGAGCTGGACGATGACGATAAAACGTCGCGTGGGAATCGTGAAAGGTAAATTCGACGTCTTAACATCTACTACGAGATCAAAGTCACGGTCAATATAATGAAAAACTTGCGGCGACAATTTGCCAAGAGCAGCGGGTGCAACACCAAGGAAGGCATTCAATTTTGCCCAACGGTCTGCAAGTTCGGTAGCAGAACTACCGACCTGTGATCCTTCTGCCTTCAGTGCTGCAAGGAGCGCGGCCCCCACTGCGCCGGAGTCATCGGCGACTGGTTGCAGTGCACCAAGAAGCGCATCGCGGCTTTCGCGGACAATTTTGAGTCTGTCGGCATACAGCGGCAAGTTAGAACTGAGCGCAATTTCCAGATTCCTAAGAGCGTCGATAAGACCGTTGTAGAGATCTGTCACGGAAACCGGGGTTCCGTGGATGGTCTGATTGGGGGCTGTCGAGTTTGTTGCTGGCTTTTTTGCGGCTGACCAACCCGCAGCAGCAACAAAAGCTGCCGGAGCGGCTTCCTGGGGCTGGTCAACCTTCTGAATAGCCATGTCGAACACACCCGGAACGGAGTTCACCACCTGTACCGAGATAATGTCGCCATCTCGAGCCTCAACGGTACACACTACGTCAGACGTTGTCTTCCCCGCGCAAGAAAGTTGAGCCGTGGACTGGTCATAAACGACCGAGATATCTGCCAGTGCACTTGAGCAGACGAGTACCATCGCAGCTACGAGAGTTAGCCACTTCATGTTATGCCCTCCTAATCATAGGAGTGACGCAGGGCGAGCTTTCCCTACCTCGTGACTTCGCATCGGCCCAACTCCATATTCTGGAACCGCCTCGGGCCGATAACTGATTCAACAACCCATCTCGACACTCAACGCAGGGTTCTGATAGCACCTCAGCAAGCGTGTCGTGCCATTGAGAATGCTCATTGCTGCGTAAACGCATGACATGTGAGACGCTGCCTGATTCGTTTGTCAGTGCAGGACATGCCCGATGTGCTCGAGACACATGGCCCGCGCCGAAGTCCGTATGCACTACGGGTGATGCGCGGGCGCGACTCTGTGTACTGCCCAGGGCTCCCGCCGTTCAGCAATGGAGCTCGAACGTACAGTGGGCGGGCGCATTCGTGCGAAGCTCCGGCGTCGTGATCGACCGAATCGCCGATCGGCTTCATCACGGTCTTCCCGTCGCACCGACACATTTGCTCTTACACTCGTATCTCGATCATGCGTCCGCGTCTCTCGCCGATCCTCATCGCGATCGCGGTTCTCGCCGTGCTCGCGGCATACGTCTTCTTCGCGAGCAACGGCACGATGGCGTTCCGGCGCGTGGCGTGGGATCAGAAATTCGAGCGGCCGGCCGAGGGGTACTACGCGTCGCTGGCGGAAGGATTCCGGCGCGGGCAATTGTCGATGGCGCACGAGGCGGATCCGCGGCTCAAGGCCGCGTTCGATCCGTATCGCGCGGACGTCCGCGAGCAATATCACGCGCCGTATCTGTGGGACGCGAGCTTCTATCGCGGCAGGTACTACCTCTACTTCACCGCGCTGCCGGTCGTCCTTTTCTACCTTCCCTTTCGCGTGATTGCGGGCGCGTATCCGCTCGATGCGCTCGCCGGCGTCTTCTTCAGCGCGTGGGCATTCATCATGGCGACGCTCACGCTGCGCCGCGCGTTCCTCGGCCGCAACCTTCATCTGCCGCTGCCGCTCTGGATCCTCGTCATCGGCCTCGGTAACGTGATCGCGTTCACGCTCTCGTTCGTGCGCACGTACGAAGTTGCGATCCTCGCGGCGACCGCGATGTCGGCAACGTGGGCGTACGCGCTCCTTCGCTTCATCGAGACGCAGTCGGCAAAACATGCGATGTGGATGGGATTGTGGCTTGCGCTGGCCGTCGTCGCGCGGCCGAACCTGATCGTGCTCACGCTCATCGTCCCGTTCACGATCGGGCTGCGCAATCGCCGCGCTTGGGTCGCATTCATCATCCCGGCGATCCTCGTCGCCGTCCTCGCCGGAACGTACAACTACCGTCGCTTCGGCAACGTCCGCCAACTCGGCTGGACGTACCAACTCACCGGACAGCCGATGCGCAACTACCGCGCGTGCAGCCTCTGCAACGTCGCCGAGGGACTGCGGGCGGTCAACCACGCCGCGAACTACATCGGCTTACCGCCGAAGATTCGCACGCGATTCCCGTTCGTCGAGGCGACGCTCCCGCAAGTCGACGCCAGCATTTCCCTTCCGGGAAACGAGCCGGTCGTCGGCATCCTCGCCGTGAACCCCCTCGTGATCGCCGGCAACGTTCTCGCGCTGCTGCTCCTCCCCGCCTGGCGCACCCTCGACACTACCGCCCGCGCGGGTCTGCGTCTTCTCGCCGGCGCATGGCTCGTGCTGCTCAGCCTCTCGGCCTGCTGGTACGTCGTCGCGCGCTACTCGCTCGACTTCATGTTGCTGATGTGCATCGCGTCCGCGATCGCGATCGAGTGCGGGCTTGCGCAGCTCGCGGCGCACGGGATTTCCATTCGTGCGCTGCGCATCGGCATCGTCGCTCTTGCGGTGGGCTCGATCGTGATCGCGACGCTGCTCGGGTTCGAGGGACCGTTCGGTGCCTTTCACGGCATGCGTTGACGCGCCCGAGCCCGCGCCCGCTTCCGCGCCCGGGGCGGGGGCGGAGCGAAGCCATTAACGTTAGCCACCCGCCCCGGGCGCGGAAGCGGGCTCGGGCGCGGGCTCGGGCGCGGGTCGGGGTCGGGCTCGGGCTCGGGCAAGAGCGCGCTAAATCAATCGCCTCGCGAAACGGTCGGGTTGGACCGCCGCGCACGGCTCCTGCTATACAAGCGATATGACGATCAAGAGATTGGACCACGTCAGCATCGTCGTCGACGACCTTGCAGCCGGTATCGCTTTTTTCACCGCCCTCGGCATGACGGTCGAGGGCGAAGCGCCGGTCGAAGGCCCGTGGGTGGACCGCGTCAACGGGATCGAAGGTGTTCGAGTCGACATCGTGATGATGCGGACTCCGGATGGGCACGGGCGGCTCGAGCTGACGAAGTTCCGCAATCCAAAACTGGTCGACATCGAACCGGCGATCGCACCGCCGAACGCGCTGGGCCTCCGGAGCGTCATGTTTGCAGTCGAAAGCCTCGACGACACGGTCGCTCGCCTGCGCGCCGACGGCGCCGAGCTCGTCGGCGAGGTGGTGCAGTACGAGGACAAGTACAGACTCTGCTACATGCGAGGCCCCGCGGGCATCATCGTCGCGCTGGCCGAGGAGCTCTTCTAAGCCACTTCCCACCGCCGCGCCAGCCGTCTCGCGATTGCGAAGAACGCGACACCGAAGGCCAGGAGCACGAGGATGGGGACTGCGAGCGACGAAAGCGGCTCCTCCCGCCAGAACACGCGCGTGAATCCTTCGATCGCCCAGGCGTTGAAGAGCACCAGCCCCACCTTCTGCAATCCTGCCGGCATCAGAAAGCGGGGAAACATGCTTCCGCCCAGCGCCGAGATGCTCAGCACGACCAGCGTGGAGATGGCTCCCAGTTGCTGTCTCGTGTTGGCCAGAGCTGCCAGCAGCAACCCGAACGCCGATGTTGCCACCGCGGTCGCCGCGGTCATGAGAACAAAGCCCGCCAGGTGCGAACGGAGCTCGAGCCCGAAGACGAGCGCTCCCCACAGGAACATGACGGTCAGCTGTGTGACCGCGAGCGTCCAGAGATACAGGCCTTTGCCGAGAAGGAGCTGAGTGAACGTGACGCGCGTCGAGAGGATGCGGTCGAGCGTCCCGCTCTCCGCTTCTTCGAGCAGTGCGCCGCCGGCGTTGGAGGCGGTGAAGAGAAGGAACATGACGCCGATCCCGGCCGCGTAGAACGCCACGATCGGATTCTTCTTCGACTTCCCGAGCACGTCCACGACGTCGATTCCGACGATCGTGCCGCCGCTTCCTTTCTCCGCCGCCGGCCTTTTCTCGAAGGTCGAGATGTTCTGCTCGATCGTGCTCTTCTGCTGCGCGGTCAGGCCTCCGCTCCAGCGATCGAGCTCGCGGGTCCCGGCCCGGATCATCGATGCCGGCGCCGCGGTCATCACGACTTTCTGGAGCATCCCGGAGATGACATTCGATGCAACGGGGTCGGACGAATCCGCAAGGATCCTGAACCGCGGCCCTGCCGAAGTGCCTCCGAACCGGAATGGCGCGGCTCCGTATCCCTTCGGAATCACGATGGCCGCGGGCGCGCTCCCTTTGCGGACGTACTCATCGACGCTCCGGGCATCGAACCGAATCGCCGGCTGCTTCGAGTCGGGACCACGCCTGACCTCGAGCGACGACTCTCGCGCCAGCGCATCGATCAGTTTCTTCGATTCCGGCGAGCGATCCTCGTCCGCGATGGCGACGCGCACCTTCGACGTGCTGTTGCGCTGGCCGGCGAAAATGCCGGCGAAGATGGAGAAGAAGACCAGCGGGACGACGAAGCTGAGGACCGCGGCGGCACGATCGCGGCGGAGATTGAGCCAGCTGGTGCGTGCAATGGAGGTGATCATTCGCGCAGTTCCCTTCCGGTGAGGTGAAGAAAGACATTCTCGAGCGTCGGGCGTTTCATGCTGAGATCGCGAATCGGGAGGGCGTTCTTCGCCGCGACCGCCAGGATCTCCGCCATCGTTTCCGCCGGCTTTTCCGCGCGAATCACGATCCTGGTGCCATCGATGGACGCGCCGCGATCGGCCAGTGCCGCAGCCGCGGCTGCCCCCGGCGCCATATCGCAGTCCAGCACGATCTCGCGCGCGCCGCCGATCGTCTGCGACACCAGCGCCTCCTGCGTTCCCATGGCGATGATCCGTCCGTGATCGATGATGGCGATGCGGTCGCAGAGCCGCTCGGCCTCTTCCATATAGTGAGTCGTGTAGAGGATCGACACGCCCCGCTCGCGCAGCGACTCGATCATTTCGTAGATGCGTTCGCGCGACTGCGGATCGACGCCGACAGTCGGCTCGTCCAGCAGGAGGATCCTGGGCTCGTGAAGCACACCGGCAGCGATATTCAGCCGCCGCTTCATCCCGCCGGAGAGTGTCTTCGTGACGTCCGCTGCTCGATCGGTCAGGCCGGCCCAGTGCAACGCCTTATTGACCGATTCCTCGAGTGCCGATCCGTCGAGGCCGTGATAGCGGCCGAACACGCCGAGGTTCTCGCGGACGGTCAGCAGAGGATAGAGCGCGATCTCCTGCGGAACGACCCCGACCGCCCGGCGCGATTCCGTGTCGCCCGCGGGCGCGGTCTGTCCGAAGATCCGCACGCTCCCGGAGTCGGGAGAGACGCGTCCCATCATGGTGCGGACCAGCGTGCTCTTCCCCGCGCCGTTGGGCCCGAGCATTCCGAGGATCTCGCGCTCGCGAAGCTCGAGAGAAACGGAGTCGAGAGCGCGACGCTCCCCGAAGCTTTTGACGACATCCTCGATCTGCAGCGGTTGCATGATGAGAATGTACGTCCCGGACGTCGCGAAGGGATGTGACGAAAGTCAGGGATTGGGGATGTGACTTTCGGCTGTGAAGAACCATTCATCACATCTTTGCCCGCGCCCGCGCCCGCGCCCGCTTCCGCGCCCGGGGTGGGGTGGCTAACGTTAATCGCTTCGCTTGCCCCCGCCCCGGGCGCGGAAGCGGGCGCAGGCTCGGGCTGCGGACGCGGGAACCGCTATCAAATCAATCCCAAATCAATCGCCCTCAACACCGCACGCGTGCGATCACGCACGCCTAACTTCGAAAGCACCGACGAGATGTGGTTCTTCACCGTTCCGTCGGAGATGTTGAGGAGCTCGGAGATTTCGCGGTTGCTGTAGCCGCCGGCGAGGAAACGGAGAATCGTGCGTTCGCGGTCGGTGAGGGGCTCGGGGAGGTCGGCGGACTCGAACGAGACGGCGCTGCCGTCGAGGGCGCGGACGATGCGTTCGGTGATGACGGGCTCGATGCAGGTGCCTCCGGCGGCGAGAGTGCGGATGGCGTTGGTGAGGCGTTCGAGTGAAACGTCTTTGAGGAGCCAGCCTTTGGCGCCGGCGCGGACGGCGTCGAAGAGCATGGAGTCATCGTCGAAGGTCGTAAGGATGAGCGCGGGCGGCAATGTGCCGCGCTCGCGGAGTGCGCGCAGGACGCCGACGCCGTCGCGTTTGGGCATGCGCAGGTCGAGCAGCACGACGTCCGGCTTTTCGCGCTCGATGACTTCGATCGCTTCGTCGCCGTCCGCCGCTTCGGCGACGACGGAGATGTCGGGGTTCAGCTTGAGCAGCGCGCGCAGCCCTTCGCGGACGATGGTCTGGTCTTCGACGAGGCAGACGCGGATCATGTCGCGCTCTCCATCGGCAATCGAATGTGGACTTCGAATCCGCGGCCGCGCATCGACTGCACTTCGAGCGTGCCGCCGGCGTGGGTGATGCGCTCGCGCATGCCGAGGAGACCGTTGCCGAATTGCACGCGATCCGTGCCGACGCCGTCGTCGCGCGCGTCGATGGCGAGCGCGTGATCGACGTGGGCGACGGTCAGCCAGAGATTGCGCGCGTTGGAGTGGCGCACGGCGTTCGTGACGATCTCCTGCGCCGCGCGCAGCGCGGTCTCGGCGACCGCGGGATTCGTGACGGCGACGTCGTGCGCGTCGATCTGAATCAACGGCGACTTGACGACATCACTCAACGAGCGCAGCGACGCGGCGAGATCGAGCGGCTCGTTCTCGCGCAGGCGGCTCACGACGTCGCGCACGTCGGCGAGGAGCAGTTTCGTGAGGGACTGACTCTTGTCGATGTGCTCGCGCGCCTCGCCGCCCGCGAGATGGCTCGCCACTTCGAGGTTGATGCTGAGCGCGGTGAGGTGATGTCCGATCAGGTCGTGCAGGTCACGCGCGATGCGCAAGCGTTCTTCCGACCGGCTGCGCAAGTCGAGCAGTCCCGTCGCCACACGCAGCTCCGCATTCGCCTCGGCGAGCGCCTGTTTCGCCTCGCGCTCTTCATGCGCCACGCGCGCGGCGAACATGCCGAAGAACTGGAACGCGAAATATCCGAGGAGCTTCAGCAGAGCATCGAGATCCCACTTCGTGAACAACAGCGCGGCGATCGACTGCACGACGATCCAGATGATCGCGGTTGCGAGAGGCGCTCCGCCGAGCTGCCCGGCCACGATGACGAGCAGCACTTCGATGAAGCCCTGCGGCTGCAGCGCGACGCAGACCAGCGCGAGCAGCGATTGCAGGACGATGAACACGAGCTTCGAGAAATCGGAGCAGTCGTGGCGCGTTGCCAGTGCGAAGCAGAGGACGAACGCGACCATCGCCGCCATCCAGACGTATCCCGCGGTCGTGAGGAGCCGCCCGTTCTGTGCGCTCCAGATCAGGTGAGGCACCGCGACGATCACCCACGTGAGGAGGCCGACTGCTCGAAGGGCGCGCATGTCAGAAGTAATAGCGTAGCCCGACGCTCGTCAATCGCGCGACCGGTTTCTCGCGTCCGACGAATTCGGTGTCGATCAGATAGGCGCTGATGTTCGGCCGCAGCTTGCGCGTGATCGACGCGCGGAGGATCGTCGAGCGGTCGCGGATGCTGGTCAGCGCGATGAGCTCCGCGTCGATCTTTGCGTTCACGAACGGGCGATAGATTCGCGCAAGCGCATACGTTTTCTGATCGCGATAGAGCTCGAAGACGACGTTGATGTCGTTCGTGAACGTGTACTGTCCGCCCGCCAGCGCGCGATGTTGGGTCGCCTCGGCGTGCAGCTCGAGGGCGTTGCCGAAGACGCGGGCGAGCGCGATTCCCGCTGTGGAGCGGCGCCCGCTTCGGGCGCCGGAATCTCGCGAGAAATCGGCGGCCGAAGCGGCCGCCGCTCCACTACTTCTCCAGACGATCGACACGTCCGTTCCGCGGATCAAGCGATACACGCGTGCGGCGTACTGGCCGTTTTCCAGTGCGTAGAGCGACACGTTCGTGTCGCGGACGAAGACGTCGGCGCGGATCATGTCGACGCCGCGATACGCCGAGCGGCGATCGTTCGGATCGGTCGGATCTTTCGCGGGGCCGACGAACGATGTGGGATTCCAGCCGTAACCGGTCCCCCACTTTTCGATCACGCGTCCCGCCGTCACATCGAGCCATTTCGCGACGTGCAGCTGCGCGTACGCTTCGCCGGCATCCAATCCCGTTGTCGCATCGGCGCGCAGTTTCACGTGCAGCTTCCACCGCTCGCTCGACAGATTGCCGAACGCGCTGACGTCGGCGACGTGCGACTGCGTCGGCATCAGCTGCGACTCGCCGCCGCCGGAACCAAAGACGCGCAGCGTGGCCGCGATTAAGACGATGGTTGCGTTTACCATTTGCCCAACGAGTCCTTCGTGAACATCTTGTCGGGATTGGTGCGCTCGCCGAGGTTGGCGTAGTGCATCGTCGTGCGGCGTCCGGGGCGCACGAGGTCTTCGATCTCGATGTCGCTGACGACGCGGCGGCCCGACATCGTCGTGAACTTGCGATAGTGGGCGCGCTTGAGCAGCTTGCCCGACGCGACGTAGAAGTCGGCGCGTTGCGGCTCGTACGACGTGCGATCGATCCAGAGACGCACGCTCTTGTACGACAGCGACGGATCTTTCGCTTCGAGCTCGAGCACCCACGCGTCGCCGTCTTCGCTGGCCGACTTCGCGCTGTAATCAATGGTGAAGCTCGTGCGCGCGACGTCGCCGTTCGACGCCTGTCCCATCAAGCGCTGCAGCGGCGAGATGCGAATCGGGCGGCTGGCCGACGGCATGTAGATCCACATCGCGTCGCGCAGCATCAGGAGAAACTTCCCTTTCTCCGTCGCCGGCGCGGTGAACTCGACGACGCTGCGGTCGCTCCCTTTGCCGTACACGCGGAACTTCGACGTGTCGGAATGCGCGCCGTCATAACTCGTCAGCTCGACGTCGACGGCGAAACTGCCGAGCGGATTGCGGAACTCGTCGCTGCGCGCAAGGATCGATGCGGCGTCTTCGGCGCGGAGCGTGGTGGTGAAGAGGAGGATGAGGAGGAGCCGTTTCATGTTGATTCCTTTCGAGTGGAGCGGGTCGGGCGTATGGGCGCGCATAGGCTCATAGGCGCATAGGCTCAGAGGCTCAGAGGAAGGCCACCTTTGAGCCAGTGAGCCTATGAGCCTGTGAGCCTCTAAATGTGTCCCAGCGCGTCGACGATCTTCATCCGCGAGGCTTTCCACGCGGGGAAAATCGCCGACAGCGTTGCGGTGATGACGGAGATGACGAACGACGTGACGAGGACGGCGGGCTGCAGGAGGATGTGCAGCGGATAGCCGCGCGTGTAGCCGGGAGGCGGCGGGAGCATGACGTTGCCGCTGTTGATGAGCTGCGCGAGGGCGACGCCGGCGAGAATGCCGAGGAGACCGCCGATGACGCCGATGAGGAAGCCTTCGGCGAAGAACATCCGCCACACTTTGCTGCGCGTCGTGCCGACGGCGAGGAGCGTGCCGATCTCGCGCGTGCGCTCGAACACCGACATCACGATCGTGTTGGCGACGCTGAAGACGACGGTCCCGAAGACGATCAGGCCGAGAAAGCCGAAGATGCCGTTGTAGAGCATCACGACCTGGTGGTAGAAGCTCGCGAGCTGCGACCAGTCCTTCGACTCGAGTGTCGTCGCGTACTTTTGTCTGATCGACGCTTCGACCGCGGCAGTGTCCTCGGTCGTTTTCAAAAACACGAGCAGCTTCTCGATCTTCGCCGTCTGCAGCAGCTGCTGCGCGCCTTCGATCGGCATTTTGATCGCGCGATCGTCGTACTCGCGCACGCCGGTCGTGATCACGCCGGCGACGCGGACGTCCATCGCGTTCAATGATCCCGTGACCGTCGTCGTCATCAGCGTCAGGTAGTCGCCCGGCTTCGCCTTCATCGACTTCGCGAGTCCGGCGCCGATGAGGATCGCGTCGAGCTCGTGGTCGGGCAGTTGCGTGCCGCTCACGAGGCGGTGCGATTCCGACTCGCGGTCTTTCCGCGGCTCGACCGCGGTGGCGATGTACGTTTCCGACTTGTCGCCGTTGCTGATGAGACCCATGAGCGTGATCTGCGCGGCGGTCGTGCGCACGCGTGGATCGCGCTCGATCTCCTTGCGGATCGCGTCCGCGTTTTCGAGTCCGTACTCGAGCGGCTTCTGCGACTCCGCTTTCGCGTAGCCGGCTTTGAAGAGTTGTAGATGACCGATGCGGCGGATCGTGCTCTCGCGCAGTCCGCGGAACGTGATCGCTTTGTAGCCGCCGAAGAGGATGAGGCCGACCGCGCCGAAAACGATGACGGCGAGCGTGATCGCGGAGCGGCGGCGATTGCGGAAGATGTTGCGCAGTGCGAGTTTGGTGAACATGGATGCTCCTTAGATGGCGGATGGCAGTTAGATGGCGGATGGCAGATGGCGGATGGCGGAGGCGGAGGTGGCGGCGAGATGGTGAGCAGGCATCTGCTCCGCCATCTGCCATCCGCCATCTGCCATCCTGTCGACGCGTCCGTCCCGGATGTGCACGACTCGCCCGGCACGGGCCATCAAGGCGGGATCGTGCGTGGAGAAGACGAACGTGCAGTTGGTGGTCGTGTTGATCTCGCCGAGGAGATCGAGGATGCGCGCGCCGGTGTCGGAGTCGAGATTCGCGGTCGGCTCGTCAGCGATCACGAGCTTCGGATCGCCGGCCATCGCGCGCGCGATCGCCACGCGCTGGCGCTGGCCGCCGGAGAGTTGATCCGGACGCTGGCGCGCGTGATCGGCGAGGCCGACGAGCTCGAGCCAGCGCTCGACGCGCTCGCGACGCTCGCGGCGCGGCGTCCCGCGCAGCAGCAGCGGATACTCGACGTTCTGCCACGCCGTGAGCACCGGAATCAGATTGAAGGTTTGGAAGACGAAGCCGAGGACGTCGCGACGCGTGGCGGCGAGCCGGTGCAGCGGCAGCGCGGTGACGTCGGCGCCGTCGATGACGATCCGTCCGCGATCCGGCTTGTCGATGCAGCCGATGAGGTTGAGGAGCGTCGTTTTGCCGCTGCCCGAGGGACCGGCGAGCGCGAGGAAGTCACCGCGCGTGATGTCGAGCGAGACGTCAGCGAGCGCGCGCACCGACACGCGGCCGAGGCGGTAGGACTTATCGATCGAAGTGAGTTGAACGACAGATTGCTTGTTCATACGCGTCAATATGGACGCGCGGGCTCAAATGCACATGTGCTGATGGGGTGAAGCGTCGAGCATGACTTTCGGCAGGGTCGAGTGGAGCGGCGGCCGCTTCGGCCGCCGGTTTTCGCGAGAATTCGGCGCCCGAGAGCGGGCGCCGCTCCACAGGTCCGGCAATGACCTTGCACTGTCCGGCCCGCATGGGCAATTTACTTTGGCTGATCATCATCATCCTCATCATCCTCTGGCTCGGCGGGTTCACGCTCCATCTTGGCGGCGGGTTGATTCACATCCTGCTCGTCATCGCGCTGATCCTGGTGATCGTGCGGCTCGTCAGCGGAAGACGCGTGTTGTAACGCATCAGGCAGCTTTTGTGCAGGCCATTGCGTGCCGAAGGAGTACGCAATGGCTGTTGCTGTCAGTTCCGCCTGGGCGCCGCGGATGCGCGCGCTTCTCCGCATCGTGACCGGTCTTCTGTTCCTTTTGCACGGGACGCAAAAGCTCTTCGCCTTCCCCGACCCATCGCAGGCGATGCCGCATCTTCCGCCGCTGATGATGGTGGCGGCGATCATCGAGCTGGTGTGCGGCGCGCTCCTGGCGATCGGGCTGCTGACGCGCTTCGCGGCGTTCGTCGCCGCCGGCGAGATGGCCGTCGCTTACTTCAAGGCGCACGCGCCGCACAACTTCTGGCCGACGATGAATCAGGGAGAGCTGGCGGTGCTGTACTGCTTCGTCTTTCTCTACTTCGCGTTCGCCGGCGCGGGCGCGTGGTCGATCGACGGGCTGATCGGAAAGAATCGCGCGCGTTAGTAGACTGCCAGAAACGACGATCTCAGGCGCGTTGCGCCGCTCGAAGCCGCAGGTCGTGAGGTGGCGACAAGCATGCCGCGAGGCGGAGCAATCCACGCAGCCGGCCGTGCCGGCTTAGCGTTTGAATGCGCGCACGAGCGCTTCGACACGCTGCGGATCGATGCGTCCGTCGTTCTTCAGCGACGTGCCGACGATCGCCGCGTCCGCGTCGGCGAACTCGCTCGCGTTCTCCGCGGTGAGCCCGCTGCCCACGAGGAGCGGCGCGTCGGGAATCGCTTCGCGCAGCATGCGCAGACGCGACGGGTCCGCCGCGGCGCCGGTGGCCGCGCCGGTGACGATGATCGCGTCGGCGAATCCGCGCTCGCGCAGATCTTTGGGCGACGGCTCGCCGAGGGGCGTCGCGTGTTTCACGAGATAGTCGGCGAAGATGAATGTGCTCGGAGTCAGCGACGCGCGCTTGCGCATCGTGGCGTATGCATCGCCTTCGATGATGCCCTGATCCGTGACCATCACGCCGGTGTGCACGTTGACGCGAATGAACGCCGCGCCCGTCGCCGCGGCGATCGCGAGCGCGGAGAGCGCATCGTTGCGCAGCACGTTCACGCCGAACGGAATGTCGATCTCGCGCTGAATCTCCGTGATGACGCGCGTCATCGCCGCGACGGTCTCCGCTTCGACGCGCCCGCGTGTGAACGGACGATCGCCGTAGTTCTCGATCACAAAGCCGTCGCAGCCGCCGGCAGCGATCGCGCGCGCATCGCGCAGCGCATCCTCGATCACCGCATCGAGCGAAGCGAAGAGCGGCGCGCCGGGAAGCGCACCGAGGTGCACCATTCCGAAGACGGCGCGCCTGGAGAAAAGCTGGGCGAATGCAGAACGATTGAGCATGGATGCTTCTCGTCTCTCCCGAGCCCACGCCCGAGTGCGAGGAGAGCGGGCATCCTGCCCGCCTCCGGGGGCGGGCGGGACGCCCGCTCTCCTCGATGCGGGCTCGGGCTCGGGCTCGGGCTCGGGAAGAGATCGTGACCGGCAACTATAACCAAAGGCGAAGCTTCAGCTTCGCCGTGCTCATAGGCAAGCGACGGCAGCGCCGTCGCTTGCCTATAATCCGGTCGCAAATGTCGGATCTGAAGCTCTTCAACACCCTGACCCGCGAAAAGGAAACCTTCCTTCCCCTCCGTCCCGGAGAGGTGCGGATGTATTCGTGCGGGCCGACGGTCTACAGCTATCCGCACATCGGCAATCTGCGCACGTTTCTGTGGAGCGATCTGCTGCGCCGTTACCTGGAGTACCGCGGGTTGCGCGTCACGCAGGTCATGAACATCACCGACGTCGAGGACAAGATCATCCGCGACGCGAACAAGGCCGGACAGGACATCGGCACGTACGTCGTCCCCTTCATCGAGGCGTTCTTCGACGGTCTGAAGAAGCTGCGGGTCCGTCCCGCCGATCACTATCCGCGCGCGACGGAGTACATCCCGCAGATGATCGAGCTGGTGAAGCAGCTCGAGACGCGCGGACACACGTACACGGCCGACGGCTCCACGTACTTTCGCGTGTCGACGCTGCCCGGCTACGGCAAGCTCTCGCGCGTCGAGATCGACACGACGAGCGACTACAGCCGCATCGAGTCCGATGAATACGAAAAGGAATCGGCGCGCGACTTCGTGCTCTGGAAGGCGAAGAAAGAGAACGAGCCGTCGTGGGACACGCCCCTCGGCGAGGGACGCCCGGGATGGCACCTCGAGTGCTCGGCGATGTCGATGAAGCTCCTCGGCGAAACGTTCGACATTCACACCGGCGCGGTCGATCTGATCTTTCCGCATCACGAGAACGAGATCGCGCAGAGCGAAGGCGCGAGCGGCAAGCCGTTCGTCCGCTACTGGGTGCACGGCGAGCACCTCAACATCGACGCGCAGAAGATGTCGAAGTCCCTCGGCAACATCTACACGCTGCGCGAGATCGAGGAGATGAAGTTCGATCCGCTGGTGCTGCGCTACGCCCTGCTGTCCGTGCCGCATCGCACGAAGCTCAACTTCACGAACGCGTCGCTCGACGACGCGAAGAACGCGGTCGCACGCATCGAATCATTCCTGCTGCGCCTCGAAGACACGATTGCATCCGCGCCAAAAGACGCGGCGCATGCGGACGACGCGGGCGACGCGATGATCGGAAAGTTCCTCACGGATTTTCAGGAGTCGATGGACGACGATCTCAACACCGCGGGCGCACTCGGCGCGCTGTTCACGCTCATCCGCGACGCGAACACGGCGCTGGACGCGGGCAAGCTCTCGGCCGGCGATGCGAACGGAATCAAAGCGGCGCTGATGAAGATCGATCCCGTGCTCGACATCTTCCCGCGCCGCGACGAAGTGCTCGACTCCGAAGTCGAGCAGATGATCGAGGCACGCAACGCCGCGCGCAAGTCGCGCGACTTCAAAGAGAGCGACCGCCTCCGCGACGCGCTCATCGCGCGCGGAATCCTGCTCGAAGACACGCCGGGCGGCACACGGTGGAGACGGCGCTGACGCGCCGGATTGAGGATTGAGAATTGAGAATTGAGGAATCAGAAACGATGACGGACACCCTTCCTCAATCCTCAATCCTCAATCCGCTCCGAAGGAGCGCCCGTGATTGGTTATCTCGAAGGCACCCTGCGAGCGCTCGACGCCACGCGCGCGCTCGTCGTCGCCGGCGGCTACGAGCTGCACATCTCGCTCTCGACGTACTACAAACTGACGCCCGGATTGAGGATTGAGAATTGAGGAAACAGAAACGGTGATGGAAACGCTTCCTCAATCCTCAATCCTCAATCCTCAATCCGCTCGCACGGAGTACCGATGATCGGTTACCTCGAAGGCACCCTGCGAGCGCTCGACGCCACGCGCGCGCTCGTCGTCGCCGGCGGCGTCGGCTACGAACTGCACATCTCGCTCTCGACTTACTACAAGCTCGAAGGAAAGCGCGACGTTTCGCTCGACGTCTACACGCACGTCCGCGAAGACATGCTCGCGCTGTACGGCTTCGCCACGCCGGACGAAAAGTTCGCGTTCGAGAAACTCATCTCGATCTCCGGCATCGGCCCGACGCTCGCGCAGAAGATCCTCTCCGGCATCGACGCCAACGATCTCGCCGACGCGATCGCGCGCGCCGACGCGCGCAAGCTCTCGTCGATTCCCGGAGTCGGAAAGAAAACCGCCGAGCGCATCTGCCTCGAGCTCCGCGACAAGCTCGTCGCCAGCGTCCCCGCGACCACCACCCCGCAACCGACGCGCTACACCATTGACGACGACGTGCACTCCGCGCTCGTCAACCTCGGCTACCGCCCGAAAGACGCCGAGCTCGCAATCGACAAGGCGCACAAAGACGTCGGCGACGAAGCGGAGCTGTCGGCCCTGCTCAAGGCCGCGCTGCGGCATTTGACGCGCTAGGAATCCCATCCGGCCATCTTCTCCCCGCACGGAGGAGAGCGGGCGTCCCGCCCGCCCCCCGGGAGGCGGGCAGGATGCCCGCTCTCCTCGGCAAGGGGCGAGAAGGTCGACAAAGCGCGATCCATATTTGTCGCCCCTCGCCCCGCTTGCGGGGAGAGGGTGGCGCGAAGCGCCGGGTGAGGGGCCGTTCACGCGCTAACGCAGCCGCATCACTCCCACTCCGACCAGCAATGCCACGAGTGCGGCCAGCGCGTACCACGACAACGTCGGACTGTCTTCGCCCGCGACCTGCGGTTGGACCGCGGCGACGATGATCTGTCCCGCCGCGCGCGGCTCGCAATAGGTCGGCGGCACCGGAATGGGCGGGCCGGCGGCGAGGGTGTTCGGATTGACGATCTGGAACGGACCGCCCGGACCGCCCGCACAACTGCCCATGTTGCCGAGGGTGATCACCTCGCCGTTCGTCGGATTGACGGCGAGAGCCATGCGCGGGTCGGCGGTCAATCCCGTCACCGGACCGATCGCGGCGCCGGTCGCGGCGTCGGCGACGCCGACCGCGCCGGCCGTGTTCAACGCATAGATGCGCGTGCCGTCAGGCGAGATGCCGACCGCGTACATGCCGCCGCTGCCGATCGTCGGCAGCACCGCGTCGTTGTTGCCGTCGATCGGAACCACCCCGTTGATTGTCGGAACGTAGATGCGATTCAGTACCGGGTTGTACGCGATGTCGGTCAATCCGTTCGTGTCGACGATCGCGGGGATCGACGTGGTCGCATTCGTCTGAAGGTTGACGGCGAGCACGTCGACGCCGCGTCGCGCGATCCACATGCGTGTGCCGGCGCTGTTGATCGCGATGCCGATCGGCTGCCCCGGCGCCGTCACGATCGCCGGCTGCACGGTGTAGCTGTTGCCGCTGATCGTGATCGGGAAGAGCGAGAACGTCCCGATCCCGGTCATGCAGGCGAAGTAGAGGATGTCGTTCTGCGGCCTTACGCGCACGCGCTCCGCGTCGTCGGCGAGGCATCCCGGAACGTTGATCGACGCGATTTGCGTGTGCGTCGCGGTGTCGACGACCACGATCGTCGACGTGCCGGAGAGATAGACGCGATCGCCGGACGGCGAGACCGCGAAGCCGACCGCCGCGGGCGGCAGCGGGATGGAGTTCGGCACGAACGTGTTCGTTGCCGTGTCGAAGACTTTCACGCCGCCGGTATAGCTGAGGCTGTACAGATACGGCTGCGCCTCCGCAGTGACAGCGACGAACATCGCAATGATGCAGATCGACATCCTTCGCATAGATTTGCCTCCAATTTTTGGCTGAAGGACGTCATCGTACTCCCCGGCGGTTCAAGTTTTGAATAAGCCTGAGACGTGAAGCGCTCTCGCGTTTGCCTTTTGGCTGTTCTGCTCGCAGCGAGCACTGCCTTTGCGGGCGACCGCACGGAGTCGCTGCTCGCGCGCGCGTGGCCGGCCGCACCGTATGCGAGCGTCGGCAACATCGGCACCGGCGTCGGCATCGTGTTCTCGCCCGACCTCACCGTTCCGGGCAACTGCCGCTTCTACCAGGCCCTCGGCTTCGCCTGTTTCGAGAGTGCGGACTGGCTGCAAATCGTCGGCGACATTCACAGCTGGAACATGAATCACCCGAGCAATCGCATCCGCACGCTGATCCTCGAGACGCACGGGACGAACGGCAACGGGCTGCGCGTGCAGAAGGGAAAGAAGCCGGACGACGATCGCTCGTACATCTCCGTCGGCGCGCTGCAGGAATGGGTCGAGCCGGTCGGCGTGCGCAACATCATGATCAGCGCGTGCAACTCCGGACGTCTTCTTCGTCCCGAGATCTATCTGAAATTGAATCACGACCCCGGCGATCCTCTCTTCCTCCCCGCGACCCTCGGCATCATCGACGCGACGGACGCATTCGATCCGACGCGCACGCGCGTCACCGTGATCACGCCGGCATCGAGTCACATCGAGAACACGCTCGTCGGATCCCTGCGCGAGCTCGCACCGGCGACGCGCAAAGCGCTCACGGCCGCGGCGAAGGATCACGGCGTGACGCTGCCGAAACAGTTCGCCGTCTCCGAGATCCTCATCATGATGATCCTGCGCGACCCCGACCTGCAGCTCCAGTCCGGCGGCGACTTCACCGAGGTGCTGTCGAAGGAACAGACATCCGTCGCGACGAGCGAAAAGCTCTTCAAGTCGTTCGTCGATCACCTGAACTACATCGCCGCGCGCGACGGGAAAGTGGGGAGCGCGCGGGCGGCGGCGAGATGACGGGAAGCGGGACGCTTCCGCCAACGCCATGGAACGCCGGCGTCCGCCGGCTGATCGGGCCAATGGCCTTCACTTAAGCACGCACGCCCCCTCACCCGGCGCGGCGCGCCACCCTCTCCCCGCAAGCGGGGAGAGGGCAACTTTAAGAGTGCATTAATTTGTTGCCCTTCGCCCCGCTTGCGGGGAGAAGGTGGCCGAAGGCCGGATGAGGGGTTGTGCGTTCTTAAGTGAAGGCCATTGGGCTGATCGGGCGGCGTCCTCGCCGCCCTACGACGCCGGCTTGTCCGCGATCGCTTTCTGAATCAAATCGCCGAGGTCTTCCGCTTTCGCGAGTCCTTGCGCCTTCATCCACAAACCCGTCACATCGTTGCCGATGAGCATCGTGTTCATGTGCGCGTCGGGGGTTTCGGCGTATTGGCCGATCTTCTTCAACGCCTGATTGATCTCTTCGCGCGAGCCGGTGAGGAAGATCCAGCCGTTTTTGGCCATGTTGCGCGCGGCGTAGGTCTTCAACTTGTCCGGCGTGTCGTGCTCGGGATCGACGGTGATGGAGACGAAGAAGAGATCGCGTCCGAGGTGATCGGCGAAGCGTTTTTGGAGCGACGTGAGCGAGTGCGCCATGAGCGGACAGGAGTTGGCGCAGTTCGCGAAAAACGAGTACATCACCACCGTGTGCCCGCGCATCACGTCGTACAGCGCGACGCGCTTTCCGTTCTGGTCGGTGAGCGTGATGCCGGAGAAATACTTCGATGCCGGCGAGTCGGCGGCCTGAGCGGTGCCGGCGGCGACGAGGGCGAGGGCGAGCAGCATCCGTTTCATGTCGGCGGAGTGTAACGGATGAGAGCGCGCACGCATTTCCCTTGACTTTCGCGCGCTCGCATGTCAAAAATTTGACATGGCAGATCCGCTGGACCTCAGCCGCCGCGAGCGGCAGATCCTCGAAGTGATTTTCCGCAATGGACGCGCGACCGCGCAGGACGTGCTCGCGCAACTCCCCGATCCGCCGACGTACACCAGCGTGCGCGGACTCCTGCGCGTGCTGGAAACGAAAGGACACGTGCGGCACGAAGAGGAAGACGGACGATACGTCTACTTCCCGACGATGACGCGCCAGCGCGCCGCAAAGTCGGTGCTGCGCAACGTCGTGAGCACGTTCTTCGACAACTCCCCCTCCGCCGCGATGGCCGCGCTCCTCGGCGGACAGAAATCGCTCTCCGAAGAAGAGCTGGATCGCCTCCAGGAACTCGTCACCAAAGCCCGGAAAAAATCATGACCCTCCTCGTCCTCGCGAAAGTCACGGTGCTGTTCGGAAGCGCGCTTGCGTTCGCGCTCTTCGCGAAACGCGCGGCCTCGGCGACGCGGCACGCCGTCCTCAGCGGCGCGCAGCTCGCTGCGCTCGCGTTGCCGTTGCTCGCGCTTGTCGTGCCGCCGCTGTCGTTTCTTCCCGCGCGCGCAGCACGCGTCGCTGTTCGCAAACACACGGCGGGACCCGGTCATCGAAACCGCGCCGATCGTCCCGCAACGATCGCGCAATCCGCTGCCGTGGATCTGGATCGCAGGCTTCTCGATCGTCGCCGCGTCGAAGCTCGTTGCGTACGCGCGTGCGTTCGCGATCGCGGGACATCGCCCTCCCTTCCGCTTGACGCCTACGCCGGCACCTACACCGACACGCTGTACGGCGACATGAACGTGAAACTCGAGAACGGAAAACTCGCGTTGTATTTCGCGGGCCACGAAGCCGCGGACCTCGAGCACTGGCACTACAACACCTTCCGCGTCCGCTGGCGCGACCGCGCCTACGAAGACTTCGACACGCTGGCGGCGTTCTCGCTCGACGCGAGCGGAGCGGTGCGGCGGATGGAGATGAAGTTGAACCGGGATTTCGTGGACGGGACGCGGAAGTAGGGACGGCCCTCATCCGGCCTTCGGCCACCTTCTCCCCGCACGCGGGGAGAAGGGCCACAAATCTCGATGTTCGTGTTTGTTGCCCCTCGCCCCGCTATGCGGGGAGAGGGTGGCCGAAGGCCGGGTGAGGGGCGCGCGCCGGAAGACATTCACGTCCACGGCTGTTCCGCCGCGAACATGATCTCGTTCGCCAACGTCAGCAAGCAGTACGGCAAGCAGGTCCTCTTCGTCGAAGCGTCGTTTCAGCTCAATCCCGGCGAGAAGGCCGGGCTCGTCGGGCCGAATGGCGCCGGCAAGTCGACGCTGTTTCGGATGATCTGCGGCGAGGAATCGGCGGACGACGGCACGATCAGTGTTCCGAAGAAGCTCGCCATCGGCTATTTCCGTCAGGAAGTGGATGAGATGCGAGGGCGGCCGGTGCTCGATGAAGCGATCGCCGGCAGCGGTCGTCTCGGCGATCTGCATCACGAGCTGATCGAGCTGGAGCAGAACCTTCACGACGAAAAGGCGCTCGCTCGCTACGGCGAAGTGCAGGAGGAGTATCAGCACCTCGGCGGCTACGACCTGGAAGCGCGCGCACGCGAGGTGTTGCACGGCCTCGGCTTCTCCGATGACATGATCGACCGCGACGTCGACGCGCTCTCGGGCGGCTGGAAGATGCGCGTGTCGATGGCGAAGGTGCTGCTCGGCAGCTTCGACGTGCTGCTGCTCGACGAGCCGACGAACCATCTCGACATCGAATCGATCGTCTGGCTGGAGCGCTTTCTGAAAACTGTCCCCGCGACGATCCTCATGACCTCGCACGATCGCGACTTCATGAATCGCATCGTCACGAAGATCATCGAGATCGACGACGGCGACATCCTCACCTACTCCGGCGACTACGACTTCTACGTGCGCGAGCGCGAGATGCGCGACGTGAACCAGGAAGCGGCGTACGCGCGGCAGCAGGCGAAGCTGGCGAAAGAGCAACGCTTCATCGACCGCTTCACCGCGCACGCGGCGAAAGCGGCGCAGGTGCAGAGCCGCATCAAGATGCTGGAGAAGCAGGAGCGCGTGGAGCCGCCGAAGAAGCGGCGCGTGATGAAGTTCGATTTCCGCGCGCCGCAGCGCTCGGGGGAAGACGTCGTGCAGTTGAGTGGCGTGCAGAAATCGTTCGGCGCGCGCACGGTCTACGACGGCTTCGACTTCTACATCCGCCGCGGCGAGCGGTGGTGCGTGATGGGAAAGAACGGCGCGGGAAAATCGACGCTGCTGAAGATGATCTCCGGCGCGCTGACGCCGGACGGCGGCTCGGTCCGACTCGGCGCGAGCCTGAAGTTGGGCTACTTCGCGCAGCAGTCGCTCGATCTTCTCGATTTCGATCTCACCGTTTGGGAGCAGATCCAGAAAGACTTTCCGCTCGAGTCGATCGGCGTCCTCCGCAGTCTCCTCGGCGCCTTCCAGTTCTCCGGCGACGACGTCGAGAAGAAAATCCGCTCGCTCTCCGGCGGCGAGAAGTCGCGTCTCGTCCTCGCGCGCATGCTCCTCGACCCGCCGAACTTCCTCGTCCTCGACGAGCCGACGAACCATCTCGACCTCGCCACAAAAGAGATGCTCGTCGAGGCTTTGCAGGATTTCCAAGGCACGATGCTCTTCGTGTCACACGACCGCACGTTCCTGCGCGGCCTCTCGACGCGCGTCCTCGAGATCGGCGACACGCCGCGCACGTACGGCGGCTCGTACGTCGAGTACGTGGAAAGCACCGGCGCGGAAGCACCGGGCGTGCACACGTAGTGTTGCAGATGGCAGATGACAGATGGCGGATGGCCCCGCCACCCGGGTCAGCCATCTGCCATTCGCCATCTGCCATCAGCATCCGCCATCCACCAGGCGTACAATCCAGCTCATGGATGCTGGCCGTGCTTTCAAATGGATCATCATTCTCGCGCTCGCCTTCGCCGTCTGGAAGTACGTCATTCCGTGGGTGAAGAACGAGGCCAATGGCATCGGCCGGTCGTCGAATATGTCGTCGGCGAGCGGCAATTCGCCGTGCGTCAGCGCCGCCGATAACGCGTCGAGCACGTGGGGGGGCGGGATCGGGCGCTACGTGAATCCGCCGTACGACCTCAACGCGTGGTCGGGCTTCAAGAGCAATGTCGACGGAAAGATCAGCAACGCGGAGTCGGAGTGCTCGTGCTCGGAGGACTCGTGCCGCACGGCGCGCAGCGCGATGAGCGATCTCCGCGGACTCGTCGCGGATCTCGACAGCGCGATTCGCGGCGGCGCTTCGCCGGGGCAGGACATCGTGCAGCGGCAGGAAGCGATCGACAACAAAATCAACGACGCCCGCGGGCTCGTCCAGTCGGGGAAGTGACTCGCAGAGAATAACTTCCGGCCGAATTGGGTTCTGTCAGTCACACTATGCCGTTTCGTAAACTAGAGCTCTGTCCGCAAATTCTTCAGTCCGTCAGCAATGCCGGCTACACCACTCCGACTCCGATTCAGAGCGCGGCGATTCCGCGCGTGCTCGCCGGCCGCGACCTGATCGGCATCGCACAGACCGGCACCGGCAAGACTGCCGCATTCGTGCTGCCGATCCTCGAACTGCTTTCGCGCAAACCCGCACATGGACGCGGTCCACGCGCCCTCGTCGTCGCGCCGACGCGCGAGCTCGCCGCGCAGATCGACGAGAACGTCCGCCTCCTTGGCAAGACGATGCGCATCCGCTGCGCCACCATTTTCGGCGGCGTCGGCGAGAGACCGCAGATCGATGCCGTGCGCCGCGGCGTCGACATCATCGTCGCGACTCCGGGACGTCTGCTCGACCTGATGGGCGCCGGTCACGTCTCGCTGCGCAATGTCGAGATCGCGGTGCTCGATGAAGCCGACCGCATGCTCGATATGGGATTCCTCCCGCAAATCCGCCGCGTCGTCCACGCCCTTCCGAAAGAGCGCCAGACGCTGCTCTTCTCGGCGACGTTGTCGCCGGACATCGAGAAGATCACCAGCGAGTTCCTTCGCTCGCCGGAGACGATCGAGATCGGCCGCCGGGCGAATCCCGCCGAGACGGTCGCGCAGTTTCTCTACCCGGTGCCGAAGAGCCGCAAGATCGATCTGCTTCTGCATCTCCTCCGCGACCCCTCGCTCGATTCGGTGCTGGTCTTCTCGCGCACGAAACACGGCGCCGACAAGATCACCCGCCGGCTGAAGCAGGCGGGCGTGGACGCGGCCGCGATTCATTCGAACCGCAGCCAGAGCCAGCGCATCCAGGCGCTCGACGCGTTCAAGCGCGGACACGCGCGCGTCCTCGTCGCAACCGACATCGCCTCGCGCGGGATCGACGTCGAGGGCATCTCGCACGTCGTCAACTTCGATTTCCCCATGCATCCGGAGGATTACGTGCACCGCATCGGACGCACGGGACGCGCGGCGGCTACGGGAGACGCGGTGAGCTTCGTGACGCCCGATGACGAGGAGTACGTGCGGCTGCTGGAGAAGATGATCAAGAAGACGATCGCGCGGAAGAAGGTGACGGGATTCGATTACAGCGATCACGCGCCGCTCGTTGCCTATCACGCACCCAGGGCTAAGCCAGCTTCGCTTCCAGCTCGGCCCACCGCGCGTAAAGTCGATCCACCGCGCCCTGCGCTGCGTTCAGCTCCGCGTACCGCTGCTGCAAAGCCTGCGCGTCGGTGGCGATGAGCGGATCTTCCGCTTTGCGTTTCGCTTCGCTCAAGCGCTCCTCGGCTTCGAGCAACGCGGCTTCCATCTGATCGAACTCGCGCTGTTCCAGGTACGACAGCCGCTTCGGTTTCTCGCTTGTGGAGCGGCGCCCGCTTCGGGCGCCGGGATCTCGCGAGAAATCGGCGGCCGAAGCGGCCGCCGCTCCACTCGCTTGTTCGTAATCGGCGAAGTATTCGGCGTTACCACGCCCATCTAACGAAAGCACCCGCGTCGCGACGCGATCGAGCAAGTACCGATCGTGCGTGACGAGGACGAGCGCGCCAGGAAACTCGAGGAGCGATTCTTCGAGGACGTCGAGCGTCGGGATGTCGAGGTCGTTCGTCGGCTCGTCCATCACCAGCAAGTCCGCCGGCTGCAGCATCAGTCGCGCGAGGACGATGCGTGCCTTCTCGCCGCCCGACAATTTCGACACCGGCGTCTCGAGTTGTTCGGCGCGGAAGAGAAATCGCTTCGCCCAGCCGGCGACGTGCACCGCTCGTCCCTGATGCATCACGCTGTCGCCTTCCGGCGCGAGCGCGCGCTTGAGCGTGAGCGCCGGATCGAGGCTCTCGCGGTTTTGCTCGAAGTAGACGACGCGCAATCCGTCAACACGCTCGATCGTGCCGGCGTCCGGCGCGAGCTCGCCGACGATGATGCGCAGCAGCGTCGTTTTCCCTGAGCCGTTGGGACCGACGACGCCGAGGCGGGAGCCGGGAGTGAGAAGGACATCGAGGTTCGAGAAGAGCGGAGACTTCGTCAGGCCGCGCGCGGACCAGAGGCGTTTCGTTTTTCGCTGCGACGCCGCGAATTCGATCTCCGCCGATGACGTCGCGCTGCGCGTGCGGCTCTCGTCCAGCTCCTCGATCAAACGATCGGCGTTCTGAATGCGCGCCTTCGCCTTCGTCGAGCGCGCCTTCGGACCGCGGCGCAGCCACTCCATCTCCCGGCGCACGAGATTCGCGAGCGTCTCCTGATACGCCGCCTCGTTGCGCAGCACTTCATCGCGCTTCTCCAGCAAATCACTGTACGTACCGCTCACTTGCAGGAGTCCGCCCGCGTACGCGCGATTCAGCTCCAGCATCCGCTTGGTGATGTTCTCGAGGAAATAGCGGTCGTGGCTGACGACCACGAACGCCTTCGGCTCCTCGCGCAGCAGCTCTTCGAGCCACAAAATTGCTGCAATGTCGAGATGATTCGTCGGCTCGTCGAGCAGCAGCACATCCGGCTCGCGCACCAGCTCGCGCGCGATCGCGAGGCGCTTCCGCCATCCTCCCGAAAGCGTGTCCGTCTTCGTGTCGCGGTCGCTGAAGCGCGCTTTGCCTAACGCGAGGGCAACGTGCGCGAACTTCTCGTGCTCCTCCCCTTCGAGCGCGTCGAGCAGCACTTCTTCGACGGATTTCCCCGGCGCGAAGACGGGATCCTGCGGCACGTAGCCGACGCGCACGCCTTTGCGCACCACGCGCGCGCCCGCGTCGGGATCGTCGATGCCGGCGAGAATCTTCAGCAGCGTCGACTTGCCCGACCCGTTCGGACCGACGAGTCCGACGTGATCTCCGTCATTCAACGCGAACGACAAATTCGCGAACAACGGCCGCGCGCCGAACGACTTCGTCAGATTCTCAGCCGAAAGAAGAAGGCTCATAGGCGCACAGGCTCATGGGCTCACAGGCTCATGGGCTCACAGCGGCTTCTCTGAGCCTGTGAGCCTTTGAGCCTTTGAGCCTTGATCCCCGTGAGCCTATCCCAACGCGCGTAACTCGTTCTCGAGATGCGCCAGCGCATTCTTCAACGCCGCCCGATGCACCTCGGACTTCGCACTCGCCAGCTCGTTCATCACGCGCCGCTTCGAGAGCTCGAGACTCTCCCGCTTCGTGCGAAGTTCGAGCTCTTCACGACTGGGCTGATCCGTGCGTCTGACGGACCGGCGCTCATCGAGCTGCTGCGATTCGACGGACTTGCTTTCGAACCCGCGTGCCATGGTGATTTGCGCGTGCATCATACGTTCCCGATGGCAGATGGCAGATGGCGGATGGCAGATGGCAGATGGCAGATGGCAGAAGCGGGGGTCCGGGCCATCCGCCATCTGCCATCTGCCATCTGCCATCCGCCATCCGCCATCTGCCATCCCCGAACGAAACGAGAGTTGGACGTGTTAGTAGAGAGGCATGAAGAACTCGTGGACAGGTGAGGCCGTGTGGCGCTCCGAGCCCGCCGAAGAAAATCTGGCGGTCGCCGTCCACCGTTGTGAAACGGGCGCGCTGGAGCGGCTGATCGATCGCTACGAGCGCGCGCTCTACAGCTACGCGTACGGCATTCTGCAGAATGCCTTCGACGCGCAAGAGGTCGTTCAGGACGCGATGCTGCGCGCGCATCGCGCTCTCACGCGGCAGTACAACGAGCAGCGTTGCATCGACTTGGCGCTGCGGCCGTGGCTGTTTCGCATGACGCGCAATCTTTGTCTCAACAAACGCCGCTCGAAAACGCGCGCGCTGGAGCAGCCGCTCGAGACGTTCGACGACGGCCGCCTCGGTCCGTTCGTCCGCCATCACGGCGAGGACGCGGAGCGCCGCGAGGATGCCGAGCTGCTCCGCCGCGCGATGGGCGCCCTGCCCGTCGAAGCGCGCGAGCTGATCGTCCTTCGATTCATGGAAGACATGTCCTACGGAGAAATCGCCAGGACCGTCGGCGCGACCGAGTCCGCGCTGCGCGGAAAAGTCTTTCGCTCCCTGAAGCTCCTGAGGGATGCGCTGGAGAAAAAAGGAGTCACCCATGCGGTGTAGATCGGTTCTGACTCGCATCGATGCCATGCGCACCGGCGAGCTCGCCTCAACGGATCGCGACGAGATCCACGAGCACATCGGCGATTGCCGGAGCTGCAACGAGTCCGTCGCCGACGTCGACGTCTTCGCACAAACCATCAAGTCGCTCGCCGCCGCGCCGCCACGCTCGTGCCGCGATGCAGTGACGGGCAAATGCAGTGATTCATACGCGCGCATCACCGCGAGCGGAGAAACGGTGTGGGTCGCGTTCACCGATCGGGGCCTGCGCATGATCCATCGCGGCGGCACGCTCGAAGATGTGCGCGAGCGTTACGCGAACAGACACGCGCGCACGCTCACCGAGGCGAAGCTGCCGGAGAAGTTCCGCAAGCAGGTCGAGGCGGCGTTGCGCGGCGAAGGAGTCGACGATCCGCAGATCGACTGGGACGACGACTTCTCCGGCATCGAGCGCGACGTGCTGAAGATGCTGACGCGCATTCCGCGCGGCGAAGTGCGCACCTACTCATGGATCGCGCAACAGGTCGGACGGCCGGGAGCGGTGCGCGCGGTCGGCAACATCTGCGCGCGCAACGTCGTCCCGTTCGTCGTGCCGTGTCACCGCGTCGTGCCCGCGTCGGGCGGAGTCGGCCAGTACGCGTTCGGCAGCGCGCTCAAACGCGAGCTGCTGAAACGCGAAGGCGTCGACGTCGACGCGCTCGAGGCACTGGCCAGGAAAAACGTCCGCTTCATCGGATCGAAGACCACGAAAATCGTCTGCTTCCCGACCTGTCGCGATGCGCGTCGCATTCGCGAGGAGAACCGCGTCCCTTTTCAGGACGCCGCGGCGGCAGAACAGAAAGGGTTCCGTCCATGCAGGAAATGCCAGCCGTTCGCGGCGCGAACAACGTCGTCCAAATCCCGCTCTTCCCGCGTCTCGTCATAAACCATGTGAGTGCCGCTGCCCCCAGCGGCACCGCGACCGCTGAGGGCAGCGGTCGCCACATCGCAGAAGTAACCGCGCTCTCGCGTCCCGCACGCACGTTCACCGGCGACTTCTACTTCACGCATCGCGAGCGCGATCGTCTCTGGCTCGCACACGGCGACGTCGCGGGCAAGGGACTGCCGGCCGCGATCGTGATGGCGATGATCCAGGAAGAGCTCGAGCATCGCATCACCGCCTGCGCGGCGACGCAATGCGATCCCGCGGTGACGATGCAGCGGCTGCACGAGTTCCTCCGTCCGCTGCTGCCGCAGAATCGCTTCGCCACCGGCGTGATCGGAACGCTGCGCGAAGACGGCATGCTGACGATTGCTAACGGCGGTCACTGCCCGCCGCTGATCATCCGCCGCGACGGATCGATCGACGAGATCGGCTCGACCGGCCCACTCCTCGGCATCCTCCATCACGCCGAATGGCGCTCCACGACGACGCGCCTCGGCCGCGGCGAAACGCTCGTCCTCTACAGCGACGGCGTCACCGAGTCATGCGCCGACCTCGGCGTCGCCGGACTGAAGGAAGTGCTGAAAACCGCGCGCACGCCGGAAGAAGTCGTCGCAAAGATCGGCAAGCCGATGGACGACGTGACGCTGGTAATGGTCCGGCGCTAACGTTTCGTTGTGGTGACCGCTGTTGTGGTGACCGCTGTTGTGGTGACCGCTGTTGTGGTGACCGCTGCCCTCAGCGGTCACCGCGCCGCCTATGGCGGCGCCAGCGGCGCTGCGCGCCGCCGCGACCGCTGAGGGCAGCGGTCGCCACATAGCGCAGCGAAACAGGATGTCCCTCGCTCAGTGCTAGGAGCTTGCGCGGCAGAAACCGCGATCTCAGGCGCGTTGCGCCGCTCGAAGCCGCAGTCGTGACGTGGCGGCAAGCAGGCCGCAAGGCGGAGCAATCCACGCAGCCGCCCGTGGCGGCTAGTGCCGCGCCGAGCGCGTTCGCGTGCTCGGTGCGGCCGGCTGCGAGTACGCACCCGCGCCCGCGTCGTTCCACGCGCGCACGCGCAACTCGATCGATGATCCAGCCGGCAGCGCTGTCGAATACGTTCGCTGTTCGGGATCGAACCATTGATCGACTTCGGTCCACGCGCCGTTGTTCACGCGCGTCTCGACGCGATAGCCGTTGACGCGTTGCGGCGGCGGCGACCATCCGAGGATGAGCGTGTTGCCGTCCTGCTTCAGCGAGGTGCGCGGCGCGTCGGGCAGCGGCGGCAGACCGAACGACGCGATCTCCATCATCACGTGATTCGTTCCGTACAGCGGCACCGCGTTCTGCGCGGTCGAGTAGAGAATCGCGAGCTCGCCGCCGGGCAGCGGCGCGAGTTGCAGGAACGGACTGTTGTCATCCTGATAGACGATCGCCGATGTGCTGTCGCCGAGGAGCGCGACGCGAGACTCGAGGATCGGCGACGAATAGCGGGAAGTCGTCCAACTGATCGCGACGCGGCCCGCGAACGGCGCGAGGCGGACATTGAATCCGCTGCTCGAGGAGATGATCGAAGTGGCCCCCGCTCCATCGAGCCGCGAGGCAACAACGTTCCCAGTGCTCCACGCCACGACGTATTCCGTCCCGCTCCACGTCACATCCGCGCTGTAGAGGTTTTGACCGTTCACGAACGTCAGCGGCGACGCGTCGATCGGGCTCAGATTCGCATCGAGATGAATTCCGGCCAGGCCGTCCGGAAAGCAGATCGGCTCCGCGAAGGGTGAGCACGTTTGCAACACCGCCCAGATCACGAAGAAGCCCGCGCCGTTCGATGCGATCCGCGGTCGCAGGACCGTGCCGTTCGCAGAGTAAGGAAGCACGACCGGATCGGAAATGCTTCCGCCGGGCGAGAGCAGCGCGACGACCGGCGCGTTGTCTTTCATGCCCGCGATCGCGTAGTTGCGCCCGTTCCAGGCGATGCTCTCCGCAAAGAACGCGGTGATGCGCGTTCCCGTCGTGGTGCGCAATTCGGAATCGATCGCGACCGGCAGGTCGTCGAGAACCACCAGGAAATCGCGGCCGTCGCTCGCGGCGCTCACGCGCACTGCGCTCGACGCGATCTCGCGCTCGCGCCACCGTCCATCACGCGTGCGGATCCCCGCGCGGATCGCCGAGCGGCCGCCGCCGGTGTCGCTCCACACGACGAGCATCGCGTCCGATGACGTGGCCGTCGCGAGGAGTAGCTGCGATGTCGCCGCGAACGAAACAGGCTCGCCGTTGACTGCCGGAAGCTCCGCCGCGCGAATGGATCCGCCGATGCCGATCCACGACACCACCACGCGCGGACCGACGGCGACGATCGTTCCCTCGGGGCTCTCGACCGTGCGCCGCGACGTGATGAATCGCGCATCCGCATCCGCCTCGGCCACGATCGTTCCGCGTCCGTTCGGATCGCGATACGCGAACACCCAACGCGATCCGTTCCACACGACCTCGGGCGCAAAGAAGAACGTGCTCGGCGCGACTTCGAGCGTCGACGTCGTGCCGATGCTGCCGTCCGCCGCGATGAGCGTCGTACGAATGACGTTGTCGACCGCCTCCGCGAACAGGAAGCGGTTGCCGTCGCTGGCGAGCGCAATGCGTCCGCCGAAAACATCGCTGAGATTGCGCTGCGAAAGAAGACGTCCTTCGGCGTCGAACATCGACAGCACCGGCCCGCTGCTCATCGGGATGACGACGGCGAATCCGTTTCCGTTCGATGCGACGAGCGGAGGACCTTGCGTGATGCGGCGCTCGAACACGACCGGCGGTGCGGCCTGCACTCCGTCCGGCGTGAGCAATATCGATGTGCCGTCGATGATCAGCAGCACGTTCCTGCCGTTGAACGCCATGCGCGGCCACAGCGCGTGCTCCGCGCCCTCGATCGAAAACGCGTCGCCGGCCGGTGCACCGCTCGCATCGACCAGCCGCGCCGACATGCGATAGAAGTCGACCCGATGCGTTGCCGCGGCGAGGAAATGCGAACCGGTCCACACCGCATCGAAGTACTGGCGATCGATGACGTCGAAGTCGAAGACAGGACGGCCCACGGTACTGTCGGGCTGTCCGAGGCGCGTCACGCGGAGCTTCGTGCCCGTCCAGAAGAGAAACGCGTCGCGGCCGTTCGTGCGCAGCGCCGGCGTGCCGCCGGTCGTTCCGTAACGCGTGTTCGTCAGCGCGAACGGCTGCCCGATCGGCGGCAGCTGCGCGCCAAGCGTCGCGGTGATGAATAGAAGCGGAAGGACCCGGCGACCGCACTTCATTGAACGAAGATCATGTTCGTGATCGCTGTGCTTGTCAATGTTATTGTGATCTTATAAATGGCGGTCCTTGTGGAGCGGTTGTAGAGCGGCTGTGGAGCGGCTGTGGAGCGCGCGGTGTGGGGCAGGTTTTCTAACCTGCCCCCCGGGCGCCCGCTCCCGGGCGCCGGGATCTCGCGAGAAATTGGCGGCCGAAGCGGCCGCCGCTCCACAAGAGCCGTCCGCGCCTTACCGATCCCGCACCACCACCCGCACCTCCTCCCCGTTCGCCCGCACGTCCGGCACGTACATCGCGTGGCCCAACAGCGGCAGCGCGTGAAATTCGCCCGGCGTTTCCGCTCGCAGCGTGTAGCGGATCGTCCATGTGCCCTGGATGAGCCGGTCGGCGAACATCGCGACTTTGCGGTCGCGGAGCTCCTGGTAGATCCACTGCGAGACGCCGTCTTTGTTCGTCGCGTAGAGCGACTGGCCGCTCTGCAGCTCGACGGCTTCGAGGCCGGCGGGCTTGAGGTCTTCGAACAGCAGGTACTCGTAGTCGTTCTTGGTCTCGATCGTGTCGACGACTTCGACGCGCTCGCCGCTGATCACGGCGTCGCCGTCGCCGAGGGGGATGCGGTCGTAGACGACGCCTTTGAGCAGCGTCGGCTTCGGCGCGAGGCGGAAGTACTCGCGCTTCACGAACAGCTCGTTGCCCGCCGCCTTCACCGGCTCTTCGAGCGACACGAACCGCGCCTCGGCCGAGAAGTACACCGGCGCGTTCGCGCGGATGCGAATTTCCTGGTCGGTGTCGCGGAGGATCGACGGATCGACGGAGAAGCGGCTCGGCGCGTCGAGGAGCTGTTTCGCGGTCACCGTCTTCGTGGCGATCGGCTTCCCGTTCACGGTCACTTCATAGGTCACGTCGCGCACCGTCTCGCCGCTCGCGCGGAGGTAGTCATTGAGCGCGAGCACGGTGATCGCGGTATCGCGCGTGTTCGTCCACTGCGCGCCGCGGCGGTTCTTCACCAGCCAGTTCATCGCCGGCTCGACGAGCTTGTGCTTCGGATCGCTGGCGACCAATGCCTGCAGCACGAACGCCGTCGACTCGATCGGCCCGTCGTGCCAGCGCCACCAGAAGCGATCCGCTCCCCAATGAGCGGTTGCCATCGTCTCGGCAGTCGACGAGCCGCCATGAACGAGCACGCTCTGATCGGGCGTGCGATCGATCTTCACGCCGTTTTCGAGATTGCGCACGAGCACGGCCTCGCGCTCCTTCGCGCCGTAGCGATGCGCGGTCAGCGCGAGCAGCGCGCGCGAGTACGACGTGAGGCGCTCGCGATGCTCCCACGCGTCGTCGAACGCATCCTGCGAGTTCTTCGACGGCCGGTTGTTCCACGCCGACATCGCGTGCACGATCCACGCGTCCGTCTCCCAGTCGCCTTCGTTTTCTTTCAGATGTTCGTTGAGCCACGTGAACGCGCGCTGCACGCGCTCCGTGTCGACGTCCATCCCCGCGTCGCGCGCGATCGAGAAGCCCCACACGACGTATGCCGTCATGTAGGTGCTGCCCTGGTCTTCTTTCCACCACCCCCACCCGCCGTCGCCGTGCTGGAAGTCGTAGAGCCGCGCGATCGACGCCTTCGTGACGTCGTCGAGCCTCGGGATGCGCTTCTTCGCGTCGAGTCCCATCTGCGAGAGCGTCTTCGCGACGACCGCGGCGGGGAGAAAGCGGCTCATCGTCTGTTCGGTGCAGCCGTACGGATAGTCGATGAGGTACGGCAGCGCATCGAGCATCGTGACGGCCAGACTCGGCGCGACCTGCACGACGAGATCGGTCGCGCGGCGCTCGCGCGGAAGTGCGAGCGTGATGACCGCTTCAGCCATTGATGACGCGCTATCGCCCGCGCGCAACTTTCCGGAGCGCGCGATCAGTTTGTCGATGCCGTGCTCGTAGACGACGAACGATTTTTGCATGGCGTCGGCATATTGCGGAGTGGTGCGCGCCTCCGGCGCGCCTTGGGGGGACGGAGGCGCGCCGGAGGCGCGCACCACTCCCCGAGACACTGCCGACACGCGCAGCTTCGCGTTGCCAGGACGATCGGCGACGACGCTCCAGTCCGCGCGCGCTTCTCCATGCGCGGGCACGTTGATCGGCGCGTTCGTCGTCATGTTGAGCGTCAAGCCTTCGACTTCGAGCTTCGGCTCGATGCGCATCGCTTCATCGGTGTTGTTGTTGATGACCCCCGAGACGGTCGAGTGATCGCCGGCGACGAAAAACCGCGGCGCCTGCAGCCGCACGATGAGCGGCATGTTCGTGCGCGACGTCGACGTGCCGATGCCGAACTGCGCCGCCGTCGTCGCCGCCCGCGCCGTCGCTCTCCACGTCGTCAGCCCCTCGGGGAACTTGAACGCGACTCGCGCGATGCCGTTCGCGTCCGTGACGATGTCGGACTTCCAGAACGCGGTCGTGCGGAAATCGCTGCGCACTTCGACTTCGACTGAAGTCCCATCTTTTTTCATTGCGGCCATCGCCGTTTTCTGCACTTCGGGCGCAGGCGCCTGCGACGTCACCGTAATGGCCTCCGCCATGGGCGGCGGCGCAGGAGCGGGAGCAGCCGCCGCGTCGCGAGCTCCGCCGAGCACGCCGCCGACGACACCATTCACCTCGAAACGGTCCATGTCTACGTAGCCGGCTTGTTTCTGGGCTGCCGCGTCTTCGCGATCCTTCAGCCGATCATCGATCAGCACCTTGTTCTTGTTCTCGACGAGCCGCACGTACTGCTGCGTCTGCGCGCTACCCGTGACCTGCAGCGTCGCGCTCCGCTCGTTCCCGTAGAAGAACTCGCGCGGATCGCCGGCGAGATCCTGCTGAATCGCCGTCACCGCTTCGTCCGAAACCGCGAGCGCGACTTCCGCCGCGACCGGTTTCCCTTCGACGTCGCGCGTCGTGATGGTGATGGTTCCTTCGTCGCGCGGCTGATACTCCTCGCGATCGCTCTTCACGCCGACGTCGATGAACTGCTCGGCCGGCGGCACGACGATGACCTTGTTGTCGGTCGCGATCGCGCGATCGAATACCGACGTCGCATTGACCGTGAAGCTCGGCTCGTGCCGCGCGTCGACCGTCATCTGCACGAGCTTCACCGTGCCGTCGAGATGGACGACGCGCGTGTCGAGGATGTCGTCGCCGGTCGCGTTGACGACGACCCATTGCCCGCTCGCCGGCGCTACCACCATCACCGACGCGGTCTCGCCCGCGCGCAGCGTTTCCTTGTCGACGATCAACTGCAAGCCGCCCGTGTAGTACGAGAGGTCCGTCGTCGCGCGGTCGGCCACCCATACCATCGTCTCCGCCGTCACGACGTCGCGCGCGCGCAGCGGCCGGTTCGGATCGCCGTCCTCGCTCGACCAGCGCACGGTGTAATACCCATCGCGCCTCGGCGTAAACATGAATGACGCTTCGCCTTTTGCATTCGTCGCGACGTTCGACGACAGCACTTCCTCGTCGGCGTACGCGCGGTCCTTCTCGATCCAGGCGCGCTTGATGACCTTCACCGTGCCGGTCGCCTGCACCGGCTGATCGTTCGCGTCGACCGCCTTGAAGTCGACTTCGACCGGATCGCCGGGACGATGGATGTAGTGCTCCGGCTGCGCCATCACGGTGTAGCGCTGCTTCGTGACGGCGACCGATCCTTCGCCGCGCACTTCGCGCCGCGACGCGTCGACGACGCGCGCCTCGATGCGATAGCGCGTGTCGTTGCCGTCGCGCGGCGTCTCGATGCGCACGACCGCGCGGCCGTTCGCGTCCGTCTTCAGCGTCTCCGTTCGCAACACCGGTCCGCTGCGCGCAAAGTCGGAAATGTCGTCGTAGTACCAGGGATACTTTCGCCACGGAAACCAGTAGCGATAGAGCGGCTGCTGGTAGATGACCGCCTCGACGGTCGCGTTCGCGACCGGGCCGCCGAAGTAATAGCTCGCGTCGATCGTCGCTTCGATCGTGTCGCCGAGGCGATAGAGCTTCTTGTCGGGCGTCGACACGCTGACCTGGAACTCCGGGAGTTTGTATTCCTCGAGACGGAACAGCGTCGCGTTGCCGATGTCGTCGTCGTTACCGACTTTGAACGTGACGCGATATTCGCCGAGAGGCATCGCGTCGGTGAGAGCGAGCGAGGAGGAGAAGCTGCCGTACGCATTCAGCGTCGCGTCCCCTGTGGCGATCTTCTCGTCGCGCGGGCTCCGGATCTCCCACGAGATTTTTTGTCCGGCCGGCGTCGAGAAGAGATCGTTCTCGCGCGTGCGGGCGATGACTTTCCACTGCACCGTCTCGCCGGGGCGGTAGGCCGGACGATCGGTGAAGGCGTAGAGCTTCCAGCCGTCGGTGGAGGATCGATAGCCGTACGAATACGTCGCGTGCCACGCCTGCTTTCCTTTGCCGGCCGACGCCGCGATGACGACTTCCGGATTGTCGTTGACCTTCTTCACGACGGCGATGCCGTCCGCATTCGTCGTCGCCTCGTCGACGCGCGACTCGTAGTTGCCCCAGCGCTGTCCGACGCGCACGCGCGCGCCGGCAATCGGCTCGCCGCGCAAAACGTCGGAGACGTAGATCTGCAGCAGTGACGGCGACGACTGCAGCAGGATGTGCGTGTCCGTCACCATGAGCAGCAGGCCCGCGCTCTTGCCGTCGGCGGACGCGGTCATCCAATACGCGCCGCGCTCGAGTCGCGGCATGAGGCGCTCGTTGTGATAGCCGGGAATGTGATCGCCGCTGTCATTCGTCTCGTACGTCCATGTGCGCAGCGGCTTCGGGTCCCGCCGCAGCGTGTTCATCCAGTGAACGTTCCCTTTCTCCTGGAACGTCATGAGATCGACCGCGTAGATCGCGAGCTCGACGCGCTTCGTGTTGCGCCAGTTCAGATTCACTTCCTGCTCGGAATCGGGCAGGAACGTGCCGGCGGCGCCGAGGTTCACGGACGGCGCGAGGATGTCCTGAATCGCGCGCTCCGCATCGTCGCGATATTTCGACTCCCCTTTCGCGAACTCGTTGACCAGACGGCGATACAACTCCAGCGCGCGCGTGAAGCTCGCGTGCGGGTCGGGCTCGCCGTTGACGATGATGTGTCCGACCGAGCTGGCGTACGTCGCCGCGGTGTACAGCGCATCGTCATACCACTCCGACTTCTTTCCCGCGGCGATGATCTCGGCCAGCAGCTCGCCCGCGCGCTCCATGCTGTCCGGACGGCCTTCGCCGAGGAGCTGTTGCGCGAGGAGAAAACGCGCGTGCATCGCGTCGTTGGTGTCGTTGGCGATCGAGATGACGTTGACGAGCACCTCGCGCGGAATCTGATTTCGATATCCGTAGCGGTTCTCCGACGCCAGCCGTCGAAAGATCGACAGATATCGCTTTCGCGCGTAATCGATGTCGTCGCTGCCCGCCCACCAGTCGAGCGCGTCGAGGTAGTAATTGTTCCCGCTCGTCAGATCGCCGAGCGATTCATTGGCCTCGGCCCATACGCGGTCATGCTCCGTGCCGTTCACGATCGCGACGAGCGCCGTCGTATCGCGATTCGACTCGTCCATCCGCCACGCCGTGTCCGCGAGACGAAAGTCGACCCAGCGCCGTTCGATGGCGGGAAGCGTGAGCTTGCCTGCCTGCTCGTACAGCTGATGCGCGTGCGCGTACGACTTCTCCTCGACGAACTTCTCCGCCTCGCGCTTCAGCGCGTCATACGGAGTCGCGGTCGTCGTGGCGAAGAGAAGAGAGGCGAGGAAGGCCAGGATTTGGAGCATGCTGGTCCATTAGACCAGCGTGGGAGGGGGAAGAGAACCGGGCTTCAGAGGCTCAGGGGCTCCCATGGGCTCAGAGGCTCAGGGGCGCAGGGGCTCACAGAGGAGTGCCGCTATGAGCCTGTGAGCCTGTGCGCCTATGCGCCCACATTCTTCGCCAGCCAGGCTTCCACCTCTTCCGGGTGGTAGCCAAACGGTCCCGGCTCGCCCTTGTACACGATCACGCCCTTCGGATTAATGATGTAGAAGCGCTCGGGCCAGCCGGCGTAGACCTTCTCGCAGGCGTCGTCCATCGTGTCGACGGCGAGAGGCATCGAGTAGTGGAAACGTTTCACGAAATCGCGGGCGATGACGACGCGGTCGCCGAGGGATTTCGGCTGGCGATAGCAGACATTCTCTTTCTCGTTCGAGTCCATCTGCCATTCATCCAATGGATGCGCCTCGCGGATGTAGACCGTCTGGAAGTCGATGCGGTCTTTGTATTTCTCGTACATCTGCGTCACGCGGTCGACCGACCGGCGGAAGGGGGGTCACGTGAAACTGCCGAAGACGAGGACGAGCGGCTTCGTGCGCGCGGCGAGCAGCGGGACCTCGCGCCTGCCGGCGAGCGATACGAGGAGCGCGTCGGGCGCGCGGTCGCCGACTTTCAGATCGCCGGCGCGGCGCTGATCGTAGCGAATCATCCCGATGATGTTGCGCGGTCCGATCTTCGCCACCATCACGCCGGCGGCGAGCACAACCAGAGCGCCCAACACCAGCAGCAGCTTCTTGATCATTTTTAGATGGCAGATGGCAGATGGCAGATGGCAGACGGATGGCAGATGGCGGATGGCGGATGGCAGTGGCCGAAGCCGCTTTTGCCATCTGCTATCTGCCGTCTGCCATCCGTTCCCTCGTATCATACGCCCATGCAAAATCTCCCGGTCATGCTTGCCACGCCGCCGCGGCGCGTGCCGCTTTCCATCATGGCGCTGAATCTCTTCAACCCGTTCGCGCAGATCGCATGGGGTGTGTTCGGCTTCGCGATGATTTTCGGCTGGATCTTCATGGGCAACGCCGACTTCTCCGCGCTGACGTTCCATCCGCACGGCCAGTCGCACGGACGCGTCACCAGCGTGACCGCGACCGGCGCGTCGGTGAATCACCAGCAAGTCATGGCGAATCACTACGAGTACTCCGTCGCCGACACGAAGTTCCACGGCACGTCGTATTCGAGCGGCAACTCTCCGAACGTCGGCGATGAGGTCACCGTCGAATACGACGAGAAGAATCCCGAGCGCTCGCGCATCGAAGGGATGCGCCGCGCGCAGTTCGGGCCGGCGGTCGCCTTCGTCGCGATCTTCCCGTTCATCGGACTCGTGCTCGTCGCCTTCGCCACGCGCACCGGACTGCGGCGCAACGCGCTCCTGCGCCACGGCCTCCTCACCACCGGATTATTGGTGGGACGCGAGCGCACGAACGTCACCGTCAACAATCGTCCCGTGTGGCGAATGATCTTCCAGTACACCGGCCGCGACGGCCAGCGCCACGAAGCATCCGCGAACACGACCGACACCTCGCGACTCGAGGACGAAGCGCAGGAACCGCTGCTCTACGACCCCGACAACCCGTCGCGCGCGTACGTCCTCGACGAAGCACCGGCGCGCCCGCAATTCGAGCCGAACGGCGAGCTGCGCGGACGTCCGGTACCGGGATTTCTCTCGACGATCATTCCGGGGATCGTGATCGCCGCGAACTTGCTCGTGCTCGCGTTCAAGTTGCATTTGCTGTAGGCAGCCGAAAATGACCACCCTCGCCCGCCGCCTCGGCGCGTTCGACGCCGCGATGATCGTGATGGGCGGCATCATCGGCTCCGGCATCTTCATCAACCCGTACGTCGTCGCGACGCACGTGCATTCGCCTTTTGCGATTCTCGGCGCGTGGGCGGCCGGCGGCGCGATCGCGCTTCTCGGCGCGTTCGTGTACGCGGAGCTCGCGGCGCTCCGTCCGGAAGTCGGCGGGCAGTACGCGTATCTGCGCGACGCGTGGCATCCCGCGGTCGCGTTTCTCTACGGATGGGGACTGCTGCTCGTGATCCAGAGCGGCGGGATGGCGGCGGTGGCGGTCACGTTCTCGCGATACACGATCGAGCTCACCGGCGCGCCGATCGCGGACTGGCTGCTCGCCACGCTCACGCTTCTCGCGCTCACGCTCGTCAATTGCCTGGGAGTGCGCAGCGGCACGAACACGCAGACCGTCTTGATGCTGCTCAAGCTCGTCGCGATCGTGCTGCTCATCATCGCCGGCGCGTTCATCGCGAATCCCGCGGGCGTCCATCGCGTCGCGGCCGCGTCGACCCTCGGCGGATTCGCGGCGGCGATGACGCCGGTGATGTTCGCGTACGGCGGATGGCAGACCGCGAGCTTCATGTCCGGCGAGTTGAAACGTCCGGCGCGCGATCTCGCGATCGGTCTGCTCGCCGGCGTCGCCGGCGTGATCACCATCTACCTGCTCGTCAACGTCGTCTGCCTGCGCGTCCTCGGCGCAGACGGACTCGCGGCGACGACGACTCCCGCGTCCGCGGTAATGCGCATCGCCCTCGGCGATCGCGGCGCGATGTTGATCGCGGCCGGCATCGCGATCTCGACCCTCGGATTTTTGAGCCAGGGCATGCTGACCGCGCCGCGCGTGTACTACGCGATGGCCGAGGATCGATTGTTCTTTCGAGCGATCGCGAAGGTGCATCCGAAAACGCGCGTGCCGGTGGCCGCGATCGCGGTGCAGGGAATCGTCGCCGTGATCATCGCGCTGTCCGGCACATACGAACAGATCCTGAGCTACGTCGTGTCCGTCGACTTCGTGTTCTTCGGACTGACGGGACTGGCGCTGTTCGTATTTCGTTCTCGAATTACCGGGCCCGTGCCCGTGCCCGCTTCCGCGCCCGGGGCGGGCGGGCACGCTGGCCGCTCCTTTCGCACTCCAGGCCATCCCATCAGTACCGCGATCTTCACGATCGCATGCTGGCTCGTCGTAGCGGGCACGATCGTTCGCTCGCCGGTCAACAGCGCCATCGGCTTCGGCATCCTCTTCGCAGGCCTCCCCGCGTATTGGTTCTGGCATTCGCGGACCTGACTGATTTTGCGGTGTGGAGGTTTTCCCTGATGCGATTCCGAGCGGTTTCTCTTCTGTTGATGTGCATCGCCTGCGCGATTGCGAGCGCGCAGACGATCGGCAATTACGTGCTCGCGCCGAACGCGTCGACGAGCGGACTGTCGGCGCCATTTACCGTCATCGATCTCAGCTCCGCGGCGACATCCAGCGGCACCATCGGCGCCGTCGCCGTGCGCGGCGCGCAGACATGCACCGGCGCATTCAAAGTGAAGTTCTTCCATCAGCCGTCGTCCGGCGTGTATCAGATGTACGCGGAGCGCGGACCGTTCGACGTCGTCTTCCCGATCAACGTCGTGCAGATGACGCCCGCCGTCAGCGTCACCGCGGGCGACCTGATCGGACTCACGATCCTCTCCGACTGCGCGTCCGCGGTCGGCCAGGTCCCGCTGCTGTTCAAGAACATCGCGTCGTTCGCCGGCGACGTCACCGGCACGACGACGATCTCCTCCGCGGCCGGAGTGATTCCGAACTTCGCGCTGGCGGTATTCGGCGCGCCCACCTCGAACACCGACATCCGCACGCAGACCATCGTCGCCGCGGGCGCGGCGCAGGGCGCGTTCGGCTCGTCGTTCAAGACCGACATCTTCCTCTCCAACGCGCGCACGTTCCGCTCATCGGGGCGTTTGGTCTATCACCGCGAAGAAACGAGCGGCGCGACGAATGATCCGTTGTTCCCGTTCACCGTCGATCCGCATCAGAGCCTCGTCTATCCGAACTTCGTCTTCGACAAGCTCCTGACCACCGGCAAGGGCAGCATCGACGTCTACACGCGCATGGGCTTCGAAGCGCCGACCGTAACGGCGCGCGTATACGACGACAGCTCCGGCGGAACGAAAGGCTTCACGTTCGACGCGCTGACCGATCGCGAGGCGCTGCAGCCGTCCGAGATCGCGTCTCTCGCGCTGCCGAATGACGCCGCGCGCTACCGCGTCAACGTCGGCGTGCGCACGCTCGACGGCGACACGCGCGTCGAGTACGACCTCTACGATCAGAACGGAACGCTCCGCTCGTCGACAACGAAGACGTATCCCGCGAATTACTACCAGCAGACCGATTTCAACTCGCTCTTCGGCGTGAGCTTCCAGCCCGGCGACACGATCCAGGTCGTGCAGCAGGCCGGACGATCGTTCGTCTACACCTCGATCATCGACAACACCTCGAACGATCCGAGCGCGCAGATTGCGAAGCCGGTGAAGTGACGGGATGTGAAGAAACCAGTGGAGCCATCATCCTGAGAATGTGGTGACCGCTGCCCTCAGCCTGAGAATGTGGCGACCGCTGCCCTCAGCGGTCACAGCGCCGCCTCACGGCGGCGCCAGCGGCGCGTAGCGCCGCCGCGACCGCTGAGGGCAGCGGTCGCCACAAAGCTCTTGGGGATTTCACAGCCTCTGAGCGCCTCAGGATGACGTAGGCTTATCATCGCGCTTCCATGAAGCGCGCTCTGCTCTTGGTTGCAACCGCGATTCTCGTTCTCGCCGCGGTCCTCCTCGTCCGCACGTTCAGCGTGACGTCGATGCAGATCGCGGCTCCGCCTGCGCCGCCGCTCGTCCTCCATCGCGCGGCGGCGCTCGCGCGGTTCTCGCGCGCGATTCAATTCCGCACGGTCTCGTTTGGCGAAAACTCGCCGACGACCGAGCACGACGCGTTCGTCGCCTGGCTCGCGACCGCCTACCCGCGCGTGCATGCATCGCTGCAGCGCGAAGTCGTCAACGGACACAGCCTCCTCTTCACGTGGCGCGGCAGCGATCCATCGCTCGCGCCGCTCCTGCTCCTGGGTCACTACGACGTCGTACCGGTCGAGGGAAAGTGGCAGCAGCCGCCGTTCAGCGGCGCGGTCAATGGCGGATTCGTGTGGGGACGCGGCACGCTCGACGACAAAGTCACCGTCATCTCGATTCTCGAAGCGACGGAGTCGCTGCTCGCCGAAAATTTTCGTCCGCGGCGCACGCTCCTCTTCGCGTTCGGACACGATGAAGAGCTCGGCGGACTGCAGGGCGCGGCGAACACGGCGAAGCTGCTGCAGTCGCGCGGCGTGAAGCTCGACGCCGTGATCGACGAGGGCGGCCTGATCATCCGCCGCACCCTCGGGCTCACGCAGCCGCTCGCCGTCATCGGCATCGCGGAAAAAGGAAGTGCGAACGTCGAGCTGCGCGTGAACGGACACGGCGGCCACTCCTCGATGCCGCCCGCCCGCACGCCCGTCGGCCTCGTCGCCGAAGCCGTCGATCGCGTGCAATCGCATCCGATGCCGTCGCACATCACCGGCGCGACGAAGGAGATGCTGCGCTGGCTGGCGCCGCACCTGCCATTCGCGCAACGCATGGTCATGGCGAACCTCTGGCTCTTCAAGCCGGCGCTCGACGCGCGCGCGAAAACGTCGAACGCGCTCAACGCGATGCTGCGCACCACCACCGCGCCGACGATCATCAGCGGCGGCGTGAAAGACAACGTCATCGCATCCGAGGCAAGGGCGGTCATCAACTTTCGGATTCTTCCCGGCGACACGACGGAATCCGTTGCCGCGCACGTGCGCGACTCGCTGAACGAACACGACGTGAACGTGCAGCTCGTGAACGGCACCGATCCCTCGCCCATCTCCGACGCGCGCACGCGCCAGTTCCGCACGCTGCAGCGCACGATCGCGCAGGTCTACCGCGACACGCTCGTCGCGCCGAACCTCATGGTCGGCGGCACCGACTCACGCCACTTCGCGCCGCTCACGCCGAACATCTACCGCTTCCTGCCGGTCCTGCTCGACGAGAAAGACCTCGACCGCTTCCACGGCCTCAACGAGCGCATCGCAGTCGACGACTACTTCCAGGCGATCCGGTTTTATCGGGCGCTGATCATGAATGGAGCACGGTGAAAGGGTGCTGAGTGCTGAGTGCTGAGTGCTGAGTGCTGAGTGCTGAGTGCTGAGTGCTGAGTGCTGAGTGCTGAGTGCTAAAGGTTTTACAGCACCCTGCACCCTGCACCCTACACCCTGCACCCTGCACCCTGCACCCTGCACCCAGCACCCTGCACCCTGCACCCAGCACCCTGCACCCTGCACCCTACACCCTGCACCCTGCACCCAGCACCCAGCACCCTGCACCCTTGCACCCTGCACCCTGCACTCAGCACCCTGCACCCTGCACCCTGCACCCTGCACCCAGCACCCAGCACCCAGCACCCAGCACCCAGCACCCAGCACGGTAGACTCACGCCGCCATGATCGAAGCAACAAAATCCGACACCATCCTGACCATCCGCCTCGCGCACGGAAAAGCGAGCGCGCTCGATCTCGAGCTCGCGGAGTCGCTCGCGCTCGCATTCGCCGAGGCCGCGCGGTCTGATGCCGCGGCGGTGGTCCTCACCGGCACGGGCTCGATCTTCTCCGCCGGCGTCGATCTCTTTCGCCTCACCGACGGCGGACGCGAATACTGCGAGCGTTTCGTTCCCGCGCTGTCGCGGCTCGTGCTCGATCTCTTCGCGTTTCCGAAGCCGGTCGTCGTCGCCGTCAACGGCCACGCCATCGCCGGCGGCTGCATCATGACGCTCTGCGGCGACTATCGCCTGATGGCGTCCGGCAACGGACGCATCGGCATGCCGGAGCTGCTCGTCGGCGTGCCCTTTCCGCCGTCGATCCTCGAAGTCGTCCGCTTCTGCGTCGCGCCGCAACATCTGCAGTCGCTCGTCTACACCGGCCGCACCGCCCAACCCGACGACGCGCTCCGCCTCGGCTTCATCGACGAGATCGCCGCACCCGACGCGCTCCTCGCCCGCGCCGAAGAAGTCGCGCGCCAGCTCGCCGCCGTCGACCCGAGGAACTTCACGATCACCAAGCGGGAACTGCGCGACCAGACCATCAGCCGCGCCAAACACTACGCGAACGAGCTCGACGACGAGATCCTCGCCATCTGGAGCGACGCGGCGACGCACGCGAACATCCGCGCGTATCTGGCGAAGACGGTGCGCAAGTAGCTTTGGACTGCGGCAGCTACGCTGCCGCTTTCGCATACGGTGTGAAAAAGCGGCGGTGCAGCCGCCGCAGTCCAAAGCCCCCCTACTTCTCCGCCTCCGCCAGCCGTCGTTCGTGCGCGCGCAGCAGATCACTCCGCGTAATAAAGCCGACGATGCGCCGCGGGTTGTCGCGCGCGACGACGGGCAGTCGTCCGACGTTCTCGCGCACCATGTGGTCCGCCGCTTCGCGCAGCGAGTTGTCGAGAAAGATCACCGACGGCGCGCGCGTGATGAGATCGGCGGCGCGCGTGGTGTCGGGCTTCGACGGGTCGAGGACGTCGCGCCGCGTGATCACGCCGAGGAGGCGATCGTTCGCGTCCATCACCGGAAACCCCTGATGCATCGCCGCGCGCGTGCGCAGCGACGAGATTGGTTCATCCGCGTGCGCGAACACGACGTCCTTCGTGCACGCATCCGCAACGTTCACGAGATCGAGATAGTCGGCCGCGTACTCCGACGGCACGCGCACGCCGCGGCGCGCGAGCTTCTCGGTCATGATCGTGTTTCGCATCAACAGCGACGACACGAGGTAGCCGGCCGTGCATCCGCCGAGGAGCGGAAGGAGTCCGAGCGGCTGCAGCGTGGTCTCGAACGCGAACACGACCGACGCCAGCAGCGCGCGCGACGCGCCCGCGAACATCGCCGCCATGCCGACCAGCGCGCAGATGCGGACGTCGATGCCGAACCGCGGGATGGACGTTGATGCGATCTGGCCGAGGACGACGCCGCACGCGCCGCCGATCGTGAAGAGCGGCGCGAGAGTGCCGCCGGACGTGCCGCTGCCGAGGGAGATCGACCACGAGAGAAACTTCATGATCGCGAGCATCAGCACCGCGGTGCCGATCAGCTTCCCCGACACGAGATCGTCGAGATTGTCGTAGCCGACGCCGAGCGTGCGCGGCGCGTAGTAGCCGACGATGCCGACCGCCAGTCCGCCGATCGCCGGCCACCACATCCAATGAACCGGCAGGTGCTCGAACAGATCTTCGATCCAGTACACCGCGCGCGTCACGTATACCGACAACCATCCCACCAGCGCGCCGACGACGACATACGCGACGAGCGCTTCTTCCGTCGGCGTGCCGAGGCGCGGCATCGCGAACGCGGGCGCCACGCCGACGAATGCGATGCGCACCGCGGTCGCCGTCGCCGCCGCGAGCGCGACCGGCACGAGCGAGCGAGCGCGAAATTCGAAAAGCAACAACTCGATCGCGAGCAGCACCGCCGACACCGGACTGCCGAACGTCGCGGCCATGCCGGCCGCCGCGCCCGCGGCGAGCAGCGTCTTGCGCTCCATCGCCGACGTGTGCAGCAGTTGTCCGATCAGCGAGCCCATTGCGCCGCCGGTCGCGATGATCGGTCCCTCCGCGCCGAACGGTCCACCGGTGCCGATCGAGATCGCCGCCGACAGCGGCTTGAGAAGCGTGACGCGCGCCGGGATCCTGCTCTCGTTCAACAACACCTGCTCCATCGCCTCGGGGATTCCATGTCCGCGAATGGCCTTCGATCCGAAGCGCGCCATCAGTCCGACGATCACGCCGCCGATGACCGGGATGACGAAAACGAAAGATCCGACGTGGTTGTGCGCGGGAGAAACAAAGTGCGTGGAGACGCGGCCGTAGAACGCGATGTTCGTGACCAGCGCGATGATGGCGATGAGGAGTTGCGCGACGAGACCGGTCGCGATCGCGAGCGCGATCGCCAGCCCGCAGATGAAAATGACGCGCCGGTCGATCGCCGAGCGCTCCACCGGCATGCGCGCATTCGTGATCTCGGGACCGAGCGAGGGCGCGACCGGAATGCCTTCGCTCGTTGCGGCAGACTCGAGTGTTTCGTGAGAATCCATAATCCGATAGATATCATTTGCGCATGGCTTTTCATGCAGTGGTTGCGCGCGACACCGACGGCTACAAGACCGCGATCGAGAAATTGACGGATGACGAGCTGCCGAAAGACGGCGAAGTGCTCGTCGACGTCAAGTACTCGTCGCTGAATTACAAAGACGGACTCGCGGTCACCGGCCGCGGGAAAATCGTCCGCCGCTTCCCGATGGTCCTCGGCATCGACCTCGCCGGCACGGTCGTCGAGTCGTCGACGAGCGAGTTCACGAAAGGCGATGAAGTCGCCGGCATCGCGCAGGGACTCGGCGAATTGGATTGGGGCGGCTACTCGCAGCGCCAGCGCGTGAAAGCGGATGCGATCGTGCCGCTGCCGAACGGACTCACGCTGCTGCAGTCGATGCAGTACGGCACCGCCGGCTTCACGGCGATGTTGTGCGTGATGGCGCTCGAACAGGCCGGCGTCGTGCCGGGCGAGCGCGAAGTGATCGTGACCGGCGCGTCGGGCGGCGTCGGATCGATCGCGGTGATGCTGCTCGCGAAGCGCGGCCATCGCGTCGCCGCATCGACGGGACGCGCGGAGCTCGAGCCGTACCTGCGCGAGCTCGGCGCGACGTCGATCGTCCCGCGCGAAGAGCTCGCGAAAAAAGGCGGACCGCTGCAATCCGAGCGATGGGCCGGCGGCGTCGACACCGTCGGCGGCGCGATCCTCGCGAACCTCTACGCGCAGACCGCGTACGAAGGCGCGATCGCGTGCTGCGGCATGGCGTCGGGCCACGAGCTCGCGACGACGGTCTGGCCGATGATCCTCCGCAACGTCTCCCTCCTCGGCGTCAGCTCGCTGCGCACCTCGAAACCGAAACGCATCGAGACGTGGGCGCGCCTCGCCAGTGACATCCACCCGACGAACCTCGCGTCGCTCTCACGCATCGAGCCAATGTCGCGCGTCTTCGAACTGGCAGAGCAAATCCTCGCGGGCCAGGTGCACGGCCGCGTCGTAATCGACGTGAACCGGTAAAAAAGCAGAAAGCAAAAAGCAGAAAGCAGAGGAGAGCGGGCGTCCCGCCCGCCCCCGGGAGGCGGGCAGGATGCCCGCTCTCCTCCGCCATCTGCCATCTGCTTTCTGCCTTCTGCTTTCTGCTTTCTGCTTTCTGCTTTCTGCTCTCCCAGGCGTAGCATGTGTTCATGAAGCACGTCGCAATGCTCGTGTTGATCCTCGCCGCGGGCACATCGCTGGCGCAGGACTCTCCGCTCGTCGCCGCGGCCAAGAGCCGGAAGAACGCGAAGACGAAGTCGAGGGTCTACATCACGAACGCCACGCTGTCGAAGTCGGGCGGTCACATCAGCACGACCGCGTCGCAGGCGCCGATCGCGCTGGCGAAGGCGCCGTCGCCGAAGGCCGAGGAACCGAAGCCGCAGGCAAAGGTGGCGGAGAGCGAGAAGAAGACGGAAACGAAAGAGACCCCGGACATCGACGATCCCGAGATGAGGATGATGTTGAAGTACGATCCGGAAGCGCTCATCGACGACAGCCTGCCGCCGGTCGTCATCCTGTCGAAGAACCTGAAGCTGGTCGAGCCGCAGAAGTCGCAGAACTTACGACCGCCGCAGTAAATAGAAGACCAGATTCGCGGCCACCACGATCGCGATCCCTCCCAAAAATCCTCCGATCGCGTTCCACGGAATCGACGGCGCGTGAATCGCGTCGCCGCCGCGGCGCACGCGCAGGAATCCTTTTCTCTTCGTGTCGCTGACGATCGCATTCGACGCGGCGACGTAGCGGCCGAACGCCGTAATCGTTTCGCCGGGCGCGATGATTTTCTCCTCGGCGATCGAATGATGAATGTCGGACGGCGTGCCGAGAATCCAATCCTTCTTCAACGGCGGCGCGAGCGAATGCACGCCGATGATCGCTTTGACCATCTGCATCCCGCCCGCCTGCTCGAACGTCGTGTTCGCGACGTACTCCTCGGCCGCCGCGCGGTCGCCGGTCGTCTCGAAAATATGTTCGAGCACCGGGAACGAGCCGAGGGCGACGTCGCCATAGGGAGTGCGCACGGTACAGCGCGTCATACCAAATCCGACATAGTCGCGCGCGGGACGTCCCTCGCCCGTTCCCGACGGTCCGATGTTGTACTCGTAGAGCACGCAGTCGCGGCCGGTGAACGGCGCGCGCAGCGTCTCGAAGCCCGCGGACACCGGACCGATCGCCGCGGCCAGGTCCCCGTCGTGCGGACGCTCGCCGCGCGCGAGCCGCCGCTTCGCGCGCCAATCCGCGATCGAGTAGCGCACGCCGTGAATCAGCGCGAGCCCGATCCACACGACCGTCGCCATCCCGAACGCGCCGAAGAATTTGTCGTTTCCCGGAACGGCGCGCAGCAAATAGAAGTAGCCGCCGGCGAGCGCGATCCAGACGGCGATGGCGACCGAGCAGTTGAGATACATCGCGATATGGTAGCGCCCCACACCCGGCCCTGAGAGGCCGTGAGAAAAATCTCCGTCATCCTGAGTCGGCGAAGCGCAACGAAGGATCTCGAAATACGAAGAGTCTGCAATTTAGAGAGCCTTCGCCGTCTGTGCGGCTTCTTCTAATGACAGCCCCTCATCCGGCCCTTCACTGCGCTCAGGGTCCACCTCCCGCACGGAGGAGAGCGGGCGTCCCGCCCGCCCTCGGGAGGCGGGCAGGATGCCCGCTCTCCTCGGCAAGGGTCGAGAAGGTCAACAAAGCGCGATCTATATTCGTTGCCCCTCGCCCCGCTTGCGGGGAGAGGGTGGCGCGAAGCGCCGGGTGAGGGGCCGTCATTTTGCTCGACAAATGCGCATCGCGCAGTGCCTCTGCTCAGGATGACGGGGCATTTTTTTCACAACCTCTGAGCGAAGCGAAGGGCGGATGAGGGACGCTTCCTACGTCAACGCCGCAATCGCCTCATCCAGAAACTTCCCCGTCGTCGCCGCGTCGTTCTTCCCCGTCAACACCGCGCCGTTCCACGCGTCCGCGTACCACCGCCCGACCGACAACGGCGGCAGCGCCTTCTCCGAAGACGGAGTCACGTAGACGTACCAGTACGGCTCGGGAATGTTCGCGTCGCCGCCGAGGAATCCGACGCCGATCGAACGATCGCCGAGCAGCGGGATCAGCGTGGCGATGTCGAAGTGATGCGGCCAGAGACGCACCGGACTCGCGGCCGGATGCTTGGCGCGCAGATGCTCGAGAACCGCCGCCGCGTCGCCGTACAGTTCCGCGACCGTGCAGAGGAATTCGTCCATCGCCGAGAAGCACGCGCCGTTCGCGACAGGATGCGCCGGCAGCGGCTCGCCCGGACGCGCAATCATTTTTCCGACGCGCTCTTCGTAGAAACGAAATCCGTCATCGAGCTTTTTTCCGCGCAGGCAGAACTCGCCGGTCACGCCGTCGTCTTTGTCGATGAGCAACAGCGCGAGATCGCGCATCCGCAGTCCGGCGCGAAATTGTCCGTCGACGCAGTCCTGCACCAGCGCGCCATGTTTTTGCGACCACGAAAAGTTCGTGTGCGAGTCGTCCGCCTTCGGCGGCAAGAGCGTGCGCCCGACTCCCGCCGCGGCCTGCAGTCCGTGATGAAGCTCCAGCAACGCGTCCTGGAACGTCATTCCTGCACCTCGCGCATCGCCTTGCGCATCGCCGGCGTGTGCTCCGCGACGTTGACCATGTTCGAGAGCTCTTCCGTCGATCCGAGATCGACCCAGTCCGTCATCGGCGTCCCCACACTTTCTTCAAACGCGCGTCGCGGCCGCAGCCGGCGCGGTAGAAGTGATAGCGAATCGGATTTTTCTTGTAGTAGTCCTGATGGTACTCCTCGGCCGGATAGAACGGCCCGAGCGGCAGCACGTCCGTCGCGACGTTCTTCTCGCCGAATCTCCTCTTCGCATTGCTGAGCGAGATCTCCGCGATGCGGCGCTGTTCGGCGTCACGCCAGAAAATCGCGGCGAGGTATTGCTGTCCCTTGTCGCAGAACTGCCCCTCGAAATCCATCGGGTCGATGTTGCGCCAGAAGACGTCGACGAGCTGCCCGTACGTCACCTTCGCCGGATCGTACGTAACCTCGACCGACTCGCGATGCCCCGTGCCGCCCATCGACACCTGGTCATACGTCGGATTTGGCGTCTTCCCGCCGGTGAATCCCGAAACGACCGAGACGACGCCTTTCACTTTTTCGAAGTCGGATTCCATGCACCAGAAACAGCCGCCGGCAAACACGGCCTTCGCGAGCGGTGCGGCATTCAACGGGAGTGTGAGGAGGAGCGCGATGAGGATGCGTCGCATATGCGTGTTAGAAGCCGGAAACGCGAAATTGGTTTCCTGAACCGAGTACGTGGGAGGGATGAGGAGTGGTTACTTCACACGAGAGGACTGCAATCACCCGCCGCGTCCCTCGTACGCAATCTCGCGTGACAGATCCCAGTTCGGCGAGACGCCGGGCTGAAGTCCTTTCCCTCGAAACGATGCGCGCCGCAGGCGGAAACCTTTCTTCTTCCGGCGCTGCTCGAGCGAGCGCCTGAGACCTTCCTCGATCAACTCCCGCAGCGTGCTTGACTCTCGCGACGCCACTCGCTTCGCTTCCTCGAGCAATGCATCGGTGATTTCGACCGTGGTCTTCACAGGACCCATACTACCTACCACATTCGCTGACCGTCATCCCAGAACATCGAACGCGTGTTTTCGGCGGCCGAGGGCGGCCGCCGCTCCACAAACCGCGCGTCGAGAGAATGACTGAAACGGGCGCGGTCACCGCGATCGCGACGAGCGTCCATGCGATCGTCGAATATGTGGCGACCGCTGCCCTCAGCGGTCGCGGCGGCGCAACGCGCCGCTATGCCGCCGCTGCGGCGGCGGTGTGACCGCTGAGGGCAGCGGTCACCACAATTCCGACATAGCCACTTCGACGGCGACGCCGAAACCACATCACCCACCCCCGCATCCAACCCGCAATGCCGCCACCTCCGCAACTGCTCAAACTCCTGCGCGACGTCGTCGCGGAAGGAATCGAGACCGCCGAGCAGCAGGCGATCGTCGACGAGTTGGGAATCGGATTCGTGCAGGGCTTCTACGTCGCCACGCCCTGTCCGCTCGAGGAACTGGTCGCATGACCTGCCGCGAAGTCATCGAGCGGCTCCTGGACTACGTCGAAAAAACGGCGCCAGGCGATGACTTCGAACATCACCTGGCGCGCTGTTCGTCGTGCCGCGCGTACCTCGACTCATATCTGAAAACGATCCGGCTCGCGCGCGGCGCGCTTCCGTCATCCTGAGCCGCGTAGACGGCGAAAGATCTCGAACTACATGCGGTTGCGCGGTTTCGCGGCCGCGCAGTCACGCGGTGTTGTTACTGCGCAACCGCGTAACCGCGCAACTGCTCACATCTAACGTCCGCCGCGCATGTCGTCCGGCAACGCCTTCGCGATCGCCGTCGCCTTCGCGGTCTTCATCTTCGTCGGCATCATCTTGTGCGCGACGCCCTGCAGCTTCTTGACCGGCCGCAGCAGCGGGTTGCTCCACATCGCCTCGGCCGCGTCCTTGCGCGCCTGCATCAGGTCGCCCAGCTCGCGCAACTGCTCGTCGCTGAACAGCTGCCGCGCCTGCGCGAACATCTGCGTCTCTTCTTCGCGGATGTGATGCTCGATCAGGTCCTTCAGCACCTTCGCCTTCGCGCCGAACTCGTGCGACTTCGGATTCGCCGACTTCAGCGCCGGCAGAACCATGTCGACGACGTGATGCTCTTCCGCCGCCTCATAGAAGAGGTCCTCGGCGTCCGTGTTCTCGGTTTTCGCCTTGAACGCGGGATAGAACACTTCCTCTTCGATCTGCGAATGCATCTTGATCTCGCGCTCGATCTGCGACACCAGCGCCTCGCGCTGTTTCGTCGATCGTTCGGTCGTTTCGTCGAGCTCGCGCAGCAGGCGCTTCACCGTGGCATGATCCGATTTCAACATCGTGATTGCATTTGGCATCGTTCAATTTCCCCCGCCACGTAAAATGCGCATTGCATGCCCGACGAAACGATTCTCGACGACCGCGTGCGCGCGACACTGAACGCGCACAACATCCAATACGAAGTCCTCGAATACGCCCCCGAACTGGCCGACACGGCCGAGTTCTGCGCGCACTACGGCATCTCGACGACCGAAGCCTGCAACGCCATCGTCGTCGTGCTCAAGACGAACCCGAAGCAATATGTCGCCTGCCTCGTACGCGCCGACACCAAGCTCGACGTGAACAAAAAAGTGAGCGAGCTGGTCGGAGTAAAACGCCTCTCATTCGCGTCAGCGGACGAGACCGCCCAACTCACCGGCATGCTCATCGGCGGCGTCACCATCGCCGGCTTGCCGGAGACAATGCCGATCTACATCGACACAAAAGTAATGGAGCAACCGCGCGTCATCATCGGCGGCGGCAACCGCACCAGCAAAGCGCGCCTCGCACCGCAGGAGTTGCTGAAACTGCCGAACGCCCGCGAAGCGGACATCGCCGTTCCGCGATGAGCCACAACCCGGGTTCCGCGATCAACGTGGGATCTCCCGATCCCAACGCGGGATTGCGCCATCACAACGTGGGGTCGCGCCATCACAACGTGGGGTTACGCGATCACAACATGGGGTTGCGCGATCACAACGTAGGGTCGCGCGATCACAACGTGGGTTGCGCAATCACAACGTCGGGTTGCCCGATCACCACAACGTGGGTTGCGCGATCACAACGTGGGGTCGCGCGATCAGTTTGATCAGTTCGTGTAAAGGCGCAGCGTATCTTCGACGTCGTGCTGCGCCTCCAGCTTGCGCAACACCTGCTCGACCGCAGTCGGACACGTGATCGGCGCGCCGTCCGTCTCCCACGCCTGCAGAGTCGGGACATCCACGCCGATGGCGTGCGCAACTTGATCGCGAGAACAACCGATCCGAATGCGCCGCGAGCGAAGCTCGTTGCCGACCATGATGGAGCATCGGAGCAAGAACCGCGCCTCCGGAATAACACGCGGACGAGCGCGTTAACTGCCGTTGACCGCGAGAGATACCTCACGGTATCTTCCGCCTCCCACCCCGCATCCGGCGCATTCGTCTAGGGGTCCAGGACGCCGCCCTCTCACGGCGGTAACACGGGTTCGAATCCCGTATGCGCTACCAAACTTCTCACCCAACTCTTTTCGATGCAAAACTTCGTGTACTCCGCGAGGAGGAGTTCGCTTGCTGTTTACCGGGGTGCCGTGGATGTGGCGAAGCCGAAGGGTTCGCATCAAGTCCGCGAAGCCGCCATTCGCCACGACGGCACCGAACCACCCTCATCGAAGCCGCTATCGCGGCGTCGTGATTTTCAGGCGCGCGAGCTTGCGGTAGAGCGTCATCCGCGACCAGTGCAGCTGCTCCGCGGCGCGGCTCTTGTTCCACTTCGTCGACAGCAGCGCGCTGACGATCTGCGCGCGCTCGGAATCGGCGGTCGCCGTGGCCTTGCGGAACTGCGGCGGCAGCGGCATCACCGCGCGGCCGTCGTCGGTGAGATTCGCGAACGAGGCCTCGACGACGTTCTTCAGCTCGCGCACGTTGCCGGGCCAGTCGTGGCGCACCAGCGCGTCGAGGGCTTCGTCTTCGAATCGCACGACGCCCATGCCGAACGAGCGGTTGAACGTGCCGATGAAGTGCGAGACCAGCGCGACGATGTCGTCGGGACGCTCGCGCAGCGGCGGTACCTCGAGGCGGATGACGTTGAGGCGGTAATAGAGGTCGTTGCGGAACTGGCTCGCGTGCACGGCCTTCTCGAGATCCTGATTGGTCGCGGCGACGACGCGGACGTCGAGCGGGACGGGCTTGTTGCCGCCGAGGCGGTAGACCAGCTTGCCGTCGAGCGCGCGGAGCAGCTTGGCCTGGAGCGCGGTGCTGATGTCGCCGATCTCGTCGAAGAAAACGGTGCCGCGATTGGCGGCGGCGAGCTTGCCGCTGCTGCTGGCGTAGGCGCCGGTGAACGCGCCGCGCTCGTAGCCGAACAATTCGCTCTCGATGAGCGGATCGGGGATGGCGGTGCTGTTCAGGCAGACGAACGGCTCGTGGCGCCGCGCGCTGTTCGCGTGAATCAGCTCCGCGACGAGCTCCTTGCCGGTGCCGGTCTCGCCGGTGATGAGCACGTTGCTCTCGCAGCGGGCGGTGCGCGCGATCTCGGAGCGCAGCCGGCGCATCGGTGCGCTCTCGCCGATGAAGCGCTCGGCCTGCACGCACTCCGCGGCGGACACACGGACGAGATCGGCGGAGCCCGGCTCGGTCAGCACGGCCTCGAGGGCCGCGTGAAACTCGTCCGCGGGCGCGCGGCAGGTGACGTAGCGTTTCGCGCCGGCGTTCAGCGCGGCGATGGCGAGCTGTTCCGAGCTCTCGCGGACGAGCAGCAGGATGCGCGTCGACCGGTGCATGGCCCGCACGAACTGCAGCGCCGCCTCGGCATCCGCGCGATCCACTTCGAGAATGACCGCCGCGACCGAGGCGACCGCCGCCGCCCGCGGGCCGGGGTAGCGCGAATAGGAGACTCTCGCCCCTCGCGGCAACAGTCCTGGATCGGTGAGAGACGGTGAGCCGCTCCCATTAATGATGAGGATGGACGGGACCGAGGTCTGTCTCACGGCAATTAATGAATGCCTGATCGCCTGCTTGGCGGCAATGCTACCACCAAGACACCGGTAGGAGTCTTCCGACCGGTGTCAGATCAGTAGTGACGGGAGGGGGCGAAACGTTACAAGTTTCAGCGAGCCTCTGGGACTCAATCGAAACGATGGAGGTTGGTCTCCTCAAGATCTTCGAGCAAGAGACGATACGGTTTCCCGTCGGAAGTGAGATACAGCACCTCGCGGCAAAGAGGAATGAGCGTCGTCAGATATCGAGGAAAGTTCAAAGTGTCGAGCTCTTTCTGTGACGCCATTAGCCACGCCAGGACAGGTTCGATCGAATCCGCCAGCAACAAACGAAAGCGCACCCGCCGATCCGTGTTCTCGATGATCAGATGAATCACGCGATCGTCGGCATAGAAATCGGCTGAGAGCTCTGCGCGAGAGCTCAGCAAATCAGCGCTGCCTTCCGGGCTCACCCATGTGCCGGTATGGAGCAACGTCGATACCGGTTCGATGTCCCATCCCGCATCAAGAAGGCGTTCCTCGAAGTGTGCCAACTCCGTGCGTTGCGCTTCGTTCATGTCGGTATAGAACATCGTTACTTCGAACCTTTCGCCAGTTTCGCGGCTTCTACGGCTTCGTCAAACTCCATGACCTTGATGCCGCTCTTTTTCATGAGCTCGATTGCTTCTTCCGATTTTTCCTTTTCCGCTGGATCTGGCTCATAGAGCCATTTGTAGTAAACATGCCAGCTCATTTGGGGATACTGTGCACTCAGCGTCACGAGCCTCGGTGTGCATTGATCCTTGCACGGGCTCATCTTGATGGTAACTTCGATCTTCTTCGCTGGCTCCCCGGGATTCTCCTTGTTATATTTTTCAATGATTTCGGGGAATCGATCGGCTAGCCGTTCTTCGGCATGTTCGCCGGGACCTTTCCCGCGGTTGAATTCTATTGCCGCCGCTCTGTGACCATCATTAATCTGCAGAATAGCGAATACACCACCTTTGCTGGTCCTTCTGACCAGCACCCAAAACAACCCTACAATCGTGTCAGGGCTGGCGTTCGCAACGATCTTGTACTCACCTTCTTCACTTCTCGTGACAAAAAGAGACTTGAGGCCTTCCGGCTTGTATGTCTCATAAAGAGAATTGAGGAAAGCGCCGAGCTCCTCATCGCTGGCGAATGCGCGTGACTGCTTCGCGATGTCCGCTTGAACCTTCCCTTTTACGATTGCCGCTTTCTGATCTTCCGGAGTCTCAACCCGGTCGGGTTCTTTCTTGCCGACTCCGAGGAACTTTCCAACCGCCTTCACCAGCTTGACCGCGCCGTGGATCGCCCAATCGATCGCAGCGTTCACCGGCTCGCGCGCCTTGTCGATCGTCTTCTTGATCGTGCCGCTGATGTCCCCCAGGCCGAGGAGCGAGGCCAGGAAGCCGATGGCGACGGGGATGGTTTTGGCCAGTGCGTTTTCGACCCACTTGGCGGCGGCGTCGAGGTTGCCTTTGGCGATGGCGGCGATGGAGTCGACGATGGCGTTCACCAAGGCCAGGATCTGCGAGCCCCGGTTGATGAAGAACATCACGATGTCGTAGATGGCCTTGCAGGCCTTGAAGAACGCGGACGCGGGATTCAGCAGGCCGATGATCCAGGTCACGCCGGCGATGAGCACGCGTTCTTTGATGAAGTCGAAGATCGCGTCCATGACCATCGACTTGAGATCTGCCACCTTCTCCTTGATGAATTTCCAGAGGCCAGGGAGGCCTTCGGTCGCCACGATCTTGAAGATCTCGGCGGCCTGTTCGAGCGCGGCCACGACCGGCTCGCCGACGATCGCGACGGCGCGCGCGCGGAAGTTCGCGTAGGTCAGGCCGAGGACCTGCAGGACGATGCTGATGATCCCCTGCAGATCGAACGTCTCGGGCAGTTGCAGGCCGGCGCCGGCGAGCGCGCCGAAGAGCCACTCCATCAGTCCCTTCTTGAGATGCTCGCCGATGCGGCTCATGAAGCCCTCGAGGCCGCGCATCACGCCGCTGACGAGATTGCCGAGGAAGCCGATCGGGTCGGAGATGATGTCGACGATGACGTCGGCCGCCTTCGCCAGCACGCCGAGGAGCATGTCCTTGAAGGCGAGGATCTTCTTGATGACGCCGACGGTCGCGTCGTACACGCGCTCCCAGAGCGACTTGTTCGCCTCGCGCAGCTCCTCCTCCCGCGCGGACATCCGGTCATACGACACCTTGTACTGCTGCGCGAGCTGGTCGACGAGCTTGTCGCGGCGCTGATCGATCTCGCTGCCCATCGCGTCGAATTCCTCGGAGACTTTCTGCAGCGCCTCCTCGCCGAACTCCGCGACGCTCTTGTCGAGCCCTTTGACGAAGTCTTCGACCTGTTTGCGTCCGTCGGCAACGCGCTTCTTCGCCGCGGCGAGCTTTGTGTCGACCATGTCCGCCACTTCATCGATGGCGATGCCGACCTGGCGCAGATACTCCTCGCGCGCGGTCTTGAGCGAGCGCTCGATGTGCGCCTTCCACTCATCGCCCCACGTGGTGAGCCACGTTCCCCAGCCGCCCTTCGCCTCCTCGAAGGCGTGGTCGTAGGCGCTCTCGGCGCGTTTGAGGCCGTCCTCGAAAATCGTGGCGGCCTTCTTCTCCATCTCGTCAAGGATGATGTTGACGTCACTGCGCGCCTGGTCCTTGATGCCGTTGATCGTGGCGGTGATGCGCTGGCGCTCCTGCGCGTCCTTCGCCTTGGTCGTGCTCTGCTCGCCCGTCACCTTGCCGACCTGCAGCTCGCGTTCGCCGTGGATGCCGGCGAGGCCGCCGGCGATCTCGCCCTGCGCGGCCTTGCGGGTCTGGTCATGGATCTTTGTCTCCGACGCTCGGTACTTCGTCTCGACGCTCTTCTCATGCTCCTCGGCTTTGGAGCGTTCGGAGATCGTCTTGTTGAACTGCGGCTCGTTGCCCTTCTGCAGCTGCTCGGTGGAGACACCGGCGTCGGCCATCGCGGTGTCGGTGGAGCCGCGATCGGAGGAGTAGTCGAGCTGCGCTGCGGGAAGCGGCGCTGGGACGACGGGCGCGGCGGAAACCGGCACCGGCGGAGCTCCGACTGGCTCCGTTTTGACCTCGGTCTTCGGCGGCGGCGCTTCCGCCGGCGCGGCCTCCGTCGCATTCGCGCTCTTCATCTCGCCCGCGGCAGCGTCGCGCTGCGTGGCGAGTGAGCCCTGCAGCGTCGCGCTGGCGGTCTTCGCGCCAGTCTTCATGACCGACTCGGCTTCGCCTTCGGTCTTCGGCTGCGGCGTCGCCTTGTCAATCGCCTCGCGCAGCTTCGACTTGAAATCGTCGCGTTTGACCGGCTCGGTCTTCGCGGCGTCGAGCTTCCCGACGGTGGCGACGGCAGCGCCGCGAGTCTGCTCGGTTTTCGCGTCCTTCGCCGCCGCCTGCGCCGAGCCGACGAGCGGTGCAGGGTCGGCGTGTTTGCGCGCCTTCGTCGCGCGTTCGCCGATCGCATGCGCGGCACCCGCGATCGCTTTTCGCGGCGACGGAGGCGCGGCTTTCTCCTGCGCTCCCGCTCCTCCTTCGCCTTTCTTTTGCGCGGCCTCCGCGGGCTTCTTCTGCTTTTCCTCGGCGGGCGTTTTGGCGGCGGGTTTGGGCTCTTCGGGCTTGGGCGCCGCTGCTTTGTGTTCTTCGGATTCGGGGGGCTTTGCCGGACCTTTGGGTTTGGGTTCCTCGGGTCCTCGGGCCCTCGGTTCCTCGGTGAGGGCTTGCTCGGTGGGAGGGGGCGCGGCCATTTCGCCGGCGCGGGCGTTGCCGACTTGTTGTTGCAGGCCGACGGTCATCTTTGCCCGCGCGGCGACGTCGGCCTCGGGTTCCGGGGCCTTCGCTACGGGTTTGGGTGGCTCGATTTCGGGAGCGGGAGCGGGCACCGGCTGCAGCAGCTGCGGTTTGGGGGGCTCGACTTGCGGCGGCAGCAGCTCGAGGGCGCTCATGAGGTCAGTCTGCCGCCGGCGCGATCACGTCGGCGACGGCCCACGAATAGAACTCTTCGCCGAACTCCCCTTTCGTGACCGGGCGTCCGAGCTTCTGATACTCGCGCGCGACCGAGGCGATGACGTCGCGCACGGCGAGCGTCTCGCGGTCCTTCGCGAGCGCGCGGAACATCGTCTCGGTGGCGACGTTGCGGATGCTGCCGCCGGTGAGGCTGAAACGCTCGGCGACACGCTGCAGCTCTTCGTCGTACAGCCCCTTCCAATCGGCGACGCTGCGCCGCCAGAGATCGTGCCGCAGCACGGGGTCGGGGACGGGGAACTCGACGATGATGCGGATGCGGCGCAGGAACGCGTCGTCGATGTTGCTGCGCAGATTGGTCGCCAGGATGATGACGCCGGGATAGTCTTCGACGCGTTGCAGCAGGTAGTTGACCTGCAGGTTCGCCCAGCGATCCTGCGCGTCGCTGATCTCGCCGCGCTGTCCGAACAGGGAGTCGCATTCGTCGAAGAACAGCAGCGCGTCCGACCCCTCGGCGTCGGCGAAGACGCGGCTTAGATTCTTCTCCGTCTCGCCGACCCATTTGCTGACGACCGTCGACGCGTCGACTTTGTAGAGATCGACGCCCTGCTCGCTCGCGATCGCCGTCGCGGCAAACGTCTTGCCGGTGCCGGAGGGTCCGGCGAAGAGGACCAGCAGTCCCTGGTCGCCAAGGCGCGCGCGCAGTCTCACGCGGTCGCGCAGCTCGCGCAGCTGCAATTTGTTCGGACGCGGCAGGACCACGCTTTCGACGGTGAGCTCCGGCGTCGGCTCGATGCGACGCGCGAAGGCGGCCAGGCGGCGGCCGGAGAGGCGCCGGGACGCGGTGTACAGATCTTCGCCGCTGACGCGCGCCATCTCGACCGCCTCGCGAATCCGTCCCGGCGTGAACTGGAACGCGGCGGCGAGCCGGGCGGCGGCGTCCTCGTCGCCGGTTTGCTCCAGCCAGATCGAGCGGCGCTCTTCGTAGTGCGGCGTGCCGATGTCGTAGCGCGGGCAGCGCGCCTCGGCGGCGCTGTCGGTAGCACCTTCCTTGGCGATGAACGTGAGCGTGTCCATCCCTTCGGTCGCGCGGATCAGCTCATCGACCTTCTCCGTGTCCGCGAAGTAGAGCGCGGCGTTTTGCAGGCGCGCCTCGCGGAACGCGCGCATCGGATCGCGCAACGCCTCTTCGGCGTCGTAACGCAGCAGACCGAGCCCGCGCTCGCTGCTGATCGCGCGTGCCGCGTCCATGCGCCCGCTCCCCTCGCTCCCGTGCATGATGATCGGCGAAGTCGGAGTGGTACGCGCCTCCGGCGCGTCCCGGCTCTCTCCCCCGTGCCCCATCAAATACGAAGCGACCCGCGGATCGATCCTCACCGCGCGATCGGCGAGATCGATGAGCCGCCAGCGCAGCAGATGCCCCGACGGCTCGAAGAGCGCGGTCTTCTCCTCCAGCGTCGGCACCTTGTGATGCAGCATCTGCGTGATCAGATCGGGAGGCGGCGACGCGCGCGAGGCGTCGTCCTGGAGATAGCCGAAGATCCGGCGGTAGCGTTGGTCGAGCTCGGGGAGCAGCGCGATCAGGACGACGTCCAGCTCCGCGTCGGTGAGCGCGAAGCGCGTGCGCAGGCGCTCGACGCGCAGCTCGACGTTCGCGGGCGTCGCGGCGACGGCGATGCGGATGTCGGCCGCGGCGTCGATCTCGCGATCCCAGTGCGGCCGCAGCTCGCTCGCGAGCGCCTCCGGCACGCGGCCGGGCGGGCCGGGATCGGTGGCGAGGTATTGATCGATCTCGACGTCGGAGACCTGCATCATCCCCCAGAGCTGCGGCGGCTTCGCGGCGGCGATGGTGCGCCGCCAGCGCACGACCTGCGCGCGCACGAGCAGGTCGACCCGCGCCAGCTCGTCGCGCAGATGCGCGGCGCTGGTCGCGTACGCGCCGTTGGTCAGCTCGAGGCGGAGCCGGTTCATGCGAGGCTCCGGTCGATGATGAACGCGACCCGGCGATCGCCGAGCCACGGTACCTCCGCGATCGGCGCGAGATAGCCGGCCATCTCCAGGACGACGTCGAGCGGCGCCGGCGCGAGCGCGACCTCGATCGCGCCTTCATTGACGCGAATCACGCCGCGCCGGAGGATGAACTGCCGCAACACCCACTCCTCGCTGGAGTGCCCGAGCCGCGGTAGCCAGTGCGTCCAGAGGCGGATGAGACAGGTGGAGATCGACGCGTCGTCCTCGGGCTCGAGCGACGGCGCGAACGCCGCGCGGTCCCGCATGAAGCGGAGAACTTCTCTTTGGAGTGCGGCGGCATCGCCGCCGCTTTCGAAAGCGGCGGCTTCGCCGCCGCAGTCCACAGCGCCGCTCCAGAAGACGACGCCCAAGTCTTCCGGATCGCAGGTCCACTCGCTCGCCAGCTTTACCAGAAGGCTGGGCACGTGCAGCCCGAGGGCCTCGGCGAGTTTCGCGACGCGTGCCTCGAGGATCGCGCGGGTTAGGAGGAAGATGCCGGCGTACGCGGACGTGATGGTTTGGGTGCTTGTGGAGCGGCGGCCGCTTCGGCCGCCGGGAACCGTTTCGGCGGCCGAAGCGGCCGCCGCTCCACAGGAGACGTCTTTCAACATGATTTCGATCAGCGGGGCAGCCGCGGCGTGGGCGGCTAGCAGCGGCTCTGCCGCTGCTAGCGCGGCGTACAACGCGAGTGCGTTGCGTTCGGAGAAGGCGAAGCCGTCGGGAAGGACAAGAGTGCCGAGGAGCGAGCGCACGACGTCGAGGATGCGCTGTTGCAGCGCGGTCAAAGCGGGCGGGCGGGACGCGATCATCTCGGGCGAAGTGCCGGCGGCCCACGCTTCGAGAGAAGCGGCGAGCCATTCCACGTCGAGCCATTCGAGCGAAGCGAGAGCAGGGGCGCTGAACGACACGATCCGCAGGAACGCGCGGCGCTCGAGAAACGCGAGCACCGCGAACACCGCCTCCGCCAGCGCGCGGGGCTGCTTCCAGTCGGGGGTCGAAGGCGACGTCGCGAGGTAGGCGGCGAGCACCTCGTCCAGAACGGGACGCTCGACGATCCAGGCATCCAGCGCATCCGCGATCCCGAACGCAGTCCGGACGAACAGCCGGAACTGCTCCCCCGTCACGATCTCGCGCGTCTCTCCGCGAACGGCCTCCTGCCAGATCTCACGTGCGGCCACGGGCGAGACGCGCGATAACAACAAAGTGGGATTGACACGCCGCAGAATCGCGGCGACGTGGATGCGGTAGTCGATCAGCGCCCTGCGGATCGCCTCCTCGACGGACAGCCCGCGATACGCGCGGAACGCGCCGTAATACCAGCGGTCCCACGCCACCCCATCCAGCAGATCGGCGATCCATTGCGCGACGAAAGCCGCGGTGTCGTCGAAGCGCATCACCAGCGACGGATCGTCGCCGTGGCGCATCACCGTCCGCACGACCTCCGCGCACGCGCGGTGCCCCCACGCGCGGGCGATCTCCGGCTCGCCGGCCATCGACGGATTGACCAACGTCAGCTCCGTCTGCACGCGGCGCAGCACGTACACCGCGGGGTCGTCGCCGAAGACTTCCTCCAGCGCCGCCGCGTACGACTCGGCCACGCGCCCGCGCACGCCGTTCTCGATGCGCACCGCACCGCCCCCGTCTTCGCCGGCGACTCGATACCGCGTATGCCATCGCCCGATCGTGGGCCGCACGAGACCTCCGGTTTCAGGGGTTGTTGCCTTCGGCGAGTCCCATCTGGAAGCTCGCACTGAGCGCTGCCATCGCCTCCGCGCTGATTGCCACCGGCAGGATCTGTCCGGCGAATTTTCCGTTGATCATCAGATCGCCGTCGATCGTCACCACCGGCTGCAGCACGGCATCCTTGTCGGGCTCCAGGGCGATGGTGATGCAGGGTTTGAACTTGCCGTCCGGCGACGAGAAGCCGATGACGAACTTCCGCTGCTCGGAGTCGACGCCCAGGTCGATGCGCAACTCGTCGATCCCGGCGCCGGTGAAGCGGTACATCGACGGCTCCTGCGGCGCTTCCTCTTCTTCGAAGTTCGTTCCGTGGACGAACTGCAGCGCGCCGCCGGAGAGCTGGAGATTGCCGTGGATGACGGTGCTGCCGCGCAGTCCAATCTCGCCGCTGTCCAGCACCTCGATGCGCGGCAGGAGGTCGACCCGCTCCGCCGTCGTCGGGATCAGATCATCCGGCACGAAGACGCCGAACCGGCGGTGTCCGTCGGCGGTGTAGTGATACGCGACTTCGCCGATCTGCCGCACGTGCTCGACCGTGCTCTCGCGGCCGAGCTCGACGCGGGCCGCGCTCTGCGGATGATCGATCGACTCGGCGACGACACCGACGTACGGGCGGCTGGTCATGTCGGGGAGGTACTTGTCTTTCTCGAGACGGATGACCCGGCCGAGGTAGACGCGCCAGCGGTCGAGCGGATCGTCGGAGATCGGAGGCACGCGGGCCTCGAGCACCTCGCGCGGCACGCGCGGCGGCTTGCGCGCGTCGACGGTGTTCGACAGAGGCCGCTCGATGCGCAGCTCCGGCGACTCGTTCGAGCGATACGACGCGCCGCCGCCTTCCACGCCGCACTCGCCGTATCCCTCCGGCGTCGAGCCGTCGTCTTTCCGCTCGTAGACGAGCCAGAGATCGAGGCGGTCGGAGGCGAGATCGTCGAAGCTCTCCGGAGCGACGGTCTTCTCCTCGGTCAGCAGCAGCTCGCGGCCGTAGCCGTCGATGGCCATGCCGGGCTGCACGACGATCGACTGATCCGAGATCCGGATCTCGAGGCCGCGCACGATGCCCCAGGTGTGCTGGGCGTTGTTGTGCCGCCGCCGCAGCGCGAGCTGATAGAGCTGCTCGTCGCGGAACTCGTCGACGCGGAGGAACTGCTTGTCGAAGTAGTGCACGCGCGCTGTCGTTTCGCCGCTCATGTGACGTCGATCCCCTCTTCCGTGTCTTCGACCTCGAAGGTCTGTGAGTCTTCGCGCTGATAGGCGACCGTGATCTTGATGTCGATCGTGTCGGTGTCATCCCCGACCATGTTCGCCGGCACGTTGATGGTGCGCTTCAACCCCGCGTCGATCGTCGCGTTCGGCGGGAGAGTGACCGGTCCGCTCTGGAGCATGGCGTTGTTGTCGGCGTCGACGATCCGGTGATCCATCGACGTCAGCGTCACCCGCTGATCGGACTCATTTCTGACCACGACGTCGTACGACCAGTCGCTCCCGTCCTGGTAGTGAAGCTTGAATGTGAACGCGAGATCGTCGCCGACTTGAATCACCGCGGCCTGGTCAACGGTCGTCGGCGCATTCGCCTGCCAGGTGAAATCCGCGTGCAGCGCGATGTCCAGCTGGCTCGTGATTCCGGGATGGTCCGCTAGCACGAAGGGCTTCGACTCTCCGGGCCCGAGCAGCGCCGACGAATTCGGAACCTCCTGCGCCGGACCGGCACTCTCGGCGATCGTGACGCGTTCGAGCCTGATCTCGCGCGCGGCGTTGTTCTTCACGGCGAACGCAATGTCGAACAGCTCGCCGCTCGGCACGGAAGCCGGAATGCCGTTGACGTCGATTTCCGGCGGCGCCACGATCTCGATCGGCTGCTCGGTCTTGCCCTTCGCGCGCCAGGGACTGCTTCCCTTCTTCCCGCTCACGCGGATCTGGATGCGCAGCATGCCGGCCGGCAGCTCTCCGGCGTTGTGCTGGACGAGCTCGACGAGCGAGTGGTTATGGAGAATCGGTTCCTGCAAGGTGATGGTGTGCGTGAACGGCGCCGGAGTTCCCGTGACCAGCAGCGTCTCGAGCGCTCGCCCGGCCGTGACCGTACTGAGAGCGCCGTTGGTGATTTTGAGGTTGAAGCTCCACGCCTCGTCGGTTCTGATGATGGTCGGCAAATCGGTGAGCTCCACCTTGATCTCGCTGCTCTCGTCGATCGCGGCCTCGAGGCCGTCCATGTAGGCGCGCACGAGGAGGTTGGTGAAGTTCGGATCGGTGTAGTCGGCCTTGATCGGCGCGACGCGGACGTCGCCGTGGACGACGAGCTCGGACGACGTCACGAAGGAGTTGCCGCGAATGGTCAGCTCCTGGGCGAGCTTCTGTTCGGTCGCGAAGGTGCGGACGCGTCCGACGAAAAGACGCACGCTGCCGTCGTTGTCGTCTTTCGCGCCGAGATCGAGCCGCAGCTCTTCGCCCGGCGCGGCGACGGTGCCGGTGCGGACGCTCCACATGCCCGGCAGCGGCGGCGCCTTCGGCGCTTCCTTCAGCGTCACGAACGATACGTTCACCAGCTGTGGGCGCGCGGTTTCATCTTCCGTGACGGAGTCGGCCGGACAGCCGCGCATCCGCTCTTTCTTTCCGCCCGCCGATTTCGGCAGCTCCCAGTCGTCGAGCTCGAGCGAGCCTCCGCGAGTGCTCAGCGTTCGCGTGACTTCCGTCTTGAACGGATCGGGGCGCTGCTGCTGGTCAGTGTCGTCGTCGTCGTTCTGCAGTCCGATTTTCTTGAATAGAACACCGAGGATTTGCGGGCGGCGGATCGGATTGGTTTTCAACACGAGCCTGACCAGGTCAGACTTGAAGTTCCGCACCACGTCCCCATGCTCGCCTTTTTTGGGAAGCACCAGCTCCGCATCCGACTTGCGCGGCCCGTCGTAGAACTCGAATCGCAGGCGCGCCGGCTGCTCTTCGGGATGCGCCCGCATCACGATCTCTTCGCCCGTTTCGCCGGGACGCTGCGCGAACACGTACAGCGTCTCGGTATCGGACAGCACGAGCGCGGTCCAGGCGCGGAAGCCCGACACCACGACCGTTCCGTCGAAGCGATTCGTACCGAGGCGGTCGACGGCGATGCGCGGAGCGAGCGTGCTTGCGGCGTCGATGGTGCTGATCACAAACCCGTTCCGATCGCGGCCGGTCGCCGGGCCGACCTGCATGACCGCACGCGCTGCCGGATCCCTCACCTCGGAGGCACGCAGCGACGCGTACGTGCGTCCCGCTTTCGCTCCGGCGCGTCCGAGATAGATCGCGCCGGCGGCGGGTGGTAACGGATCATCGGACGCCGTAACGGTGATCGTGCGAATGTGCTCTTGAACGCGGTCGAACTGGTGGCCGCACGGATGGAGGGGCGCGTCGCAGCGGATCAGCCAGACGTCGAACTGCTTGCCCTGCTTGACGCGCGCATCATGCTCGAGTGTCAACACACGCCCACCGTCATCAACGGCGATGCCGGCGCGGATCAGTGAGTCGAGGCCGATGACGATGCCCGGGCCGTGCTGCGCGAGATTGTGACGCTCCTCGAGCGCGATGAGGTACTCCTGCTCCGCGGTGAGGTCATGCGCGCGAATGCGCTGACCCTCCTCGTAGCGAACCCGTGAGGCGTCTTTCTCCACTAACGGTTCCTCGACGACTTACGCGCGCCTTGCGGGATCGGGCGATTGGGCGGAGCAGGACGCGGCGGCAGTTCTCTCCTGAACGCGACCACGCGCGGCTGGTTGCAGCGATCCCTGAACCAGAGCGGTGACACGCCGCCTCCATCCATTTCGAGATAGAGAGATCGCGGCACCTGCAGTTGCGCGCGCAACTCGTCGACGCTGTTGTAGGTGAATTGGCCCGGTGTGATGTTGCCGAAGCCCTTGTCGTAAAGCGCCGCGGTCACGTTCTCCAGCGGCTGCCATATGTAGGGCGCGGCATTGATGGCACCGGCCGGCGCCGGATAGTCGTCTTTGCCGATCAGGCGCCGGAACGGCGGATAGGCGTCGACATACAGCGTCGAGAACTTCTCCTGCCCGTTGACGCTCTGCCTCCAGATCCACACGCGCGCCAGAAGGACGCCGGTCTCGGTGTCGCAGCCTTTGCAGCCGGCCCGGAACCAGGCATTGCGCCAGTCCTGCACGATCCAGAATGCCGCTCTCCGGAACCAATTCTGGGGGAGATTGCCGTCGTCGTCCTGCAGGTCGCACAGCCATTCGTGCACGAAGCAGAACGTCTGCAGCGAATGCCCATGCACATAGGCGAGCAAACGGGCCAGCTTCCGTTGCTCGTCTCCGATGCCGTTGATGGCCACCAGCTCGTCGAAGATCGCCTTCAGTCCGTCGTGATACTGGCGGTCCCATTCGTCGATAATGACCTTGTTGGGATCGATGCAGTCGTCCGCGAGCTTGCAATAGAGCTTGCCCCCCTCCTGCACGCGCGTGTATTCGCATCCGGCCTCGCCGCCGCAACCGCCGCGCGCGAGCGCCGTGCGCGCGTCGGACTGTGACTCGTCATAGCGGACGAAGACGTCGAACGCATGCACCTGGTCGCCGGGAATCGTCAGTCCCTCGAACTCGACATCGGGGAGCTGTCCGGCAGGCCCGGGCCCCGCGGGGCGAATGACCGGACCCTGCGAACAGGGATCGTCTCCGCGCGGCCAGCAGTCCTTGAAGCCCAGCGAGTCGTCTTTACAGAGGACGATGTCGCGGCCACAGCAGTCGAGCGCATAACCCGGCGATACGGTGACGCTGCCGCCCTTCCCACAATGCACGTCGAGTCCGCAGACCACGCCCCAGCCGTGGCGAAAGCGCGCAAGGGCCGATTTCGCCTTGACCCAGTCGACCATGGCGGTGAGGTCCTGGTCGGCGAGCAGCTGGCCGCAGAAGAAGCGCGGCTGCACGAGGCAATCGAGCTCGCAGCAGTCGGCCGGGCCGCATCCGCAGTCGCAGTCTTTTTTCTTCGTGGTCATGACTGCACCTCCTGCCGGCGGTCATACGCCCCGTCCGGGACCACCTTGAACCAGCTCAGGAACGTCCCGCCGGCCACGCCGTCGCCGGAGGGAAGCAGGCCGCCGATGTGATTGCCGTCCACCGCGCGGTCGTGACAATCGAGGATGAAATCGCAGTGCAGCGAGATGAACACGGTTTGATGCTCGAGATAGGAGTAGTCGGCAACGCGGTATCCCTTCCGCCTGCGGGGATCGAGCGGATAGACGGCCACGCAGTCGTATTCGAGCGACGGCGGCGCGCTTTCCGCCACGAAGTCGAGGTCCTCGGCTCCGCCGCCGAATTGCACGACGAACGTGCACGCATTGATGCCCGTTGGGCCGGTAGGCTGATCGTCCGGCTGCGGTTTGAGGCGCCGGTCGAAGCGGATCCGTAATGCGCCCATGTCGGCCAGCTCGCCGGGGGTCATCTCGCCGCCGTGCCGCCAGTTGATGCTGCAGACGTGCGTGAGCTCGTATTGCGGCGTCTCGAGCGCCGGACGCCCCGCCAGCCAGATGTTGTCCCGCTCGATCGGACCCTTTTCGGAGATGCAGATCAGCGCCAGCGGCACGCAATGATCCCGCGGGCACTGCGGCTCGAGGCAGCATTTGCACGGACCGCTGCTGCTGCCATCGTCGCAGTCGTCTTCAATGCACGGCTCCCCGTCTTTCGGATCGGGACACGAGCCGGAGCGCATCTTCCATTGATAGTCGGGCAGCTCCGATTTCCGGATCCAGTGCCACGCGAAGGCGTAGCCCTCGCGAACCCGGCTGTTCTCGCGCCGCTGCGGATCGCAATTCTGCTCGTGATAGAGAACCGGCAGCAATTCCGTCGCCGTTTCCTCGTACTGCAGGCAGAGCAGCAGATACCACTCGTCACCGTTCGGGCCGTCGTCGGGCCGCGGGAGCTGGTCCCACGGAATCTCCGGCGGCACGGCTTCTTTGGGAACGTAGATCTCCCGGCCGCAGCAGTCGAGCGCGAAGCCGCAGTCGACTTTCACGAACCGCGGGCGGCATTCGGGATTCGGATGCGGGCGGACGTCGAGGCCGCAGACCACGCCCCAGCCGTGGAGCATGCGATTGTGCAGAAGGCGATGCGTGCGGTGATACGCCTGCTCGTCGCGAAAATCGCGCGCGGTCATGTGGCGGCCGGTGAAATACCGGAGGCGCTCCTGTGCGAGCTCTCCGCAGCCGTCGTCGCAGTCTCTGCTCATATCGGTCTCCTTCTTCACGCCAGTACCAGTTCCGCGGCCGCGCGCGCATCGGTGGAGAGAACGGCGTCGAACCCGAGATGCGCGCTGCCGAGGCGGAGCTCGGGCGTCGCGCCGATCACGGTGTCGACACCGATCGTCGACTGGGCGCCGACGCGGAACCGCGGCGCGATCAGGCAAAGCTCGTATTGCGTATGCGCCGGTTTCTCCGCATCCAGCGCGCGGCGGATCATCCGCTCGTCATCCTCGGAATTCACCCACGCCTCCGGCACATAGACGCGGAACTTGTGCGCGAATTGTGTGAAGACGTCGCGCTCCGGATCGCCGACCGACACCATCGCCGCTTCGCCTTCCGTCGCGTAGACGCCTAATTGCAGGCGGCGCGTGACCGAGGCGCTCCACAATGGCGCCTGGCTGAAGAGCATCTCGCGCTCGCGGAATCCCTCCACGATGACCGGCAGCTCCATCTGCTGCACGTCCTTCGTTTCGAGGCCGGACATGTTGGCGAGATAGACGGCGATGAAGTCACGCAGCCCCTTCAGCTGTCCGCGATGCGGGTAGATTTTCGGAGCGGCCGACAGCAGCCGGCGCTTCTGCTTGTAATTCCACGTGCCTTCCAGCGGCAGCGCGAGCCATTGCGAGGCGAGATAGTCGAGAAGCTCCCCCTCGGGGACGGCGTCGGGATCGAAGAAGCGCTCCATCTCGTCGATCTGTCTGTCGACGTCGTCCCATTCGGTCTGGAAGATGGAGAGAAAGCGTTCGAGAAAAACGCGCATCTCGTCGTCGGACGAATAGGTGGCGGGGAGAAACTCGAGATACGACTCGCGCGGATAGTGGATTTTCGCCGAGTCGACCGCGGGCGTACTGAAGCCGTCGCTGTCGAGCTGCACGCGTAGCGTGAGGTATTGACCGGCGCCGCTCTGCACCAGGAAATCGTGCGATTTCTCCGGCTTCGCAATCGGCGCGACGATCGTCTGCGCCTCGACCCAGTGCGCGCGCATCGCGTCGTAAACGTCGTCTTCCTTTTCGTGCGCGCACGTGGAGACGGTGATCTTGCTGCCCGGCGGAAACTCGGCCAGCTCGAGCTGGATGCGATGCCACTGGCAGCGGTATTTCTTGCTGTCTAGGGGCTTGCTCTGCCAAGTCCCCGTTTTCTTGTAGAGGCGCTCGTTGGAGGGTTCTGCTTTCGGAGGTTCAACCGCACGCTCGCCGAGGGGCCGGCCGTTGCGATCGAAGACCTGCGCGCACTTTGTGCCTGGCTCGTACAGCACAATGGCAGCGCCGTCGCAGGCGATACCGGTCCAGTGACGTTTAACTCCGCTGATGATCGTCTTCAGGTCGTCGCTGCCGGCGCACCGTCGATAGACAGCTTGGTTTTGCTCGTCGAGGATGAACGTCGTGTTGCCGCAGACAGCGACGGTCGCCACGCCGCTGGTTGGCAGAGGATCGAAAAGGTCGCGGATTTCGTTCGGGTCGGTAATCTGGGACAACGGCGGGTCGCGACGTTCGAAGGCGGTGCCGTTGAAGAGATAGATCATGCCGTCGCGGTCGACGGCAATGCGGGACCATTTCCCCGGGCGTTTGAATTGGATCTCCAGCCGTTGGTCGAACACGCGGCCATGGTTTGCGTCGAGGATGTAAACGGTGCCGTTGTGCGCGGCGACATCCACCGGGTTCCAGTCATTGCGCTCCAGGACGTCGGCGACAATCGAGCGGGTGAGATCGAAGACCTTCACGCGCCCGTCCATGACGGCATAGAGGTGATCGCGCACAATAGCGATGCTTGTAGCGCCCTCAATGCGATGGAACTTGCCCTTGCTGTCCACCGCGGTCCCGCGCGGCAATGTCAGTCCGCCGAAACTGCCGTCCTTCGACTGCAATGACAGTGGCCCGCAGGGCTCGGCGGTGAGCCGCAGACCGTGCCGGTCGCTGACCGCGAGGTCGCTCGACGCGGTCCGGTTTTGCCAGCCGCTCGAGCCTCCCAGGCGCCAGAATGTCGCTCCCTCCGGTCTCATTGCGTCAATTCCTGTCCCTGTCCTGCTCGACGGTGATGAGGTGCTGCGAGCTGCCGTACAACAGGCCGTCGCGCGGCACTTCGATCGGGTCGAGGTCCGCATGCAGCCGGCCGTTCACATAGAGATTCATCTTGATCACGCCGACGACGTCCTGGACCCGCATCGTGCTGTAGACGTCCGTCGGGAAGAGGTCCTTGCCGAACTCCTGCTTCAAGGGATCGAGCAGCTCGTCGAGCGCCTTCTGGACGTCCTGCGCGACTTTGTCGAACGCCGCGTACGGATTGGCCGTGATGCGCGCCTCGACGCGGATTTCCTGATATTCCGGCCCTTTGACGAATACCTCGGTGGTCAGCAGCCGGACGTCATCGAGTCTGCGGCAGACTTCCTCGATGAGCGCGCCCGAAGGCTTCGGCGGCTTGTCTTCCGCGTCCGGAACGACGACGACCGTCAATGCGCCCGGCACTTCCACGCCGGGATGGTCGGGGTGATAAAGCGGGATCGCGACGGCGTGCTTGATGCCGCCGATGGCTTCCGCGACGCCCTTGAAGTCCTCGGGGGTGACCGCGCGTGTGCGGCGACGCAGCAGCGACGGTCCTTCGACCAGGATCTCGTCGAGCGTCTGCTCGTCCGCGCCGCCGACCGCCGGCCGCTCGTTCGTGACTTTCTCGACGCCCACGAGCGGCGTCCGCGGAGCGTTGATCGTTCCCGGCGCAGCGGAGTTGCCGCGCTTGCCGCCGCCGTAGCGGTATTGCAGCGCGATGATCTCCGAGCCCGCCTCCGGAATGTGGCCATGCTCGCCATCGCCGAACTGCACGACGCCGGTGGTTCCATTCAGGTGATAGTGCAGGTCCCTGTCGTTGGACGCGAGGAAGTCGTCGACGTGCTTCCACGCCTGCACCTCGCCCGTCGCCAGAGTCACCTGTAATTCCAATGAGTCGACCGGCCGGCGCTGCGTTCTGAACTGCTCGCGCGGATGACCTTCGCTGCTGCCGAGGACCTCGCCGCGCACGGTACTGAGGTTTTTAGCCTCGACGGTATTCGGGCGGAGGAAATCGATTTCCGGCGCGCGTCCGGCCGGATAATTACGGCCCGACTCGAGCCGTACCCGGATCCAGTAGCGCTTTCCCTCGTTCAAGCGCACTTCCAGCGTCGGCTCGATCGCCAGCGGTCCGCGCACGCGTACATACCCTTCGCGTGTGAACGCCGCGGTCTCATCCTCCAGCACATTGAGGTGCTCCCACGGCTCGCCCTCCTTGGGGCGGTACTCCCAGAGCAGCGTTACCGGCGGCACCGGCAGCGTGACTTCTCCTTCGCACTTCCGCGGTTTTCCGGCGGTCGCCTTCGGCGGCAGGAAAATGCGGAACGTCATCGCCTGCGGGAACAGCGGCTCGAATAAAGGCTGCGGCGGAACGAATCCGAGATAGAGCGCATTGCCGGCCGAGGGCGACACGCCGAACGGCCTGTAAGTCGTTCCCGGTTTCTCGTTCAGGCTGGTGGCATTGACGAACGAGGCGCCGTCGAAAAGCCCGATCGTGTCGAGCGGCGGCGAGATGAGATCGAGGCCGCGCTCGGTCTCGAAGATCAGCGGATCGCCGCCGTCGCTGGCCTGCGCGCCGACCTGCGCGCGCTCCGGCACCGGATCGGCCTTCACGTTCGCCTTGGTGACGAACGTCAGATGCGCTCTCGCGGGACTGGCGCGCTCGAGGTCCTCGCCGAGGAGCTTGAGGAACTTGATGTAATTGCGGCGCGGGACCTGGTTCATGCGCCACAGCATCTGTTCCGACAGCCAGGCGAAGAGCTGGAGCAGGGTCATCCCCGGATCGCTGTCGTTGTAGTTCGTCCACTCCTTCGTATACAGAGGAATGCGCAACCGCAGCTCGTTGAGGATCTGCTCGAAATTCCGGTCGTCGATTTTCGGGTCTTCGAGCGGCATCAGACTGCGCCCTCCAGCAGATAAAACGGATAGACGAGATTGAAGACGGTGTTATTGGCGCGAATGCGGTAGTCGATGTGAATGAGCAGGAAATTGCGCTGATCGGGCGGCGCCTCGGCGCGCACGCCGAGGACGTCGATGCGCGGCTCCCAGCGCGTCAGGGCCGCGCGGATGTTCTCCTGCACCAGCCCGTGTAATGCCGCGGTATTGGCGTCGAACGCGAGGTCGTAGACACCGCAGCCGAATTCCTCGCGCATCACCCGCTCGCGCTGCGCGGTGGTCACGATCAGCCACACGCTCTCGCGCACGGCCTCGTCGCCGGCCACGTATTGCAGCCGTCCGGTGGCGTCCGGCTTCACCGGAAAACGCCATCCCTGTCCGAGGAAGCTCGGTCCTGCGATCTCGTTCATCCGATGAACACCGTTCCCACCGCGACGACCGTGCCCACGGGCAGGTCGACCGGGTCATTACAGGTCAGGGCTTTGTCGCCGCTCCGCGCGGCGGGCTTGTTGTTGATGAAAACCGTCGGACTCCCCTGGATGATCGTGGCTTTGTTCGCCGGCGGCTTGACGAACGTCCCGCCGATGGGAATGTGGGGCGGCGTATTGGTGGCGGTGCTGTTCAATGTCGCCGCCGGAGCGCCGCCGATATTGACGTCCGAGCTCAGGGCGCCGTCGATGATGCCGCTGAACGGATGCGGCACCGGAACGGGCGACGTGGGGCCGGGCGGCTGGATGATGTGAGTATCCAATGCCGTCACCTGGTCGCCCTGTTTCGCCGCCGGTTGTCCCATCGTTTCCTCAGTTGATGTTCACGGGCTGACCCTTGATGGTCATCGCCGCCGTCGCCTTGATATCGACGGTCGTCGCCTCGATCTTCAATGCGCCGCCGGCTTTGATGTCCATGTCGCCGGTGCAGGTGATCTCGATTTTCGAGGTCGCGGAATCGATGACGATCTTGTTGTTGCCGCTCTTGTCGATGATCTCGATCTTCTCCGCGCCCTTGGTGTCGTCGAGCTTGACGATGTGTCCGGAGCGCGACTTGATGAAGCGCCAGTTGTTCTGTGCGTCGTTGCCGTCGTCGGGCGGCCGTGTGTCGACCTTGCTCCACAATGCGCCGAGGACGTAGGCACAGCGCGGATCTCCGTTCTCGAAGGCCACCAGCACCTCGTCGCCGACCTCGGGGCGGAAGAAGAATCCACGGTCTTTTCCGGCCATCGGGCTGGCGACGCGCGCCCAGTCGGTCTGCTGGTCCTCGAATTGCGGGAGGCGCAGTTTCACGCGGCCGAGGGACTCCGGATCCGCGAGATCGAGCACGGTGCCGATCAGCACTCCGTTTTCGCGCTGGGTCACTGCTCCTCCCGCCGGCATTCGAACTGCGTCGTGTAGCCGCTGTCGCCGATCGCGTGCGTCGTCGCGGTGACGAAATAGCGGCCGCTGAAACGCTTGCCCGCGCCGTCGATCATGACCACGCTCCCGGCGCGCAGGTCGGGCAGTCCGACCGTCGAGCCGCTGGCCTTCACCATGTCCTTGGCGTTCTCCTCGAGCGTGCGCAGCGCGAGCGTCTTCGCCTCTTCCTCGCTCTCGACCGGCTTCGTGGCGATGATCTCCTTCCGCTGATTGAAGGCCTGTTCGATCGACGCCTGTCCGCCCGCCTCGCCGACGCCCTTGACCCCGATCTCGCTCCGTTTCGCGGTGCCGACGATCGGCTTCTTATTGAGGCGGTCCCACCCGCGCACGGTGACCTCGCCGACCTGGTTCGCGGTGGTGAGGTCGGGCTTGAAGTCGATCAGCGAGCGGCCGTAGCGCAGTTCGTAGGTGGGACGGCGTACGTCGAGCGAGCGCCCGAACACGAGCACAGGCGGCTGCGACTGTCCGTTCGTTCCCTGTTCTTCGACAAAGAGCGTGTAGCCGACGCGGCGGGCGCGCTCCATGAGGAAAATGATGTCGTACTGGTTGTCCTGAAGCAGGTAGTCGTAGCGCTTTTCGTTCGGCGAGGGATTGGTCTTCAATTGAATATTGAGCCGCCCCGCGATCTCTTTCGCGACTTCGGAGTCGGTCTTCTTTTCGTATGCGTGCGACTCCTGCTTCGTGCGCAGCTTGTGAAGGACATTGAGGCCGCTGATGGCCAGCGTCGAGCCGCCGCCGGCCGGAAACGAGGGGCGCAACGCCGTGATCTGCCCCTTGACCATCAGGCGCAGGCTGTCCTTGCCGTAATAGCCCATCCACAGCTCTAGTTCTTTGCCGGGATCGAACAGCTGCTCGTCGCTGTACTTGAAGTTGCGGGTCTCGGCGTCCCAGTTGTTGATGTTGATCTCGAAGCTGTCCAGCTCCGTGATGTTGTCCTTGTAAGAGACGGAGAGGATGTCGCGGATGACGTCCTGCCCCTGCGGACGGCCGGCGATCTTCACCTGGAAATACGGGACATAGAAGTCCTGTCCCTTGCCGATCGGAACCGCCGCCGCCTCGGCCATCAGGACCTCCGCTCCGGTGTACCGAACACGCCCAGCGCGGGCACGAGCAGCCGCGTCCCCGGCCGCAGCCGGCGCGGATTCGCGGCCGTCTCGGCGTTGGCGGGATCGTCGGCGATGAAGCGCCACTTCGACGAGTCGCCGTATTCGTCGAACGCGATGCGGCTCAGGGTGTCCTTCAATTGCGCGATGCGCTGCTTGGAGTGATCGGAGGACTGGAGATTGAGCTCCGCGAGCTGCTCCTCGAGGGTCTTGTATTCGCGGAACGTGACCGAGAGCGTCGCGCGCAGGGGGATGCCCTGCGGATTGAAGACCGTGAATTTCTGCTGGATGCTCTCCACGATGGCGCGGAAGGAGAGCCCGCGCCCCCACACGAACTTCAGCCGCGGCGGCGCGTGGGTATTGCCCTGGATTTTCACGAGCTGATAGACGGGCTTCGTCAGGTCGCGCACGTCCTTGACCGGACTCTCACCCATCCCTTCCTGGGTGGTGTCGAAGAAAAGCTCGAGCGTCAGTTTCTCGTTCTGGCCGCGGACGAACTGGAGGATCGGCGAGTCGATGCCGGGAATGGCGATCTCCGCGATCTGCGCGCCCTTCTGCAGCGTGTACTCCGACGGATTGAACTGCACGGTGATGCTCGCCGGCAGGTTCGGGCCGCGGTCGCGCGGGTCGATCTCGATGACTGCCTTTTCCAGTGACATAGGCTCAGGTTCCCGGCTCGAACGGCGCGGACGACTGCCGCTTCAATTGCGTCGCCTCACGGCTTCGCGTGGCCTCGCGCTTCTTGTCGGCGATACAGCTGACGACCAGCTTCACCAGCTTGTCGATCTGTTTCGGCGACAGGGGAAGCTCGCCTTCCACGACCGTGACTTCGCTGGTCATTTCCTCGATGTGGACGGTCATTTGATCCTCATCAATCCCTGGTGCGCGAACTCCACGGACTCGACGGCGACCGTGTTTCCCATCGCGCTCAGTTCCGGTCCCGCCCACTTGATCGGAAAGGCCTGCAGGATCTGGAACTCGATGCGATCGGTTTTTCCGCTCGGGTCGTGGACCAGGATGCTGCCGTTGCGGAACTGCATCTTTCCGCGGTTGATGTCCTCGAACCAGCTCCACAAGTCCTTGCTGACGATGCCCCGCTTCAAGGTGAGGTTTGACTGCTTGCCGCGGGTCGCGAATTTCCAGACGTGCCCGTTGACGCCGCCCTCGCGCAGCTCGTGCACCTCGGTCTCCATCGTCAGACCGGTGCAGTCGGTGAATCCGCCGGGAGGAAAATTGTCGAACCGCACCGTGAAGCGGAATGCAGTCGCGGGATCGTTGCGCGCGCCGTCAGGCATCGATCGCTCCTCCCTCTTTGAGGATCTCCATCGCGCTCTGGGTCTTGCCGATCACCACCACCACGAATTCGGCGGGATACGGCGGCTGCACGCCGATCTGGCAGATCACGCGCCCGAGGTCCTGTTCCTCGGGAGGTGTGGTCGCGGTGTCGCATTTGACGCTGTAGGCCTGCGACGAATCGGCGCCGTCGAGCATGCCCCGGCGGAACAGCAGTTCGAGAAACGCGCGCACGGTGCGGTCGATCTCGCCGCGGAGCGAGTCCGAATTCGGCTCCTTGTCGATCGCCTTCTCGATCATCGCGATCAGGCGGCGGACGTTCACATAACGCCAGACGATGTCGGTGGACGTCGTGCGCGCGCCATAGACGCGGATTCCGCGTCCCGAATACGAGCGGACGACGTTCACGCCGGCATCGTTCAATTCGCCGTGGATGATCTCTTCCACGGGAAACTGCACGTCGACGGCGCCCTGCACGACCTCGTTGGCGGGCGGCTTGTGGACTCCATACAGACGGTCGCTGCGCGCGTAGATGCCGGCGACGGCACCGCTCGCGGGAATCGCGCGAACGAGCCCTGTCAGCTGCAGCGGATCGTCTACCAGTATCCAAGGGTAATACAGCCCCGCGTAATTCGTCCCCTGGAATTGCTGCACCGCCTGCATGACTGCCTCGGGGAGCAGGCCCTCGCGCGGATCGAGAATCGCCACGCGGTAGCGCAATTTCTCACAATGGCGTACCAGCGCTTCCTGCAGCACCTCCGGCTCGATGCCGGGAGGAAACTCGGGATCCTCCTGCGGCGGCTTAGGAGGCATGGGCTCGACGTCGAGCCGGCTGCAGTCGGGCGGCCGCGGCGGCTGCGTTTTCGGGAAAATGCGCAGCTTCGGCATCGCGTCCGGAATCGCGACCATCGCCACTTCGTCGATCAGCTCCAGCGCGGCCAATCCCCAGCGCCGGTCGATCGGCGCGTCCTCGCCGGTGAAATGGCTGGCATTGAGCGTCGCCAATCCGTCGGCGCCGCCGCTCAGCCATCCCATTCCACTTTGGACTGCGGCGGCTGCGCCGCCGCTTTCGAAAGCGGCGGCAGAGCCGCCGCAGTCCAGAATGGCCAGGGGAGAATGGATCGTCGCGGGGGACAAGTCCGTTGCACGGTCGACCGGATTCCGGATCAGCTCCTCGGTATTGTCGGGATAATGCAGCGTCAAGGAGACCAGCTGGCCGCCGCGGGTAATCCAGCGCGCGAGAATGCCGTTGCCCCAGCTGCCGGGACTGCCGGCAGTCACAGTGAGCAGCGTCTGCCCGAGGCCGTCGACGATCGACAGTGACGCGCTTCGGGCCGTGAGCGGATCGGCGACGCGCACCACCCAGCAGGTGACGCCGCCGTTGTCGAAGAATCCCTGCACGGCATAGGCGAGAAACGCCTGCGCCAGGGGGCCGCCGAAAACGCTCGCGAATTGCGTCCGGCTCTCGATGCGCACCGGGAGGTGCAACGGACCGCGCGAGGAGATGCCCACGAAGCCGGCGATGTCGGTGCGCAGCGGTCCTATGAGCGGCGCGCCGGCGTCCTGCTCCTCGAAGTAAATCCCCGGTGTGCGGTAGTTGCGCATTATTCGAGTACCAGTCCCTCGTGCGCGAGCTCGAATTCCTCAATGGCGATGTCGTTGTTCTTGGCATTGAAGGCCGGGCCGCCCCACTTGTTCGGCCAGGCCTCGTAGAAATGCCACACCATCGCCGCCTTGCGTCCCTCATCGAGGAGCGTGATCGTGCCCGACATCCGCTTGGTGCGCCCTTCAATGACGCTCTTGCGCCACTCCCACAGGTCTTTCCCGTTGGCGGTGAAGCCGCGCTTGAAATTGATGTTCGGGTACTTGGCCTTGCCGGGCTGCTTGTGGACGGTGATGTCGTAATTGCCTTCCCGATACTCGATGATGTCGGTCTCGGTCATCAGCCCCGTCACCTCGGAGAAGCCGGCCCGGATGCCTTCGATGTCGATGATGAAATTGAAACTGGCCAGCGGGTCACGTCGTGCTGCGGTTGCCATGAGTCATCTCCTCGCTTATTGCTCGGCTTCCACGGTCTTCTGCGAGATGCGGAAGATCACGAATTCGGCGGGCTTCACCGGTGCGATGCCGATGAGGCAGATCAGCCGCCCGTTGTCGAAGTCGTCCTGGGTCATCGTGGTGCGGTCGCATTTGACGAAGAAGGCTTCGTCCTGGGTGACCCCGGCGAGCGCGCCGTTGCGCCATACCGTGCGCAGGAACGCCGTAATGGAGAGGCGGATCGACGCCCAGGTCTGTTCGTAATTCGGCTCGAAGACCGCCCACTGCGTGCCGCGGTCGATGGACTGCTCGATGAAGATGAAGAGACGCCGCACGTTGATGTACTTCCACATCGCGTCGGAGGACATCGTGCGCGCGCCCCAGACCCGGATGCTGCGGCCGTCCGGGCGGAAGTCGCGGATGACGTTGACACCCTTCGGATTGAGGATGTCCTGCTGCTGCTTGTTGAGGATCAGCCGGAGCGGCTTGTTGTCGCCGCTCAGATCGCGATTGATGATGCCGCGCACGACCTCGTTCGCCGGCGCCTTGTGCACGCCGCGCTCGATGTCGACACGCGCGTAAATCCCGGCGAGGTGGCCGGTCGGCGGCACGAGCACATGTCCCTCGGGCGTGTGCGGCGCGAGGACGCGCACCCACGGCAGATAGAACGCGCCGTACGTGGAGTCCTGCGGCGGGCGAAGATTGGCAATGTCTCCGTCCTGCTCCGCCGCGCTCGCGCTCATGACGGCGAAGCGATCCTTCTGCTGCTCGCATTGCATCAGCAACGGCCCCTGCACGGCCGGCAACAGCACTTCGTCGGGCACGCCGATGATCGAGATGTCGCGGATCGCACGCAGTCCGGCCAGGCCGCTGAATCTGTTCGGGGTGACCTGGCGCCCTTCGAAGTCGGGGACCCCGAGCGCGCTGCCGTCGTCGCCGTTCTCGAGAACGTCGCCGGTATTGAAGTTCGCGATGTTGCCGGGACGGCCGGTCACGGTGATGGTGACCAGCTTGGACGCGGCATTGACGACGCTTTGCGCGAAATTCGTGTCGGTCGAGACGGCCGAGAGATTGTCGTAATCCTCGATGACGTCGGGCTCGCGGCGGTCTGGATTGCCGAGGCTCGCGGGATCGGTGGGATCGACGAAATTCGCGGGAATGCCGTCGCGGTAATAGATCAGCGAGAGGCGGAACCACTGATCCGTCGGGCTTCCCGCGCGCCGTAAGGAGGCGTCGCGGATGCGGATCATGACGTTGTTGCCCCACCCGCCGGGACCGAGCGCCGTCAGGAACAGCGGGGTGCGGTCGGCGGTGGCCGCAACGCCGTCGAGGGGCGTAATGCGCGCCACCAACAGCCGCTGCCCGCCATTGTCGAAGAAGCCGCGCACGGCGTATGGGAGATAGATCAGCGTCTGCGTCGAGCCGGCGCGGTCCACATAGCCGCCGAACCAGCGCTGATACTCCTCCCAACTCGTGACCAGGCGCGGCAGGATCGGGCCGCGCTCGGTCGCACCGGCCATGCCGGTCGTGCTGGTACTGACGCCTTCAATCGGACGCGGTCCGGTTTGGATTTCCTCGATGTATACGCCCGGTGCGAGATACTCTGGCATGAGACTCTCCCTGATTCATCCGATGTGAAACGTAGGCACGACGACAGTCGCGCGGCTCTTGACCTGCGGCACGTTTTCCGATGCGGTATCGCCGTTCGGCGCCACCGCGGTGACTTCCGCGGGCACGCCGTCCGGTTGATTGATGTCGAAATAGAACATCCACAATCCCTCGCCGCCGGTGCGCACGCTTTGATTGGGGATGATGTCCACGCTGATCTCCGCGTCGCGCACCGGTGTGTTGCGCGTGGTGAAGACCGCGCCGCGCAACGAGGTCTGCGACAGCGCGTTGTCCTGGCCGGCCTTCAATACGACGGCGTTGACCACGACATCCGGCTCGCCGGGGATCGCGATCGTGACGGTGGCATTGATGTCGTTCGCGTTCGCATGGCGGAACGCGACGACCCAGGCGCCGCTCTTGTCCGTCCTCGCGGTCGTGAACCCGGCCGGCGTGTTGGCGACTGTGACGGTGGCGTTGGGAACGGGATCGCCGCGTACGCCGCGGACGACCGTGCCGCGCAGCAGCGTCATGCGCGAGGACGGCAACGTGACGTCGGGGAACGGATAGTTGTAGCCGGGCAGCAGCGGCTGCGGGAGCAGCGTCGCCGGCGTCGGCGGCCACTCGAGGTCGAGCTCGAGCGGCTGGTAATAATCGCCTTCGATGCGCAGGCGATAGCGGTCGGGTGCAATGCGCAATGAAGGCTCGCCGCGGCGGTCGCGCGCTTCGTCGGCGAACACATAGACCGTCCCCGATCCGCTCCGTTGTGCAGCGAGGCTGATCGGCGGATCGAGCGGCGTCATCGCCAGACCGTGCGCAATGAGACTGAAGCGCAATGGCGGAATCGGCGACGGCATCTCGCCGCGCGTTCCGCGCTCCTTTGCGAATTGATCGACGAGCGTGATCACGCCGGCCGCTTCGGTCACATAGCGTTCGAAGATCGTCACGGCGCAACTCCCTGAACGCCGGCCACGTCTTCGTCGAAGTGAAAGCGCCGGTCGCCGATCCGCTTGGCCTGCTCGAGGCGCAGCGAGTCGATCTGCGGGACGCGCACTTCGTAACAGACCGAAAGCCTGTAGGGCTGCTGCAGCGCCTCCCACACCTCGGCGAGCTCGCGCAGGTCGCGGTGCGACATCATGATGCGCAGCTCCTCCCCTTTCCCCGGCTCTTCCGCGCTCTCCAGCAGGAGAATCGCGTTGTCGTGGAAAATCTGCATCGAGCGGCCGAGGACCATCTGGTCGCTGTCGTCGCTGCCGGTGAACGGCGTGAGGAGATAGAAGAGATTGATCGACAGCGGCGGAAACCGCTGCCGGGTGTCGTCGCCGGGAACGCGCTCCTGCGGCTGATTGCGGAGATATTCGTTCTGCTGCACCTGATACAGCCAGATCGACAGGCGATGTCCCGCGTCGGTGGCGGCGTCCGCGGGATTCCGGAGCACGATCGCGTCGATGTTCGGAACCGGTGCATTGGACCCGCTGGTCAGGTCGACGTCGCCGTCGAACCCGTCCCAGAGGGTTTGCCGCAGCAGCTTGCTCACTTCCGAAATGACGGTGTATTTCACTGTTCGTCCGTTTGACTGCCGCGCCGGATATCGCCGAACGCGTCCCGGTATTCAATCAATGCGTCATAGAGCTTCTTGTAGAGTTCCTGGGCCATGTCCGGGCTGGTGACCACGCGGACATACACGCGCACCGGTTCCTCGCCGACCCAGCCCTGTCCGAAGTCGAAGACGAATTCGGACGCGTTGTGACCAACCTCCGCGTAATTCGAATACCTCGCTTCTCCAATGCGACTGCGGTCGACATCGTTTTTCTCCATACGCTGCGTCTCATGGATCGAGCGGATGGCCAGTCAAGACGGCGGCTGCTTGTCATAGCCGCCCTTGGGCGGCTCTTCTTTGGGCGGCTCGCATTCGGGCTCGGGCGGCTCGTAATCGGGCGGCTCGTAATCGTCGTCGTCATCG
>Ga0209468_1000011_pt1 | contig 144059 bp, 131 predicted proteins | sample GraSoiAngelo_102_FD_185871 | JGI IMG/M metagenome (GOLD analysis project Ga0209468, IMG submission 185871) | Grasslands soil microbial communities from the Angelo Coastal Reserve, California, USA - 14_0903_02_40cm (SPAdes) (version 2) | ecosystem: Environmental > Terrestrial > Soil >...
CAAGCGTAGTCGCATGCGCTGAACATTCGCGTCGCGCTCGCCCCGCACGCATCTCTGCTGGCGGACCGACTTCGCGCCCGCCCGTTCGACGTGTATCTTTTCGCCCGGATGCTGTTTCGCAGCAGAAGGCATAATTGAGAAGCCCGCCCACGCTCCGCGTCTTGGCGAGTTCATTCTTCGGGTGTGATTCTCAATTCTGCCTTCTGCCTTCTGCCTTCTGCGTTCTGACTTCTGCCTTCCCGGCCTGTGCGCGAATCACGCAATAAAGCACTTCCGTGACGAGCCGTTACCGGTGCTACGTCCACCTTTGTGACGCGCGACCAAAGTCCCGGTGACCACCGGCACACGCTCTTCTGGTCACCTCTCCTAATCGCTTAGTCTAAGCGTCCTGTCGGTTTTTCCCCTGTCGACGCAAATTGAGCCTCGAAAGCAGGGAGGAAACCATGAAAACACTCAAGAGCATCAGCAAAACAGCAATCGCCGCGATCATCCTGATCGCAAGCTTCACGGGATCGATGAACGCCCAGGAGCTCAAATCCTATAACCCCTACACCGTCTACGGTCACCAGCTGCGCTCCGAGTTGATCACGCAGTCTCCGTTCGGCGGCGAAGCGCCGGTCAAGATGGGGCCGACGCTGTTCCAGGAAGTGATCCCGTGCCGGTTCGTGAGCACGCTCGAAGAAGACAAGTATCCGTCGCCCTGGGGCGGCAAAGAGTTCAAGGCCAAAGAAAGCCGCACGTACTTCCCGATCGGCATCCTGGTGTCCGGCGACTGGACGAATCCGTGCTCCGAGGTCGTGGCCGAGAAGGCGATTGCGGTCGCGCTGCGCGTCACCGCGTTCGATCCGAACGGCAGCGGCGCGGTGTTCGTTGCTCCGTCCTCGTTCACCTCGTACAGCTATCCCGCGGTTCAGTTCAAAGACGGACACGATGCGCAGCGTGAAGCTGACGTGGCGCTGCATGCCGGCGGTTTCCGCGTCGAGCCGAACGAAGACACGCACGTCGTCATCGACATCATCGGCTACTTCATCCCCGATCCGAATCAGGGTCTGGTCGGTCCTCGCGGCGAGCAGGGTGCGCAGGGCGCCAAAGGCGACAAGGGCGATCCGGGCGTTGCGGGTGCGCAGGGCGTCGCCGGCGCGCAAGGCGAAAAGGGTGACAAGGGTGATGCGGGTGTTGCCGGTGCGCAGGGTGCGAAGGGCGACAAAGGCGATGCAGGCGTTGCCGGTGCGCAGGGCGCGAAGGGCGACAAAGGCGATGCAGGCGTTGCTGGTGCGCAGGGCGAAAAGGGCGACAAGGGCGACCGCGGCGAAGCCGGCGCGCAGGGTCTTAAGGGCGACAAGGGCGATCGTGGCGAAGCCGGCGCGCAGGGTCTCAAGGGCGACAAGGGCGATCGTGGCGAAGCCGGCGCGCAGGGTCTCAAGGGCGACAAAGGCGACCGTGGCGAAGCCGGCTCGCAGGGTGCGCAGGGACCTCAGGGACCGATGGGACCGCAAGGACCGCAGGGACCGGCCGGACCGGTGAGTGGACTCTCGATGGTCACCAGCGGCAAGCTCGTGTTCCCTCCTGGCGGCTCGATCACCATCAGCGACTCCAATGTCCGTCAAAACAGCGTGATCATCCCCTACTACGTCGAGCTATCCAACGGAAACGCAATCGCAATCGCAGTTATCGGCAATGGTACGTTCGTCGCCAGCGGCAGCCCGAACAAGGCCTTCCGTTACGCGGTGTTCAACAACAATTAAACGGGCGGGGGAGAGAAGAAGCGACGAGGGCGGCCGAAAGGCCGCCCTCGTTTTTTGTTTCCTACGAACCGCCGAGATAGCCGAGGGAGCGCAGCGACTCGACCGTCTCCGGCGTGAGCGTGATGCCCTCATCGCGCTGCGCTTTCAAGCGTTCAAGCTCCTGGATCTGCTGCTTGCGAAACGCGCGATGCAATCGATCGAGCACCTCGCGATTCGCGGCGCCGACGTCGTTCAGCGCGGCCGGATCCGCATGCACGTCGTAGAGAAATTCTTTTCCTTCTTCGCCGTCGACGTACTTCCAGCGTCCCGAATACATCGCCGCCTGATCGTCGCCGTACAGCACGAACTCGCTGACGAAATCGCGATCGCGTCCCGGGCGTCCTTCGATCACCGGCCGCATGTTGCGCTGTGTGAGCTCGGCGCGCGCAGGAACGCGCGCGTAGTCGAGCAGCGTCGGGACGATCGAGCGCAGGCTGACGCGCGTGTCGATCGTCGACGGCTTGATGCCAGGGCCGAAGAATCCGAGCGGCACGCGCAGAATGTTTTCCTGCACGCCCGCGCCGTGTCCGTCGAGCCGTCCGTACTCCGCGATCGCCTCGCCGTGATCGGACGTGATGACGACGATCGTGTTCGCGAGCGCGCCCGCCTGATCGAGCTCGCTGAGCACGCGATCGATATAGTCGTCCGTGATCGCGCACTGCTTGTCATACAGGCTGCCGAGTTTCGCGCGTTGCTCCGCGGTGAGCTTCGGCTCCGGAATCGCGCGCAGCTCCTGCGGAATCTCGACCGGCCACTGATGGACGTCGATGTAGTGCAGGAACATCGCGAAGCGTGTGTTGCGATTCTTCGCCAGCCAGTCGAGCGCGCGGGGCGTGCCCGACTCCCCCATGCCCGGGTAGTGATACGCGAGATCGAATCCGCGCAGCGAGTCGATCGGAAAATCGAGATAGCCGTTCTGATGCAGCGCCGCCGTGTAATAGCCGGCCTCGCCGAGCATCTCCGCGAGCGTCGGAACGGCAGGACTCAGACGGCGGAACTCGTACGTGCGGCCGATCAGCGTCAGCCGATAGCCCGCTTTTCCCGGCGTCGGCCGCAAGTCGTACTGCTTGGGGGCCGGACCGAGGTCGGTGCGGCGGCCGGCATTGTGGATGCCGGGAACGACGCCCGTCAGGATCGTCGTGATGGACGGAAGCGTCCACGGAGCATTCGCGTACGCGCGCGTGAAGCGCGCGCCGCGCTGCATCCACTTCCGCGTCTTCGGCATCGCATTATTTGAGCCGCCGAGGCGGTCGGCGCGGAGCGTGTCGACGCAGATGATCAGGATGTTCGGACGCGGATCCGTGGCCGGAACGAGAATCACCGGATCGAGCCAGCGCGCGTCGCGGTTCGTCTCGAACGACAGCACGTCCGCGCGCGAGAGCTTCGCGATCGATACTTCCGTCTCGAACGTGACGCCGCCGTCGATCTCCTTTGCGGAGATCACATTTCCCGACTGGCGGATCGTGATCGTCGCGTCGCCGCCGGCGACGAACGAGAATCGCAACACCGCGTTTTGCGCCTTGACTTGCGGACGCCAGCTGAATGCGCGCAGCGAGACGGCGGTCGCGCTGCGGTTTTTGCTCGTGGCGGTGGAGCACACCGTGCAGTGGTCGGCGAAGCGCCGTGCGACGGCAAGCTGCGGAGAAGCATCGACTCCGCGGGCGAGAAATAGGACACTACCGACGACAACAGCAACCAGAAACCGAGTCACAACTCGATCAGCATATCGAAAGATAGAGATCGCCTCCATCCTACGCAGTAGACGCCGATGCCAATGGATCCGTTTACGCTGGCGCGCCAGCTCATCGACATTCCCTCGCCGACCGATCACGAATACGCGGTCGCCGAGCACCTCGACCATCTCTTGACGCGGATGGGATTCGCGACGCGGCGTCACGACGTTTCGCAGTCGCGCTTCAATCTTTACGCGTCGGCGGGAGGTCGTCCGCGAGTCGTGCTCAACTCGCATCTCGACACCGTTCCGCCCTGGATCGCGGCTTCAGAAGACGACGAGCACATCTACGGACGCGGAGCATGCGACACGAAAGGGGTGATCTCCGCGATGATCGCCGCCGGGGAACGGTTGCGTGCACGAGGCGTGCGCGACTTCGCGTTTCTCTTCGTCGTCGGCGAGGAGACGGACTCTATCGGCGCGAAGACCGCGAACAGCGCATTCGCCGATCTCGGATCGGAATACGTCGTCGTCGGCGAGCCGACGGAGTCGAAGTTCGCGCGCGCCTCGAAGGGCGCGGTCACCGTCACGCTGCGCTTCGAAGGCGTGGCCGCTCATTCCGCCTATCCGCACCTCGGCGATTCCGCCATCAATCGCATGGTCGCCGCGATCGCAGAGATCAACGCCGCGGACTGGGGAACGCACGACGTCCTCGGCAACGCGACGGTAAACGTCGGCGTCGTGCGCGGAGGCGAGAAGCCGAACATCGTCCCCGCGCTCGCCGAATGCGAAATGCTGTTCCGCATCGTCACCACGCCGGAGGAAGTGCTCGCGCGCGTACGCGACATGATCGCGCCGCACGGCGGCAAGGTCGTGATGGATCGCGGCAACGCGCCGCAGCTGATGGTCGTGCCCGAAGGTCAGCCGTCGACGGTCGTCGCGTTCAACACCGACGTCCCCTGGCTCGGCAACCTCGGCAAGCCGCTGCTGTTCGGCCCCGGCTCGATCCTCGACGCGCACGGCGCGCACGAGAAAATCGCGAAGAAGGATTTGCTCGCGGCGATCGACACGTACGAGGCGATGGTGGTGGCGTTGTTGGAAGGACGGGTGGAGTAGGCTCATGGGCTCACAGGCGTATGGGCTCCGCGTGGAGTAGGCTCATGGGCTCACAGGCGCATGGGCTCACAGCAGCGACGACCTCTATGAGCCTATGCGCCTCTGAGCCTCTGAACCTATGCGCCTGCCATTCACCGACTCCCACTGTCATCTGACGATGTCCAACGCCGACGCGAATCTCGCTGCCGCTCGTGCGGTGGGCGTGCGCGGCTTCGTCGTGCCGGGGACGAATCTCGAAGATGCGCTTCCCGCGATTTCGGTCGCGCAGAAGAACGCGGATGTATGGGCGGCGGTCGGGTTTCACCCGCACGACTCGAAGGATTGCGACGACGCGGCGTTCGCGGAGATCGAGACGCTCGCGCGCGACGAGCGCGTGGTCGCGGTCGGGGAGTGCGGTCTCGATTATCACTACGACCATTCGCCGCGCGACGTGCAGCGCGCGGTGTTCGAGCGGCATATCGCATTGGCGAAGTCGCTCGACAAGCCGATCATCGTGCACAACCGCGAGTCGACGGACGACATGGTCGCGATTCTTGCGAAGAGCGGCGCGCGCGGGATTCTGCATTCGTACACCCAGTCGCTCGACGTGGCGAAGCAGCTCATCGATCTCGGCTACTACATTTCTTTTTCCGGCATCGTGACGTTTCGCAGCGCGGAGTCGCTCCGCGAGGTCGCGCGGGCGCTGCCGCACGATCGCGTGCTCATCGAGACTGACACGCCATACCTCGCGCCGGTGCCGTTCCGCGGCCGCGACAACGAGCCGGCGTACGTCGTCAAAGTTGCGGAGCTGCTCGCGACTTTGTGGAACGTTCCGCTCGAGCGCGTCGCCGAACAGACGACCTCGAATTTCGAGCAAGCCTTCTCGGTTAGACTGCCCTCGTCGTGAATCAACCGGATCTGTCCGTCGTCTTTCCCGTGTACAACGAGGAAGAGAACATTCCCCTCCTGCTGCGCGAGATCGCGGCGGCGCTGGAGGGACGCGGCTGGACGTACGAGATCGTCGCCGTCGACGACGGCTCGACCGATCGCAGTCTCGCCGTGCTGCGCGAGCAGCGCGCGCGCTATCCGATGCTGCGCATCCTCGCGCTCGCGAAGAACACAGGCCAGACCGCTGCGCTCGATGCCGCGTGGCACGCGGCGCAGGGGAAACTCATCGTCTCGCTCGACGCCGATCTGCAAAACGATCCCGCCGACATTCCGGCGATGATCACGAAGCTCGAAGAGAGCGGCGCCGACATGGTCGCCGGCGTGCGCGTGAATCGCCGCGACACGTGGAGCCGCAAGATGCAGTCGCGCATCGGCAACGGCGTGCGCAACTGGATCACCGGCGACGACATCACCGACACCGGCTGCTCGCTGAAGCTCGTCAAGCGCGAAGCCATCGATCGCGTGCGCCTCTTCACCGGCATGCATCGCTTCCTGCCGACGCTCGTCCGCTACGCCGGCTATCGCGTCGTCGAGATGCCGGTGAATCATCGTCCGCGGCAGTTCGGGCAGTCGAAGTACGGTGCGATGAATCGCGCGTTCCGCGGACTCGCCGACTGCTTCGCCGTGCGATGGATGGGGAAGCGGATGTTGAATTACCGGGTTGCCGAGGATGGCAATGCTGCGCGTGAATAAAGCAGAGAGCAAAAATCAGAAAGCAGAAATGGTCTGCTTCTTCCTTTCTGCTTTCTGCTTTCTGCTTTCTGCTTTGGGAGGGCGGGCGTGAAGAGCTGGCACTGGGACCTGTGGGTCTTGTTCGGGATGGTCGGGCAGATCGTCTTCGGCTCGCGCTTCGTGATCCAGTGGATCGCGTCGGAGCGGAGAAAGAACAGCTACATCCCGCCGGTCTTCTGGTGGCTGTCGGTGATCGGCGGCATCATCACGCTCACGTACGCAATTCACAAACACGACCCCGTGTTCACGATCGCGCAAGGCATCGGGCTGCTCGTCTACGTTCGCAATCTGATGCTGATCTACAGCCGCCGCGCGCATGCTGAACCGGGAACAACGCAGCCGACTGCTTCAGATCGCACGTGACTCGATCGCGGCCGCGTTCGCGAAGCAGACCCTCGATCTCGACGATGAGGCATTCGACGAAGATCTGCGCCGTCCCGCCGGCGCTTTCGTCACGCTGACGATCCGCGGCGATTTACGCGGCTGCATTGGATCGATTGCTCCCGTCGCGCCGCTCTTCCGCGCCGTCGCGAACGGCGCTCTCAATGCGGCGTTCCGCGATCCACGATTTCCGCCGCTGCGGAAAGATGAATTCGAGCGGACGGAGATTGAGATCTCGGTGATGGGTCCGATCGAAATCGTGAATGACGTGAACGAGATCGTGGCCGGCCGCGACGGTTTGATCGTCAGCCGCGGGCGCAACGCCGGCCTGCTCCTCCCGCAGGTGGCCAGCGAGTACGGCTGGGATCGCGACACGTTCCTCGGACAAACCTGCCGCAAAGCCGGCCTTCCGAGCGATGCCTGGCGCCTTCCGGACTGCCGGATCGAGCGATTCGCCGCCGAAGTTTTCAGCGAGCAAACTACTGAGTAATAAGCGCTTAGAAGTTGATTCGGACTCAACAAGGCATATTCCCGTCGCGGCGCTCTGTTTACGGCCCCGACATGCCGAATAACACTCGTGCGATTCGTGTCTCGATCTCGACCCGTGTTGCGCGGGCCCGCAAGGCCGCGGAGCGTCATCGCGTCTTCCGCTTCCTCGGCGGACGCGGAGCCGCCGCGCTGCTTCTCGGCACGGCGCTTTCCGTCGGTGGTCTCACCGAAACGATGCACAACGTGCATTTCCTCGTGCAGAAAGATCTCGACTCCGTGCGCGTCGTCCGCCAGAGCGGCGACGACGAAACGGTCGTCGCGAACCTCGGCGGCGGTTTCACCGGCAACACGCTGTTCAAGCTCGCACAGGCGCTGCCGGAGCGGTTGGTCTCGCGCCAGCTCGCGTTGTTCGATCAGAAGTGGATCTCGACCCAGAAATGGTCGGAGGGCGAGAGCGTGCCGCATCCGCATGAGCCGTTCTTCGATGAAGTGCGCCGCATCAACCACGCGATTCGCGCATCCTTTTTCGCGGAAGAGATTCCGTACGGACAGCTCATCCACGAAAAGGCCGTCAAATACAAAGTCGATCCCGCGCTCGTCGCGGCCGTGATCGAACAGGAGTCGCGCTTCCGTCCGCATGCGAAGTCGGCCGTCGGCGCCCGTGGCCTCATGCAGCTCATGCCGCGCACCGGCCGCTGGATGGGCGCGCGCAATCTGAACGATCCCGAACAGAACATCGACGCCGGCGTGAAGTACATCAAGTACCTCAGCGAGCGATTCAACGGAGACCTCAGGAAAACCGTCGCCGCGTACAACGCCGGCGAAGGCAACGTGAAGCGCTACCAGGGCATCCCGCCCTTCCGCGAAACGCGCACGTACGTCAGGAAGGTCCTGACCAACTACGACAAGCGCACGAAGCAATTCGAAGACTACAAGAAGCGCGAAGGCGGCTCTGTCCCCGAGGCGGACGGGACGCTGACGTTGAGATAGCTGAACGCAGAACGCAGAACGCAGAATGAAGAGCCGGAAACGGCTCTTTTTCTATCTCTGCGTTCTGCGTTCTGCGTTCTGCGTTCCCTCCCGCGTTTGACGCTCCGCCCCTTTCCAGCTAACTTATCAGCAACTTAACTGGCAAACGACCAGGGAGGGGACAATGGTCTGTGTGCGTAGGGTGGCTCCCGTTCTCCTTATGGTGATCGCGACGGCGGCGTTCGCGCAGCATCAGTCGTCGCATCCGCCGCGCGAGCTTCATCGCGTCGGCGATCATTACACTCCGTACAATCCTCCCGATCCGGCCACGTATCCGTCCGGCGCGAAGACACACGCGATCAAGGCCGGCGACACGCTGTGGGCACTCGCGCAGCAGTACTACGGCAATGCCTATCTCTGGCCGCAGCTGTGGGAGTCGAACACGTGGATCACCGACGCGCACTGGATTTATCCCGGTGACGTGTTGCTCGTCGAAGGCGAAGGCGCGGCTGCGGCGGTGGTCGCGAAGCCGGGCGCGGTCGGAACGACCGAGCCGGCAGGCGAGGGCACCGCGCCGACGCTCGCGGAGAGCGCCGTCGGCTCGCCGATGACGCAGGTGCAGGCCGATGAAACCGGCGGCATCGTCGTCGCGCGGATGCAGCAGGAAAGCCGTCCGATCCCGCTCGCCACCGAAGCGGACATTTATTGTTACGGGTACATTGGCCGGCCCGACGAGCCGCTGCCGAACGTGATCGAGTCATTCGAAGACATCGAGACGCGCTACGTTCCGCGCGCGCCGGACGTCCCGGCGTCCGCGTCCGTCACTGATCTCGTTTACGTGCGCGGCGGCGCCAACACCGGACTCGTCGCCGGCGAAACGTATCTCGCCGTCGAGCCGGCCGAGTTGATCTATCACCCGCAGACCGGTCAGCTGATCGGACGCCGCTACAACTACGTCGGACAGGTGAAAGTGCTCTGCACCGAAGACGGACGCTCGCGCGCGATGGTCGTTTCGGCGTGCCGCGAGATTCCGGTCGGCGCGCGCCTCAAGCCGGTCCCGCAACTGCCGATTCCGATCGCGCGCATCCCTGATCTTCCGGCATGGTGCGATCCGCCGAGCGGACGCACGACCGGCACGATCGTCGACTCGCGCGAATGGACCCTAGGGCTCGTCGAAGGAAATCTCGTGCAGATCGATCTCGGCAGCGACAACCAACTGCAGCCGGGCGACTTCCTCACCGTCTATCGTCCGTCGCCGCGCTCCGATCAGCCGCGCGTTGTTTTGGGCGAGATCGGCGTGTTGACCACCGAGTCCCACACGGCAACGGCGGTCGTGCTCGCAGCCCGGAGAGAAATGCTCATCGGCGACGCCGTCGAGATGCGGTAATATCCGCGGTCCGGGGTCCATAGCTCAGCGGTTAGAGCTACCGGCTCATAACCGGCAGGTCCCAGGTTCGAATCCTGGTGGACCCACCAGAGGGTGATGCGCAGAGAACCAGTCCTCATCGATCACGGTTGCAAGTGTGGCGGAGTTAATCCGACCCGCACAGGCGCTCCGACCACGGAGCGCCTTTTTTCTTTCAGGGGGATTTCTTGAACGATCTCGACAAACTATGGGAGCTACAGACGGTCCTGACGGCTCTCAACGAGCGAGAGAAGCTGATGGCGGTGAAGCCGGAAGCATTCGCCGCCGTCGACGACGAATATCAGGCGGCCAACGAAGAGATGACGCGGCTCCAGTCTCAGATCGACACGCTCGCCAAAGAGCGGCGCCGCGTCGAAGGGGAGCTGTCCGATCAGCAGGAGCTGCTGAAGAAATATCAGGGACAGCTGATGCAGGTGAAGAACCAGCAGCAGTACGCCGCGGCATGGAAAGAGATCGACGCGACGCGCAAGCATGTGAAAGAGCTCGAGGAATCCGATCTCAAAAACATGACCGAGGCGGATGCGCTGCAGACGCAGCTCGACGCGCGCAGCGGATCGCACACCGACTTACAGGCGCGCTACGACGAGGCCCACGCCGAATGGCAGCACTCGCTCAGCGACTTGAAAGCGGAAGCAGAGAAACTGCGCCAGCGCGCGGCCGACATCGAAGCGACGCTTCCGCCGCGGCTGAAAAACGAGTTCCAGCGCATTTACAAACAGCGCCAGCAGGTGGCGGTCGCGAAAGTGTTCAACGAGACCTGCTCGTCGTGCCGCACGCGCGTGCGCCCCGCGCTCTCGCAGCAGCTCAAGCGCGGCGACATGGTGCAGTGCGAAGGCTGCCACCGCATTCTGTATGGGGAGAAATCAATAGCATCCTGAGGAGCGCGGGCGTCTCGCCCGCCTCCCGGGGGCGGGCGCGGGACGCCCGCTCTCCTCGGACAATTCCATGATGAAAGTCATTGCCTGGATCGACGGCGCCGCCCGCGGAAACCCCGGACCCGCGGGCTACGGCGTTTACATGAAAAAAGAGGGGGAGATCATCGAAGTCTCCGGCTTCCTCGGGCACACGACGAACAACGTCGCCGAGTACGCCGGACTCCTCGACGCGCTCACCGTTGCCGCGAGCGAAGGCGCGCGCGAAGTCGAGATCATCTCCGACTCCGAGCTCCTCGTGAAACAGATGCTCGGCATCTATCGCGTCAAGCATCCGAATCTCGTCCCGATGCACGCGGAGGCGAAGTCCCTCGTGCGCAAGTTCGCGCGCTTCTCGATTCGTCATACCCTGCGCGCGGGAAACAAGGACGCCGACCGCCTCGCCAATCGCGCCGTCGATCGCGGCGAAGGGCGGCTCATCGAACGCCATCACCAGGACAATGTCCAGAGCTGACGAGATCCGCGCGAACATCGCCGCGCTCGAGTCGCGCATCGCCGCGGCGTGTGCGCGAGCGAAACGCGCGCGTTCGGAAGTCACACTCGTCGCCGTGTCGAAGACGTTCCCCGCGAGCGACATCGACTTTGCGATCGAAGCCGGCATGACCGACGTCGGCGAGAACAAAGTGCAGGAAGCGCGCGACAAGAAACCGAATGTGACGCGCAACGCGCGCTGGCATCTCATCGGACATTTGCAGTCGAACAAGGTGAAGGATGCCGTGCGCGTGTTCGACGTGATTCACACGATCGACTCGATCGAGCTCGCGGAGAAAATCGCGCGCGCCGGTGTGGGACAGGCTTTCCAGCCTGTCCTCCTGCTGCAGGTGAACATCGGACGCGAGCCGCAGAAGAGCGGCGTCGATCCGTCCGAAGTCGCGGCGCTCGCGCAGCGGATTCCGCTGCGGGGACTGATGGCGATTCCGCCGGTCGGCTCGGCCGACGAAATGCGCCCGTACTTTCGTGAACTGCGCGCATTGCGAGACGATTGCAAACTGAAAGAGCTGTCGATCGGCATGACCGATGATTTCGAAGTCGCGATCGAAGAAGGCGCGACGATCATCCGCGTCGGCCGCGCGATTTTCGGGAACCGCTGAATGGACTTTGTCGCCATCATCTTCCGCACGATCGACTGGATCCTCGTCGTCCTGCAATGGACGATTTTCATCTGGGTCATCCTGTCGTGGATTTTGTTTTTCCTTCGCAACTCGCAATTCCGCTGGCGCAACCGCCAGCTCTATCACGTGCTCGAACAGCTCAACGACATCTTCGAGCGCATGACGCGCCCCTTCCTCCGCCCGTTCCGACGCTTCCTGCGCCGCTTCGACACGGCCGGCATCGACTGGTCGCCGCTGCTCCTGCTCCTGGCGATCTATATCCTGCGACAGGTTTTTTGGGCGATCGAGCGGAGGCTTATACTGTCTTCTCAACCCATGTGATGTGACGGGAGGGCGACCATGCAGGACCTGACTCCGCTCGAGATTCAGAAGCAGACGTTCTCGCGGACGATCAAAGGCTACAACCCTGACGAGGTGCGCGCGTACCTGCATCTCGTCGCCGAGGAGATCGAGCGGCTCGTGCGCGACAACGACCGCGTCTCGCGCGAAGTCGCGGTGCTGCGCGACGATCTCGAAGACCACTCCAACCGCGAGCGCATTCTCAAGGACACGCTTCTCTCCGCGCAGAAAGTCGCCGAGGACCTGACGACGAACGCGCGCAAAGAGGCAGAGCTGATCGTGAAGGACGCCGAGCTCCTCGCCGATCGATTGATCGCGCAGGCCATGCAGCGCGTCGGCGATCTCGAGAGGTCGATCGGCGACTTGAAGATCGAGCGCCGCGCCGCGCGCAACAAACTGCAGGCGACGCTCGACACCGTGCAGCAGATGGTTCTTCTGGACGCCGAGGAAGAGGCGAACGACATGCCGCTGACCTCGTTGTTCAAGCAACGCAATCAGTGACCAACGAAAGCAGAAAGCAGAAAGCAGAAATAAGGCTCTCTCGTCGCGATAGACTCTCGTCGATTTCTGCTTTCTGCTTTCTAATTTTTGCTTTCTGCTTTTGAATGTGACGCTTCTCGTCCGTAACCTCTCTCAGATCGCAACGCCGGCCGGCCGCATCGCGCGGCGCGGCGCGGCCATGCGCGAGCTTTCGGTCATGGAGAGCTCCGTCATCGTCGTGCAGAACGGACGCTTCGCGTACGTCGGCCCGGAGAACGAGAAGCCGCCGGAGCTGCTCGTCGACGAAGACTTCGATGCGAATGGCGCGACGGCCGTGCCGGGATTTGTCGACACCCACACGCACATCCCGTTCGCGGGATTCCGCGAATCCGAGTTCAATCGGCGATTGCAAGGCGAGTCATATGAAGACATCGCGGCATCCGGCGGCGGAATCGCGGCGACCGTGCGCGCGACGCGCAAGGCAACGGAAGAGCAGCTGACAGCGAACGTGCTCGCGCGCGCGGCGACGATGGCGCGCTACGGAACGACGACCGCGGAGGCGAAGAGCGGCTACGGCCTCGACAAAGAATGCGAGCTGAAACAGCTGCGCGCGATTCGCGAGGCGAGTGAGCGATCATTGGTGCGGCTCGTGCCGACGTGTCTCGCCGCGCACGACTTCCCGCCGGAGAGCCGCGGCAGCGAAGCCGCGCGGCAGGGTTACGTTTCCACGATCGTCAGCGAGATTCTGCCGGCCGTCGCGGAAGAAAAGCTTGCGATTTTTTGCGACGCGTTCGTAGAACGCGGCGCATTCAACGCAGAACAAGGCGAAGCCGTGTTGCGCGCGGGGGCGGAGCTCGGAATGATCCCGCGCCTGCACGCGGACGAATTCTCCGACTGCAGCGGTGCGGCGCTCGCCGCTTCCGTTGGTGCGGCGTCGGCCGATCACCTCATGCACATTTCCGACGATGGCATCGCTGCGCTCGCCGCGTCCGACACCGTCGCGAATCTGCTTCCGGCAACGTCGTTCTTCCTCATGTCCGACCGCTACGCACCCGCGCGCAAACTGATCGACGCCGGCGCGATCGTGTCGCTGTCGACGGATTGCAATCCCGGCTCATCGATGACCGAGTCGATGCAGACGGTGATGCAGCTTGCGACGCTGCAGATGAAGATGACGGTGGAGGAGTCGCTCACCGCCGCGACACTCAACAGTGCCTACTCGCTGCGCATGGCGAAAGAGATCGGCTCGATCGAGATCGGCAAGCGCGCGGATTTTGTTCTTCTGGAAGCACCGAGCTATTTGCACCTTGTGTATCACTTTGGCGTGAACCTGGTGAGTGCGGTGTTCAGGGATGGTCGGCGGGTTTTATAGGACTGATAGGACAGATAGGACAGATAGGACTTCTAGGACCTATCCGTCCTATCTGTCCTATTCGTCCTATAAAACCCCGCAATCCTCTCGTACAGCATCGCCCCAATATCCACCTTGCATTCGAACGAACATCCACCGATGTGCGGCGTGAGGATCAGTCGCGGATCATCGGGAAATCCGCCGGCGGGCGGCTCCGGATCGAACACATCCAGCGCGAGTCCGGCGAGCTGTCCCGATTGCAGCGCGTCGAGCGCGGCGCTCTGATCGAGCACTTCTCCGCGTGATGCGTTGATGAGGTAGGAGCCGTGTTTCATTGTGCTGACGTCGATCATGCGACGCGTCTCCGCGCTGAGAGGAACATGTAGCGTGAGGATGTCGCTCTTCGCGATGAGCTCTGCGAGCGAGTCCACGCGCTCGCTCTCGCCGAAGTCGCTGATGTACGGATCGTGCGCGCGCACGCGCATGCCGAACGCGCGCGCGAGGCGCGCGACGCGCGAGCCGACTTGTCCGTGTCCGATGATGCCAAGGGCGTAGTGACGCAGCTCGTGTCGCGTCGCGCAGTCGTCGCGCTCGAAGCGGCCTTGCGCAACTTCGCGCGTGTAAAACGGAACCGTGCGCGTCATCGCGATCATGAAGCCGATCACCAGCTCCGCGACCGCGTTCGCGTTCGCGCCCGGCAGGTTGATGATCGCGATCCCGCGCTCGCGCGCGGCATCGCTGTCGATGTTGTCAATCCCGCTCGTCCCCTGCGCGATCAGCTCGAGGCGCGGCGCCGCATCGATCACGCGGCGCGTGACTTTGTTGTACGCGCGCGTGACCAATATTTGTGCGTCGCCGATGATCGCCGCGAGCTCGTCTTCCGTGCGCACGGGCTTGTGCACGATCGCGAAGCGATCGTCCGTTTGCGCGCGCGCGAAAAACGAGCGGTCGATGTCGGCGGCGACGAGGAGCGTCTTCGGCACAGGAGAATTGTGTCACGGGCATCGGCTCCTGACGTTTACCGCTGCGATGGATGTTCATCGCGCACGGCCCGGGAATGCAGAACGCAGAAGGCAGAATGCAGAATCGAGAAGCACGGCCGGGAGGGACTTCTAAGTTCTGCGTTCTGCGTTCTGCGTTCCCGGCTAGTGCGCGATGATCTTGTTTCGCGTCGCCCAGAGCATCACCACACGCCCTTGATGCATACTCCCTCACGCTTGCGCCGTTTCCTCAAACGACACGCCACCGCGCTCACAGCGCTCGCGGTCTGCAACTTCGTCGTCTTCTTTCCCGTTCTGTTCATGGGGCGGGCGATCTCGCCGAACGACGTGTTTTTCAACTACGCGCCGTGGTCGGCGCTGCGGCCGGACGCGACGCCCGCGCAGAACCTGCTCTTCAACGATCCGCCGACCGCGTACTACACGATGCTCGCGCGCATCCAGAGCGACTGGCGCATCTTTCACTGGAACCCGTACATCGCGTCGGGCGTACCCGGCTTCGGCTCCGCGCTCTCGTCGTGCCTCACGCCCGTCATTCTTCTTCCGACGCTGCTCGTGCCGCTGACGTGGACGTACACGGCGATCGTGTTCGTGAAGCTCAATCTCGCGTTTCTGTTCGCCTATCTCTGGCTCCACGAAGAGCGGCTCGGACGCCGCGGCGCAGCGATCGGCGCAATCATCGTCGCCGCCGCAGGTCCGTACTCGGTGCGCTGGCTGTGGCAGCTCACGAATGCGACGGTCTTCTATCCCGCGCTTTTCTGGATCGTCGCGCGCACGTTTCACAAGAAGCGCACTTCGATCGCGGTCATCGCACTGATCGCACTCTTCTTCATCAGCTCCGGCTTCCCCGCCGCGATCGCCTACGCCGCATGGATGGTGCTCGCATACGCGCTGTTCCTGATCATCCGAACGCCATCCGCCATCCGCCATCTGCCATCCGCCTTCGCAGGCCTGGCCCTGGCCATCATCATCGCTGTCCCGACGCTGATCCCCTTCGTCCGCTTCCTAAAAACCACGCAATACCTCGACGTCCGAAAGAATACGAGCCTCGAAGCGATTTTCCCGCCGACGCACTGGGGCAATTTCGTCGACGCCGATCGCCTCGGCAATCCCGCGTTCAAAAACTGGCGCGGCGACGCCGCGCTCGGTCTGCTCAACAACTACATCGAAGCGTGCGTCTACCTCGGCACGCTCGCACTCCTCCTCGCGCTCCTCGGCCTCTGGAACCGCCACGCCCGCGCGCGCTGGTTCTGGGCCGCTGCCGCGCTCGTGATCCTGATGTGCATGTTCGGCTTCCCCGGCGTGTCGCAGTTCATCGCGCGCGTGCCCGGCTTCAAATACTCCGCGCTCGCACGCACCGCGTTGCTGCTGCCGCTTCCCGCCGGCTACCTCGCAGCCGCGGGCGCGGAACGACTCATGTCGTGGATTCGTCGATTCGCATCGCTGCGCGCATTCGCCGCCGCCACGCTCGCCGCAATCGTCGCCTTCGACCTCGGCCTCGTTGCCGGCCGCATTCATCCGTACCTCGACGCGAAGGACGCGGGAGTGCCGTCGACGCCGGTGATCGATTTCCTCAAACGCGACCGCGAGCCGTTCCGCATCGCCGCGTTCTTCGATTACTTCTGGCCGAATTCCTCGGAGCTGTTCGCGATCGAAGACGTGCGCAGCCACTTCAGCTCCGAGGGGGATTACAGGAGGATGCTGAAGCGACTGGAGCCGGACGTGTTCGGCGGACAGTCGACGGTGCTGCAGTTCAACAGCCTCAAATACAACTTCAACGATCCGCTCGCCGGCATGCTCGGCATCCGCTACTACCTCGAGCATCGCAACATCGACATCATCAAGTGGTCGATCTTCGGCGCGACGCAGCCGGCGGTCAAAAACTTCGGGCCGCTCGCATTCAAGCCCGGCGCGGTTCTGCAGCGCGACGTCCGCATCGACGCGGAGCCGTTCTTCGCGATCGAAGTGCCCGCAGCGATCGAATCTGTGGAGCGGCGGCCGCTTCGGCCGCCGACCCTTCGCGAGAATCCGGCGGCCGAAGCGGCCGCCGCTCCACAGGGACTCGCAGTCACGCTCATGAAGAACGGCGCGGTCCTCTGGTCTAGAACGTTTACGAAAGCCGACGCCGACGCGATGAACAAACTGTATGTCCCGATCCGCGGCTACGCTCGCCTCGGCGACGTCGTCACGTTGCGCGTGCAATCGATCGGCGCGCGCGGATCGCTCAACGGCGGCGAGAACGGGTTCTACTACGGACGGGTGACGACGCCGATCATTTTCGATCGCGATCTTCCGGACGGGCGGGTCTTCCGCAACCTTGCCGAGCTGCCGCGCTTCTGGGCGGTGTCGAAGTTTCGCAAGCTGAATCGCGACGAGTTTCTCAGCGCGCGCGACGTCGACTACGCGAGCGAAGCGGTGATCACCGACGATCCCGTGATGCCGCCGGCGAGCGCGTCGCCGGACGCGCGCGTCACGCTCGCGCACTACGCGCCGAACGCGCAACGCGTCATCGTCGACTCCCCCGCGCCGATGTTCCTCGCGTCATCGGAAAAACTGAATCCCGATCTGCGCGTGACGATCGATGGACGTCGCGCACGTCCCGTCGAGATCAACATGCTGTTCACCGGCGTGGCGGTGCCGGCCGGTCATCACCAAGTGGATTTCTCGCGACGGCTCGCGCGCGGGTGGTGGTGGGTGGGTGCGATCGGTGTCGCGTTGTGGCTCGCCGTCGCGGCGTTGGAGAGCGGCCGTCTCGGCCGCACGCGTCGGGCGTCTCGCCCGACGCGCATTTAGCGTGACGGGCAAGATGCCCGTCACGAGCGGGCGGGACGCCCGCGCTCCTTCACTGCGACGACGATGATCTGATACGCGAACAGTCCGCGCCAGACGCGCGTGATCCACGTCAGCACGCGCTCCATCGCGCGCAGCACGAGGTCGGGCGTGTAGTTGCCGATGATGAGGCGCACCGGCACCGACGAGCCGCGCACGGCGATGATGCGGAAGCCGGCGTTCTCGATCTCGCGGCGCATCGTGCGCATCGTATAGAAGCGGATGTGAGTGAAGTCGAGGATGCCGCGATCGCGATACTCGAAGATGCCGAACAAGAGGCCGAGGCGGATCGTGATGTTGGCGATGTTCGGGACAGAGATGAAGGCGTGGCCGTCGTCCTTGAGCGCGGCGCGCGCGAGCGCGAGCGCGCGGCGCGAGTCGCGGAGGTGCTCGATCACGTCGGCGAGCACGATCGCGTCGACGTTCGACGGCAGCTTTGCGACGCGCTCGAGATCGGCGATCACGATCTGGTCGAAGCGTCCCTTCAGCTCGCCGATGCAATCGACGTTGTATTCGAAGCCGATCGTCTCGTCGAAGTCGCCGCGCAGCGCGGAGCCGAGCTCACCGCCGGCCGCGCCGAGGTCGAGCAGGCGAGTGGAGCGGCGGCCACCCTCGGCCGCCGGAATGTCGGTGCCCGAGGGCGGGCGCCGCTCCACTGCGTAACGCCGGATCAGGTCGAGCAGGATCCGGTGACTGCTCCCGTCGAAGTCTTTGAACGTGTAGACGTTCGGCATCTCAGTAGTCGCCGTATCCGGGAGCGCTGGAATGAACGTCGATGACGACGGACTCGCTCTTCGTTGCCGTCCCTGTCGTGAAGTCGTCGCTGACCGCCACGCTTTCTTCGGTCGTCAGGCGCCAGTTTGCGGAGTTGGTCATCGGATCGACAGGAATCCTGCGAAGGTAATCCGGCACGAGCTCCAGGAGTGAATGAGGGTAGCGTCCCTTGTCCGCATGAAAGTTGTCGATCGTTTTGCGCAGCTGAACCAGCGTGTCGTGCAATGCGACGGCGCGCTGTTGCTGCTCGCGCGCCTCGACCGCCTTCTTGTGCTGCCACGCCGCGAACGCGCCTCCCGCGAGGATCACGACGACGACTGGAATGACGACGCGTCGCATCAATGCAGCGGAATCGTCCCGACGTTCTTCAGAGTGATGGCGATGTCGTAGTTCCAGTCGGTCTCCAGCTTTCCGGTCGCGGACTTGAAGACCATGTAGCGGCGGTAGCCGAGGGCGATGCCGTAGCACGAGCCCGTCCAGCCGGCGACATAGCGCTGCTCGAGAAAGCGCCGCTCCTTCGCGTCGTAGTTGAGCTGCACGTCCGCGCGGATGCGCTTGTCCCAGAAGTTCGAGCCGGCGTTGAGACGCACGCCGCTGGAGTCGCTGTTGGCGGGGAGGTTCGGCTGCTTGAGATTCGCGAAGTAGGTGAAGCCGAGATAGCGGTCGGCGTTCTTGCCGGTGCCGACGAGGTTCGTGGAGAGACTGATCTGATCGAGCTGATGCGAGATGTTGCCGTACGACGCGTTCGCGTCGACGGTGATCGACTGATACGGATTGAACCGCAGGCTGGCGGTCAACGGTGTGAACTTGCGATCGCCGGCGACCGGCGACGCGCTCGTGCCGGGGAACGGATCGGAGAGCGCCATGCTCTGGCGCACCGCGAAGGAGAGCACTTCGCGCGCGTTGGCGTTCGGCCCCGATTCTTTTCCGATGAGACGCTGCGTGAGCGAGTACTCGATCGAGTGCTGCACGATCGGCAGCGCCGGCGAGTCGACGAGATCGAAGCGCAGGATCTCGTTTTGGTTCTCGACGTTGGTCGTGTAGACGTAGCGCACGCGCGGCTCGATGATGTGCTTGAATTTCGAGAAGCCGCCGATGCTCTTGTTGTAGACGCGCGAGAACGACGGTCCGATCGTTTCGACCTGTGCCTGCGCGTAGAAGCGCGTGAGCGGATCGTCGTCGTGCACGACGCCGGATGCGTCGCGGCTCGCGGAGTAATACGTCTCGCGCACGGAGACCTGCGGCTTAACCGACAGCCACTGCGGCGTGCGGAGCTGCAGCGACAGCGTCGGGAAGATGTCGGTACGGTAGTAGTCGGCGCTGATCGTGCGCACGTCGCCGGTGATCGTGCCGGTGCGCAGGCGCGACGACGACGACTCCATGGCGAAATAGAACGGCGAGCCGAGGACGCGCTGCGGGTACATGCGGAACTGCACGGTCGGCAGCTGTTCGTAGCGCTGGCGCGTGTCGCCGAAGATGAGATCGCGCTTGTCGGTCAGGAAGTTGAGCGAATACGTCGCGCGGTTCTTCGTCAGGTACGCGGATGAATAGATGTTCGAGATCGTCTGCAGCGTCGGGTCGTGATCGTACTGGCGGAAGAAGTCGAGGTTCGAATAGTCCTGGATGTCGACGACGCCGCGGAATCCGCCCGGCAGATTTTCCTGCGCGTGGCGATACTGATACTTCCACTCGACCTTCTTCGACTCGACGTTGTTGACGATGTGTCCCTGGAAATTGCCGATCTTCACGTTCTCCGACGGCACATAGCGGACGTCGACGCCAGCGCCGAAATATCGATTCGAGCTCGCGTCGGCGTAGACCGTCGCGTCGACGGAGTCGCCGAACGGAATGAAGTAGCCGTTCTCGAGGCGCACGCCGAACTTGCGCGTCACGCGCAGACGCGGAATCAGCAGTCCCTGCGAGCGCTCGCGCTTCGTCGGCCAGACCATGCGCGGCGCATAGAAGATCGGGATGCCGCGCGCGCGGAACGAGAGGTTGCGCATGTGCGCGTAGTCGTCGACCGTGACGTCCGCGCTGCCGACGTGAAACGACCACGCCGGCCGGTCGAGATCGCACGACGTGAAGATGCCGTTCGTCATCCGGTACGTGTCCTCATCGACCTTCTCGATGCGGTCGCCGGAGAAATACATCGACGGATCCATCACCGCCGTCGCGTTGAAGAACGTGCCGGTCTTCGTGTCGAGGTTGTAGATCGCCTGCGTCGCCGTGATGCGCGTCGGTCCCTGATCGATGATGACGTTGCCCTCGGCGACGACGTCTTTCGTTTTGTGATTGATCGTCAGCTTGTCCGAGCGCATCTTGATGTCCTGGTACTCGACGCGCACGTTGCCGGTGAAGATCGCGTATTCGTCCTTCTGCGCCTCGACCGTGCCGCCCGGATCGACGGTGATGTTCACGTCGCCTCCGCCCGGTTTGGGGCCCGGCATGAACTTGAATTTCGGTCGCTCCTGGGAGTAGGCGAGACTGGCCGCGAGCAAAAAGAGGCAGAGTGCGATTCTGCGCATTCGTGGCGGCATTCTAACCGGCCTCGTCGTGCGACGCGCGCATGGCGCGGTCGATGCGCGTCATGTCCTGCAGCTGCATGCGCAGCTTGATGACCTCGAGCTGATAGAGCCGCGCGATCTCTTCCGCGCGGCCGCGCTGCTGGCGCTTGCGCAGCGCGATCTTGTTGGCGATGCGCACGAACTCGCGGTGCGCGCCTTTGTCGTGCCATCCGCCGCGGCCGATTCGCAACAGCGGATGCGCGGTGACACGCACGTCTTCGTCGTCGATGACACCCAGCGCGGCTTCGTGCCGAAGCTCGCCGCGAATCACCGGCCACTGTTTGAACACGGTGGCGATGATGAGGAGCGGAATGGTCGCGGCGACGGCGATCGCGGTCGCACGCTCGCGCAGCGGCAGCGTCGCGGGCAGCCACGCGCCGAGAATCGCGGCGAGCATCGTGATCGCGTCGATGATGATCTGCCGGCTCTTGTCGCGCACGTGCGTGAGTCCGAACGTGATGCCGTAGCCGGCGATCGCGCCGGCGAGGACGCACTGCGCGAAACGGAGCAGCGCATGGTCTTCCTGAAACGCGAGCGGAATCGCCGCGCATGCGCCGGTCATCGCGCCGAGGATCATGCCGTCGGCAGGCTCGCTCTCGCGGCCCGTGAGGCGCACGTAGAGCGCGGCGATCGTCAGGATGATGCCGATCACGATCGCGTTGCCGAAGAAGCAGAACAACGCGCCGGCGATCACGCCCGCGATCATCGGCACGCGCGCGTCGCCTCCCAGGCCGCTGTCGAGCGTTTTGAAATACGCCGCGGCCGCGAGCGCGGCGATGAACGATGCGATGAGAACGAAATCCAGGACCGGATCGGACATTCAGAAGAAATCAGAAAGCAAAAAGCAGAAAGCAGAAATCGGGGACGAGAGGGGCTTTTTGCTTTCTGCTTTTTGCTTTCTGCTTTTTCATCTTAGCGTGTCGTTGTCGCGAAGCGGATGTTTCAAAAAATAGTGTCGCGATCGCGCGATGTCCTGGCGGATTTGGTTGGTGAGCTCGAGCGCGGAACGGAACTGCTGCTCGCGCCGCAGGAGCTGGTGGAAGTAGACGCGCACGGTGTCGCCGTAGACGTTGGAGTCGAAGTCGAAGATGTTGCTCTCGATCGTGATCGCGTAGTTTTCGTAGAGCGTCGGCCGCACGCCGATGTTGGTCACGCTCTCGAAGGAGCGCGAGAAACTCTCGAAGCGCGAGGTCGTGACGTACACGCCGCCGCCGGGAAAGAGCTCGTTTGCGGAATCGACGTTCACCGTCGGGAAGCCGATCTTGCGGCCGAGGCGGCGGCCGGTGGCGACGCGGCCGTCGATGAAGTAACTGCGGCCGAGGGCGAGATTGACGACGTGCATCGCGCCTTTGGCGATCGCGTCGCGCACGATCGAGCTCGACACGCGGATCCCGCGGATCTTCACGTCGCCGACGCCCATCACCTCGAAGCCGAAGCGTTCTCCCGCAACTTTCAGCTTTGCGAGATTCCCCTCGCGCCCCGCGCCGAATGCGAAGTCCTGCCCGATGCGAACCTCGGCGATGTTGAGCGCCGCGACGAGAAACTCTTTGATGAAACGGTCGGCCGTCCAGCGCGAAAACTCGTGCGTGAACGGGACAATGAGCAGCGCGTCCACGCCCATGTCGCGCAGCAATTCTTCTTTCTGTGAGAGCGTGAGTATCTGCTTCGGCACGCGGTCCGGCGCGACGATCGACAGCGGATGCGGATGAAACGTGATGACGGTCGAGGGCCGCCCCAGCTCGAGCGCGCGCTCGACGACGCCGCGCACCAGCTCCTGATGGCCGATGTGCATGCCATCGAAATTGCCGATCGTCGCGACACAGCCGCGCGGGAGATCGGTTTGGCGAAGAGGGTCCTGGAGGACGAGCATCGCGTTGGCGGGCGGAGTCTAACTGAACTAGTGGAGCGGCGGCCGCCCTCGGCCGCCGAAAATGACACGCGATTCACGCGAGCGATTCGGCGCCCGAGGGCGGGCGCCGCTCCACAGTTCTACGCGAGCCTCAACGCCGGCGCGGGACGTGAGATCTCGTCCCACTCCGGTGCGGTCGCGCCGAGCATCGCGCTGAACTGCTCGACCATCGCCGGGTCCCACTTGCCGCCGGCCGACTCGCGGCGCAGCGTTGCCAGCGCGGCTTCGTGCGAGAGCGGCGCGGGGCGGTACGCGCGATGCGACGTCAGCGCGTCGTACGCGTCGACGATCGACAGCAGTCGCACTTCATGCGGAATCGTGTCGCCGCGCAATCCGTCGGGATATCCGCGCCCGTCGTAGCGCTCGTGATGATGGCGGATCAGCTTCAGCACCGACGACAGCGTCGTCAGCGGCCGCACCATCTCCTCGCCGATCACCGGATGATCGATCACGCGCATGAACTCCTCGCGCGTGAGCGGTCCCTGTTTGTTGAGCAGTTGCTCCGGCACGGCGATCTTTCCGATGTCGTGCAACAGCCCCGCGATGCGAATGCGCTCCGCGTCCGCCGGTCGCAGTCCGACGTACAGCGCGAACTTGCGCGCGAGATCGCCGACGCGTTGCGAGTGTCCGCGCGTGTAGCGGTCCTTCGCTTCCAACGCCAGCGCCAGCGCGCAGATCACGTTCTGCGTCTCTTCGAGATCGGCGTGGTACTCCTTGATGCGCAGCAGCGAATGAATGCGCGTCACGAGCTCGAGGCGATTGAGCGGATAGCTGATGAAGTCGTCCGCGCCGGAAACGATCGCTTCCTGCCGCATCTGGCTGTTGCGATGCGACGTCAGTACGATCACCGGCAGGAACTCGTACCGCCGGTCGGCGCGCAGGATCTTCAGCGTCGAGCCTCCATCCTGCGCCGGCATCACGAGATCGAGCAGCACGATGTCGACCGGCTCGCGGTCGAGCACCTGCAGCGCCTCGCGTCCGTTCTCCGCGAGGATGACGTGCATCCCTTCGTCCTCGATCGTCGCCGCGACGAGCTCGCGGTTCAGCCGGTTGTCGTCCACGCACAGCACGCGCGTCTTCGGCGCGCGGCGCGGAAGCATGTGCTTTGTCATGACTGCCGTCGGCTGATCTTCCTGGAGCGACGTGGCGAGGAGGCGAACCAGCTCGACATCGAAGGCGCCGGATTCCGCTTCGGCAGTGAGCTGCGCGAGCGCTTCCGCTTGCGGCAGCTCGTGCTCGTGCTGGATCTCGTCGAAGCGATTGGCGATGCCGACGATCTGCGCCTCGAGCGGAATCTCGTTGCCCTTCAAACCGTCGGGATAACCCTTGCCGTCGAGCCGCTCGTGATGCCAGCGCACGATCGGCATGAACTGATTGAACGTGACCATCGGCTCGACGATCGACGCGCCCATGCGGGTGTGATCGGCAATGAGAATGCGGTCTTCATCCGTCAGCGTGTTCGCGGTCAGCAGATGATCGGGAACGCCGATCATTCCGACGTCGTGCAACATCGCGCCTTTGACGACGATCTCTTTTTCTTCCGCTGACATGCCGAGCTTCGCCGCGAGCTGCGCGGCGTAATTCGTCACGCGCTGCACGTGTCCCGCCGTGCGCGCGTCCTTGCTCTCCAGCGCGCTGGTGAGCGCCATGATGATGTTTTCGCTGGAGTCGAGCTCCTTGCGGAGATTGCGAATCTTGATCAGGGAGCGGATGCGCGTCCGCAGTTCTTCGCGATTGATCGGCTTGTTCAGGAAATCGTCGGCGCCGCATTCCAGCGCGCGGATCTTGTCGTCCGTGCCGGTCAGCGCCGTCAGCATCAGGATCGGAATCGTCCGTCCGCCCGGCGAGCTCTTGATGCGCGCGCACGCTTCGTAGCCATCGACGTTCGGCATCATCACGTCGAGCACGATGATCGCCGGGTCGTGTTTCGGATAGAGATCGATCGCTTCCTGCCCGTCGCGCGCGAGGACAGCGTCGTAGCCCCAGCTCGACAGATACTCCTCGAGCAGTTGCAGGTTTTGATCGTTGTCATCGACGGCGAGGACGACGTCACGCTCGTCCGTCGACTCCGTGACTACGGCCATGGTCATGGGATTCTCGTGGACCGCGGGATTATACGCGTGCCTTGCGGTTGCTCGGTCGCTCAGTTGCGCGGCGCGGCAAACAAAGGCCGCGTGACCGCGCGACCGCGCGACCGGCCGATCAGAACATCGCCGACTGTTCGGGCGGATAGATCACGCAGTCGCCGTCGATCCGCGCCATTTTGCTCAACTTATGCGGCTGCGCAGAGCCCGGTCCGACGATGTGCAGCACTTCGATGCCGCGCCGCACGAGATCGTCCGCGAGCAAATTTCGATGACATCGCCACGGCACCGCTTCCGCGCACATGACCGCGGTCGCGCGCTCGCTGTCGAGCAGCCGCGCGATCGCGGAACGAAATGCATCCGTGCACATGTAGTCCGCGTAGCCGCGAAACTGTTCGTTCTCCCACGCGCTGTTGCGCGAGTTTTTCGCGGGAGTGCGGCGGCCGCCGAGGTCTTCGAAGTGGACGTATTCGAACGGGAGTGATTGCTCGAGCGACTCGCGCGAGAAGTGCGGATGGCGCCGCGACGCGGGATAGCGGCGGACGTCGGCGAGCCGCATGACGCCGTGCTCCTGCAGCAACGCGACGAGCTCGTCAAGAGTGCGCGTGGAATGACCGATCGTGTAGATTCGCTTCATAGAGTTGCGCGGTTACGCGGTCGCGCGGTTACGCGGAAGATGCTGCGCAACCGCGAGACTGCGCAACCGCGTAACCGAGCTCATGGCCACCTACTACTCCGAACACGCACAGCAGCTCAAGCGCGATCTCGCACAGGAGATTCCGGCGGACGCGCTACGTGAATTGCATCGCAAGCGGCCGCTGCTGCATGCATTCATCGCGTTCGCGAATTTCGCCGCGGTCGTGCTCGCCGGCATCGCGATCGTGCGGCTCGACCACTGGTATTTCTGGCTGCCGCTGGCGTTCGTCGCCGGCTTCGGCGTCTTCAACTGCACGGTGCTGCTGCACGAAGTCGTGCACCGCGCCGTCATCAACGTCGCCAACGATCGCACCTATCGCCTCCTCGGCCTGCTCTACGCGGTTCCCAGCGGCATCTCGTCGTCGCAATTCACGCGCTGGCATCTCGACCATCACGCCGGCCTCGGCTCCGATACCGAAGATCCCAAGCGCCACTACCTCTCGCCGAAACGAAACGCGCGCTGGTTCAAGCTGCTCTACTTCACGCCCGCGCTTTTTCCGATCTACTTCCGCGCCGCCGCGAAAGAAGCCGCGGCATACGAGCCCGAGCTGCGCAAGCGCATCGCCCGCGAGCGTCTCGGAACGATCGCGTTTCAGCTGTCCGTCCTCGGCATCATCGCCTGGCTCGGCGGCTGGTTCATCGCGTGGAAGCTCTACATCATCCCGATCTTCTTCGTCTTCCCGATCGCCTTCGCGCTGAACCGGCTCGGCCAGCACTACGACATCAACCCGAACGATCCCGCGAACTGGTCCACGCTCGTGAAGGGCTCGTGGTTCTGGGACCTCGCGTACCTCTTCTCCAACTACCACCTCGAGCACCACTACTTCCCCGGCGTCCCGTTCTACAACCTCCCGCGCCTCCAGCGCCTGCTCAGGCCCTTCTACGAAAAGCGCGGCATCCTCGCGCGCGGCTACGGCGACCTCGTGTGGCGCTACGTCGTTCTCAACCGAAAACCGCACACGGATTGGGGCGGAGAGAGCGTCACGCACGCTGCAGCCCAGAACGTCTGACGCGGTAACCCCTTCACGATCAGCTGTTTCGCTCGCTTATTCGCCGGCACAGCTTTTCTCTTCGTCACCAGAGCTTTTCTATTTGCCGGCAGAGCTTTTCCCTTCGCCGGTAAAGCTTTTTGCTCTGTCGTAAACCTTTTTACTCCGCGCCAGAGCCTTTTGACGGGAATGATCGAATGCATCCGCGAAGAGTCATTCCTGGCGTCGGCTGGTAGGGAATCGCCGCGGCGCGTCACTCCCCTTACAGGGAGACGTCCATGTCCAATCCGAATCCGAGTCCGGTGGTCATCATCCCCGGCTACTACGGCACGCTGCTCGTCGATCAGGTTGCCAACGATCAGGTCATCTGGCTGACGCTGGGCAGCATGTTCGAGTCGGGCGAGGTGCTCGACGCGATCAACCTCGAGACCGGCGATCCCGATCGCATCGTCTCCGGCGGCATCCTCGAAGAGATCCAGATCGTCGGAAACTGGGCCCCGAATTTCTACAAGACGCTGCGGATGTTCTTCGGCTCGATCGGATTCGCGCCGGAGAACGTCATCTCGTTCGGAGTCGACTGGCGCCGCACGCTCTCGTTCAACGTCGACCAACTGCGCGCCCGCATCGAGCGCGCCGGCCGCGCCAACATCGTCGCGCACAGCCACGGCGGCTTGGTCGCCCGCGAGTACCTGCGCAAATTCAAGGACGACCCCAAGGTCGACTCCCTCATCACCCTCGGGACTCCGCACAAGGGGATGCTCGTCACCTTCGAGGCGCTCCTGCAGGGAATCAACTTCTTCGGATGGTCGAAGTCGCATCTGATGAAGACCGCGCGCACCTTCCCCTCGACATTCGAGCTCCTCCCCTTCGACCGCGCCGACGGCTTCTTCCAGTGGGACGGCAATCCCAACGCCGACGCATTCACGCAGACGGCGTGGGCCGACGCCTCGATGCTCGGGAAAATCGCCGACGCCGCGGGCGTGGTGGCCGGCCTTCCGAAGGACCTGCCCGTGAAATCCGCATTCATTTACGGCACGCATCGCGACACGAGAACGCGTGCCGTCGGCAGCCCGAACAAGAAGATGAAATTCGAGACCCATCCCGCCGGCGACGGCACCGTCCCGACCGTGTCCGCGTCCGGATCGGGACTCACCGGATCGGTCGAGCGCTACGCGATCCCTTTCGGAGTGCACTCCCGTCTCTTCGACTACAGTCCGGCGCAGACCATCATGAAGAACATCCTCTTCGACCGTCCGATGGCCCACTTCGCCTTCGGCTTCTCCCGCGAGATGTACATGACGGGCAAGCCCCTCGGCGTCGCCATCGACCTCCGCGCCCCCAGCGGAGCGCTCTTCCCCGACGCCGACGTCCGCATCAACGTCCGAGGCCAGGACTTCCCGATCCCGCACGACCCCGCGTCCGGCGACTACTTCCGCGAGATCCCCATGCCGTCCTCGCCCCAGCCCCTGCTGTACAAGATCACCGCGAACGCCTCGACCCTCAGCGAGCCGTTCAAAGAATCCGGCATGCTGGTTCCGATGAATCATTGAGGGAGGCGATGTGATCGAATGACGTCATGTCCAACGCCGACTCCCTCCGCGACCACCTCGCCGATCTCCTCGACTCGGGCAACGCCCACATCAAGTTCGAAGACGCGGTGAAGGACTTCCCGCCCGAGTCACGCGGCAAACGCCCCGCCGGCGCCCCCCACTCCGCATGGGAGCTCCTCGAACACCTCCGCCTCGCCCTCTGGGACATCTGCGAATTCACCGTCGACCCGAATCACGTGTCGCCGTCGTTCCCGGACGGCTACTGGCCCGCCACCCCCGAGCCGCCGAGCGAAGCGGCGTGGGACGAAAGCGTGGCCGCGTACCGCTCTCTTCTCCGGAAGTTCGCTGCGCTGGCTTCCGACGAGTCGGTGGATCTGTTCGCGAAGATCGCGCATGGGGAGGGGCAGACGGTGCTGCGAGAGGTGCTGTTGGCGGCGGATCACAACGCGTATCACCTGGGGCAGTTGGTGATGGTGAGGAAGGTTCTCGAGTGAACGCTCTGATCCTTAGGGGCCGACGTCGCTGTCCGTCGGAGCTGCGCGATCTCAGATAAGTGGGGCGATATGGTAGGGATTCGACGTTCTCCGTCACTCCCTCAAATGAGGCTGGAACAATCGGTTCTCGCGCTGTTTGCCCGATAACTAAGGATTATTCGTTTGATCGCGACGTGCTTCGTCTACATGTTGATATTCGCAGGAATGGCGATCGCGCTCGGCACAATCGGTGCCCTGGGCACGTACGCACTGCATGGTGATGGGGCGACGCGCGACTTCGTGCGCACGTACTTCGGAACGTTCAACGCAATCGGTGTCGCATCGACGGGTTACGCGCTCATGCTCTTCGTCCGGACGACCGGGCGCTCGGTGATGGCGCAGCTTGTAGACCTGTTGCATGTTCCCGATGAGCATGCGACGCAGTTCGCCCGCCAGCTTCACCGGATTACGTCGTGGGGTCCGTCCAACTGGATCTGCATCCCATTGACGATCATCGGAAGCGTGGCACTGTGGTGGCGCGGGTTTCCGCTGGCGGGCTTCTCGAAGGTCTACTTGGCACTCTCCGCCTTCAGCATCTACTACGTCGCGTCGAACATCCTCAGTTTCTATCTCTTCGTCATCCTGCTCTTTCGCTTCATCGAAGAGCACTCGCGGAGGACTGGAGCGCGTTTTCGTCTCAACGTGTCGCCGGGCGGAATGGAGATGAGAACGATCGATACGTTCCTCGTCACGAGCGCGACGATGGGCGTCTTCACCCTCTATGTCGGCATTCGCGCGACATTGACCGCGACGTTTGCCGACACGGTTCCCTTCCTCCGCGAACTGCTCTTGCTTCCATTCATCCTCTATCTGCCGGCGACGCTCTGCTACAGCCTCTATCCGCGTTATGTGCTTCGCCACATATCCGAGTGCGATGCACTGGCTTCGATCGAAGAGTTGGAGCGTCAGGTGCAGAGCAGCCCGCCTGGCGACATCCGCTCAAACCTCGAATTGCGCAAACTGACCATCGAGCTGAAAGAGAAGATGCTGAACGACTGTCGGTCCACGCCGGTCCTTGGATTGAAGGATGCACCTTCCCTCACGATGTCGATCGTCGTCATCTTGCAGTTCATCGCTCAGAAGGACAACGTGTATGCGGAGTTCTTCAAGTCCCTGTTCGGTTGAATGGCAGCAGCCCTGCGGCCAGCGTCCTGAGAAGCGTGAACGCACCCGCGTGTAAGAGTTGGCGGGCGTAGGGCAGAAGCGATCGTCCGGCGATCGTCGCGAAGATCATGTCGTTCGCAAACGCGTCGTTCCTCAACCGGTTCAACTCTTCAATGACTCTACGGAAATGCCGGCTCCGCCAGTGGAGCATCGCGCGGAACAGCGAGCGCTGAACGGCCGCATTGAAAGGATCGACGAGCGGTGCCGCGGCAGCCTCCAGGTCTTTTCGTCGCAACGCATCGGAATCCAGGCACGTGTTCATCGCGGCAGTGAACGATCGGTAGCCGAGAAGCATCTTGGTGAGCGCAGTTGCGCTTGCCGCCGGATTGGCCTGTCCTGCTTCGCCGAAAAAGACAACGCGATCGAGAGCCCGGCGTCTCATACGTCCCACGGGGACGATTCCGCCCAGAAAGCGCCGCTGATGCGATGCGGCGGATTCGATGTAACGTGCGTATGGCGACTTCGTGCAGATGAAGTTGAAATCGGCGCTGAGTGACGATGACGCCTTCAGTTCGCGAACCGCCGAGATGAGGATGATGTGCAATCGATCGTCAGCCGTCGGGAAAGCCTCGACGTACGCGGGGTGATCACTGAGCATGAGGTTGTGAAACGCGACCGGCGAGAGTTCCGCTGTTCGAGGAAATGAAGCTCCATAAAGCAAGTAGTAGCCCTCGATGCGAATTGCGTCTTCGGCATGAATTATGGGCGAGCCTACACCCATGCAGTCGACGACGAGCCGCGCCCGAATACGTTCGTCATTCGCCCGGAGCATCACACCGGCGGAATCCGTGGAGTACGAATAGAAGGTCTTGCCGCACTCGATCGTTCCTCCTGCTGTTTCGATCCGCCGGCGCAGCATTGAAAGCAATCGATTCGTGTCCCAAAGGTAATAGCTTCCGTGGCAGCGATAGGACGCGTCGTCATGTGCGATGAAATCGATCGAGTCGTACGTACTGTCGACTGCCTCGGCAAGATGAGGATTGGCCGCAACGCTCGAGTGATCCGTCAACCAATATTTCGTGGCAGGGATGCGGTTTGCTTTTTCGAGAACCAGTACTCTGCGACTTTGAGCAAACGCGCCGGCAACGAGCAGACCCGCAACGCCTGCTCCGAGGACCACCACGTCGACGTTCCGCATCGATAATCCTTAGTTATCGCCATTTCGACTGCACGGTTATCACCCTACGATCCCCCTCCTCGGGTGCTTCTCCGTAATCCGCACCTTCAACGCGCTGTCCGCGACGTGCGTATAGATCTCCGTCGTCGAGATGCTTCGGTGGCCGAGGAGCCGTTGCACGTACCGGATGTCGACGCCCTCTTCCAGCAAATAGGTCGCGACGGAGTGGCGGAACATGTGGGGGGTGACGCGGTCGCGGACGGAGCTGCGTTCTCCGTGGATGCGGACGAGGCGGCGGATCATTTGGGGGCTGGCGGCGGCGCCTCGTGAGTTGATGAGGTAGGTGTCGGCGCTGGATGCGCAGCGGTCGCGGATGGCGCGGTAGTCGTGGAGAAGAGACTTCAGTTCGTCGGGGACGAAGACTCTTCGCTGGCGGTTGCCTTTGCCGATGATGGTGATCGTGCCTTCGTCGACGTCCACGGCGGAGTCGAGGAGGCTGGCCAGCTCGCTGACGCGCATTCCCGTGGCGAAGAGGAGCTCGGTCGCGACGTACGCGGTGAGGTCGGCGAAGGCGTTGGGGCGGTCGTGGAGGAGGAGTCGCCGGAGGTCGGCGCGCGCGATGATGCGGGGGAGGCGTTTGGGCATGCGGATGCGGATTCTTGCGCCGCGGAAGGGGTCTTCGATCTCGGCGCCGTCTTCGTCGAGCCAGCGGAAGAGCGACCGCAGGGTCGCGAGGTGACGTTTGACGCTGGACTCTTTCAGCGCGTGTACGTCGAAGAGGTGGCGCACGTAGTTCTGGATGACGGTTTTGTCGCAGCTGGTGACGGCGGCGCGTTTGCCGAGGAATTGGGAGAAGCGGGTGAGGTCGAGCTGGTAGGCGCGAATGGTGTGAGGTGAGAGTTTCCGGATCGACTGGCAGTGGCGGATGAATGCGGTCGCCGCGTCTCGGAACAGCACGTCGATAGTCCCTCCGTTCTCGATGGAGGGCGGACGTTATCCGAGACCGAGCACGCGGCGCGACCGGAATTCCGCAGGGGTGGATCTCACTCGTACACTTCGTACTCCTGATCCTTCAGCACGAAATTGACGTTTCGGCCGAGGGCGAGGAACTGGGCGGCCTGCGGCTCGTGGTTCAGCAATTCGAAGTATTCGCTGCTCGCGAATCGAATGCGTTTCGCTTTCGCGTTGTGTGTCGTCTGCAGTTGCGAGTCGACCCAGTTCTTGCCGACCTGATAGACGGCGCGGCCCTGCACGTTCTTGGTCTGCGACGCGAGGTTCTGGGTCTTGCCGTTGTCGTCGGCGTAGGTCAACCGCGCCGCGCCCTGGTTGATTTGCGCGGAGTTCTTCGCGTTTTTCAGCGCCTCGACTTCTTTGCTCGCCTGCACGCTCGATGCGCCGGCTTTTTGTTTCATCGCGCCGTATTCGCCCTTCATGCGTGCGTTGAGCGGTGCGGCGTTGAGGGTTTGATGTTTCGGCGCGAGGGTGTTCGCGCTGACGCGGCGCTGCTCGTCTTCCATGATCAGGTAGCTCGTGTACGGCGTGACGACGCCGAAGCGGCGCGCGAGTCGCGTGGCCTCGTCGACCAATTCCTTGTCTTCGCCGTGCAGGCGGATTTCATCGAGCAGGTATCCGATCCGCTGCGCGGCCCAGAGCGGCGGGATGAGGTCGTTCTCGTCGGTGCGCGTCGGGAAGCTCGCGGTGTACGGAATCGATACGCGCTGCCCTTCGACGGTGCCGGTGAGCGTGACGGTTCCGCCGGTGCCGCTGTAACGGCCGAGGAGGACGAGTTGCGAGCCTTTGAAGAGATCGGGGAGGTCGCGCGGATACGTTTGCGAGATTTTGAGGCCGCTGCTGTATTGAATCGCGACGTCGACCATCACCGGCGATTTGATCTTTTCGAAGAAGCTCGACACCGGCAGCTCAAGGTCTTCTTTTTCTCCGACGTACGTGCGCGCCGCCCGCGTGGCCTCGGTCAATTTGTCGAGGAAGTGCGTGTTCAGGTCGTCGCCGACTCCGAACGTGAAGATCCGCATCGCGCGCGCATTTGCGCTCTTCACCTTCTTCACCAGCCGCTCTTCATCGGTCTCGCCGATGGTCGGCTTTCCGTCGGTGATGAAGATGACGACCTTCGGCCGCGGCGACGCATCCGCATTCGATTTCAACGCCAGCGTCAGCGCCTCCTCGGAGTTCGTGCCGCCGATCGGCTCGACGTCCTGCACGTACTTCTGCGCCGTCGCGACGTTCGCGCGGCTCGCGGTCACGAGTCCTTCGAACAACGCATTCGCGTCGGTGGAGAAGCGGATGATCTCGAACCGGTCGTCGGGATTGAGGTTCTTCAGACAAAACGCGAGCGCGCGCTTCGCCTGCGCCATCTTCGCGCCGGCCATGCTGCCCGACGTGTCGATCACGAACGTGATGTCTTTCGGCAGGACTTTGCCGCTCGAGTCGTACGCCGGCGTGACGGACAAGAGAAAGTAGCCGTCTTCGCCGGATGGATGATGCGGCAGCACCGACAGTCCGATGCCTTGATCGTCGGTGCTGTAGTAGAGGACGAAGTCTTTGTCGGGCTTCGTCTGCTTCGCTTCGAATCCGACGACCGCGCTGTGATTGGTCTTGCGATCGATCTCGACGTCGTGCGTCGGGCAGAAGATCGTCTTCAGTCCGTGGTCCGATTCGATGCGGACGCGGATGGCGACGTCTTCGAGCGGCGCGACGGAAAACTTCTCGGTGTTCAGCGAATAGGTGTACGCGGAGAGGCCGTTGTCGGCGCGCACGAGCTCCGAGTAGGAGAGCTTCACGCGTTTGTTCGAGTGCGGCTCGATCGGGAAGATGCGGACCTTGAACGCGCCGCCGCCGATGTATTCGAGCAGCGCGGGATCGCGCATGCTGCGCACCACGTCCTCGTAGATGCCGCGCGCCTTCGTCGCGTCGAGCAGTTCCGCGCGCGTGAGCTTGCCGTCGATCTCCATCGCGAAGTCGCTGATCACGGCGCCGCTGCGCAGCGGGAAGATGTACGTCCCTTCGAGCCGCGCGTTCGTCGGATTGACGAACTCCTGGTCGACGCTCGTGTGCGCGATGCCGTTCGTGATGGTGACGTCGACGTGGTGATACCGCACCGACAGCGGGAATGGCGCCGGCACGTGCGGGTCGGGCCGCGGCATGACGATCATGCCGTCGGCGAGCACGAGCGGCGACACGAGGAGCGAGAGGAGCAGCAGAGTCGCGTAACGCCCCTTCCCCGGCGCTCCGCGCCATCCTCTCGCTGGAAGTCGAGGAGAGCGGGCGTCCCGCCCGCCCCCGGCGAGGCGGGCAGGATGCCCGCTCTCCTCGGCGTGCGGGGAGAAGGTGGATATGAAAACAGCAAAGGGGCGGATGAGGGGCGCATGCTCCGGCAGCTTCATCGCAACACCTCAGTCGAACTTGTAGCCCTTCTTCGTTCCGGAATCGCGTACGGCGGAGATCACCGCCGCGTCGAGCGTGTTCTCTTTCGGCGGCGTCTCTTTCAGTTTCTGCGTGACGTACTTTCGCCGGTCTTCATCGAGCTTGCGGATTTTCGTCTGCAGTTCTCCGCGTTTTTTCTGCGCCTCGGCCACATAAGCTTTGCGCTGCGCCGGCGTCATCTTCTGCATCTCCGGCGGGAGGTCTTTCGAGTTCACTTTGTCGAGATCGATCGTGCCGCTGTTGATCGCGTCGACGATGTCCCACGACGAATTCGAATACATGGCCGACGCCTTCGCGACCTGGCGCTGCACGTTGGCCGTCGCCTTCGACGCGAGGTTCTGGTCCTGCGCGGCCTGACGTCCTTTGCCCGCGGCTCCCGCGTTGCCGTAGCCGATGTAGGTCTCATTCAACTGCGCGCCGAGGACGGCGATCGCGGCGTCTTGCGGAGCGGCGATCTCGGCGACCTGCGTGTTCTGATCGATCGCGAGGTAACGCCCGTCGGCGAGTTCCGCGCCTTCCTTCCAGTTCGTGCGTACCCCTTCGTCCTTCGGGCCGCAGAAGATCGTGTTGACGACGATGCCTTTCGCGATCGCGCGGCGGCAGGCGGCGTGGAAGTCGACGCTGCCCTGAGTGAACGGCTCGTTGCCGGCGATGAAGATCAGCTTCAGATCGGCGTTGGACGCGCTCCAGCCGAGGTCCTTCGTGGCGGCGTCGATGACCTGGCCGCAATATTCGTTGCCGCCGTTCGTGCGCAGCGCGAACAGCTCCTCCGACACCTTGTCGAGGTCCGGCGTGAGCGCGAGGACGCGGCGGATGTGCGGCGCCTTGAGGCCGTCGTTGCCGTATTCGTAGAGCGCGACGCGCAGATCGGGCCGGACGCCGTTTTTCTTCGCCGTCGCCAGCTCGTTCACCACGCGCCACAACTGCGTGCGCGCTTGATCGATCAGGCCGTCCATGCTGTTGCTGGTGTCGAGCAGGACGGCGACCTGGATGAGCGGCTTCGCGGGAGCGACCGACGCGGCCGCGGATCCTGCGATTGCCAATGCGATGAGGAGTGCGATGAAGGAGCGACTGAGACGCATGCGACCCTCCTTGGTCATACTCCTGTTGGACGTCCGTCGCGGCGAAAGCGCAACAGGCACGAGCGATCTTTTACGTGGTTTTTACGCGGTGTTGCGCAGGCTTTCCGGCCTGCGCTCCGGGGGCAGGCTGGAAAGCCTGCCCTACACCGGGAGCCGGCAACAATCCGGATGGCGGTGCGATAACATCGCAGTCCCATGCCCTACCGCCCTCTCACGCACGGCACCGAGCAGCACGTCATGCACGCGGGCGGTTTCGTCGTCGTCGAGAGCGCGTACGCGCCGTCGCGCGCGTTGCCGCGGCATGGGCATGACAATGCGGCGTTGTGCTTCGCGTTTCGCGGCGGGTTCGAGGAGTCGGTCGAAGGGCGGACGTTCGAGCTTGCGCCGTATGACGTAATCGTGCGGCCGCCGGTGGTGGGGCATTCGAATCGCTACGGGTCGACGGGAACGCAGTGCGTGTTGATCAGCGTCTCGAAGGACGCGCTCGCGCGGCTGCGTCCGTACACCGCGTTGTTCGACACGGCGCGGCTCGTGCCGCGCGAAGATGGGGAGCGCGTCGCGATGCGCATTCATCGCGAGCTGTCTGCAAGCGACGAGTCGTCGCCGATCGTCGTCGAGGGGCTCGTGCTGGAACTGATCGGCGGGTCGTCGCGCTCGCGACGCGAAGCATCACCGCGATGGCTTCGGGATGCACGGGACTTCATTCACGCGCATTGCCTCGAGCGCCCGTCGCTCTCCGACATCGCGCGCGCCGGCGACATTCATCCCGCGAACCTCGTGCGCGGCTTCCGCGCGCATCTCCGCTGCTCGCCCGGCGAGTACATGCGCCGCCTGCGGCTCGAGCATGCGCGCAACCAGTTGGCGTCGACGCGCTCGATCGCCGACATCGCCGTCGAGGCCGGCTTTTACGACCAGTCGCACTTCACGACCGCGTTTCGCCGGCACTTCGGCCTGACGCCTTCCGCGTATCGCTTGCAAACGCGCGCGTGATTTCCTAGAACGCCGCCGCGTTCCCGTCTACTGTTGGCGCGTGATTTTTCTCAGCGGCGCCGATTACAACGCGCTCGTCTCGATGAGCGACTGCATTGTCGCGGTCGAAGCGGCGTTCCGCCAGCATGGCGAAGGCACGGTCGGCGCGGGACTGCTCAGCGCGCACGCCGATCGCGGCGCATTCCACATCAAGACTTCGATCGACGCGCGTCAGTTCGCGGCGAAGTTGAACGCGAACTTTCCGGGCAATCCGAACCTGCCGACGATCCAGGGAGTGCTGGTGCTGTTCGACGCGACCAACGGCACGCCGCTGGCGATCATGGACTCGATCGAGCTCACGAAGCAGCGCACCGCCGCCGCGAGCGCGGTCGCCGCGAAGTACCTCGCGCGCGCGAATTCGCACAGCGCGATGATCTACGGCTGTGGACCGCAGGCGTCGGCGCAACTCGACGCGATCCGCTGTGTGTTGCCGATCGATCACGTGCAGGTATTCGACATCGATCCCGAACGCGCGCGCGCGTTCGCTGAACGCCATGTGGCGACCGCTGCCCTCAGCGGTCGCGGTGCCGCTGAGGGCAGCGGCACCCACATTGACGTGATCGTCACCTGCACGACTTCGAAGAAAGCATTCCTGCGCGACATCCAGCGCGGAACGTTCGTCGCCGCCGTCGGAGCCGACAATCCCGAAAAGTCGGAGATCGATCCCGATGCGATGCGCAAGGCGCTCGTCGTCGCCGACGTGCTCGAGCAATGCGAGCGCATCGGCGATCTGCGCACCGCGATCGCCGCCGGCGCGATGGCTCGCGACGACGTGCACGCGGAGCTCGGCGCGATCGTCGCCGGCCGTGCGCGCGGACGCGAAAGTGACGACGAGATCATCATCTTCGATTCGACCGGCGCGGGATTTCAGGACGCCGCGGCCGCATCGATCGCGTACGAGCGCGCGATCGAACAAGGAGTGGGCGTGAAACTATGATCGACATCCTCCGCGATCTCATCGCCATCGACTCCGTCAATCCGTCGCTGGTGCCGGGCGGCGCGGGCGAGAGCGAGATCGCGCAGTACATCGCCGCGAAGCTGCGCGCGATGAACATTGACGCGGTCATCGAAGAAGCGGCGCCGGGCCGCACGAACGTGATCGGCGTGATCGACGGCCCTGGTCCATCGCTCATGTTGTGTGGACACAGCGACACGGTCGGCATCGACGGAATGTCCGCGCCGTTCGATCCGGTCGAGCGCGACGGACGGATGTACGGCCGTGGCTCGCAGGACATGAAAGGCGGCGTCGCCGCGATTCTCGGCGCCGCGCAGCAGCTCGTCGCGCAGCCGCAGCGCAAACGCAAAGTCGTCATCGCGATCGTCGCCGACGAGGAGTACATGAGCATCGGCGCGGAGTCGCTCGTGAAAACGTGGAGCGCCGATGCGGCCGTGATCACCGAGCCGACCGATCTCATGATCGGCATCGGGCACAAAGGCTTCGAGTGGGTCGAGATCGTCACGGAAGGCGTCGCCGCGCACGGCAGCCGCGCCGATGATGGCGTCGACGCGATCGCGCACATGGGCCGCGTGCTCGCGCGCCTCGAACAGCTCGATCGCTCGTTCCACGCGCGCGCGCATCCGCTCCTCGGGCGTCCCTCGCTGCACGCCTCGCTCATCAGCGGCGGCCGCGAGCTGAGCACGTATCCCGATCGCTGCACGCTGCACGTCGAGCGACGCACGGTCGAAGGGGAGCCGCCGGAGATTTTGCGTGAGGAGTCCGAGGCGATTTTGAAGGGGCTCAGTGCGGAGGATGCGAAGTTTCGCGCGAGCGCCAAGTTTCTCTTCACGCGCTCACCGTATGTCACGCCGCACGATCATCCGCTGCCGGACGTGCTGCGACAGATCACGAAAAAAGAAACCGGCGCGATGACGTTCTGGACGGACGCCGCGATCCTCGGCGCCGCCGGAATTCCGACCGTCGTCTTCGGACCGGGAGGTGCGGGACTGCACGGAATCGACGAGTATGTGCGGGTCGACGAAGTGTTTGCGTGTCGCGACGCGCTGGTGAGGCTGGCCAATGAGCTTTGAAGATCTCGCGGACTTTCCGAAACGCGTCGCCAGCCTGATCGGCGGCGTGCTCGACACGAAGGAGAAGGCGTCGCCCGGCGAATGGGCGATCGTCGAGAACGTCTGTCACCTGCGCGACATCGAGTCCGAGGGATATTCGGTGCGCATCGATCAGTTGCTGCATGAAGACGATCCGCTGCTGCGTGATTTGAACGGCAATCAACTCGCGATCGAACGGCGCTACATCGAAGATGACTGCGACGCTGCACTCCGCGCGTTTGCGAATGCGCGCGCTCAAAGCGTTTCGCTGTTGCGCAATGCCGACGAACGCGCGTTTGCGCGCGAAGGAACGTTCGAGAACGCCGGACGCATAACGTTGGCGCAGCTCGTGACGAAGATGCGCGAGCACGATGCCGGACATCTGCACGACATCGCGCTGCTCGTCGCGCTCGATCGCTTTGCACAGCAGCGCGATGAGTTTCGCGCCGATCTGGAAGAGCTCTGCCGGATTCCCGGCGTGTCCGCGTCCGATCCGAAAGAAGTGCGCCGCTCCGCCGAAGCGACCGCGCGGCTGCTCGAGAAGCACGGCATCGGAAACGTGCGGCTCCTCGAAGTCGATAACGCGCATCCGTCCGTCTTCGGCTCGATCGACGTCGATCCGCAACTCCCGACGCTGCTCATCTACGGACATCACGACGTGCAGCCGGTCGGAAAGATCGATCGCTGGACGACACCGCCGTTCGAGCCGGCCGAGCGCGACGGACGTTTGTACGGACGCGGCACGTCCGACGACAAAGGCGGCGTGCTCGCGCACGTCGCGGCGGCTGCGAGCTATCGCGGGGCACCGCCGTGCAATCTGACGTTTTTCATCGAAGGCGAAGAAGAAATCGGCTCGCCCAACCTCGGCCAATTTCTCGAGAGCTACGGCGAGCTTCTCCGCGCCGACGCCGTCGTCCTCGCCGACACGCCGAACGCCGACACCGGCATCCCCGCACTCACGCAGAGTCTGCGCGGCCTCTGCATCGTCGACATCGAAGTGCGCACGCTCGAGCGTCCGCTGCACAGCGGACGAGGCGGCGGCGCAGCGCCGGACGCGATCGCGATTCTCTGTAAATTGATCGCGGATGTCATCCCGAGCGTAGCGAGGGACCCGGGCGGGCGGGGCGCGATGAACGTGCCTCGCGGCCCCGCCCGCCCAGGTCCCTCGCTCACGCTCGGGATGACAAACGAAAAACTCCACCGCGATCTCGGCCTGCTCGACGGCGTCGCCCTCACCGGCACGCGCGAACAAACCTGGAACGAGCCCGCCATCGCCGTCATCGGTTTCGACGCGCCGCCGGTCGAACAATCCTTCAACCAGCTCGCCGCATCGGCACGCGCGCGTCTCTCCATCCGCACCGTTCCGCCACGTGACTCCGCAAGCTACGGCGAAGAGATCATCGCAAAACTAAAAGCGATCTCGATGCCGCACGCGCTCGTCTCCGCGCAGATCGTGAAGAGCGTGCCGTGGTGGCGCACCGACGCGACCGGTCCGGTCTTCGACGCCGCGCGACGCGCGCTCACGCGCGGCTACGGACGCGAGGTCGAGATGATCGGCACCGGCGGCTCGATCAGTTTCGTCGGCACATTCGAGTCCGCGTTCGCGGGCACTCCGCTCCTGCTCATGGGCGTCGAAGATCCGCCGTGCAACGCGCATTCGGAGAACGAGTCTCTGCACCTCGCTGATTGGGAGAGTTGCGTCCGAGCATCAATCATTCTGTACGACGAGCTGCGCCGCGCCCTGCGATGACGCTACGCGGCCGTCGTCCTCGCGCGGCGCCGAGACGGCGCCGTGCCAGCCGGCGAGACACCGGCGTTCCAAACGCATCGGAACGCCGCCGTTCTCGGCGGCTGGACGGGCGGCGTCTCGCCGCCCGAACGATTACGCCAGTTCCTTGAGCGCCTTCTCCATCCGCCGCACACCCTCCGCCGCCTCGTCCATCGACAGGTTCAGCGGCGGACGGAAGCGTGCGGACTGGTGTCCGGACGCGAGCACCATGACGTCGTGCGCCATGAACGCTTTCAGCGCGTTGTCGCGGATTTCGCTGCTCGGGAGATCGAACGCGGCCATGAGGCCGCGGCCTCGGACGTTGGTGACGAGGTCGGGGAAGTCCTGCGAAAAGCGCTGGAGCTCGCCGAGGAAGTAGGCGCCGACGTTCGCGGCGTTGTCGACGAGGTTTTCTTCGTCGATGATCTCGAAGTAGCGCTGCGATCTCACCATGTCGGTGAGGTTGCCGCCCCACGTGGAGTTGATGCGCGAGGAGACGGTGAAGACGTTCTCGGCGATCTCCATGATGCGGTCGCTGGAGGCGAAGCCGCAGACCTGCGTTTTCTTCCCGAAACAGAAGAGGTCGGGCTCGACGCCGTAATGCTGAAACGACCACATTTTTCCGGTGATGCCGACGCCGGACTGCACTTCGTCGAAGATGAGCAGCATTTCGTTTTCGTCGCAGAGCTGACGAACGGCGCGGAAGAATTCGGGCCGGAAATGGTTGTCGCCGCCTTCACCCTGGATCGGCTCCATGATGAATGCCGCCACGTCATCCTTGCGATCGGCGAGGAATTGCTTCGCCTGATCGAGCGCGGCTTGCTCGCGCTGGTCGACGTCGGAATCGACGGGGAAGCGCAGCTTCGGATTGTCGATGCGCGGCCAGTCGAATTTCGGGAAGTACTGCGTCTTGCGCGGGTCCGTGTTGGTCAACGACAGCGTGTAGCCGGTGCGTCCGTGGAAGGCTTCGCGCAGATGCATGATCTGCGTCCCCTTCTCGGACGGAGATCCGTTCTTGAAATTCTTGCGAATTTTCCAGTCGAACGCGGCTTTCACGGCGTTCTCGATGCCGAGGGCGCCGCCTTCGATGAAGAACATGTGCTTGTTCAGCGACGGCGGGACGGCGATGCGCGCGAAGGTCTCGACGAACTCCGCCATGTAGGTCGTGTAGATGTCGGAATTCGCGGGCTTGTTGATCGCCGCGTCGGCGATGCGGTCGCGGAACTCCGGGGTGTCCATCTTCGGATGGTTGTAGCCGATCGGCACGGACGCGAAGTTGGTGAAGAAGTCGAGGACGCTGCGGCCGCGGCGCGCGTCGAACACCCACGAGCCTTTCGACTTCCGAAGGTCCATGACGATGTCGTACCCGTCGGCGAGCATGTGCCGCGACAGGACGTTGTGCACTTCCGCCGGCTGTACGTGGAGACGGCGATCAGTGATGGATGAGACAGGCATGAAAGGCGCTCCTGCAGAAGGATTGACAGGAATGATAGAACTGCGATTGCTGCAGTAAAAAAGCGGTGCATCTTACCGTAAGGAGCTTCCATGAAAGAAATCGTGATCCTCGGCGCGGCGCGCACGCCGATCGGCTCGTTCCTCGGCACGCTGTCGTCCATTCCTGCGCCGAGGCTCGGCGCGACGGCGATTCAGTGCGCGCTGCAGAATGCGCGCGTGCAGCCGGATCAAATCGAGCAGGTGATCATGGGCAACGTCCTGCAGGCGGGCATCGGCCAGGCGCCGGCGCGGCAGGCCGGAATCTTCGCCGGCATCCCGGTCAGCGCGGGCGCGGTGACGGTCAACAAAGTCTGCGGCTCGGGGATGAAGGCGGTGATGTATGCCGCGAATGACATTCGTTGCGGCGAGTATGACATCGCCATTGCCGGCGGCATGGAGTCGATGTCGAACGCGCCGTATGCGCTGCCGCAGGCGCGCGGCGGATATCGCATGGGCAACGGCAGGATGATCGACCTCATGATCCACGACGGATTGTGGGATCCGTACGGCGACAAGCACATGGGCAACTGCGCGGAGCTGTGCGTGAAAAAGTACGAATTCACGCGCGAAGAGCAGGACGAGTTCACGCGCGAGTCGTATCGACGCGCGCAGGACGCGACGAAGAACGGCAAGTTCAAAAAGGAAATCGCGGTCGTCGAGATCGAGAGCAAGAAGGGGAAGTCTGCGGTCATCGACGACGAAGAGCCGTTCGCCGCGCCGCTCGAGAAGATGGCGACGCTGAAGCCTGCGTTTCTGAAAGAAGGCGGCACGGTGACGGCCGCGAACTCCTCGAAGCTCAACGACGGCGCCGCGGCGCTCGTCGTCACGTCGGCGGAGTACGCGGAGAAAAATAACCTCACGCCGATCGCGCGCATCGTCGCGCAGTCGACGGCGGCGCACGAGCCGGAGTGGTTCACGACCGCGCCGGCGAAGGCGATCGACATCGTGCTGCGCCGCGCGAACATGACGGTCGACGACATCGACCTGTTCGAGATCAACGAGGCCTTCGCCGCGGTGGCGATGGCGGCGATGAAGGACGCCAACATTCCGCACGCGAAGCTGAACGTGAACGGCGGCGCCGTGGCCCTCGGACATCCGATCGGCGCGAGCGGCGCGCGCATTCTTGTCACGCTGTTGCACGCGATGCAGGACCGCGGCGCAAAGCGCGGCCTCGCGGCGATCTGCATCGGCGGCGGCGAAGCCGCGGCAATGATTGTCGAAACTGTTTGAGCCGTGAAGCGGACGTGGGTGTGTAATCACGGCATGCGATATGTCGTGATTGCACTCTCCCTGCTGGCCGCCGTGTCTGCATTCGGGCAAGTTCGCGTGTCCGCGTTCTACACGGGGCCCGACAGCGGGTTTGGCGGCTCAGTCGAACTTCGCGCGACGCCGCACTGGGCCCTCGAGCTCGGGACGTCATCCGAGAAACAAAAGCTCACCATCGGCGGCATCTTCAACGGTCACATCATCGAATTTCGCACGCGCAACGTGGACCTCACCACGCACTACTACTTCGTGAATCAGACTCGCTGGCAGCCGTTCCTCGGCGGCGGCGTGCACCGCTCCACCACCTCGAGCGATGAGGTCCAAGACCGCACGACAGCGGTCGTCGACGGCGGCGTGCACTTCATGATCACGCCGCACTTCTCGCTCCGCATGTCCGGCAAGGGACTCGTGAATTCCGGGCACAGCTACGATCCCCCCTTGAAGGGGGAGCTCGGTTTGGCGTGGAGGTTTTGATTGTGGTTGCGCGGTCGCTCAGTTGCGCGGTTGCGCGGCGAAGTAGCAAACCGCCGACCGCGAGACCGTGCAACCGCGTAACCGATTCTTAGGGAGCTCGGTTTGGCGTGGAGGTTTTGATTTAGGTCAGCAGTTCCGTGAGCCCGGCCATGTCGCGCACTTCGTACGTCGGCGTGCCGCCGGGGAGCGGCGCGTCGCTGCGGCGATTCACCCACGCGGTCGGAAGCCGCAGCGCGTTCGCCGGAACGATGTCGTGGAAGTTGCTCTGCGCGGCGTGCAGCCATGCGGCGTCGCCGATGCGCTTGCGCGCTTCTGTCCAATGTCCGGTCGCGGGCTTGTAGGAGCGCACCTGCTGCGCGGTGACGATCGGATCGAAGTCGACGGTGAAGTGCCGGCGCGTCGCGGCGAGGAGATCGTCGTCGATATTGGAGAGGATGCCGAGGCGATAGCCGGCGTTGTGGAGACGCTCGAGTGCGGCGTTCGTGTCAGGGAACGGACGCCAGGACGACATCGAGTTGACGAGAAACGTCGCGCGCTCGTACGCGAGCGGCCATCCGAGCGAATGCGCGACGCGCGCGGCGGACTCGGTGAGCACGTCTCGATAGAAGCGGTACTGCTCGCGCTCGACGATCGGCTCGACCTGCTCGTACGCGCTCAGCACGTCGTCGTGGCGCAGCTCGATGCCGTCGGCGCGCGCGGCGAGAACGAACGCGTTGGCGATGCCGGATTCCCAGTCGATCAGCGTTCCGTAGCAGTCGAAGGTGATGACGTCGAAGATTCGTTCCATCGCGTGAGCAGTATCACAAATTCGAGGCATCGGCGGTGTAAGCTGAGGCAGGGATCCCCGCAACGACGATGCAGGAATCAGCAGCACGCAATCTGCGGGCGGCCGAGCGTTTTCTCCTCGTGCCGCCGATCCAGGCGACGTTCGGCGCCGCGCCGATCGCGGTCTGCGACATCTCCGAGAAAGGCGCGCGCTTTCGTCACGACCGGCCGCTCGAAGCGGGCACGAAGTCGGTGCTCAAGCTCGCGTTCGACTCGGTGGCCCTGGCGCTTGAAGCCGCGATCGTCTGGACGCACAACGACACCGCGACGCCGGGCCGCTTCGTGTCCGGCGTGCGGACGTACGGGCCGCCGGAGCAGGTCCAGTCGCTCATCGCGCAGCTGCACGTCTCGCATCGCTCGAATCGCATCGAAGAGCTGCGCACCACCGATCGCTTTTTCATCTCGCCGCTCCTCGACGCAACCTTCGGTGGCGAGAAGATCCGCATCGAGAACCTCTCCGCGCGCGGCGCACGCGTCGAGTTGCCGCACGAATTGCTGCGCGGCACGTCCGGCACGCTGCAGTTCACCGTTCCCAATTCGACGATCGAAGTCGCGGTCGAAGGACAAATCGTCTGGACCGCGCTGAAGGCGATCAGCGGCGCGGTCTCGATGCTCTATCGCGCGGGCGTTTTCATCAACGAAAAGCCCGAGCTGATGCGCGTGGCCATCGGCCACCTCTGCGAGATCAATCGCGCCGCACTCGACACGCAATCGCTCCGCCTCAAACTGAAAATCATACGAGCCCGCGCCCGTCAACTTGCCCCGCAGTATCGCGACGTCGAAACGTCCGGCATCCCCGCGGAGCAATACCTGCTGATCCAGGGCGTGCGCGAAGAGCTGCGCCTCAATCCCGAGGAGGCCATGCACTGGTACCGCCGCGCGCGCATCCTAATCAACGATCCCGCCACGCGCGCGCTGCCGATCGCGAACCACCCCGATGCGCTGGCGGTGTGGGAGTACCTGGACCGGATGGTGGATCCGTCGATCGTGGGACGGGCGTTCGAGTTGGGGAATTAGGCGCCGAGGACGTTGAAGTTGAGGGAGCGGGCCGCTTTCGCCAGTTGGATGTCGTGTGTTGCGATCACGATCGGGCGCTCGTCAGCTGGCTGTTTCTCGCGATAGACGATCGCGGCCGCGAGATGAATGGCGTCGAGTGACGCAATGACGACGGGAAAGGGTTGCGCCGCGATTTCGAACAGACGTTGGTCGAATTGGACAAGCGCGAGATGTTTTAGAATCATCTCGACATCGGAGCGTTTCTCACTGAGCTGCACATCAGTCAAGTCACCTTCCCGCCAGAATCGGTCGAGTGTACGAAAACACTCGATTCGCAGGAGCCGGTTGCTCACGCCAAGCTCCAACTCGTCCCACTCTGCCAACGGGTTCGGCTGGCCGAGGATGATGCGCAGCACGACCGACGAATCGATGTAGGCAATCACCGCTTGAACGAAATCCCGGTGCGGTCGCGCCGGCGGTCCTCGATCAATGCTTCAACCGGATCTCGTTTCAAATTCGCAGGCGGCGGACTCAGTTCAAGATTGCGGAACGGATACCGTACGCCTTTTTGTTCGAGCTGCAGCGGCGGTTGCATCATCGCAATCGTGCGCCCCTCGTCCGTTACGTTGAGCGTCTCGCCCTCGCGAACCTCCGCAAGGTGCTCCTTCAGATTCGCCGCCAGCTCCTCCACCGTAATGGTCTTGCTCATTCGCTCAGCATCCCTCGGTCATCCATCCCTGTCAACGCTTCTACGTTGCGTAGCATGCCGGCGAGTTTGGCTCGTTTGACTGCGCTCTTGCGGAAGAGGCGGGAGAAGTCGGATTGGGTGTAGCGGAGGAGGTCGGTGATGGGAGTCGCGCGGTATTCGTCGCGCGGGGCGAACGTGGGGTGAGGGGCGGGGGGGGTGTGGTTCCAGGGGCAGACTTCGTTGCAGATGTCGCAGCCGAAGGCGTTGTGCTCGATCTCGATCTCCAGCGGGCCGCGGTGCTCGATGGTTGCGTAGCTGATGCAGCGTGCGGAATCGAGGGTGCGATTTTCGAGGATGGCGTTGGTCGGACAGGCGTCGAGGCAGCGGGTGCAGGCGCCGCAGCGATCCGCGACGGTGGCGGCGGTGAGGTCGTTTTCGAAGGACGTGAGGAGCACGCCGATGAAGAACCATGATCCGTGTTCTTCGTGGATGAGCATGCTGTTCTTGCCGATCCATCCGAGTCCGGCTTGCGCGGCGAGGGAGCGATCGGAAAGCGGGCCGGTGTCGACGTAGCGCCAGGTTTTTTCTTCGCCGAAGAGGACTTCGAGTTTGCGGAGGATGCGATCCAGCACTTCGTGGTAGTCGTCGCCGAGTGCGTAGCGCGCGATGTGGTGGCTGAGCGCGTGTTCGGGTGCGGGCGGGCGGTCGGCGGAGTAGGGGACGAGGATGACGACTGCGGATTTCGCCCACGGAAATCGCTCGTGCGGATGCGTGCGTGTCGCGATGTTTTTCGCGAGGTAGGACATCGATGCGTGATGTCCGCGCGCGATCCATTCGGCGAAGAGCGATGAGTGCTCATCGTTGATGTCGCTCGCGCCGACGTGCAGCACTCCTTCTTCGCGTGCGACGCGCTCGACTTCGGACCAAAGCTGCGAGAGTTTCATGGGAGCCGCTCGAGGATCGGAGCGATCATCGTCTCCGGCACTCGAATGGTTCCTAACGTCTCACTGGTCTTGACGCTTCCGTGGTCGTCGGATCCGCCGGTCGTCATCTTTCCGCGGAAGCGTGCGAGGTTGGTGTAGCGCTCGCGATTGAGCGCGTCGACTTGCGGGTGCATCACTTCGACGCCGTCGACGCCGCTGTCGAGGAGGCGCGGCACGAGCTGCTCGTGATTCGGATACAGCGTCGGATGCGCGATCGACGTCAGGCCGCCGGCGTTGCGGATGAGCGAGACGGCTTCGCTGATGCGGAAGCGCTCCTTCTCAACGTAGCCGGGCTTGCCGGTACCGAGGAGCTTGTCGAAGGCTTCCGAGACCGTGGCGACGTAGCCGGCTTCGACGAGCGCGCGCGCGACGTGCGGGCGTCCCATCGCGCCGCCGGCGGCGAGCTCGTCGACGCGCTCGGCACGGATGTCGTAGCCGAGTGCGCGCAATCGCTCGACGATGGCATAGCCGCGGCGGTGGCGCGACTCGCGAAATCCGCGCAGGCGCGCGTCGATCCGCTCATCGTGCGGATCGAACGCGTAGGCGAGGACGTGCACGTCGATGCCTTCGTATTCGCACGACAGCTCCGTCGCCGGAATCAACGTCACGCCCAACCCCGTCGCGTACGAATGGATCTCGTAGAACGCGGCGAGGTTGTCGTGATCGCTGATGGCGAGAATGTCGAGGCCGTGCGAGCGCGCGACATCGACGACTTCTTTCGGGGATCGGGTTCCGTCCGAGTGATAGGTATGGGTATGGAGGTCCGCGTAGCGCAACGTCAGATTTTCTTCGCGGCTCTCTTCAGTCCCTTGGCGGCGCCGGTCAGCGCGCCTTTCGCGGTCTCGCGCGCGGTCGCTTTCGCGGCCTTCATGGCCGGCTCGATTGTTTTCTTCAGCTCTTTGATCTTCGGCTTCGCGGCCTTCTGGATCTTCTTCACGACCGGCTTCGCATACTTGACTGCCGCATCCGCCGCATCGCTCGCCGCATCCGCAACCTGCCGGGCTGCTTTCTTGACGACCTTCTTCACTTGCTTGGTCTTGATGGCCACTCGAAAACCTCCTTCAATAGTGAAGCGGCGGGCTCTTAGCCTGCCGCCTGTTTTTCGGCGGGCTGAGAGCCCGCCGCTCCACTCTCGTAGTGTACCAGCCTCACGCCGTCGGAACTTCGGGCGGCGCGAGCGTGTCGATCACGTTCTGGCAGCGGTCGCACAAGCCGCCGTCTTCGGCGACTTCTTCGCGATACTGCCAGCAGCGTGCGCATTTCTTTCCGCGCGCGGGCGACCAGGTGATGCCGACCGGTCCGAATCCTTCGACGTCGACGACGTCACCGCCGACTTCTCCGGCCGGCTTGATGTCGACGTGCGAGACGATGAACAGCTTCGCGAGATCGACGCCGAGCGTGTCGTCGATGTTGCCGTGCAGCGCGATGTCGGCTTCGAGCGATTGTCCGATCTGCTTCGCGGCGCGCGCGCGCTCGAGGACGGCGAGAACGGCGTCGCGGAGGCGCAGCAAACGTGTCCACGTTGCGGCGTCATCGTTCGACAGCGTGGCGTCGAGCTTCGGCATGTCGGTGAGATGCACCGACGCTGCTTTCTCGCCGGGCATCGCCTCGTAAATCTCGTCGGCAGTAAACGAGAGGATCGGCGCGATGACGCCGGTGATGCCGCGCAGCACGAGATCCATCGCGGTCTGCGCGCTGCGGCGTTCGCGCGAGGACGGCGCGTCGCAGTACATCGTGTCCTTCGACGCGTCGAGATAGATCGACGACAAATCAACGGTGCAGAGCTCGAGCACGCGGTGATAGACGATGTGGTATTCGAATTCGTCGTACGCGGCGCGACAGCGCTCGACGGCGCGGCTGGCGCGATCGAGGATCCAACGATCGATTGGCTCCAACTGATCGATCGGCAGCGCGTCCTTCGCGGGATCGAAGTCGTACAGATTCGACAACAAATACCGCGCGGTGTTCCGGATCTTCCGATACCCCTCGGCAGTCCGCGTCATGATCTGCGGTCCGAACACCATGTCGTCGCTGTAGTCGCTCACCGCGACCCAGAGTCGAAGGATGTCGGCGCCGCTGTCTTTGATCACGTCCTGCGGCGAGAGTCCCTTGCCGGACTTCGACATCTTCTCGCCGCCTTCGAGCAGCACGAAGCCGCACGTGACCACGCGCTCGAACGGCGCGGCGCCTTCGATGCCGGTGCCGACGAGGAGCGACGACTGGAACCAGCCGCGATGCTGGTCATGTCCTTCGAGGTAGACCTGCGCGGGCCACGGCAACTCGGGATTCGGCTTCAGCACGGCGATGTGCGAACAGCCGGAGTCGAACCAGACGTCGAGGATGTCCATCTCTTTGCGGAACGACGTGCTGCCGCACTTGCACGCGCCTTCGTAGAAGTCGCTGACCGGACGCTCGTACCACGCGTCCGCACCTTCGACGCGGAAGTGCTTCGTCACGTTCGCGAAGAACTCCGGCGACGTGATCGTGTCGTTGCATTGCTCGCAATAGAGCACGGTGATCGGCACGCCCCACAGACGCTGGCGCGAGATGCACCAGTCGGGGCGGTTCTCGACCATGCCGCGAATGCGGTCGCGTCCCCACGCGGGATACCACTTCACTTTTTCGATCTGTTCGAGCGCGCGCATGCGGAGGCCGACGAAGTTCTCGTTTTTCTCGACGTCGGTGACGCGGTCATCCATCGAGATGAACCACTGCTCGGTGGCGCGGAAGATGATCGGGTTCTTGCAGCGCCAGCAGTGCGGATATTGATGCGCGAGGGTTTCGCTCTTCACGAGCGCGCCGGTCTCGCGCAGGTGCTCGACGATCTGCGGGTTCGCCTTGAACACGTGGAGGCCGGCCCAGAACGGAACGTCTTGCGTGAACTCGCCGCGATGATTGACGGGCGTGTAGATGTCGAGGCCGTAGCGGCGGCCGGTCGCGAAGTCGTCGGCGCCGTGGCCGGGCGCGGTGTGGACGAGGCCCGTGCCGGCGTCGAGCGTGACGTAGTCGCCGAGAACGAAGACGCCTTCGCGCTCGATGAAGGGATGGCGATAGCGGAGGTCTTCGAGGAGCTCGCCTTTGTAGACCTTCACGACTTTGTACTCGTCCCAGCCGAAGTTCTTCGTGACGCCAACGACGAGATCGTTGGCAATGAGGTAGTTCTCGTCGTTGTGCTCGACGACCGCGTATTCGTAATCAGGTTTCACGGCGATCGCGAGATTCGCGGGCAGCGTCCACGGAGTCGTCGTCCAGATGATCGCGTACAGCGGCTTCTCGATCGGGAGATCGAGCTCCGTCACGGACTCATCGAGCATGCGGAACCGCACGTACACCGACGGCGACGTGTGCTCGCGATACTCCACCTCAGCCTCGGCGAGCGCCGACTGGTCGTACGTGCACCAGTGCACCGGCTTCAAACCCTTGTAGACCATGCCGGTCTGAAAGAAGCGGCCCAACGCATCGGCGATGTCGGCTTCGTAGTCGTACGACATCGTCATGTAGGGGTGGTCCCAATCGCCGAACACGCCGAGGCGGATGAAATCGGCGCGCTGGAGATCGAGATACTTCGACGCGAACGTGCGGCACGTGCGGCGGAACTCGGCCGCCGACATCTCCCGCTTTTTCGAGCCGAGCTCTTTATCGACGGCGTGCTCGATCGGAAGACCGTGGCAGTCCCAGCCCGGAATGTACGGCGAGTCGAAGCCGAGCATCGTCTTCGACTTCACGACGATGTCCTTCAGCGTCTTGTTGAGCGCGTGGCCGATGTGAATGCGGCCGTTCGCGTACGGCGGACCGTCATGCAACACGAACTTCGGACGGCCGGCGGACTTCTCGCGAATCAACTGATAAAGGTTCATGCCGCGCCAGTGCTCGAGCCGCTTCGGCTCGTTCTGCGGCAGGTTCGCCTTCATCGCGAACGTGGTCTGCGGAAGGTTGAGGGTCTTCTTGTAGTCGCTGCTCTCCGCCATGGGAGCGGGAAACTAGCACAGTCCCCTCGTCATTCCGAGCGTGAGCGAGGAACCTGGGCGACTGGGCGCGCGATGTACGTGCCTCGCACCGCCACCCGAGCCCCAGCTCCCTCGCTCACGCTCGGGATGACATGTGGCCTACATCCCGCCGTGAGCGAGGAACCTGGGCGGTTGGGCGCGCGATGTACGTGCCTCGTGCCTCCACCCGAGCCCCAGCTCCCTCGCTCACGCTCGGGATGACATGCGGCCTACATCCCGCCCGTGAGCGAGGAACCTGGGCGGCTGGGTGCGCGATGTACGTGCCTCGTGCCGCCACCCGAGCCCCAGCTCCCTCGCTCACGCTCGGGATGACATGCGGCCTACATCCCGCCGGCGGTCATCGTCCGCGACGTTGCCACGCGCAGTTTCTGCCCGACGTGAATCGCCGTTCCCTTGCGCAGCTCGTTGAGCTCGCGCAGCTCGGCGACGGAGAGGCCGTGCTTTTTCGCGATCGAAAAGAGGGTGTCGCCTTTTTTCACGGCGTAGTAGGTGTCGCGGGTGTTGGCGTTCGCGAGAAGGCCGCCGAGCTCGCGGGCGCGGACGGGGAGGTAGATCGTGTCGCCGCTGCCGATCTCGCTGGCGTCGGCGTTGTTCATCGCCTCGATTGTTTCCGGCTTCACGCCGATCGTGCGCGCGAGGCGCTTGACGGAGTCGCCTTTGCGCAGCGTGAACGTGCAGACCTTCACGTACGCGTCGTCGCTGCGCAGCGTGTCGGCGCGCGCCTGCAGCGTCTCGGCGGCTTTCGACGGCACGCGCACGGATCCGCGTCCGGGAGGAACGACGCCGCGGCGGAGCGAAGGATTCATGTCGCGCAGCGTGTCTTCGTCGACGCCCGTCACTTCGGAGATGTATTCGATCGACACCGGTCCGCGCACGTCGACGCGCTTGCCATCATCAACGTCCGCCGCTTTGCCGAGGGCGAAGCCGTACGTTTCGGGATCGCTGGCGATGATGAGCGCCGCGAAGAACGTCGGGACGTAGCCGCGTGTTTCTTTCGGAAGCGCCGATGAATCGAGCAGTTCCCAGAAGGTCGTCGCGTTGTTCGCGGTGAGCGAGTCGCGCACGCGGTTCGGTCCGCAGTTGTATGCAGCCAGCGCGAGCGACCAGTCGTCGAACATGCGATACAAATCTTTGAGGTACGCGGCGGCCGCGCGCGTCGAGTGCTCCGGATCGGCGCGCTCGTCGACCCACCAGTCGACGCGCAGTCCGTACTCGCGCGCGGTGTCGGGCATGAACTGCCAGATGCCGTGCGCGCCGGCGGTGGAGGTGAGCTTCGTCAGGTACGCGCTCTCGATTACCGGAAGGTAGGCGAGTCCCTTCGGCAGCTTTTGGTCGGCGAGCGCTTTGTCGATCAGGGCCCGGTATTGGCCCGAACGAAGGAGCGACTTCTGGATGCTCTCCTTCATGTCGACGGTGAAGAGGCGCAGCGCGGAGTCGATCGTGCGGTGCTGCGGGATCGGAATCGACGCCGCGGCTTCGACGTCGACGACCGGCGTGTCCGGCGCGGGCTTGTCGCTGCGCGCGAGGATGCGCGAGTAGGCGTCTTCGAGGTCTTTGCGGAATTGGTCGCCGTCGATGGAAGGGGAAGACGTGCTGAGTGCTGGGTGCTGCGTGCTGGGTGTGACGGCGGGGAGTGGCGAGCTCGTCGCGCAGGCGACCGAATACAACGCGATTGCTGTCAGAAACAGAATGTTCCGCATCGTTCGCTCCCTCCCACTCGCCCCCGGTTACGTCATGTCGATTTTCAGATTGACCGAGACGCTTTGGACGTCGGAGGTGTCGCCGAGTTCGAGCTTTTGGGTCTGCGACTCGATGACGCCCGCCGTGTCTTCGAACGATAGTGTAACCCGAACGGATTTCGTTCGCGGGATGATGCCCGGCGGAACGTGCACGTTGAGCGAGCGTTGCACGTTGCGTTTCGGTTTCAATGCTTCGAGATCGGCGAGCGCGTCGCGTTTCGCGGGCTTGGGCGTGCTCGCGGTGGCGCGCTTGCGCAGCGCTTCCAGCTCCGCCATCACGTCGACCTGCGTGCGCACCTTGACGGTTTTCTCTTGGAGCTTCTGCGGTTTCTCGGTGCGATTGAAATCGATCTCGGGCTCGGCGGAAATCGCGATCGGTTGTGGAGCGGCGCCCGCTTCGGGCGCCGGAACCGCGATGCCGGCGGCCGAAGCGGCCGCCGCTCCACTGGAGACGGCTTCGGGCGCGGGCTCGGGGAGAGGCTCCGGGATCGGAGCATCGGCGATGATGTTGCGGTCGACTTGCGGGAGCTCGTCGGCGACCGAGACCTCTTCGACAATCTCTTCGACGATTTCGTCGAACGGCGGCGGCTCGATGACGGGCGTCGTCGAGCGGATCGCGGGGATCGGCATCGTCGCCGCGATCGTGCGCGCGGGACTCGGCGGGGCCTGATTGTCCTGTACGCGGAACTGCGCGACGCGCGCGGGCGGCGTGCGCGCCGGCTCGTCGCCGGTCATGCGCCGGCGCAGCGTGCGCAGCGTCAGCTTCGAGATCACCTTCAGCGTCTCGAACACGCCGACGCCGCCCGATGCGACGGCTTCGACGTGCTCGAACTTCCCGTCGGGATCCATCGCCGTCTTCATCTCGTCGGCCGACGCGATGTTCGGCAGGTCGCGCTTGTTGAACTGCAAGACCAGCGGAATGTCGTCGAGATTGAGACCGATCTCCGCGAGGTTGTCGCGGAGGTTGTGCAGGCTCTCGACGTCGGCGTCGATCGCGGCTTTCTGCGAGTCGGCGACGAAGACGATTCCGTCGACGCCTTTCAGCACGAGCTTGCGCGTCGTGTTGTAGAACACCTGGCCGGGGACGGTGTAGAGCTGCAGGCGTGTTTTGAATCCGCCGATCACGCCGACGTCGATCGGCAGCAGATCGAAAAACAGCGTGCGGTCGGTCTCGGTCTCGAGGCTCACCATCTCACCGCGCGACTGCGGCGAGGTCTTCGTATAGATGTGATGGAGATTGGTCGTCTTCCCGCAGAGGCCCGGACCGTAATACACGATCTTTGCGGCCATCTGCATCGTCGCGTAGTTGAAGAAGACCATCGCGTCACCAAATCGAGCAACCTAGCGTAGCACCCGCTATTTCGTGCCCGCAACAATCACGGACGCGAGAAGTTCGTAGATTTCTGCGAGTTGCGGCTCTTGTTGCAGCGCCGCGAGGTGGCGCTCGAGGACGTCGCGATCACCGCGGACGGCCGGTCCGGTGAAGCGTTTCGCGTCCTCATGGCTGCGCCAGTTCTCGATCGCGGACCTCGCCAGCGCCACGAGCGACTCGCGCGCCGACTCGACTCCGGCCTGTGCCATCACGTGCTCGGCGATGTCGAGCAGCGCCGCGACGTAGTTCGATCCGAACACCGCCGCGGCGTGATACAGCGGCTTCATTTCCGCCGGCACTTCCGCGAATCGCGCGCCGATCGCGGCGGCGATCAGCTTCGCCGTGCGGCGATGTCCCCCTTCGAAGACGAGCAGCGCGTCCGCGAGATCGACCGGCTCGCCGACCGGCGGCAGCGACTTGAGCGGATGCAGCGAAAACCCGCCGCGCACGCTGAGCAAAGCCCCACTCGCATGAAACACCAGCGCCTCGCTCTCCGGAATTGTGTTCGCCACTTCCGCGATCGCGCGATCGCTGACCGCGACGAGCAGCAGCTCCGAGTCGCGCGCGAGATCGTCCATCTGCATACGTGCCGTCTCGAGCAGCTCGGCGATGTGACTGTGCGACGCGTCGCGCAGCCAGACGCCGGACAGCGGCCATCCGATCCGCTTCCAGGCGGAGCCGAACGCCCACGCGGCACGCCCGCCGCCTAAAATGCCAAGGCGCATAATATTGCGAGGCTCAAAGGCGCATAGGCGCACAGGCTCATAGCCGTTTTCTATGAGCCCCTGAGCCTATGAGCCTATGAGCCTCCTCCGATACCTCGCGATTCTCGCACTAACTGCACAAGTCGCGCTCGCCGCGCCGCCGACCACCTGCGGCGCGACCGGCGATTACGAGCGCGCGCTCTGCGCGTACCAGAAGCGCAGCTTCGCCGATGCGGAAGCCGGGTTCCGCGCGATCGCGGAGAAAGAAGAAAAGGACGAGCAGTCGATTCACGCGACATACTTCCTCGCGCGGACGCTGATGAAAACGGGACGTTACGATGAAGCCAGCGCGCTCCTGATCAGAATCTACTCGATGGATCAGGCGTTTTATGAGGCGTGGAACGGGGATTTTCTTTTAGGGGAGTGCCGGAAGGCGTTGGGGAAATGAAGGCAGAAGGCAGAAGGCAGAAGGCAGAAGTAAGAAGGACGCAATCGTGCGTTCGGTGCGTTCTTACTTCTGCCTTCTGCCTTCTGCCTTCTGCCTTCATCGGTTAACCATGGCCCAATCCCAATTCGAGCTCCGACGCAAGCTCCTCCAGCTCGAGGCGCTCTACGACGTCGGCCGCGCGCTCAACACGCTGCGTCCGGAAGACGAGCTGCTCGAGGAGTTGATGCATCGCGCGGTTGCCGTGCTCGATGCGACGACCGGCTTCGTCTTTTCGCTTGACGACAAGTTGCAGGTGCAGACGCTGTTCACGTTCGGGATCGATGCGCCTCCGGCGGCGACGATTCTCGCGGAGCCGCCGATCAAGCAGGTGATGGCGTCGCGCGAGCCGATGATGGTCACGGTCTCGAAGTTTCTCGGCGGCGCCGGCAGCGATTTGTTGATCGCGCCAATGATCGCCGGCGACTCGATCCTCGGCGTGATCAGTGTCGGCGGCAAGGAAGTACGCGGCGCCTCGGGCGCGGGCGCGTTCCTCGAAGAAGATCTGCGCTTCCTCGAGTCGATCGGCGCGATCGGCGGCGCGGCCGTCGAGAACACCCGGCGATTTCATCGGCTCGATCTCGTGCGCGAGACGCTCGAAGACGAGAACCGCGCACTCAAGCAGCGCATGCTGCGCGAGGCGTCGGACCGTCTGATGATCGGCGACTCGCCGAAGATGCAGCGCGTCATCGATCTCGTCGCGCGCGTCGCGGACTCGCAGGCCAGCGTCCTCATTCGCGGCGAGTCGGGCACCGGCAAGGAAATGGTCGCGCGTCTCATTCACGGCAACTCGCCGCGCAAAGACGGCGCCTTCGTCGCCATCAACTGCGCGGCGCTGCCGGAGACGCTGCTCGAGTCGGAGCTGTTCGGCATCGAGCGCGGCGTCGCCACCGGCGTCGAAGCGCGTCCCGGAAAATTCGAGCTCGCCAAGGGAGGGACGATCTTCCTCGACGAAGTCGGCGACATTCCGCTGGCGTTGCAGGCGAAGCTGCTGCGCGTACTGCAGGAGCGGGAGATCGAGAAGCTCGGCGGACGGCGCCGCATCCCGGTCGACGTGCGCATCCTTTCCGCCACGCATCGCAATCTCGAAGAGATGAACGAGCGCGGCGAGTTCCGCCAGGATCTTTACTACCGGTTGAAAGTCGTCGAGATCACACTCCCGCCGCTGCGCGAGCGGAAAGACGACATCCCCAAGCTCGTCCGCTTTTTCCTCGACAAGTACGGCAAGCGCGAAGGGCTGCGCGACGTTCGCATCACCCAGGAAGCGCTTCAGAAGTTGATGCGCTATCCCTTCCCAGGCAACGTGCGCGAGCTGGAGAACCTCATCGAAGGCGCGCTCGCCCTGACGACCGATCCCGTCATCGATCCCGGCGACCTCCTCTTGCCCGAATCCGCGTCCGGTCCCGACGGCCGCGAGCTGTCCGGCGATCTCCCGACGCTCGGCCAGCTCGAAGCGCGCTACGTGGCGCGCGTCCTCGCCTTCACGAAGGGGAACATGTCCAAAGCCGCCAAGATCCTCGGCGTGGATCGCAAGACGCTCTACAAGAAGCGTGACGAGCTGTCCCAAATCTCCACAAGTGGGGATTTCTTGGACATTCAGTGAGAAAGTGCTGATGTGGCACTGTTTACGGGTGAGAGATTCCAAAGAAAGTCCAGATTGTGGAGATACTCCACAGTGGCGCGAATCTCCTCAAATGCGGGACAAATCGTGTAAACTGCGCGCCAGCATCAACTTAGGAGGCGTAGCGCTGATCGGGCACGGGTGGCAGTCGCGTTGCTCAAGGGGAACCCCGACAACTGAGGGGGCAAACCATGAACAACTTCGCGCAGACCCGCATCTCCAAGCTCGAATCGGCGATTCCGGCCGGCTACGTGCTGCCGGCTTTGCTGGCCGTGAACACGGTCGCTCTCCTGGCGCTCGACAGTCTCGGCGGGATCCCGGAGTGGATTCGCTCCGCCGCAGCCCTGTTCCTCTCTTTTTGAGGAGAGGCTCCTCGAGGATCATCCATTGATGACTGCGAGTCCAGAGCGGCAGATGGAGTTGACGCTTCCGATGGTGCCGGACATCGAGATCGCTGCGGCGCGTGCCGCCGGCAATCTCGCCCGCGAGATCGGAATGGCGTCGGCGTCCATCGACGAGATGGCGCATGCGATGATCGAAGCCTGCATCAACGCGCGCGAACACTCGGGTAGCCAGGACCGTCGCATCTATGTAAAAATCACCGGCACTTCACTGGGCGAGGGCAACTCTCGCATCGACATCTGGATCACCGATCATGGGCGGGGTTTCAACGTGACGGAGGCTCGCTCCCGCCGGCAGCAACTCGGCGCCGTCCACAAACGCGGATGGGGTCTGCAGATCATCGAGGCGCACATGGACGAAGTCTCGATCACGACGAGCGACGACGGGACGACGATCCACATGGTGAAATACGGGAAGAACGATGACTGAAGAATTGAGAGTCTCCGTCGATCGCCGGGACGCCGGGGCGATCATGTACACCAAGGGGTACATCAACAACGTCGGCGGAGAAGAGATCGCCAACCGCGCCTACGAGTTGATGGACGGCGGCGTGCGCACGCTGCTGCTCAATCTGCGCGAGACGAAGATCGTCAACTCGATCGGCATCAGCATCCTCATCGAGATCATCGAGAAGATGATCGAGAAGGGCGGCCGCATCGCCTTCTGCTGCCTCACGCCCGTCATCCACAAGACGTTTCAGATCATGGGCCTCGCGAACTACGCGACGATCTTCACGGATGAGGACGCCGCGGTGAAAGAGCTCGCCATCTGACCCGCCTCGCACTTTTGCGTTTTTCCTCGTAACCTTCCGGCCGTGCATCCCCTCGCCACCTTTCTCAACGACCTGCAACAGCTCGAGCGCTCGCCGATCGCGAGCCAGGGCTCGCTGATCCTCAACGCGTTCACGCGCCACACGCGCTTCGATGCCGGCGCGCTCTATCTGCGCGACGCGCGCGGATCGGAGATGCGGCTCGCGGCGAAATCGCAGTGCATCGCGCCGGAGATTCTCGACGGCGCGGCGGAAGACGTGCTGCAGCCCGCTCCGCACGTCGTCGTGCCGCTGCAATCGCATCGCGAAGCAGTCGGCGTGCTCGCGCTGGGGATGCGCGAGGGCAACGGCGTCGATGACGACGACGTCGCGATGGTGCGCACGGCGGCGGCGTACGTGTCGACGCTGCTCACGAATCAGCGGCTGCTGCAGGAGACGCGCGAAGGCGACTTCCAGCTGAAGTACCGTTTGTGGGAGCTCGAGTCGCTCTACGACATCGGTCTCTCGATCGCGTCGACGCTGAACATCGACGACCTCGCCGACGAGATCCTCTTCCGCATGATCTCGCTCACGAACGCACGCCGCGCGGCGCTCTTTCTACGCGAAGACGCGGGCGGCTTCACGCTCTATCGTTCCTTCGGCGAGGTGCGCGCTGATTTTCTCGAACGCGAGCTGAGCGAGCAGCTGATGCGCGAGGGGAAGGCGCTCACCTTCGAAGGCGGCGGCGAGTGTCTCTTCCCCAGCTGCGAGACGTTCGTGGCCGTGCCGATCAAAGGCGGCAACGACGCGTTCATCGGCGTGCTCGCCGCCGCCGATCGCGAAACGCGCGAAGGCGGCGTCGGCGCGTTCGAAGAAAACGAGCTGCGGCTGCTCTCGCTCTTCGCAAACCAGGTCGCGATCGCGCTCGAGAATGCTCGTCTTCACCGCGAGGCGCTGGCGAAGCAGGCGATGGAGCGCGAGCTGGAGCTCGCCGCGACGATCCAGCGCGACATTCTTCCGAAGTCGATTCCGGCCGTCGATGGAATCGAGATCAGCGCGCTGTCGCGTCCCGCGCGGCAGGTCGGCGGCGACTATCACGCCTTCTTCATCCGCGACGGCGTGCTCACCGCGCTCGTCGCCGACGTCGCCGGCAAGTCGATGCCCGCGGCACTGCTCGTGTCCGCGCTGCACGCGGTCGTGCAGCTGCTCTTCGCCGAGGGACGCGAGATCGACGAGATCGCGACGGAGCTGAATCGCCACATCCACCGCTGGTCGGCCGAGAACAAGTTCGCGACGATGATCATGATCTCGATCGATCAGGAAGCGGAGACGCTGCAGTTCGTGAACGCGGGACACAACCCCGCGTACCTCGTCGCCGACGGCAAGATCGACATGATGAAGTCGCACGGGCTCCCGATCGGCATCCTCCCGCAGACGCGCTACCTCGCGCAGACGCGCCCCTTTCCCGCCGGCTCGACCGCGGTGCTCTACAGCGACGGAATCACCGAGGCCGAGGACGTGGCGGGAGAAGAATTCGAGAACCCGAGGCTCGAAGCCCTCCTCGAACAACACCTCGGCTGCAGCGCGTCGATGATCCGCGACCAGATCGCGGACGCCGTCGACAACTTCGTCGGCGAAGCGCCGCAGAAAGACGATCAGACGCTGGTGGTCGTGCGGCGGGTGTAGCGCAGGCTTTCCAGCCTGCGCCCCCGGTGTAGCGCAGGCTTTCCAGCCTGCGCCCCCCGGTGTAGCGCCTGCCCCACACCTCAATTCATCCGAAGTTACCGGCGCGTGAACGCCGCGATCCGCGACTTCGCGTCCTCCGACTCGAAGCAGCGCAGCTGCTGCTCCGCTTCCAGCTCCAGCTGCGCGCGCAGGTCGTTGCGCTCGGACGCGTTCAGCGCGCGTTTGATCGCGCGGACCGCGAGCGGTGGTCCGTCGGCGATCGCGCGCGCAAAGGTCTGGGTTTCGCTCGCAAGGTCTGCAACGACGCGATCCACCATCCCGATCGCCAGCGCCTCGGCCGCGCCGATCATGCGTCCCGTCACGCACAGCTCGAGTGCGCGCGAGCGGCCGACGAGTCGCGGCAGCAGCCACGTACCGCCCCAGTCGGGATGCAGTCCGATGCGGACGAAGGTCTCGCCGAGTTTCGCGTCCTCGGATGCGATGCGGTAGTCGCACGCGAGCGCGAGATTGCAGCCCGCGCCGGCGGCGACGCCGTTGATCGACGCGAGGACCGGCGTTTCCATCGAGACGATTTGCAGCACGACGTCGCGTCCGGTGTCGAGCAGTTTGCGGAAGGACGCGGTGTCGTTCGACGCCTGCAGACTCGCCATGTACTCGACGTCGCCGCCCGCGCAGAACGCGCGGCCCGCGCCGGTGACGACGGCGACGCGCACCGCGTCATCGCGCTCGCACGATTGCAGCGCAGCGAGCAAATCCTCGCGCATCGTGCCGGTGAAGGCGTTGAGTTTCTCGGGACGATTGAGGGTGATCGTCGCGATGCCGTTGGTGATCGACGTCTCGATGAACATCGCCGTCACCACAGCAGCGCGAGCGCCTGGTCCCGCATGCGGATGGTGATGTCGTCGATCGAGCCGTACTCGTCGTGCACCTGCCGCAGCTCGGGAATCCACTTCACGACGCGATCGTCGAGCGACAGCTTGCCGCGATCGCGCAGCTGCAGGGCCGAGATCGCGGTCAGCATCTTCGTGATCGATCCCCAGTGAAAGATCGTGCGGTCGTTTACGCGCGCGCCCGATTTCTGATCGGCGAAGCCGCTGTTGTACTGCGCGAGCACTTTGCCGTCGCGCATGACGAGCGCGGTCGCGCCGACAACGCGGTCCGCGTCGACGTAGCTCTGAAATGCTTTCGTGAAGTCGGCCCAACCCGCGGGCGCCTGTGCCTGCGTCACGGCAGGGGAGAGTAACAGCAGCGACAAGATCGTCGATCGCATGAATTCATTGCATCACATAAACTCATCGCGCATGAAACACGCCGCGAAATGGCTGGCCTGGGCCACGATTCCCATCGCGCTGTATCTCCAGTTCTTCACGCATGAACTGGTGTGGCAGTTCATCCTCTCGTGCGTCGCGGTGATTCCCGTCGCGGCGTGGATCGGCCACAGCACGGAACACCTCGCGCACCGCATGGGACCGACGTACGGCGCTCTGTTCAACGCGACGTTCGGCAATTTCGCGGAGCTGATCATCGCGATCTTCGCGATCCGCGCGGGACTGATCGACGTCGTGCGCGCATCGCTCACCGGCTCGATCGTCGGCAACCTGCTGTTCGTTGCCGGACTGGCGATGCTGATGGGCGGGTTGCGGCGGGAGACGCAGCAGTTCAACGGACTTGCGGCCGAGGCGCAGTGCGGACAGTTGATTCTCGCGGTGGGAGCGTTGCTCGTGCCGGCGTTGTTTTTTCGCGCGGCGTCGCAGGCGCATCATCCCGAGCTCATTCACAAAGTCTCGATCGGCACGTCGGTGATCCTGATGCTGTCGTACGGCGCGGGACTCTTTTTCAGCTTCCGCACCCATCGCCATCGTTTCGCCGGCGCCGGCGACGGCAACGTCAACACGCACGAAGAGATCGAAGAATACGAGCCGTGGAGCATCAAACAATCCGTGCTCGTGCTTCTCGGCGCGAGCGTGTTGATGGGCGTGATCGCGGAAGGACTCGTGCACGCCGTGCAACAGGCCGGACGCGCCTGGGGCATGAACGAAGTGTTCCTCGGCTTCATCGTGCTCGCGGTCGTCGGCAACGCGGCCGAGCACTCGACGGCGGTCGTGCTGGCGATGCGCAATCAGATGGACACCGCGCTCAACATCTCGATGCAGTCGAGCGTTCAGATCGCGCTCTTCGTCACGCCGCTGCTCGTGTTTCTCTCCTACCCGATGGGTCATCCGATGGATCTCCTCTTCTCGCCATTCGAGATCCTCGCCGTCACCCTCGGCGTGGCGGTGTTCTCCTATCTCTGTCTCGACGGCGAAACGAACTGGTACGAAGGCGTGCAGCTTCTGGCGATGTACGCGCTGATCGCGGTCGCGCTCTTCTTTTTGCCGATGTCGGCGCACCCTGCGCCCGCCCACGCACCCTAGGCGCACGGGCTCATAGGCGCACAGGCTCACAGGTCCTACTATGAGCCTCTGAGCCCGTGAGCCCATGCGCCTTCGCCTCCATTTCTTCGAGATTTTCCCAATCGTGAATCTCGTCGCGATCGCGCTCGTCGCGCGGACGCAGGCCGGCGTCTCGATGATCGGCATGATCGTCGTCTTCACCGCAGCGCTTCTGCCGTACGCGGCGTTCGGCGTGCTCGTGCGTGCGTTCATCGCAGCGATGCGGAAGGATCGTGCGTACTTTGCGATCATCCGCGACTGGCGTTATCACGTCGAGACAGTGCGGCTCGTGTTCGCGACGGGGCTGATGATCGTCACGTACGGATGGATCAAGCTCACCGTGCCGATCGTGCGTCCGCACCTCTTCGATCAACAGCTGTGGGATCTCGATCGCGTTCTCTTTTTTGGCTTCTCGCCGAACGTGTTCTTTCTCGAGCTCTTCAGCGCGCCGGCGATGTTGCGCGCGATCGACATCTCCTACGCCGCGATCTTCGGCATCAGCCTCGCGCTCGCGCTCGCCTACTTTTTCTCGCACCCGAGCCGCCGCGTGCGCATCGCATTCGCGAATGGCAACGCCGCGATGTGGATTACCGGCGCGTGGCTGTACATGCTCCTGCCGTCCGTCGGTCCCGCGTATCGATTTCCCGATCTCTGGTTCCCGTACGCGGCCGCCTTGCAGAAAACGCAAATCCTGCAAGCCGTGCTGATGAAGAACTACCTTAACGTCCACCGCTGGTCGCAGGGAATTCAAATCCAGGAGCCGATCCGCATCGTTTACGGAATCGCCGCGTTCCCCAGTCTGCACGTCGCCTTTCAAACGTACGTATTCCTCTGGCTGCGGCGTTTGTGGACGTGGGGGGAGGTGCTGTTCGGATTCTTCGTCGTCGCGATTTTCTTGGGCTCGCTCGTCACCGGCTGGCACTACGTCATCGATGGGCTCGCCGGGATTTTGCTGGCGTGGGCGTGCTACGCGGCGACGTGGCGCGCATCGCAAATGAAGCGCTGGTTCTCGCTGTCATCCCGAGCGTGAGCGAGGGACCTGGGCTCGGGTGGGTGGCACGATGCATGGGCCTCGCAGCCCCGCCCGCCCAGGCCCCTCGCTGTCATCCCGAGCGTGAGCGAGGGATCTGGGGCTCGGGTGGTGGCACGACGCATGTGCCTCGCAGCCCCGCCCGCCCAGATCCCTCGCTGTCCTCCCGAGCGTGAGCGAGGGACCTGGGGCTCGGGTGGTGGCACGACGCATGTGCCTCGCAGCCCCGCCCGCCCCAGGTCCCTCGCTGTCATCCCGAGCGTGAGCGAGGGACCTGGGGCTCGGGTGGCGGCACGACGCATGTGCCTCGCAGCCCCGCCCGCCCAGGTCCCCTCGCTGTCATCCCGAGCGTGAGCGAGGGACCGGGGGCTCGGGTGGTGGCACGACGCATGTGCCTCGCAGCCCGGCCCGCCCAGGTTACTCGCTGTCATCCCGAGCGTGAGCGAGGGACCTGGGGCTTGGGTGGCGACACGACGCATGTGCATCGCAGCCCCGCCCGCCCAGCTGTCATCCCGAGCGTGAGCGAGGGACCTGGGGCTCGGGTGGTGGTGGCACGACGCATGTGCCTCGCAGCCCCGCCCGCCCAGGTCCCTCGCTCACGCTCGGGATGACATGCGGCACTCGTGTTGTTTTGAGCAGTGATGACCGCACTCGGTGAAGTCCTCGAACAGCGCACGACCGAAGGAGTCTTGTACGAGAAGCTCGACAAGAACGCCGTGCGCTGTTTCTCGTGCGGCCATCGCTGCAAGATCCTCGACGGGCTGAAGGGCATCTGCAAAGTCCGCTACAACGAAGGCGGCGTGCTGAAAGTGCCGCGCGGATATGTCGCGGCGCTGCAGGTCGATCCGATCGAGAAGAAGCCGTTCTTCCACGCCTATCCCGGCGCGCTCGCGCTCTCGTTCGGCATGCTCGGCTGCGACTATCACTGCGGCTACTGCCAGAACTGGGTCACGTCGCAGGCGCTGCGCGACCCGATGGCGATCGCGCCGCCGATGGACGTCGAGCCGGCCGAGCTCGTGAAGCTCGCGAAGAAGCACGGCGCGAAAGTGATCACGTCGACGTACAACGAGCCGCTGATTACATCGGAGTGGGCAGTCGAAGTGTTCAAGGAAGCGAAAAAAGAAGGACTCGTCTGCTCGTACGTGTCGAACGGCAACGGCACTCCGGAAGTGCTCGACTACATCGCGCCGTACATCACGATGTACAAAGTCGATCTCAAAGGGTTCGATGACCGCCACTACCGCGACCTCGGCGGCGTCCTGAAGCCGGTGCTCGAAACCATTCAGGGTCTGAAGCAGCGCGGCATCTGGGTCGAGATCGTCACGCTGGTGATTCCCGGCTTCAACGACTCCGATGAAGAGCTGACGAAGATCGCTGAGTTTCTCGTCTCCGTCGATCCCAACATCCCGTGGCACATCACCGCGTACCACGAGGACTACAAGATGAACAATCCGTCGACGACGTCGCAGCATCTCTTGCGTGCGTACGAGATCGGCAAGCGCGCGGGGCTGCGCTACATCTATCCCGGCAACATTCCGGGTGCGTTCGGGGACAAAGAAGGAACGCACTGCCCGAATTGCGACGCGCTCGTCATCGCCCGGACAGGATTTCGTGTGACGTCATACAACCTCATCGATGGTGCGTGCCCGAACTGCGCGACGCCGATCCCCGGTGTGTGGGAAGAACATGCCGACGTCGGACGAAGCGGGATACCGCGGCCGGTGTGGCTGTCATAAACTGCGCGCCGGTGTTCGTTGAAGTTGCGAAGATCCACGACGTGCCGGTCGGGCGCGTGAAGGCGGTCGATGTCGATGGCCGCATCCTCGCGCTCTACCACACGGCAAACGGATTCTTCGCGACGGACAACACCTGTCCGCATCGCGGCGGACCGCTTGCAGAAGGGGACCTGGCCGGAAACGAGATCACCTGTCCCTGGCATTTGTGGGGATTCGATGTCGTGACCGGCGCATGTCCGGGAAATCCGGAGATCGCGGTGACGACGCACGCGGTGCGCGTCGAAGGAGACTCCGTGCTGGTGAGATTGTCGTGAATCCGAAGCCGCTTCGTCATGTCGATTTGTATGGAAGCGCCGGCAGGCTGGAGGCGCTCTATCGCGAGCTGCAGGATCCCGCCGGCATCGCGGTCGTGTGTCATCCGCTCACCTCCGAGGGCGGGACGCTGCACAACAAGGTCGTCTTTCGCGCGGCGCGCGGACTCGAGGCCGCGAACGTCGCGACGCTGCGCTTCAACTTTCGCGGCGCGGGCGTGAGCGGCGGACGGTTCGAAGGGGGCGAAGGCGAGCAGGAGGACGTCGCGGCAGCGATCACGTGGGCCCGCAAAAAACATCCCGACATCAAACTATTCGTCGGCGGGTTCTCGTTCGGCTCGTGGGTTGCGAGCCGCGTGGCGTGCGAGACGCCGGCAGTCGACGCGATCTTTCTCATCGGCACGCCGGTCAACAAATACGACTTCGGATACCTGCGCCACTGCGAACGCCCGATGCTGTTCGTACACGGCACGCACGACGAGCACGGCGACGTCGGCAAGCTGGAGACGCTGGTGCAGGAGGTGCGCAACGCGGAGAGCGTGACCATCACCGGCGCCGATCACTTCTTCACCAAGCAGCTCGAGGCGCTCGAGGAAACGATGCGCACGTGGGCCGAGGAAGTGCTAGAGCAGTGACTCTCGCAGAAAACGAAGTCCGAGAATCGTCCGGGTCCCATGCCACGTGAAGAGGTGGCCCGGAAAAGGTCCGATCGCATTCGGAATCTGCGCCGCGTCTTCTTCCGAGAATGCGTACGGCTCATCCGGTAAGAACACGACGTCCGCCTCGATGGTTTGGATGTCGATCGCCGGATAGCGCTTCTCGTTCGCGAGCACATTCACACCGCCCGCGCATTCGATGAGATTCGACACATACGTGTCCCCGCCGCACCACATCCACGGCTTCTTCCAGATTGCGCAGGCAAAGGTGAATCGCTTCTTCGGCATGCTCTGTCGCTCGCGCTCCAGCTCCTCGATCAACTCCGCTGCACGTTCGCTTCGCTCATGCGCTTCGCCGAGATGCGCGATCAGTTGGACGACATCGTCCACCGACTTCGGCTCGCTGACCTCGACGCGCGCGAACTCGGCAATCGCATCCGCATGTTTGCGGAGGTTTTCTTCGTAGTTCATGTAAACGACATCCGGCGCTAACGCGCGGATTTCGTCGATTTTTGGGTTCTTGGTTCCGCCTAAGCGGGGGAGGTTCAAGTTCGGCGGGAAGATGCAGAAGTCGGTGATGCCGATGACGTTCTCGCCTGCGCCTAGGTCGAAGAGAGTTTCGGTGAGTGAAGGGACAAGCGACACGACTCTGCTTCGCGGCGGGGGAGAAAAGCCGGGCTCGGAAGCGGGCGCGGGCTCGGGCACTGGTTAGCGGATTAACTTTCTGTACTTCGGATCCAGCGCGTCAATCAACCCATCCCCTAAAAAGTTCAACCCCATCACCGCCAACATGATCGCCGCCCCCGGAAAAATCGCCAGGTGATTCGCCAACCCGAGATATCGCCTGCCGGCTGTCAGCATCGCGCCCCAAGACGGAGTCGGCGGTTGCACGCCGAGGCCGAGGAACGACAACGCGGCCTCGGAGAGGATCGCGCCGGCGAGACCCAACGTTGCCATCACGATTACGGGATTGATCACGTTCGGCAGCACGTGGCGAATAATCACGCGCGGAGATTTCGCGCCGAGGGCTTTGGCCGCGGTGACGTACTCCATCTCGCGCACCTTCAACACCTGTCCGCGCACGAGTCTCGCGTAGCCGACCCAGCCGATGATCGCCAGGGCGAGGATCACGTTGTTCAAACTTGGGCCGAGGACGGCGACTAACGCGATGGCTAACAAAATGCCGGGGAACGCCAGGAGGATGTCGCAGAGGCGCATGACGATCACGTCCACTGCGCCGCCGAAGTAGCCGGACATGGCGCCGAGGGTGACGCCGACCAGAGACGCGAGGATGACGACGCTGAAGCCGACGCGCAGGGACACGCGCGCTCCGAAGATGACGCGCGAGAGGACGTCGCGGCCGAGGTCGTCGAGGCCGAGGGGATGTTGATGCGACGGCGCTTCGAGCCGGCGCATGGTGTCCTGCACGTTCGGGTCGTATGGCGCGAGCGCCGGCGCGGCGAGCGCAGCGAGCACGAGGACGACCGTGAGGATCAGTCCCGACGTGAAGGCGAAGTTTTTCAGAAGGCGCTTCATAAAACCAGGCGCATCGGCTCATAGGCACGCAGGCTCATAGAAACCTCGTCATCCTGAGTCGGCGAAGCGCGACGAAGGATCTCGAAATGCGAAAACAGCCGCAATTTCGAGATCCTTCGCCGTCTTCGCGGCTCAGGATGACGAGCTGCTATGAGCCTGTGCGCCTGTGAGCCCGTGCGCTTCATTCAAGCTTGATCCGCGGATCGACCACTCCATACAGCAGGTCCGAAGCAAAATTCACGAGGATGTACGTCAGCGCGATCACGAGGATCGACGCCTGCACTTGCGGATAGTCGCGCGTGGTAATCGATTGAATGAGCAATCGTCCGAGTCCCGGCCACGAGAAGATCTGTTCGGTGATGATCGCGCCCGTCAGCAGCGATCCGAATTGCAGCGCGAGGATCGTGATGACGGGGATGAGCGCGTTTTTCAGCGCGTGCCGGAAGATCGCCTTCGAGCGCGCCACGCCTTTCGCGATCGCGGTCGTCACGTACAGTTGATTCAACTCTTCGGCGAGGCTGACGCGGATCATGCGCGTGAGGATCGCGGCGAGGGCGAGTCCCATCGTGAGCGACGGCAGCACGATCGATTTGAATCCCTCTTCGCGTCCCGACACCGGGAACCACGGATGGTTGATCGCGAACGCGATGATGAGCAGCGGACCGAACCAGAAGCTGGGCATGGAGACGCCGATCAGCGCGAAGAATCGCGCGACGTTGTCGATCCAGGAGTTTCGATAAATCGCCGACACGATGCCGAGCGGAAACGCCACCAGCAGCGCGACGAACATCGCGCCGAACGCGAGTTGAATCGTCGCCGGATAGCGCGCCGCGATTTCTTTCGCGACGCTCTCATTCGTCCGGAACGAGCGGCCGAGATCGCCGTGCGCGATTTTGTTGAGGTAGGTGACGTACTGCTTCCAGAGCGGCTCATCGAGGCCGAGCGCCTTGCGGATCTGCTGCACGTCCTGCGGCCGCGCGCCTTCGCCCGCGATCTGCACCGCGGGATCACCCGGGATCAAATGGATGAGCGAGAAGATCAGCGTCAGGATCCCGAGGGTGATCGGGATCATCTGCAGCAGCCTGCGGATGATGTACTGCGTCATGCGAACGAATGAGACCGACAGCGATGTGCGTGCCAGCGCCTCAGCGCGAGTTTATCGCGACCGAGTCATTGCACGCCGTGCCGTCGACCTCGCCCTGAAAGAAACTCGACTCACCGGACAGCGGATTCGTGATCGCGACCGACAACACGTGATGCACCGGCCGCACGCGCAGCTGCATCGACTGCGCGACCTGTCCCGAGACGAACGGCATCGAGACGCGCTGCAACGCGGACTCGTCATTGCGGTCGTTGAGCAGGACGATGCGCACGTCGACTGCCTGCGGCGTCAGCTCGGGCGCGAGCTTCGGCTGCGGGACGACGATGCGCAGCGGCGCGACGCATTGGCCGGCGATGTCGGCCGGCGTGCCGATGTTGACGTTCGCCTCGATCGGGTTCTCGCTGCCGCGCGTGTACAAGCGCCGGCGGACGTCCTGCTCCAGCTCTTCGTCGCGCGATCGCGGCGGACGCCGCCGCGCGGTGAGCACGCGATACTCGGGATGGTTGCGCACTTTCACGCGAATGTCGCCGGACGCGGCGCGCACGCCGATCGAATAGAACGTCGTGAACTGCGCGGAGATCTCGCCGAGAAGTTTGTCGACGTTGTTCTCGTTGGCGATATACCGTCCGCCCGTCTCCGCGGCCGCGTACTGAAGACCGCTCCGCTCGTTCGACTGGTACAGCATCGTGTCGAACTTCGCCCGCGACAGCGCGTTTTCCACGGAACGTCCCTCGTAGCCGCGCACGCCGCCGGCATCGAACGAATAGATCGACACGCCCGCTCGCTGCGCGGCCACGATCAACTGCCGGAATTTCTCCGTGCGGTCGTATCGCGTGGCCTCGGCGCCGGTCCGGTGCATCAACTCGGCTTTCGCGTCCTGCGCTTCCAGCGAAAGGCGGGAGCAGCGGTCCCAGTAATCGAATAGCTCGAGCGCGGGCTGCTGCGGGAGTCCGTCCGAAACGTAGAGCAGGACTTTCCGTCCGACGAAGATCGATGTCAGACCGATCGCCTGTTCCAGCGCGTCGAGCGTGTGATCGACTTCCACGGTGCGGCGCTGCGCGTAGTCTTCGAGCTCCATGAACACTCTGCCCGTCGAGTCGGCGAGCTTCCATTTGCTCTGCGGAAAGAAAATCGTCTCGATGCCGCGGATCATCGCCTCGCGCTCGCGCTTCGTGTTGTCCACCGACGGGTCGATCGCGATCGCGTCGAGCTCGCCGAGGATGTAGCCGGGGCGTTCCGTCGGCCGCACGCGCACGGTCAAATCGCCGTTGTAGCGGATGAGCGTCGCCGTCATGTTCGCGCCGACGTTCGCCGCGACGTAGCGCTTCAGCGCCTCGATCGTGCGCGTGTGGCTGTGCTGGCTGAGGTGCGTCTCGTCGATGAAGATGACGAGACTCGTCGGGAACGACGTCTGTGCGGGCGCGACGCGTTTCGACGCCGTAACGGTTTCATCGCCGCCGAGAATCTGTCCGCCGTTGACGGCGAAGAAGTTCGTGACCGGCGTCGCGCGCTTGCCGATGACGACTTCGAAGTCGTCGCGCGTCAGTCCTTCGATCACCTTGCCGCTGCGATCGATGACCGTCGCGTCGATCTCGAGGACCTGCACGTCGACGCGCTCGCGCACTTGCGCGAGGAGCGGTGCGGCGGCGAGAAAGAGAACTGCAGCAGCAGTCGCGCGCATGCGAACGAGGCTAACGCATTTCTTGTTTGCCGGTGATGTTCCAGCCGCGAATTTTCACAATTGGCGCAAGTGTGCCGCCGAACATGTTGTACCAGGTGCCGACGCTGCGCCGCTCATGCGAGATCGCCTCGATGTTCGAGAACGCCTCGGTCATCGACTGCGTCCAGCGCAGGTTCGGCAGCCGCGCCACGACCTCGCCGTCGCGCACGAGGAACGTGCCGTCGCGCGTCGTGCCGGTCATCAGCGCGCTCTTCGGCTCGAGCAGTCCGTTGACGTAGTTGAAGCGCGTGATCCAGATGCCGAGCTTCGTCGACTTGATCATCTGCTCGCGCGACGACGCGCCGCCGCTCATGACGAGATGAAACGCCGAGCCGTGATCGGGGGAGCCGAGGTGCCAGGCGTTCGCGGTCGGCGCGAGGCTGAGACGATCGGCCCACGATTTGTCGAGGACGGGCGTGCGGATGACGCCGTTCTCGATCAAGACGACACGGCGCTTCGGCAGGCCTTCGACGTCGAAGGGGAACGGCATGTAGTCGATCGAATCGTCGGCGAGCGTGAAGTTCTCGCCGAGGATGCGCTTGTCGAGATTGCCGACGAAAAAAGACGAGCCGTCCTCGAAGGCCTGACCGCTGAACGCGATCATGTTCAGCCAGTCGAAGACTTCCGCGAGCGCGGGCGGCTCGAGGATCACGTCGTACGCGCCCGGCTCGAGGTCCTCGGTGGCGTGCGACGCGAGTGTTGCCTTCAGCGTCGCCTCGTCGCCGAGCATGCCGACGTCGACGGAACTCGTGCGGCGCTCGCGCGCGGTCGCGTAGCCGGACGCATTCGCGCCGACGGCGATCACGGTGGCGTCCGCGTGCGTCATGCGCGCGAAGCGGCGCACGCCGTGCGTGTTGCCGCACCACACTGACGCCGCGCCGGTGGCGTACGCGCCGGCGAACGTGACGTTCGCGCGCACGCCGCGGTCGAACATCGCGCGCAGCGCGCGCGCTTTCTCGAGCGGCGAGATCGCGGCGGTGCGCTCGTCGAACGTGTCGAGCTGCGGCACCGGCTCGTTGTCGCGATAGAGACCGTCGAAGCCAAGGATCGGATTCGAATGACGCGCGGCCTCGCGCGCGAGCTCGGCCGTGCGCGCAATCTCGTCGTCGTCGAACACGGTCGTCGTCGCGACGCCCATCGCATTCCCGACGATCACGCGCAGCGTCAGCCACGCGCTCTCCTCGGACATGTTCTGGTGGATCTGCGAATTCGCGAAGCGAGTGATGTTGTGATCGATGGAGATGTACGACGCGTCCGCCTCCGCGTTCACGACTTCGAGAGCGCGTTCGATGACAGCGCAGGATTCGTGTTCATTCCTCATAGTGCTGAGTGCTGAGTGCTGAGTGCATAGTGCTGAGTGCTGAGTGCTGAGTGCTGCGTAGAGTTACGGTGGCACCCAGCACCCAGCACCCAGCACCCAGCACCCAATACCCAGCACCACGTCCTCATCCCATCTCCACGTTGCGGAAGCGCGCGGCGGGTGCGCCGTGCGCGACGCGCATGGTTTGCATCGGATCGCCTTTGCCGCAGTTCGGGAGTCCCCAGATTTGCCACGAGCTGCGATCGGCGATCGCGTCGCAGGAGCGCCAGAAGTCGGGTGTATTGCCGGTGTAGAGCGGATTCTTGAGCATCCGCCCGAGCTTGCCGTTCTCGATCTCCCACGCGACTTCGCAGCCGAATTGAAAATTGAGCCGCAGGTCGTCGATCGACCACGACTTGTTCGTCTCGACGAAGATGCCGCGCTTCGTCGACGCGATGATGTCGGCGAGCTTCGCGTCGCCGGGCTCGAGGTTGATGTTGGTCATGCGGATGATCGGAATGCGCGCGGCCGATTCGGCGCGCACGGTTCCGTTCGACGCGCGGCCGATGAACGGCGCGGTGTCGCGGCCGGTGAGGTAGCCGACGAACATGCCGTTCTCGACGAGATGGAAACGCTGCGCGGGCACGCCGTCGTCGTCGAATGCGAACGAGCCGATCGAGCCGGGGATCGTGGCGTCGGCGACGATGTTCACGATGTCGGAGCCGTAGCGGAAGTGGTTCAGCATCGACGGCTGCAGGAACGAGCCGCCGGCGAGCGAGATCTCGAGTCCCATCGCGCGATCGAGCTCGGTCGGATGTCCGCACGACTCGTGGACCTGCAGCGCGAGCTGCGCGGATCCGACGATGAGATCGAATCGTCCGGCCGGCGCTTTCGGCGCGGCGAGGAGCGCGAGCGCTTCGTCGCGCACTTCGAGCGCCTTCTTCGGCATGTCGAGCCGTTCGATGAACTCCCACCCCTCGGCCTGAAAATCGCCGCCGAACGGATTCGGATACGTGCGCCGCTGAAACTCGTCGCCTTCGATCGCCACCGCCTCGATGCCGCCGCCCATCTGCGTCGTCGTCTGTTCGATGAAACTGCCGGCGCTCGACGCGAATGTTTTTTCCTGCCGGTAGCACGAGATCTCGCCCGACACCTGATGAATGCGCGCGTCGCCGCGCATCGGCTCGGTTGCGTTCATCAGGTGCTCGAGCTTCTTCGCGATCGGCACCGACCACGGATCGATCGCGTACGGCGACTCCCATCGCGCGACGAACGGCTCGACGTCGCTCAGCGCGATCGGCTGCGTCGATGCTAGATTGCTCGCTGCCGCCACTTCGAGTGCGCGCGCGGCCGTGCGGCGGATCGACTCTTCGCTGACATCGCTCGACGCCGCGAAGCCCCAGCCGTTGCCGACGAGCACGCGCACGCCCACGGCGCGGTCGACCGTCGAAGAGAGATGATCGACCTCGCCGTTGCGCACCTTCACATGCTGCTGGTGCGTGGCCGTATAGCGAATGTCCGCATAGCGCGCGGACGTGAGCGTCTTGAGAACGTCTTCCAGGTGCGCGCGCTCGGGCATCGGGCGCGGATTATAAGTTGCGCGGTTCCGCGGTCGCACAGTTGCGCGGTAAAACAAAAAAGTCATCGATGCAGTTGGCGACTTCAACGATGGAGCCGTTTTCGATCTTGCCGTTCGTGATCGTCAGGATCGTCGCGTTCTTGATAAGGATGACGTGCTCCTGCGCGAATGCAGGGAGCCCCAGCAGCGCGAGAAGAGTGACGAGGAGGAGCCCCTCATCCGGCCCTTTACTGTTTTCATATCCACCTTCTCCCCGCAAGCGGGAAGAGGGCGACGATGCGTGCTCTTCGGGTTGCCCCTCGCCCCCGCTTGCGGGGAGAGGGTGGCGCCCTTCGACTTCGCTCAGGACAGGCTCCGCGCCGGGTGAGGGGCGGTGATTTTTGCATTCGTTGCGATTTGCTCCCGCTGAACTCGAACGTGTCGAGGGTCGTCGAGACGTTCGGGTGACTTCGGCGCTGGTTCACGCGACTTCAACGATGGTTCGCGCGACTTCAACGATGGTTCGGACCCACCCGCGCCGTAAGGCGCGCCCGCTTTTGTGCATGAGAAGCTGCAAATTCACCCCGCTCAGGGTCTACTGCAAATGTCCCAAGGGGCCCATGATTTCAGCGATCGCGGCGATTCGACACTTTGAGAGTCGCCGTTTCGCTCCAGGAAAACAGCCCGCCGAGCCCGCTGGCTCCAATTTGAGAGCAACGATTTGTCTTACACGACCGGGCGAGATCTTTGTTCCCGCATGATCGCCGGTCTCCGCAGACGTGCCGGCATCGACGACCGCGCGCACGATGTCGAATCCCGTGCGGCACGCTGCGCGATGGAACATCTCGATTCGACGACAGATCACTCAGCCTCGCAGACACGACACGTCACATAAGGATCGTCGTAGGCGAATACACAACGCGCCGGCAGCATCGCGCGGAATGTGCCTGGTCGGTGAGAGGAGTGTTGTTGGCTTTGATAAGTAAAGAGTTAGGCGCACGTAACAGTCCTTCCTCATTCTGACGCGCGATGAAGCAGAAGAGCCGGCCGATCGCTCACCCGTCTGAGATTTCTCGACGCCTCGACCCCACGCCATCTACGCAGCATAGGGCGCGGCGACTATAGGTTTTCACCGAGGACGTTGTATCCTAATCAGCCTATGCTTACCACGCCAAGTGCCATGACTTCCTTCGAAGATATTTACCGGGAAGGCGAGTGCCTGCGAGAGACGATTGACGAATATCTAAGCGCGTGGCCAACGCGCAACGGTCACCGCACCGCGCCGGAGCAACTTGATACTAAGGTCATTGTGAAAGGTGACGAAATACGCGATCAGCTATTTCGTTGGTTTAACCTTATTACGTTACACGTTTTGCCATACACGAGTTTTCACCGAGATTACGTGAATCGTCTTCTTCGCCGGGTTACGGCTGCAACCGCGTCATCGAAATACCACGAGGAGTACCATTTCTCAGGTTTCGCTTACAGCCTCCGAAATCAGCCGCCGCCTCGGATCGAGCATAACGTCGACGTTCCAGTGAATTTGGATGCGGCTAAGAAGGAGGCCTCGGATGCTATGAACGCTGCGCTGCGTTTGGTCCGGACTGCCCTTCCAGCCGATAGTGCAGTCGCCACATCGCAATCGCTCATCAGCGGGCACGTACGCAATACGGCGTTCATTCTCATGTGGATGGACAAAGATCGGCCGGAGTTAGTTGACGTGCATGAGACCGTAAAAGACGTATTCTCACAATTCGGTATCACAGCGCACCGTGCCGACGAGGTCGAACATCAAGAGCGGATCACGGATGTTGTTTTGGCGCATATCGCGCAATCACAATTTCTTTTCGCTGACCTATCAGGCGAACGACCGAACGTATATTACGAAGTGGGATACGCACATGCCCTCAGCAAGCATCCTATCCTCTACCGTCGCGCTGGCACGCCGCTTCACTTTGACCTATCAGTCCACAATGTTCCGGAATATGAGAATTTGACGCAGCTGCGCAAGAGCCTGACGCAACGGCTCGCCGCCATCACTGGCCGAGATCCAAAGGGCGGCGCCTAACTCCAGAAACTGACACGACCCGACGCTGGCCCGGCAGCCTAGCTGCCTAGTCAACATACTAGAATCACGGCGGCACGCCGTCCGCAGCGCGCTAAGTTACATGCGGCAACCGCCGTGCCGCGTCGGCTTCGGCACGTGGGCCCTGGCCGTGCAGCTTAGGCTCAAGTCGTTAGGCGGGCGAAAGCTGCGTGTACGATCTGGCTTAGAGAGCACGACTGCGAATCTGCGAGCATGGAGTAGAATGGGCTCCAACGCAACTCGCTAGACAAACCACGAGTCTGAACAAGTGCAAGGCATCAATAGCATGAACGATATTGTCTGCGTCGCCACATTTACCCAATCCTCCGAAGCAGAAGTTGCTCTTGCTTTTCTCGAGGGCGAGGGCCTTCACGCCGCACTAGACATCCCGAATGCAGCGCGACTTCAACCTGGTATCGGCTGGGCGTCAGGCGGAATCAAGCTCACTGTCCCAGCGGGCGAAGCAGAACGAGCTCGCGAACTTCTGGCTCGGTGAAAACTTAAACGACTTCGACGCTGCAATACGCCCGTCGTGTCGTGGCATTTCAATTCTGGGTTCATCAGAAAGCCACGGCAGCCCTGTGCCGGCTAGTCAACATACAAGAATGTGCGGCGCACCCGGCCGCAGTTCGCTCCCGCCGACTGCGTGTTAGTCGCTGCGGCCGTCGCGCCGCATCGGCTTCGGCGCGTGGGCCCTGGCCGTGCAGCTTAGGCTCAAACCGTTAGGCGGTTGTCAATATGCGCCGCTTTAAGAACAGCACAGCATTACCGTACTCGCTTCCAGAAACCCCGTTGACGACAGTGTGTCCGATATCCTCAAGCCTGCCAAGCTTGCTGGTCCATGTTCCATCGATAAGCTGGCGTGCCACATGTGTCGGGATACCGTCGCTTGAGGCGAAGACAGCGACTTTCTCAAACGTCGTCTCAACATCGCCTGAGTCGGTGATCTCGTATCCGATCGTCGCGAACGCCTCAAGGAAGCTCGCTACGGACTCGTCGCGTCTTACCTCAGCAGGCCAATATGAGAAGGGTGATTCTGCGGGCCACCACCATCGTGTTATGTCGCCAGCAGCCCAAGCGACGCAGTTGTACGTTGGATCAGGCGGGCTGGTTATCTCGAATCCGCTTTCGCGAAGGCGCGGAAACAGCTGCTCGATAATCTCCCGCATCGTTAGATCAGGTTCTTCTCACGGCCCCATTCGACCCATGCGTCTATCATTCGCCCAATGTTCCCTGCCGCGTCTGGCGGCACTGGGTTCTCTCCCGTAATCGCGGTAAGCGCGGGAAACCAAAAACGTTGGTGTTCGGCCAAGTCGCGAAGGAGAAGGGGCAGGACCGCAGATCCGAGACCAATAATCTGGCGGTACGCCGGATGTTCCATAAGCTTCATAGGTGACGAGAAGTGAGCCGTTTCGGTCGACCAAGCCAGCGCAAGCTCCTCGAAAGCTACTTTTAGGCCTTCGTCGACCGTCTGTTCAGCCGCCTCCGCAATCTGCTTTTCGCGAGTTTTCCACAGCTGCGAAGCACGCTGTTTGGACTCTTCCGGCGTGGAGCCGTGAGCGACCACAGTCCGCGCGCCATCAGAAAGGCGGGTCGCATAATGAGCACTCCTATCCCACCTTACACTTTGATCGTCCTGGAAGGTTGTTTGTGAACTTGGCTTTCCCATGGGTTAGCTCCGGTGGTGATTCTACCGCAATCCGCGACTCAAGCCTGGGCGCTCGACGCGCACCTTCGCTATGCAGCAACCTTGATTCGAGCAGCGCGAGATGCGGCGAGATCTCTCCGTCAGTTTCCAAAGCGCGGCCGCGCGTGCCTGAAGAGAACAATCCCGCAATTCGCGAGTTATTCGTGTTCTACAGCTATCGCATGCTCTATCACGTAATAGAGGTCCTGGACGAAATCCACATCGTTGCCTTCATGCACAGGGCGCGTGATCTTGAAAAGGCTCTTGACGAAGAGTCTTAAAAAACAAAAGCGGCGGGCACTCGCCCGCCGCGCTGCGCAACGCGCAACCGCGAACTACGCGTGTCCTTCCGTCATCTCCCCCGGCCGGTACAGCGTGTGTCCCCGCTTCGCGTTGGCGAGTTTGCCGCCGAGTTTCTCGTCGAGGCGGCTTTCGAAGCCTTTGAGGCCGCTCTCGTCGGTGCCGGTGAGGATCGCTACGAACTCGCCGTTGCGGTTGTGGCAGAGGATGTCTTCCTGGCGGCACAGCTGCGCGAGGTTGGTGTTGATCTCCTTGTCCTCGTCGCTCTTGATCCAGTAGACGGCGAACGGGGTGTCGAACTTCGAGACCGTCGAGATGTTGCGTTTCAGGCGATCGTGGAAGTCGGGATCGTAGGCGACGTCGTTGTCGCCCGGCGTCAGGATCTTGCGATTGCGGCGCGAGATCGTGTCGTCGCCGGCTTCGCCGAGGGCGGATAGTTCGTCCGCGGAGATGCCGGCGATTGCGCTGTCGCGGAAGTTGAGACGGCGTCCGCTGCGGCGCACGAGCGCATCGACGCGCGCGCGCAATTCGGCGGGCGTGAACGGCTCGGTGAAATAGTCGTCCGCGCCGGCGCGGAGGTAGAGCACGCGGTCGGTGCGGCGATTCGCGGCGGGGGAGAGGAACGCGATTGAGGACGACGTGTTGCGCGCAAGGTCGAGGATCGCGCGGATCGCGCCGGCGGAACGATGCGGCGTGACGAGCACGAGTCCGGGCCGCTCGCGTTTCACCCGGTCCACGCCCTGCTCGATGACCGCCTCGGCCTGCACATCGTAGTTCTCGCCGAGGGCTTCTTTGACTTTGCGGATCGTCTCGGGCTGCGAGCCGAGGATCAGGACGGTGCGGCTGGCGTGCTCCGCCACTTCCCACGGCTGCGTGACGTCGGCGACCTGCTCGCCTTCGCCGCGATAGTTGATCAGGCCGCGTCCGTTGAGGATGCGATAGTGCGACGAGAGGTGCTCGCTGTCGGTGTAGCGCAGCCGCTCGAGGCGCATGATCCGTCCGCCGGTCGACGCGTCGTGATGCAGCCCGATCACGCCGAACGCGTTCTGCTCGAGCATGCGCACGATGCCGTTCTGCTCGGGATTTCCTTCGTCGCCCGCGACGAGGAGGATCGTCACCGGCAGATCTTCGAGCGAGTTGATCAGCGACTGCGTGAGCGTCAGCGCGAAGTGTCCGGAGTAGTGCGTGTTGACGAGCGCGTAGATCGGATCGATGACCACGCGCTTCGCGCCGAGCTCGCGGATGTAGTCGCCGAGCTCTTCGACGATCGCCATCACGTCGGCCGGACTCTCGACGAGATCGAAGTAGCGTCCGCTCGGATTGAGAATCTGCAGCTGGCCGCGCTTCACCGCGTCCTCGATCGCGAAGCCGACGCCGCCGGCCTGCTCGATCACGTTCTGCGGCTTCTGATCGGTGATCAGCACGCCCGGCTCCTGCAACTCGAGCCCGCGCGCGAGGAACTGCAAGCCGAGGGTCGTCTTGCCGAGGCCTCCCGCGCCTTTGATCACGTAGACGTGGTCGGGTGCGAGTCCGCCGGCGCCGAAGTCGATCAGGTCGATGCCGCTGATCAGGCGGTCCGCGCCTAACGCGGGACGTCCGGGACGGTTGGCGCTTGTGGTCTGTTGCAGCAACGCCGGATCGACGGGCAACGGCGTGTCTGTTTTGAGGGCTGGATGCGGGGTGTCTTCGGTCCGCAAATCAATCGTTCCGCTCATGGTCTCTCCTCGACAGCGATTTGACTGCGGCGCGTTTAGCTGAAGCGTGCCGGGCTCACTGCCTAGCAACAGTCGCACCAGCTGGATGGCAGATGGCGGATGGCGGATGGTGGATGGCGGATGGCGGATGGCGGATGGCGGATGGCAGATGGCAGATGGCAGATGGCAGATGGCGGGTAGCGGGCAGGAGAAATTCAACGCGTCGCTGCTGCCCGCTGCCCCACATCCGTCATCGGAATCTCGTCGTGCGCGACGACCGGCTCGCGGCTTTCGAATACGCCATCGGCGATGCCGTGAAGCAGCGCGAAGTTGTTGCCGAGGGGGCGCACCGCTTCGCCGGTGTCGCCGGGGACGTTGACCATGAAGACTTCCATGTACTTCTTGAGCGAGACGTTGCGGATGTCGCGGCGCGCGGTGTTTCGAAAGACCGAGTAGAGGTCGGCGATCTGCGTCGCGGTGAGGTTCGTGTCGGTGTGATTGCCGACCGCGCGCGCGACGCTGACGAGCTTGAGCACTTCGGTCGCTGGCAGCTTCGCAATTTTTTCTTTCACCGCCTCGAGCACCTGCTGCTGCCGCAGCTCGCGTCCGAACACGTTGCCCTCGGCCGACAAGCGGATGTAGCGATAGCGCGCGTAGCGCAGCGCGCGCGTGCCGTCCATGTGGTGCCAGCCCTGCGTGAAGCCGTCCTTGAAGAGGTAGTCGTAGAAAGGACGATAGACGTAGATGTCGACTCCGCCGACGGCGTCGATCACTTCGCGAAACGCGCGGAAGTCGATGCGCGCGTACGCGTGGACGGGCTCGCCGGTCACCTCTTCGACGATCTTCATCAGATAGGCAGGTCCGCCGAATTTGTTCGCGGCGTTGATGCGATGCATGCCGTGCTCGTGCATGTCGATATAGAGATCGCGCGGCAGCGACATCAGCGCGACGCGACGCGTCGACGGCTTGAGACTGACGAGCATGATCGCGTCGGCGAGATCTTTTCCTTCGCCGGGATGCGTGTCGCCGCCGACGCCGATGAGCACGATGTTGATGCGGTCCTGCTTGAATCCGTCCGCGACGTGATTCGGAACGGACTGCCATTTCGGCGAGTAGTACGCGTAGGCGGCGATGCAGGCGACGACGAGCACGAGCGCGAGGAAGCCGAACATGAGGTAGTCGGCGATACCTCGTCGACGACGTGGCGTTTTGTTCATTGCAGCGCGGCGTCCGCGACGATGTGCAGCGCGGCGAAGTTTCCGCTGCGCGGACGAACGGCTTCACCCTGATAGGCGACGCTCGTCACGTCGAAGGTGTCGAGATACGGCTCGAAGCTGATGCGGCGGACGCGGTCGTCGCGGCGCAGCGCGCGCGCGAGCAGCTCGATGTTGGACGGCGAGAGGTTCGTCGCGGTGAGCGCGCCGAAGACGGATTGCAGCGACGCGACGTCGCTGTGCGTCTCGATCGCTTTCGACAGCGCGGCGACGATGACGTCCTGCTGCCGCTCTTCCCGCGCGAAGCGGTTCGAGGCCGCGAGGCCGGCGATGGCGCCGGAGTAGGCGTAGCGCGTCGCGCGCGCGCCGCTCAGATGTTGCGAGCCCGGGCGGAAGCGCAGCTTCGAGCGATATTCATAGACGCCGCGCTTGACGTCGACGTCGACGCCGCCGAGGGAGTCGACGAGGCGCTGCACGTCGCCGATGCTGAAGCGGGCGTAAGCGTGAATCGGAACATCGATGATCTGCTCGACCGTGTCGACGGTGAGGCCGGTGCCGCCGCCGGGATAACCGTTCGCGTCGCCGACGCTGTGCGCGGCGCGCAGAGGCCGCTTTCCGTGTCGTCCGATCGGTACCCAGAGGTCGACCGGGATCGACATCAGCGCCGCGCGTCCCGTCGACGGTTGAATCGAAAGCAGCATCAGCGATTCGATCCGCACGGCCGCGTCTCCCATCTGCTGCGTGCGCAGCGACGATCCGATGAGAAGGATGTTCACGCGATCGGCGGTGATCCCTTCGCTCACGCGATTCGGAATCGCGCGATGTTCGGGGCGATTGACGGCGTAAAGCGCGACTCCCGCGAGTGCGATCGTGAGACCGAACACGAGGAAGAGCGTCCATTCGAGCGCTTTCTGGATCCCTGTGGGCTTGGGCAGCATTTTGGGAGCGCGCTGGAGGTTGGCGAGGGTGATGCGGCTGTACGACGAATCGGCGTCGACGCTCATCGTGTGCTCATTTCTGCATTCGAGGTGCCAGCGAAAAAAGCAGAAAGCAGAAAGCAGAAATGGTTCGTCGTCGAGGCCCCGCATGGTTCTTGTGGAGCGGCGCCCGCTTCGGGCGCCGGGCTCTCGCGACAATCGGCGGCCGAAGCGGCCGCCGCTCCACAGGATCGGGGTGAGGGCAACGAACATTAACCGTGCCTCCCCGCGCCCGAGCCCGCGCCCGGGCGAGTTGCCTTTCTGCTTTTTGCTTTTTGCTTTCTGCTTTCTGCTTTTGGTTTCGCGTTTGCTGACACCGCGCGCATGACTGGCACTCTTCGCCGTTGCGTACTTCTCCTTTTTCTCTCTCTTCCTCTTTTTGCTCAAGACTGGACGCGCGTTGCCGATGGCGTGGACTATCGCAACTACGTGCAGGACTCGATGAACGTGCATGTCGCGCGTATCGATCTGACCAGCGATGCGGTGCGCGTGATCGCCACGCCGCAGTCGCAGCGGCGACTGAGAGTCAGCGACTTCGCGAAGAAGAACAAGGCAATCGTTGCCGTCAACGCCGACTACTTCACGAAAGAATTTCAACCGATCGGACTCGTGGCCGGTCCTTGCGGCGTGTGGCCGGGATCGAAAGACACGGAGCGCGAAGGCGTCGTTGCAGTCGGCGACGGACACGCGCAGATCTTTCCGCAACGGGAAGTCCTCGAGCAGCCCGAGCCGTGGATGGAGACGATCGTTTCGGGCTGGCCGATGCTCGTGAAATCGTGCGCGGCGCTTACCGCGACGCAGCTTCCGGGGAGCGACGGATTCACGCGAGCGCCGCATCCGCGCACCGCCGCCGGCGTGTCGAAGGATGGGAAGACCATGTATTTAGTGGTTGCGGAAGGACGGCGCGACGGAGTTCCCGGATTGACGCTGGCGCGGCTCGCGCGGTTCATGTCCGACGAGCTCGGCGTCTGTTCGGCGATCAACCTCGATGGCGGCGGATCGAGCGCGATGTGGATCGGCGATCACATCGTCAATCGTCCTAGCGACGGCGTGGAGCGCGAAGTGGCGAATCACATCGCCGTCGTGCGCGCGTCTGACTTCGCCGGATGCACGGAACGAAAAACTTTGGAATCACCATTGCAAATGCCCGCGCCTGGGAACCGGCAGAGATAAGTTAGCTGTAGCGATCCGGCTCCACACCTACGGGGGATCGCATGAGGCTCAGCAGAACAATAGTTGTGATGTGTGTGGTGATGGTGTGTTCGTTCGCGGCCTTCGCCAATGACGACAACGCACCGAATCGAATCGCGAACCTGGAGTCGTCGTTCAACGCGGGAACGGCGACACACGAGGAACAGCTGGAGCTCGCGCAGTTGTACGCGGGCGTCGGACGCTATTACGAAGCGAAGAAGCTCGCGTCCCGGCTGCTCGTCGAGAATCCGAATGACGCCGCGGCCATCGATCTGCGCGACCGCTCCACGGCGCAGCTCGATTTGATCGCGAAGCAGCGCATCGACGACGCGCAAGCGGCGGCAAAACGCGAAGGAGCGACGGAAGCGGACCGCCAGGAGCTCGCCGACGCGTACTTTGCCGCGGGCCGCTACAACGACGCGCTCCCGATTTACGGCGCGCTGTCGGATCCGAGCTACGACGTGCGGCTGCGGCAGGCGCGCGCGCTCGCATGGAGCGGACAACACGACGAAGCGGAGCGCCGCTACTCGAAATTGCTCGCCGAGAAATCGACGCCGGAGCTGGAGCTCGAATACGGGCGACTGCTCTCCTGGATGGGCGCGGAGCGCGCGGCCGTGACGCGGCTCGAGCGCGCGCACCAGTCAGCGAATTCCGAGGAGACGGCGATCGCCTTGGCGAACGCGCAGACGTGGAGCGGCAACCGCGCCGGTGCCGTCGTCGTGCTGCGCGACTTCACGAACAGCCATCCGAACGCGTACGAAGCGCGCGCGATGCTCCGCGATCTCGAAGCGTCGCCGCTGATCCGCATCGAGAAGCTCGACCAGCAGATCGCGGACGACGATTTCAATCTCGCACTTCGCGTCGAGCGCGCGCGGCTCTACTACGACTCCGGCCAGTACAGCCGGGCACTCAAGGACATCGCCTTCGTCCGCACGCACGCGAACGGCCGCGACGTTCCCGATCTCTCCGATGTCGAAAAGAACGCGCTCGCGAAGCAGAAGGAAGAAATCGCGAAGCTCGACGAGCGCCGCCGCGCGTTGTACGCACAGGGGCCCCTGCAAAATCCCCTGCAAAATCCCCTGCAAAATCCAATGACGTCGTCCTCCGATGTGGGTGCCGCTGCCCTCAGCGGCACCGCGACCGCCGAGGGCAGCGGCCGCCAAATGCAGCTCCTCGATCTCGCCAAAGGCTACACGGGCCTCGGCGCGAATCGCCAGGCCGCCGAGCTGTACGCCGACTATCTGACGATGATGCCGAAGGACACGAACGCGCGACTCAATTACGCGCGCGTGCTCAGCTGGGATCGCCGCTACGACGAATCGCAAAAGCAATATCAAATGGTGCTGCGCGATCTTCCCGATCGCCCCGACCTGCGCCTCGAATACGCGCAGACGCTGGAGTACGGCGAGGACTACATCCCCGCGCTGCACGAATTCAATCTGCTCACCGATCTCTCCAGCTCACCGCGCGCGGAGCTCTATCCCGACGTTCCGGCGCGCGCGCACTTCCATCAGGGACAGATCTATCGCTGGTACGGCTGGCGCGATCACGCGATCACGGAGCAGAACAGCGCGCTGTCGATGGACTCGACGTTCACCGACGCGCATCACGAGTTGGAGCGCGCGCGCTTCGGACATCCCGGAACGCAACTGCAGGCGCGCTACACGATGGAAACGAACTCGAATGATTTCACCGCGCGCCTCGGCGATCTCGAAGGAGAGCACTGGCTGAATCCGCGCCTCGCGGTGCAGGGCGCGGTCGGTCGCCACAGCTTCGAGCAGGGCGGCACGAGCGCGGACGCGAACGTCGCCAGCGCCGGCGCCGCGTATCGTCAAACCGATCAGCTCACGTTCCGCGGGCGCGTCGGCATGACGTTCTGGGATCGCGGACTCGGCACGCGTCCGTTCCTGGGAGCCGGCGCGACCTGGCTGCCGAGCATTCAGAGCCGCGCGGCACTCGACATCAATCACTACGATCTCATCTACGACGTCTCGAATCTCGCCAGCGTCGTGAACAGTCCGATCTCCATCAACGACGTGCGCGGCCACTATGACTATGACTCCGGCGGTTTCTGGTCGCTCCTCGGCGATGCGTCATACGGATTCATCTCCGACGACAACCGCCGCGCCGCCGCGCACGGACTCGTCGCCTTCAAAGTCCTCAAGAAACCATGGGTCGCGCTGAAGGCGGACGGGCGGTGGCTGTCGTACGACTTCCGCTCGAACCGCTACTGGTCGCCCAACGATTACAACTCGCTCGCCGGCGTCGTGCAGGTCGGGCAGAACTTCAATGACCGCGTGTTCTGGTCGGCCGAGTTCAAGGCCGGCCGCGCGTGGGAAGGCGATCGCGACTCCGACATCCGCGCGTGGGGCGCGAACGTGACAGTGCCGGTCGGCGAGGCCTTCGACGTCGTCGGCTCCTACAACTACGGACGTTCCGGACGCTTCGAGTCGATCGTCGGCGATCCGGAGTTCACCAACTACTGGCAGCGCACGTGGTATGTCGGCGTCCGGCTCAAACGCCTCTTCGCGTCCGGCGACCGCCGCGCAAACGACCGTTATTACTTCGACAACAGCGTCCTCGGCTCGGACATCATCCCGCCGGAGGTGCGGTAAACCATGGCCAATAAACCGCTCCATCCATTCGCGCAACTCGCGATCTCGATCGCCCTCATCGCGGCGGTCGTGATCTTCACGCTCTTCATCTTCCGCTCGCCGGACCGCCTCGGTCCGATCGCGATCGCGACTCTCGTCATCACGCTCGCCTCGTTCCTCACGCTGCTCATCCTGCGGCACTTCGTGCTGGTGTGGTTCAGCTACCTCCATCAGCGCGAGCTCGCGAATGACGCGCCGCCCGACGGCTATCCGTTCGTGTCGATCATCGTGCCGGCGTTCAACGAAGCCGAAGTGATCCAGTCGTCGCTCGGATCGCTGCTCGAGCTGCGCTACCCGTATTACGAGATCATTGCCGTTGACGACGGATCGACGGACGGCACGTTCGAGAAGATGCGCGTGTTCGAAGGGAATCACTACGGGGTGCAGGTGCAGGTCTTCCGCAAGGAAAACTCCGGCAAGGCCGACGCGCTGAACTACGGCATCCGCCGCGCGCGCGCGCCGATCGTGGTCTGCATGGACTCCGACTCGCGCCTCACGCCCGACGCGCTGCGCTACGCGGTGCGGCACTTCCGCGACCCGCACGTCGGTGCGGTCGCCGGCAACGTGAAGGTCATCAACCGCCACAACATCTGGACGAAGCTGCAGGCGCTCGAATACATCGAGGGACTCAACATCGTCCGCAAGGCGCAGGCGTTCTTCCGCTCGGTCAACGTGATTCCCGGTCCGATCGGCATCTTCCGCCGCGCGGCCATCGAAGGAACGGGCGGCTACGACAGCGACACCTTCGCCGAAGACTTCGACATGACGGTGAAGATGCTGGCCGAGGGCTGGAAGATTCACTACGAGCCGAAGGCGGTGGCGTTCACCGAGGCGCCGGAGGAACTGCTCGACATCATCAAACAGCGCTATCGGTGGAGCCGCGGCATCCTGCAGGCGCTGCGCAAACAGAAACATCTGCTCACGCGGTCATCCGGAACCGTCACGACTCCGCTGTCGCTCTGGTACATGATCTTCGAAGGGCTGGTGTGGCCGGCGATGAACATCTTCGCCAACGTCTTCTTCGTCTACATCGCCTTGATCTTCGGCATGACCAAGCTGCTGGTGATGTGGTGGCTGCTGCTCACCGTGCTGGACGTCCTCATCGCGGTGCATTCGATTCTGATGGAGGGGGAGGACATGAAGCTCGCCGCCTACTCCATCTTCTACCGCTTCTTTTACATCCTGACCATCGACGTCACGAAAGTCTTTGCCGCGCTCGAAGAGCTGGTGGGACTGGACATGCAGTGGGGCAAAGTTGCCAGAAAGGGACGGATCTGAGATGAGATTCGATTGGATGAACATATTGACGACGATCATTTTTGTTTCGATTGTGGTGACGCTGATTCTGGCAGTCGCGTCGTACTTCGCGTACAAAGTGCGCGAGGCGCGCCGGCCGAAGACGGCGGCGGAACTGCGGAGAGACGGGGAGACCAAGGCGTTTTTCACGCCCTATCAACCGACGAAGTGAACACTTCGAATGAACGCATGATCCGCGAGCAGATCCTCGCTCGCGGAGTCCGCGACCCGCGCGTGATCGAAGCCTTCCGCTCGGTCACGCGCGAACTGTTTGTGCCCGAGCACCTCCGCTACGCCGCCTACGAAGACTCCCCGCTGCCGCTCGTCTGCGGCCAGACCATCTCCCAGCCGTTCATCGTCGCGCTGATGACCGAGATGCTGGAGCTTCGCGGCGACGAAAAAGTATTGGAGATCGGAACGGGATCGGGATACCAGACCGCGATCCTCGCGCGGCTGGCGAAGATCGTCTACAGCGCCGAAGTCGAGCCCGAGCTCTCGCGCGTCGTCGCCGGCCGCCTCGCGCAGCTCGGCATCACCAACGTCGTCCTCGCCGTGGGCAACGGCGTGGAGATCTTCCGCGACCACGCGCCATTCGACGCCATCCTGTCCGCCGCCGCGCCGGAAGTGTTGCCGGAAGAACTGGTCGACCAACTCGCCGAAGGCGGCCGCTGCATCATCCCGGTCGGCGCCGCGGACGTACAGCATCTCTGGCTGCTCCGGCGAACCGACGGACGCGTAACGCGGGAGCGGCTGGACGCGGTGAGGTTCGTTCCGTTGCGGGAGAAGGCGCATGAACCGTAGTTCGTGAGGGCGCGAAGGCATGCTCGACGTGGGTCTTAGCCGGTGGCGAGTTCTACGCACACGGCCTCGGAATGCAGAAGACACGCTTCACGAGCCGATCAACGTCTTCAGGCTTTTCTCACCCGAAGTAATGACATCGCGACGTACACGTTTCCTCGATCGTCACGCGCACGAGGTTTGGCAACAGCGGCGCGAGGTCGCGCCAGATCCAGACGGCGAGGTTCTCCGACGTCGGGTTCTCGAGTCCTTCGATGTCGTTGAGCATGTAGTGATCGAGCTGCTTCACCAGCGGATCGACCGCGCGCTTGAGATCGGCGAAGTCCATCACCCAGCCGAGCTTCGGATCGAGCGGCCCGCGCACCGCGACCTCTCCGCGAAACGAATGTCCGTGAATGCGGCGGCACTTGTGCGCCTCCGGCACGTTCGGCAGCCAGTGCGCGGCCTCGAAGCGAAAATCTTTTACGAGCTCGACGACTTCGGTCACGACTTCAGTGTACTTTGGACTGCGGTCCTGAGTTTATCCCGCGCGTAGACGCGGGATCTCCGGTTGCACCGCCGATCGATTGCCTACGGCGACGGTCGCTCCGGGATCACCCGAGATCCCGCGTCTGCGCGCGGGATAAACTGCGCTGGTAAACGTCTTGCTGTAGGAAGTGCCGTTATGACGACGTACACCGACTCCGAGCGTTCGCTCGGCACCATCATCAAAGAGCTCACCGCCGATCTCTCGATGCTGTTCCGCAGCGAGATCGCGCTGCTCAAATTCGAGATCACCGACGCCGCGAAGAAGTTCGGCACCGGCGCGGGGCTGATGGCCGGCGCTTTGACGTGCGCGCTGATCGGCATCGCCTTTCTCTTCGTCACCATCACCCTCGGCTTGGTCGCGCTCGGCGTGCCGGCGTGGCTGTCCGCGCTGATCGTGACGATCGTCCTGTTCGCCGCCGCGGGTTTGCTGGCGATGTTGGGAAAGAAGAAGCTGGAAAAAGTGAACTTCGTTCCCAGCGCATCGATCGAGCACATCAAGCAGGACATCGATACATTGAAAGCCGACGTCGCTCGCGCGGCGGGGAGCAAGTGATGGCCGAGGAAGAACAGGAGAAACAATCGATCGAGCGCGCAATCGTTCGCGCGCGAGACGGCGTGGGCGACCGCATCGACGAGCTCGATCACCATCTGCGCACGAACCTCAACCCGAAGACGCTGGCGCAGAGCTACGCCCCGCAGATCATCGCCGGCGGCGCCGTCCTCGGCCTCATCATCGGCTTCGGCGTGCCGAAGGTCTTCCGCCGCATGATCGTCTGGGGCGTCCCGATCGCGCTGGTCGCGGTCGCGGTGAAGAACCGGCGGAACGGCGAGCAGCCTCCCGGCCTCCTGGCCTCCTAGCCTCCGACTGGAGCGGCGGCCGCCCTCGGCCGCCGACCTCTCGCGAGAAACCGGCGGCCGAGAGCGGCCGCCGCTCCACTGATTCGTCGTTGAAGGCTCACTAGAGGATTCAAGCAGGCCGCATGTTGCTCGTCTGTGGCGAGTTCCGGCCGCGCACTCAGTTCGTGGTCATCGACCCCTTACGCCGAATGCATCGATCCTACGGCAGAACCAATGCGGCTCTAGCATTCCAGAGCCGCGCCGGTCACGGCACGTGATCCATCGCTTCGTAGCGGCATTGCGGCTCTGACACTTCAGAGCCGCGTCCTCGGCGCGATACCGTAGATCGCTACGCCGCATGTCATCACCACTTCGCCGCAAGTGATCGTCACTTCGCCGAAAGTCATCGACCACTTCGCCGAACCAATCCGGCTCTGAACTCTGAGAGCCGCATCCCCAACGTGATGTCATGCATCACGACGCCGGAAGTCATCGTCACTTGGCCGGACCTCATGCGGCTCTGACCGCTCAGAGCCGCGTGCATCGCTGTACGTCATCGCTCTCCTCATTGTATCTATAGCGGCTCTGACACTTCAGAGCCGCGTTCTCAACGCTACACCGTGGATCACTACGCCGCATGTCATCACTCACGTCGCCGCAAGTCATTTCCACTTCGCCAAACGTCATCGATCACGTCGCCGACCCAATCCGGCTCTGACCTCTCAGAGCTGCATCCTCGAGGCGACGTCATGCATCACGACGCCGCAAGTCATCGATCACTTCGCCGACCTCACCCGGCTCTGACCGCTCAGAGCCGCGCGCATCGCTGCATGTCATCGATCTCCACCTGCATCCCCGGCATCTCTGACATTTCAGAGCCGCGAGCGTATTCTGATGTCGCAGGCTCCAATCTCGACACGAACGCTTCAACTGGGAGGAAGTCATGAGTCAGGAGACCCGGCTCGTGCCGGCGCAGGTCACGGGTGCACTCACGGACGGAGAGACGTCCACGCTCGTTCCGGTGGCCGTCGACGAAGTGTCGACGAAGATCGTGGCCGCGATCGACCTGATCGCATCCCTCATCCCGGACCTGCGCACGCCGCATCCGCAGACGGAGAAGAAGGTGCGCGGGGCGCGGACGGTTCCGCGCGAGGCGGTCCTTGCCATCATCGCGATGGTCGAGTTCTCGGACATGATGCGGTCGACGCACCTGTTCGATCCCGAGCACGCCCGCGAGGTCGTCGAGCTCGACGACGGCTACCGGCTGCTCGACGAACGGCTCGAGCGCCTCCGGCGCCAGGTCCGCTACACCGTCGAGGCGCGATGGGCCGAGGTCGCCTCCACGGCGATGAATGCCTACATGATGGCCAAGAGGTACTCCAAACAGCGGCGCTACGCCGACCTCGCCCCGCACGTCGCCACCATCGGCCGCCACCTCGACCGCTCGAACGGCTCGACGGCAAAGAGGAAAAAGCAGCAGACGCAGAAGGATCCGGATCCCGAGTGACGCAGCAGGCGAGGCACCGTCGGCCGCCCGGCGACTACTGGAGCTTCTATACGGAGCGTATTTCTGGGGAGGGGTGGCGGCCCAATGCAGCCTTTCCAAGCGGTTGTGATGCTCGCGGATTTTTCTTCGCGGTGCGAATATTGGAGCTACGTTTTTAACGAATCTGAGTTTCTCGCATCTATTGCAACTGTAGCGCATATGACGACCTCCCAAATCCCTCCGCCACCCCCCTCCGACGACCGTCTCCCATGACCAAACTCGCTCTCATCACCGGATCCACTCGCGGAATCGGATTCGAGGTCGCGCGTCAGCTTGCGGCGCGCGAGCACGCCGTCATCATCACGGGGCGGAGGCAGGACGCGGCGGAGAAGGCAGCGCGATCGATTGCCGGCAGCACGATGGCGCATGCGCTCGATACGTCGGATGCAGCGTCGATTCGTGCGATCGCGGAGTGGATTGCGAAAGAAGTGGGGCAGCTCGATGTGCTCGTGAACAATGCGGCGATTCTGCTCGATGAGGGCGAGAGCATTCTGCAGACGTCCGTGGAGACGTTCGAGGCGACGATGCGGACGAATGCTCTCGGGCCGCTGCTGATGGCGCAGGCGGTCGCGCCGCTGCTGCGGCGGAGTCAGGCCGCGCGGGTGGTGAACGTTTCGTCCGGAGCGGGACAGATCTCGTCGATGTCGGGCTACGCGCCGGCGTATTCGATCTCGAAGGCGACGCTGAATGCGATTACGGTGATGCTCGCTTCGGCGATGCCGTTCGCGCGCGTGAATTGCGTCGATCCCGGATGGGTGCGCACCGATATGGGCGGATCGCACGCGCCGCGTTCAGTGCAGCAGGGCGCGGACTCGATCGTGTGGCTCGCAACGCTGCCCGACAACGGTCCGACGGGAGGGTTCTTTCACGATCGCAAGCGCGTTGCGTGGTGAGCGCTTGCAGGCGCAGAGGCTCAGAGGCGCATGGGCTCACAGCTTCTCTGAGCCCCTGCGCCTTTGCGCCTCTGCGCCTTTGACTGGGCGATGTATACTGCGATGTATGATCCGCAAACAGGTCTACATCGAAGAGCGCCACGACCGGTTGCTCAAGCATCGGGCGAGGCAGCGCGGGGTCACCGAAGCGGAGATCATTCGAGAGGCGCTGGATCGCGCTGATGTTGGTGGCAGTCGTGCCGGTCATCTCAGCGACCCCGTGGCCGGCCGCAAAGCCATCACGTTCATGCGATCCCTGGCCAGGCGACACCGCAAAGCTCCGGCCGGTCGCGGCTGGACTCGGGAGTCGCTCTATGACGAGCGGATGGCTCGATGGCCGAAGTCTTGATCGATACCAACATCCTCGTTTACGCGCATCAGCCCGCCGAAAACGCCAAATACACGGCGGCGGTCCGCACTCTCGAACACCTGCTGGAAAGCGGGTCGGGTCGTCTGAGCGCTCAGATCCTGGGTGAGTTTGTCAGCGCCACTACCCGTGGCCGCAACCCGATCCTGACGATCAAAGAAGCTCTCGATCAGGTAACTCGCCTCGCCGAGGCGATCCCGGTGCTCGACACCACCCATCTGATCGTCCTGGAGGCGGGCCGCGGAGCTCTCCGGCACGGGATGAGCTATTACGACGCTCAAATCTGGGCGACCGCTCGTTTGAATCAGATCCCTACGATTTTCACGGAAGACTTCGAGCACGCGCGCCGCGTGGAAGGAGTGCAGTTTCTCAACCCCCTGCTCCCCACCTTCGATCTCGCGCCATGGTCCTGACCAGGGGGTCACCCCGAAGGCCGCGGTTCCCCTCTACCGAACCCGCACATACCGTGCCCCCGGCAACGCGCGTATCCATCCTTCCAGCTCCAACGCCAGCAGCCCCTCCGCGATCGCGCATCCGCTTTTCGCGGCCAGCGTGTCGATGTGCGTCGGTTCTTCGCGGCTGACCAGCGCGAGCAGGTCGCGCAGCGGCGGCTCCGGTTCTTCGGGCGCGGTTAGCGTCAGGCGCAAATGGCCGGGGAGCTCTTCGAGGATGTCGTTGACGTCGTGGACGAGCTTCGCGCCGTATTGGATGAGGCGATGGGTTCCTTCGGAGCCGGCGGAAAAGACCGATCCTGGGACGGCGAACACTTCGCGTCCCTGTTCCGCGGCCATGCGCGCGGTGATCAGCGATCCGCTCTTGCTCGTGGCCTCGACGATGATCGTGCCGAGGGTGAGGCCGGAGATCACGCGGTTGCGGACGGGGAAGTGCTCGGGTCTCGGCGGTGAGCCGGGCGGGAACTCGGTGACGATCAGTCCTTCGTGCTCGATGCGCTTGAAGAGCCGCACGTGATTGCGCGGATAGACGACGTCGATGCCGGTGCCGAGGACGGCGATTGTTTTGCCGCGGGCCTCGAGAGCGGCGGTGTGCGATGCGCCGTCGATGCCGCGCGCGAGTCCCGATACGACGACGATGCCGATCGACGCGAGCTTGCCGGCGAGATGCTGCGCGACGTTGATCGCGTAGGGCGAGGCGCGGCGCGAGCCGACGATCGCCACGCTCGGCTTCGCGAGCAGGGAGACGTCGCCGCGCACGTGCAGCGCGAGCGGCGGGCCGGCGATCTCGCGCAGCATCGGCGGATACTCCGCATCGCAATACGCGACGACGCTTGTTCGCAGTTCGGCAACACGCTGTGGTTCTCGTAACGGATGTTTTACTTTCATCGCCTGCTCCGGGTTTACGCTCAGGAGCCCTTGCAGTAGATCGGAAGAAGCAGCCAACACGGTCTCGATGGGCTCGAAGGTCTCGAGCAGCAAGCGGGTGCGATTCGGGGTAAGGAACGGAAGCAGCGACAGCGCGATCAAAAGATCGCGGGCAGGCGAGTCATTCATGCATGGGTTGGTGCCGGGGATTGCAGCGCGCGGACGAGCGTCCACGGACGGTGGGAACGCGCGCAGTATAATCGCCGCGCTCTCGTCAGCCAACGTTTCCGATCCGAATAAGGAGATGAAATGAAGCGGGCTTTTACCGCGACGACGTTGTCGATCCTTCTCTTCATGGTGATCGTCTTCGGATGCCGTTCCGGAGTCGACACCTCCAAGCCCGAGACGCAGAAGCAGTTCGGCGTCCGCATGGCGAAGATGAATCTCTGGCGCGAGGCGATGTTCCGATTCAAGCGCGCCGTCGATATGAAGCCGGAAGACGCGACGGCGCACAACAATCTCGCCGTCGCGTACGAGGCGAACGGCGACTTCGAGAACGCCTTGAAGGAGTATCGCGAGGCGCTGCGTCTCGATCGCACCAATCAGTACATTCAGAAAAACTACAGCCGCCTGGTCGAGTTCACGACGCGCGCGAAGAAAGGTCCGCGCGCGCCGGGAACGCCCGCGGACACGACGACCGCCGCGCCGCAGCCGAACCGCAATCCGCTGCCCGGCGCTCCGCCGACGCAGCCGGTCGACACGCGCACGCCGGAGCCGCTGATCCCGTCCGGTCCGACCGACACCGCCGTTACCGCACCTCCACCACCGGGAGACTTGCCATGAAACGCTTCGCAACGATTCTCGCGCTGCTCGCCATCGCCGTCTCCGCATTCGCCGGAGTCATGGAAGTGAAGTTGAAGCTGCCGGTGAAGCCGAAGCTGAAGATCACCGGCGACGAGCGCATCGCCATCGCGCCGTTCATCATCGCGTCGAAAGGCGAGAAGAAGAGCGACCGCGCGGCGAAGGTCGACGTGCAGTCGGAGTTCAACCGCTATCTCCGCAAGCAGCTCAACAAGTCGACGAAGCTGAAGATCGTCGACGTCCCGCAGACGCGCCTTCCGGGCACGGACATGAAGTCGCTCGAAGGCGCGCGCGACTACTGGAAGGACCTCGGCGCGCGCACCGGCGCGGACTTCATCGTCACCGGCATCGTCGACTTCGACATCAATGACAAGTCGGGATATCGCACCGAGGAGTACACGTCGCCTGCGGATGGACGAACGTTTTATCGGCAGGTGCTCGTCGAGTCGACCGGATTCGTGTTCGACATCGATCTCGCGGTGTTCAACGCCGACACCGGCGAGATGGTGCTGGAAGAGAATTTCCGCGACTTCAAGGAATTCGACCAGCGCAACTACGACGAGATTCTCGGACTCTTCGAAAACCTGCGCGCGCTGGAGACCCAGCTCGTCGGCATTTTCGTCTCGCAGGAGACCTCGGCCGCGCGGTACATGTTCACGGAATGAAGGAGGCTGCCCTCATGAAGCGAGTCATCGCGCTCCTCGTCTTACTCGTCGCCGCCGCGCCGGCGTATCCGTTCGGGCAGAACAAGATCGTCTACGACACCTTCAAGTGGAGCGTCTATCACTCCACGCACTTCGATTTCTACTTCTACGAGGAGGAGCGCAACCAGCTGCAGCGCGTCGTCGACGCGGCGGAGAGCGCGTACCTCGATCTCTCGCAGAAATTCAACTTCCAGATCTCGAAGAAGATCCCGATGATCTTCTACCACACGCATTCGTCGTTCGAGCAGACCAACGTCATGCTCAACTTCATCCCCGAGGGCGTGGGCGCGTTCGCGGAGCCGGTGAAGAACCGGATGGTGCTGCCGATCGACATACCGGATGAAAAACTGCTCGAGCTCATTCGCCACGAGCTGACGCACGTCTTCGAATACGAGATCCTCTTCCAGGGGAAATTCGGCAAGAACATCACCGCCAATCCGCCGACGTGGCTGATGGAAGGCCTGGCGTCGTTCATGGGCGAGGATGAAGACTCGCGCGACCGCATGGTGCTGCGCGACGCCGTCGTCAACGATCGCATCCCGCGCATCCGCTTCGATCCGCAGGGCTACTTCGCGTACCGCTTCGGCCACGCCGTGTTCGTCTTCATGCAGCAGACGTACGGATGGGAAGGGCTGCGCGATTTCATTTACGAATATCGCAACACGCTCGGCAGCAGCGTCGATCGCGCGCTCAAGCGCGCGTTCAATCTGACGCCGGATGAATTCGATACGAAGTTCCGCAGCTGGCTGCGCAAGCAGTATCTGCCGGCGCTCATCGCCAAAGGCGAGCCGCAGGAGTATGGCGAGCCGTTCAAGATCGATCCCGAGCGCCCGAGCGACGAGCTCGGGCCCGCGGCGTCGCCGTCGGGCGATCTCCTCGTCGCGTTCACCGACTACAAAGAAGACGCGGACGTCGTGCTGTTCAACATTCCCGAGCGGCGCCTGCTCAAGAATCTCACGGCCGGCTACACGCGGCGCTACGAGTATCCCATCGTGCAGTCGTTCACGACCGCGGCGGTGGCGGGACGCGACGTCGCGTTCTCGCCGGACGGCGACCAGATCGCGTTCTTCGTCCGCAAAGAGCGCGGCCGCAACCTGCTCCTGCTCAATACGCTCACCGGCCAGATCATCAAGTCGATCCCGATGCCGGTCGAGCAGCAGCTCGCGCCGTCGTACTCGCCGGATGGAAAGAAGATCGCCTTCGCCGGCATCATGGGCAATCAGAGCGACATCTTCTTTTACAACGTCGACGACGGCACGATCAACAACGTCACCAGCGACGCGTTCTATGACAGCGCGCCGGTGTTCTCGCCCGACGGCAAGTGGCTCGTGTACTCATCGGTCGGCGAGCAGTACGCGAAGCTGTACAAGCTCAATCTCGCGAACCCGAAAGAGCGCTATCAGCTGACGAGCGGCGAGTGGAACGACATCGACGCGTACTTCAGTCCGGACGGCAAGAAGATTTTCTTCGCGTCGGACAAGCAGACCGGCCGCAACGTCGGCGTGGCGTCGGACATCCTCGAGAACGCGGAGAACGCCGCGCGCAAGGAAGGCGACACGCCGCCGCCCGACAAGACCAACTTCGCCGCGTACAACATCTACTCGCTCGATCTCGCGAGCGGCGACCTGATGCAGTACACGGACGTCATCGGCGGCTGCTTCACGCCGGTCGTCTTCACCGGACAAAACAACCGCGAGCGCATGGTGTTCTCGTCGTACTACAAAGGACAGTGGCGGCTGTACTCGACGCAGACCGACAAGCCGCTGCACGTGGCGGAGAAGACCACGCTGCCGTCCGCGCCGATCGCGGCCGAGCAACGCTCCATCTTCAAGTCGACGTCGGAGTTCTTCATCGACGAGGAGAAGATCGAGAAGACGCGCGGCTTCAAGCTGTTCATCGAGGACGTGCAGGTCAACGCCGGCGTGACCTCCGATCAGCTGTTCGTCTCGCGCTCGACGATCTTCATGAGCGATCTCCTCGGCGATCGCCGCTTCATCGCGTCGCTCGACTCGGTGTCGACGTTCTCCAACTTCGACTTCATCTACATGAACATGCGCAAGCGCTGGAACTACGGCGCGCGGCTGTTCGACAACCGCTCGTTCTACTTCACGCAGGACCCCGACACGCTGCGCCTCGATCGCCGGCAGGCTTACCGTCAGACCGGCTTCCTCGGCCTGGCCAGCTATCCGCTCTCGCGCTACCACCGCTTCGACGCCGGCGCGGGCTACATGAGCCGCGACTACTTCTATCCCGACTTCCGCATCGGCGAGTACGTGCATCGCCGCGACAACTTCCCGCTCGTGAGCGGAACGTTCACCGGCGATACCGCGATCTGGAAATTCTTCGGACCGATCTCCGGCCACCGCTACGAGCTGAGCGCGTCGTACGCGCCGGACACGAAGGGCGGAACCAACGCAGGCGGCACGCTGACGTCCGACGTGTCGATCGACTACCGGCAGTACATTCCGATCAGCGCCCGCACCCTCATCGCCGCGCGTCTGTACGCCGCGTGGTCGGACGGCAACGCGCCGGACATCTATTACTTCGGTGGCCTGAACACCGTGCGCGGTTACGACTTCCGCACGCTGATCGGGCAGCACGCGGGCTTCGCGAACATCGAGTTCCGCTTCCCGCTCGTCGACGTTCTCGCCACGCCGATTGTGACGCTGCAGCAGATTCGCGGAACGATCTTCCTCGACGTCGGCGCCGCGCACTTCGACGGCCAGCCGTTCCGCTTCGCCCGCGACGGCCGCCTCGCCGACGCGAAAGCCGCCGTCGGCTGGGGCTTCTCCTTCCAGTTCTGGGGCGGCCTCCAGCTCAACTGGGACTTCGCCAAGCGCTACGACGGCAAGACCACCGAGGGAGGGTTCAGGACGAGCTTCTGGATTGGGGAGACGTTCTAGGAGCAGAGGCTCACAGGCTCATAGGCTCATAGGCGCAGGGGCGCAGAGGCGCAGGGGCGCAGAGGCTCAGAGGCGCAGGGGCTCATAGGGGTTCTCTGAGCCTTTGAGCCTCTGAGCCTCTGCGCCTCACGCGGCGGCCCGAGGCGCACGCCGCCGATCCGCGATGGTCTCTCGCAGAAACTTCAACAGCGCCTTCTCCTCGATGGACAGCCCCGTTCGCGAAACCGGGTTTCCCCGCCGCGTTTTGCGCAGCATCTCGAATGGCCGTCCGCTCGTGTATTCGTCGATGAGCCGGGGGCAGATGTAGGACGAGCGGCAGACCGCGGGCGTGTTGCCGAGCTGCTCCGCCGTGGCGGTGATCGCTTTGCGCAGGCGTCGTTTGCGCTCCGCTTTGCTCGCGCCCTGCTCCTGCAATGCGAGCGCGATCGAGCACAACAACGTGCCGGCCCAGGTGCGGAAGTCTTTTGCGGTGAAGTCGCGGCCGATGATCGACTGGATGTACTCGTTCACGTGCCGGTCTTTCACGTCGCACACTTTGCCGTTCTGCTGGAACTTGAACAGCTCCGCGCCGCGCTTTTTCTTGAGCTGCTCGATGATCGTCGCGACGTCGTGGTCGCGAACCGCGCGCTTCTGTTTCTTCCGCCACTTGCCGACGTACTCGAACAGCACGACGTCGCGATCGACTTTCACATGCGAGCCGCGGATCGTCGAGAGGCCGAACGTCGACTCCGACTTCGCACTCTTGTCGTTGCCGATGCGGAAGAATCCCTGATCGATGAGGCGCACCATCGACGCCAGCACGCGCTCGCGCTGCAGGGCGTCGTCACGCCGGGAGGCGTGCTTTCCACGGTTCAAGTCCGCGCGCACGCGGCGGCGCAGCGCGGGCAGCGACTCGCCGAACTCCACCACGCGCTTGAACTTCGCTTCCTCGCGCTGCGCGCGGAAGCGCGAGTGGTAGAGATACTGCGTCCGTCCTTTCTTGTCGACGCCGACGGCCTGGAGCGGCGCGGCGTCGCCGCGGGCGATGCGCACGTCCCGCCACGCCGGCGGAATGCGCAGCTTGCGGATCCGGGCCAGCACCTTGTCATCGCTGACGATCGAGCCGTTCGGAAGACGATACGAAAAGCCGGACTCTTTCGTGCCTTCGCGCCGGATGCCGTGTAGATCGAGGTACCAGCGGCGTCGCACGCCCTTTCGAGAATTTTCCGCGGAGATCATGCCATTTGCGACAACGTCCCAGGAAGGCCTGGCCAACCGGCGCTGCCGGCCGTGCCGGCCATCGCCGGGCCAAATTTGCGAGAATGGTGCCGTTTGTCTCGCGCGCAGAAGAACGTTCTCCTCATCCTGACCGTCGTCATCGCGCTCACGCGGCTCCTCGCGCTCGCGCACTCGATGTTTGATTGGGACGAGGGTCTCTTCTCCCTCGGCGTGCGCGACTTCAACGTCGCCGCCTATCACCCGCACCCGCCCGGCTATCCGCTCTTCGTCGCCGCCGCCAAGGTCGTGCATTTCCTCGGCGTCTCCGAGTTCCGCTCGCTGCAGGTCGTGGTGGTCCTCGGCGCGATGTGCCTGTTTCCCGCGCTCTTCTTCTTCGCGCGCGAGCTCGGCTTCGACTTCACGACGTCGGTCGGCGGCGCGGCGCTGTTCGCGTTTCTGCCGAATGTCTGGCTGCACGGCGGAACCGGATACAGCGATGTCCCCGCGATTGCGGTCTGCTTCATCGCGTGCGCGCTGCTTCTGCGCGGATGCGATGACACGCGCGCGTACCTCCTCGGCGCGGCGGTGCTCGGCATCGCCGCCGGCATCCGTCCGACGAATCTGCTGATCGGCGTCGTGCCCGCCTTGCTCGCGACGTACTACCAGATCCGACGCCGCTCGTTCGTCGCGGTCCTGCTGGCAATTCTCATCGGCGGCGCGATTGCGGGCGGAAGCTACGCCGGCGCCGCAATCGAGTCGGGCGGAATGAAGGACTACCTCGAAGCCGTGCGCATCCAGAGCAAGTGGGTGCACGACATCGACTCGTATCACAACCCTTATCGGCCGCCGCTCGGACAGATCGCGAAGATCTTTTTCCTCTGGCCGATTCAGCAGCGGCAGCAGACGGTCGCGCTGGCGATCCTCGCGCTCGTCTCGCTCATCCACGCGATCGCGACGCGCCGCCGCGCGCCGCTGCTGCTGTTCGCGATGTTCGTTCCATTCGCGATCCTCGTGCTGTTCCAGCTCGACTTCGCCGCCGCGACGCGCTACTCGATCGCGTACTTGTGCGTGCATGCCGTCCTCGCCGCCGACGGACTCGGCGTGATCGCGCGCCGTAGTCCGCGCGTGCAAGCGACGCTCTGCGCGCTCTTCGTGGTCCTGTTCGTCGTATGGACGTGGCCTGCGCTGCAGCTGCAGCGCAAGAGCGACGCGCCGCTCGTGTCCGCATTGCAGTGGATTCTGCGCAACGCCAAGCCGGGCGAGCTCGTGTTCGTGCACGGCGGCATCGAGCCGCAGGCGCATTTTTTTCTCGGCGATCGTCCGAACACGGTGTACTACGACGAGCCCGATCAAATCTCGCTGCTGTCCGGCGACGCGTGGGTGCTCGACCTGAAAGTCGTGCCCGGCGCGCACAACTGGGTCTGGCCGCACAAGAGGCTGTGGCGCGTGATGCGCCGCCGCAATTTCGAAGCATCGGTCGGCCGCGCATCGTCGGTCGTCGTGTTCGGCCACGGCTGGTACGGCGATGAAGGCGCGTTCCGCTGGATGGGCGCGGAGTCGACGACGAAGCTGCCGGTGCTGCGCGGCAAAGGGAAACTGCGGCTGCGCGCGTACGCGCCACTCGACGGACTCGACGCGCCGCCGGCGATCGAAGTGCAACTGAACGGCGCGACGATCGAGCGATTCACGGCGACGAAGTCGGACATCGACAAGACGTGGACCGTGCCGTCGCGCAAGGACGCGCCGAACGAGCTGCGCATTCTCACCAGCGGAACGGTGAATCCGAAAGCGCGCGGCGGCTCCGACGACGCGCGCGACCTCGGCCTGCGCGTGGACGCGCTCTCATGGAACCCGCAGCAGTAAATGTGGGTGCCGCTGCCCTCAGCGGCACCGCGACCGCTGAGGGCAGCGGTCGCCACATTGTCTGGATCGCGAGCGCGCTCGTGGCGATCACGCGCTGGCCCGCGCTCTCACGCACGCTGTGGGACTGGGACGAAGCGCTCTTCGCGCTCGCCGTGCGCGACTACGACGTGCGTCTCTATCACCCGCAGCCGCCCGGCTTCCCGCTCTTCATCGCGCTTGCAAAAGCAATGGTCAAGCTCGTTCCGTTTCACGACGAGTTCCACGCCTTGCAGGCGATCGTGTTCGTCGCCTCGCTGTTCGTCTTTCCCGCCGCGTATTTTTTAGCGCGTGAGCTCGGCGCATCGTTCTTCGTCGCCTTCGGCTCCGCGCTCGTGCTCGCGTTCATGCCCAACGTCTGGTTCTACGGCGGCACCGCCTTCAGCGACGTGCCGTCACTCGTGCTGTCGCTCTTCGCCTGCGCGCTGCTCCTGCGCGGCCGCCGCGACACCCGCGCACTTCTCGCCGGCGCAATCGTCCTCGGCATCGCCGCAGGATTTCGTCCGCAGAATCTGCTGATCGGACTCGTTCCATTCGTTCTTGGAGTGGTGCACAGCAAACGACGAATTGCAGCTGTCCTTCTCCTCGCAATCATCCTGATCGCAAGCTACGGCGGCGCCGCGATCGCGAGCGGAGGATGGTCCTCTTATCGCGATGCATTACGCGAGCACGAGCACTACATCCGCACGACCGACTCGTTCCTCGCGCCGATCCGCCCGTCGCTGATCAAAGTCGCGGACGACTTCTTCCTCCGTCCGTTCCGCGCGCCCGCCATCAACATCGTCCTCGCGCTGCTCGCGCTCATCGCGCTCGCGCGAAGACGTGCGCACGTTCTGCTCGCGCTGGCGATCTTCGGCCCGTTCGCGATCTTCGCGTGGCTCTACCTCGACTTTCACAGCACGAGCCGTTTCTCGATCGCCTACATGCCGCTCATCGCGATCTTCGCGGCCGAGGGGATCGACGCGCTGCGCAGATTCCGCGCGATCGCGCTTGCTGCATTGATCGCGTTGCTGATCGTCTGGACGTGGCCCGCGCTGACGATCGTGCATCGCACGATCTCGCCGCCGATCGCTGCACTGCAATTCGCGCCGAACGCCCTCATCGACGATCGCCTCGGCGCGCACGCCGCGTATCTCCGTCGCGAGTCGAATCCGAATGCGCGCGTGATCGTGCGCGAAGGTCGCGGCGCGGTTACGTTCGCGCGCGATCGCGCGCGCCTCGCCGGCATCGCGCGCGATCGCTACTTCGAAGTGTCCGTCGCGCCGCGGTGATCATCGTGTCATTCCGAGCCGCGTGGACGGCGAGGAATCCCCCGCGCAAAGAACGTTGCTCGCTTCGTCGGCGGGGGATCCTTCGCCGTCTTCGCGGCTCAGGATGACATTTGCCGCCATTGGGACGACACTGGCGCCGCGCTGATCACCTACGCCCGAGCCCGAGCCCGAGCCCGCGCCCGGGGCGGTGGGTTTACCTCGCTTCGCTCGCCCCCCACCCCGGGCGCGGAAGCGGGCTCGGGCTCGGGCGTGCGAGAGCCATGCTTACGGCTTGAATTCGATCGTCTGCGGCAGCCACGTCTTCACGTGCTTGCCGTCTTTCTGCGGCGGCGAGAATCTCGTTCCGCGCATCGCGCGCACGGCCGAGTCGTTGAGGCCGAAGCGCGGGTCGCCGCGCAGCACGTGCACGTCCGTCACCGTTCCGGTCTCGGAGATGAACGCGGTCAGGATGATCGTCGCGGCGATGCGCTGCTGGCGCGCGATCGTCGGATACACCGGCGCGATCGGGCGCAGCGGGCGCGGGATCGAGTCGAGCGAGCCGACATCGACCACGTCGCCTTCGCGGAGGCCGGCGACTTGCGCCGCGGGCGCGGGCGTGTTGACCGGCTGCGAGATCGCCGGTGCGGGCGCCTGCGTTTGCGTCACTGCATTCGGCACGGCCGCGGCCTCGGCAGGCTGCGTGGTCTCGCGGCGCTGCTGATCGAGCTGCGCGGCGCTGGGCGTGTTGCGATCGTCCTCCTGCGGCGCGGCCGAAGGTGGTGTCGAAATGACGGGCGCATTCTTCGACTGCTTCTTCGTCAGTTCGGCGATGAAGACTTCCTGAAGCTTCATCATCTCGGCGTCTTTCTTCGACCGCACCTGCGCTTCGACCGCGTCTTCGAACGCTTTCTTGCGCCGTTCTTCGTCGCTCATCGTGCCGGTTGCCGGCGTCGCCGAAACCGCGACCGGCTCGGAGATCACGCGCGGCTTCACGGGCGGCGGCACGGCCGCTGCCGCGGCGACATTCGCCTGCGGCTGCAGCGGCGCGGACTTTTTGTTCATCGCGAAGTACGCACCGGCGCCGATCAGCGCGAGCACGACGACCGCCGCGATCGCGAGCGGCGCCTTACTCTTCTTCGGCGAATCGATCGCAGTGAACATCGATCCTGCAGCGACCGCCGGGGCTGCAGCGACCGGAGCCGGCGCGGCTTTCGGCACGTCGGCGTACGGTGCGACGTTGACCTTCGCTTCTTTCTCGCGATCGAGCGCTTCGCTCTCCATCTCTTTCTTCAGCAGGTTGCTGAGATAGAACGCGAGATTGAACGTGGTCGCCGAGTACTTGCCGCTGTGCGCGAGCGCGGAGACGGCCTGCTTCATGTCGCCGATCGAGCCGTAGCGCATCGACGGATCGAGGTTGAAGGACTTGTCGAGAATCACGCGGATGTCGTCCGATACCGGCGTCCCGGTCATCGACTTCGCCGCGCGCACCGCCGCGCCGAACGCGCTCGCCGTCGCCGCGTCGGGCGGCTCCTGTCCGGTGACGAGGAGAAACAGGATCGCGCCGAGTGAATAGACGTCGGCGTTTTTGATGATCGCGCCGTTGCGCGACTCCGGCGCGAAGTAGCGCGCGATGTCGGCGCTGACTTTCTGATCGCCGAGGGATTCCATCAGACCGCTGCCGAGCTGCTGGCCGGCGACGCGGATCTCGCCGTCGTCGGTGATCCAGATGAACTGCGGGATGAGCGCGCCGTGCGAGAGACGCTGGCCGCCGCCGTCGCGCAGCTCCGCGGTGGTCGCGAGCGAGAGCGCGACTTTCTCCGCGATGATGATCGCCTGATCGATCGGCAGCGGATTCGGCGCGACGCCGTTGCCGCCGCGCGCGCGGTCGATGATGTGGCGCAGCGAGCGTCCGCCCGCATAGCTGTACGCGATGTACGGAACGCCGTCGATCACGCCGACGACCTGGTCGCGCGCGAACGACGTTCCGCTCAGTTGCGGAAGGAGCTGCGCCACCGACTGCGCGTTCGCGCTGATCGCCGCGCGGTTGCCGCCGAGGAGACGGCGCACCGCGACCGTGGGGCCGAGCTGCGTCCCGTCGACTCGTCCCGCGCGCCACAGATCTCCCAGCGAGTCGGTCTCGAGTTTCTTGAAAAGAATGTACGGACCGAACTGATCGTACGGCTTGTTCCGCGCAGCCATGATGGTGGACCCCCGGAGGTGGTGTTGGTTTTGGGAAAGGATATCAGAGAGAGCGGAGGGGGGAAGCGAATTGAGAATTGTGAATTGGGAATTGTGGATTTAGAGGCGGCCTCGTCCACAATTCACAATTCACAATTCACAATTCTCAATTCGCAAACTAGCGTCTGCGCAAATCGCGGAAGTATTGCCGCTGATACTTCTCCACGTTCGCGTTGTGCTCGTTGATGTTTGTCGCGAAGACGTGCGAGCCGTCGTTGCGCGCGACGAAGTACAGGTACGGCGTGGTCGCGGGGGCGGCGGCGGCGCGGAGCGATGCGAGTCCGGGGTTGGCGATCGGGCCGGGCGGGAGGCCGGGCTTGCGATAGGTGTTGTACGGCGAGTCGATCTGCAGGTCGCTTTTGCGGATGTTGCCGTCCCAGCGATTCGCGAGTTTCAGCGCGTAGATCACGGTCGGATCGGCCCCGAGGAGCATGTGGCGGTTGAGGCGATTCAGGTATACCGACGCGACGATCGGGCGCTCGCGCGGCTGCTGCGCTTCCGTCTCGACGATCGACGCGAGCGTCACGGTCTGATGGACGTTGAGACCGTTGCTGATCAGCGCGATCTCGCCGCCCCAATGCTGGCGGAAGTTCGCGACCATCGCCTTCGCGATCGTCGACGCCGGCGTGCCGGGATCGAACTTGTACGTGTCAGGAAACAGATATCCCTCGAGTGAATCCGCCTCGGGTGCGATGTCGTGAATCAAGTCCCCTTCGTCGGTGACCTTCTTCCACTCTTTCTCCGTGCCGAGTCCTTCGGTGGCGAAGAGGCGCGCGATGGCGAAACGATCGAGTCCTTCGCGGATGGTGATCGTTTTCAGCACGACGTCGCCGCGGACCATCTTGTCGATCACGTCGATCGGCGACATCGCTTTGTCGAATTCGTACACGCCCGCTTTCACGGAGTCGCGCGCGCGGAGGAGCTTCATGTAGACGAGCGGGATCCATTCGTCGCGCAGCACGCCCGCTTTCTGCAGCTGCTGCAGGATCGTCGACGTGCGTTGTCCGCGGCGCACTTCGACGCGCTTCGCGGTTTCGGTGTAGCCCTTGTACGGCGTGTTGAGCGCGCGCCAGAAAAACCACGTCGCGCCGGCGCCAATGAGCACGGCGAAGATCGCGATCGTCAACAGCGACTGCCCCACTTTGCGGCAGCCGCGTTTCTCGCGGCGCGCGGCTATGACGGCCTCCCGGCCATGGCTTGGTCCGCCCTTCGGTCGAGATACGACTGAAGAATCACCGCTGCCGCGTACATGTCGATGTCCTTCTGCGCGTCGCGCCGGTTGCGGCCGGCCGCGCGCAGCCGTTCCATCGCTTCGACGGTGGAGAGACTCTCATCCCAGAGCACGACCTGTTTGCAGGTTCTCTGCCGCAGCCGTTCGGCGAAGTCGCGGAACTTTTCCTCGCCGGCGCTGCTGTGCGCGCGCTTCGGAATGCCGACGACGAACGTGTCCGCGTCGAGCTCGCGCGCCAGATTTTCCAACTTCGCGATCACGTCTCCCTCGTTGCGCATCACCGAATGCGGCGTCGCCAGGATGCCGGAGTCGCTGACCGCGATGCCGATTCGGCGCGCGCCCAAGTCGATGCCGATTACGCACACGAGGGGATTGTATGAGAGGGTAGTGCGAAGAAGAGATGGCGGATGGCAGACGGCGGATGGCGAAGTCGGTTGCATTTTCTGCCATCTGCCATCCGCCATCTGCCATCTGCATCTAAAATGACCCGCTCATGAAGAACTTCAACCTCGACGCGATCCTCGAGGCGATGCTGAAGATTTCCGAACGCGTGTCGGACCTGAACTTCTCCGTTGGGCGTCCGCCGCAGGTGGAAGTCGACGGGCAACTCGTTCCGGTCAATTTCCCCGGTCTTCCGCGTCTCACGCCGTTCCAGACGGAGATGATCGCGCTGCACATGCTGCGCGGCGACCGCGAGCTGACGCGCACGCTGCTGGCGAACGGCAGCGTCGACCTGTCGTATTCGATCCCGCAGAAGACGCGCTTCCGCGTGAACGTCTTCTCGCAGCGCGGCACGTACGCGATCGTGCTGCGCGTCATCCCCGAGGGAGTGCCGTCGCTGGAATCGCTGAAGATGCCGCGGGAGATTCATAACGTCTCCAAACTGAAGAACGGCATCGTGCTCGTCACGGGTCCGACCGGCTCCGGCAAATCGACCACGCTCGCGGCGATCATCCACAAGATCAACCAGGAGAACGCGTACCACATCATCACGATTGAAGATCCCCTCGAGTACATGCACAAGCACATCAAGTCGACGGTGAATCAGCGCGAGCTGGGATCGGACACGAAGTCGTTCTCGCTGGCGCTGCGCGCCGCGCTCCGCCAAGCGCCGAAGGTGATCCTCATCGGCGAGATGCGCGACGTGGAGACGATCGAGATCGCGATGGAAGCGGCGGAGACGGGGCACCTCGTGCTCTCGACGCTGCACACGATCGACGCGGCGAAGACGATCGACCGCATCGTCGGCGTCTTCCCGAAAGATCAGGAGCCGCAGGTACGCACGCGCTTCTCGCAGTCGTTCCGCTACGTCGTGTCGCAGCGCCTCTTGCCGAAGATCGGCGGCGGCCGCATCGCCGCGCTGGAGATTCTGAAGTCGACGATGCGCACGCGCGACTACGTGCTGAAGGGTGAGTCGGAAGGGCGCTCGCTCATCGACGCCATGCACGACGGCTCGGTCGACGGCATGCAGACGTTTGATGACGAGATCGAGAAGCTGTGGCAGCAGCGCGTGGTCTCGAAAGAGACGGCCATGGCGTACGCGACGAACCCGACCAATCTCGCGTTGCGCATGACCGACGAGCCGGATGCGCGGCCGGCGGAGTCGGAAGGCGAGTCGATGTTGTCGATGCTGGAGTAGCGATGATCAAGATCACCTGCGCGAACTGCCACAAGCCGCTCTCGCTCGACGAGACCAAGCTGCCGCCGCGCGAAGTGCAGTTTCCGTGTCCCGTGTGCAAAGAGAAGATCGTCGTCGACGGAAGCAAGCTGCAGAGCGCGGCGCCCGCGGCGGAGACTCCGCAGCATCACGAAGACCACGAGAACGAGTTCGGCGAAAAGGCGCTCATCGTCAGCGCGGACGATCCGGCGTTGCGCCAGGCCGTGAAGCTCGTCGGATTTCTGCCGGTGTTGCAGCCGGATGCGGCGCGCGCGCGCGAGTTTTTCAATCAGGAGTTCCCGCGGCTCGTCGTCATCCATCCCGCGCAGCTCACCCAGCCGCCGCTCGATGGGATGAGCCCGATCATCTCGCTCATGCCCGCCGATCGAAGAAAGTCGTTCTTCATCCTCGTCGGCGACGGCTTGCGCACGCTCGACGGCAACGCCGCATTTCTCTTCGGCGTGAACCTGGTCGTGGCGAAGAAAGACCTGCCGCAGTTCCCGCAGATCTATCGCGAGGCGATGGCCTCGCACGAGCGCTTCTACGCGGGGATGAACGCGGTGCTGAAGGAAAAGCAGAGCGCGTGAGGAGTGCTGGGAAAGTGCTTCGCGAGTCGGAGCAAGGATGAAGGATGAAGGATGAAGGATGATCGATGAGTGGTCCTCAAGCCATTCATCTTTCATCCCTCATCCTTCACCCTTCATCTTTAACGTATCTCGCGATGCGCTCACACCCGGAGCTCCTGCTACTGGGTCTGCACTCCTTCCGGGTACTTCACGAAGTTGCCGTCGGAGTAGACGATGTCGCAGTCGAACTTCGTCGTGGTGATGGCGTTGCCTTGCGTTTCCGTTTCGTCGAAGCCGTCTTTGCCGTACGACTCGATCGCGTAGCAATGTCCACCGCAGCCGGTGCCGGTGGCGAATTTGTTGCCCCAGCCGTCGACCAGCGGAACGGTGCGCATGTACGTTCCCTGCAGGATGATTTTCACCGAGTCGATGCCGTTGGCAGTGGTGGCGGGCCAGGTGACGCCGGCGCCCGCGGCGCTGAACTGGCCGAAGTCGGCGGCGCGCTCTTCCCACGCCATCGCGACGGCGCGCATGTCGGCCATGGTGCGCTTCTGCTTGGCGCGCTGGATCGCCGTCAGCAGGTTGGGGATCGCGATGGCTGCCAGGATTCCGATGATGGCCACCACGATCAGCAGTTCGATGAGGGTGAAGCCGCTCTCTCTCCGCATTCGCGTGCTCCGGTCCTATTTTGAGATTGCAGAAAAAAGGCGCACCCCACCAAGGGGAGGGTGCGCCCGATTTTGATCCCGGGGGACGGGCGTTACTGCGACTGCACGCCTTCCGGATACACGACGAACGTGCCGTCCGCGAAAATGATGTCGCAGTCGAACTTCGTCGTGGTGAGCGTGCCGGGGACGTTCATGGTCTTGTCCTTGCCGGCGGACTCGATCGCGTACTGCGTCGAATTCGAGCCGACGTTATACCCCGTGTTCCACGCGTCGACGGTGGGGCACTTCTTGATGTACGTCGGCGAGAGGAATCCGGCAACGCCGGAGATCGAGACGTCCGGATTGATGAACGACACGCCGCTGATCGTGGTACCGGCGGCCGTGTACGTGTTCGTGTCCGTCGCGCGCGCTTCCCAAGCGGTTGCGATGCTGCGCATATCTGCCATCGTCCGTTTCTGCTTCGACCGCTGCATGGCGGTGAGCAGGTTCGGAATCGCGATGGCGGCGAGGATGCCGATGATCGCGACGACGATGAGCAGTTCGATGAGCGTGAATCCTTTTTGTTTCTTCGTCATCAAAACCCTCCTTTTCCGAAACGTCCTTAAGGCAATCGGAGTGCCTCGTTCTACCATCTGGTCAAGCAACTGCGGGGAAACGACTTACCTATTCGCCGGCCCGTCAGTAAAGACGAAAATTGACGTCACAACCGCGAGGTTCGTGACAAACTTTGTCAGGGCCGCTGCGACCAGCTCAAAATCGATCGCTCAAAATAATCGATTCCGTTCATGAACCAGTCGAGGCGGATGCGCTCGTCGGCGTGATGGATCGTCAGCGACTGCGAGAAGTCGACGAGATAGGGCGAAATGCCGTAGCACTGCATTCCGTGAGCGCGCAGAAAGCGGCAGTCGCTCGTCGACGCGTAGAGGATCTCCGATCCCGCGTTGACTTGGTAGAACGCGCGCGCCTCACCGGCGAGCGTTCGCATCAGCGGCGTGTCGATGCGCGACGACGGAACGGGTCCTTCCTCGCTGTCGACTCTCACCGAGACGCCGTATGGCGCGACGAATTGCTGAAGCCAGCTCGCCCGCTCTTTCGGAAGCTCGTCCGGCAGGTTGAGCATCTGCAGGCCCATGTACCACTGATCGCTTCCGCGCTGCGGCATCTCGACGTTCATCGTGTTCTGAAGCAGATCGCGATACGACGCCGGCAGCTCCCACGCTTTTCCCTCGGCGATCGCGCGGTCGATGTCGGAGAGAGACTCTTTAAACGCGATGCGCGTCGCCGCGACGTCGCGAAAGAACTGCCGCACTTCAGGAAGGACGCGCGCGCGTTCATGCGAGGTCATGTACGGCTCGAGCGCCATCCGCGCGTCGAGCAGCATTTGCTTCTGCGGCGCGAGCAGCGTGAGATGCATGCGCTGCTTCGAGCCCACTTCGATTCCGAAGTAGGTCATCCTCTCGCCGATCACCTCCGTCACCCCGCCCTCGGAGATCGCGTACTCGAGTCCCTCGAAGAGTTCGGGCCGATGCGCGAGCAGCCACTTCATCCCGTTTTCGCTGCCCTGCTCTTCTTCGGCAGTGGCGAGGAATGCGATGTCGTGCCCGGGCGTGCCGCGGCGCTGCACCGCGGCCATCGCGAAGAGCTCGCAGAGCGCGATGCCTTTCATGTCCAGCGCGCCGCGTCCCCACAATTGATTGAGGTGGATCTTCCCTTCGAACGGCGGCTGCTTCCATTCCGCGGGCTTCACGCCGACGACGTCGATGTGGTTGACGAGGAGCAGTCCGCCGCCGCGCTGTTTGCCGCGAATGCGCGCGTAGACGTTCCAGCGGCCGGGTGTCGACTCGATCAGTTCGGCGTGGACGCCGATGCGCTCGAGCTGCGCCGCGAGCCAACGCGCGCCTTTCGCGACGCCCTCGGCATTCGACGTGTCGATGCGCACGTAGTCGCGCAGGAGGAGGATCTGCGGCGTGATCGTTTCTCTTTTCGGGATGTATCTCGAATCACTCCGCAGCGCTTCTTCCTCGGACTTGTTCCATTGGATGAAGACCACGACCGCGACCAGCGCGACCGCGACGAAGATCGCCGCGGCGATGCGCTCGTTGCGGTGGCGCCGGGTGATGATCATGAGGCACGTCTAGGCAGGAATGCCGCCGCAAGAAGAAGAATGGTCGTGACGATCGAGACGATCAGCGCCTTCGCGGCGAGATCATTGCGATAGCGCATCGTCACGCGATGGCGTCCTGCAGGAACGACGATGCCCTGATAACCGATGTTCGTGACGATCGCGGCGGCGCGCTTCCCGTCGATCGCGATGTGCCAGTACTTGTGCGGCGTCACGCTCATCACGAGAAATGATTTTCCGCTCGCGTCGACGTCGATCGTCGCGTTGTTCGCCGTCTCGGCGACGCCGCGCACGACGCCGCGCGCGGGGACGAACGACGGCGCGCGCACGAACGCGGCGGTGAGCGAGTACTGATCCGGTTTGACGAGCTTGTCGACGAAGTCGCGGCGGTCGCGAATCGTGACCACCTGATCGGCGAAGTAGTAGCGCGGGTAATGCTCTTTGATCTCTTCGAACGCGATCGGCTCCGCCTTCGTGAGATCGCCCTTCGTCCGCTTCTTCTCGTCCGCGAAGTGGCGATAGTTTCCGCGATACCAGATGTTCGACATCGCCGCGAACGGACGCCACCAGTCTTTGCGTCCGTAACGCTTCACGTCCCACACCGAGTCGATGAGGTCGAGCGTCGGAAGGAGCGCGGTCTTGTCGTAGTCGCGATCGACGACCATCTGCAGGCCGTGGCCGGCGGGGACCATCGGCATGAGGCCGTTGCGCACGATCCAGTAGACGGCGTTGCCGGCCGAAAAGTAATCGCGCGCGATCGGCTCGCGTCCGTACCAGTCGGCTTCGTGAAAGACGCGATAGGCGGAGTGATTCGGATTCAGCTGACTGACGACCGCCGGCTCTTCGAGAAAAAAGCGCGCCGGCATGCGCGGATTGGTTTCATTCGCGACCGGCCCGAGGTCGGCGGCGAAGAAGAGGAAGAGGAGCGCGATCCAGATCGGACGCTTGAGCACGAACGCGAACCGCAGCAGCCCGAAGAGAACGAATCCCCGGATTGCGGCGATGATCCAGTCGCGACGCGTCAGCTTGATCATGTACGTCGCGGCGCCGCCCTTCGTGAGGCCCCACACTTTCATGAACGTCTTGCCGTAGTACGGCGTGAAGCCGGCGATCGCCATCACGGCCGCGACGATCGCGGTCGCGAGGACGAATCCCATCATCGCGTCGCGCACGCCTTCGTCGCCGTCGATCAGCCGCTGAAACATCTGCGCGGCGAGGATCGTCCCGGCGAACACCGCGAGGAGGATGAATTTCTCGGGATAGCGGATCGACTGCGCGATGTGGAGCTTGTAGAGGAGGTGCATGAACGGCGTGTGTCCGCCGAGCGCGAGGAGCGAGGAAATGATGAAGAGGAGAAGCACGAAGCGGCCGCCGCGCGGGCGGACGAAAATCGCGCAGACGGCCAGCGCGGTGACGAGCAGTCCCGCGTAGATGTTGAAGAGGAACGGCGAGCCCATTCCGGGATAGAGCCCGCCGCCCCAGTACCACATCACGCGATCGATGGAGATGTGGCCGAGGAAGTTCGGATAGATCAGCTCCGCGTACTTTGCCCACGGCATGCTCCACGCGGACACGAGCGAGAAGTCGAACGGCCGCGAGCGCGCCGAGTCGGCAACGTGATCGAGCGCGGGCAGCATCTGCGCCGCGCCGACAAAGAACGCGGCGATGGAGATGAGCCCGATGAACGCGACGCGCGGCAGCATCTCGCCGATGGCGTGCTTCCACGACAGATTCGCGTCGCGCGCGGCGTACCAGCCGCGATAGAGCGCGTACATGCCGATGAGGAGGCCGGTCTGCATCACCGTCGTCGGCTCGCCGACGAGAAACTGCAATCCCAGAAAGAGCGATGCGAGCGCGAAAACGCGCAGCGACGGCTGGAGTAGAAACTTCCGCACGTACAAACACGTCAGCGGAAGCCAGGCGGCGCAGAAGAGGATCGGCAGGAGGTTGATGTACGAGAGATAGATGCCGCCGAGCCCGAACGCGAGCGCGCCGAAGAACGCGGCCGTTGCGCGGAGCTGCATCGATCGCAACAGCGCGTACATGCCGAGGAGACCGATGTAGATGTGCACGAGGATGTGCAGGCGATAGCCGAGGTCGTAGCTCGGAAGAAGAATGAGCCACGTCAGCGGATAGAAGACCTCGTGCTCGGGATTCGCGGCGATCGGCTGGCCCGCTCCGAAGTGGCGGTTCCAGTACGGAAACTCGCCGTTCTGCACGATGCTGCGCAGCACCTGCTTGGTCGGGTAGTAGTAGCGCGACAGATCGCGCATGTAGAAGTCGCCGCTGCCGATGAGAACGTCGATGAAAAAGACTGTTCCAAGGAGCGCGAGCAGCGCGACGGCGAGGATGTCGTGGCGGCGTGGTGCATTCAAGGCGCGCGCATTGTAGTGCGGGTAGGACTGATAGGACTTATAGGACGAATAGGACATCCTAGGACGTCCTACGATGTCCTATCGTCCTATTTGTCCTATTCGTCCTATAAGCCCTACCAACACCAGCATCGTCACGATCGAGATCCCCCCCCCGATCGCGACCAGCGGATTCCGGTACTGCATCTCGATGATGTGATGTCCGCGCGGGAGCTCGAGTCCCTGGTAACCGAGGTTCGTGATGACCGGTTGCGCGTTGCGGCCGTCGACGTGGACGTGCCAGTACTTGTGCGGCGTCACGCTGATGACGAGGAACGCGCGCCCTTCGCTGTCGGCTTCGATGTGGATGCGATTCGCGGATTCGGACGTGCGACGTACGACTCCGTGGGCGGGAGCGAATGACGCGATCGATGCGAATGCGACGTCGTTGTCGAAGCGCTGTGTCTTGAGCAAGCGCACGAAGTCGTCGCGATTGCGAATCGAGACGACGCTGCTCGCGAAGTAGTAGCGCGGGTGGGGCTGCAGCGGTAAGTACGCGACCGGCTGCAGTTTTCGGACGTCGCCCTGCGCGCGCGCCAGCGCGTCTTCGAGTGGACGGTACTGCGTCCGGATCCACGCGTTCGACATCGCCGCCATCGGCTGCGGCCAGCCGGACGCGGAGCGATATCCGATCTTCGTCATCGCGGCGATGAAGTCGTCCGTCACGTTGAGAGACGTGAAGTCGAAGTCCGACTCCATCGCCGTCTGCAATCGGAACTCGGACGGGATCGGCGGCAGCATCGCGTTGCGCACCGGTTCGAGGCGAAGCCCGAAGGTGCGGACGTAGCTCCGCGCGAGCGGCGTGTTGCCGTACCAGTCCGCCTCGGGGAAGATGCGAAACGGCGCGCGCACGCGCGAGAGTTTTTGCGCTGCGAGCGGTGTGTATTCGTAGAGCGAGCGATCGGTGCGCGGCGTGAGCTCGCGAATGCGCGGCGTGAGGTCGGCGACGACGAAGAGCGCGGCGAGCGCGAGCCAGAGCGGGCGCCGCACGCGCGTGATCGCGACGAGCAGGAGCATCAATAGGCTGCCGCGCAATATGGCGAGGCTCCAGTCGCTGCGCGCGATCGCGCGCAGCTCCTCGTTTGCCGGTATGGGACCGAACCGCGCGAGGAGGGCTGCAGCCAGCATCGCGATCCCGGTGGTCATCATCGCTGCACTGCGCACGCGGCGATCGCCGTCGAGAAGCCGCTGAAACACGGTTGCCGCGAAGATGATCAGCGCGACGATGCCGAAGAACATGAACTTCTCGAAGTAGCGGATGAATTGGAATCCGGCGTCGTAGAGGATGCGCAGGAGCGGTGTGTGCGCGCCGAGGGCGAGGAGGATCGACGCGAGGAGAAGAGCGGCCGCGAGTTTCCATCCGCGCGAGCGCGTCGCGAACCCGGCGATCGCAAGCACCGCGATCAGCAGTCCTGAATAAGGGTTGTAGAGATACGGCGAGACTTCGCGCGGATACTGCGATGTGCCCCAGAACAACATGCGATCGCCCCGCGACATGTGGCCGAAGAGGTTCGGATACAGCAGCTCGGCGATGCGCAGCGGCGGCAGGCTCCAGTAGCTGGCGACGCTCCACGCGATGCCGCGTCCGCGCACGGAGTCCCGCGTGTGATCAATGCCTGGCAGCGTTTGCGCAGCGCCGGCGAACAGTCCCGCGACGCCGATCGCGAGCGCGAGGAGGAGCGAAGCGACGACGCGCCGCTCGCGAATGCCGCGCATGAGCGCGTATGCGCCGACGAGCAGCGCGGTCTCGAGCAGCATCGCCGGCTCGCCGATCAGGAACTCGACGCCGAGGAGGAGCGAGGCGAGCGCGAAATCGCGCGGGCGGCGATGCAGGAGCGCGCGGCGCGCGAAGAGCAGCGTGAGCGGAAGCCAGGCCGCGCAGAAAAGATGCGGCAGCATGTGATGGAACGAGAGAATGACGCCGCCGAGTCCGTACGAGAACGCGCCGAGCATCGCCGCGGGACGCTCGAGGTTCATTGATCGCAATAGCGCAAACATCGCGACGAGCGCGAGCGCGATGTGCACGAGGATCAGCAGCTGAAAGCCGGTGTCAAAGTTGGGGAGAAAGATCAGCCAGTTGAGCGGATAGAACACTTCGTGCTGCGGATTCGCGGCGAGCGGCTGTCCGGCGGAGATCGTCGGATTCCAGTACGGAAACTCGCCGCTGAGCACGATGTCGCGCAGCACTTTCTTGCCGGGATGGTGAAAGCGCACGAGATCGGCGAAGTAGAACGCGTTGCGTCCCGAGATGACGTCGAAGAAATAAATCGTGGGAAGAAGCAGCAGGATCGCGACGGCGACGAGATCGGCACGGCGGCGCACAGTCGCGCTAAGTCTGCACCCGATCGCGGTAAATGCGATGCGTGTAAATGCCCTTCTTGTGCAGCTTGTAATAGAACATCGTCTTCAGGATCGAGAGTCCGTAGCGCACGCCGCGCATGAATCCGACCTGCGAGGCCTCGTCGAAGTAGCGCGTCTGAATCGGCACCTCGATGATCTTCAGCTTCTTCGCCACTGCCTGCGCGATGATCTCGGTGTCGAACACGAAGTTGTCGGAGTTCGCCTCGAAGTTCACCGTGTCGAGGAAGCGCTTCGAGTACGCGCGGAAGCCGGAGTGATACTCGGAGAGGTACACGTAGAACGTCGCGTTCTCGACCATCGTCAGGAAGAGATTCGCGAAGTACTTCCACTTCGGCATCCCCCCTTCGATCGGTCTTCCGCCGAGCATGCGCGAGCCGAACACCGCGTCCGCTTCGCCGCGCAGGAGCGGCTTCACCAGCTCGGGGATGATCTTCGGATCATATTGATGGTCGGGGTGGACCATGACCATGATCTCGCCGCCCATCTTGTCCATTGAGGTTCGATAGCACGTCTTTTGATTGCCGCCATAGCCGCGATTTTTCTGATGGACGACCGTGGTGATGCCGAGCTCGCGCGACAGCTCGACGGTGCGGTCGCGCGAGCAGTCGTCGACGAGCAGGATCTCGTCGACCCAGTCCTGCGGGATGTCGTCGTACGTCGCTTTCAGCGTCCGTTCCGCGTTGTATGCGGGCAGAACGGCGATGACTTTTTTCTCGTGGAGAGGCATTCGGGCGGGGAAGATAGCATCATTCGCCGCGCGCATCGGGATCGACGCCGCGGATTTCGATTGCGCTAAGGTCGCGGCCTTTCCAGGCGGCGCGGCGCGCGAAGACCATCGCCGCATCGTCGAACGCGATGAGCGCCCATTGCGAGCGCGGAAAAAAGGCGCGGCTCGCCGGAATCGCGACTACTTGCCCCGTGCGCGCGTCCTTCAAACGCATCGGCGGCTCGTAGTCGGCGACCGCCGTCGCGATCGCGTAGCGGTCGAGCAGCTGGCGCCAATCGCGGCTGTTGCGGCGCGCGGCGGCGTACTCGGTGAGAAACGCGTGATGCAGTTCGTTGCGTCCGTCGTTCACGACGCGCCGCTGCGGATAGAACGTCCAGATCAGATAGCCGCCGAGGTGACTCGCGGAAAAAATGTTTCCGGGCGGATGGAGTGCGGCGAGACGCGCGGCCGCGCGGACGGGGAGGACTTGTTCGTTGATGCCGAGGGATGGACGGCGCGTCGTCAGGAAAACGAAGAGGAACGCGAACGCGGCGCCGCCGGCAATCTTGTTCAGCCGCTCGCTCGCGAGCGGCGGCAGCATCGGCGCGACCACGAGCGGCCAGACGCTGTAGAACATCGCGTGATTGCGGAGAAAGCGGATCGCCAGCGCGGAGAAGAGCGCGAGAAGAAGAAGGTGCGGGAGATGGCGGAGGCGGTCGCGATCGAACGCGAACGCGAGAAGCGCGATCGCGATCATCAGGAAGAGCGCCGGATGCGTGGCCGGCGAGGCCGGCTGCCACTCGATGTTTTTGAACGGACCGCTCGTCACCCACTGCGTGAGCCGCGCCGGCGCGAGCACGCCCTCGATGCCGTATGGATTCACGAGCAGCGCAAGCGCACTTGCGGCGACCATCGCGATGGAGTGGCGCGCGCCTCCGGCGCGCCTTTCGAAAAGCGCGCCGGAGGCGCGCACCACTCCGGCAATCACCGGCGCGAGCAACGCCGAGGGATGGAAGTTGATCCAGACGATCGTCAGGAGCGCATACAAAACGATTCGCCGCACCGTCGGCTCGCGCAGCGTCAGCGCGACGGCCAGGACGACGAACAGCACCGCAAACGTCGCGGGACGTTCGCTGAACGCCCAACTCGCGCCGTACCAGCTGATCGTGCAGAGCCCGAGCGCGCGGCCGAGGCTCTTCGTTTCGCGCGAGGTCCACGCGAGGAGCGCGGTGAACAGCGCGCCCAGAAGCAACGCGCGCGCGACGACGATCCCGTTGACTCCGAACGCCGCGTGCAGCGGGTAAACGAGAAACTGGAACAGCCACTCGCCATTGATCCACGGCACGCGATCGGTCGCGGCGCCGAAGGGATCCGTGCGCGGCAGTGCGCCATGCTCATGGATCCAGCGGCCGGTAGCGAGATGCCAGAAGTAATCGGGATCGCGGAGAGGGCGCAGCGGAGCGACGGCGGTGATCAGGAAGAACGCCGCGAGGATGATCGCGCGCGCGCGTTTACTCGCCATCATTCATCGTGCGCACCGCATCGCTGACGGCGACGCCCGCCTCGCTGCACGCGGCGATGATCGCGTCGCGCACGTCCGCGCGCCGCCCTTCGCGCAACATCTCGAGAATGCCGCGCGCGATGATGCCGTCGAAAAAATGCTTGCGATCGACGTCGGTCGGCAGCACGCGCTTCGCACTGTCGCGCAGCGTGCCGAGGAGATCGTTCACCTCGGCGTACTCCGGACCGATGAGGCGCTGCAGGTCTTCTTTCAGCGTCCGCGCCAGCGCGGGCGACTTGCCGCCGGTCGAGATCGCGATGTGCACTGATCCTTTGTCGATGATCGCCGGCACGATGAACTCGCAGAGCGGCGTGACGTCGACGACGTTGACAGGGATGCGACGCGCGCGGCAGTCAGCGGCGATTTGTTCGTTCACGCTCGTGTCGTCCGTCGACGCGATCACGATCGTCGCGCCTTCCAGATCGCTCGCGTCGTAGCGTTTGCGTTTGAGCGCGAGTTGTCCGTCGCGCGCCCACGCTTCGATCTCGCCGGTGAATTCCGGCGAGACGATCGTTACGCGCGCACCGTACTTCATCATCGTCTCCGCCTTGCGTGCGCAGACGTTTCCGCCGCCGATGATCAGGACGGCGTGGTCTTCGATGTCGAGATAGATGGGGTAGTAGGGATAGCGTTTCATAGGACGAATAGGACTGATAGGACGAATAGGACCGATAGGACTTGTCCTGTAAGTCCTATTCGTCCTATCAGTCCTAGTAAATCGGATATCGATCGCACAACTGCTTCACTTCGCTCTTCACCGCGTCGATCACGCCGGCGTCGCCTTTCGAGTCGAGCACGCGCGCGATGAGCGTGGCGATCGTTTTCATGTCCGCTTCGCGCAGGCCGCGCGTGGTGACGGCGGGCGTGCCGATGCGCACTCCGGACGCGACCATCGGCTTGTTCTGATCGAACGGGATCGTGTTCTTGTTGACGGTGATGTTCGCGGCCTCGAGCATGTTCTGCCCGTCTTTGCCGGTGATGCCTTTCGAGAAGACGTCGGTCATGAAGAGATGGTTATCGGTGCCGCCGGAGACGATGCGGAAGCCGGTGTCTTTCACCGCGGCCGCGAGCGCCTTCGCGTTCTTCACGACCTGTCCCTGATACTCCGCGAACTCCGGCGCGAGCGCTTCCTTGAACGCGACGGCCTTCGCCGCGATGATGTGCACGAGCGGCCCGCCCTGCACGCCCGGGAAGACGGCGCGGTCCAGGTCCTTCGCGTACTTTTCCTTGCAAAGTACGAGGCCCGCGCGCGGTCCGCGCAGCGTCTTATGCGTCGTCGTCGTGACGAAGTCCGCGTACGGAACGGGCGAGGGATGATGGTTCGTGACGACGAGCCCCGCGATGTGCGCGATGTCGGCCATCATCAGCGCGCCGACGCTGTCCGCGATCTCGCGAATGCGCTTGAAGTCGATCACCCGCGAATACGCCGACGCTCCGCAGATGATCATCCGCGGCTTGTTCTCCTCGGCGATCTTCGCCATCTCGTCGTAGTCGATCAGCTCATCCTCTTTGCGCACGCCGTACGCGACGACTTTGAAATCGCGGCCGCTGTACGACAGCGGATGTCCGTGCGTGAGGTGTCCGCCGTGCGAGAGGTCCATGCCCATGATCGTGTCGCCGGGCTTGAGCATTGCGAAGTAGACCGACATGTTGGCCTGCGAGCCGGAGTGCGGCTGGACGTTGGCGTGTTCGGCGCCGAAGAGTCTCTTCGCGCGATCGATGGCGATGTTCTCGACGATGTCGGTGGGGCCGCAGCCGCCGTAGTAACGCTTGCCCGGATAGCCCTCGGCGTACTTGTTCGTGAAGACCGATCCCATCGCAGTCAGCACAGCCTTCGACACGTGGTTCTCCGAGGCAATCAGCTCCAGCGTGTCGTTCTGCCGCTGCGTTTCCAGCTGGATCGCATCCGCGATCTCGCGATCGACTTCCGCGATCAGCCGGTGGAGAAAATCGTGGCCTGTCGCGGCGAGAGTTTCCTCGTGAATGGTGGTCATCGGGCGATCTTACCCGATAATTCCGCGCGAGATGTCGAAGGTGCGAGGGCCGGTGATCGGGGTCGCGGTCGCGATTGCTTTCGCACTCGTCGCGCAGTTCGGATTCTTCTTCTATCGCGACAATTTCAGCACGCATTACCCGCTGAAAGTGCTCTCCGCGGCGAGCTTTCGGACGTTCGAGATTCCGTATTGGGACTTCAACGACTCCGGCGGACAGCCGCTCGCCGGCAACCCCGGCGCACAGACGTTTTATCCCGACAATCTGCTCTATCTTTTTCTCCCTGTACACACCGCATTCAATCTCCACTTTCTTCTGCACCTCGCGCTCGCCTTCTTCGCGATGCGCGCGCTCTGTCGGTCGACGTTCGCCGCCACCGTTTACGTGCTGAGCGGCGTCGTGATCTCGTCCTTCGCCTTCTACAACTTCATCGTCTACGCCGCGCTGATTCCGCTCGCTTTGTACGCGGCGGAGCGCCGTTCATGGCGGCTTCTCGGCGTCGCCTGCGGGTTGATGGGACTCGCCGCCGAGCCGGTGCTGATCTTCGCGGCCGCGATTGCGATTCTCGTCGTTGTGGCACCGCCCCTCATCCGGCCTTCGGCCACCTTCTCCCCGCAAGCGGGGAGAAGGGCAACAGGGTGGTGGCCCCTCGCCCCGCTTGCGGGGAGAGGGTGGCGCGAAGCGCCGGGTGAGGGGCTTTCCATTCGCGAGCTTGCGCTCGCGCTGCTGCTCGCATTGCTGATCGCTTCTCCGCAGTTGATCGCCTACTCCGAAATCGCGCGCGAAGTCGAACGCGTGGCCGGCTTCTCGACGCGCACGGCGCTCAACACGTCGCTGTCCTGGAAGCGCGTCGCGGAGATTTTCGTCTGGCCGCTGTCCGGCGTCTTGAACGAGCCCGGCGGCGGCGCTTTGCGCGAGCGTCTCTTCTCCACCATCTTCCTCGGTCCGATCGCGTTGATCGCGCTCGTATACGGCGTCATCGAGTGGTGCGCGCTTCCAGCGCGCTTCCGGGCGGGGGCGCGCCAGAGGCGCGCACCACTCCGCTACACGCTGATAGCACTGCTGATGCTCTTCTTTGCCCTCGGCCGCAATAACCCGATCGTCTTCTGGCTCGTCGATCAAGCGCCGCGCATCGGCCGCTATCCCGAAAAATTCGTGCTCGTCCTCTCTGTCGCACTCGTCGTTCTCGTCGCGCGCTACTTCGACAAGACGCGCTATCGACTCGTGTGGGCGATCGTCACGCTCGTGCCGCTCGCGATCACCGCGGTATGCGCGCTGCCGATCGACTGGTTCGCGCCGTATGACATTCGCGAAGACGCGCCGCTGCAACGCGTCTACGCAAAATCCACGATTCCCGCGGGTGTGCTGTCCGCGCGCATCGAATATCGAAAACGCGCCGCCGCGCGCGAGCCGCTGTTCGGCGCGGTGACGGGCATCCGCTACGCGCTCCTGCCGTCGCCGGACAACATGCATTCGCTGCTCAGCCGCGCGGCGCTGGAGCTTGCAAGGGATCGCGCCGTCGAGATCCAACGGCTGCCGCCTGTGATGGCCGTGCCCGTCGCCCTCGGCGCGCGCGATCTTCGCGAGGCGGTGCGCATCGTGAAAGATCCGCGTTTCAATCCGTACGGATTCGCCGTTGCGCCGCAGCGCTTTCACGGATTTCAATCCGCGCGCGTGTCGCATCTGCGCTATCGCGAGCACGGGCAGACGATCTTCATCGACATCGCGGCCGATGGTCCGGTCCTGTTGCTCGTGAATCAGACGTACTTTTCTGCGTGGAACACGCCGCTCGAGACGTTCCCGGTCGACATCGATCGCCTCGGTGTCTTCGTTCCCGCCGGCACGAAGCTCGTCACGCTGCACTTCGGGCGCCGCCGTCTCGCGGTCGCCGTCGCGTGGTGCGCGTCAGTCGTGCTGATGCTCGCCGCGCTGGCGATCGAAGTACGCGATCGCCGCGCCCGCGAGGTAGAGCGAGCCGGTGATGACGATCGCGCGCTCGCCTGACGCGAGCGCGGCGCGAAACGCGTCGTCGGGATTCGGAATCGCGATGCCGCCGAGGTCGGACGCCTTCGCGGAGCGCGGCGGATACGGCTCGGTCGTGATCACGCGATCGAAGAGCGGAAAGAGCAGTTCCTTCACCGGCGCGATGTGCTTGTCGTTCATCATCCCGAACACGAGGAGACGCGGACGCGGAACGCGCGCGTCGAGAAACGGCGCGATCTGCGCGGCGGCGTGTGCGTTGTGCGCGCCGTCGATCCAGATCTCCTTCTCGCCGATCTGCATCCACTCGAGCCGTCCGCGCCAGCGCGTCCCGGCCACGCCGCGCTCGATCGCGCGTTCATCGATGCCGAGCTCGCGCGCCGCGCGCACCGCGAGCGCGGCGTTGCGGCGCTGAAACTCGCCGGCCAGCGGCGAGTCGTGTTCTTCGGTGACGTGTATGAATCGATTGCCGAATTGCTCCGCGCGTTTGCGCATGACATTCAGCACGAGCGGATCGTCATTCGTCGTCAGCACGAGCGTGCTGCGATGAATCACTCCCGCCTTCTCGAACGCGATCCTGCGGATCGTGTTGCCGAGGAACTCCATGTGATCGAAGCCGATCGGCGTGATCAGCGCGGCGACCGGACGCACGACGTTCGTCGCATCCAGCCGCCCGCCCATCCCGACTTCGAGCACCGCGATGTCGCACTGCACACGCGCGAACGCGAGAAACGCGATCACCGTGAGCGCTTCGAAGTACGTCGGATGAATGCCGCTCGTTTCGGCCGCGCGCTGCAGCTCGACGATGCATTCATCGAGCAGCGCGGGATCGATCGTCTCGCCGGCGATCAGCCACCGCTCGCGCAGATCGACGAGATGCGGCGAGGTGTAGAGACCGACGCGATGTCCGGCCGCGTGCAGGATCGAAGTCAGCATCGCCGACGTCGAGCCTTTGCCGTTCGTGCCCGCGACGATGATCGAGCGGTACTTGCGATGCGGCGAATGCAGCGCGCGCAACAGCGCGCGCATGCGATCGAGTCCCGGACGAATGCCGGAGCCTTGCAGCGAATCGAGCCACTCGAGCGGCGTCATGAGGTGCTGAGTGCTGGGTGCTGAGTGCTGCGAAATTCAGGGCGGGCGTGACTCAGCACGCAGCACCAGGCACTCAGCACTACTGTCCTCGGAAAATGCGCAGAAACCGCGCGATGGTGCTCTTCATCTCTGCGCGCGGCGTGATGAGGTCGACCATGCCGTGCTCGACGAGGAACTCCGACGTCTGGAATCCCTCGGGCAAGGTCTGGCGGATCGTCTGCTCGATCACGCGCGGACCGGCGAAGCCGATGAGCGCCTTCGGCTCGGCGATGTTGAGATCGCCGAGCATCGCGTACGACGCCGTCACGCCGCCGGTCGTCGGATCGCAGAGGACGGAGATGTACGGCATTCCCGCTGCCGCGAGCCGCGCCAGCGCCGCGGAGATCTTCGCCATCTGCATCAGCGAGAGGATCCCTTCCTGCATCCGCGCGCCGCCGGACGTCGAGACGATGATCAGCGGCTCTTTCTTTTCGAGCGCGCGCTCGGCGGCGATCGTGATCTTCTCGCCGACGACCGAGCCCATCGAGCCGCCCATGAACGCGTACTCCATCGCGCAGATCACGACCGGCATACCATCGAGCTTGCCCTCGGCGCAGAGGACGGCGTCGCCGCCGCCGACGCGCTGCTGGTAGACCTTCAGGCGGTCTGCGTACTTCTTCGTGTCGCGGAAGCCGAGGGGATCGCTGGAGCGGATGTCGGAGGCGAACTCCTTGTACTTGTTGTCGTCGAAGAGCAGCTCGAAGCGCTCCTTCGCGGTGAGGCGGAAATGGAACCCGCACTTCGGGCAGGTGTTGAAGTTTGCCTCTACTTCCTTGCGGTAGACGATCTCCTTGCAGTCGTCACACTTGACCCACAGCCCCTCGGGCATCGCGACCGATTTCTCGACCGCTTCCTTCGGCTTCTTTTCCTTCCGGAACCACGCCATCGGCGCGGGACTGTAGCACAGCGATCAAGAGCGCGGTCAGCGGAGTCAGGAGCACCCGCAGCGCGGACGCGGAGATCCACCAGTCGGGGTTTTGGTTGTGGATGTAGAAGAAGATCGCGACGCCAAATGTGAGCACCGCGACGACCAGCGGCAGCGGATCGCGGCGCCAGACGAGCAGCACGATCGGCACGATCCACGGCAGCGCGGCGATCCGATATTGCGCGGACTGCGCAACGAGCGTGAGCGTCTTTGCGATGACGTCGAAGTGGATCGGTGCGGGCGCTTCGCCGTAGCCGAAAATCAGATGGTTGACGAGCAGAAACGCGAGCCACGCCGCGAAGAGGACGAACGCCGGCGCGGCGACTCTGAAAGAGCGCTTGAAGTCGCGACGCACGAGAACGATCGCGAGGACGACGGCGATGACGAACGTCGCGCCTTCGACTTTCGTGAACACGGCGCCGGCGAGTCCGATCGCCGCGAGGGCGTCGGCGTTGCGCGTGAGCGCGATGAGGGCGAGCGTTTCGAAGAGGAGCAGCGGAGCGTCCGCACCGCCGGGAACGTAGCCGACGGCGAACGTCCACGCGTAAATCGCGGCGAGAAGCAGCGCGCCGAAGTCGTCGCCGGTGAAGCCGCGGACGATGGCGATGCAGGCGATCATGCACAACGCGCTGCCGAGGAGCGCGCCCCACCACGAGAAGCCGCCGGCGACGAGCGTCGCGAATGCGTAGACGAGCGGCACGAGCGGCGGATAGTCGGGATTCGGATGCGCGTGGTTCGCGAGAAACGCGACGTCGATCCCGCGCGCCTCGGCGAAGTGAATCGCCTTCGGTCCCCAGAAGAAATGCAAGTCGCCCGCGCTCTCGCGCGCGGTGAGGATGCCGTAGCAGGTCAATGCAACAAAAGCGATCGTCATCCAGTGGAGCGGCGGCCGCTTCGGCCGCCGAATCGCGAGAGTCCGGCGCCCGAAGCGGGCGCCGCTCCACAGGACCGCGCCGAAAATGACGAGCAGCGTGATGCGCGTCCACCGCACATGCACGAGCGACAACACGCTCATCACCACCGCCACCGTGACCGCCCCGGCCGCCCCCGCCACCGCGACGCGCGCGGCGAGGTCGGCGCGACGCACGGCTTCGAGACGCCACGTCCAGAGGCCGAACAGCGGCAGCGACAACAACGCGGCGACGAAGAGCACGTGGGTCATCGCCGCACGTAGATCTTCCCTTCGTCGAATTCGTGCAGCACCGCGTACGCGGGATCATTGAGCGAGCCGCGAACGGTGATCACGTACTGTCCGTTCTTGTCGACGATCGCGTGCTTCGGCATGAGGCCGGTCGCGATGTTGGCGAGCGTCCAATCGCCGTTGACCGTGACCGTCGCGCCGCGCGGAATCAGTCGCGCCGCGCGGCGCGCCATCACGATCGTGTCGCGGCTGATCGGGCGCTCGACGGAGACGTGGTCCTGGATCGTCTCCGGGATCGCAAAGTACGGCGCGCCGAGGCCGTAGAAATGCCGCACCAGCGCCACCGCGAAAATCGCCGCGGCGGCGTAGATGATGGTAGGACGAATAGGACTGATAGGACGAATAGGACATTCTAGGACGTCCTATTTGTCCTATCTGTCCTATTCGTCCTAGATCTCTCTGAAGATGTACGGCCGCAGCGCATCCAGCCGCTCTTCGAGCTTCGTCGCGTCCAGATACCGCAGCGTCGCGGCGATCGAGGAGAGCAGCGAGTTGCCGTCCTGCGGCGTGTAGCAGAAGCCGACGATCTTGCGCGCGCTCGGCACGGCCAGTGTCGACACCGGCACGACGGTCTGCGAGAGGATGCGGCCGAAGTAGCCGTGGTCGCGGCCGAAGGAGAAGATCTGGTTGACCGCGCGCTTGTTCGTGCAGGCGACGCGCGGGTTGTTGCGCAGCGCGGCCTTCACTTCCTCGAGCGTCGTGTCGTGCTTCAGGTCGAGATCGAACCAGAGCGTGTGCATGTACTGCGTCGGCAGTTTGATCGCCGAGGAGAAGAGGTCCAGTTTCTCGCCGAGCGTTTGGAAGACGTGGTACGCGTCGCGCGCGTGGTGCGTGCCGAAGTCGGGATCGTCGTGCTTGCCCGCTTCCGGCGCGGCGATGTACGACTTCGTATCGCTCACGTCGTTCGCGCGACGCATGCAGACGAAGCGGCCGGCGGCGAGGCTCATCTTGCCGTCGCTCGTGCCGAGGGTCTTGATGAGGACGGAGATGTTGTGCGTGTTGCACGAGACGATCTGCACGAAGCGATCGTCCACGCTCTGCACTTCTTCATTGATGCCGCGCGCGTACGGCTTGCCGAAGCCGAACTCCGATCCCTGCGCGAGGAATCCCTTCGGTCCTTTGATCCGCTCGTAATACTTCGCCTTGTTGTCGAGTCCCGCGGGCGTGCAATCGACGACGACCGTCGCGCGCTCCAGCGCCTCCTCGGTCGTGAACGCGACGCGATGTCCGAGCCGCGCGAATTCGTCGCGTGATTCATCGTCGGCGACCAACTTCGCGCCGCGCTGAATCAGATGATTCACCATCGGACGGTCGTTCGGCGCCGGAGTCCGTTTGTGGAACGTGACCTCGTCGATGCCCCACTTGTCTTTGAAGTCGGAGAAAAAACCGATGAGCGGCTCGCCGATGGTGCCCGTGCCGACAACGTGCACGATGTTTTTCGTCGTCATATCGGGCGCGGATTATATGCGGTTGCTCGGTCGCGCAGTTTCGCGGTTGCGCAGCAACTTCGCTCCGCCGTAACCGCGCGACCGCGCAACCGCGCAACCGAATACAATCCCCCTCCCCATGGCCGCGAAGTCCGACTCCGGCGAGAAGCTGATCGCCTCCAACAAGAAAGCCTTCCACGACTACTTCGTGCTGCAGAAGTTCGAGGCCGGGCTCGCGTTGATGGGGACGGAAGTGAAGTCGTTGCGCGCGGGGCGCGCGAATCTGAAAGACAGCTACGTCACGTTCAAGGACGGCGAGGCCTTTCTCTTCGGCCTGCATATTTCGCCGTACACGCACGGCAATCTGCAGAACCACGAGCCCGAGCGCACGCGCAAACTGCTCTTGCATCGCCGCGAGCTCGAGAAGCTGCACGTCGAAGTGACGGAGAAAGGACTGACGATCGTTCCGCTGCGTTTGTATTTCAAAGGAAGCAAAGTGAAAGCGGAGATCGCAGTCGTGCGCGGGAAAAAGCAGTACGACAAGCGCGAGACGGAGCGAAAGCGCGAGCTCGATCGCGAAGCCTCGCAGGCGATGAAAGAGCGGTGAGTGTGGCTGCGCAACCACAGCCGTGACCTTCAGAGGCGACACAATGCTTCGAAAGGTGGTCCGGCTCGAATCTCGCTAACCCTCTGATTCTAAACACCCAGCACCCTGCACCCAGCACCCAGCACGCCCCTGGCTCACTCCTCGCTCCCACTCCGCGCGAATGTACTTGCAGCGAAAGACCATCAACACCGACGTCAGCATCACCGGCATCGGTCTCCACTCCGGCATCTACACCACCGTCGAACTGCATCCCGCGCCCGCGGGCAGCGGCATCACGTTCGTGCGTGCGGACCTCGACGGATTGCGCATCCCGGCGTTGCAGGCGTCGACGACGGCGCTCGATTACGCGACCACCGTCGGCAAGGACGACGTGCAGGTCGGCACGGTCGAGCATCTCCTCGCCGCGATCATGGCGTGGGGCATCACCGACGTCGACATTCACATCGATGGTCCGGAAGTTCCGATCATCGACGGCAGCGCGCTTCCGTTCATGCATCTCATCGACGCCGCCGGCGTGCGCGAGCTCGGCGCGGACATCCCGGTGCTGCGTCTGCGCGAGCCGGTCGAAGTCGTCGACGGCGACAAGAGCATCCGCATCGTTCCGGCCAATCGCCTCATCATCAAATACCGTATCGACTTCGATCATCCGGTGATCGGACGGCAGTCGCTGCACTTCGATTTCGGCAGCGACAACTTCCTGCGCAAGATCGCTCCGGCGCGCACGTTCGGATTCGCGCGCGACGTCGAGAAGATGCGCGCCGCGGGACTCGCGCGCGGCGGCTCGGTCGAGAACGCGATCGTGCTGGACGACCAAGGCGTGATGAACGGACCGCTCCGCTTCCGCGACGAATTCGTGCGCCACAAAGTGCTCGACCTCATCGGCGACCTCGCACTGATCGGACGCCCGATCACCGGCGAGATCACCGCGTACCGAGCCGGCCACGCACTGCACTCGCAGTTCGTGGCGAAGATTCTGAAGGCCGCGGCTGCGCCGGAACCGCTTCCCGTGGAGCAGTGGGCTTCAGCCCACCGGATCTCGGCGAGCTAGTGGAGCGGCGGCCGCCCTCGGCCGCCGGCCTCTCGCGAGAAATCGGCGGCCGAGGGCGGCCGCCGCTCCACAGGATGTGGTAAAAAAGCCACACGTGCGCATTTCTGCGACTATCGTCTCTCTTCTTCTCGCTCTTAGCGCCTCGGCCGCGCCGCCGCGTCCGGCGATCGAGAACCTCACTGCCGTCGCGTCGCAGGGCAAAGTCGCGGTACGCTTCACGCTCGACGGCGCGTTCAAGAATCCCGAGATGGTCGAGGCGCTGCAGAGCGGATTGCCGACCAGCTTCACCTACAACATCGAGATCTATCGCTCGCGCCCGTACTGGTTCAACGAAGACGTCGCGCGCTCACACGTCGAAGTGATCTGCACGTTCAACTCCGTCACGCGCGAGTACCTCCTCAACTATCGCCGCGACCGGAAGCTCGTCCGCTCCGAAACGTTCAGCGAGCTCGGTCCGCTGGTGAAGCGGATGACCGCGATCGACGAGCCGGCGCTGTTCGAGATCGGCAAACGCAAGCCGTACAAGCTGCGCGTGCGGGTGAAGGCGGACCTGATGCGCGGCTGGGTGATGTACGTGATCCCGTGGGAGATCTCGACGCACTGGCGTGACGTGCGGGTGCAATCGAGCGAGCCATGAGAGTCGGCGCGCTCGTTCTCCGCTATCGCAAGGATCCGCGCTTCATCATCAGCGTGCCTCTCGTGATCCTCGCGGTCACGAGCCTCGTCTACTACCTCATCGAGCAGGCGAAAGAGCTGAGCCCCGAGGCGCTGAACAATCAGCTGTTGTTGTTCGTGCTCGCGAACATCAACCTGCTGCTCATCGTCGGCATCCTCTTCGTGCTGCTGCGCGGCATCGTGAAGCTGGTGCTGGAGCGGCAGCGCGGACTCATCGGCTCGCGCTTTCGCACGAAGCTCGTGCTCACGTACATCGCGACGTCGCTCTTCCCCGTCGTCATTCTCTTTCTCGTCGCGACGGATTTGCTGCGCGTCTCGATCGATCGCTGGTTCACGACTCCGGTCGCGGTCATTCTTCGCAACAGCGAACGGATCGCGCAGATGGCGCAGGACCAGGCCGCCGACACGGCCGCGGGCGCGGCGCGCGAGATCGCATCGAGCACGGATGCGCGCGACGCCGCGAAGATCGATCCCGTGCTCGCGCACGTGCGGCAGTTTCACAACGTCGATCTCGTCTCCGTCTATCGCGGCGGAATCCTGATCAAGGCGCAGGCGGATCCGCGCGCGCCGATCCACGAAGTCGCCGATCCGTCGTCGCGCTTCTTCGAAGAAGTCGCGCGCAAGGGACGCGCGGTGAAGATCGACATCGTGCTGAGCGGCAAGTGGATTCGCACCGGCATACCGTTCGGCGACCAGGTCGCGATCGCCGGCGTGTTCATTCCGTCGACGATGTCGCGGATGATCGACGAGTCGATCATCGCGCACCAGAACTTCCAGCAGCTCTCGTCCGCGCGCCAGCGATTGAAGGCGTCGCAGACGATGCTCTTCCTCGCGGTGACGCTCGCGATTTTGTTCGGGACGTTGTGGACGTCGATCTATGCGTCGCGGCGGATCACGATTCCGATCAAGGCGCTGGCCGAGGCGACGGCGCGGCTCGCGGAAGGAGAGGTGGGACATCGCGTCGAGCTGGAGGCGACGGATGAAGTCGGACGTTTGATCGACTCGTTCAACGACATGTCCGGACAGCTCGCGCAACAACGGCGGCAGCTGACGGAGACGAATCGCTTCATGGCCACGGTGCTGGAGAGCGTCGGCACCGGCATCATCGCCTTCAGCGACGACCTGCATCTGCTGTCGATCAATCGCGCCGCGCTGCAGATGCTGCACCTCGATCCGTTTGTGGGTGCCGCTGCCCTCAGCGGCACCGCGACCGCTGAGGGCAGCGGTCGCCACACACTGCGCGAGATTTTGCGCGGCGATCTCGAGCCGGTCGCGCTCGCACTCAATGAGCTCACCAGCCGCCGCGCGCGCTCACGCGAAGTCGCGCTCATCGTCGGCGGCGAGCTCCGCTATCTCGAGCTCTCCGCCGCCCGCCTCGGCAGCGGCGCAGGTTGGGTCCTCGCGATGGAAGACTCCACGCAGCTCGTACAGGCGCAGAAGCTCGCGGCGTGGAATGAAGCCGCGCGCCGCATCGCGCACGAGATCAAGAATCCGCTGACGCCGATTCAACTCTCGGCCGAGCGCATCGCAAAAAAATTCGGTGAGGGCGAGCCGGCGATTCTCGAAGGCTGCCAGACGATCGTCTCCGAAGTCAGTCAGCTCAAGCGCATGGTCGATGAGTTCTCGCGATTCGCGCGCATGCCCGCCGTCCATTTGCGCCACGCGCAACTCGCCGAGATTCTCCAGCAGGCCGCGAGTCTCTATCGTGACCTGAAGCCGAACGTCACGATCGGTGTCGACGTCGCGACCGACATCGAGCTGCTCATGGATCCCGAGCAAATCCGCCGCGCGGTCGGCAATCTGTTGAAGAACGCGGTCGAGGCGACGGAGTCCGGCGAGATCCGCGTCTCCGCGCGCCGCGCGCCGCACCGCGTCGTCATCGAAGTCGCCGATCCCGGCCGCGGCGTCCCCGACAGCGACAAAGAAAAGTTGTTCCTCCCATACTTTTCCACCAAAGCCCGCGGCACCGGCCTCGGCCTCGCAATCGTCCATCGCATCGTGCGCGACCACGACGGCCAGATCCACGTGCACGACAACCACCCGCGCGGAACGCGCTTCGAAATCGAGTTACCGGCGTGAGGAGGCTCATGGGCGCACAGGCTCATAGGCTCATAGAGGACCGTCCTCTAGGTCTATGCGCCTATGAGCCTATGCGCCCATGCGCCTATGAGCCCGTGAGCCTCTAATGCCGCGCATCCTCATCATCGACGACGAACCGGCGATCCGGAAGACGCTGGGCACGATCCTCGAGGACGAGGGTCACAAGACCAGCGCCTGCGAGTCGGGCGAAGAAGGGATCGCGCTCTTCGCGCGCGAAGAATTCGATCTCGTGCTGCTCGACCTCTGGCTCCCCGGCATCGACGGCCTCGCGGTGCTCGAGCGTTTGCGCGGCGCGGGCGGGACGCCGGTGATCGTGATCTCCGGCCACGGCAGCGTCGACTCCGCCGTCCGCGCGACGCGACTCGGCGCCTACGACTTTCTCGAAAAGCCGCTCTCGCTGGAGCGCGTGCTGCTCACCGTCAATCACGCGATCAGCGATCGCAGACTGCGCGAGCAGGTGCGCGATCTGCGCCGTCTCGCGCTCGAGGAAATTCTCGTCGGCGAGAGCGAGCCGATGAAGCATCTCGAGCAACAGATCCGCAGCGCCGCCGCGTCGCACAGCCGCGTGCTCATCACCGGCGAGAACGGCAGCGGAAAAGAAATCGTCGCGCGCACGCTGCATCGCTTGTCGCCGCGCGCGGAGCAGTCGTTCGTCGACGTCAACTGCGCGGCGATCCCCGAGGAGCTGATCGAGTCGGAATTGTTCGGACATCGAAAAGGCGCGTTCACCGGCGCGATCGACGACCGCAAGGGAAAGTTCGAGCTCGCGGACGGCGGCACGCTGTTCCTCGATGAAGTCGGCGACATGAGTCTGAAGACGCAGGCGAAAGTGCTGCGCGTGCTGCAGGAGCAGACGTTCCAGCGCGTCGGCGGACAGCAGACGATCAGAGTCGACGTGCGGGTCCTCGCCGCCACCAACAAAGACCTCGGCAGCGAGATCGCGAACAACACCTTCCGCTCCGATCTCTACTATCGACTGAACGTCATCCCGATCGAAGTCCCGCCGCTGCGCGCGCGCGGCAACGACGTCGTGCTGCTCGCCGAATACTTCCTCCGCCGCTTCGCCGCGGAGACAGGACAGCCGAAGAAGAGACTCGCCGCCGCCGCCGCGGCGAAGCTAAAGACCTATCACTGGCCCGGCAACGTCCGCGAGCTGCGCAACGTCGCGGAACGCCTCGCGATTTTGCTGCAGGGCGACACCGTCGAGCCGGAAGACATCCAGCTCGGCGCACGCGCGGACGAGCCCGCGCAGATCGCGATGAATCTGACATTAAAGGAAGCGCGCGACGAATTCGAGAAGCAATACATCCTCGCGCGCCTGCGCGAATACGGCGGAAACGTGAGCCGCGCGGCCGACGCGCTGCGAGTCGAGCGCAGCAATCTGTACCGGAAACTGCACGCCTACGGCATCCGCGTCGAGCGGCCGTAAACGGAATAGCCCGCAGGCGCAACCCGTTAGCGCACGTTGCTTGACAGCAACTGGCGCCCTGCGTACAGTTCGCCGTCCGATCAGCGGGAATAGCTCAGTTGGTAGAGTGCAACCTTGCCAAGGTTGATGTCGCGGGTTCGAGTCCCGTTTCCCGCTCCAAATAGCTGAATCCAAAGGCCGCGTTCGCGGCCTTTTTTCATCCCGGCGTTGTGAAGCGGCCGCCGCGCCACAGCACACAGCGTCGCACCCCCGGTGCGCACGTGCGCAAACTCCTAAATCACGCCCACGGCTTCAGCCCATATGCCGGAAACTGGCGATCCGCACGCGCGGAATGGCGAATCCGCACGCGCGAAATGATTTGCAACCGGCCTGTTTTCATTTGCAACGGGCCTGTTTTCGTTTGCGACGGGCCTGTTTTCGTTTGCGACGGGCCTGTTTTCGTTTGCGACGGGCCTGTTTTCGTTTGCAACCGGCCTGTTTTCGTTTGCAACCGGCCTGTTTTCATTTGCAACGGGCCTGTTTTCGTTTGCAACCGGCCTGTTTTCATTTGCAACCGACCTGTTTTCGTTTGCGACGGGCCTGTTTTCGTTTGCAACTGGCCTGTTTTCGTTTGCAACTGGCCTGTTTTCATTTGCGACGGGCCTGTTTTCATTTGCAACTGGCCGATCCGCACGCGCGAAATGACGATCCGCACGCGCGAACCGGCGATCCGCGCGCGCAAACTGCCGATTCGGAACGTGCGACTTACGCCGTATTACTGCTTTACTGCCGTGCAGGCTCCTAGCCAGCCGGCGGGACGCCGGCGTTCCGCTGCATGACGCCGAAGCTCATTCCGTTCGGGTCATGAAGAATCGCCATCGTGTCGCCGTCGGGTAGCGACGTTACCGGCACAATGACCTTTGCGCCGAGCTTCGTCGCGTCGTCGACGCAGCGCGCGACGTCTTCGACCGCGATGAACAGCTGCACGAAGCTGTGCGCGTCGGGCGGCGCGGGCCAGATGCCGCCGTTCGTTCCGCCGGTCTCGATTTCGCGATAGCCGAGGGCGTTGTTCGCGGTGATCTTCCAGCCGAAGAGACTCTTGTAGAACGTCGCGGCCGATTCGGGATCGGGCGTGACGATTTGCCATTGCACGACGGGATTGCTCATTCGTTTGTCAGCTCCCACTGATGGATTGCGCGCATGCGCAGCGCGCCGGCGCGAAGCAGCGTGTGAAGGACGATGTTGACGCGATCGACGGAAATGCCGGTGATGGTCGCGAGCCAGCGGCAGTCGGGACGAAAGGACGGACGCGCGATCGCCTGAAGCACGGCCGCCTCGTCCTCGCGAATCACGAACTCGTCGATCTGCGCACGCGACATTCCGAGCCGGCGCGCGATCCCGGCGATGGTGCGCGACGGCATGCGCCGCGAGCCGCGCATCATGCGCGAGACGGTGCTGTGGTGAACGCCGAGGGTGCGCGCGAAGCGGCGCATGGAGTAACGCGCGTTGCGCGCTCGTCTGCGCTCGAATTCTGCGGCGACGGCATCGCGGAATCGCATCGCAACGGATGCTATCGCGACGAAGCGCTGTCTCCACAGCAGCAGCGAAGAAAGTGGTGCAACCCTCGGAGAGAGAAACATGCGCGGGCGACTTGCGTCGCCCGCGCATCCCGGAGGGTTAGAACGTGAGGCGTGCGCCGAGGCGGAACACGCGTGGGGCCTGCGCTTCGACGACACGGTTCGCGGCCGTGTAGGAACGCGCCAGGCGATCGTTGACTCGCGTGGTGCGCTGCAGAACGGTGCGCTGGTCCGTGATGTTGAACGCGTCGACAGACAGGGTGAGACCAACCTGGTTGAAACGGAAATCCTTCGCCAGGCGAAGGTCGAGGTTGAAGACGTCCGGCAGGCGGAAGTCGTCGACACCGGCGACGAGCACCTGCTTGTAGCCTTCGCCGCCGATCGTATTCGCTCCCGTGAAGACGCGGGAGACGTACGGAACCGGATAGCCCTCGCGGCCGATCGCGCTCGCGCCGAGGCTGAACTGCCACGGGAGCTGCACGACGCCGGTGAGGTTGTACGACCAGGTCGAGTTGATGTAGACGCCGCCCTTCGAGCCGGAGCCGGTGCCGGAACCCTGAACGACGGTGGAGCCGTCGCAGTTGTTGCAGCCGATGGTCGTGCGAAGGTTCGTCGGATCGGTGATGGCGTCGGGGCCGACCTGCTGCGTCCAGTCGTTCCACGAGACGTTGCCGCGCAACATCCAGTGGTGCGACATACGCTTCGTTGCCGTCAGCTCGACACCTTCGTACTTCTGCGAGTAATCGGGAAGGTTGGTGATGACGCCGAACGTCGGCGTGGAGATGCCGGCCTTGAGGACGTACACGGGGACGCTGAACGCGGCGCCCGTGCAGCCGTCAGGACGCGGCACCTTGCCGGTCGTCGGATTGACGGGGCACGGCGGCAGATGGCCGGTGGTGTTGCCGAGCAGCGTGTAATCCGCGGACGAATACCAGTCTTCATGTCCCTGGGTCTTCTCGAAGCGCGTTCCCACGAAATCATTGAGGCTGCGATGCGTGAAGTTCGCGCCGACCGTGAAGTCGGACATCAGCTCATGCTCGAATCCGAGCACGAATTCGTCGGTGTGCGGCGGATTCATGTCGTTGTCGAAGCGGGTGAGCTGCTTGGTATGCAGCGGATCGTTCGGATCCAGGTGGTAGCTGCCGTAGAAGTACGCGCCGTTCAGGAGCGACGCGGCGAGCTCGGCGCCGGTGATGTGCCGGTCGTGATTCGAGTCGGTGATGTTGTAGTAGTAGAGATACTGATAGCCGTTCAGCGGATTGGCCGCGCCCATGGTGCCGGTGCCGAGCTGGTCGACGTAGCGGTTGTAGCCGCCGCGCAGAACCGTGCGGCGCGTGGAGCCCAGCGTGTAGGTGAATCCGAGACGCGGGGAAATGCTGGTCCACTTGATCTCGTCCGGAACATTGAGCGAAACGGCCGGGAGGAGGTTGGGAACGTCGGGGTTGGCAACGGTGCTCGCGGGACCGGAGTGGCCTTTCTGTTGATCCCAGCGGAGGCCGCCCTGGATCGTGAGATTGCCGAGCAGCAGAGTGTCGCCGACGTAGAGATCGGTGTAGTCGCCCTTGATGTGGCTGTTGCCGGGGCGCAGGAAATACACGCCGCAGCAGTCCGGAGCGCCGAGGTTCGTGAAGTCGATGTAGTACTGATCGTGGGCCCAGCTGCTCTGGGTCTCCTGCTGGACTTCACGGAAGCCGGCGCCGAATTTCAGCTCGTGATTGAGCGATCCCGTTCCAAAGAACGCGGAACCGTCGGCACGATACTGACTCTGCGGACGTTTGATGAACGCATACGCGAACGAGCGGGCCCACACCGCGGTTGCCGCGTCCTGATAGGCGTTCTGAGTGCTGGAGCCGTTGATGCACTCGAAGGTCGTGCAGTTCTGCCCGCTGTTGGGAACGAGCTGGAAACCGCCGTTGGTCTTCGAGAACATGCCCGTCAGGTAGAAGTTCGACGAGAAAATGTGCGTGTCTTCGACCTTGTAATTGCCCTTGGGTCCGTAATTCTCCTGGTTGTACGTCGTGGCGGGAGGACGGGTCGGGCTCGCATTGCGGCCGAACTTCGTCTTGCCGCTGTCCGTATACAGAAGGACGGCGCTGTTGTTGGTGGTGATCTGAGCATTCAGCTTGCCGTTGAGCGTCTCGAGCTTGGTCTTGTCCGTGAAACGGATGCCGACGTTGGGATCGTTGGCGCCAAGCGGGAGATTGTTGGTCGTCGGCTGGGCAACGAAGAGATCGATCTGGTTGTGGCCATAAGCGCCCCATAGCCAGAGACGATCCTTGATGACCGGGCCACCGAGCTCGAGGCCGTAGTCGTCGACGCTGTCGATGGCATTGAAGAAGTTGAGATACGGCTTCGCTTCCTCACTGACCGTCGACTCGCGTCCCTGCGTCATGAAATAACGGCCCGAACCACGAAAATCGTTCGTGCCGCGCTTGTACACCATGTTCAGCTGCACGCCCGCGGTTTGAATGCGCGGATCGGAGCCGCCCGTGGCGACTTGCACTTCCTCGAACGAATCGAAGTCGTAATAGGCCGGGGACGAGCCGAGCGCCGACATGTCGGTGATGTTGACGCCGTCGACGTTGAACGTCGCCTGGTCGCCACCCGCACCCTTGCCGACGAACGAGGACTGCTGTCCGGATTCGTTGCCGCCGACGTTGATGCGGTCGGTCAGAACGCCGGGAACCTGCTGCAGGATGACCCACGGATCGCGCGCGGTCGGAATACTCTCCAACTCGACCTTCGTCACCGTTGCGCCCGTGCCGGTCTTCCGAACGTCGAGCAGCGGCGTCTCCGCAGTGACCGTAATGGTCTGCTGCAGGGTCGGCGCGAGCTTCATCGTGACGCTCGAATTACGGCCGATATTGACGTCGAGCGGAGTCGTCGCAATCCCGATTCCTTCGAGCTCGGCCTTGAGGTTGTACTGGCCGGGCGGGAGGCTCGGATAGCGGAACGTTCCGTCGGCTTCCGTTACGACGACCTTAGGCGCGCCGGCGCCGGTGAGCGTGACTGTGGCGCCCACCTGCGGGTTGCCGTCCGGGTCGAGGACTTTACCGGCGATCGATCCGGTCGAGATCTGGGCGACCGCCGTTCCTGTAATGAACAGGAGGATGAGCATCATGCTCAGCAGCCGGCCAGCATCCCTGAGGATTCTGGGTCTTGATTTCATCTTTGCTCCTTTCAGTGTTGAATCAAGGCCTGAGACGTGTTGACATGTCGTTATGAGAACTGTTGCACCTCCGTAATGGCTGAATTTTCGCTCGTAATGCAGCGACTGCCACTGTCCCGTGCACGGCATTCACCATGCGGTTTGTTTGTATAAGCGTAGGAATTCGTGTGAGTTGCGCGATTGAGCGCGCGCGGCGCTTTCAATGCGTCGGACAAAGGCGGGCGGGATATTGAAGCGTGGTGCAATAGCGTGACAGCACACTGTCCGCAATATCCTGATAGTGCGCGAATTTCGTGATAACCAAACGCGAATTCCATCGTCAATATGAACTGTGATGGCTGTCGGCCGTCGCCGTACGCGGCACACGAACCTACCGGCTCGCGTGTGCTGCTGACCGGGCGGCGGCGGTCGCGGCCTCGATGGGCGCGGTCAGGCGGCGACGTACAGCCGAGGGCGCCTCACCGAAAATCCGGCGAAACACGTATGTGAAGTGACTGTGGCTCGAATATCCGAGCGACAACGAGATCTCCAGCAGGTCTTTCGCGCCGCTCGTCATCAGGTCCAGCGCGAGGCAGCCGCGCAGTACGTGACGAAACCGTGTCAGCGTCAGCCCCGTGCGCTGGCGGAACGCGCGGCAGAGTTTCATCGGCGTCAGGCCGGCGATGGAGCTCAAATCCGGGAGCGAGGGATTTGCTTCGGGATTGCGCGCAATCCATTCGCGTACGGCCTCGACGCCGTCGATCTCGCGCCGCGTCGACATGCGGCCGCGCTTCTGTCCATAAGCGGCGCGAATCACCGACGCCAGGATCCGAAACACCGCCTCCTCGACGTCGAGCTGATCGCCCGACGCCAACCCCTCGGCCAGCACGCGCTCTTCGATCAGCGTCGCCGCGGGCGGCGCGGCCTCGAGAAATCGAAACGGTCTGTAAAGGGACACATTTTTCTCGAACGGCGTAAGGAGCTGTAACAAAACGGTGTCGCTGACCAGATAGCGGACCGACGAGTCGACCTCGCCGGTCGGTCGCGTGGTGTAACGCTGGTTCTGATTGAGCATCAGGACCGCGGCCGGGTTGGCGGTAATGGAGCGGCCTTCTCCATCTTCGAGCTTGGAAATCGTGCGCGAAAAGACGAAGGCGTGTGCCAGCAGCGTCTGCGAAGCGGACAGATGTCCGCCGGCGTCACTGTGGGTGGACTCGATGACGACGTCGTCGCTTTCGTAGAGGAGCGAGCTCATGACGCGCGCATTGTGCGCGGACACAATCGTCAGTGGATGTGAATTGTGGCTAAACGGACTGTGGACGTGGTGAGTCGGACTGAATCGGGATTGTAGTGTGGGCAGTCTGTTCGATTGTGGGACGAATGACCGGAATCGAACAGTGGACATTGAATTGTCCATTGTCGAAGGCGATTGTAATTTCGCCGCCGGCATCGCGGACGCGTCGCGACACGAACGCCAACCCGCGTCCATGGGACAATCGCGGACTCACGCCGTTCGTCGAGTTCCAAACACGAATATCGAGACGCTGGCGGCGCCTGCGGACACTTACGCCGGCGTCTATGGAATGGTTCGTCACGGCGACGGCATGTTTGAAAATGTTTTCAATCAGCGGCTGGAGGATCAGCCGCGGAATCGCCTCCTGCCGTGCCGCGCCGTGGATGCTCCAGCTGACGATCCGCAGCCGGTCTCCGAACCGCGTGGTCTGCACCGAGAGGTAGTCGGACACGAGGTCGAGCTCTTCCTCGAGCCGCCAGCGGTCCGCTCCGGCGCAGGCGATCGTCTTCGAGACGAGGCCGGCCAGACGGCGGCACATGGTCGCCGCCGCCGCCGCGTCGCTGCGAATCAGCGCCGCAATCGAGCCGAGGGCATTGAAGAGAAAATGCGGGTGGAACCGCGCCTCCAGCTCCCTTGCCTCGGCGTGAAAGAGCTGTTCTCTCGCTCGCGCCGCTCCCGCCCGTGCCTCGAACATCACGCGCGCGAATCCGGCCGCGAAACTGCTCGCCGCAATGACACAGGCGGTCAATGCATTCCGCCACATAATGAATGAGAAAAACATAGGCGCCTCGGCGAATTCGCCGGCGTCCAGTATTTTCCATAATGTCGAAATGCTGCCCACGGTGACCATGGCCGCTGCTGTTAACGCTGCAATCGCCGCGAATCCGATGGCTACAATGAAGCGAAATCGAACCAGACGATCGATCACCTCATTGAGAAGCGGTCCAATCGCGAGCCACAACATGGCGGACGTCAACGTCATCACCAGCAGATTCCAGGTGCCCTGCCAGGCAATAAATTGCATGTCGGTGAAAATCGATACCGTGAAATAGAGAACGAGTGCGCCTGTAATCGGCGCGCTCCATTGCGTCTCGGCTTGCGGTGCCGTCGGGGAAGGAGCCGTTTCCGCCGGTACGTCCTGTAATAGCCGCCGCTCGTGGCGCGCGAGCCGGAGGAGCAGCGGTTCGGCGCCGGGATCGCCGGAATCGAGCATCGATGCGATTCGTTCGAGCGTGCCGATGACGAACGACGGACGCATTCGCTGTTCAATCAGTTCGCGCGTCCGCTGTGCGGCCGCGGCCTCGAATTCCAGTCGTCGCAAGTCCGCGTCGAGCGCGAGCCTGTAGCGCTGGATCGCACTGATCACACCGATCGCGATCGACAGCAGCAGCATGCTCGCCGTTGCGACCAACGGAAAAGAAATGCGAAACGTCATGACCACCGATTCCCAGTCGGGCATCGGAATGATCGTGAAATACGACAGCAGTCCGAGGAGACCGGAGAACGCGCCGTATGCGAGGAGAACCAGCGGCTCCAGCCACCACCGCCGCTTTTCGTGCGCGAGCATTCGCTCGACGACTGCAATGCCGAGCGGCAATGCGGCGATCAGTCCCGCGCCGCCGAGGACGGACGCGACTTCGTTCTTGAGGTCGAGTCCGAAAAATCGCGCGGCCGTAATGATGACCGCCACGCGTGCCGCCATCACCAGAAGCACAATGCCGCCGGTGATCGACCACCGCTGGCGCGGCGTCAGGATCGGCGCGCTATCGCTCATTTCGTGCGTACGATAGTGCCGCTGCGTGCCGGAAAGTCCACCGTGGGTGTCGAGACGGTCCACGGGCGACACGAGCCGGATTGACGGATGGCAGAGGGCGGATGGCAGATGGCGGTGTGGGGCAGGCTTTCCAGCCTGCCTCCCGGGGGGCAGGTTGGAAAACCTGCCCCATACCGTCAGGCAGATGGCGGATGGCGGATGGCAGATGGCGAGGCAAGCTTGCAGTATTCTCCGCCATCCGCCATCCGCCATCCGCCATCCGCCATCTATTGCTTGTCCGTGCTCGACAGCACGAACATGTGGAAGCGGTCGCGATAGACGCGGCTCAGCGGCGCCGTCTGGCCGCTGTCGAGGAGCACGTTGTAGTCGCCGTGCGACAGCGGTTGCAGCTCTCGCACGCGCGACACATTGACGATGTACGAGCGATGCGTACGCACGAAACGCGTCGGATTGAGCCGCCCCTCGAGTGCGGACAAGCTGCCGCGCACGACGAACGAGCGGCCCAGGGCGCGCAGCTTCACGTAATTGCCGAGCGCTTCGATCACTTCGATGTCTTTCGTCGGCAGATGCACGAGGCGGTCGCCTTCCTTGACGAAGACGCGATCGAGATATTTTCCGCCGCCGCTTCCGTTGTCCGGCATCGTTCGCCGCGCTTCGAGGATCCGCTCGATGCGCTTCAACGCGCGGCGGCAGCGCACGGTCTCGGCGGGCTTGAGCACGTAGTCGACCGGCGCGACGTCGAACGCCTTCACGGCGTACTGCGGATGCGCGGTCACGAACACGACCAGCGGATGTCCGGCCGCTTCGAGCTCGCGCGCGAGATCGAGTCCGCTCGCGCCGGGCATCTCGATGTCGAGGAACACCGCGTCCGCGTTGCTCACCTCGATCGCCGCGCGCGCCTCGGCCACGTCACTGCACTCGGCCGCGATCTGCGCGCCGAGGTCTCCGAGCACCTGGCGCATGCGCGCACGCGCCAGCGGTTCGTCGTCGACGATGATGATGCGCATTTTGCGGAAGATCTCCAGGTCCCGGTTGGAGAATACTCATTGCCTCCCCCCGGGGTTTGCGGCGTTCGCCGATCCGTCTCGAAAAGTTCGGTGGAACGTTGCGAGACCGTTGCTCCGCGAATCCGCTACAGTACTTTCGTGCGATCCCTTCTCGTCGCCGCGATGCTGCTCGTTGCGTGGTCGGTTGCCGCGCAATCGTCCGGAATCATTCTCGCCGGCGAGGCGATCCGTCGCGATGATTACGGCGTGATTCGATTCACGGAGCGGCAGATTCGCAACACGTCGGCGGCGACGCGCGACGGATTCGTTCGCTGGGCCGCCACGTCGCGCGGGCACGAGCTTTTTCGATACTTCAGCACGCCCGAATATCGCGTGATCGTGACGGAGGATTTGAACGAGCCGGGCATCGGGCGCGCGCCGGAGCCCGGCATCCTCACGCTGCTCGCATCGGCCGATCACGCGAAACAGAAGGAGTACACGCTCATTCTCAATCCGACGCCGTGGCAGATTCCGGTTGGTTGGAAGCCGATGCCGCACGAGCCGTCGTCGACCGCGGATTTCATGGCGGCCGCGTGGGCGGGCGAGATGCTGCACATCTATTTGTATTCGCGAGGCGTGATGCTGCCGCATCATCAGCGCGACGATTTTCAGCGGTCGTGGATTGCGACAGCGAACGAGCTGGGATTCCCATCCATGACGCATGGCGAATCCAATGACGCGGACGACTTCGATGAAGACTGGCGCAGAACTTGTGGCGACCGCTGCTCTCAGCGGTCGCGCCGCTTGGCGCCGCCATAGGCGGGCTGTGACCGCTGAGGGCAGCGGTCACCACAATCCTCAGCGGTCACCACAATCCTCACTTCGTTTTCTTCTTCAACTCCGGCGGCGTGACCTGATCGATCTGTGCGAGGCATTTCCACAATGCGGGGTGCTGGAAGCAGATCGAGCCGCCGCCGCGCTTCGACTGTGACGTTTGGCGATTGATGTCCGCGATGCAGACCCAATCGGCGGCCGGTTTTCCTGTTGTTTCGATCGACTGCGCCCATTTGGCGTGGTCTTTCGTCTCCGGCCAGGCATAGGGAAATTGCAGCGGACCGAAATCGACGTCGACGACGTCGACGATGTCGTCTGTCTTGTTGCTGTCGGTCGTCGAGGGAGTCGTTCCGCGGCGCCACGACTCGACGTCGAGATTCACGCCGAGGTCGTCGCCGACTTCGTCGCTCCAGAGGTCCTGTCCCCACAAGCGGCTCTTAGCGATGCTGCGGAACTTGTTGCCCGCCTTCGACGTGAACGTGATGTCGCTCGGCGTTTTCGACAGTGTGAATTTTCCGGCAGTGAGGTCGCTCCACACGCTGCCCGCGGCTTTCGGCAGTGTGGGCCCGTACGCCTGCGGTCCCTGCTGGGACAGCATCTGTGTCGCAATCGCCTCGGCGGTCTTGACGTCCTTCAGCGTGATGCAGAGAAACGTCTGCCCATAATCGAGCTCGTCCGACGGAAAATCGAAGGAGCCGGGCGTCGCATAGCGTGGCGTCGAGTGCAGGAGCCAGATCGCGCTGTTGGCTGCCGTGTCGAACGCGAGCACGCCTTTGCAGTGGCCCTTGTCGTCGTTGTTGGTCTTGTGCAAACTCGACGGATATTCGTCGTTGTAATAAACGACGCCGACGGTGGGATGACCGCTGACGGGAAGCTGCTGCAGCGTCAGGCGCAGTGCATTGGTCGTGTCATTGAGCAGATGTTTCGAGCCGGCCAGCGCTTTGCTGTCGGAATCGAAATAGGCGTACTCGAAGCCGGTCGCCGGCTTGCCGCTCTTGTCGGCCGCTTTCGCATCCTTCGGAACTTTGTAGATGAACCACCAGTCGACCGCTTTGCCGCTGTCTCCGATTGCGCTGAGGGACATGAATTCTCCTTGCTTACATCGCCGTTAGCGCCGCCCACGTCGCGAGCGCTCCATTGAAGCTCGTGTAGAAGCCGAAGCGGGTGTAGACCGCGCTCGACCAATCTCCGCGAATCGAATTGTCGATTGTTTTGCCCTTGGCCTTGGCCGGCACGATGGGATCAGAAATATTGCGCGAGAAGCAGAAGCTCGTTTTCTTCTGCTGGGCGACGTAGCCGATCACCGCGTCGTCCATCTCCAGCACCGACCATTTCGCGGCTTCGGCCCCCGAGGCGATGTAGTAGAAGTCGGTGGTCAGGAGCGGCTGTCCGTCTTTCGGAAGGATTTTCGATTGCTTGAGATTTTTCGGATCGAGCGGCGGATTGACGAGATCGGAAAGTGTCAGCGACTTCGCGCCGGAATCCTGCTGCTGCAGCTCTTCCAGCATCGAGCTCAGTACCGGCCATGTGACGACAGTGGCCATGTCGAAGAAGAAGTGCCTTTGCACGGTGTTGAAGAGTTTCGTCGACGGGAACGCCGTTCCTTTGACGGTTTTATTGTTGAGGCCCGACGAGAGATTTTCCGAAAGCTTCAATTGAATGTGTCCGGCGTTCGTAATGACGACGTCGCCGAGGTTTTCGGATTCTTTCGCGCCGCCGGCGGTACCGATCGACCAGATCCAGGAGCAGCCCGTCTCATCGATCAACTGATTCGTAATTTGTTCGAGGCCGCTGGCGTATGGCGGGTGCGCCAGGTGCGTGTCGCATTTGAAGAGCAGCACGCGAATTGTTTTCTTCTTCGACGCCTTCATTTCGATGACGCGATAGAGACCCCACAAAGGCGCGGTCGTATTGTCGGACGTCATACTCGACGGGACATTGCGGCTGTACGTATGCCACGCATGCTCCCAGTCTCGATCGTCGGGATAACGCGTCGAGCCGCTGTTGACGAAGACGTGGTCGAACGCGTTCCACTCGGCGGACGTCCACGTGATGACGACGACGTCCGCCTTCGGCAGCGGCGCGCTCGAGCCGTCGTATTCGCCGCTGATCACCGTCGGCGCGGTGTAGCCGATGCGCGTCCAATCGATGATCGGCAACGGGAGCGGCTTGCCGGTGTTCTGCGTCCGATAGGTATCGGTAAAGCGATTCTTTTCCATGGCGCTCTCCATTGACGGCACGAAGTGAGTTGTGGCGGCGGATTGGGGACGACGAGCAATGTACCTGAAAAGTGGTGTGCGGCAAAGAAGGCAGAAACGTGCGCTGCGCGCGATGGCGGCTTCGCTGATGGCGGCTTTGCGGATGGCAGATGGCAGATGGCAGATGGCGGATGGCAGATGGCGGATGTGGCCATCGGCGTAGCCGCGCACTGGCATCCGCGCAGCCGCCTTCGACTATCCTTTGGCCATGCACGAAATTCGCGGCGCGGGTGGCACCGAGGGCGGGATCGCTACGTTCTTCATCGGATTTGCGATGGCGGTGGCGGGCGGGTGGCTGCTCACGAACCAGGTCACGGTCACGAGCGGCTACTGGCAGCTGTGGGGCTACAACGCGTTCGGGCTGTCGCTGCTGCCGTTCATCGTCGGCATCGCGTTTCTGTTTTTCGACGGCAAGTCAATCGTCGGCTGGGTGCTCACGCTGGCCGGCGCGGTGATCCTGTTCATCGGGATCCTCTCGCATCTCGACATCTACTTTCGCCCGACGAGTCTCTTCAACACGCTGCTCATGCTGGTGCTGTTGATGGGCGGCATCGGATTGATCGCACGCTCGTTGAAGGCGCGATAGCGCTACAGTTGTGCAGATGACGGAAAGCACGTCGGTCCTTGCGCGGGGCACCGTGCTCGATGGCAAGTACGAGATCGTCGGCCTGCTCGCGATCTTCCTCGTAGTCGAGACGATCCTGACCTGGTTCGCGCGCCGGGCGTCGTTCGTGCTCTCGGAGAAGATCTTCGCCGAGTTGCGGGAGGACTTCATGCGCC